>JAESGB010000004.1_pt1 | contig 134855 bp, 125 predicted proteins | sample 9266211 | NCBI WGS metagenome assembly JAESGB01 (sample SAMN14514844, study PRJNA621659) | algae metagenome | isolation source: Goleter apudmare HA4340-LM2 and co-occurring heterotrophs from cave wall... | place: USA: Maniniholo cave, Kauai, Hawaii | collected 2009-07-28 | reverse complement strand
TCGACCAGACGATGATCCTGAAGGACAAGAACGGCCGCCCCTATTGGGGACAGGGCCTGGACTATGATCCCGATCCCAAGGATGCCGGGCTGCACGGCGACGACAGCCCGGTCGGCGACGGCGTGATCCAGTCGGACCGGACCCCCGACCCCGAATATTACGAGATGGCGCATGTCCAGTCGCCGATCAGCTTCACCCATGAGGACGGCGGGTGGCAGGTGGTCAACCGCCACGACCATATCGACCTGTCGCGCTTTACGCTGGACTGGACGGTGCTGGAGAATGGCGTCGAGACGGCCCGCGGCAGCATCGCCACGCCGTCCGTGGCGGCGGGGGTCAGCGCGCTCCTGTCCTTCACCCTGCCCGCGCCCAGGGACGCCTCGGCCGAGCGTTCGCTGATCCTGCGCGCCCGGACCAAAGCGGGGGCGATCCCACCGCTGCCCGCGGGCCATGTCGTCGGCTGGGACCAGTTCGCGCTGACCGGCCCGGTCTTCGCCGCCGTACCAGCCGGGTCGGTCGCGCCGCAGGAAAGCGCCGATGCGATGACGCTGGCGGCGGGCGATGCCGTGCTGGAGATCGACCGGACGACCGGGCTCGTCCGGCGTTATGCGCGGGGCGGCAAGACGCTGCTGACCGGCGGCACCCCCGACTTCACCCGCGCGCCGACCGACAATGACGTGGGCGCGGGCGTGCCCAAGAGCCATGCGATGTGGCAATATTTCTCTGAGCAGCGCCGCCTCGACGCGATCCGGCGCGAGGGCGATGCCATCGTCGTGGATCACGACATGGGCGTCGGATCGGTCAAGATGCAGACCCGCTGGACCATGGCGCCGGACGGCAATGCGACGGCGACCGTGCGCTTCACGCCGCTGCGCGCGACGCTGCCCGATCCCCTGCGCGTCGGCCTCGCCTTCGCGACGCCGGGGCAGCAATTCACCCAGGTCAGTTGGTTCGGGCGCGGCCCGTGGGAAAGCTATGCCGACCGCAAGACCGGCGCGATGATCGCCCGCTGGAGCGGGGCGCTGGCCGACCAGTATCACGATTATGCGCGGCCGCAGGAGAGTGGCAACAAGACCGATGTGCGCTGGCTGCAACTCACCGGCATCGGGGTCGGGCTCCGCGTGACGGGGGCGCAGCCGCTTTCGGTCAATGCCCTGCCCTTCCCCTATGCCAACCTGGCGATGAAACCGCCGTCCCAGGCGCACAGCTCGGACATCCGCCCGCATGGCGACGGCACGCTGCTGATCGACGCCGCGCAGGCGGGGGTGGGCGGCGATACCGGCTGGAACCTCGATGGCCGTGCGCACATGCCGTACCGCATTCCGCTCCAGCCCCTGACCTACAGCTTCACCATCGGAGCGGCCCGTTGAAGACCCTGCTGACCCTTTCGCTGTTGCTCGCCGCCGGTCCGGTCGCCGCGCAGGGCGTGCCCGACCGTATCGCCAAGTCGCTGGCTCTTCGCGAGCAATGGCAATGGCTGACCCGCGACATCGCCTCCCCCGCCGAGTGGGACGCGGACGGACGGCATTTCCATTATCGCAAGACGGTGGCGGGCGGCTTCGCCTTCGTAGATGTCGACGCCGCCACCCGTATGAAGGCGCCGGCCTTCGACGCCGTGACGCTCGCCCCCGCGCTGGCCAAGGTCATGGGCAAGCCGATCGAACCGCTGCGCCTGCCCTTCGAGCATTTCAGCTACACGCCCGACCATTCGGCGATCACCTTCAGCATCGGCTATGAGGACGGCGTCACCTATCGCTGCATTTTCGCCAAGCCGATCTGCGCTGTGGTCCCGCCGGAAAACCCGAGCCGCCCGCGCGGCTTCGGCGTGGTGCGCGACCTGCGCGTGGCGGCGGACAACCACCCCCGCCTCTCCCCCGACGGCAAGCTGGAGGCGCTGGTCCTCGACGACAATCTCGTCGTCCGAGCAGCGAACGGCGGCAAGGAAGTGTGGCGTTCGCAGGATGGCAGCCCCGCCAATTTCTACGACCCCGAGACCATCGCCTGGAGCCCCGACGGCCAGCATATCGCGCTCCAGCGCGTCCGCCCCGGCTATCCTCGCATGGTCACCCGCGTCCTCGCCGCCCCGCCGGGCAAGGTCCAGCCCGAGGTCGTCCAGCAACTCTATCCCAAGCCCGGCGACGCGGTGGATCAGGAAGCGCCCGTCCTGTTCCGCGTCGCCGACGGCAGGCGGACCGAGATCGACCCGTCGCTGTTCGCAAATGCCTATACCCTGTCGGCCCCGGCCTGGCGGGCGGATGGCAAGAGCTTCGCCTTCGACGATCTGAAGCGCGGCTTCGGCGAGACGAAGATCATCGCGGTCGATGCCGACACCGGCAAGGCCCATGCCGCCGTGACCGAAACCGCGAAGACCTTCGTCTTTCGCGACCGCATCTGGTCGCACGACGTAAAGGATATGGGCCGCGAGATTCTCTGGGCGTCGGAGCGGGACGGCTGGCGGCATCTCTATATGATCGACGGCACGACCGGCCGGATCGTTCGCCAGATCACCAAGGGCCAATGGATCGTCCGCGACATTGCCAAGGTCGATGACGACAAGCGCCAAATCTGGTTCTCGGCCAGCGGCTTCGTGCCCGGCGAAGATCCCTATTACAAGCAATGGTTCCGGGTCGATTTCGACGGCCGCAACCTGACCCGGCTGACCCACGAGAATGCGACGCACGAGGTCCGCTTCTCCCTCGACATGACGACCTATGTCGACGTCTATTCGCGCACCGACCTGCCGGAGACGATGGAACTGCACGACGCGCGCGACGGCCGCCTAATCCAGACGCTGGAAAAGGGCGACATCACCGCGCTGACCGCCGCCGGGTTCCGCCCGCCGGAGCGCTTCACCGCCAAGGGCCGCGACGGCCGGACCGATATCTACGGCCTGGTCGTCCGCCCGCGCGATTACGACCCGGCCAAACATTATCCGGTGATCGAGAACATCTATGCCGGGCCGCATGACAGCTTCGTGCCCAAGGCCTTCTGGCCGTTCGGCGGCTTTTCGGGCGGCGACAAGGTCATGGGGATGCAGCAGCTCGCCGATCTGGGCTTCATCGTGGTGATGATCGACGGCATGGGCACCGCCAACCGCTCCAAGGCGTTCCACGACGTCGCCTGGAAGAACCTGGCCGATAGCGGCTTTCCCGACCGGATCGCCTGGATGAAGGCGCTGTCGGCGAAGGACCCCGCCGTCGATCTTTCCCGCGTCGGCATCTATGGCGGCTCGGCGGGCGGGCAGAGCACGCTGAACGCGCTGCTGTTCCACCCCGATTTCTACAAGGCCGGGGTCGCCTATGCCGGGTGTTTCGACAACCGAATGGACAAGATCGACTGGAACGAACAATGGCTCGGCTATCCGGTCGATCAGAGCTATCTGGACGCCTCGGGCGTGGTCCATGCGCACCAGTTGCAGGGCAAGCTGATGCTGATCGTCGGCGAGCAGGACTCCAATGTCGATCCCGCCAGCACGACCCAGGTGGTCGATGCGCTGATCAAGGCGGACAAGGATTTCGACCTGCTGGTCATCCCCGGCGGCGAGCATACCGCCGGGCGCAGCACAGGCCCGGTGGCCTATGCGATGCGGCGGCAATATGCGTTTTTCCTGAAGGCCTTGCGCGGCGAGGAATAGCACCCTTCCCTCAGCCACAATAGCACCACCCCGGCGAAGGCCGGGGTCCAGTTTCGGCGTTCCATCAGGCGCCCCACGAACGTCACGGCAACTGGGCCCCGGCCTTCGCCGGGGCGGGCGGCGGGCGTTGGGACCGGAATAGCGGTGTTGCCTCCCGCCCTCCCCGCGCCTATCGCTCGCCCTGCGACAGGTTCCCCTTCGGGGGATGAAAAGGGAATGGGGTGTAAGGCCCCGGCTGCCCCTGCAACTGTAAGCGGCGAGCCATCCGCCATCACGCCATTGGGGTTCGCCCCCGAGAAGGCCGCGGACCGGCACCGACCCGCGAGCCAGGAGACCTGCCCGTCGCGGTCGTCTTTCGACCGGTCAGGGTGTGCCGGACGGACGGGGCTATCCCCTCGCGCGACGACAGCGCCTTTGTGGAGACATGCCCGATGATCGAGCCTTACCCGTGCTGAAACCCGCCGCGAACGGCCCCGCCGTGGTCGCCTGCAACACCTGTCGCCTGTCCGAGGACGCACGCGAAAATGTAGACGGCAAGCGCGGCGGCGCCCTGCTGGTCGAGGCGCTGCGCGCGGTCAAAGCCTCCGACCCCGCTTATGCGGACGTGGCGGTGGAGGAGATGCCCTGTCTCTTCGCCTGCCAGTCCTTCTGCACCGTCCACCTCCGCTGCCCCGGCAAGGTCGGCTATGTCATGGGCAAGTTCGCCCCCGATGAGGACGCCGCGCGCGCCATCCTGGACTATGCGCGGGCTTATGCCGACAGCGATTGGGGGCAGGTGCCGTACAAACAATGGCCGCAAGGGGTGAAGGGCCATTTCCTCACCCGCACGCCGCCCGAAGGATTCGTCGTCGAATGACCGCCTTCCCGACGATCGCCGCGTTCGAGGCCGCGCTGGCCGATCTGTCCCGTCCCGATACCGCCGCGCGCGAGGCCGCCATGCGGCGGCAGGGCCAGTTGACCAAGCCTCCCGGCTCGCTGGGCCGCCTGGAGGACATCGCCATCTTCCTCGCCGGATGGCAGGGCGTCGAGCGCCCCCGGGTCGAGCGCGGCCGCGCGGTGATCTTCGCGGGAAATCACGGCGTCGTCGCACGCGGGGTCAGCGCCTTTCCGGCCGAGGTGACGGCGCAGATGGTCGCCAATTTCGCCGCCGGGGGTGCGGCGATCAATGCGCTGGCCGCTGCGGCCGGGCTGGAATTGTCGGTGGTCCCGCTCGACCTGGACCGCCCGACCGCCGACTTCACCACCGCACCCGCGATGAGCGAGGCGGAATGCCTCGCCGCCCTGTCTGCCGGCGCCGAAGCGCTGGGCGATGCCGACCTGCTGGTGCTGGGGGAGATGGGCATCGGCAATACCACCCCCGCCGCCGCTCTGGCAGCCGCCAGTTTCGGGGGTGCGGCGGCCCTTTGGGTGGGCCCCGGCACCGGCGTCGATGGGGAGGGCCTGTCGCGCAAGACAGCGGCCGTGACCGATGGGTTGACGCTGCACCGCGCGCATCTGACCAGCGCGTTCGAAATCCTCCGCCGGCTGGGCGGGCGGGAGATTGCGGCGATGGCGGGTGCGGTGCTGGCGGCACGAGCCCGGCGCGTGCCTGTGGTGATTGACGGGTTCATCGGCACCGCGGCGATCGCGCCGCTCGCCATGGCCGATCCGGCCATCGCCGACCACTGCCTGGCCGGACATTGCTCGGCCGAGCCGGGCCATGCCCTGCTGCTGTCGCGGCTGGGTCTGGAGCCGATCCTGTCGCTGAACATGCGGCTGGGCGAAGGCAGCGGTGCGGCGGTGGCGGTGCAGGTCATCCGTGCGGCGATCGCGGCGCATGAAGGCATGGCGACCTTTGCCGAGGCCGGGGTCGCCAGCGCGTGACCCCCTTCCGCCTCCATCTGCTCCGGCATGGCGAGCCCGAGCTGACGGGGCGGATGCTGGGGCGCACCGACTGCCCGGTGACGGAACGCGGCATTGCGGCCTGTCTGGCACGGGCTGCCCAAGTGCCGGTGGCACGGCGCATGAGTTCGGACCTGTCGCGCGCGCGCGCCTGTGCCGAAGCGATGGGCCCGACCGAGATCGACCCGCGCTGGCGGGAGCTGGATTTCGGGGAATGGGACGGGCTGGCCCCGGACGCGATCGATGGGGACGCGCTCGGGCGGTTCTGGGAAGACCCCGATGCGGCACCCCCGCCGGGCGGCGAGCGCTGGTCCGATCTGGTCGCGCGGGTTCGCGCCGCCCTGATGGCGCTGTCCCCCGAACCCACGCTGATCGTGACCCATGGCGGGGCGATGCGCGCGGCGCTGCATGTGCTGTGCGGGTTCGACGCAAGGGCTGTCTGGTCCTTCGCCCTGCCCTATGCCAGCCTGGTGACGCTGGAGGTGTGGGACGGAGACCCCCGCACCGCGCAGGTGACTGGGTTGGCCACAGCATGAAGACGCTGATCGTCGCGCTCGGCTTCCTGACCCGGCTGCCCATGCCGCGTGTCGAGGCGGACGAGGCGGATTTCGCCCGCGCCATCCGGCTTTATCCGCTGGCGGGACTGATGATCGGCGTGATCGTGGCGGGCGCAGGCTCGCTGGGCGCGCGGGTCGATCCCTGGATCGGCGCGCTGGCCGCACTGGGGGCCTGGGTCTGGGCGACCGGGGCGCTGCATCTGGATGGGCTGGCCGATCTCGCCGACGGGCTGGGCGCGGCGCATGGCGATCGCACGCGGCTGCTATCGGTGATGGCCGATCCACATATCGGCAGCTTCGGCACCATCGCGCTGGTGATGCAACTGCTCGCCAAGCTGGTGCTGCTGCATGGCGTGCGACCGGGGGACTGGGCGATGATCGCGCTGGTTCCGGCGGTGGCGCGGATCGGGCCATTGGTCTGGGCGCGCATCCTGCCACCGTTGCGGTCGGGTAGCCTGGGCGCGATGGTGGCACGGGCGGTGCGCCCGGTCGATCTGGGACTGTGGGCCGTCGTCGCGATAGCGCTCGTGCCGCTTTATCCGCCGCTCGTCTTTGGGCCGATCGCGATCATCGTGCTGACCGCCTGGTTCCGGCGTCGGGTCGGTGGCGTGACCGGCGATGTCCATGGCGCAGGGATCGAACTGACCGAGACGGGCCTGCTGGTCGCCGCGCTGCTCTACGCCGCTCCCTGAGCGATCCGCAGCAGCGCGTCGCAATCGACATGCGCTTCCAGCACGGCGGCGATCGCATCCAACGCAGCGTCCACATCGGCGCGGTGATCCGGGCCCTGCCCCGCCACGCCGATCCGCGACAGCCACGCCGCCCGCTGCCCCGCCTCCCCCAACAGGCCATGGATATAGCTTCCCGCGACGAGGCCGTCGGCGCTCATCGCGCCCTCGGGCCGCCCGTCGGCGAGGTGCCCCACGGGACGCGCGGCATCCGGGCCCCTGGTCCGGCCGAGATGGATTTCGTAACCGGAAAAGGATGCGCCCAAGGCTTCGCCCGTCACCGGCCGTACCGTCTTTTCGCCGGTCAACACGGTCTCGACATCGAGCAGCCCCAGCCCCTCGACGCTGCCCGCCGGTCCCTCGATTCCGTCTGGATCGGCGACCGATCGGCCCAGCATCTGGTATCCGCCGCATAGCCCCAGCACCGACCGCCCGCGCCGATGATGCGCGGCGATGTCGATATGCCAGCCCTGCTCGCGGATGAAGGCAAGGTCGGCGATGGTCGCCTTGGACCCCGCCAGCACGATCATCGCGGCATCGGGTAGGGGCTGGCCGGGGCGGACCATCACCAGATCGACCATCGGCTCCAGGCACAGGGGATCGAGATCGTCGAAATTGGCGATACGCGGGGTGATCGGACAGGCGATCACCACCCGCCCCCCGGCCCCCGCCTTCGCCCGTTCCAGGATCACCGCATCCTCGCTGGGCAGACGTGCCGCGTCGGCCAGCCAGGGTATCAGCCCCAGCGAATGCCAACCGGTATGCCCGGCGATCAGCGCCATGCCATCGGCGAACAGCGCCGGGTCGCCGCGAAACTTGTTGACCAGAAAGCCCCGGATCATCGCGGCATCGGCCGGGTCGATCACCGCCTTGGTTCCGACCAGCGACGCGATCACCCCACCCCGGTCAATGTCTCCGGCGAGCACCACCGGGACGTTGGCCGCGCGCGCAAAGCCCATATTGGCAATGTCGCCGCTGCGCAGATTGACCTCGGCAGGCGACCCCGCACCCTCGACGATGACGAGGTCGCACTCCGCCTCCAGTCGCCGGTAGCATTCCACCACTTCGGGCAGCAGCCCGATCCGCCCTTCCCGCCATTTCGACGCGGGCAGCATCCCCCGCACCTGCCCGCGCACGATCAGTTGCGAGGTGCGGTCGCCCTGCGGCTTGAGCAGCACTGGATTCATATCGACATGCGGCTCGACCCGCGCCGCGAAGGCCTGGGTCGCCTGCGCCCGCCCAATCTCACCGCCATCGGGGGTCGCGGCGGCATTGTTGCTCATATTCTGCGGCTTGAAAGGGCGGACGCGAAGGCCGCGATTGGCGAAGGCCCGGCACAGCCCCGCCACCAGCACCGATTTGCCCACGTCCGAGCCGGTGCCCTGGATCATCACGCCAGCCACGCAACACCCCCCGCGATCAGCCAAAGAAGCAGGCAGGCGCGCGCATAGATTTGCAGCGCGGTGACGATGTCGTTCGGTGCCGCCATACGCCCTTCGCGCCCGATCCACGGCTTGATCTGGGTCACGCCGTCATAAGCGACCGGCCCCGCCAGCGCGACGCCCAGCGCCCCTGCCATCGCCGCCTCGGGCCAGCCCGCATTGGGCGAGGCATGGGCGCGCGCATCGCGCTTCATTACCGCCCAGCCGCCCGCGCCCGCCACACAGACCAGCACTCCGGCGATCCGCGCCGGTATCCAGTTCGCGCCGTCATCGATCCGCGCCGCCGCCCAGCCGAACGCGCGCCAGCGCGGCTCCTTATGCCCGATCATGCTGTCGGCGGTGTTGATCGCCTTGTACATCCACACCCCCGGCAGTCCGAGCAGCAGCAACCAGAACAGCGGCGCGACGATCCCGTCGCAAAAGCTCTCCGCCAGCGTCTCGATCGCGGCGCGCGCGACGCCCGCCTGATCCAGCCGCTGCGTATCGCGCCCCACCACCCGCGCGACCAGGGCGCGGGCGGCGGGCAGGTCGCCGCGCATCAGCGCTTCGGCCACCGGGCGAACATGAAGATAGAGGCTGCGCTGCGCCAAGGCGGGCCAGGCGAGGACGGCACTGGCGATCCAGCCCCAGCGTCCGAACAACAGATGCGATTCCCGGTCGAGCCACCATGCCGCCGCGCCGGTCAGCGCGATCAGAAGCAGGATGGTCAGGACGCCCAGACCCCGCCGCACGCCCTGGGGCCACTCCGGCCGGTTGCCGAGCCGCTCCGCGACATTCAGGAAGCGGGCGAACGCCCCCACCGGATGCCCGATCCGCGCATAAAGCCGGTCGGGCCAACCGATCGCGGCGTCGAGCGCCAGCGCGAGCAGCGCGACGGGATCAGCCATGTCGCAACGCCTCGTCCAGCCGGGCGAGATCGTCCGCCGCCTCGGGCACACCGAACCGCAACCGCTCGGGCGCGTCGGCGAAGGGTCGAACCAATATTCCCGCCGCCGCCAGTCGGGCGAACAGACTGGCCGCCGCCGACGTCTCGACCATGCGGAACAACGGACAGTCTCCCTTTGCGATCAGACCATGGCGCGCCAGCACCGCGTCCAGCGCCGCCGCCCGCTCGACCAGTGCGATGCGGGTCGCGGTGATCCACGCGCGATCGGCATAGGCCGCGCTGCCCCAGGCGATGGCATGGCTCGATACCGGCCAGTCACCCAGCAACAGGCGAAGCCGCGACAGCATGTCCGGCTCGGCGATGACGAAGCCCAGCCGAACCCCCGCCAGACCGAAGAACTTGCCGAACGAGCGCAACACGACGGTCCGCTCGCCGCCCGCAAAGCCGGGCCCCGGCATCGCATCGGCAAAGGCTTCGTCCAGGATCAGCCAGCCGCCCGCACGGGCTTGCGCCTCGGCCAGGCGCGCCAACTGATCGCACGAGCGATGGACGCCGTCGGGATTGTTGGGATTGGCGATCAGCAGGCTTCCCGACTGCCCCGTCCACTCCTCCAGCGCGGCGTGATCGACCCGCATCGTCGCGATCGCATCGTGGGTGCCGTAACTCGGCCGGACCGCAACGATCGGCTGTGCGATACCCAGCAGCGGCAGGAGACGCAGCGCCATCTCGCTTCCCGGCACCGCCGCCACGCGTTCGGACGCGACACCGAAATGCGCCGCCGCCAATGCCTCCAGCCGGGCGAGCGCACTGCGATCGGGCAAGGGCCCGGCATCGACCGCCAGCGCGGCGGTCGGCTGCCACGCCACCGGATTAATCCCCGTCGACAGATCGAGCCACGGTTCGGGCGCGTGCGGAAACAACGCCTTGGCCGCATCGATCCGCCCGCCATGATGGGTCAGCGCACCCATTTCCGCTTGCGTCACAACCCGGCTCCCGCAATGCGCAGAGGCATGACGAAGCCCCGTACCATCCTCGTACTCGGCGGTGCCCGGTCGGGCAAAAGCCGCCATGCGCAGGCGCTGGCCGAGGCGATGACGCCCGAAGGCTGCTTCATCGCCACCGCGCAAGCCTGGGACGAGGAGATGCGCGACCGCATCGCGCGCCACCAGGCCGATCGCGACGCGCGATGGACGACGGTGGAGGCTCCGCTTACCCTGCCGGAAGCCATTATGGAGCATGGCCGCGCCGACCGGGTGCTGCTGGTCGACTGTCTGACGCTGTGGCTGACCAACCTGTTGCTGGGCGACGCGGACCTGATCGCGGCGGGCGACGCGCTGGTCGCGGCGCTGGCGGACGCACCCGGCCCGGTCGTGCTGGTCAGCAACGAGGTCGGCTTCGGCATCGTGCCCGACAATGCGCTGGCCCGCCGCTTCCGCGATGCGCAAGGCACGCTGAACCAGCGGCTGGCGCGGGTCTGCGACGCAACGGACCTGGTGGTCGCCGGGCTGCCCCTTCGCCTTTCAGGAGAGAAATGATGCGAACCGACGCCGAACATGCCGAGCGTATGGCCAAGAAGAAGGTCGCGCAGGACCAGAAGGTCGCCGCGCGCGACGTCGAAAAGGGGCTGGTGATCGTCCATACCGGCAAGGGCAAAGGAAAGACGACCGCCGCGCTGGGCATGGTGATCCGCGCGGTGGGGCATGGGATGCGCGTCGGCATGGTTCAGTTCGTCAAGGGCGCGATGACCACCGGCGAGGCGGCGGTGCTGGCGCGGTTTCCCGAGGTGGACTTCCACGCGATGGGCGAGGGCTTCACCTGGAACACCCAAGACCGCAGCCGCGACATCGCCACCGCGCGCACCGCCTGGGAGGAGGTCAAGCGGATGATCGCCGACCCGGCCTATGACCTGATCGTCGCGGACGAGCTGAACATCGTGTTGCGCTACGACTATCTGCCGGTCGATGAGGTGCTGGAGGCACTCGCCTCCAGGGGGGAGATGACGCATGTCGTCATCACGGGCCGCAACGCCCCCGACGCGCTGATCGCGGCGGCCGATCTGGTGACCGACATGACGCAGGTGAAGCATCCCTTCCGCGAACAGGGCGTGAAGGCGCAGAAGGGCATCGAGTTCTGACCCCGTCATCCCAGCGAAGGCTGGGATCTTTTGCCAGTATAGGGCTGATGTTCTGAAAGGCCCCAGCCTTCGCTGGGGCGACGATAGAGTATTGGGGATCACAGCCCCTCCCCCACCAGATCCCCGCCGCGCCGCAGCAGGTACACATCCATGATCCAGCCATGCGCACGCCGCAGTTCCGTGCGGCGCGCGGCGATCCGCTCGGCAACATCCGCCAGCCGCCCGGACTCGATCGCCTCCTGCGCCATGCCCAGATACGCCCCCCACCAAATCCCGACATCCGGCTGGTCCAGCGTCGTGAACGCACAGCCGCCGTCCAGCATCACCGCGACGCTGTCCGCCCCCTCGGGCCAGCCGGTTTCGCGTAGGCGTCGCCCGGTCGTCACCATCACCGGCGCGCCGACCGCGTTGAACGGGATGGCATGCGCCGCGCACAGCGCCTGGAGGCTGGTGATCCCCGGCACCACCGTTACCCGCTCCACCGCCGCCAGCCGCCGGGCGATTCGGATCGTGCTGTCATAGAGCGAGGGGTCGCCCCAGACGAGCAGCGCCACCCGGCCGCCATCCGGCAGATGCCCGGCAATTTCCGCCGCCCAGCATTCGGCGATCGCGTCATGCCAATGCTCGACCGTATCGAGATAGGCGCCCTCCGCGGCGCGCACCGGCAGGTCGAACTCGACCACGCGCACCTCCGTCCCCACCAGCACCTGCGCGCAGATGTCGCGGCGCAGGTCGATCAGCTCGACCTTGTCGCCTTTACGCGGCAGCAGGATCAGGTCGGCGGCGCGCATTGCGGCCTCGGCGGCGCGGGTCAGGTGGTCGGGATTGCCCGTGCCGATGCCGATCAGGTGGAGATGGATCACAGATCCTCCATCAACGGGCCATAGAGGATCAGCGCCGCCTTGTCCGACACGCCCTCCGCCAGTCGCGCGGCCAGTCCGGCCACGGTCGAGCGGGTCAGGCGCTGGTCGGGACAGCCGACATGCTCAGCCATCAGCGCGGGCGTTTCGGGCGGCAGGCCATGCGCGATCAGCGCCTCGGCCAGCGCGGGGAAGGTCCGCTTGGGCATGAACACCACCGTCGTCGCGCTCGCATCGGCCAGCGCCGCCATGTTGCGGTCGGCGGGCAGCGTGCCGGTCACGTCATGGCCGGTCACGAACTGCACCCGCCGCGCCTCGGCCCGCCGGGTCAGCGGAATGGCGGCCGCCGCCGCCGCCGCGCTCGCCGCGCTGACGCCGGGGACGATCTCGAAGCAGATACCGGCCGCCTTCAGCGCGACCATCTCTTCCTCCAGCCGCCCGAAAATGCCGGGATCGCCCGATTTCAGCCGCACCACCCGCTTGCCCGCCAGGGCGTGATCGACCAGCAGCCGGTCGATCTCCGCCTGTTTGGGCGAGGCGCGGCCCGCCCGCTTGCCGACCGCGATCAGCTCGGCTCCGGGCCGCGTATGGGTCAGCATCGGTCCGGCGGCCAGATCGTCGAACAGCACGACATCGGCCTGCCCCAGGCAGCGCACCGCCTTGAGCGTCAGCAATTCGGGATCGCCCGGCCCCGCACCGACCAGATGGACGAAGCCGCTCACCACCAGCGCGCCACCAGATGGAAGAAGGTGCCGGTCACCGCACCCCGCCGCGATCCGGTTTCGGGCACCGCCTCGCCCTGCGCATCGACGACATGCGCAAGCGGCGCGTCGGGTTGTTCGAGGACAGTCGAATAATGGAATTCATGCCCGCCCAATACCGCGCCCTCGGGCATCCCCGCCACCTCGCCCAGCAGCGTCGCACGGCGATACCCCAGATGCATCTTGCGCTTGGCATAGCTGGTCACGAGACCGAGCAGCCCCGCCATCCGGTGGCTGACGCCCTCGGCATCGATCAGCGCCTCGCCCAGCGCCATATAGCCGCCGCACTCGCCATGGACCGGCCTGGTCCGGGCGTGGTTGGCCAGCCCGGCGCGGAACGTCTCCGCCGCCGCCAGCCGCCCGGCGTGAAGCTCAGGGTAACCGCCGGGCAGCCAGACCAGATCCGCCGACGCATCGGGCGCTTCGTCGGCGAGCGGCGAGAAAGGCAGGATTTCGGCACCCGCCGCCCGCCAGCCCTCCAGCATATGCGGATAGACGAAGGAGAAGGCCGCATCCTGCGCCAGCGCGATCCGCTGGGCCGGTGGCGATGGCAGGACCGTATCGGTGACGGGCGCGGTCTTGGCATAGGCTGCCGCGCGGATCGCCGTCAGATCGACATGCGCCGCCAGGAACGCCGCATAGTCGCCGATCAGCCGGTCGAGTTCGGGATGCTCGACCGCCTGGACCAGCCCCAGATGCCGCTCGGGCAGCACCAGATCGCCGCGCCGGGGGAGCGCACCGAAGACCGGCAGGCCGATCTCCTCGAACCCCAGCTTCGCCAGCCGCTCGTGACGGGGGCTCGCCACGCGGTTCAGGATCACGCCGGCCACCCGCAGGTCGGGGTCATAGCGCGCAAAGCCCAGCGCGGTCGCCGCCGCCGACTGGGCCTGTCCCGATACGTCGATGACCAGCGCCACCGGCCAGCCCATCCGCCGCGCCGTCTCCGCGCTGCTGCCCATACCGGTCGCGCCGGGTCTGGCGACGCCGTCGAACAGCCCCATCGAGCCCTCCGCCAGCACCAGCTCGGCATCCGCCCCGCGCTGCCCCAGCGTATCGAGCAGCGGCGCAGGCATCGCCCAGCCGTCGAGGTTAAACGACGCCCGCCCGCATGCCGCGCGGTGAAAGGCCGGGTCGATATAGTCCGGCCCACTCTTGAACGGCTGCACCGCCACCCCCGCGTCGCGAAACGCGCGGAGCAGGCCCAGCATCACCGTCGTCTTGCCGGTGCCCGAGGCGGGCGCGGCGATCATCAATCCTGGCGTCATTCGATCGTGTTCCCAGGGCGATAGCGGCGGTCATAACCCTCGGCGTACAGCCGGCTTTCGGCGAAGTCGCTCTGGTCGAGCACGCGGCCGACCAGGATCAACGCGGTCCGCTCCGGGCCATCGGCGGCGGCGGCCTCGATGGTCGCCAGCGTCGCGCGGACGATCCGTTGCTCGGGCCAGCTCGCGCGCCAGACGATCGCGACCGGGCAGTCCGCACCATAATGCGGAGTCAGATCCGCGACCACTTTCGCAAGGTTATGGATCGACAGGTGGATGGCGAGCGTCGACCCCGTCGCGGCGAAGGCGGATAGCGACTCCCCTTCAGGCATTGCGCTGGCGCGGCCTGGGGTGCGGGTCAACACCACGGACTGGGCGATGCCGGGGAGGGTCAGCTCGCTTTCCAGCACCGCCGCCGCCGCCGCGAAGGACGGTACGCCGGGTGTGACCGAAACGGGAATGCCCAGTTCGCGCAACCGCCGCACCTGCTCGCCCATCGCCGACCAGACCGACAGGTCGCCCGAATGGAGCCGGGCAACATCCTGGCCTTTGCGATGCGCGTCGGAAATCTCGGCCATGATCTCGTCCAGCGTCATCGGGGCGGTGTTCACGATCCGCGCGTCCGGTGGACAATGGTCCAGCACCGCTTCGGGCACCAGCGATCCGGCATAGAGACAGACCGGGCATGCCGCGATCAGGTCGCGTCCGCGCAAGGTCAGGAGATCGGGGGCGCCGGGTCCGGCGCCGATGAAGTGAACGGTCATCTCATTGTCCTTGGGCGATGGCGCAGGTCGCCATTCGGTCGGAGGATGTCACACGGGGCACGATGATCCGCGCACCCGGTCCGGCGGCGGCGAGCGCCGCAGCTTCGGCGACGCTGCCGACGCCGCGATGGGCAAGGCTGGCGGCCGAACGGGTCGGGGTGTCGATCCCGTGCAAGCTGTCGACGGGGATGGGGCGAACGGAAAGCCCCTCGGCAAGGGCGAAACCGGCGATCGCCGCCGCCCGGTCGGCGGGCACGGCCAGCGCGTCGGGGCGCACGCCCGCCACTGCGAGCGCGCTGCGGAAGGACTCGTGCGTCGCCCCCGCCCGGCATCCGAAACCGGCAATCACCATGCGACCCGCCATTGCACGATGGGGTAGCTCGCCTTCCACCCCCGCTTGGTGCCGAGCGGTCGCGCGCGCGCCAGTTCGATGCGCAGGAGATCGCCACCATAGCGCGCATGGCACTCCGCCAGCAGGGCCTCTGTTTCCAGCGTCACGGCATGCGCCACCAACCGACAGCGCGGCAGAGTCCGCAGCGCCTCCACCAAAGGCCGTGTCAGCCCCCCGCCGACGAACACCGCATCTGGGTGCGGCCGATCGGCGAGCAAGGCGACCGCATCGCCCTCGACCAGGTGCAACCGGGTGATACCCAGCCGCGCGGCATTGTCGGCGGCGCGGAGGAGACGGGCGGGATCGCGCTCGAACCCCAGGGCGCGGGTGGTCGGATCGCTCAGCAGCCATTCGATCGCGACCGATCCCGATCCGGTGCCGATATCCCACAGCAACTCGCCCGGACGTGGGGCCAGCGCCGACAGCGCCAGCGCGCGGACGGGACGCTTGGTGATCTGTCCGTCATGGTCGAACCAGTCGTCGTCCAGCCCGCTCGCGCTAGGAAGCACGCGGCCGTTACCGGCGGGTTCGATCGCCACCGCCACGGGGTGCGGGATATCGGTCCAGTCGAGTGCATCCGCCGTGCAGGCGCGCACCCGCTCGCGCGGCCCGCCCAGCGCCTCCAGCACGGTCAGCGTGCTTGCGCCGAATCCCTGCTCGGCCAGCCACGCTGCGAGGCCCGTCACCGACGCGCCGTCGCGCATCAGCGCCAGCACCCGTTGCCCCGGTGCCAGATGCGGCCGCAGGGTCTCGACCGGGCGGGCGTGAAGGCCGATGCTCCGGATCGTCTCGACCGGCCAGCCCAGCCGCGCCGCCGCCAGCGACAGGGTGGAGGGCGCGGGATAGGCGACCCACTCCCCTACCTCCAGATGACGGGTCACCACCGACCCCGCGCCGAACCAAAAGGGATCGCCCGAAGCGAGCATCACCACCCGCTCTCCCCGCTTGGCGAGGAGCATCGGCACCCCCTCGGCAAAGGGCACCGGCCAGACGATCCGCTCCGCCGCGCCCTTCTGGGGCAGCAGGGACAGGTGACGCGGCGCGCCCATCACGCTATCGGCGGCCTCGATCGCGGCGCGTGCGGGGGCGGTCAGGCCGTCCCAGCCATCCTCGCCGATCCCGACGATCGTCAGCCAGGGTCCGGAGTCAGCCATGCGCCATATCCTTCTGCTCGGCGGCACGACCGAAGCGAGCGCGCTGGCCACCGCGCTGGCGCAGCGCGGCGAACGCGCGGTGCTGAGTTATGCGGGTCGCACCGAAGCGCCGCGCGCGCAGGCGACCCCAACGCGGGTCGGCGGCTTTGGCGGCGTCGAGGGGCTGGCCGATCATATGATCCGCGAGGGCGTGACGCATCTGGTCGATGCCACCCACCCCTTCGCTGCGCGCATCAGCGCCAATGCGATCGCGGCGGCCGAGTTGGCGGGTGTGAAGCTGCTCGCATTGACCCGACCCGCCTGGGACGCGGGCCCTGGCGACCGCTGGATTTGCGTTGCGGATACGGCGGAGGCGGTGGCCGCGCTGGGCAGCGAGGCGGCACGAATCTTCCTTGCGCTCGGTCGACAGACCATCGGGGACTTCGCCGATGCTGCGCAGCATTTCTACCTGCTGCGCTTCGTCGATGCCGCAGCGCCGCCCGCCCTGCCGCACCATCATCTGGTGGTGGATCGCGGTCCCTTCACGCTGGAGGGCGAAATGGCCTTGCTTCGCGAACACCGGATTCAGGTGATCGTCGCCAAGAATGCGGGCGGATCGGGCGCGCGGGCCAAGCTGGATGCGGCGCGCGAACTCGGGCTGCCGGTCGTGATGATCGACCGCCCCTTCATCCCCGACCGGCCTCAGGTGGAGAGCGTCGCGGCGGTGCTCGACTGGCTCGATCACGGCGTCGTCCGGGGAGTATAGAGGATCGGGCGACCCGTGTGCGGGATCATCCGCGTGCGGCTGGACCCGATGATGACGACGGTGCGCATGTCCGCCATCTCGCCCCGCGCCTGGGGCAAGGGCACGATGCGCAGATGCTCCTGCGCGGTCGAGACGGCACGCGCGAACAGCACCGGACGGTCGTCGCCGCACGTCTCGCGGAGCAGCGCAAAGGCCGCGTCCAGCGCATCGGGCCGCGCCTTGGACCGTGGATTGTAAAGCGCGATGGCGAAATCCGCCTCTGCCGCCAGCCGCAACCGCCGCTCGATCAACGCCTGAGGCTTGAGGTTGTCGGACAGGTTGATCGCGCAGAAATCATGCCCCAGCGGCGCGCCCGCCCGCGCGCTGGCCGCCAGCATCGCGGTGATGCCGGGCAGGACGCGAATGTCGAGGTCATGCCACCGCGCCGGGTCCTCCTCCACCCGCTCGAAGATCGCCGCCGCCATGGCGAAGACGCCCGGATCGCCCGAAGAGACCACGACCACCCGCGCGCCCGCCTCCGCCATTTCCAGCGCATGGAGCGCGCGGTCACGCTCGACCCGGTTGTCGCTGGCATGGCGGGTCAGGCCGGGGCGCTCGGGCACGCGCGCGACATAGGGGATATAGCCGACCACATCGGTCGCCTCCGCCAGCGCCGCCGACACCTCGGGCGTGACCATGGCGTCCGCCCCCGGTCCCAGCCCCGCGACGATCAGCCAGCCGCTCATGGCCGCCGCCCCTGCCCATGGATCAGCGCGATCGAGAAATAGGGGGCGGGTGCGTCCTCCACCTCCGCCAGCCGCCGCACGCGCTCGCCCGCCTGGGCGGCATGTTCGATCAGCCACGCCTGGTCCGACCGCCCCGCCGCCGCGATGGCGCGGCGCAGCTTGGGCAGATGGCGGCCGATCTTCATCACGACCAGTGCATCGGTCTCCGCGATGCGGCGGGTCAGTTCCGGCTCGGGCAGGGTCGCCATCGCGACGGTCAGCACATCGTCGCCCCAGGTGATCGGCGCGCCGCTGGCGGTCCAGGCGCCCGACATGCCGGTGATGCCGGGCACCACCGCGACGGGGGCGTGGGGAAGCAACCGACTGTGCAGGTGCATGAACGAGCCGTAGAAGAAGGGATCGCCCTCGCACAGCACCACCACATCCTCGCCGCGCTGCACCAGCGACAGGATATGCGCGGTGCACGTCGCATAGAAGGCCGACAGGCATTCATTGTAGCGCGGGTCGGTAAAGGCGATCTCGGTCGTGACCGGATAGTCCATCGGATATTCGACCACATCGTCCCGCAACATGCCCTCGACGATGGTGCGCGCATGGCCGCGCCGCCCGGCCTTGCGGAAATAGGCGACGTGCCGGGCGCCGCGCACCAACCGGTCGGCACGGACGCTCATCAGGTCCGCCGCGCCGGGGCCGAGGCCGACGCCGTGGATCGTGCCCGTCGTCATTCGGCGCGGCTCGCCAGCGCGTTGATCGCCGCGACGGTGATCGCGCTGCCGCCCGGGCGGCCCTTCACGATGGCGCAAGGGACGGGCATCGCCTCCCACAGCGCGTCCTTCGACTCCATCGCACCGACAAAGCCGACCGGACAGCCGATGATCGCCGCCGGGCGCGGACAGTCGGGGTCCTCCAACATCGTCAGCAGGTGGAAGAGCGCGGTCGGCGCGTTGCCGATCGCCACCAGCGCGCCCGCCAGATGCGGTCGCCACAGCTCCAGCGCGGCGGCGGAGCGGGTCGTGCCCATATCCTTGGCCAGGGCGGGCACCGACGGATCGCGCAAGGTGCAGATCACCGGATTGTCGGCGGGCAGCCGCGCGCGCGTGACGCCTTCGCTGACCATATGCGCGTCGCACAGGATCGCCGCGCCCGCCGCCAGCGCCTGCCGCCCTGCCGTCGCGAAGCCGCGCGAGAAGTGGATCGACGGGGCAAGTTCGACCAGTCCGGCGGCATGGATCATGCGGACCGCGACCGGCTCCTCCTCCGCATCGAAGCGGGCGAGCTCCGCCTCGGCGCGGATGATGGCAAAGGACTGGCGATAGATCGCCGCGCCATCGGTTTCGTAACTATAGGGCATCAACAGGCTCCGAGAAGCGCGACCGCCCGCTCGGGCGACAATCCGGTGTGAAGCGGTGCCGCCCCGGCGCGGGCGTGGCGGGCCAGATCGAAAGCCCCCTCGCGCCCGGTCAGCACCCAGTCCGCCGCCCGTGCCCGCGCGCAGCCCTTCGCGCAACCCGAGACGTGCAGACGTCCCTCGATCAACGGCGCGAGGCGGGCGGCCAGATCGCGGGTCTCGACGCTCGCCTGCGGACAGGCGGGCGCGCCGACACAGGCGTCAACGTGGAGGATCGGCGCATCGTCCAGCACCATGCCGGGGGCCGGTCGGGGAGCGAGGCCCTCCGCGATCAGCAGCCGCCACGGGGTCAGCCGAACGGCACAGCCCTGGCGGCGGACAAAGGCGGCCAGCACCGATGCCCCAATCCGGCCGAATGGCAATCCATAGACCGCACCGACCGGATGGGCGCCGGGCCGCATCGGCGTGCCGCCCGCGCCCGGCACCGCATCGCCGCTCGCCCAATCGGGCAGATCCGCCGTGTGGCGCGCCATCCGCCCGGCGGCGGCGCCTTCGCTCTCGACGAACCAGTGCGCCAGCCGGATCAGCGCATCGGCAGCGGTCCGGCGCGTAACGCGCATGCCCGCCGCCCGGCCATCGGCGCGCAGCAGCAAGTCCCCATCCACCCCCCGCTCGATCCGAAAATCGGCGGGCGCTTCCATCAGCATCGGGGTCAGCCCCGCATCGATCGCAAAGCCGATCTTGCTCGGCAGATCGGGCAAGTCGGTCAACCGCGCGCGCAACTCGGTCGCAATGCCATGCGAATCGTCGCCCTCGCGCCAGTCGGGATTGATCAGGATCGCGCCTCGCGCCTCGCGCACCGGATCGGAATCGACCAGCCCCAGCGCGCGGAGCGCCTCGACCATCAGAGGCCAGCTCCGCTCGGTCGCGCCGCGCAGTTGCAGGTTCGCGCGCGCCGTCAGGTCAATCTGGCCATTGCCATGGGCGTTTGCGGCCTCGCACAACCCCTCGACCTGATGCGCCTCCAGCCGGGCGAGCGGCGGGCGGACCCGGACCAGCAGGCCGTCGCCCGCCATCATCGGCCGCCACGCATCGGGGCACCAGCCCTTGACCACGAACCCGCTCATGCCGCGCCGTCCAGCATCGCCAGCACCGAGTTGCGCCGCGTCCGCCACAGCCCCGCCGCATGAAGCGCCGCGAACCGCGCCTCCATCGCCGCCAGCGCCTGCGGGTTCGCCTGCGCCATGAAGTCGCGCACCTCGTCGCGGGCCAGCGTCGCATCCCAGTACAGGTCGATCAGCGGCGCCGGGACCATGTCGGCCAGATGCGCGAAGCTGCCCAGATGGTCGAGCGTCGCCGCGATCTCCGCCGCGCCGCGAAAGCCATGCGCCATCATCCCCGCCACCCAGCGCGGATGGGCGGCACGGGCATGGACGGTGCGGGCGATCTCCTCGGCCAGCGTCCGCGCCCTGGGGCTGGCCGGATCGCGCGTGTCGAGATGATAGAGCGACGCCGCCCCCTCACCCAGCGCCGCCCGCGCCGCCGCGAAGCCCGCCTGATGCGCGGCATAGTCCGCCGCCAGCAGCAGGTCGCTTTCGGGGAGGTCATGGACATGGACAAAGGCCTGCGCCCCCGCCACCCGTGCCGCGATCCCCTCGGCATCGCGCCGGTCGCCATCGTCCAGCGCCGTCGCCGAGGCCGCGAGCCAGCTTTGCCCCGCTGCGATCCGCGCGGCCTCGTCATAACTCGCTTCGGGGTCGAGCCCGATGCCATAGCGCCCCGGTGCGGGGCCATAGACGCGCGGGGTCGCCTGCCCGACAAAGGGGTTCCATTCCGGTTCCTCGTCACGCTGGCCGAGCGCGCGCACCGCCTGCCCGAACAAGGCGACCAGATGCGGGAAGGCATCGCGGAACAGCCCCGACACGCGCAGCGTCACATCGACGCGCGGTCGGTCGAAGCGCATCAACGGCATCACCTCGAACCCCGTCACCCGCTCCGAGCGATGGTCCCATAGCGGCTCGACCCCGATCAGGTGGAGCGCCATGGCGAATTCCTCGCCCGCGGTGCGCATCGTTGCCGATCCCCAGAGATCGACGATCAGGGTGCGCAGGTGATCGCCCTCCTCCTGCATGTGCCGCCGGATCAGTTCCTCGGCGAGCTTGACCCCTTGCGTCTGCGCGGCGCGGCTCGGCACCGCGCGGGGATCGATGGCGTAGAGGTTGCGCCCGGTCGGCAGCACATCGGCACGGCCCCGGTAGGGCGAACCCGATGGCCCCGCCGGAACGCGTTTTCCGTCCAGTCCCGCCAGCAGCCCGGCCCGCTCGGCCGCGCCCTGTTCGCCACGCCCGAAGACATGGAGCCTCTCGCCGAATTGGCTGTCCTTCACGTCGCAGACAAAGGCGTCAATCCGGGCGAGCGGATCCTCCGCTCCCGCCAGCCCCAGCGTCTCGCCCAGCCCGACGCTGTCCGCCTCTTCGGCGATCAGGCCGCGCAGCCGGTCGCGGCGCGCGGGGTCGAGGCCATCGGCATTGGCATATTCGTCGAGCAGCGCCTCCAGCCGCCCCAGCCCCGCGCCGCTCCCCGCCTGGACCAGCGCCGGCGGGACATGGCCGACCGTCACCGCACCCAGGCGTCGCTTGGCCTGCGCCGCCTCGCCCGGATCGTTGACGATGAAGGGATAGAGGACGGGCCAGTCGCGCGTCAGCGCCTCGGGCCAGCAGGCGTCGGACAGCGCAACCGCCTTGCCGGGCAACCACTCCAGCGTGCCATGCGCGCCGACATGGACCAGCGCGTCGATTCCCTGCGCACGCAGCCAGAGGTAGAAGGCGACGTACGAATGACGCGGACAGCGCGACAGGTCGTGATAATCCTCGCCCCGCGCGCTCGGTCGGCCGCGTTCGGGCTGGAGCGCGACGATCGCCTTGCCCAGCGCCAGCGCGGGGAAGTGGAAGGCATCGCCCTCGACCAGCGGGTCCTGCTCGACCGCGCCCCAGTTTTCGATCAGATCGGCGCGCAACGCTTCGGGTAATGTGGAAAGTGCGTCGTGATACGCCGCCACCGGCCATGCGATCCGGTTGGCGAGCAACGCGGCGGGTAAATCCGGCGCGGCTTCCACATCATAACCGGCCTCGCGCAGATCGCCGAGGATCGCTTGCGCCGAGGCGAAACCGTCCAGCCCGACCGCATGCGCGGCCTGCCAGTCCTTGCCAGGATAGGTGGACAGCAGGATCGCGAGCCGCCGCTCCGCCGCCGGGGTCGCGGCGAGCGTCGTCCAGCCCGTCACCCGGTCGGCGACCGCTTCGATGCGGCTCGATTCGGCGCGGTGAAGGCGCAACGCCACGTCGAAATCGGGGTCGCGCTCGCCCGGTTGCTTGAAGCTGACGACCCCCGCGAACAACCGTCCGTCAATCTCGGGCAGGACGACATGCATGGCGAGGTCGGCGGGCGACAGGCCCCGCGCCGAGCCCGCCCAGCCCTCGCGGTCGCTGGTTGCGAGCGCGACCTGGAACACCGGCACGCCCGCGCCATCCAATGGCGTGGCGTCGTCCTCGCACTTGGCCGAGAAGGCGGTCGCGTTGACGATCGCGGCCGGAGCCAGCGCCTCCACCCAGCCCGCAACCCAAGGCCCCGCCCCCTCGGCTTTCAGCGAAGGGACGAACAGCGCGACGGGATCGAAACCGCGTATCGCCAAGGCGGCGTGAAGGGCGGCGATCGGCTCCAGATCGGCGGCCACCAGATAAGCGCGATAGAAGATGATCAGCACGCGGGGGCGGTCTGTCGTCAGCAGGGACGCGGCCGGACAGGTGACGCCTCCCGGCGACCAGCCACCGACCGGCGCCACCGCGAAGCCGCTCCCCCGAGCCATCGGGGTCGCGGACAATTCCGCCAGCGCCAGGGCGGCGGCCTGCGCCCCGCCCGCATCGCACAGCGCGGTCAGCCGTCGCACCATCGCGTCGTCCACCGTCGAGGCTGCCGACAGCCGTCGATCCTCGCGCCCGTCCGCCGCCAGCACCGCCAGCGCGATCCCGCGTTCCCGCGCCAGCCGCTCGACCTCGCGCAAGCCGTATTCCCAATAGGCCGCGCCGCCGATCAGCCGGATCAGGATCGCCTTCGCGTGAGCCAGCGTCTGCTCAACATAGGTGTCGACCGACAGCGGATGGACCAGGGCCGCCAGATTGGCGAGCCGCAGCGACCAGCCGAAACCGCCCGCCCGCCAGCCCGCCGCAAAGGCGCTGAGATCGCTGTCGGAAAAGGACAGCACCACCACGTCACCGGGGCGTTGCCCCAGGTCCTGCGGAACCGCCTGTTCCTCCAGCCCATGGCTCTCGCGAAAGACGAGATGCACGCGCGTTAGCCCTTCAGCACGCCCTCGATCGCGGCGCGGTCGATCCGGTCATGCTCGGCGATGACCACCAATTGGGTGCCGCGCGGCTCGCCCGCTTTCCAGGGACGGTCATAATTCGTCCGCACCCGGCGACCGACCGCCTGGATCAGCAACCGCATCGGCTTGCCCGCGACCGCCGCATAACCCTTTACCCGCAGGATATCCTGCTGCTCGGCGAGCGTCACGATGCGCGCGGCGATCGCCTCGGGGCTCTCCACCTCGCCCAGCATCACCGAGATGCTGTCGAAATCGTCATGCTCGTGATCGTCCGCACCGTCATGATGCGAGGGGCGCGCGGCGATGTCGTCCTCGGCGGCGGCTTCTAGGCCCAGCACGATCTCGGCGGAGACGATGCCGTCGACCGCCTCGACCATGGGCAGCGGGCGCGGGGCCTCGGCGGCGATGATCGCGCGTGCCTTGGCGATGCCCTCCGGCCCGGCCAGATCGGCCTTGGTCAAAAGGACGAGGTCGGCGCACGCCAGCTGATCCTCGAACACCTCGGACAGCGGGGTTTCATGGTCCAGGCTGGGGTCGGCGGCGCGCTGGGCCTCCACCGCATCGAGATCGGGGGCGAAGCGACCCGCCGCGACGGCCTCGGCATCGGCCAGCGCCACCACGCCATCCACCGTGATGCGCGAGCGGATGGCGGGCCAGTCGAACGCCTTCAGCAACGGCTTGGGCAGCGCGAGCCCTGAGGTCTCGATCAGGATGTGATCCGGGCGTGGCTCCATCGCCAGCAGCTTTTCGACCGTCGGGATGAAGTCGTCGGCGACGGTGCAGCAGATGCAGCCATTGGCCAGCTCGACGATATTCTCCGCCGGGCAGTCGGGGATGGCGCAGCTTTGGAGGATGTCGCCATCGACGCCCAAAGTGCCGAATTCGTTGACGACGACCGCCAGGCGGCGACCGCCCGCGTTGCGGATCAGATGGCTGATGAGCGTGGTCTTCCCGGCGCCCAGAAAGCCGGTGACGATGGTGACGGGGACCTTGCTGAGGTCACGCATGCTATTTCTCCGACGCGCCGGACGAGCGAGCGCGGACACGGGACCGATCGCCGGAGCGGTGACGGACGGGCGCAGTCGAATGCGTCCGCCCCGCGTGTCGGCGACCGATGCGGCCCCGGCCGCATGGCTTCGTCGCTCCCCGACGGAGAACCGTGCCCCGACCATCCCCTGGGTCCAGGCAAGAGCGACCATGACGCCGGCAGGTCTCCTGGCTCGCGGGTCGAAGCAAGGGGATGCGCCTTCCCGGATCACTCCAGTGGCCGTGCTTCACCAGAGCACCAGCATCGCTCGCTCACCGCTTACAGTTGCAGGGACAGCCGGGGATTTGCACCCCATTCCCGTTTCAAAGCCCCAAGGGGCACCGGCGCGATCTTCGGGACTTTTCAGTCCCGATGTGCGGCATTTATCCCGCCGCGCCGGGCTTTGCAATTCGCGCCTCCATCGCGGCGAACCCGCGCCAGCGATAGAGGAGGAAGCTGGCGCCCCAGCACAGCACGAACAGCCCGACGATGGCGAAGCCCAGTACGTTGAAATGCTCCGACAGCGCCCCGGCATAGCGGAACGGCCCCGCCGTCCAGCCGAACCGCTCGGCGAGCAGCGCGGTCGCCTGGATGCCGCCGATCACCAGCGCGACCAGCGCCGAAACCAGGGTGATCGTCATATTATAGTAGAGCTTGCGAAGCGGGTGGACGAACGCCCATTCATAGGCGCCCAGCATGACCAGCCCGTCGGCCGTGTCGATCAGCGCCATGCCCACCGCGAACAGCACGGGAAAGACCAGGATCGTACCGAGCGATATGCCATCGGCGGCGTGCGCGCCCGACAGGCCCAGAATCGCGACTTCGGTCGCGGTGTCGAAACCCAGGCCGAACAGGAAACCCAGCGGTGCCATGTGCCAGCTCCGCCGGATCAACCGGAAGAGCGGACGAAAGAGGCGCGACAGCGGCCCCTGCCCCGAAAACATCATGGCGGCGTCCGCCTCCGCCATCGGCTCACCCCGCGCGACGCGGCGGAATCGGGTCCACACGTCACGCAGGATGATCAGGTTCATGATCGCGATCGCGAACAGGAAGCTGGCCGAGACGATCGTGGCGATGGTCCCGCCGCTCTGCCCAAAGGCCTCGAAATCGGCGAGCGTCGTGGCGGCGAGCGCGACCGTCGTCGCCGCGATCAGCACGATGGCGGAATGGCCGATCGCGAACCACAGGCCGACCGCAATGGGTCGCTGCCCGTCCTGCATCAGCTTACGGGTGACATTGTCGATGGCGGCGATGTGATCGGCATCGACCGCATGGCGCAGCCCCAGGCTATAGGCGAGCAAAGCGGTGCCGAGCATCAGGCTGTTGCCCGCGAACACGCTCAGCGCCCAGCCCCAGACGGCGATATTGACGAAAACCAGCGTGGCCATCAGCAGCGCGACCCGCTTCTTCAGCGGCAACCGGGCGCGCGGCGCTCCGGCATGATGGTAGGACATGGGTGATACCCCCGGCGTCATTGCGACAAGGGCCGAACTCCGCTGGCGCGGTCACCATCCCACCCCACGGACGCACGCCGGGCAAGATGGCCGATTCGTCTCGGCCGATGGGCGTCGCTCGCATGATACAATATATCCCAGCCATGACCATCCCCTGGATCGCAGCAAGAGCGACTCGCACCGGCAGGTCTCCTGGCTTGCGGGTCGAAGCAAACGCGATACGGCCTTCCCGGATGGCTCCAGTGGCTGTCCCCTATTGCAGGGACCGGCATCGCTCGCTCACCGCTTACAGTTGCAGGGACAGCTAGGGATTTTCACCCCATTCCCGTTTCAAGCCCCGAAGGGCACCGGCGCGATTGACCGGCGGCGGGCTGAAAGCCCTTGCCGGTCGGCATGGGGATAGTCTGCGGCGGATGGAGGCGCAAACCGCTTTATCGGGCCGGACGCTCGGCTTAATCCGGATCACATGGTGGATGTGAGAAGATGGCGCCGCTGGGCACCTGCGGCGGCGTGCTTGGTCGCGGCCTGTTCGGGCGGCAATTACCGGCCGGTCAGCGATTATCCGGTGCGGATCGGCAAACCCTATTCGGTACGCGGCGTCACCTATGTCCCCGCCGAGGACGCGACCTATGACATGCTCGGCTATGCCAGCTGGTATGGCAGCGAATCGGGCAAGCGCACCGCGAATGGCGAGCGCTTCCGCCCCGGCTGGGCGACTGCGGCGCACACCACCCTGCCGTTGCCCAGCTATGTCGAGGTGACGGCATTGGACACGGGGCGGCGGATCATCGTGCGGATCAACGATCGCGGGCCGTTCGCCGGGTCGTCGCGGATCATCGACCTGTCGCGCGGCGCGGCCGAACAGCTCGGCCTGCGCGCGGTGGGCAAGGCGGCGGTACGGGTGCGGCGGGTGGAGCCGGACGAGAAGGACCGCGAACGCCTGCGCCACGGCAAGGCGGCGCGGCCGTTGCCGCCGGTATCGGATGCGGTGCGAGCGAATCTGCTGTCGCAGATCGCGGCGGCGGGCATGACGGTGCGGTAGATGTCGTCATCCCGGCGAAGGCTGGGATCTATGCGTCCGACAGGACAAGGGGCGCCAACGGCCCCTGGCCTTAGCCGGGGCGGCGATCGGCATATGGCGCATAACGAAAGAGCAGGTTCTCACCCGCTCCGCCGTCATCTGCCAATTTTGGAAGAAGATTGGTCGGGGCGACAGGATTCGAACCTGCGACCCCCACACCCCCAGTGTGATGCGCTACCAGGCTGCGCTACGCCCCGACCGAGCGGCGGCCTCTAGGCGGGTTTTCCGTGGGATGCAAGCCTTGATGTTGCAATGGCCGCCACCCCACATCGGGCTCTCCATTGCGCCTGTCCGCCTGCGATGGTAGCGGGCAGGCTATCCGACATGGGGGCTGGTCGATCGTTCGCGGTCGGCGGGTGCCCGTGCCCATTCAGCATAGACGGGTCCGAATGTTCATTCCCTTCACCGCCCTAGTCGCCGTGATGGCTGCCGCAACCGGCACCGCCGCATCGAGCGGAGCCGCCTCGTTCCTCAGCCTCGCGCCGCTGCTCCTCGTCTTCGTCGTCTTCTATTTCCTGATGATCCGTCCGCAACAGCGCCGCATGAAGACGCTGCAGGCCGCGGTCGAGGGGGTCAAGAAGAACGATCAGGTCACCACGGCGGGCGGCATCGTCGGCAAGGTGACCCGCGTCGAGGACGCGCTGGTCGAGGTCGAGATCGCCCCGAACGTTCGCGTCCGCGTGGTCAAGGCGACGCTGACCGACGTGGTCGATCCTACCGCCAAGCCCGCGAACGACTGAGCCTTCGATGCTGGATTTCCCCCGCTGGAAGGTCGCTTCCATCGTCGCGTTGCTGGCGGCCCTGTGCCTGCTGGCGATCCCGAGCTTCCTGCCGGAGAGCGTCACCAACACATGGGGGAGCATTCCGCATCCCCGTGTGAACAAGGGCCTCGATCTGGCGGGCGGCAGCTATCTGCTGCTGGAGGCGGACACCGCCGACCTCGCCAATACGCGGCTGGAGACGATGCGCGACCAGGTTGCGGCCGAGATGAGGCGCGGCAATCCGCGTATCGACATCGGCGACATCTCGGTCCGGGGCGGCCAGCTCAGCTTCATGCTGCGCGATCCGACCCAGGTCGATGCGGCGCGTGAGCGGCTGCTGTCGATCACCGGCGGCGGGGCGGGCATGACCGGCCAACGCGAATGGGACATCCAGGTCGTCGATACGTCGCGCTTCGTCCTGAAGCCGACCCAGGCGGGTCTCACCCAGGCGATCGACACCGCGATGAAGACCGCGACCGAGGTCGTGCGTCGCCGTATCGACGCGCTGGGCACCAAGGAGCCGACGATTCTCCAACAGGGTTCCAGCCGTATCGTCGTGCAGGTGCCGGGGCTTCAGGACCCGCAGCAGCTCAAGGACCTGATCGGCAAGACCGCCAAGCTGGAATTCAAGCTGGTCGACACGACCGCCAATCCGGTGGAAGTGGCCAAGGGCAATGCGCCCGCCGGCAGCCAGGTCCTGCCCTATCCCGGCAATCCGCTGGGCGCGCCGGTGATCGCGGTCAAGCGGCCGGTCATCATCTCCGGCGACCAGTTGATCGACGCGCAGCAGACCTTCGACCAGCAGACCAACGCGCCGCAGGTGGCGATCACCTTCGACGCGCAGGGCGGTCGCAAGTTCGCGCGGATCACGCAGGAAAATACCGGCAAGCCATTCGCCATCATCCTCGATGGCCAAGTGCTGTCGGCCCCCAATATCAACGAACCGATCCTGGGCGGTCGCGCCTCGATCAGCGGCAACTTCACCGTCGACACCGCCAACCAGCTCGCGATTTCGCTGCGCTCGGGCAAGCTGCCGGTCGATCTGAAGGTCGTCGAAGAGCGCACCGTCGGCCCCGATCTGGGCGCCGACTCGATCCGCAAGGGCATTCTCGCCTCGGCGATCGCAGCGGTCGCGGTGATCGTGTTCATGGCCGTCACCTATGGCCGGTTCGGTATCTATGCGAACATCGCGGTCGTCATCAACGTGCTGGTCATCCTGGCGGTCATGGCGATGCTGAACGCGACGCTGACCCTGCCGGGTATCGCGGGCTTCATCCTGACCATCGGTACCGCGGTCGACGCCAACGTGCTGATCAACGAGCGTATCCGCGAGGAACGGCGGCGCGGGCGAAACGTCGTCCAGGCGGTCGAGCTGGGTTACAAGGAAGCCAGCCGCACCATCTTCGAGGCGAACGTGACCCACGCCATTTCCGGCATCATCATGCTCGTGCTCGGCTCGGGCCCGGTCAAGGGCTTCGCGGTCGTGCTGCTGATCGGCATCGTGACCAGCGTGTTCACCGCCGTTACCTTCACGCGGATGCTCGTGGCGCTGTGGTTGCGCCGCGAAAAGCCCAAGACCATCAATATTTGAGGCAGGAGAACAGATCATGCGCCTCCTGAAACTCGTCTCCGACAACACGAACATCGACTTTGTCCGCCTGCGCGGCTGGGCGTTCGGGCTGACGCTCGCGCTCACCCTGCTCGCGGTCGGCGTCACCTTCGCCAAGGGCCTCAATCTGGGCGTCGACTTTGTCGGCGGCCTGATGATCGAAGAGAAATTCCCCACCCCGCCTTCGGCCGACCGGGTCCGCTCGGTCGTTGACGGGCTGGGCGTGGGCGAAGCCAACATCCAGACGGTCGGTGATGGCCGGACGATCAGCATCCGCCTGCCCGTGCCCGCGTCCAAGGACGAAGGCGCGACCAACGCCGTCGTCCGCAAGGTCGAAGCGGCGCTGGGCCAGCAATTCCCCGGCGCGACCTTCAGCCGTTACGACACGGTGTCGGGCAAGGTGTCGGGCGAGCTGATCAAGCACGGCGTGCTGGCGGTCGTCCTGGCGATCCTGGGCATCGGCCTGTTCGCCATCTTCCGCTTCGAATGGCAGTTCGGCGTGTCGACCATCGTCGCGATCGTCCACGATCTTCTCGTCACGCTGGGCTTCTTCGCGATCACCCAGTTCGAGCTGGACCTGACGATCATCGCGGCGTTCCTGACCATCATCGGCTATTCGATCAACGACAAGATCGTCATCGACGATCGTATCCGCGAGAATATGCGCCGCTATCGCAAGATGGACATGCGCGAGATCATCAATCTGTCGGTCAACGAGACGCTGCCGCGCACGGTCATGACCTCGGTCACGATCCTGCTGGCGCTGATCGCGCTGCTGCTGCTCGGCGGCCATGTGCTGCGCGGCTTCACCGCGGCGATGATCCTGGGCATCGTGGTGGGCACCTATTCGTCCATCTATGTCTCGTCCTCGCTGCTCATCACGCTGGGCCTGCGCGCCGAGCCGAACCGCGAGAAGCCGGGCACCACCGACAAGCGCAGCGTTGCCGACGCCGAGCGGATCACGCCGCGCGAAGGATGAGCGACTCGATTCGCATCACGCGCGATCCCACCGCGCCCGGCCCGATCGTCCGGGGCTTTGCCGCCACGGGCTTTCGGGTCGGCGAGATCGCCTATCCCGCACTGCTGCTGTCACCCGACTGGCATGAGCCGTGGAACCCGCCGCCGTTCGAGTCGCTGACGGCGGATGCGGTGGCGGCGCTCATCGACGAAACGCCCGAGTTTCTGTTGCTGGGCACGGGTGCGAACCTTCGTCGCGCGCCCGCTCCCTTCGCCGCCGCGTTGGAAGCACGCGGGCTGGGTATCGAGGTGATGGACAGCCGCGCCGCCGCCCGCGCCTGGGGCGTGTTGCGCAGCGAGGGCCGCAAGATCTGCGCGGCGCTCTACCCGCTCGACGCCTGACCGGATCGCCTCCGCATAGACCGGAGGCCTTTCCCGAAACCTCCCTCCCCGCAAGGGGGGCTTGAACGGCGGGCCGATCCGCCTCGCGCGGCTCCCTTCACCTGGCGGCGATGATTCGCGTCCGGTTCGCCAGTGAGCCGGTCACGCTTTCGCGGCAGCCCGCGCTCGGGACACCAGTTCCGACAGATGCGAATGCAGCGCGGCGGCGTTGGCGGGCCAGGTGAAGTCGCGCACCGCCGCGCGTACCGCCCATGGATCCGGCGCCTGATCCAGCACATCGCGGATCGCCACGGCAAAGGCCTCCGGCTCGGCCTGGGTGATCCGTCCGGCGGTCCGGCTGGTCACGACATCCTCCGCCCCGCCCGCCGAAGTGATGACGATCGGCGTGCCGCAGGCGAGCGACTCGACCCAGGCATTGGCCAGCCCCTCGGATGCGGAGGCCAGCGCCATGACATCCGCTGCGCCGAGCAGCGCGGGCAATTCGTCGTGCGGAACGGCGCCGATCAGACGCACCCGCTCCGCGATCCCCGACCGCTCGGCCCGTGTCTGCAAGGCGGCGCGCTCGCCACCCTCCCCCACGATCATCAGCGTGACGCCGGGCAGCCGGGCCACGGCGTCGATCACAACGCCATGCCCTTTGCGCGGGATCAGCGCGCCCAGCGACAGGACCAGTGGCCCGGCAATGCCCAGCTTCGCCTTCGCCTCGGCCCGGTCGACCGGCTGGAACCGTGCCTGATCCACCCCGGTATGATGGACCCGGATAGACCCGCGCGGAACGCCGAGTGCCGCCACGTCCCGCGCCATCGCATCGCTGACGGCCAGCAGTCCATCGGCGGCGGCCGCCGCCCGCGCGACCTGGCTCCGGGTCGCGGGCATATGCCCCCAATGATGGATGTCGGCACCCCTCGCCTTGATCGACACCGGGACGCCGTATCGCCGCCCCAACGCCACCGCCGCCGGACCATCGGGAAAGAAGAAGGACGCGTCGATCACGTCGAAGGGCCGCTCCGCCCATAGCCGATCCAGCACCGGGATCAGCGCACGGATCAGCGCCGACACATGGAATCGTCCCCCCGTCCCCGGCCATGTGGTGAAGCGCGGACGGCTGACGTCCAGGCCGCCCCATGTCTCACGCAGCAGCAGTGCCGCCTGGGCCCGGAACCGCTCGGCTCGCGCCAGTGGCCAGACGGGCAGCCCAACCGGCGCCACCACCCGCACCCCCACGCCCGGACGCATCGCCAGCGCCGCGGTCTGCCGTTGAACGAAGATGCCGAAATTGGGCCGCGTCGCGTCGGGGAACAGACTCGACAGGGTCAGCACGTTCAACATGGTACCTCATATCTTCAGCCAGCCGACACCGCCCGGATCGATCGACACCATTTTCGGACGCGATACGTAAAGATGTCCGCAACAGAAGAGGGGGGCATTGTTGTTTGGTCAAAAGCTTAGCAAAACTGACGACAAAGACGAATGCCATTCATGTTCGCGACAGATCGTTCCTGACAGATTTGGGGACATGGGCTATTCCCGTGAATAGCTTTCGGGGGAGGATTTCGATGGGTCGATTCGGACGGTGGGGTGCGGTGCTGGCGCTGACGGCGACGCTCGCCGGCTGTGGCGACGGGGGCGGCAGCACGTCCGGGTCGGTATCGACCGGCGGCGGCGGAACCTCGTCGGGGGGCAGTGTGGAATCCGCCTGTTCGCTTCGCAACCGCCAGAACTGGGTCGCGGCCCAGATGAACGAATGGTATCTTTTCCCCGATACCCTGCCCGCCTCGCTCGATCCGTCGCCCTATACGACCGTCAGCGATTATATCGACGCGCTGACCGCGACCGCGCGGGCGCAACGCAAGGATCGGTATTTCACCTACATCACCTCCATCAAGGAGGAGGATGCCTATTATAATTCGGGCTCGGATGCGGGCTTCGGCTTTCGCCTGACCACCGATTCGACCCAGAGCAAGCTGCTCGTCGCCGAATCGTTCGAGAGCAGCGCGGCGTTCGCCGCCGGGGTCGATCGCGGGACCGAGATTCGGGGGATCGGCTCGACCGCCTCCAACATCCAATCGATCCAGGACATCGTCCGCGCCGATCCCAATAACGGCCTCTCCAACGCGCTGGGGCCGGATACGGCGGGGACCACCCGTTACTTCACCGTCGCCGATACCTCGGGCGCGGTGCGCACCGTCACGCTGACCAAGTCGGCCTATACGCTGCAGCCGGTTTCGCCCAATTACGGTACGCAGGTCATAACCGACAATGGCCAGCGCTATGGCTATATCAACCTGCGCACCTTCATCAGTACGGCCGACCCGCAGTTGCGCGCCGCCTTTTCGACCTTCAAGCAGCAGGGCATCACCCAGGTCGTGGTCGACCTGCGCTATAATGGTGGCGGCAGCATCGCCATCGCCGATCTGTTCAACAACCTGCTGGGCGGGGCACGCCAGACCTCTGACGTGATGGGCTATGTCGCCTTCCGCCCGAGCAAGGCGTCGAACAACGAGACGACTTATTTCGCGCCACAGGCCGAATCGATCATGCCGACCCGGCTCGCCTTTATCGGCACCGGCGGAACGGCATCGGCCAGCGAGTTGGTCCTCAACCGCACCCTGCCCTATATGGGCAGCAATACGGGACTGATCGGCGCCAACACCTATGGCAAGCCGGTGGGCCAGATCGCGCGCGACAATGCGCAATGCGACGACCGGCTGCGCGTCATCGCGCTGGCGATCCAGAACGCCAACAGGCAGGGCGATTATTATAACGGCCTGGCGGGCGTCGTGCCCGCCAGCTGCCGCGCCGGTGACGACCTGACCCGCAAGATGGGCGATCCGCAGGAAGCCTCGACCCGCGCCGCGCTCGACTTCCTGCAAGGCAAGAGCTGCACACCGATCAGCGCCAGCGCATCGGCGCAGGCTCTGGGTGACGGTCCGCGCAAGCTGGTTCAGCCCCAGCGCCCCTCGGCTGCCCAGCGCGACGTGCCGGGCCTGTTCTAAGGGCGGTCGCGTGGTCGGGTTCCCCCTGCGGGGACAGTTAGGCCATGCGCATCATGGTGGAGGGGGGTCGCGCTATGGCGAGCAGGACACCCTTCCGTCCGGCCTGCGGCCCGCCACCTCCCTTACCAGGGGGGAGCGGGGTTACAGCCGCTGCGTGCCCGCATAGGCGAACAAGGCATCGCCGTCCGCCGACAGGCTGACGGTTTCCGAACCCGTCACGGTCAGGCACTGCCCCGCCTTGAATGCGATACCCGCCACCTCGCCGGTGCCGGTGATCGGGATCAGCCAGGCGGTGCGCCCCTCGGGCAGCGCGATGGCATGGTCCCCCGCCGCCCAGCGCTCCAGCACGAATTTCGGCCCTTCGACCAGAATGTCGCGCCCCTCCCCCGCCGGCCCCGGCGAGACGATCGGCTGGTACGGCGTCAGATGCGCGACATCGACGCCGTCCTCCAGATGCAGTTCACGGTCGCTGCCATAATCATAGAGGCGATAGGTGGTTTCGCTGTTCTGCTGAACCTCGATCACCGTCAGGCCCGCGCCGATCGCATGGATGGTGCCCGATGGCGCGTAATAAAAGTCGCCCTGCCTGACGCTGACCCAGTCCAGATCCTCCTCGACCGAACCGTCGCGCGCATCGGCGCGAAGCTGCTCCTTGGTCATCGGCGCCTTGGGGCCCAAGGCGATGGTCGAATCGGGCTCGGCGGTCAGGATGGTCCAGCATTCGTCCTTGCCGCGCGGCAGGCCACGCGCATGGGCCTGTTCGTCATCGGGATGGACCTGCACCGACAGCTTCTCGCTGGTGAACAGATATTTGATCAGCAGGTCGGGCGAGGTGTCGCCGGGTTCCTGGAACCACACTTCGCCAATGGGTGCGCCGCCGGGCGCGACATCCTCGAACCCGGGATACAGCGTGTGACGGCCCCAGGGCTTTTCGACGCGATGGGTTTGGAGAAGCGTGGCGGGCATGGGTCAGTAATTCCTTCCGATCGGACGGCGGTTCAACCGCCTGGACGGGCGCGCCGTTCCGCCGCCCGGGCCGTAATGCGCCCCATGCCGCGCGCATCGCATGGATGGCAAGCCATCTGTCGCAAAGCGGGTGTGCGGAGGGACTGTTCCCCGCCGCTCGGCTGCGCTAAGGACGTGCGCGATGCGTAACCCCCGTTCCCGTGCGCTGTCGCTGGCGCTGATCGCCGCTCTGGCCCTTCCGATCGCGGGTTGCGCCCGCAACCGTACCCGCACCGACCTGCCCTATGTCGCGCGCGACGTCGGCACGCTGTACACGGCCGCCAAGAACCGGCTGGACCAGCACCGCTATAAGGAGGCGGCCTTGCTGTTCGACGAGGTGGAGCGCCAGCACCCCTATTCGATCTGGGCTCGCCGTGCGCAGTTGATGAGCGCGTTCAGCTATTATCTGGGCCGCGACTATACCCAGTCGATCCAGTCGGCTCAGCGTTTCATCTCGGTCCACCCCGGCAATCGCGACGCGCCTTACGCTTATTATCTGATCGCGCTCGGCTATTATGAGCAGATCCAGGACGTGACCCGCGACCAGAAGATCACCCGCCAGGCGCTCGACGCGCTGGGGGAATTGATGCGCCGCTATCCCAACACCCGCTATGCCGCCGATGCGCGGTTGAAGGTCGATCTGGTCAACGATCACCTGGCGGGCAAGGAAATGGAGATCGGCCGCTTTTACGAAGACCGCCATCAGTGGCTGGCCGCGTCGATGCGCTTCCGCACCGTGGTCGACAAGTACCAGACGACCAGCCACACGCCCGAGGCGCTGCTGCGGCTGACCGAGACCTATCTCGCCTTGGGCGTCCGTCCCGAGGCGGAACGCGCCGCCGCCGTGCTGGGCGCCAATTATCCGGGCAGCGACTGGTATGACCGCGCCTATAAGCTGATGCGCGAATATCCGGTCGCGCAGATCCCTGCGATCCAGCCGGGCCAGCCCGTGGTTCCCAGCGGCACGCCGGGTTCGGTGAATGTCGGCCTGCCGGGCAGCACGGGCACCGCGACCCCCAGCGCGGCCGCCCCCGGCCGACCGACCCCGACCGGCAACAACAGCGCGCCGACCGGCTGAACTGGGAAAGGGCGCGCGATCAGGCTTCGCGTGCCCCCTCCCCCCGCCCCGAACAAATCGGGATCATTTTCGCGTGAGGGGGATAACATCGCGCGGCGTTTCGCTCTATATCGCCCGCCATGCTGACCGCGCTGTCCATTCGTGATGTCGTGCTGATCGAGGCCCTGGACCTCGATTTCGGCCAAGGCCTGGGCGTTCTGACCGGCGAGACCGGCGCGGGCAAATCGATCCTGCTCGATGCCCTAGGATTGGCGCTGGGTGGACGCGGCGACAGCGGACTGGTGCGGCACGGCGCGGGCCAGGCGATCGTCACCGCCAGCTTCGAGCCCCCCGCCCCCGACGGCCGCCTGTCCGCCATATTGGACGAAGCGGGCATCGAAATCGAACCGGGCGAACCGCTGATCGTCCGCCGACAGGTCAAGGCCGACGGCGGCAGCCGGGGCTTCGTCAACAGCCAGCCCGCCTCCGCCGCGCTGTTGCGCGAAATGGCGCCCTTCCTGGTCGAAATCCACGGCCAGCATGACGATCGCGGCCTGCTGAACCCGCGTGGGCACCGGATGATGCTCGACAGCTTCGGTCGGATCGACACGCAGGCGGTGGCCGCCGCCTGGACCCGGTTGCGCGAGGCGGAGACCGCGCTGACCAGCGCGCGCGAAGAGATCGAGACGGCGGCGCGGGATCGCGAATGGCTGGAACATGCGGTGGCCGAACTGACCAAGCTCGCCCCCGAACCCGGGGAGGAAGAGACGCTGGCCGATCGCCGCCGCACCATGCAGCGCTCGGAGAAGATCGCGGGCGAACTCGGCGCGATCGAGGAGCATCTGCAGGGGTCGGACGGCGCGCTCGCCGGATTGCGACAGGCCGCCCGGGTGCTGGAGCGGATCGGCGAGGATCACCCCGCGCTGGCCGACGCACTGGCCGCGATCGACCGCGCGGTGATCGAGGCGTCGCTGGCCGAGGAACGGCTGGTCGAAGCGCAGCGTGAACTCGCCTATGACCCCCGCGCGCTGGAAGAGGACGAAGCACGGCTGTTCGAATTGCGCGGCATGGCGCGCAAGCACCGCGTTCAGCCCGATGACCTGGCCGACCTGACTGAGCAGCTTCGCGGACGGCTGGAGCGGCTGGATGCGGGCGAGGAAGGCATCGGCCGGCTGGAAGCCGCCGTCGCAACCGCGCGCGCCACCTATGACAAGGCCGCCGCGCAGGTGTCGAAGGCGCGCGCCGCCGCCGCCGAGCGGCTCGACCGATCGGTGAAGAGCGAGTTGGCACCGCTCAAGCTCGATGCCGCACGCTTCCGCACCACCGTCGCCCCGGTCGAGCCGTCGGGCTGGTCGGCGGCGGGCAAGGACCGGGTGGAGTTCGAGATTTCCACCAATCCCGGCGCGCCCTTTGCCCCGCTGATGAAGATCGCCAGCGGCGGCGAATTGTCGCGTTTCATCCTGGCGCTGAAGGTCGCGCTGGCGGAGGAAGGCGGCGCGACGACGATGATCTTCGACGAGATCGATCGCGGCGTCGGCGGCGCCGTCGCCTCCGCGATCGGCGACCGTCTGCACCGGCTGGCGGGTCGGACTCAGTTGCTGGTTGTGACCCACAGCCCGCAGGTGGCGGCGCGCGGGGCCGCGCATCTGTTGATCGCCAAGAGCCATGACGGCACCGTCACCCGCACCGGCGTCCGCGCGCTCGGCGATGCCGAACGGCGCGAGGAGATTGCCCGCATGCTGTCCGGCGCAACCATCACCGACGAGGCCCGTGCGCAGGCCGACAGGTTGCTCGAGTCCCAATAACGCACAGCCGAAAACGATTTTATATCCGATATGAAGCTGATAGGATTGGGAAGTCCTTATTCCCAAGGCGATCTTCTTCGGACGTACCGGATGCTCGCGAAATTCCCGTCGGCGACCCCGCCCCATGATGCCCATGATATGGCCCAATTGACCGCCGGTCTTCAGTCCTGTCTGGCGCTGGCGGACAAGCTGCATCTGGACATGGTCGCGATTCATGTCGAGCAGGCGCGGGCCTGGCTGGTCGATCATGGCCTGGAATGCCCGGCGGGATCGAAACCGTCGAGCGAACCCCATCACGACCAGCAACCCTGAACCGGCGGGATCGCGCATTGCTCGCTTGATCTTGTTGAGGGTCCGGCATCTTGATCCTGGCGCAAGGGCTGGACTAGCACGGACGGCGTGACGCCACAGACCTCCTTGCCGCAAACCGATCTCGAAGCCGCCGCCGAGCTGAACACGCTCGCCCGCGAGATCGCCCATCACAACCGCCTCTATCATAGCGAGGACGCGCCCGAGATTTCGGATGCCGACTATGACGCGCTGGTTCGCCGCAACAAGGCGATCGAGGCCGCCTTCCCCCATCTAATCCGCGCCGATTCGCCCAGCAAGCAGGTCGGCGCCGCGCCCGCCGCCCATCTGGCCAAGGTCGCTCATGCCCGGCCGATGACCAGCCTGGACAATGCCTTTACCGATGAAGAGGTGGAGGAATTTATCGGCCGCGTCCGCCGCTATCTGAAGCTGCCGGACGGCGAGCCCGTCACCCTGACCGCCGAGCCCAAGATCGACGGGCTGTCCTGTTCGCTTCGTTATGTCGACGGCCAGCTCGTCCAGGCGCTGACCCGGGGAGACGGTACGATCGGCGAGGATGTGACGGAGAATGTGCGCACCATCGCCGATGTGCCCAAGACGCTGTCCGATCCCGCCCCCGCCGTGTTCGAGGTGCGGGGCGAGGTCTATATGAGCAAGCGGGACTTCGCCGCGCTCAACGCCCGGCTGGCACAGGACGCCGCGGAAACGGGCAAGGAGGCGCGCCAGTTCGCCAATCCGCGCAATGCCGCCGCCGGTTCGCTGCGCCAGAAGAATCCCGCCATCACCGCCGCCCGCCCGCTCCGCTTCCTGGCCCATGGCTGGGGTGAGGCGAGCGAGGTGCCGGTCGAAACCCAGTTCGACATGGTCGAGACCTGGCGCCGCTGGGGCTTTCCCATCGCGGACGCCTTTGCCCGCGTGCCGGATGCCGCCGCCGCCCTGGCGATCTACCGCAGCATCGAGGCGCAGCGGGCGGACCTGCCCTTCGACATCGATGGGGTCGTCTACAAGGTCGACCGGCTCGACTGGCAGGCGCGGCTGGGGATTGTCGGGCGGGTACCGCGCTGGGCGATCGCGCACAAATTTCCCGCCGAACGTGCCCAGACCACGCTGGAAAAGATCGACATTCAGGTCGGTCGCACCGGCGCGCTGACCCCCGTCGCCCGGCTGGAGGCGGTGACCGTCGGCGGTGTCGTCGTGACCAATGCGACGCTGCACAATGCCGATGAGATCGAACGGCTGGGGGTTCGCCCCGGCGACCGCGTGGTGCTCCAGCGTGCGGGCGACGTCATCCCGCAGATCGTCGAGAACCTGACCCGCGACGTCGCCCGCGAACCCTTCGTCTTCCCCGACCACTGCCCCGAATGCGGGAGTCTCGCGACGCGCGAGGAGGGCGAGGTCGTCATCCGCTGCACCGGCGGCCTGATCTGTCCGGCGCAGCGGGTCGAGCGATTGATCCACTTCGTCTCCCGCCATGCCTTCGACATTACGGGCCTGGGGCTGGTGCGGATCGAGGAGTTCTTCCGCGACGGCCTGATCGCCTCACCCGCCGACATCTTTCGCCTGCACCGGCACCGTGACGCGCTGATCCAGCGCGAGCGCATGTCCGAACTGGTGGTGGACAAGCTGCTCGCCGCGATCGATTCGCGGCGGGAGATCGCGCTCGACCGCTTCCTCTTCGCGCTGGGTATTCGCCATGTCGGGGAGATCACCGCGCGCGATCTGGCGCGTCGCTTCGTCTCGATGGGGGGCTTTCGCGCGATGATCGACGCCGCGCTCACCGTGCGGGCCGAAACCGTCGCCGCCTTGGGCGAGCCGGAGCGCAAGTTCGAGCTGCGTCGCCAGCGCGCCATCGTCGCCGCGATCGATACGCCACAAATCGGCCCCGAAGTCGCCGACGCGCTGCTCGATTTCTTCGCGGAGGACCATAATCGCGCCGTGGTCGACGACCTGCTGAGCGAAGTCACCCCGCTCGACGTCGTGCACCAGACCCGCGACTCGGAGGTGACGGGCAAGACCCTGGTCTTCACCGGCACGCTCGAAACCCTGTCGCGTGACGAGGCCAAGGCGCAGGCCGAAGCGCTGGGCGCGCGCGTATCGGGATCGGTCTCCGCCAAGACCGATCTGGTCATCGCGGGGCCGGGGGCCGGATCGAAGCTGAAAAAGGCGCAGGATCTGGGCATCCCGGTGATCGACGAAGCCGCCTGGAACGCCCTGGTCGCAGGGAGCTGATTCTGCACCGACAAAGGGTGACGCGGCCATGACGCCCGCGTCACCCGATCGGGCATCGTTACGCCCGCAGCGCTGGCCCAGCCTGCGCCGCTCCACCGAATCAGCCCAGACATTTCCAAGCAATTAGAGCGCGCTATCACTGTCGCCGCCCGCAATACCGTTGCCAAACTGCAACGCCCGCGCACCGAGTGACAGCCCCCCTGTCACAAGCGCGAGCTTTGTAACATAATGGCAATGTTCGAAGCGCAGGGGCACGCCCAACCGAGCCGGAAAACACGGCCGGACCGTGCCGCTTCGCGCGCGAAAAGGGGACTTTTTATCTATGCGTAATTCGCTTTTCCTGGGTGCGGCCATTGTCGCGCTCGCCATTCCGGCGGCAGCTGCCGCGCAGGAAACGACCTCGTCGATCCGCGGCAACGTCTCCGCCAACGGCGCGCCGGTCGCAGGCGCGACTATCACGATCGTCAACGTACCGTCGGGCACGACGACCTCCACGGTCTCGGGTGCGGACGGCTCGTTCTCCTCGACCGGCCTTCGCGTCGGTGGTCCTTTCACCGTCACCGTCTCGGCTCCCGGCTATCAGGAAACCCGTGTCACGGACATCTTCACCGTGACCAGCCTGCCCTATGAACTGCCGGTCGAGCTGGCGGCCGAGGGCCAGGGCAGCGGCGAGATCGTCGTGACCGCGTCGTCCATCGCGGGCGCCGGCACCAAGAGCCTGGGTCCGGTCACCGTCCTGACCGCCGCCGACATCGCCAATATCGCCAGCGTCAACCGCGACGTGCGCGACCTGATGCGCCGCGATCCCTTCGCCCGCCTCGACTATGCTTCCGGCTCGGGCCGCGCGGTGTCGTTCGCCGGTCAGAATGCGCGCTTCAACCGCTTCTCGGTCGACGGCGTGCCGATCACCGACAATTTCGGTCTGAACCCCGATGGTCTGCCAACCCGCCGCAGCCCGGTGCCGCTGGACGCCATCGGCCAGTTCCAGACCAAGGTCGCGCCTTATGACGTGCGCGAAGGCAATTTCCAGGGCGGCGCGATCAACGCCATCCTTAAGTCGGGCACCAATCAGTTCCACGGGACTGGCTTCTATTCCTATTCGTCGAACAAGCTGACCGGCAACGAAACCAAGGCGGGTCCGGGCGTGCCGACCGGCCGCGTGACCCTGCCCCCGTTCAAGATCCAGAATTTCGGCGCCGAGCTTTCGGGCCCGATCATCAAGGACAAGCTGTTCTTCATGGTCGCGGGCGAGCGCATCCGCGCAGGCACCCCGATCGTCGACGGCACTGTCGAGAACAATGCCGGCACGGTCATCCCGAACGCAGGCGACGCCGGTGGCCTGCTGACCGACGCGACCGTCAACCAGATCACGTCGATCGCCAAGTCCCGTTACAATTACAATGCGGGCGGCATCCTGAACAATTCGCAGGACAGCGACGACCGCCTGACCGCGCGCCTCGACGCCAACCTGTCCGACACGCAGCGCGCGTCGTTGACCTATCTGTACACCAAGGACTCGATCCGGCTTAACCAGAACGCGTCGGTCACCGCGCCCAGCCTGGGCCTGGAATCGAACGGCTATATCAGCAGCAACCGCCTCCACACCGGCGTGTTCCAGCTGAACAGCGACTGGTCGGACGAATTCTCGACCGAAGTCCGCGCTTTCTACAAGGATTACAAGCGCGGCCAGGATCCGGTCCTGGGTCGCGGCTTCGCACAGTTCCAGGTTTGCGCGGCGCCGACGTCGGACCGCTCCAACCCCGGTTCGGCCGGTGCCAATGCATCGACCACCTGCGCACCGGGCTATGCCTCGATCTATCTGGGCCCGGACGTTTCGCGTCAGTCGAATGCCCTGACCAGCCGCACCTATGGTGGCTTGATCCAGGGTCGCCTGAACCGCGAAAACCATGACCTGCGCATCTTCGCCGATTTCCAGGACACCAAGATCGAGAACCTGTTCGTGCAGAGCACGGCGGGCAACTATTATTTCGACTCGATCGCGGACTTCCAGGCCGGCAACGCCCAGCGCCTGCGTTACGGCAATGCGGTTCCCAGCCTGAACCCGATCGATGCGGCGGCTCGCTTCCGCTATCAATCCTATGCCTTTGGCATCCAGGACAATTGGCGGATCACCGACTGGTTCAGCCTGGATTACGGCATCCGTTACGACATGTATGGCGGCCACAGCCGTCCGGCATTCAACCAGTCGTTCTTCAACCGCCTGGGCTACGCCAACACCGCCTATATCAGTGGCCGCGGCATCGCTCAGCCGCGTATCGGCTTTGAACTGCGTCCGTCGAAGGAATTGTCGGTTCGCGGCGGCGTCGGCATCTTCTCGGGCGGCTCGCCGGACGTCTACGTCTCGAACAGCTTCTCGAACACGGGCTTCCTGTCGAACACGATCGACATCCGCCAGAACAACGATGGCAGCTACGCGGCCACCAACCTGCCCGCAGGTGTCGGCGCCGCGGCGCTGACCGGCGTTTCCGGCACGACGATCCCCGGCGCGGTGAACAACTATCTGAATGCGGGCACGATCTCCTCGACTGCCCCGACCAATGCGCTGGACCCCAAGTTCAAGCTGCCGTCGCAGTGGCGCTCGACCCTGTCGTTCGACTATGCGCCGACGGCGTTGTCGGGCTTCAACTTCGGTGCCGACTTCTTCTACTCGAAGGTTCGCAACCAGGTGTTCTTCACCGACGCGCGGGTCGTGCCTACCGCGCTGCGGACTCCCGACGGCCGCGTGCGCTATGCGGCGCTGACCTCGTTCGGCGACACGAACTCGGACCTGATCCTGACCAACACGACCCGTGGCCGCAGCTACATCGCGGTTGCCCGTGTGGATAAGACATTCGATCTGGGCCTGAACCTGGGCGCCAGCTTCACCTATCAGGACATCAAGGATCAGGCTCCGGCCACCTCGTCGACCGCCAGCTCCAACTATGGCAACGGCGCGTTCCTCGATCCCAACGGTGCGGCCTATGGCATCTCGAACGAGCAGGTGAAGTACAACATCAAGTACAACCTGACCTTCGAGCGCGCCTTCTTCGGCGATTACAAGACCACCTTCGCGCTGTTCGGCGAGACCCGCATCGGCCGTCCGTATAGCTGGACCATGCAGGACGCCTCGAACCAGCGCAGCCCGGTCTTCGGGACGATCGGTTCGTCCAGCCGCTATCTGCTGTACGTACCGACGGGTCTGGACGATGCCCGCGTGTCGTATGACAGCCCCCAGACAGCGCAGACGCTCGATGCGCTGATCAAGTCGACCGGTCTCGACAAGTATCGGGGCCAGATCGCGCCGCGCAATGCGTTCAACTCGAAGTGGTTCACCAAGATCGACCTGCACTTGGCGCAGGAGATTCCGACGGGTCTGGGCGCGTCGCGCATCCAGGTCTTCATGGACATCGAGAACTTTGCGAACCTGCTGAACAAGAATTGGGGCCAGCTGCGTCAGTACAGCTTCCCCTACACGCAGGCAGCGGTGCGGGTGCAGTGCCTGACCGCACCGGTCGCGACCGGCACGGCGGGCGGTTCGGCAGTCGCCACCACCTCGAGCCAGGCTTGCGCCCAGTATCGTTACCTGGCGCCGAACTCGACGCCGACCGACACGATCTCGTCGCAGGAATCGCTCTACCAGATCCGCATCGGCGCGCGCTTCAGCTTCTAAACCGAGGCGTCCGGCTGTCGGACATCGGGGCCGCCCCTCCTTCGGGAAGGGCGGCCCTTATTTTTGCCCCTATCCCTCGGGTTTTGCCCTTCGGTCGCAGGCGGTGTAGATGTCGCCCGGCCATGGCCACCCATTCGCCCGTTCCGCCTTACCTCGCCTCCCCTGCCGCGTCCGGGCAGCTTTCGGTGCGACCGTTTTTCGAGAACAAGGCACGCGCCTTCTGGATTCTCCAGGCGGTCGGCTGGTCGGGCTATCTGGTCCAGCGTTCGGTGGTCGGCATCTCCAACGGCTTTTCGCTGGAGAAGATCATCCCGGTGATCATCGAGGCGATCCTGGGCTATTGCATCACCCTGCTGCTCTCGACGCTGTATGGCTATTATCGCCGCCTGCCGCGCATCATGGGGGTGTTCCTGACGCTGGCGACGCTGGCGGCGGCGACCTTCCTCTATGCCGCGCTCAACGCCTTTTCCTTTTCGTTCATCACCACGACCCAGCCGGGGGTGACGGTCAGCCTGCTGATCGGCAATTTGTTCATCACCTTCAACGTGCTGGCGGGCTGGTCCGCGCTGTATTTCGCGATCAACTATTATCTGATCGTCGAGAGCCAGATTGACGAGATGCGCGCGCTGGAACTTCAGGCGTCGACCGCGCAGCTGGCGATGTTGCGCTATCAGTTGAACCCGCATTTCCTGTTCAACACGCTGAATTCCATCTCGACGCTGGTGCTGCTGAAACAGACCGAGCGGGCCAATGCGATGTTAAGCCGGCTGTCAGCCTTCCTCCGCTACACCCTGGCGAACGAGCCCACGGCGCATGTGACCGTGGCGCAAGAGGTTGAAACGCTGAAACTCTATCTCGAAATCGAGAAAATGCGCTTTGAGGATCGCCTGCGTCCCAGTTTCGAGATCGACCCCCGGGCCGAACGCGCGCGCCTGCCCTCGCTGCTGCTGCAACCGCTGGTCGAGAACGCTATCAAATACGCCGTCACGCCGCAGGAGGAAGGCGCGGAAATCCGTGTCGATGTGCGACTGGTCGGGCAACGGGTGCGGATCGCCGTATCGGACACCGGCCCCGGCTTGCACGAGGTGCGTCATTCCTCAAGCGTTTCGACAGGCGTTGGACTGTCCAATATCCGCGAACGGTTGGCCCAGGCTTACGGCCCGGACCACCGTTTCGAATCCCGCTCCGCGCCGGCTGGCGGATTCTCGGTCGAGATCGAGATCCCCTTCCAGCTTGAGAATGTGAACAGAGAGGCCGCATGACCATCCGTACCATCCTCGTCGACGACGAGCCCCTGGCGATCCAGGGCATGGAGCTTCGGCTCCAGGCGCACGACGACGTCGAGATCATCGAGCGTTGCTCGAACGGGCGCGAAGCGATCCGCGCGATCAAGACGCACAAGCCCGACCTCGTCTTTCTCGACATCCAGATGCCGGGTTTCGACGGCTTTTCGGTAATCCAGGGGCTGATGGAGGTCGAGCCGCCGCTGTTCGTCTTCGTCACCGCCTATTCCGACCACGCCCTGCGCGCCTTCGAGGCGCAGGCGGTCGATTATCTGATGAAGCCCGTCGAGGAAGCCCGCCTGGCCGACACGCTCGACCGCGTGCGCCAGCGGCTGAACGAGAAGCGTGGCGCAGGCGAGGTCGAGAAGCTGAAGGAAGTGCTCGCCGAGCATGCGCCGGACGCGGTCACCGATCTCAGCGAAGGCGGCGAAGTGGCGTCCAGCCGTTTCGAGAAGCTTATCAACATCAAGGATCGCGGCCAGATCTTCCGCGTGGATGTCGACACGATCGAGATGATCGAGGCGGCGGGCGATTATATGGTCATCAATACCGGCGACAATTCGCTGGTCCTGCGCGAAACGATGAAGGACCTGGAAAAGCGGCTCGACCCGCGGCGTTTCCAGCGGGTGCACCGTTCGACCATCGTCAATCTGGACCTGGTCAAGCAGGTCAAGCCGCACACCAATGGCGAATGTTTCCTGCTGCTCGAATCGGGCGCGCAGGTGAAGGTCTCGCGCAGCTACCGCGACGTGGTGGCGCGGTTCGTTCATTAAGGAATATGCCCTCCCCTACAAAGGGGAGGTGGCAGGCCGAAGGCCTGACGGAGGGGTGTCGCGCTATCCAAAGGGGGACACCCCTCCGCCAGCTTCGCTGGTCCCCCTCCCCTTGCAGGGGAGGAATTTAGACTAACGCAACCCCAACATCTTGTGCGTCTGAAGCGTCAATCGCCAGCGCGGCCGTTCCATCACCATGGCGATGCACGCCTCGCGATTCGCCTCCGCACGCGGATCGTCGAGCGGCTGGAGCAGATGGTTCGCGAAGTCCCAGCCCTCGACCTCCGCCGGGTCGATGCCCGCCTGGGGCCAGACCAGCTTCAATTCCTGCCCCGAACGCTGGACGACCTCGGACCCCGCCTTGGGGCTGATGCACACCCAGTCGAGGCGTGGATGCGCCGCAATCGTCCCGTTGCTCTCGATCGCGATGAAGAATCCGGCGTCGTGCAGCGCATCGACCAGCGCGTCGTCGACCTGCAACATCGGCTCGCCACCGGTCAGCACGACGAAGCGCTCCGCCCGCGACTCGCCCCAAAAGCCCTCGACCGCCGCGACCAGTGCCGCGGCATCGGCAAAGCGTCCGCCGCCCAGACCATCGACCCCGACGAAATCGGTGTCGCAGAAACGGCAGATGGCGCTGGCCCGGTCCTGCTCGCGGCCCGACCAGAGATTGCACCCGGCAAAGCGCACGAACACCGCGCGCCGCCCGGCCTGCATGCCCTCACCCTGGAGCGTCAGGAACATCTCCTTGACGGCATAGCTCATGGCGTCAGCCCTGCGGCTTGACCGCGTAATCGGTGGGATCGGGAATGCCCGCTTCCTCGAATCCGCGCGAGCGCAGGCGGCAGCTGTCGCATTCGCCGCAATGCAGTCCCTCGGGCGTCGGGTCGTAGCAGGACCAGCTCAGCCCCATATCGACGCCAAGCCTCGTGCCTTCGCGCACGATGTCCGCCTTGGTCATATGCTGAAGCGGGGCATGGATCTTGAACGGCTGGCCCTCGACGCCGGCCTTGGTCGCGATCTCCGCCAGCCCTTCGAAGGCGGCGATGAATTCGGGGCGGCAGTCGGGATAGCCCGAATAGTCGAGCGCATTGACCCCGATGAACAGGTCGCGCGCGCCCGCCGCCTCGGCCCAGCCCAGCGCCAGGCTGAGGAAGATGGTGTTGCGCGCGGGGACATAGGTGACCGGAATGCCCGGCTGCACGCCGCCCTTGGGCACGTCGATGTCGGCCGTCAGCGCCGATCCCCCAAATGCCGACAGATCGAGCGGCAGGACGATATGGCGTTCGGCCCCCAACGACTCGGCGACTCGCGCGGCGGCGGCAAGCTCGACCTTGTGGCGCTGGTTATAGTCCACCGACAAAGCGAGGATGCGATAGCCTGCGGCCTTGGCCGAAGCAGCGGAAATCATCGAGTCCAGCCCGCCCGAAACGAGCACGACCGCCATGGGAGCAGAAGATGTCATGATGGGTGGGATCGCTACGCCGATTGTCGCGGTCTTGCAACCCGACGCACGGCGACCGCTTCGGAGAAAGGTCGGGACCACGGCCAGCCAGCCCGATGGGCGGCCCCAGGGTCGCGGTCCCGAAAAGGGCTTGAACCGGGCATGCTGAAACCCGGACGAGGGAGTCTCCGCTACTGCAGAGCCCCCTTCATAGACCGAGGTCGGTGAAAATCGGGTTAAGCGGCACCGGCTTAATTTTTCAGCTTCCAGCCCTTACGCAGCAGGACGTAGCAGAGCACCGCCATCGCGGCATCGATCGCCAGCACGATGAATCCGCCGAGCGTTACCGGCGAGTCGGCCAGCCCGAGGAAGCCATAGCGGAAGCCGGAAATGACGTAGAAAAACGGGTTGGCGTGGCTGATCGCGCGAAAGGCAGGGGCCAGGCCATCGACCGAATAGAAGGTGCCCGACAGCAGCGACAGTGGCACGACGACGAAATTGGTGACGGCGGCCGCATGGTCGAACTTTTCCGCCCAGATCGAGGTCAGGACGCCCAGCAGTGCGAGGAAGATCGATCCCAGCAAACCGAACCACAACACCGCGAAAAAGGCGTGCGGCGTCACATGGACGCCCGGCCAGATAGCCATCGCGAGCCAGACGGTCACCCCGACCAGCACCGCGCGCGTCACCGCGCCGCCGACCAGCGCCGCCAACAGCTCGGCGGTGGAGAGCGGCGGCATCAGATAATCGACGATCGTCCCCTGAATCTTACCGACCAGCAGCGAGAAGCTGGCATTGGCGAAGGCATTGTTCATCATGCCCATCACGATCAGGCCCGGCGCGATGAAATCGGCGAACGGCACCTGCGCACCCGCCACCGGCACGGCGTGCCGACCACCCAGCGCGGTAGTGAAAATGATGAGGTAAAGCAGCGTCGTAATCGCCGGAGCCCAGATCGTCTGGAGCTGCACCTTGAAGAACCGGCGCACCTCCTTGATATAGAGGGTTCTGAGGCCGCCCCAGTTGATGTTCCGGATTACGGGCTCACCGGGGGCGGCGCGCACCGCCGAGGGAATTTCTCCGATTGGGGGCTGGCTGCTCATCGCCATAGCGCGTAACCGTTGCCGTGGCCGCCCGCAAGCCGGTACGATGACTGGTCGGTGCGATGATGAAGTGAGGAAAGGTTTCGAATGTCGTGGACCGATGAGCGGATCGATACGCTCAGGACGATGTGGGAAGCGGGTCAGACCGCCAGCCAGATCGCCGAAGCACTGGGCGGGGTCAGCCGCAACGCGGTGATCGGCAAGGCGCACCGCCTGGGGCTTCAGGCGCGTCCGTCGCCGGTAAAGGCCAATGAGGCCGCCGCGCCCGTGGGCGAGTCGCCCGTGGCCGCGCCGCCGCCCCCGCCACCTCCCGCACCGGAACCGGAGCCCGAACCCGTGCGCGCCGAGCCGGAGGTGGAGGTATCCGCCGAGCCCGCGCCCGAACCGGTACGCGAGCAGCAACCGATCCTGCGCTCGGTCGGCCCGGGCGGTTTCGTGCGCCAGTCCCCCGGCGAGCAGCAGCCCCCGCCCTCGCCCGCGCCGCCGCGTCGACTCGTCCCGGCCAAGCCCAGCCCCGAAATGGCGGGCAAGACCTCGCTGCTCGATCTGAACGACCGCATCTGCAAATGGCCGTTGGGCCATCCGGGCGAGCCGGACTTCCACTTTTGCGGTGAGAAGGTGAATCCGGGCTTCCCCTATTGCGTCGAGCATTGCGGCCATGCCTATCAGGCGCAGCTGCCCCGCCGCGACCGCCGCCCGCCGCCGCCGCTGCCCTTTGGCGGCCCGCGCGTCCGCTGATTCGGGGTCGATAGAAAAAAGCCCGCCGGTGTCATGACCGGCGGGCTTTTTCGTTGGCGGATGCCCAGGCCCTCGACTTCGATCAGGCCGAACGGAGCTTGGCAGCACGCCAAATACGCCGTTCGCGCTGGGCGAGGTCGGGGGGCGCATCCATCGCTTAGAAGCGGAACGCCGCCGTTGCGCGCAGCGAATGCCAGCGGAACTTGTCGTCCGAGCGCCGGATGTCGGTGCCGGTGGTGTTGGGTGCCAGCACGAACGGGTTGGTGGCGGGAGCCGACCCTTGCGTCACGCGCACCCGCGTGTCGTCGTCGCGATACTGGTGGTACATATATTCCATGCCGATCGAGAAGTTGCGCCCGATCTTCTGCTCGATGCCGCCACCGCCGAGAAAGCCGAACTGGTTGCGGTCGCCGCTAAGCGCAAAGGCATTGGCCGCATTCGAGGTGGTGAAGCTGCGGTTGATCCGCGCATAGCCACCGCCGAAGGTACCGTAGAACAGCGTATTGTTCGCCGCATAGCCCGCACGGCCCCGCACCGAGGCTTCCCAGTCGATGCTGCGGGTGAAGGTGTACCAAGCGGGCGTGGTCGAGAAGCCCGACACGCTGTCGGTGATCTCCGACTTGCCGAACTCGCCGACCGCGCCATAGACGATGTTGCCGACCTGATGGTCGATACCGACGCGCCCATAATAGGCGATGCCGTCCTTGTCGTTGTCACAACCGGTCGCGGCATTCTGGGGCGACAGCACGCTGCGCGCGCGGCCGTTGCAGAAGCCCGGCGAAAAGGCATTCGCACCCGTCGCGGTCGTCACGACGTCGCCGAACCGGCCATCCAGATTGCGGTCGAACAGCATCCGCGAGCCGATGTCGTTGCCCTGCACGTCATAGCCGAAGCTGCCGCCGACATAGACGCCCGAAAAGGGCGCGTCGTCCTCGCCCGCATAGCTGCCGTCCTGCGCCATCGCCGGTGCGGCGAAAAGCACCGAGGCCATCGCCCCCGCCATCCAGAATTTCGTCATGATCACTCCCGTACCCTTGGCTTATAGGTGCTCGCGGAACGGGCAGGCGGGCCGGAATATCCCATGTTAGCCGTCCGGCAAACTTTTGTCGCAATTGAAGGGACCTACGCCAAAGCTGGCGCGACGCCCCCGCAATGCCTATAGTTCCCGTTATGTCCAATGATCTGTTCGCGGGCGGCGCCCGTCCCCAGCCCGCCTATGACGCCTCCTCGATCGAGGTGCTGGAGGGGCTGGAGCCGGTTCGCCGCCGCCCGGGCATGTATATCGGCGGCACCGACGAACGCGCGCTGCACCACCTGGCCGCCGAGGTGCTGGACAATGCGATGGACGAAGCCGTCGCCGGTCACGCCACCCGGATCGAGGTGAAGCTGGAGCCGGGCAACCGCCTGACCATCGTCGACAATGGGCGCGGCATCCCGGTCGATCCGCACCCCAAATTCCCCGACAAGTCGGCGCTGGAGGTCATCCTCTCGACGCTCCATTCGGGTGGCAAGTTCACCGGCAAGGCCTATGCGACCTCGGGCGGTCTGCACGGCGTCGGCGTGTCGGTGGTCAACGCGCTGTCGTCGGACACGGTGGTCGAGGTCGCGCGCGACCGTGTGCTCTACCGCCAGCGTTTTGCCCGTGGGCAGACTCTCGGCCCGCTGGAAACGGTCGGCGCAGCCCCCAACCGGCGCGGGACCAGCGTCGCCTTCACCCCGGATACCGAGATTTTCGGGCCCGAACTCGCCTTCAAGCCCGCGCGATTGCACAAGCTGGTGCGGTCCAAGGCCTATCTGTTCGCGGGCGTCGAAATCCGCTGGCACTGCGCGCCCGAATTGATCTCGGACGACACGCCCGCCGATGCGGTGTTCCAATTCCCCGGCGGCCTGGCCGACCATCTGAAGGAACAGATTGGGGGCCGCGAATGCGCCACCGCCGATTTCTTCTCGGGCAATCAGGATTTCCCGGCCGAGCAGGGCCGTGTCGAATGGGCGGTCGCCTGGCCGCTATGGAGCGACGGCAGCTATAGCTGGTATTGCAACACCATCCCGACCCCCGATGGCGGCACGCATGAACAGGGGCTTCGCCAGGCGCTGGTCCGGGGCCTTCGCGCGTTCGGCGAACTGGTGAACCAGAAAAAGGCCAAGGACATCACCGCCGACGACGTCATGGTCGGCTCCGAGTTGATGCTGTCGGTCTTCATCCGCGAACCGCAGTTCCAGAGCCAGACCAAGGACCGTCTCACCAGCCCGGAGGCGGCGAGCCTGGTGGAAAAGGCGATCCGCGATCATTTCGACCATTATCTCTCGGCCAATATGGACCGGGGCAAGGCGCTGCTCGGCTATGTGCTCGACAGGATGGACGAGCGTTTGCGCCGCAAGGCCGAGCGCGAGGTCAAGCGCAAGACCGCGACCAGCGCGCGCAAGCTGCGCCTGCCCGGCAAGCTGACCGATTGCGCCGCCGACAGCCCGGAGGGGACCGAGCTGTTCATCGTCGAGGGCGATTCGGCAGGCGGCTCGGCGAAACAGGCGCGCGATCGCAAGACCCAGGCGATCCTGCCGATCCGCGGCAAGATCCTGAACGTCGCCAGTGCCACCTCGGCCAAGATCCTGCAAAATCAGGAGATTGCCGACCTGACGCTGGCAATGGGCTGCGGCACGCGCAAGGATTGCGACCCGACCCAGCTGCGCTACGAAAAGATCGTCATCATGACCGACGCAGACGTGGACGGCGCGCATATCGCCACACTGCTGATGACCTTCTTCTTCCAGGAAATGCCCGATCTCGTTCGGCGCGGGCATCTCTATCTCGCGCAGCCGCCGCTCTACCGCCTGACGGTGGGCGCCAAGTCCCTCTACGCCCGCGACGACGCCCACCGCGCCGAACTGGAGCGCACCGCGTTCAAGGGCAAGAAGGTCGATGTCGCGCGCTTCAAGGGGCTGGGCGAGATGAATCCCGGTCAGTTGCGCGAAACCACCATGGATCCGGCGACCCGCAGCCTGATCCGCATCACCCTGCCCCAGGAATATGAAGAGCGGGCGGGCGTGAAGGATCTGGTCGACCGGCTGATGGGCAACAACCCCGCGCACCGCTTCGCCTTCATCCAGGAAAATGCGGCAAGGCTGGACGAAGAGGTGATCGACGCCTGATTCAACGCCTTGGAAATAATAGATTACTTGTCTTTATGACAGGATCATGAAGAATATTGCCCTCCCATTCGGCGTTTAGGCAAGTGCCGGGGCCGCTCGGCGCTTTTGGAAGGAAGGGACTGGCTTCATGATCCTGCTACCATTGCTGATACAAGCGCAAACCCCGGTTTCGCCGCCCCAGAATCTCTCACGCCCCGCCGTGGAGAATGTCGTCACGCTGCCGACCGAGACAGGCTCGACCATCACCGTCACGGGCGACAATCTGAAGGCGGCGCAGGCCGATCTGGACAGTTGCCTTCGCGATCATTGCCCGCCCAAGGAGGACATAAAGCGCTCGCTGACCTATGCCGAGTTGCAGTTCATCGCGGGCGATTATCGCGGCAGCCATGGGACCCTAGCCGCATCACGCTATCGCAATGCCCGATACGCCGCCGAACTGCCCCATGAGGTTTCGGGTCTGCACCGGGCGCTCGGGCGCCTGACCCGGCTGAACGGACTGCCCTCCAGCCCTATCACCAACGCATCCGACGCGGTCTATGCCCTGCGCGCCGGACTCCCGGCCGGGACACCCGCCATCTATCAACAGCGACTGGAGGTCGGCGACGCCATGGCGCGTGAAGGCCGGGCCTATGGCGCGCTTCAACATTATGGCTGGGTTGCGCACTCGGCCGAGAAGGCTGGACTGAGCGACGTGCTGGGCCAGGCGCTGGTCCGCACCGCGCTCGTCACCAGCGCGCTCGCCGCCGACCATGCCGAATGGCGGCCCCGTGCCAAGGCATCGATCGATCAGGTCCTGAACCGCCCCGAACCCGGCATGCGCCCCTATCGCAACGTCGTGCGGACCATCGCCATCCAGCTGGCGTCGGACAGCGACCGCCCGGCGGTGATCGACAAGGTGCTGGCCGAAATGGAGCCCGATGGCGACCAGCAGGTGGCCGTCTATTCCCCTTCGATCCTGCCACGCGACCTGTCGGAAGGCGCGACGGCGGTCGACGCCGGCCCCGCCTTTGTCGACATCAGCTTCCGGGTCATGCCGGACGGCCATGTGAAGGATATCGAGCCGGTCAACCTGACTACCTCGACCCGCCCCGCCTGGATCGACGTGGTGACTAAGGCGCTCGCGGAGCGTCGTTATACCCGGCTGCCCCACCCGACCAATTCGGACGGCATGCTGCGGCTGGAGCGTTATACCTTCATCTCCAGGCTGGGCGACGACACCGGGTCGCGCATGATGGTCCGGTCCACCGCGCGCCAGATCAGCAGATTGGACCTGACCGCCGCCGTGACACCGGTCGGCGCGCGGCAATGACGGCCCGGACGATGCGCACGCCGGCGCGTTGACGGGACCGGCCAATGACTCGTATGAAGGAAAAGGGCGGCCACCTGTGCCGCCCTTTGCTATTTGAAGGAGACGTCCCGTGACCATCACCGCCCTGATGCCCGTTTACCCACGGTGCGGGGTGCGTCCGGTCCGAGGCGAGGGCGTCTATCTGTACGGCGAAAATGGCGAGCAGTATCTGGACTTTGCCGCCGGAATCGCGGTGAACGCCCTTGGCCATGGCCATCCCAAACTGGTCGATGCGATCGCCAAACAGGCCGCGACGCTGATGCATGTGTCGAACCTGTATGGTAGCCCGCAGGGCGAGCATTTCGCGCAGCGGCTGGTCGATTCGACCTTTGCCGATACGGTGTTCTTCACCAATTCGGGCGCCGAGGCGGTCGAGTGCGCGATCAAGACCGCGCGTCGCTATCACTTCGCCAACGGCAATCCGCAGCGTCATACGCTGATCACGTTCAACAACGCGTTCCATGGCCGGACGCTGGGCGCGATCTCGGCGACCAACCAGCCCAAGATGCGCGACGGGTTCGAACCGCTGCTGCCCGGCTTCGCCTATGCGCCGTTCGACGATCTGGAAGCGGCGCTGGCGCTGATCAACGACAACACCGCCGGTTTCCTGGTCGAGCCGATCCAGGGCGAAGGCGGCCTGCGCCCCGCCAGCATGGAGTTCCTCCAGGGCCTGCGCAAGGCATGCGACGAGCATGGCCTGCTGTTGGTGCTGGACGAGGTGCAGTGCGGTTATGGGCGCACCGGCAAGTTCTTCGCGCATGAACTGTACGGCGTGACGCCGGACATCATGGCGGTGGCCAAGGGTATCGGCGGCGGCTTCCCGCTCGGCGCGTGCCTGGCGACCGAGGAAGCGGCCAAGGGCATGGTGATCGGCACCCATGGTTCGACCTATGGCGGCAACCCGCTGTCCATGGCGGCGGGCGAAGCGGTGCTGGACGTGATCCAGGAGCCGGGCTTCCTCGACCATGTCGAAGCGATGGGTCAGCGGCTGCGCTCGACCTTGGAGCAGATGATCCCGAACTTCGATCATCTGTTCGAGGAGGTTCGCGGCCACGGCCTGATGCAGGGCTTGAAGATGAAGAGCGACAGCCGCCGCTTCGTGGCGCACTGCCGCGACCATCACGGCCTGCTGCTGGTCGCGGCGGGCGAGAATGTGATCCGCATCCTGCCGCCGCTCACCATCGACGAGAGCCACATCACCGAGTTCGCGACGAAGCTGTCGGACGCCGCGCGCGTCTACGTCCCCGCCGCCGACGATTAATCCCTGCCACCCCGGCGGTGGGAAACCGCCGGGGGACGGAGTACCGACCATGACGATCCGCCACTTCCTGAACCTCGCCGACGCCGGTCCCGAGGGTGTGACCGCCATTCTGACCGATGCCCAGGCCCGCAAGGCCGCCCGCGCCGGTTTCACCAAGGGCCGCGTCGATGCCGATGCCCCGCTCGCCGGCCACACCTTGGCCATGGTGTTCGAGAAGAATTCGACCCGCACCCGCGTCAGCTTCGACATGGCGATCCGCCAGCTCGGCGGCACCTCGATCGTGCTTGATGCCGGCACGATGCAGCTCGGGCGCGGCGAGACGATCGCCGACACTGCGCGCATCCTGTCGGGCTATACCGACGCGATCATGATCCGCACCGACGACCATGCCAAGGTCGAGGAAATGGCGCATTATGCCAGCGTCCCGGTCATCAACGGCCTGACCGACCTGTCGCATCCCTGCCAGATCATGGCCGACCTGCTGACCGTGATCGAAGCGGGCAAGACCCTGTCCGGCCTGAAGGTCGCGTGGCTGGGCGACGGCAATAATGTGCTGCACTCGATCGTCGAGGCGGGCGGGCTGCTCGGCTTCGACGTCGTGGCGGCTTGCCCCGATGGCTATCACCCGGAGCCCGGCACGCTGGAACTGGGTCGGGGTCGCGCCACCTGCACCACCGATCCCCGTGCGGCGGTCGAGGGCGCGGACATCGTCGTCACCGACACTTGGATCTCGATGGGCCAGGCCCATGCCGAGGAAAAGCTGGCCGCGATGATGCCCTTCCAGGTCAATGCCGAGCTGATGGCGTTGGCCAAGCCGGACGCCAAGTTCCTCCACTGTCTCCCCGCCCACCGCGAGGAAGAAGTCACGTCCGACGTGATCGACGGCCCGCAATCGCTGATCTGGCCGGAGGCGGAAAACCGGCTCCATGCGCAGAAATCGGTGCTGCGCTGGTGCTTCGGCCAGATCGGTTGATCGTCGCCCACCACACCCTATTTATGGAAAGGTCGGCGGCTTCGTCGGCCTTTTCCTTTCCCCCGCCCCACCGGCACCATATCGCTCGAATCCTGTTTCGGGCGTAAAGGCACGAGCATGACCGACATCACCCTGCCCGAACTCGACCGCGCGATTGGTTTCACCATTCCCGAGCAGCATGCGCGCGGCCGGCTGGTACGGCTCGGCCCGGTGCTGGACGAGATCCTGGCCGCCCATGCCTATCCCCCCGCGATCGAGCGGCTGCTGGCCGAGGCGCTGACGCTGACCGCGCTGATCGGCACCACGTTGAAGGATACCGGCGGGCAGCTGACCATCCAGACGCGCAGCGACAGCGGCGTGATCCAGTTGCTGGTCTGCGACTATCGGGGCGGCGAGTTGCGCGGCTATATCCAGTTCGACGCCGACAAGCTGGCCGAACTGCCCGCCGAGCCGACGCTCTTCGCGCTGTTCGGACAGGGCTATCTGGCCATCACCTTCGACCTGGCGATCACGGGCGAACGCTATCAGGGCATCGTGCCGATCGATGGCGAGACGCTGTCGGCGGCGGCGGAAAGCTATTTCACCCAGTCGGAGCAGATTCCCAGCCTGCTGCGCGTCGGGATCAGCAAGGGGCCGGACGGTCGCACCATCGCGGGCGGCCTGTTCCTCCAGCATCTTCCCGAGGGCGAGGAGGGTCGCGAGCGGCTGCACGTCAAGCTCGATCATCCCGAATGGGAGCATGTCCAGGCTCTGGGCCAGACGATGCAGGTTGAGGAACTGGCGGACGCGGGTCTGCCGCTGGAAACCCTGGTCTGGCGGCTATTCCACGAGGAGCAGAATGTCCGGGTGCAGGAAGCCCCCGCCATCGTGCGCGGGTGCCGTTGCTCGGCGAACTATATCGCCAGCGTCATCACCAAATTCTCGGTCGAGGAACGGCGTGAAATGGCGGATGCCGATGGCCTGATCTATGTCGACTGCGCCTTCTGCGCGACGAAGTTCCCGGTGCCGTTCGACGCCGATCCGGTTGCGTGATGGAGGCTGGCGCCGCTTCATGCGGTGCGGCGCCCCTCCTATCTATAGCGGACGCTCCCCCCTTCCCCATCAGAATGGGGAGGATGGGGCTCAACCGCCCAGCGCCTCGATCAGCGCCTTGACCTTCTGCTGACGCCATTGGGGCAACGGCGCGACCAGCCAATAGCCCATGCGCGACGGCACCGCCTCGCCGGTCGCCATGACGCGTCCCTCGGCCAGATCGCGTTCGGCGAGCAGATGCGGGACGATGGCGCGTCCCAGCCCCGCCGCCACGGCGTCGATCGCCAGCCCTGCATCCGTCACGCGGACCAGCGGCGCCCCTTCTTCGGGCGCGCCCGGCCAGGCGATCAGCGGTGCGTCGGCCGGGCCAATGGGAATCATCCCGTCCGACTCGATCGCCTCTCCCTCCAGCCCGCCAGGGCCATCGCCCCAACGAATGGCGAGGTCGAGATTGGCCTCGGTGAAGTCCAGCCCCTCGTCGGACGCGATCAGCGAGAAGCGAAGATCCGGATCCGCCGCCGCGATGGCGGCCAGGCGCGGCATCAGCCATTTTTCGGTCACGTCGCGCGGGGCGGCGATGGTCAGCGACTTGGACGACTGGCCCGCCTGCATGGCGCGCACGGCATCCTCGAATTGCAGGAAGCCCGCGCGGAGCGGTGCAAGCCCCGCCTCCGCCTCGGGCGTCAGTTCCAGCCCGCGCGTGGTCCGCCGGAACAGCACGACACCCAGCGTGTCCTCCAGCGCGCGAATCTGCTGCCCCACCGCCGCCGGGGTCACCGCCAGTTCGTCGGCAGCGCGCGTGAAGCTCAGATGCCGGGCCGCCGCGTCGAGCACGCGCAGGCCGTTGAGCGGCAGATGCGTCCGCTTCACGATTCCACCGCCGGCGCGACCAGCGCGAACTGGGGGATGGCCGCGTCGAAGGTCACGCCATCCGCGCCGACCATCCGGTAACTGCCCTGCATCGCGCCACTGGTCGTGGCCAGCGGACAGCCCGAGACATAGTCGTAAGATGCGCCCGGCTGGATCACCGGCTGTTCGCCGACCACGCCTTCGCCCTCGACCGAATGGCGCGCGCCGCGTCCGTCGGTGATGATCCAGCGGCGGGTCAGCAACTGCACCGGCTGGTCCCCGCCATTCTCGATGCGGACATGATAGGCCCAGAACCAGCGCCCACGCTGCGGCTCGGACTGTTCGGGCAGATAGCTGACCGACACGCGGACCGTCACCGGCCCGCTGGTCAGTGCGTGGGGGAAGAGCGCCTTCACAGACCCACGGCGCGCAGCGCCTGGTCGAGATCGTCGATCAGGTCGTCCGCATCCTCCAGCCCGATATTGAGGCGCAGCATCCCCTCGCCGATCCCCATCTCGACCCGCTTGTCCTCGGCGACGCCCGCATGGGTAGTCGAAGCGGGATGGGTCATCAGCGAGCGCGAGTCGCCGATATTGTTGGAGATGTCGATCAACTCCAGCGCGTCGAGCAGGCCGTGCGCCTGTTCGCGACCGCCATCGAGTTCGATGGCGAAGATGCTGCCGCCAGCCTTCATCTGGCGCATGGCAAGCTCATGCTGCGGATGGCTGGGCAGCGCCGGGCACAGGACGCGCGGCACGCGTCCCTCCAGGAACCGCGCGACCTTCAGCGCCGATTCCGACTGGCGATGGATGCGCAGGTCCAGCGTCTCCAGCCCCTTGAGCACCACCCAGGCGTTGAACGCCGACAGGGTCGGGCCGGTGTTGCGGGTGAAGGGCAGCAGCGTGTTGGTGATGAAATCCTCGGTCCCGCACACCGCGCCTGCCAGCACGCGGCCCTGCCCGTCCATCATCTTCGTGGCGGAATAGGCGGTCACGTCCGCGCCGAAATCCATCGGCCGCTGGAGGGCGGGCGTCGCAAACGCATTGTCGACGACCGTGGTGATCCCCCGCTCGCGCGCAATGGCGCAGATCGCCTCCAGGTCCGCCACGTCCATCGTCGGATTGGCGGGCGTTTCGAAGAAGAAGACCTTGGTCTCGGGGCGGACTGCATCCAGGAACGCCTGCGGATCGCGCGCATCGACGACGGTGGTGGCGATGCCGAACTTGGGCAGCAGCGTGTCGGTCAGCCAGCGGCACGACCCGAACGCCGCGCGCCCGCCGACCAGATGGTCGCCCGCCTGCAACTGACAAAGTAGAACCGCGGTCATCGCCGCCATGCCCGACGCCATGGTCCGGCACGCCTCGGCGCCCTCCAGCAGCGCGATGCGCTGTTCAAGCATCTCGACGGTCGGGTTCTGAAGGCGGGAATAGGTCATCCCCTCCTGCTCGCCCGCGAACCGCGCCGCGGCATCGCCCGCCCGGTCATAGCAATAGCCCGAGGTGAGGAAGATCGCCTCGGAGGTTTCGCCATATTCGGACCGCGCGGTGCCGCCCCGAACGGCCTGCGTCGCGGGGCGCCAGTGGTTGGTGATCGAACGGTCCTGGCCAGTCTTGCGCTTCATGCCAGCCCATTTGCCGGTCCAGGGGGCGGGGTTCAAGGATATTCGGACACGCGCGACCAAGTGTAGCCGTTACCGAAGCGGAACGGAATTGCGACGATCCGGTTGTTGCGGCCGAAACGAACAGGGGAAATGACGATGAAGATGCGTATCGGTCTTTTGCTGGCGGCCAGCCTGGTCTCGCTGTCGGCCTGCAACAACAAGGGCACCGACAAGCTGGCGGGCCGCGTCGAGGACGCCGCCGACAACCGCGCCGACAATATGGAAAGCCAGGCGGACATGCTGCGCAACGAGGCCAAGGCGCTCGACAAGCAGGCCGAGAAGACCCGCGACTATGCCGAGGACCGCGCCGACGCGATCAAGGCCGCCGACGTCAATGCCAGCGCCATGAGCCAGGAACAGCGCGACGCGATCGTCGCCAACCAGGCCGCGGCGGTCCGATAATCCCATCGGCACGCCTTGCCCCCCACCATCGGCTGCGCCTGGCGGTGGAGGGGCAAGGCGGTCGCCCTTATTGCGCCTCGCGATGGTTGGTGATCTTGCCGTAGATCGGCTTGGTCACGCTGGTCAGCCGGTCGCCGGCATCCCCGGTCAGGTCGAAGAACAGGACGCGGTTCGCCCCCTGCTTCATCCATGGCGCGGGCGTGAACAGCGTATGGACCGGCCCGATTCCCCAGTAGCGGCCCAGATTATGGCCGTTGAACCACAACTGCCCCTTATGCGCGCCGCGCATGTCGAGATAGGTGTCGGCGGGTTTCGCCACCCTCATCTCAGCCTCATAGAAGCAGGGACCGGAGCAGGGCTCGGCCGACAGCTTCAACCCCGACACATCGTCCATCGGTAGGCGGAACATCTGCCAGTCGCGCAAGGCCTGCCCGGCCAGCGTCACCGCCCCGGTAAGCCCGGTCTGTTCGGTCCGGATCGCATGGCTGTAGTTCACCCGCCCGGTATTCTCGACCAGGATGTCCAGCGTGGCGGGCGCGGTGCGCGCGGGCAGTTCGACCGTTTCCTGATCGAGCCGCCGGTCGAGCGTGCCGACCAGCTTGCGGCCGAGATAGACCTGCGCATAGCTGTGCATGCCCTTGAGCATCAGCGTCCCCGCCGGGCCCTTTGGCACGGTAACGCGGTAGAGGACGTAACCATAATTCTGGTCAAGCTCCTCGAACGTCTTGGGCTCGGCCGCGCGCACCGGCTGGGGAAGATTGTCCCATAGCGACGCGCTGCGCCGGATGGCGGAGACGGGGAAGCTCTGCGCCACGGTCGGCGCGGGCGTCGGCGCGGCGGGCTTGCCGGTGACCTCGGCGATGGCGGCGGCGATCAAGCCATATTTGTAACGCGGATTGCCCGCCTCATCGATCGGCGCGTCATAATCATAGCTGGTGGTGTCGGGGTGATAATCCTTGCCGGTGTGCGAATCCGCCCCGTTCATCCAGCCGAAGGTGGTGCCGCCATGCACCATGTAGAGCGAGATCGAATAGCCGCGCTTGAGCATATAGGCCATTTCCTCGGCCTCTTTCTTGCCGTCGGTCTCGTGATGCTCCTCACCCCATTTGTCGAACCAGCCCGCCCAATATTCGCCGACCATGCGCAGGCCGTCAGGGCGGAACGCCTCCAGCTTGGCGATCGCGTTCTGCGCCCCGCCCGACCCGAAATTGACGACCGAGGGCAGGTTGGGTAGCGAGCCCTTGGCCAGATCGCCGCCCTGGTTGGAGGTGAACAGCACGCCGTCCGCGAACCCGGCGCGCTTGTACGTCGCCTCCAGACCGCGCAAATAGGCCTGATCGTCGCCGAACGCGCCATATTCATTTTCGAGCTGAAGCGCGACGATCGGCCCGCCATTCTTCATCAGCAGCGGCTTCACCTCCTGCCCCAGCCGCATCAGCCAGCGATCGACGGCGGCGGTATATTTGGGATCGGTCGAGCGCAGCACGAGGCTGCGGTCCTTGAGCAGCCAGGAGGGATAGCCGCCCAACTCCCACTCGGCACAGACATAGGGGCCGGGACGCAGGATCACGTCCAGCCCCTCGGCCTGGGCATCGCGGATAAAGGCGACGATGTCGTTCTGCCCGCGAAAGTCATAGACTCCGGGGCGCGGTTCGTGCGCGTTCCAGAAGGCATAGGTGGTGATGGTGTTCAGCCCCATCGCCTTGGCCTTGCGCAGCCGGTCGCGCCAATAGGCACGCGGGATGCGGACATAATGCATCTCGCCGGAGATGACCTGATGCGGCTGGCCGTTACGGAGGAAGCCCTTGCCCTTCACCTCGAAACTGCGGGCGGGACCGTCATTGGCGGTGGGGATTTGGGCCGACAGGGGGGACAGCGCCGTCGCCGCCAAAATTCCGAACACCATCGATTGAACCGCTCGCGTCACGTCACTCTCCCATGGTCTCGAGCTGGAGCATGCGTCGGAAGATCATGCCTGCCCCGGCCCTTTCACTAGGGGTGCCATGAGCGACACGGTTCGTCAAATTGTCTGACCATTGACGTTACATATCGATACCCTCATCCGGTCGCCCTTTCACCTGTTGCCATTGATGGACCCGGCTAATCCGAAACCAGTAAGGAGATTCCGGAGGAAATGCGTCGAGACTGAAGCGAGGATTGCGAACGATCATGCCCGACACGTCAGCGAACAGATGTCCATTACTTTGCCCATCCCAGGCTTGATCCGACATCTCGCCGTCGACCCCGATCAACTCCACCGCATTGCGGCAGCCGATACCTTTCAGAATATAGCCATGCTCGATCGTGCCGATCACCACTCCCGTCAATCGCAGCCTTACGCCGTTCCAACTAGCCAGATGCGGCGGCAATTGGCAAAGCGTGGGAGCGGGTACCGGTGCCGTGCACCCGAACAGCAGCAATAGCGTGATCGCAGCGATTCCATTCTTCATCGCGTCCCCCCCCAGTCTCGTCAACATAGATGAAGGGCTTTCGTCCCGGCAAGCCGCACCAACGCCATTGCCCCGTGCTAAGGTGATCAGCCATGACGACATCATGCGTCGCCTGCTTGCCCCCTTCTCTCGCCCGGTCCCGGCGCTGCTTGCCATTCTCATCGCCGCACAGGCGCTGTTCTGCTGGCGACTGACCACACCGCACATGCTTGTCTTCGACGAGGTGCATTACGTCCCCGCCGCGCGCACGTTGCTGGCGCTGGAGGGACCGGTGAATATCGAGCACCCGCTGCTCGGCAAGGCGCTGATCGCGCTCGGTATCCTGATCTTCGGCGATGATCCGCTCGGCTGGCGGGCGCTGTCGACGCTGGCGGGGACCGCGATCGTCGGGGGCGTGTTCGCCATCGTCTGGCTGATGACGCATCGAACCCGCGCGGCGGCGATCGGGGCGGGGCTGACCCTCGTCAACTTCCTGGTGCTGATCCAGGCTCGGATCGCGATGCTCGACGGGTTCATGGCGGCCTTCGTCGTGCTGGCGGTGGCGGCCATGGGCTGGGCGATGCGGGGATCGGTGTCGCAGAGCCGCTGGCGGTGGACGCTGGGCGCGGTGCTGCTCGGGCTGGCGGTCGGGGTCAAATGGGCCGCGGTGCCCTATCTGGGCTATGCCGCGATCGGCTTCGTCCTGATGAAGCGCGGCGATCCCACGCGCTGGTCCGGCCTGTCCTGGTGGTCGGCCTGGGCACTGATGGGTCTGGCGGCGATGCTTGCCTATCTGGCGACCTTTGCCCCTGCCTTCTTCTATGCGCGCGAGCCGATGACGCTGGCGCACTTTCTTCCCTTCCAATGGGAGATGTATGCCCGCCAGACCCAGGTCCTGCCGCCGCATCATTACCAGTCGGCTTGGTGGAGCTGGCCGGTGATCGGGCGGCCGATCTGGTACTTCTATGAGGTCGCCGACGGCGCGCAGCGGGGTATCTTCCTGCTCGGCAATCCGGCGGTGATGTGGGGCGGACTGGTCGCGGTGGCGGCCTGTGCGCTAGGCTGGCTGCGCACCCGCGAGGTGCGGCTGGGCGTCGCGGCGGCGCTTTGGATCGGTGGCTTCGCGGTGTGGGCGATCATCCCCAAGTCGCTGGGTTTCTATTATTATTACTTCCTGCCGGCGATCTGGCTGTCGGTCGCGCTGGCGGTGGCGATCGACCGGTGGCGGGCGGCGCTGCGCGACTGGGACGAAGCCTATCTGGTCGCGGTCGTGTGTCTGTTCGTCTATTTCTATCCGATCCTGACGGCGGGTGCCTTGGCGGGGCCACGCTCCTTCCTTCGGTGGACGTGGTTTACCGATTGGCGGTGAAGGGCGGGACGTGCACTTCGACTTCGCTCAGTGCGACCGGCGTTTCGTACCAAGCTCCGTTCAGGCTGAGCGAAGTCGAAGCCCATGCCCCGCCCTCACCGCAGAGTCAGTACCGCCCCCAGACGAACCGCGACGACAGCGCGTAATTCCACACCGCGCCGACCAGTACGCCGATGAGCGCCGACACCGCCCATTCGTTCGCCCGCGCATCATGCAGGAAGGCCGCGACGCCGACATTGGCGATCGCCCCCACCGCGCAGACCAGGCAGAAGGACACCCAGCCGTCGAGCAGCGGCCGGAATCCCCGCAACCGCCGATCGCGATAGGTCAGCGCGTTGTTGAGGAAGAAGTTGAACGTCATCGCCGCCGCCACCGCGACGATCTGGCTGGCCAGGAAGGTCGCGCCGAGCAGGACGAAGAACAGGCTGAGCACCGCCATATGGACGCCCACGCCGAGCACCCCGATCGCCGAGAACATGGCGAAGCGCACGGGCACGACCTTGCCGAAACGACGGTCGTAGAGCGCGATCAGATATTCCATCGCGACGACGTGATCGAGCTTCGACTCGCCCTCGGTCCGCACGCGGAAGACATAGGGCATCTCGGCGGCGCGCAAGGGGCGCGGCGAGGCGCTCATGATGTCGAGCAGGATCTTGAAACCGATCCCCGACAGATGCGGCACCGTCTCGCGCGCCACGGCCGTACGGACCATGAAGAAGCCGCTCATCGGGTCGGACAGGTTCACGTTCAGCACCCGCTGCGACAGCCGGGTCGCAAAGGCCGACTTGGCCACCCGGTCGCGGTCCCAGTCGCCCGTGCCGCCGCCATCCACGAAGCGCGAGCCGACGACGATGTCGAGATCGTCCTCCGCCTGCAACCGGTCGAGCATCTTCGGCAGCAGCGTCTCGTCATGCTGCAGATCGCCGTCGATCACCGCCACCATCGGCGCGGCGGTGGCGCACATCCCCTCGATACAGGCCGAGGACAGCCCGCGCCGTCCGATCCGCTGGATCACCCGGACGCGGGGATCGACCCGCGCCAGCTCGCGTGCGGCATCCGCCGTGCCGTCGGGGCTGTTGTCGTCGACGAAGATCGCCTCCCACCGCCGCCCGGCCAGCGCCTGGTCGAGCTTGGCGATGAGCACGGGCACATTGGCGCGCTCGTTGAAGGTCGGGATGACGACCGCGAGTTCGAGGAGCGCGCTCATGCCCGTCAGAGGCGTTCGAGGATCGCGTCGGCCATGGCGCGGGTCGACAGGCTGCCGCCCAGATCGGCGGTCCGCGCACCCTCACGGATCGCACCCGCCACCGCCGCGTCGATCCGGTCGGCGGCGTCCGCCATCCCCAGCGAATGGCGCAGCATCATCGCCGAGGACAGGATCGCCGCGCACGGATTGGCCTTGCCTTGCCCCGCGATGTCGGGAGCCGAGCCATGGATCGGCTCGTACAAGCCCTTGCCCGTCGCCCCCAAAGCGGCGGAGGGCAGCATCCCGATCGAGCCCGCGCACATCGACGCCTGATCCGAGAGAATATCGCCGAACAGATTGCCGGTCAGGATCACGTCGAACTGGCCCGGATCGCGCACCAACTGCATCGCGCAATTGTCGACATACATGTGTTCCAGGGCGACCTCGGGGTAATCCTTCGCCACCTCGACCACCACGTCGCGCCATAGCTGCGAGGTTTCCAGCACATTGGCCTTGTCCACCGACAGCAAGCGACGGCGGCGGCGCATCGCGGTCTCGAAGCCGACGCGCGCGATCCGCGCGACCTCTTCCTCGTCATAGCGCATCAGGTCATGCCCCTCGCGCAGACCCGCCTCGGTGGTGCCGCGGCCCTTGGCGCCGAAATAGACGTCGCCGGTCAGCTCGCGCACGATCACCATGTTGATGCGGCGCGCGATGTCAGGACGTAGCGAGCTGGCATCCTCCAGCCCCTCGAACAGCCGCGCCGGGCGCAGATTGGCGAACAGGCCGAACGCCTTGCGCAGCCCCAGGATCGCCTGTTCGGGCCGATGCGCGCGCTCCAGCGTATCGAAGCGCGGATCGCCGACCGCCCCGAACAGCAGCGCATCGGCGCGCTCCGCCACCGCCAGCGTCTCGGGCGGCAGCGGATGGCCCGCCGCTTCATACGCCGCGCCACCGACCTTGGCCTCCTCGAAGGTCAGGCCCAGGTCCAGCGCCTCCAGCACGCGCCGCGCTTCCGCCGTTACTTCCGGCCCGATGCCGTCACCGGCGAGGATCGCGATCAATGCCATGGCTGGCCCCTTCTTACCTATGTTCGGAGCGCCCTTTGCCTTAGCGGGCAGGCATCACGCAACCGCCCTTTTGAAACGATCGAACAGCCGGGCGCGGGCCGGCATCGGATCATGGCGCAGACCGGCCAGGATATCGCGCGCCAGGAAATGCGCGGTGATCCGCCCGGCGGCGAAGATATCGGGCCAATCCCCCGCCCCGCCCTCGCGGAGAAAAGGCGGCAGGGGAAACAGCCGCGTCTCATAGCCGAACGCCGCCCCCGCCGACACCGCCGCGCCGCTCTTGGGGCTGACATAGGCGAGATCAGCGGTCCCACCGGTGACGGTGCACCGCTCCAGATCGAGCCCGAACCCCAATTGTCCCAGCAGCAGCAGCTCATAGCGCACCAGCGCCCCGGCCCAGCCGCGCGCCGAGGGGGCCGACTCGATCGCGGTCAGCACCGCGTCGAGCGCGTCGTAGAGGACCGGATAAGGCTGCTCCTCGGGCAGCGCGGCAGCGGTCAACGCGCAGAGCCACTCGATCCCGGCGGCGGCCAGCGGCTCGCCGTGGAGCCCCGCGCGGCTATGCCCCGGCTCGATGGTCAGCGCGGCCAGTTGCTCGACCGTCCGCGCCCGCCACTCGCCGATGATTCCGTTGCCCGGTTGCAGCACCGGCCTGAGCGCCCGCGACCGCCCGCCCCGGACATAGCCCGGCTGCACCCCGTCCTCGCGGGTCAAGGCCCGCACGATCGCACCATGCTCGCCATGCGGCCGGACCGACAGGATGATGGCGGGGGCGACGCGGTGCATGGATGGGGATGTAGGGGGGAATGGGGTGGGATGCTATGCGTGGAGAAGCGGACAACAGTATCTCCAAGAAGCAGCTTACGCCACCAAACAACGCCACGGCCGCCGATGAAAAGTTGGAGGCCACGGCGTTTTTATCTTGCTCCAATGACCCGCGTTACGTCACCATCCCGCAAAATTATCTCGAGTCAAAACCACAGAAATGGACAGATCATTGATATGATTTTGGGTTTTGTCAAAAGATCATTGACTTGGGCGGCATTGCTCACACTTTCCCAAGCGGCGCATGCACCGCTCTCGACACTTCGAGCGCAAGAAAACCCCTCCACCCTACCCGCGACCTTTACCGACCGCCCGGTTTTCTGGATACCTGATGCCGGATCGGGATGGATCGACTTCGAGCCCAAAAGCGATATCGTCATCATCCCGGTCGTCTTGAACGGTCACCCCACGAAAGCGATGATTGATACGGGCTTCGATCATGTCGTTGTGAGCAAGGCCTATGCCGACGCCCATCATCTTCCCCTGACGCCTTGGGCCAAGTCGGAAAGTGTCGGTGGGCCGACGCAGCTCTATACCACGCCGTCCGTCACCCTGGATGTCGGCGCGATTCGCACCACGAAACCCGGTGCCGTCACTGTCATGGACCTCAGCCGATTGAACGCCGTGGGCCTTGCCGATGTCGAGGTGGTCATCGGCCTGCCCATACTTGGCATCTTCGAATGGCAGGTCGATCAGGATCATCATCGTTTCCGGTTGCTAAGCAGCGGATCTATCCCGATCCCCGACGGCATTCCGATCCGGGTAGGGCCAAACAACTCTCGGCTGGTCACCGACGTCTCGATCAACGGCCAGTCCGTATCCCCCACGATGATCGACACCGGCAACGACAGCGCGGTTTCCATCTCGCCTGCTATTGCCGAGCGTACGGGGTTCAAGCCCCAGACGGACATCGGATCGGTCGGCGTTGGGGGCATGGTCGTCCAACCCCTCGGCCGACTGACCGATTTCACGCTCGGGGCGTACAGGGTTTCGGGTGCCTATGCGACGGTCGAGCAAGCGAACTGGTGGGGATCGAAAGAGATACAGGCCTCGATAGGCATGGGCGTGCTGCGCGCCTATAATATGACGGTCGACCTGACAGCGGGACGGATGCTGCTGGAACCACGAATGCCGCCGTTAAAGCCAGCCTATCGAAGCACATCCGACATACAGGGATATACCCGGAACGGGCGGTTATCGGTCGCCCATGTGATGAGTCAATCACCAGCGGCGGCTGGCAAGCTGAAACCAGGCGACGAGATATGCGCCATCGATCAAAAGGCCGTCTCAAAAGAATTGGTCGAAGATTATTTTGCTCACGCTGCCCCAGGAACCAAACATCTGCTGACTCTCTGCGATGGCACTTCGCGGGCGATCACGTTACGCAGATTCTACTAACGGCGGCAACACCGTCACCGGCTATGGTAAAAATCGTACACCTGCTGCGCCACCGCCTGGCTGACCCCCGGTGCCTTGCGCAGATCCTCCAGGCTCGCATTCCGCACCGCGCGGCCGGTGCCGAAGTGCATCAGCAGCGCCTTTTTCCGCGCCGGGCCGATGCCGGGCACTTCGTCCAGCGGGCTCGCGCCCATCGCCTTGGCGCGCTTGTCGCGGTGCGCGCCGATCACGAAGCGGTGGACCTCGTCGCGTAGTCGCTGGAGGTAGAACAACAACGGTGCGTTAACCGGCAGCATCCGTTCGCTGCCGTCCATCATGTGAAAGACCTCGCGCCCCTCGCGGCCGTGATGCGGGCCCTTGGCGACGCCGACCAGGCAGACATCCTCGATGCCCAGATCCTCCAGCACCGCCTTGGCCGCGTTGAGCTGGCCGCGCCCGCCGTCGATCAGGACCAGGTCGGGCCAGGTCGCATCATCGCGGTCGGGATTTTCCTCGAGCTGGCGCGCGAAGCGGCGGCGGAAGACTTCGCGCATCATGCCGAAATCGTCATTGGTCGCCGCCTCGTTCCCCTTGATGTTGAACTTGCGATACTGGCCCTTCTGGAAACCCTCCGGCCCGGCCACGACCATCGCGCCCAGCGCATTGGTGCCCTGGATATGGCTGTTGTCATAGACCTCGATCCGCTGCGGCGGCTCGGACAGGTCGAAGAAGTCCGCCACCTCCCGCAGCAATTTGGCCTGGGTGGTCGATTCGGCCAGTCGCCGGTCGAGCGCCTCGACCGCGTTGCGCTTCGCCTGGTCGAGCAGGCGGCGGCGGTCGCCGCGCTGGGGCACGGTGAGTTGCACCTTGTATCCCGCCCGCTCGCCCAGCGCCTCGGTCAGCAATTCGCCTTCGGGCAGGTCGCGGTCGAGCAGGATCGTCTTGGCGGGCGGCACTTCCTCATAGAATTGGCTGAGGAAGCTGGTCAGCACCTCTTCCTCGGGCACGTCGGTGGTATGCGCGGGAAAGAAGCTGCGATGCCCCCAATTCTGGCCGCCGCGAATGAAGAAGGCCTGGATGCCCATCACCCCCTCGCGACACGCCAGCGCGAAGATGTCGGCATCACCCACGCCCTCGGCATTGATCGCCTGAGTCCCCTGGATGAAGGTCAGCGCCTTCAGCCGGTCGCGCAGGATCGCGGCCAGCTCGAAGTCCATCGCTTCGGCGGCGTCCTGCATCTGCTTGCCCAGCTTGGCCTGGACCTGGGTCGACTTGCCGCCAAGGAAGTTCTTCGCATCCGCGACCAGCTCGGCATAGGCCGCCTCGTCGATCCGGCCGACACAGGGCGCCGAGCAACGCTTGATCTGATAGAGCAGGCACGGCCGGTCGCGCCCCTTGAAGAAGCTGTCGGTGCACGACCGCAACAGAAACAGCTTTTGCAGCGCATTCAACGTGTTGTTGACGCTGCCCGCGCTGGCGAAGGGGCCGTAATAATTGCCGACCGCGCGCCGCGCACCGCGATGCTTCTGGATGCGCGGGAAGTCATGGTCGTTACGCAGCAGGATGAACGGGAAGCTCTTGTCGTCGCGAAGCAGGACGTTGAAGGCGGGGCGATAGCGCTTGATGAGCTGCGCCTCGAGCAGCAGCGCCTCTGCCTCGTTGTTGGTTGTGACGATGGTCATCGACCGGGTCTGGGCCACCATGCGTTGCAGGCGCTTGGGCAGCCGATCGACCTGGGTGTAGTTGGCGACGCGGTTCTTCAGCGCGCGCGCCTTGCCGATATACAGCACATCACCGCGCGCATCCTGCATCCGATACACGCCCGGCCGCAGCGGCAGCGTCGCCAGCACGTTGCGGATCGCCGCCACCCCCGCCTTCAGATCGGGCGCATCGGCCCCGCGCAGGGTGAAGGTGGATTTCTCTTCGTTGAAGCGGTCGACGGGAGGCTCGGACATTGGGTGCGATTTAGGGGCGCGGAGAGCGGATCGCTACCCTGTGCGGTGGCTTTGGTTCACGCGAAGTCGCGAAGACGCGAAGGTTTTTTGCGCGCAGAGGCGCGGAGAACGCAGAGGCCGTCCGAAGGCGGCGATCGGGAGACCTTCTTCTTCCTCCGCGCTCTCTGCGCCTCTGCGCCTCTGCGCCTCTGCGCCTCTGCGCGAACCAATCTCTTCGCGGCTTCGCGAGAACTACTACTTACCCCTGCGCGAAGAGCTTGGTGCCCATCACGCCGATGACGGTCAGAACCATGAAGCCCGCCTGGATCGGTGCGATCTTGTCGCCGAACACGATGGCGCCACCAATCACGACGCCCACCGCGCCCAGTCCGGTCCACACGGCATAAGCGGTCCCGGCGGGAAGCCCGCGCATCGCCAGCGCCAGCAGGCCCATGTTCACGAAGCTGAGGATGATCGGCACGCTCGACGCCTGCCACGTGGCGACGGTCGCCGCCCATTTCAGGCTGAGCGCCCAGCAAATCTCGGTAATCACGGCAATGCCCAGAATGACCCATGCCATCGGAGCGTCTCCTTGGTAACGGGCTCGGCACTATGGGCATCGGCGCCGGAAACCCGGAAGAGACGGCGATGCGGCCCCGTGCGTGCGGGGTTATGTCATTTGGGCTTGGCCCCTCCACCACCGGACTTGCCCCGGCGGTCCCACTCCCCAAGCCGAGCTTGGGGAGGAATGGGCCTTCCCAACCTCCGCCCTCTGCACACATGCGGGGCGGAGGGCTCGCAGGGGCTTCGACTTCGCTCATCCTGAACGGAGTTGGTGGCCATTCGGCCGCCAAAAACGACCGAACCGCGCCTCGGTCGCCCGAAGCGCGGTCCTGTCTTTAGCCCTAAAGCCGATCAGTTCGGGCGGCCGAGCCCTGCAATCGAGCGGTCGATCATCGCCCTGTCGGCGTCGACCGAGTGGTGCTCGGCGATCAGCAGACCGGCGGCCTCGGCCGCGGCCTCGGCGGCGCGGGCGCGGACCTCGGCCAGAGCGGTGCGCTCGGCGGCCGCGATCTTGTCCTCGGCCATCTTGGCGCGACGCTCCATCAGCGCCTCGGCATCGGCCTTGGCCTTGCTGAGCAGCTGCCCCGCCTCATGCTGGGCCTGGACACGCATCGCCTCGGCATCGGCGTGGGCGGCCTTGGCCTTGGCCTCATATTCGGCCTTCAGCGTCTCGGCTTCCTGACGCAGCTTGGTCGCTTCGTCGAGCTGGGCGCGGATCGCGGCGATCTTCTGGTCGAGCGAACGACCGATCATCGCGGGCACCTTCTTGACCAGCATCCCGATCAACACGACCAGAGCGGCAAGCGCCACCCAGCCGGTCGAATCGAAACCCAGCGCGGTCGGGCTGGCGGCGTGATGCTCGGTCTCGGCGGGCGCGACCGTGTTCGCGGTCAGGCCATCGCCCTCGCGGATCGGCTGGGGGGCCATGCCCTCGGCCGAGGCCGCATCGGCCAGGTTCTGCGCGACCAGCGCGTCGGCGTTGGTCAGCGCGCCGTTCGCGGAATGATTAGCCATGCGCGCTCACCTTTCGCACCGCGTCGGCCGCCGCTTCCTCGCCCACATGGACGCCGGACAGCTTGGCGACGAGATCGCGCGCGGCCTCGGCCGCCACGGACTGAAGATTGGCCATCGCCTCGGCCTTGGCATTGGCGATCGCTAGGTCGTGATGACCCAGCCGCTCGGCCAGGTCGGCATCGGCCGCCTTGACCTGCGCCTCAAAGGCATGGGTCGCCCGCGCCTTGGCGGCGTTGGTTTCCGCCATCGCGGCGGTGCGCGCGGCGTCCATCTCGGCCCGCCATGCCGCCTCGACCCGGTCGGCCTCGGCACGCGCGGCCTCCGCCGCCGCCAGATCGCCGGCGATACGGGCTTCGCGAGCGTCGACGGTCGCCTGAATCTTGGGCACCATCCCACGACCGACCACGAAATAGAGCAGGCCGAAGGTGATCAGGAGCCAGAAGATCTGCGACGCGTAGGTCGCACTGATCTGTGCTATCTGGGGCATGGAGTCCTCGTTGCCATATCGACCGGGCGCATCGTCACCGAGACGCCCGGTCGATCAGAATTATTGGGCGACGAACACCAGGATGATCATCGTCACGAAGGCGAGCAGGCCCAGAAGCTCGGCACCGGCGAAACCGATGAAGAGGCGGCCCTGCTGGCTGTCCGCCGCACCCGGATTGCGCAGCGCGCCTTCGAGGAACTTGGCGAACACGTTGCCCACGCCGAGCGAGGCGATGCCCATGCCGATAGCGGCCAGACCGGCACCGATCATCCGTGCAGCTTCTGCGTCCATTTCAATCACTCCAGTTCAAAAAGGGTCGTTTGGGTATTCAAGGTGGCGGCGCGCCCGCCTGCCCGAACCGGGGTCCCGGATCAGTGCAGGTTGACGGCGTCGTTCAGATAGACCGAAGTCAGCAGCGCGAAGACATAAGCCTGGATCGCTGCGACCAGCAGTTCGAGAAGGGTGATGCCGATCATCAGCAGGAAGCTCGGCAGCGTGACAAGCGCGGCATAGCCCGGGCCCATGTTGATACCATTGATGACGAAGGCGGCGAGAACCTTCAACAGGATGTGCCCCGCGGTCATCGCGACGAACAGTCGCAGACCCAGCGAAAAGGGGCGCACCAGGAAGCTCATCAGCTCGACCACGAAGATCAGCGGGATCATGAGCGGCGGCGTGCCGTGCGGCACGAACAGCGCGAAGAAGTGGAAGCCGTGACGGCCGAAACCGACGATCAGCACGATCGCGAACGAGATCAGCGCGAGCACGCCGGTCACGGTCACATGGCTGGTCACGGTGAAGGGATGGACACCCGGCACCACGCCGAAGGGCAGCAGGCCCAGCACGTTGGCGAACAGGATGAACATGAACAGCGAGAAGACGTAAGGAAGGAAGCGCTTGCCTTCGGGCCCGATGTTCGACGTCAACATCGAATTGACGAAGCCCGTGAAACCCTCGACCGCCGCCTGCCAGCGTCCGGGCACCAGATCGCGCTTCATGCCGCCGATCATGAACACCCACAACGCGACCAGCGTCGCCACCATCCACAGAGCGGAATTGGTGAAGGAAAGGTCGTAGCCGCCGACCACCCAGTGCTGACCGAGCACCGGCTCGATCAGGAACTGGTGCATCGGATCAATCTTGCCGCCCGATTCTGCCGCCACGCTGCTTCGTTCCCACATATGACGAACGCCCGGTTACTCCGGGCGTTCGCCAGAAATCCGAATAATCTGCCTGAACGCCACGCCGATCCCCAGGAACAGCATCACGATCAGTGCCCAGGGTGCGGTGCCGAACCAGCGGTCGAAGAGCCAGCCGATCAACGCACTGCCGACAAGACTTCCGATCAGCGCGGAGATGACGCGGCTGCCTTGGGAATACCCCCTGTCGGCGTCCACCTTCACCCCTTGCCGCGATGCCTCGTCCGCTCGCGCCTTGGCCAGACGCTGATCCAGCGCCGCCAGACGCGGATCGCCCGCATCGTCAAAGTCCCGTCCGGGCTCCATCTCCGCCACGCAGCCACCCTCACCTGTTTTCGTCACCGAAGGGGAGAATGCGCGCGAACGGCGAGCGACCCCGCCAAGGCGAGGCCCGTTTAGAAAGGCCCTCCCCCCAAGTCAACCGCTTGGGGGAGGGCTTGTGACAGATGTGTTAAGGATTGTTGCCGATCGGGAACAGCCCGCGTCGATTCTTTCGAGAGGAAGAAGGACGCGGCCTTACACGCAGGCGGGCGCCCGCTCCGGCGCGGCGCCGGTCCGGGTCTTCCACACACCCTCGGGCGTCTTGTACTTCTCGCCCGAAACCGTCTGCGCGATCAGGTTGCAGCCGCTGGTGAACGCCATCTGCTCGACGGTCGCGCCGCTGGCCTGCGCCTTTTGGGTATAGGCCGCCTTGCGCTGGATGTTGATGCTGTTCACCAGGGTGCGCAGTTCGGCCGTCGCGCTGCCGACGATGCCGAGATAGCCGTCGGGCTGCTCGCCGACCTGCCCCGCCGCGCGCGCGGCGGCATAGGCCGGATCGCGCTGCGCCATCGCCATGCCCGACAGGCCTATCAGCGAGACCACGCCGAGGGCCAGGATCATCGTCTTCGTCTTCATCTCAGAATATCCCCGGATTCTGCTGGATCAGCGATTTGGCCTCGCCATCCAGGCGATATACCACTTCCTGCGTCACATTGATGTTCAGATTGATCTCGATCGGCTTTTCGGGCGCGGAGATGTTCACGCATCCCCCGCTCATCGCCAAAAGCGCGACCGGCATCCATCGTGCTCCATCCAAGATCGGCATCCTGTCCAGCATTTTCAATCCTGTTACGGTCATGGCACGGTCTCGCTTGCGGAAGGCTGAATAGGGCGATTGGCGGGCGGTGCGGCGCGCTTGTTCTGCTCTTCGAGCAAGGCGGGCAGGTTCCGCTGGATCAGGCGGCGGGGGTCGTAGAAGGACTGCGCCGAATCGAGCAGCCCGCGAAAGGGCGCCTTGATCCGCACGTTGAACACGAAGGGCAGCCGCTGAAGCCGCCGGATCAGGAAATTGGTCTTCGCCCCCTTGCCCTGACTGATCCCCGCAAAGCGCACATCGGTGACCATCTCGCCCGCCAGAGGCCCGTTCATATCGATCCGAAGCGATCGATAATTGAGCGAGCGCAGCGCCCCGAAGGCCAGGTTGCCCCAGAACCCAAGATTCTTCTGACTGATCTCCCCCAGATAGGCGATGCTGCCACCGCCCGGCCGCACGACCAGTCGTCCGCCCTCGATCCGGCCGCCGCGCTCGTCGAAGATCATCGGCAACGTCCCGTCGAAGACGCCGGTGGCGTTCAGATTCTGAAAGTCGAACTGAAGCAGGAACTGGTCGGCGGCGGCCCCCTCGACATGGAAGGTCATGCGCCGCTCCACCGGCTGCGAAAAGTCGAGCAAGGTCGGGTCGAGGGTCAGCGTGCCGCCCGCGAAGGGCCAGCGCCCGCTTTCCACCTTCACCCGCGCGCCCGACAGGGTCTGGTAACGGATGGTGCCGTTGGTCACCGGGATGCCCGGATTGATCGTCTTGACCGTCGCCACCTGTCCGGGCGCGCTTTCCAGCGCGAGCAGGTCGGTGAAGCGGATGGTGCCCGCGATCCCGCTGACCGGGCCCAGCGCCGCGGCGAGGTCGACGCCCTCCGTTCCGAACTGCCCGGTGGAACGCACGCCGGCGCCGTCCCAGTCGATCCGACCCTTGCCCGCGATCATGCCGCGAACCTCCTCGATCACGCCCTTGGTCACCGGGGTCAGCAAGTCGGGCTGGAACTCCTTGGTGAAGGTGATGCCGGGGACGTTCAACTCGGCGAAACCGACCGCACGGTCCAGCGCGTGACGGATGGTGACGTCGGCCACCTTCACCGACCGCGTCGGCTCGAACAACTGGCCGATGGCGTCGATCTGGTTGCCCGCCAGCGTCAGCGCGACGCCGCGTGCCGCCATGGGCAGGAAGCGAGGCGAGTCGGTCCGCGCATCGCGGACTTGCAGATCGCCGTTCAGCGACAGCCTGCCACCCGTCAGCCGCCAATCGCCCGCCGCTTGGTCGAGAAGGAGGGGGATTTGTCCGATCTGACCCGAGCCCCCCTCGAACCGGCCGACAATCCCCTCGGGCGTGATCCGTCCGGTCAGGTCGTTCGCGTCGATCCGGGTCGGCGATTCCGGGCGGCCGATCCGGCTCTCCACGCCGGTCAGCGCAAAGCTGCGATCGGCCAGCGCGAAACGGGTGGTCGCCGCCGAGACCGCCAGGGGGCTGCCGCCGATCCGCCCCGCCACCCGCGTCGAACCAAGTTGTACCCCGCCGCCCAGCCGAGCGCCGTCGATCCGCACCAGCGCGCCGTCCAGCGGGCAGAGGCGCGTCGCCACCCGCTCCAGCCGCAGCCCGGACAGAGCGAGCCGGTCGATGGACAAAGGCTGGCAGTCGGGATTGATGCGAAGCGATCGGCCGCCATCCCATCGCGCGGAGATCGGCAGGGTCAGGCCGTCGATCCGGCCGCCGCTGATCGGTCCGGACAGCGCCAGCCGCGTCGTCACGACCGTCTCCCCATTGGCCGCCGCGCGGAACTGCATCCGGTCGAACGCCAGGGCCGCCCCATCCGCCTGATAACGGGCCATCTGCGCGGTGCCGCGAATCGGCGCGCCGGGTGCCGCCTGCCGCAGGGTCGCGCGAATGGCCGGCAGCCCGCCGCCGCCGGTCGCCAGGCTGGTATCGATCCGGACCCCGGTCGCATCATAGACCAGGCCCGTCGCGCCGCGAAACGCGATGCGCGCCCCGCTGTCCGACGCGAGCGAAAGGCTCGGCACACGCACCGACAGGCCTGTCGCGCGGGGCCCGCTCTGCTGGTCGAGCGCCAACCGCATATCGGCGGCGAAGCGACGTCCGCTCCGCACCGCCGCGTTTACCACCGCGCGGACCACCGGCCCGACCGGCGTGGCGGCAGCCGAGGCGCTCCAGCCCTGGGCGCGAGCCAGCAAGCCGGGCGCGAGCCGCGCCCCCCCCAATTGCAGCCGCCCGTCGAAGCGGGTCGCCCGCCCGACCAGATATTGTCCCTGGACAACCCCGCGCTCGGCTCGCCCGGCGCGCGCGGCCAGTCCTCGCGCGGTCAGCGCCAGATGCCCGCCGGTCGCCGCCGCATTGCCGGCAAAGTCGATCGTCCCGTCGATCGCGCTCGCGGCCAGATCGGGATGGCGGACCGCCCCGCTGCGCAGCGTCACACGCCCCTGCCATCGGTCGAGCGCGGGGGTGAGGGTGACATCGATCCGCGCCGCCAGCGACCGCGCGGACACGTCGCCGCACTCCATCCCGCCGAGCGTCACCGGGCCGGTCAGCGTCGGGCGTTCCCGCACGATCCGAATCCGAAGCGGGGCGGCCAGGCCGCTGGCGACGCAGTTGCCGAGCGTCAGGCTCGGCGCGACGGCCCCCAATCGACCGGTAAAGCCGTCGCTCAGCACGCCCTTGCCCGACAGGCTGAGCCCGATCACGCCCTGCGGCGTCTCCAGCCGGATTCCGCCATCCTCGACCGACACGTCGAGGGCGGGCAGCGCAAAGGGCTTACCCGAGGATGGCGGCATCAACCGGTCCAGCGTACCCAGCCGGACCTGTCCGTTCACCAGCCGGCCGCGAAGCCGTACCCGACCGGCGCGCACCCCGGTCACCACCGGTCCCGACAGGCCGATGCGGGTCCGCGTTTCCAGCCAGTCGGCCACCAGATCGGGCCGCGCCGGATCGCCGATGACCACATTGGTCAGCCTTTGCCGACCCAGACCCAGATCGGAAATCTCGTAGCGGGCGGGCACGCCGCGCCTCGCCAGCGCGCGGTCGATCGCATCCCCGGCGAGCGACTTGCGCGCGATCCACCCGGCGATCAGCGCGATGAGCAACACAAGCGCGATGGCGATCAGGATATGTTGCAGGCGGCGGAAACGCCGTGTGGGGCTTAGGGGCGTTCCGACCTCCTCGTTCGCGCCCTCCACCCCGATGCCACTCCCTTTTCCTGACTTGCGTCATAGCCGCGCGGTCGCGCCGCACGCAATCGCACGAAGCCCGGCGACAGTTCCCGCCGCCGCTCCTATGCTGTCCCGACAGGGGGAATGGACATGGGCGATACGGGGCAGGATCGTGGCAACGACCCTAGCGGCCACCGCGCAAGGCTGCGCGATCGTTTGTTGGGCGGTGGCGGATTGCTCGACCATGAACTGCTCGAATATCTGCTGACGACCGCCATTCCCCGCCGCGATACCAAGCCGATCGCCAAGGCGCTGCTGCGCGAATTCCATGACATAAGCGGCGTCCTGACCGCCGACCCGGTCGCGCTGCAGCGCGTCGAGGGGGTGGGGGAAACGGCGGCGGCGGCGCTGAAGATCGTACAGGCCTGCGCACTGCGGCTGGCGCAGACGGAGGCCGCGAAGCGGCCGGTCCTATCCAACTGGCAGGCCCTGCTCGACTATCTTCATGCCGATATGGCGCATCATGGGGTGGAACGCTTTCGGGTGCTTCACCTGAACACCCGCAACATGCTGATTCGCGACGAATTGATGGGGGAAGGCTCGATCGACCAGGCGCCGGTCTATATCCGCGAGGTAATCCGTCGGGCGCTGGCGTTCGGGTCCGCGGCCTTGATCCTGGTTCACAACCACCCCAGCGGGGACCCCTCGCCCAGCCGCGCCGATATCGACGTGACGCGCGCCATCGCGGAGGCGGGGCGCAATCTGGGAATCGCGGTGCATGACCATCTGATCATCGGCACCTCGGGGCATGTCAGCCTGCGGGCGCAGGGCCTGATCTGATCGCCGTGCCGAAATGGGCGCAGGCGCCTGCACCACCGGCTTGTCATCGAAAGGACGGTGCCGCATCGCTTCACCCATGATGTCATCCGCCCGCCTGTTCCAAAGGTTACGCCACATTGGCGATCGGCTGGTCCGCGAGGTTCGGATGCGGGCGCATTTGCACGAAGCGCGGCGGGTGCTCGCCACGCCGCCAATCCGCCCGCAGCAGGACGGCGTCGTCCTGATGTCGATGATCGGCTCGCGGGTCCTGCTGCCCTATCTGGTCGCGGTAAAATCGCTCCATCGCCATCTGGGCATGGGGCGGATCGTCCTGATCGACGATGGCAGCCTGACCGATAACGACAAGCGCGTCCTGGCGCATCATTGCGGATCGCCCGACATCATTCCCATCGGCACGATCGACACCGGCCAATGTCCGCGCGGCGGCACCTGGGAAAGACTGCTGACCCTGCTCGACCTGCGCGCAGGTGATTATGTGATCCAGCTCGATTCGGACACGGTCACCATCGGCGATCTGCCCGAGATCCGCTCGGCCATCGCCGCCAATGCCGACTTCATCCTGCTGGGCGGCGAGGATGCGGAGGCGGCGGGGCTGCTGCCCCTGCCCGACTTCACCGCGCGTCGTTATCCAGACGGCCCATCCGCCCCGCCCGCCCATATACAGCGGATGATCGAGTCGCGCCTGGCCTCCTATCCCGATGCGGCCCTCCATCATTATGTGCGGGGCTGTTCGGGTTTTGCCGGCTTCGCGCGCGGCGGCCCGACCAGTCGGGTTGAGGCCACCCGCTTCTCCCGCCACGCCGAAGCGCTGGTCGGCCCCGCCATCTGGTCGCAATGGGGCAGCGAGCAGGTCACGTCCAACTTCCTGCTGGCCAATGAACCGGGAGTGCGGCTGCTCCCCTATGCGCGCTATACCAATTACTGGCGGCAGAAGGCGTCCGGTGACGAGCGGTTCGTCCATTTCATCGGTACGTACCGTTATTCCGGCCCAAGCTACCGCCGGTTGACCGCGCAAGCGATCGACCGACTGCTCGCAGGATAGGCGACCCGCGCCGACGCGGCCAGTTTTTGCGTCTGGCGCGCCCGATGCTAGGGGCCTGTTCGGTAACGCGAAGAGGAAGATGTGATGCAGGTCTGGACCGGGTTGGGCAATCCGGGGCCGCAATATGCGATGCACCGCCACAATGTCGGCTTCATGGCGATGGACGCCATCGCCGAGGTGCATGATTTCGGCCCCGTGAAGAAGCAGTTTCAGGGCTGGACCCAGGAAGGACGCATCGGCGGGCAGAAGATCCTGCTGCTCAAGCCCGCCACCTTCATGAACGAAAGCGGGCGAAGCGTCGGCGACGCGCTGCGTTTCTACAAGCTGGGCGTCGAGGCGCTCACCGTCTTTCACGACGAGCTCGACATCGCGCCCTTCCGCGTCAAGGTGAAGACCGGCGGCGGCACGGCGGGGCATAACGGGCTTCGCTCGATCGACCAGCATCTGGGGCCCGATTTCCGCCGCGTCCGCCTCGGCATTGGCCATCCGGGGCATAAGGACCGCGTGACCGGCCATGTGCTCGGCAATTACGCCAAGGCGGAGATCGAGCCACTGTCCGACCTGCTCGGTGCGGTGGCGGCGGAGGCGCATTGGCTCGCCGAGGGCGACGATGTCCGCTTCGTCAACGACATCGCACTGCGGCTGGGGGATGCGGCATGAGCGTCCGCCGCCTGTTCGCGTCGCTGCTCTATGAGGGCAATCTCGACGATGCCGACCTGCTCGAGGAGATCGAGCAGAGCTGCTGGGCGCTGGCCGAGGACGATCGCGCCGGGCGGCGATGGTCGAAGGAGCATGGCTATCGCGGCTATACCAGCTATGCCTCGCTCAACGACCTGCCGATCCGCGACCCGGTCTTCGCCGACCTGCGCAAGAAGCTGGATCGCCATGTCGCGCGCTTCGCCGAGGAATGCGCCTTCGATCTGGGCGGTCGCAAGCTCAAGCTCGACAGCCTGTGGGTCAATGTCCTGAAGCCCGGCGGGCATCACTCGGCGCATATCCATCCCCATTCGGTGGTGTCGGGCACGCTCTATGTCGCGATGCCGCCGGGATCGGGGGCGCTGAAGCTGGAGGACCCGCGCCTGCCCATGCTGATGGCCGCCCCGCCCCGCCGCCCCGATGCGCCCGACGATCTGGCGACCTTCGCCACCGCCACGCCCGAGCCCGGCACCGTTCTGCTTTGGGAAAGCTGGCTGCGACACGAAGTGGTGCCCAATGGCGCCAAGGGCGAGCGGATCAGCGTCAGCTTCAACTATCGTTAGGAACGGCCGCGACGAGCAGCACTCCACCCGCGACAAGCCGTAAAGTTCCAACGGCTGAACGCGCATGGAGGGCGTTTCGTCGCGCCCATATCGTGCCGTTAACTTATCTCGATTAAGGGCTGTCCGACCGCATCCTTAGCCCGGACATTATTCCCGATGATCGAATTCGCTGTCTTCACCTTCGGCATGTTGGCGAGCTTCGTGCTGTCGGGCCTTGGCCGCAACAAGAAGGCGAAGCGGGCCAATCCGCCGATGCTCCATTATATGGGTCTGGTGCTGATGGGCTTTTCAGGCGCGCTGGGCGTGATGCTGCTCGCCTGGGCCGCCGCGATGATGGTCGGGATCGCCTAACCGCCTAGACGCCTTCCCGCCACCCGTTCAGCCTGAGCGACGTCGAAGGCCAAGGGATGACGGTTGAGCCAGATGCCCTTGCGGCCAGCGTTCCGCATAGCCTTTGACGTCCCTCGGGCTGAACGGCGGTGGTTGCGGGCGGGGACGTCCGCCATCGGTTGAGAAATATCCCCATCGTCGCTAGAGGGACGCTTTCCCCTTCCTGTAGGATAAGCGACGCATGGGTTTCCGCTGCGGCATCGTCGGCCTGCCGAATGTCGGCAAGTCCACCCTCTTCAACGCGCTGACCGAAACGGCGGCGGCGCAGGCCGCCAATTATCCGTTCTGCACGATCGAGCCGAATGTCGGCAATGTCGCGGTCCCCGACCCGCGCCTGTACAAGCTGGCCGAGGTCGCCGGCTCCGCCAAGATCATCGAGACGCAGCTCGCCTTTGTCGACATTGCGGGGCTCGTGCGCGGCGCGTCGAAGGGCGAAGGGCTGGGCAACCAGTTCCTGGGCAATATCCGTGAGGTGGACGCGATCGTCCATGTCCTGCGCTGCTTCGAGGATGGCGACGTGACCCATGTCGAGGGCAAGGTCGATCCCATCGCCGACGCCGAGACGGTCGAGACCGAGTTGATGCTCTCCGACCTCGAAAGCCTGGAAAAGCGGGTCCCGGCCTTCGTCAAGAAGGGCCAGCAGGGCGACAAGGAAGCCAAGATCGCCGCCTCGGTGCTCGGTCAGACGCTGGACCTGCTGCGCGAGGGCAAGCCCGCGCGGCTGACCAAGCCCAAGGATGACGAGGAAGCGCGCGTCTTTTCGCAGGCGCAGCTGCTGACGGCCAAGCCCGTCCTCTATGTCTGCAACGTCGAGGAATCGAACGCGGCGAACGGCAATGCGCATTCGCAAGCCGTGTTCGAAAAGGCCGCCGCCGAGGGTGCGCAGGCCGTCGTCGTGTCGGCGGCGATCGAGGCCGACATCGCGACCATGCCTGCGGAGGATCGCGGCGAATTCCTGTCCGAGCTGGGTCTGGCCGAAACCGGCCTGGCGCGCGTGATCCGCGCCGGTTACGCGCTGCTCGACCTGCTGACCTTCTTCACCGTGGGGCCGAAGGAAGCCCGCGCCTGGACCGTTCACCGCGGCGCCAAAGCACCGAACGCGGCAGGCGAAATCCACAGCGACTTCGAACGCGGCTTCATCCGGGCCGAGACCATCGCCTTTGACGACTATATCGCGTTCAAGGGCGAAGCGGGTGCCCGCGATGCGGGCAAGCTGCGCGCCGAGGGCAAGGAATATGTCGTCCAGGATGGCGACGTGATGCTGTTCCGCTTCAACGTCTGACCCAATTTGCGCCGGTCGGCCGCGGATCGACCGGCGCATCGAACCTTGCAGTGGGGTTCCCACACATTACTTGGTCATGATGATCCAGGTTAACCCGATTCGCCGCATTATCTATAGCAGCCTGGCCGTGGGCGATAATGGTCGTGCGGATCATCAGGCGATCCTCAGCGTCTCTCGCCGCAACAACGGCATGGACGGCATTTCCGGGATTCTGTGGATCGAAAAGGGCCGCTATCTGCAATTGCTGGAAGGGCCGGTCGACAGCGTCGGCGACGCCTTCGAGCGGATCAAGGGCGACCCGCGCCATACCGAAATCCATATTCTCGACGATCGCCTGACCGACGCGACGGAATTCGGCGACTGGGCAATGGCGGGCCTGCCGGGCGATCATCCGGGCGACGCCCAGGCGCGGCTCCGCCTGCTGCTGCGCAACAGCGACGACGAGATCCGCCGCTTCTTCCCGTTGGACTGATCCCAGGGAATCGCCCCCGCCGGGGGTGGCGACGGACCGCCGCGCTCCATCGAGTCTCGCCACTGTGACATGGCCGCGTTATCGGGATGGTCCGAAAGGACCCTCACCCCGTGACCAGACTCCCCTTCGCCACGCTCGCACTGACCCTGCTGGCCGGTTGCGCCTATCCCTATACGCCGCCGTCGCTGTCGACCATCGGCGCCGCGACGCCGCCCGCCATGGCAGCGGTCCCGACCTCCGGCTCCCAGCCCGGTCTCTCCCCTTCCGAAGCCCGCGCGCCGGTGACGATCCTGGTGTCGATCGACGGCTTCCGTGACGATTATCTGGGGCGGGGTCTGACGCCCCATTTGTCGCGGCTGGCGGCGGAAGGCGTGAGCGCCACGATGCGCCCCTCCTTCCCGTCCAAGACCTTCCCCAATCACTGGACGCTGGTGACCGGTGTGGTGCCCGACCGGCATGGGATCGTCGCCAACGGCTTCACCGATACGGAGCATCCCGACGAGCGCTTCACCATGTCGTCGGACCAGCCCTATTGGTGGAACAGCGCCGAGCCGATCTGGGTCGCGGCGGAAAAGGCAGGCATTCCGACCGCCACCATGTTCTGGCCCGGCTCCAACGTCGCCTGGGGCGGCACCGTACAGAACGACGGCCATCATCTGGTCACGGGCGGCACGCGCCCGCATGATTGGCAGCAGTTCAATCAGAGCGTCTCCGACCGTCAGCGGGTGGATGCGATCATCGACTGGTTGCGTCGGCCTTCGTCCACCCGCCCCCGTTTCCTGACGCTGTATTTCGATGAGGTGGACACCGCCGGTCATGAGGGCGGCCCCGATTCGCCAGTGGTCAATGCCGCGATCGGGAATGTCGACCAGGCGATCGGCCGATTGCTCGCCGGGTTGGCCGAACTGGGCCAGCCCGCCAATCTGGTGATCGTCGCCGATCACGGCATGGCGGCGATTTCCAGCGATCGGGTCGTGGCGCTCGACCGCTTTACCGATCCCGCCGACTATGTGCTGATCGAGGACGGCCCCTATGCCACGCTGCGCGCGGTGCCGGGGCATGAGGCGGCGCTGGAGCGCCGTTTGCTCGGCCATCACGACCATATCGATTGCTGGCGCAAGGAACAGATTCCGGCGCGCTTCCATTATGGCCGCAACCCCCGCATCCCCCCGTATTTCTGCCTTGCCGATGCGGGGTGGACCATCAAGGCCAAGCCCCCCGAAAAGCCCTTTGCCGGTGGCACCCATGGCTATGACAATGCCGACCCCAGCATGGCGGCGCTGTTCATCGCGCAGGGTCCGGCCTTTCGTGCGGGCGTGAAACTGGCGCCGTTCGACAATGTCGATATCGCACCGCTGCTGCGCGATCTGATCGGTCTGCCGCCGGGCAAGGATCTGGACGGAACCGATTCCCCCTTCCGGCGCGTTCTGCGGCGATAAGGGAGGACGGTCGTGATCTGGCTGGAGGATATGGTGGTCGGCGACGTGGCACGGTTCGGCACCTGCCATGTCGATCGCGACGAGGTGATCGCCTTTGCCGCGCGCTATGATCCCCAGCCCTTTCACCTGTCCGACGAAGCGGCGGCGGCCACCCATTTCGGGCGGCTGTCGGCCAGCGGCTGGCACACGGCGTCGATGACGATGGCGATGATCGTCGCCTATTATCGAGACATCGGCTTTCAGAGCTTGGGCTCGCCCGGCATCGACGAGCTTCGCTGGCTGAAGCCCGTCTATCCCGGCGATACGCTACGCTGCGAGACCCGCGTATTGGAAACACGCCGCTCGGCCAGCCGCCCGGACATGGGCTTCGTGGTCAGCGATCTCACGGTCTACAATCAGGACGATGTGGCGGTCATGCGCTTCCGCCCCACCGTCATGATCCGGGCGCGGCCGACCGGCTGAGCCTCAGCGGGGTCCGCGAGGACCACGCGGGCCACCCGGTCGCGGGCCGCCGCGCCAGCCGCCGGGCGTCCCGCGATTGCCGCGCCATCCTTCGGCCCGCGGCACGCCGGGCGCGGGCGCGACCGATCCGTTGCCCCGCCAGCCATTGCCCCGCCAATTATCGCCGCGCCAGCCGCTGCGCCCCCAGCCACGCCACTGATCCCGGATCGGCCCGCCACGCCATGCGTTGCGCCGCCCCTCCCAGTAAGACCGCTGTCCGTCGTTCCAGCGATAGGGCCGCCGATAGCGGTCATAGACGTAGACGCCGGTGCCCGGATAATAAAAGTCGTTATACCAGCCATATTAGGACGGCGCATACCCATAGCCGCCGTAACCGCCATAATAGCCGGGACCATATCCGCCGCCGAAGCCCGACCCGACCGATACGCCGCTATAGCCATAGCCGTCGGTGCATCCGCCCAGTGCCAGCAAACCGGCCGCCATCAGCGCGGCCCAACCCGTCTTGCCGAGGCCCATCCTCGCTCTCCATATCCCCTGGCCATATCCCTGGCCTGTCGCCATGCGGGTGCGGCAGGGGTCCGTCATCCGCGTCGATCGACGATCAACCCGCCGCGTCGCGCCATGGTTCCTGCGCCGCAGCGCATGCATATCCCCTGAACGGGCGGAGCGCTCCCGGACACGGGTCCAAAGGGGATTGGCAAAACAGGTCAAGCAAGGCTAACCTGAAACACCGTTCATCAAGGACGGACCAGTTGAGAGGGCGGCGCATGACCGGGACAATCCGGCACGACCGTCACGGCGTATCGTTTGCGGACGCGAACCAGGTGGAGGGACAGGACGAATGGCGATGACGGAGAACACCGTACCCCCCGGCGAGGCGCCGGAGCCATTCGAGGAAGAGGTCCATGATCCCCGCCGCCGCGACTTCATCAACATCGCCGCCGTGTCCTTTGCGGGCGTGGGTGCACTGGCGATCGTCCTGCCGCTGATCAACCAGATGAACCCCTCGGCCGACGTCCTCGCGCAGTCGACGACCGAGGTCGACCTGTCCAAGATCGAACCCGGCCAGGCGATCAAGACCAGTTTCCGCAAGCAGCCGCTGTTCGTCCGCAACCTGACGCCCAAGGAAATCGCCGAGGCGGACGCCGTGCCGCTGTCCGACCTGCGCGATCCCCAGACGCTGGAGGAACGGACCAAGCCGGGCAAGAAAAACTGGCTGATCACGCTGGGCGTCTGCACCCATCTGGGCTGCGTGCCGCTTGGCGCGGGCGAAGGTGAGAACAAAGGCCCCTATGGCGGCTATTTCTGCCCCTGCCACGGATCGGCCTATGACACCGCCGCCCGCATTCGCAAGGGTCCGGCGCCGAAGAACCTGTTCGTGCCCGACTATAACTTCAACTCCGACACCGTCGTCACGGTCGGCTAAAGGGAGAGGATCGACACCATGAGCTTTCCCTGGGCCAAGCATTACCAACCCAAGCAGCCGGTCATGCGCTGGCTGGACGAGAAGCTGCCGCTGCCGCGCCTCGTCTATAATGCGGTGGGGGCCGGGTATCCGGTGCCGCGCAATCTGAACTATTTCTGGAATTTCGGCGTGCTGGCGGGGGCCGCGCTCGCCATTCAGATCATCACCGGCGTGGTGCTGGCGATGCATTATGCCGCCAATGCGGGTGTCGCCTTCGACTCGGTCGAGGGGATCATGCGCGACGTGAACGCCGGCTGGTTCCTGCGCTATGCCCACGCCAACGGCGCGTCGATGTTCTTCATCGTCGTCTACACCCATATCTTCCGCGGCCTCTATTACGGATCGTACAAGGCCCCGCGCGAGATGGTGTGGCTGCTCGGCGTGGTCATCTTCCTCCTGATGATGGCGACCGCCTTCATGGGCTATGTGCTTCCCTGGGGGCAGATGAGCTTCTGGGGCGCGCAGGTCATCACGGGCTTCTTCTCGGCGATCCCGCTGGTCGGCGACACCATCCGCATCTGGCTGCTCGGCGGTTTCGCGCCGGACAATGCCGCGCTCAACCGCTTCTTCTCGCTCCACTATCTGCTGCCCTTCGTGATTGCGGGCGTCATCATCCTGCACATCTGGGCGCTGCACATTCCGGGGTCGAACAACCCGACCGGCGTCGATGTGAAGGGCGAGCAGGATACGGTGCCCTTCCACCCCTATTACACCGCCAAGGATGCGGTGGGGCTGGGCGTCTTCCTGCTGGTCTTTGCGGGGCTGTTGTTCTTCTTCCCCAATTATCTGGGCCATCCGGACAATTACATCCCGGCCAACCCGCTCTCGACGCCCGCGCATATCGTGCCCGAATGGTATTTCTGGCCCTTCTACGCGATCCTGCGCGCCTTCACCGCCGACTTCATCCTGCCCGCCAAGCTGTGGGGCGTGCTGGCGATGTTCGGATCGATCCTGCTGCTGTTCTTCCTCCCCTGGCTCGACAGCTCGCCGGTACGGTCGAGCAATTTCCGGCCCAAGGCGCGGGTCGCCTTCTGGGTGCTGGCGGCGGACGTGCTGCTGCTCGGCTGGTGCGGGGGATCGCCCGCGACGCCCTTCTTCATCATCCTCAGCCAGATCACCGCGGCCTATTATTTCCTCCACTTCCTGGTGATCCTGCCCTGGATCGCGCGGACGGAGCGGCCCGCCCCGCTGCCCCATTCGATCACCGAGGCGGTGCTGGCCAAACATGGCGGCACGGCACCGACCAAGTCGGCCCTGGCCTGACGCGAACCGATAAGAGAGGATTCTGACGACATGGTTCGTGGCATCGCATTCCTGGTCGGCGCGGCCTTCACCCTGGTCCTGGCGATCGCGCTGTGGGGCAGCGTCTCGGGGCTCGTCTCCGACCCGCCCGCGCCGACCGCCGAGGAGGAGTTCCACCTTCACCCGAAACCCGCGCATCTGGCCTCGGACGGTATTCTGGGCCGGTTCGACCGTCGCCAGCTCCAGCGCGGTTTCCAGGTCTATAAGGAGGTTTGCGCGGCCTGCCACTCGCTGCGGCTGGTGGCGTTCCGCGACCTGAAGGATCTGGGCTATAGCGAACCCGAGGTGAAGGCGATCGCCAACCAGTGGGTGATCGAACAGCCCAGCATCAACCCGGAGACGGGTGAGGCGACGACCCGCAAGAATGTGCCAGCCGACCGCTTCCCATCGCCCTTCGCCAACGAGGTCGCGGCGCGTGCGGCGAACAACAACGCGCTGCCGCCCGACCTGTCGCTGATGACCAAGGCCCGGCATGACGGCACCAATTACGTCTATTCGCTGATCGGCCCCGATGCCTATCGCAACCAGCCCGCCGAATTGCTGCGCAAATTCCCCGATGCCAAGACGCCGACGGGGCTGCACTACAATCCCTATTTCGCGAACCTCAACATCGCGATGCCGCCCCCGCTGACCCAGGACGGGCAGGTGCAATATACCGACGGCACGCTGGCCACCCGCGACCAGATGGCCAAGGACGTCGCCGCCTTCCTGACCTGGACCGCCGAACCCAGGCTGGAATCGCGTCACGCGGCCGGGATCGGGGCGGTGATCTTCATCCTGATCTTCTGCTTCCTGGCCTGGGGCGCGTATCAGAATGTCTGGCGCGACGTGAAACATTGAGGCCGGATTTGAGCATGTGAGGGACCGGGGCGGTTTTCCGAGGGGAAGCCGCCCTTTTTATCGTAAGGAGCGTTCCCTGCCTTCGTTCGGCACGAGCTGCGGTCGAAGGCCACGCCCCTCACGCTCCACCGCCCCCTTGGGACAGGAACTCCTTTAGCCTTCGACTGGGCACAGGCTGAACGGAGGGTTGGACTGCCCCCCTTTACCCCTGCCCGCCGCAAGCCCATGAGGCCCCGCATGAACGCCCATGACGATCTGAAAGCCCTGATCCGCACCATCCCGGACTTCCCCAAGCCCGGCATCCAGTTCCGCGACATCACCCCCCTGCTGCTCGACCCGACAGGTTTTGCACAGACTATCGAGCGGATGGTCGCGGCAACGCGCGGTCCCGTCGACCTGATCGCAGGGGTCGAGGCGCGTGGGTTCCTGTTCGCCGCCGCGCTGGCCGTGCCGTTGAACGCGGGTGTGCTGCTGATCCGCAAGGACGGCAAGCTGCCCGGCGCCACCATCGCGGAGGATTACGCGCTGGAATATGGCCAGGACCGGATCGTGATGCACGAGGACGCCTTGGTCCCCGGCGCCCGCATCTTGCTGGTCGACGACCTGATCGCCACGGGCGGCACCGCCCGCGCCGCGCTCCGGCTGCTGCGCAAGGCGGGCGGCGTGGTCAGCCAGGCTCAGTTCCTGCTCGACCTCCCCGATCTGGGCGGTGCGGAGGCGCTGCGCGCCGAGGGGATCATGGTCGATTCGCTGATCGCCTTTCCGGGTCACTGATGCGGCTCGCGCTTTATGAGCCGGACATTGCGGGGAATGTCGGCACGCTGATCCGCACCGCCACCTGTTTCGGCGTGGCCGTGGACCTGATCGAGCCAATGGGCTTTCCCTATTCGGACCGGGCGCTGGCACGTTCGGCGATGGACTATGCGGCAATGGCGCAGGTGGTCCGCCACGCCGATTGGGACGGTTTTCGCGGCGCGACGTCGGGGCGGATCGTGCTGGCGACGACGCTGGGAGCCGTGCCGCTTCCCGAGATGACGTTCCGGCCCGATGATGTGATCCTGCTCGGCTCGGAAGGCGCCGGGGTGCCGCGCGCGGTGCACGACGCGGCGGATATCCGGGTCCGCGTGCCGATGCGCGACGGCGTCCGCTCGCTCAACGTCGCGATCACCGGCGGTATTTTGCTCGCGGAGGCGCGCCGCCAGACGGGGTGGGACAATATCGCGGGTTGACCCCCCGCCCCGCCCATGGCCAGAACCACCGCGTGATGACCAGCCGCACCCCCGATATTGCCCTCGACGCCGAGCAGGATGCCGCCCGCCAGTGGTTCGAGTCCCTGCGCGACCGGATCTGCGCCGAGTTCGAAGCCATTGAGCGAGAGGCCGGATCGAACGCCGCCTTCGCCTATACCGCCTGGGACCGCGTCGACCCCAGCGGGGAAGCCGGCGGCGGCGGGGTGCGCGGCGTGATGAAGGGCCGTGTCTTCGAAAAAGTCGGGGTCAATGTCTCGACCGTGGGCGGCACGTTCGAGGGGCCGTTCGCCAAGACGATCCACGGCGCGGGCGACGATCCGCGTTTCGTCGCCACGGGGATCAGCCTGGTCGCGCATATGGCGAACCCGCATGTGCCCGCCGTGCATATGAACACCCGCTTCCTGACCACGACCAAGCGCTGGTTCGGCGGCGGCGCCGACCTCAACCCTCCCCTGCCGATCGCGGAGGATACCGAGGATTTCCACGCGCGCCTGAAGGCGGCATGCGACGCGCATGATCCGGGCCACTATCCCCGGTTCAAGGCATGGGCGGACGAGTATTTCTACATCCCCCACCGCCAGGTCCATCGTGGCGTCGGCGGCATCTTCTACGATCATCTGGAACGCGATTTCGAGGGTGACTTCGCCTTCACCCGCGATGTCGGCGAGGCGTTTCTCGACATCTTCCCGCGCATCGTCCGGCGGCGCATGGGCCTGCCCTTTACCGAGGCGGACCGCGCGGCGATGCTGGCTTGGCGGGGGCGTTATGCCGAGTTCAACCTGGTCTATGACCGGGGCACGCTCTTCGGGCTCAAGACGGGCGGCAATATCGACGCCATCCTGATGAGCCTGCCCCCACTCGCGACCTGGGAGTAAAAGCCATGGCGCTGATCCCCGTCGATCCGGGCGAAGTCGCGACCATCGTCACCACACTCGAAATGCGCGAGCGGCCGCGCCCGCGCCCCCTGCCCGAGGCGCCCCTGAGCCTGGTCGCCTGGGTCCAGCCCGATCCCGCCAAATATCGGACGCTGTTCGCGCGCGTCGGTGCTCCTTGGCTGTGGTTTTCGCGGCTGGTGATGAGCGACGAGACGCTGACCGCGATCATCCATGACCCCGCCGTCTCGGTCTTTGCCGTGGTCGACCGGGCAGGGATCGAGGTAGGCCTGCTCGAACTCGACCACCGCCAGACGGGCGAATGCGAGATCGCCTATTTCGGGCTGATCCCCGAACTGGCCGGGCGAGGCCATGGCCGCTGGCTGATGGCGCAGGCCCTGATGCGCGCCTGGACCACGGCGGTCGAGCGGGTGTGGGTGCATACCTGTACGCTCGACCATCCCGCCGCGCTCGGTTTCTACCGGCGGCAGGGCTTCACTGCCATCGGCCGGGCGATCGAGACGTTTTCGGACCCCCGCGACCTGGGCCTGCTGCCCCAGGACGCTGCGCCGCAAATCCCCCGGCTTAGAACTGTCGATTGACCAGCCGGCGATAGGCGGCCACCGCAATCAGCGCCTGCGCCAGGCCCGCCGCCATGGCGACCGCCGCCGCCCCCGCCTGAAGCAGCGCGATCGCCACCGGATTGCCCGGACCATCGCCCTTGGAAAGATCGATCAGCGTCAGAAAGGGCTGTGTCGCGATCATCCCGCCCAGATAGGTGCAGGAGGACAGCGCCGCCATCGGCAGCCCGACGCCGCGCGTCAGCTTGATCGAACGGGCGAGCGCCGCCATCGCCGCCATGCGCCGCTCCGCCAGCAACACCGGCCCGACGAGCAGCAGCCGCCCCGCAACATACAGGCCGGGAAGGATATAGAGCAGCATCCCCGCGCCGACCGGCAGGGCGACCAGGATCATCGCGAGCAGATAGCGCGGCGCGATCGCCACGGCGCCGCGCAGCGCTTCGCCCACCGTCGCCCGCCCCCCGCTGAGCGACAGGGCCAGCAAGGCGGCCGTCCCGATCAGGCCGACGACATAGCTGGCGAAATACCAGCCGCCATAATGGCTTGCCCATTGCCCGACCGAGTCGATCCAGACCGAGGCACGCGCCGTCGCTTCGCCCACGCCTTCCTCCGGCAAGGGCGGCGTCGGGACCAGCAGCCCCAGCGCAAAGGCGGGCCAGAACAGGAAAGGCCCCGCCAGCCGGAGCAGCAACGAACGATCCCGGCGGAACAGGCCCCAGGCATCCCGCAGGGTCGCAACGACATCCAATCCCATCACGATTGCGGCGAACCGTCCTTTCGAAGCGCCTGCTCCCCCGCCGTCGCGACATAGAGACGCGCGACGAAGACATAGGCCAGCGTCAAGAATACCGCGCTCACCACCGAACCCAATAGCGCGGTCAGCGCCCGCGCCAGCCACAGCTTGTCGCCGCCCAGGACCAGACCGAATAGGGCGCTCGCCACGCCCTGCACCGCCAGGCCCGACACCGACATGACGATCAGGAACAGCAGCGACACGCCGATCAGCCGCCAGGTCATGCCCCGCGTCAGCGCAATCGAGCGGCGAAACGCGCCCAGACCGACCCGTTCGTTCAGGGCCACCGCATAGGTGAGCATCAGCCGCGCGGCCAGCCAGAGCGCCAGCGGCACGGTGACGAGGGCATAGACCAGCAGGAAGAGCGCCGCCCCGCCCGGCATCGGCGGCATCCGGGACGGGTCGCCGTTGACCGCCATCATCGCGGTAAAGTCGAAGCCAAATGCGACGAGTCCCACGATAAGGACCAGCGCCGCCAGCGCCAACACGAACCCGATCGCCAGCGCCAGTCCCAGCACGGGCGGGAAACGCTGAAATCCAGCGCGCGACGCCTCTGCCGTCGTATTGGAAGGATGCGTCGCCAGCGCCATGATCCCCAATTGCGCCCATACTCCCAGCGCCAACGACACGATGGTCAGCACCAGCCCCAGGCCGGAGACATTGCCCGCCGGCGAAACGCCGCCGTTCGGCAGGATCAGAATCTGCAATATACCGGGCAACACGAAGCCGATCGCGGCGAAGGGTATCAACATGCCGGCACGGCCCGCCAATACCTGCTGGGTGCTGTCCCACACCGATCCGATCCTGACGGTCATCGTTCCTCCCTTGGTCCGGACGCCTTCGCCCGTCCGGGCGATCGATCGCTGCCTAGCCCATCGCAGGGCGCAACGCCATGGCGACGGCCAACGGGCTGATCGCCCCCGCTTGCATCATGGCGATGACGGGCGCAGATAGCCGCGATCGTGACCCAAAGCCCCGCACCCATCCCCGATATGCCCGACATCGAATGGCGGATCAGCCCCGGCCTGACGCCCTATGACCAGTCGCTGGCCGAGATGGAGGCGCGTGCGGCCGCCGTGGCGCAGGGGCAGGCGCACGAACTGGTCTGGCTGCTCGAACATCCCCCGGTCTATACGGCGGGGACCAGCGCCGATCCGGTCGATCTGGTCGATCCGCGCTTTCCCGTGTTCCAAACCGGGCGCGGCGGCAAATACACCTATCACGGCCCCGGACAGCGCACCGGCTATCTGGTGCTGGACCTGAACCGGCGTGGGCGGGACGTGCGGCAGTTCGTCCATGGGCTGGAGGACTGGCTGATCGCCGCGCTCGCCCGACTGGGGGTGAACGCCTTCAGCGTGGACGGACGCGTGGGCATCTGGACACGCGACGGCGGTACGGAGGCGAAGATCGGCGCGATCGGCGTTCGGGTGCGTCGCTGGGTCACGCTTCACGGCTTCGCGATCAATATCGCACCCGATTTGTCGCATTTCGGCGGAATCGTACCGTGCGGCCTGCCCGAGTTTCCCGTCACCAGTCTTTTTGCGTTAAACGGCGTCAAGTCGTTGGAAACCTTTGACGAGGCGCTTGCGTTCACCTTTCCGGCGTTCCTCAGGACCCTGGGCGGGTCCGATAAAACGACACTTGAGGACCGGGCGGTATCCGATTAATGTCCACCCCGATTTGGGTAATAGGGCCAGCAAGCCGTTCCAAATCCTTAATATCAAGGGAGCTTCCAATGCGTGCAATCATCTCCAAGGTCCTGACGGGCTCGATCATCGCCGGCGCGGCGCTCGCGGTTTCGGCTTGCGGCTCGAACACCGAGAACACCACCGACGCCAACATGACCACCGAAATGAACGCCTCCGAGGGCATGGACACCGCCACCGACAACATGACCGCCGTCGACGGCGCCATGAACGGCGGCATGATGGCCAATGACACCATGGGCAACGACATGATGATGGCCAACGACACGATGATGACCAACGCGACCAACGCGATGTAATCATCGTCGGGGTCATCCCTGACGTGCAAGGGGCCGTCCGGGCGACCGGGCGGCCCCTTTTCGTTGGCGATTCCGGCTCCCGCCGCCCTTTCCCAGTCCCGGGCTTTCCGCCGTTTTCGCTACCTTTCCGTAACGACACCGCTCATCGCAACCCTGGGCTGCGCCCTCGATTTCCGTTTGGGAAAAAACCAGTAAAGCGTTATGTTTCGGGACGCTCGAAGGCCCTACGGGGGAAGGATCGGAACACAATGAAGGTGGTGCGTACCGCGCTGGTTGCCGGCGTGGCGTTTTGGGGGATGGGTGCCGCGGCACCCGCATCGGCGCAATTTTTCCTGCAGTCCTATAATTTCGAAGGCAAGCCGGTCCGGGGTGACGAGCCCGGCATCGGGCAGCCGCTTCCGGGCGCGAACCCGGCGGAATTGCGCGCGGGCCTGTTGTGGAACATGCGCGCGGCGCTCAACGTCGCGGCGCTGCAATGCCAGTTCGAGCCGATGCTCTCGACCGTCGCCAATTATAACGCGATCCTGAAGGATCACGATGTCGAGCTGAAGGGCGCGTTCGACACGCTGGGTGCCTATTTCAAGCGGACCAGCAAGACCCCGCGCGAAGGGCAGATGGCGCTCGACCAATATGGGACGCGCACCTATTCCAGCTTCGCGGCGGTCGCCGCGCAGTTGAACTTCTGCCAGACGGCGGGATCGATCGCGCATGCGGCGGTCTTCACCCCGCGCGGGCATCTGGGCGAACTGGCGGTCGAGCGGATGCGCGAACTGCGGAACAGCCTGACCCCTTATGGCGAGCAGCGCTTCCCCCGCTATATCGGCCGCGAACATGTCGCCGTGACGATGCCGCGCCTCGATGCGCCGTGTTGGAACAAGAAGGCGCAGTGGGTCGCCAAGAAGTGCGGCGCGCAGAACTGGCCCCCCGCCGGCGGCACCAGCTTGGCCGCACGCTGATCCGGGTCCTGCCCGGGCGTGGCCTGGGGAGGAGGAACGGCGGCGCAGGGGCGCTCCCATCGGTGACGCCCCTTGCGGAGAGTCGCTGGCGGCGGTCCTGACGACCTGCCGCCGCCTCTTGGCGGACCGGATAAGCGCCCCCTCCCCTTTCGCGCCGGAATTTGCTAGGCGCGGCCCATGCTCAATCTGAATGGCATCACCGTGCGCCTAGGCGGCCGCACGATCCTCGACGGCGCATCCGCCGCGCTTCCTCCCGGCAGCCGAGTAGGCCTGATCGGTCGCAACGGTGCGGGCAAGTCCACGCTCGTCCGCGTGATCGCGGGCCAGTTGGAGGCCGATGACGGCGCCTGCGAAATGCCCAAGGGCGCCAAGCTCGGCTATATCGCGCAGGAAGCGCCCGACGGCACCGCCACCCCGTTCGAGACGGTGCTGGCCGCCGACATCGAGCGCGCCGAATTGATGGAGCGCAGCGAGACCGAGAGCGACCCGGAAAAGCTGGGCGACATCTATGAGCGGTTGATCGCGATCGACGCCTATACCGCGCCCGCGCGCGCCTCAAGCATCCTGCAGGGCCTGGGTTTCGATGAGGCGATGCAGGCACGGCCGCTGTCCAGCTATTCGGGCGGTTGGAAGATGCGCGTGGCGCTCGCCGCCCTGCTGTTCTCCGCCCCCGACGTGCTGCTGCTCGACGAACCGTCGAACCACCTCGACCTCGAAGCGGTGATGTGGCTGGAGGATTTCCTCAAATCCTACCGCGCGACGATCCTGCTGGTCAGCCACGAGCGCGACTTTCTGAACAATGTCGTCGACCATATCCTGCACCTGCAAGGCGGTAAGGTGACGCTCTACCCCGGCGGTTACGATTCGTTCGAGCGCCAGCGCGCCGAGCGGATGGCGCAGCTCGCCGCAGCCAAGGCGAATCAGGAGGCGCAGCGCGCCAAGCTGCAGGACTATATCGCGCGCAACTCGGCCCGCGCCTCGACCGCCAAACAGGCGCAGAGCCGCGCCAAGATGCTGTCCAAGATGCAGCCGATCGCCGAGATGGCGAACGATCCCTCGCTGTCCTTCGACTTCCCCGATCCCGACCAGCTGCGCCCGCCGCTGATCACGCTGGACCTCGCCAGTGTCGGCTATGCGGAGACGCCGATCCTGAAGCGGCTGAACCTGCGTATCGACCCAGACGATCGGATCGCGCTGCTGGGCCGCAACGGCAACGGCAAGACGACGCTCGCCCGCCTGCTCGCTGCGCAGTTGACGCCGATGGAAGGCGACATGAATTCGTCGGGCAAGATGCGGGTCGGATACTTCACCCAGTATCAGGTCGAAGAACTCGATACCGACGATACGCCGCTGGAGCATATGACGCGCATCATGCGCGGCGCGACCCCGGCGGCGGTGCGTGCGCAACTCGGTCGGTTCGGCTTTTCGGGCGACAAGGCGACGACCAAGGTCGGCAAGCTGTCGGGCGGCGAGCGAGCGCGCCTGGCACTGGCGTTGATCACCCGCGACGCGCCGCACATGCTGATCCTCGACGAGCCGACCAACCACCTCGACGTCGATGCGCGCGAGGCGCTGGTCCAGGCGCTCAACATGTACAAGGGCACCGTCGTGCTGGTCAGCCACGACCGCCACATGCTGGAAATGACCGCCGACCGGCTGGTCCTGGTCGACAACGGCACGGCGAAGGAGTTCGACGGGTCGCTGGACGATTATATCGCCTTCGTCCTGAAGGGCGATGCGGGCCAGGGCGATGCCGCGTCCAAGGCGGATCGTGCGGCGAGCAAGAAGGCCTCGGCCGAGCAGCGCGAACGCTTCAACGCGATGAAGAAGACGCTGCGTGGCATCGAGGATGAGATGGCCAAGCTGACCCGCGAACGCGAGGCGCTGGACAAGGCGATGAACGACCCGGCGGCGGCCGAACCGCGCCATGCCAGGCTGTCGATGGGCGAACTCAACAAGCGCCGCGCCGAGGTGGTCGACAAGCTGGCCGATGCGGAAGCGCGCTGGATGGAAGCCGGCGAGGCGATGGAGGCGGCGTAAGCCGCTCGCCTCCTACAATCCGTTAGCGTTAAGCGAAGTCGAAATGCGGGTGAAGGTTTCCCTTGAGCTTCGACTTCGCTCAGCCTGAACGGAGGTAAGGGCCGAGCTCTAATCTTCGGACGACCCCGGCGCAGGCCGGGGCCCAGATGCCAGTCGGCTGGTGGCGCGCCACTCGCGGCGTGGGAGGCAAGAGCACCCACCCTCGACATCGCCCAGCAACTGGACCCCGGCCTGCGCCGGGGTGGCAGCAAAATTACGCCTCTTCCGAATCCTCGGCGGCGTCGTCCTGCGCGGGATTCTCGATCCACGCCTCGACCTCGCCGGTCAGCTTCAGGGTCAGCGGGCGGCCATGGCGGTCGACCTTCTTGCCCAGCGCGACGCGGATCCAGCCTTCGGAAATGCAATATTCCTCGACGTCGCGGCGCTCATTGCCCTTGAAGCGGATGCCCACGCCACGCTGGAGCAGGTCCTGGTCGAAAAAGGGGCTGTCCGGGTTGGTGGACAGGCGATCGGGAACGGTATCGGTCATGCCCAGCGCCTTAACGCCGACTCGGGGGTGCTGCCAAGAAAAAGCGGCGCCGGAGTGATCCGACGCCGCCACAGGTTTTAGTTACAGACCTGAACCGGTACACTGCGGCCCCAATAGGGATCCCAGCGCCAGTCGTTCCAGCAGCGCGGCGCATAGCTGCGATACTGGTACGCCACCGGCGGCGGCGGGGGCGGCGGTGCGTAATAGGGATCGTAACCGCGATCATAATAATAGCCGCGATCGACATAGCGCGGGCGGTTGCTGCTCGCGATCGCCGCGCCCACACCCAGGCCGACGATACCGCCCAGAAGCGCACCCGCCACCGCATCGCCGCCGCGATCGCGGTGATAATAGCCGCCGCCCCAGCCACCGCCCCAGCGCTGCGCCTCGGCCGGCGCCGCAGCGGTCAGCGCGGTCGCGGCCAGCGCGACACCCATCCCCACCTTCTTCAACATTCCGTTCATCTCGAACCTCCGATACTCAAACGCCCGGTCCGCCTGATGGCAAAACGCGCCGCATTGCGTCCGTGTTGCCTTCCCTAATGCGATCGGGCTGAATGGCTGTGGAATGTGGCGTTTAGTCAGGGTTCAGGAGAAGGCAGCGACATGGCCCATTGGCTGTTGAAGTCGGAGGCGGAAAGTTACGGTTGGGACGATCTTGTCCGCGACGGGACGACCGAATGGGACGGGGTGCGCAACGCCGCCGCCGCGAAGCATCTGCGCGGCATGGCCGTAGGCGACCAAGCGATCTTCTACCACAGCGGCAAGGACAAGGCGGCGGTAGGCATTGCGACGATCACCCGCACGGCCAGGGCCGATGGCGAGGATGGACGCTGGGTCTCGGTGCAGGTCGCACCCGACCGCGCGCTTCCCAAAGCCGTCACGCTGGCGGCGATGAAGGCGGAGGCGGGGCTCTCCGATCTGCCGATGCTCCGCCAGTCGCGTCTGTCGGTCTCACCGGTGGGCGAGGCGGAATGGACGCTTCTGATGGCGATGGCGGGGCTGTAATCCTGTCGCGAACCGAGGGGGATCACCCCAGGCTGCGGGCGTAGTCCGCGGCTTCCCGCACCTGCTCCGGCGTCGGCCGGACGCCGGTGTAGAGGATGAATTGCTCCAGCGCCTGGATCGTCGCGACCTGGGTCCCGGTGATGACCCGCTTGCCCATGGCGCGGGCGGTTTCGAGGAAGCGGGTCACGGGCGGATACTGCACCACGTCGAAGGCGATCTCTGCCTGACCGATCATCACCTCGGGGAAAGCGAGCTGATCCGCATTGCCGCCCGTCATGCCGATCGGAGTGACGTTGATGAGCAGCGGCGCGCCCTCGCCCAATTCGGCGGCCCAGCCAAAGCCGTAAAGCTCGGCCAGCCCACGCCCCGCCGCTTCGTTGCGCGCGACGATGGTGCCGCGGTCGAAGCCCGAATCGCGCAGCGCCGCCGCCACCGCCTTGGCCATGCCCCCCGATCCGCGCAGGACGAAGGGCGTCGCGCGGTCGATGTCGGCGATCAGTTCGACCACGGCGGCATAATCGGTGTTATACCCGGTCAGCCGCCCGTCATCGTTGACGATGGTGTTCACGCTGTCGATGGCCGCCGCCGAACCGGCCAGGCCATCCAGCATCGGGATCACCGCCTCTTTGAACGGCATGGAGATCGCGCAGCCCCGAATGTTCAGCGCCCGAATCCCGCCGACCGCCGCCGCCAGATCGGTGGTGCTGAACGACTTGTAGACATAATCGAGCCCGGTCAGCTCGTAGAGCCGGTTATGGAACCGCGAACCGAAATTGCCGGGACGCGCCGACAGCGACATGCACAGCCGCGTGTCGCGACCGATGGGGGGCTTTGTGGTCATGGGCAGGGTTTAGCGGAGGACGGGGGCGGGTGCATCCCCGTTGTTTTCCGGATGGTTTCCCGTGGCTTCCGGCATCAGGACATTGCGTTGGCACACCCCGTCATCCGACGATCCGATATACAGCGGTCAGCATGGGCCGCGCGGAGAGAGGCTATCGCCGCATCTCGCCGGCGATGGCCCGCACCAGATTTCCCGCCGGCATGGCCCGAGCCAGCGGAGCGCCCTGCCCGGCCCATTGCGCGCCATAGCCATGCTCACCGCGCAGCATGGCGGCGGCGTGGAGCGCCTTTCCGGCGTCATAGGCAATGGGATAATCGGGGGGCGTGACGGACACATGCTTGCCCAGTGCGGTGAAGCGATTGGGCAGACAGCGCGCGGGCCGACCGGAGATCGCACGGGTCATGACCGTGTGCGCAGCCCCCGGCCCCATCAAGGCCGCGCGATAGGCCGGATTCGCCGCGCTTTCGGGGCAGGCGATGAAAGCCGTCCCCAATTGCGCCGCCACTGCCCCCAGCGCCAGCGCCGCCGACACCCCCGCACCGTCCATGATCCCGCCCGCCGCGATGACCGGCCGTGCCGTCCGCGCCGCAAGCAAACGGGTCAGCGCCAATGTCCCCAGCCGATCGTCAGGCGCGTCGGGATCGAAAACCCCGCGATGCCCCCCGGCTTCATAGCCCTGGGCGACCAGAGCATCGACCCCGGCACGTTCGGCGGCTTGCGCCTCGGCCAGCGAGGTGACGCTCGCCAGCAACAGGCATCCGGCGCGCTTCAATGCCGCGATCCGCCCGGCATCGGGCAGCCCGAAATGAAAGCTGACCACCGGGGCCCGCATCTCTACCAGCATGGCCAGCATCGCGTCGTCCTCGGCAAAGCTGGCATAGATGCTGTGCAGCGCGCCCGGCGGTTCGGCATCCTGTTCGGCAAAGGCGGGGCGGATCGCCTCGCACCATGCCGCCTCGCGCGCCGGATCATGGCGGGGCGGGGCATGGACGAAGAGATTGACGTTGAACGGCCGCTCCGTCCGGGCGCGGGTTTCAGCGATCGTCGCAGCCGCCCGATCCGCGTCGCCCGCGCCCAGCGCGATCGCACCGAGACCACCGGCTTCGCTCACCGCCGCCGCCATGGCCGGGGTGGAAACCCCCGCCATCGGCGCTTGCAGAAGGGGCAGGCGCGCGATCAGATCGGCGAAATGCACCGGATCAGTGGGGCGCCTTGGCGCCCTCGATCGCGGCCTGCGGATCGACCGAAGGCGCGCCCTTGGCGGGGGTGCCGGTATTGGCGATCGATCCTGTGTCGCCGCGCACGTCTTCCTCGACCCTGTTGACCGCCGCGTCGGCACCATTGGCCGGGGCCTCGCCCGCCGCCGGTTCCTTCGCGGCCGGCGCCGCGGGCAGCGGCAGGTTCGATCCCTGCTGGTTGAGGTACAGGATCACGTTCGCGCGGTCCTGCGGATTGGAAAGACCGGCAAAGGTCATCTTAGTGCCAGGGGCGAATTTGCGCGGGGAGGTCAGCCACGCGTTCATCTTGTCCCAGTCCCAATTGCCGCCGACCGCCTTCAGCGCGTCGGAGAAGGCGAAGCCTGCTTTGCCCTGCGCGATCGCCTCGCCCATGGTGGCATAGAGATTGGGGCCGATACCGTTCGCGCCGCCCTGGTTGATCGTGTGGCAGGCGGCGCATTTCTTGAACACTTCCGCGCCCTTGGCTGCGTCCGCCGTGGGCAGAAGCGATGCGATCGGCACCTCCGCCGCGGCACCTCCGCCGCCTTCGGCTTCGACGCCCTCGATCGCATAGCCCATTTTCTCCGGCCGTTCGTCGTGGAAGATCATGCCGCCGACGATCGAAAGGCCCAGTGCCACGCCTGCCGCGCCCAGCACCCATCCCGCGATCGTATTGGTCTTTAGGTCCATCGCTTTTCGCTGCCCCGCCAATATCTCTCCTGAACGCGGACCTTAGGTGCGGCTTTCGCGGACGGCAAGTTTTGCTTCTAGGCTTGCCGTCTTGATCGCATGCCGCCCCGCCTCTAGGCCGCTGGCCCATGGAAAACTACGCCGCCCCCGCCCGCCCGATCGTCGAGGCGATGACGAACGCCGCGCTGGCCGAGCCGCAACGCGCCGTCGCCTTTCAGGGTGCGCCCGGCGCGAACAGCCATGTCGCCGCGATCGAGGCCTATCCGGACGGATTGCCGCTGCCCTGTTTCGACTTCGCCGACGCACTGGATGCGGTGAAGAGCGGCAAGGCGGACCGCGCGATCATCCCGATCGAAAATTCGCTGCACGGGCGGGTGGCGGACATCCACTTCCTGCTGCCCGAATCCGGGCTGGCGATCGTGGGCGAGCATTTCCTGTCGATCCGCCATGCGCTGATGGCGACGGGCTCGCGCGACGGACTGGTCGAGGCGATGAGCCATCCGCAGGCGCTGGGCCAATGCCGCCATTGGCTGCGGGCGCATGGCATCCGCCCCATCGCCTATGCCGATACGGCGGGCGCGGCGGCGCGGGTGGCGGAGATGGGCGACCCGTGCGTCGCCGCCCTCGCCCCGCCAAGCGCCGCCAAGCTCTATGGGCTGAACCTACTGGCCGAGGATGTTTCGGACGGCGAGCGCAACATGACCCGCTTCGTCGCGCTGGCGCGGGGCAGCCAGCCGCCGGTCGGCGAAGGGCCGTGGATGACCAGCCTGATCTTCGAGGTGAAGAACATCCCCGCCGCGCTTTACAAGGCGCTGGGCGGCTTCGCGACCAACGGCGTCAACATGACCAAGCTGGAAAGCTATCAGCGCGGGGGAAGCTTCGCGGCGACCGAATTCTATTGCGACGTGGTGGGCAAGCCCGGCGAACCCGCCTTCGACCGCGCGATCGAGGAACTGGGATTCCACAGCAAATGGGTGCGGATGCTCGGCACCTACGCCCAAGCGCGGGAGCGGGGATGATATCCTCCCCGGCACGGGGAGGTGGGAGGTGGCAGGCCGCAGGCCTGACGGAGGGGGGGTCCACAAAGGGCGTCCCCTGACGTACGCCCCCTCCACCAGCTTCGCTGGTCCCCCTCCCCGTACCGGGGAGGATTACTGTGCCCAGGTCTCCAGCAATGTATGCGCGATCGCATAGGCGGGCGGCACGCCGAAGCGCGACGAATCCCCGGCCAGCGCCGCGCGAACCTCATCGCGCGGAACCCAGATCGCATCCTCCAGCTCGGTCGTGTCGATGGTCAGGCGGTCATCCACCGCCGTCGCGACGCAGGCGATCATCAGCGACGAAGGAAAGGGCCAGGGCTGGCTGGCGATGTAGCGGACATTCTCCACCCGTACGCCCGCTTCCTCGAACAATTCGCGTGCGACCGCTTCCTCGATCGATTCCCCCGGCTCCAGAAAACCCGCGAGCGCCGAATAGCGCCCGGGTGGGAAGGCGGGCTGCCGACCCAGCAAGGCGCGTCCCTGATGTTCGGCGATCATGATGACGACCGGATCGACGCGCGGGAAATGCTCGGTGCCGCAGGTCAGGCAACGCCGCCCCCAGCCGGCCCGGAACGACTCGGTCGCCGCGCCGCACCGCGCGCAAAAACGATGCCGCGCATGCCAGTCGATCACCGAGCGCGCCGCCGCATAGGTCGCCGCCTCCCCCGCCTCCAGCGCGTGAAGCGCGGCGATCATCTCGAACGACCGGCCCACCGCCGGTTCCGGCGACAGCCGCGCGAAATGCGGTACCCCATCCTCGATGCCCAACAGGACATGGTCCTCGGGCTGCGCTTCGGGGGCGACGCGGGTCCATGCCAGCCGCCCGTCCGCCATCTCGGGCTGATAGCCGTCGAGGATCAGCAACCGCGCCGCCGGGTCGGCCAGCGCGGCCGCAAAGCCTTCGGAATCATGGCGCAGCGGATCGGCACGATCGAGCCGCCCGCCGGTAAAGCCGATCGTCACGGACGCGCCCTTCCCAGATCCTGATACAGGGCCGCCGCCACATCGCGGCGCAGCGGATATTTGTCGGCGGGGAAGAAATTGACCATGATCGTCCCGCGCACATGCCGCGTCGGATCGACATAGGCCACCGTGCCCGCCGCCCCGCCCCAGCCATAGGTGCCCTTGCCCGGCCCGCCCGGCGTGTCGGCCAGCGTCACCGATCCACCCGCGCCGTAACCCATCGCCGCCGTCCCCGCCGCGCCGCCCGTCGTTCCTGCGACGCCGCCGAAGGTGACGCCCGGGGGCAACAGGTTCGACATGGCGAGCCGCACCGTCTCCGGCTTCATCACGCGGACGCCGTCGACCTGTCCCTCATTCTGGAGCATCTGGAGGAACCGGTCATAATCGCGCGCCGACATGACCAGCCCCGCGCCGCCATAAGGAAAGCTGGGCGGCTGGCGAAAGACCGACGTCGCCGCCGGATCGACCGGCACGATCGTATCGCCCAGAAAAGTATAGTTGCTGACCAGCCGGTTCGCCGCCGATGCAGGCACCTGCCAATAGCTGGACGTCATCTTCAGCGGCGCGAACAGCCGGGTCTGGACGAACCGCTCGAACGACATGCCCGACACTTTCTCGACCACCGCCGCCAGGATGTCGAGGCTCATGGAATAGCTCCATTGCGTCCCCGGCTCGGCGACCAGCGGTACGGTGGCGGCGCGCTCGGCGAATTGCTGGAGCGTGGCGGGGCGGGTCGGGCGGACCTTGGCCTCGACCTGTGCATTCGCCGCAAAGGGCATCAGCCCCAACCGCTCATATTCCTGGAGCAGCGGCCCCTTGGCATTGAAGCCATAGCCCAGCCCGGCGGTATGGGTCAGCAGCTCGCGGATGGTGATCGGCTTGGTCGCCGGGCGACTGTCGAGCGAAGCCTGCGGATTGGTCAGCACCCGCATCTGCTTATAGGCCGGATAGATGTCGGACAGCGGCTGATCGAGCGATAGCTTGCCCTCCTCGATCAGGATCATCGCGGCCATGGCGGTGATCGGCTTGGTCATCGAATAGACGCGCCACAAGCTGTCGGGGGTGACGGCCGGCGCGTTCGGCTCGATACCCGTCCGCCCGGCGGACACGAACACCGGCGGCTGGCCCTGAACCCCGATCGCGGCGACGATGCCCGGCATCTTGCCTGTGCGGACATAGCTGTCGAACAGCGCCTGGGTCGCGGGCAGCGGGACGGCGGTTCGTGCCTGGGGTCGGCTTTGCGGCGCGACCTGCGCCGGGGCGGTGGCACTCAGCAGGGTCAGCATCACCCCGCCCGTCATCATCACATGGCGCATCATCGGCTTCAGGCCCCTTTCAATCGATCGGCTGCTCGCGCGAACAGCGTGGGCAGGCCGGCGGTTCCCAATTCGGCGATCGGCCACCATTCGCCCGCCGCCGAATCATCCGGTTCGCCCTCGCTCTTGGCGAGCGCCAATTCCAGCTCGAAATGGGTGAAGCCGTGGACCACCGTCTCGTTCAGCATGGTCCACGGCCCCCCGCCCGGCGCATCCACCAGTCCGGGGCGGTCATCCTCCCATGGCCCGGTGGGCAGCGCGCGCATACCGCCCAGCATCCCCTTGTCCGGGCGGCGGACCAGCCAGACCCGCCCCTCGCGCTCGATCCAGAAGACGGTCCCGTGGCGATAAGGGCGCTTCTTCTTCGGCGCCTTGGCGGGCAACGTCTCGGCCATTCCCTCCGCCCGCGCCTGGCAATCCATGGCGATCGGGCAGAGCAGGCATTGCGGCTTCTTCACCGTGCAGATCGACGAACCCAGATCCATCATGGCCTGCGCGAAATCGCCCGCGCGCATGTCCGGGGTGATGCGGTCGGTCGCCTCGCGGATCGCTGGGCGTGCGGCGGGCAGCGGGGTTCGGATGGCGAACAGCCGGGCGACGACGCGCTCGACATTGGCGTCGACCACCACCGCGCGCTCGCCGAACGCGATCGCCGCCACCGCCGCCGCCGTATAGGCCCCCAGTCCCGGCAATGCGCGAAGCGCCGCCTCGCTCGCGGGGAAGCGGCCGCCATGCTCGGCCACCACCGCCCGCGCCGCCTTCACCAGATTGCGCGCGCGCGCATAGTAACCCAGCCCCGCCCAGGCGGCCATGATGTCCTCGTCCGACGCCGCCGCCAGGCTCGCGACATCGGGCCAGCGCTGCGTCCAGGCGATGAAGCGGGGCGTGACCGCCGCCACCGTCGTCTGTTGCAGCATGACCTCGGACAGCCAGACACGGTAGGGGTCGGGCGTCTCCCCCGGACGGCTGCGCCAGGGCAGGTCGCGGGCATGCCGGTCGTACCAGGCGAGCAACCGGGCGGCGGGCGTATCGGATGATGATGAATGCTTGGCGTCCACCCGCCCGCTATGGCATGGAGCGCGGCATGAGCAAGCGCGTCCGCGCCCCCCAGGAGCCGCCCCCCCGATCGAATCGCCCCCGTGCGGTATCCGAACTGCTGCCCGCGATCGGCGGTGCGGCCTTTCGCCGCTTCGGCTTCGTCCAGAGCGCGATCGTCAGCCGTTGGCCCGACATTGTCGGCCCGCGCCTGTCGACCGCCAGTGCGCCCGAATCGATTCGCTTTCCGCAAGGCGAGAAACAGAATGGCGTGCTGACTCTGGTGGTGCGCGGGGCCCATGCGCCGATGATGCAGCATATCGCCCCCGAGATCATCGAGCGGGTGAATCGCTTCTTCGGCTATCCGGCGGTCGCGCGATTGCAGATACGGCAGGGCGAATTGCCGATGGCCGCCCCCCGCCGCGCCGCGCCGCCCAAGCCGCAGCCGATTCCGCCGGAGATGGGCGACGGGCTGCGCCAGATCGCGGATCCGGAGCTTCGCGCCGTGCTCGAATCTCTTGCCGCGGGCGTCGCTGCGACGCGCGGCCTTCCCAAGGTGTCGTGATGCGTCTCTTCCTGTCGCTGGCCGCGCTCGGCCTCACCCTCTCCGCCGCCGGGGCCGCCGATGCCGCGCAGGCGCGAGCCAGGACCGACTGGACGACCCACATCACCCAGACGCCAGCGGGTGCCTATGTCATCGGCAATCCGGCCGCGCGGGTGAAGCTGGTCGAATATGTCAGCTACACCTGCCCGCACTGCGCCGATTTCACCGTCAAATCCGCCCCCATTCTCAAGGGGCAGATGGTCCGGTCGGGATCGACCAGCATCGAGCTTCGCCATTATATCCGCGACCGTCTGGACCTCGCCGCCGCGCTGATCGCGCGTTGCGGGGGCGCGCCGAAGTTCGCCGGGCTGACCGACACGATCTTCGCGCAGCAGCGGGACTGGCTGAAGCGCGGCATGGAATTCGATCAGGCCAACGCCCAGCGCATCGGCGCCTATCCGCCCGCCGCGCAGATGCGTGCAGAGGCAGACGGCTCCGGCCTGACCGCGATCGGCAAGAATGCGGGGCTCAGCGATGCGCAGATCACGACCTGCCTGTCGGACCGCGCCGCCACCGACCGCGTGATCGCGCTGACCACCTCCGCGCCCGATACGATCGAGGGCACGCCCGGCTTCTTCATCAACGGCAAGCAGGCGATGGGCGTCTTCACCTGGGAAAAGCTGCTGCCGCTGTTGCGCGCGGCGGGCGCCCGCTAATTTCTTCTTTTCCTCGGAGCATATGTCGATGAAGTCTCGTCTTCTCCTTCTCGCCCTTCCGCTCGCGCTGGCCGCCTGCGGCGGTGGCAATGGCGACGCCAACAGCACGGCCCCCGCCGCCTCGCCGCTGCCCGCCATCGCGGCCCCCGCGGGCAAGGACTGGACCCAGGTCGTCAGCAAGACCGCCGAGGGCTATGTGATGGGCAATCCCGATGCGCCCATCAAGCTGGTCGAATATGGCTCGCGCCTGTGCCCGGCCTGCGGCGCCTTCGCGCGCGAGGGTTATGAGCCGCTGACCAACACCTATGTCAAATCGGGCAAGGTAAGCTGGGAATTCCGCGAGTTCCTGATCCACGGCGCGCCCGACCTGCCGCCCGCGCTGCTCGGCATCTGCGCGGGCGAGGCGACCTTCTTCCCGGTGCTGGAACAGATGTACCAATCGCAGCAGGGCTTCAACGACAAGCTGCAGGCGATGTCGCCCGCGATGCAGCAGCAGCTCCAGAACGCCAAGCCGGTCGACGTCATCAAGGCGCTGGCCGATCAGATGGACCTGATCAACTTCGTCAAGCGGCGCGGCATTCCCGAAGCTAAGGCGCGCCAGTGCCTGAGCGACATGACGCAGATCGACCGGCTGACCAAGCAGACCCAGGATCGCGGCGCCGACGGCACGGTGACCGGCACCCCGACCTTCCTGCTGAACGGCAAGCCTCTCAAGGGCGCGATCAGTTGGTCGGACGTGCAGGCGGCGCTGAAGAACGCTGGCGCGTAAGCGGCACGGCTTTCGGGTTAAAGGAAAGGCGGTCGGGCGAAGGTCCGGCCGCCTTTTTTTGTTTTCCACCAGGCGAAGACCACCCCGGCGAAGGCCGGGGTCCAGTTGCGTTACGTTCGGGGGGACGTCGGACGTCGCGTGGAAGGCCTATTCACACCCTTCGACAGCGCACTCTTGGCATTGCGTAACGCGCCATCAGCCGAACCGCTACTGGACCCCGGCCTTCGCCGGGGTGGCATAAACAGTCATGGTCACGCCATTCGCCTCACGTCCATGGAATGGCCATTCTCATCCCACCCTGTTCGCACCGAGCGAAGTCGAAGTGCATGCCCCGCCTGCAACCCCGAACGAAGCCCGTGGCCTTCGACTTCGCTCAGGCTGAACGGGGGTAGCGTGCAGGACGTATAGAAAAGGGCCCGGGGATCGCTCCCCAGGCCCTTTCTTTTGGCTGTGCCGCAAGGACAGGCCGGTCCGGTCCCCGGCGAGGCGAAGCCCCGCCGGTTCGCGGAAACCCGACTTAGAAGTCCATGCCACCCATGCCGCCCATGCCGCCGCCGGCGGGCATGGCGGGCGACTTGTCTTCCGGCAGCTCGGCCACGGTGGCTTCCGTGGTGATGAGCAGGCCGGCCACCGACGCCGCGTTCTGGAGCGCGGTGCGGACGACCTTGGTCGGGTCGATCACGCCGGCAGCAACCAGGTTCTCATACGTGTCGGTCGACGCGTTGAAGCCGAACGAGGTGTCGTTCTGGTCGAGCAGCTTGCCCGACACGACCGCACCGTCATGGCCGGCGTTCTGGGCGATCTGGCGAACCAGCGCGGTCAGCGACTTGCGAACGATGTCGATACCACGGGTCTGGTCGTCGTTGATGCCCTTGACGCCGTCCAGTGCCTTGGTCGCGTACAGCAGCGCCGTGCCACCGCCGGGGACGATGCCCTCTTCGACGGCTGCGCGGGTCGCGTGCAGCGCGTCGTCGACGCGGTCCTTGCGCTCCTTCACCTCGACCTCGGTCGCACCGCCGACCTTGATCACGGCCACGCCGCCAGCGAGCTTGGCCAGACGCTCCTGGAGCTTCTCGCGGTCGTAATCGCTGGTGGTGTTCTCGATCTGCGCACGGATCGCCTCGGTGCGGCCCTTGATCGCTTCGGCATCACCCGCGCCATCGACGATGGTGGTGTTGTCCTTGTCGATCGTGACGCGCTTGGCGGTGCCCAGCATGCCGACGGTGACGGACTCGAGCTTGATGCCCAGGTCTTCCGAGATCAGCTCGCCTGCGGTCAGGATGGCGATGTCTTCCAGCATCGCCTTGCGACGATCGCCGAAGCCCGGAGCCTTGACCGCTGCGACCTTCAGGCCGCCACGCAGCTTGTTGACGACCAGGGTCGCCAGCGCTTCGCCTTCGATGTCCTCGGCGATGATCAGGAGCGGACGGCCCGACTGGACGACGGCTTCCAGGATCGGGAGCATCGCCTGCAGGTTCGACAGCTTCTTCTCGTGGATCAGGATGTACGGGTCGTTGAGTTCGACCGTCATCTTCTCCGGGTTGGTGATGAAGTAGGGCGACAGGTAGCCACGGTCGAACTGCATGCCCTCGACGACGTCGAGTTCGAATTCGAGGCCCTTGGCCTCCTCGACGGTGATGACGCCTTCCTTGCCGACCTTTTCCATGGCCTCGGCGATCTTCTCGCCGACTTCACGGTCGCCGTTCGCCGAAATGATGCCGACCTGGGCAACTTCCTGGCTGCCCGAAACGGGCTTCGAGCGCGACTTGATGTCCTCGGTCACCTTGGCGACGGCGATGTCGATGCCGCGCTTCAGGTCCATCGGGTTCATGCCGGCCGCAACCGACTTCATGCCCTCGCGGACGATCGCCTGGGCGAGGACGGTCGCGGTGGTGGTGCCGTCACCGGCGATGTCGTTGGTCTTCGACGCCACTTCGCGCACCATCTGGGCGCCCATGTTCTCGAACTTGTCCTTGAGTTCGATTTCCTTGGCGACCGAGACGCCGTCCTTGGTGATGCGCGGGGCACCGAACGACTTGTCGATCACGACGTTGCGGCCCTTCGGCCCCAGCGTGACCTTGACGGCATCGGCGAGGATGTCGACGCCCTTCAGAATGCGCTCACGCGCGTCGCGCGAAAACTTGACTTCCTTGGCTGCCATGGTGGCTACCCTTTCGATCTGGGATTGTCAGAAAAACGGGAGAAGGATCAGGCTCAGCCGATGATGCCGAGAATGTCCGATTCCTTCATGATCAGCAGGTCTTCGCCATCGACCTTCACCTCGGTGCCCGACCACTTGCCGAACAGGATGCGGTCGCCGGCCTTGACGTCCAGCGGCGTGACCTTGCCGTCATCGGCCTTCGCGCCCGAACCGGCGGCGACGACTTCGCCCTCCTGGGGCTTTTCCTTGGCGGTGTCGGGGATGATGATCCCGCCAGCCGTCTTTTCCTCGGCCTCGACGCGACGGACGAGAACGCGGTCGTGCAACGGACGAAAGTTCATTGCCATGTCCCTTTAATCTGGCTTGTTACACTTTTCTGGCACTCGCCGGGTGGGAGTGCCAACGCCCCGGATATGTGAACGCCGGTTCAGCCCGTCAACGACCCCGAACAAAAAATTTCGACGGACCGCCCCGAATGCGGGAACAAAATCCTGGCCGAGGTGCGCCTGTATTGGCCTCACAATACGGGCCATTGCCCCGTTATCGCGGCTGAGCTAGCCATGTGGAATGACCGACGCCCGCGCAGACGCCTATCCGCCCGCCTCCCCGCTCGACCAGGATTTCAGCCGACCGGGGCGCAAGCGCGGCAAGCGCAGCGGCTGGCGGATCGTCAAGGCGGCGTGGCGGCTGCTGGTCGGGATCAAGGATTTCCTGGTGCTGGCGGCGATGCTGCTGTTCTTCGGGCTGATCTTCGCCGCGCTGAACGCGCGTCCGGGTACCAAGCCGATCACCGACGGCGCGCTTCTGCTCAAGCTGGACGGCCCGATCGTCGAACAGCCCGAGACGATCGCCCCGCTCGCGCTGCTGTCGGGCGGCGACACGCCACGCCAATATCGCCTGCGCGACGTGGTCCGCGCGATCGATACGGCGAAGGGCGATGCTCGGGTCAAGGTGCTGGTGCTCGACCTCGACGCGTTCGGCGGCGCCTATCCGGCCACCTTGCAGGAGGTGGGCGATGCGATCGCGCGCTTCCGCAAGGGCGGCAAGCCGGTGCTGGCCTATGCCACCGCCTATACCGACGGAGCCTATCGTCTGGCGTCGAACGCCAGCGAGATCTGGGTCAATCCGCTGGGCGGCACATTGTTCGCGGGGCCGGGCGGCAACGAGCTTTACTATAAGGGGCTGATCGACAAGCTGGGCGTCAACACCCATGTCTATCGCGTCGGCAAGTTCAAGTCGTTCGTCGAACCCTATATCCGCACCGACCAGAGCCCCGACGCGCGCGCCGCGTCGCAGGCGCTGTACGGCACGCTGTTCGCCCAGTGGCGCGAGGCCGTCGCCAAGGCCCGGCCCAAGGCACAAATCGATGGCTTCCTGTCACAGCCCGACCGCGCGGTGCTGGCGGCGAACGGCAGTATCGCCGACGCGAATCTGAAGGCCGGACTGGTCGACAAGCTGGGCGACCGCATGGCGTTCGGCAAGCGCGTGGCCCAGATCGCGGGCGTCGAGTCGAACAAGCCCGCAGGCGCGTTCCGCACCATTTCCTACGCATCCTGGGTGCGCGCCAATCCGTTGCCCACCAAGGGGGATGCGATCGGCGTGCTGACCATCGCGGGCGACATCGTCGATGGCGAAGCGGGCCCCGGCACGGCGGCGGGCGAAACGGTGTCCAAGGCACTGCTCGACGGTCTGGCCAAGAAATCGCTCAAGGCGCTGGTCGTGCGGGTCGATTCGCCGGGCGGCTCGGTGCTGGCGTCCGAACAGATTCGCCAAGCGATCCTAGAGGCCAAGCGGCAGAAGCTGCCGGTCATCGTCTCGATGGGCGGCCTAGCCGCGTCGGGCGGTTATTGGGTCTCGACGCCGGGTGACATGATCTTTGCCGAGCCCGGGACGATCACCGGGTCGATCGGCATTTTCGGCATCATCCCGACCTTCGAGAACACGCTGGCCAAGATCGGCGTGACCACCGACGGAGTGAAGACCACGCCGCTGACCGGACAGCCCGACGTCTGGGGCGGCACGACGCCGATGCTCGATACGATCCTGCAGGCAGGCATCGAGAATGGCTATCGCCAGTTCCTGACCCGCGTCGCCCAGTCGCGGCACATGACGCCGGAAAAGGTCGATACCATCGCGCAGGGCCGCGTGTGGGACGGCGGCACCGCGCGCCAGATCGGCCTGGTCGACCGCTTCGGCAACCTGTCCGACGCCATCGCCGAGGCCGCCCGCCGGGCCAAGCTGGACCCCGCCAAGGTCTATCCGGAATATCTGGAGAAGAAGCCCGGCTTCGCCGCGATGCTGGCCGAGGGCTTCGGGAGCGACGATGACGACAGCCAGCAGGGCGGCGATGTGTTCGCCATCGCCGCGGCCGAGCGCCGTGCGGTCGCGGCACGTGCGCTGGGCGATGTCGCGCGCCTGGTGCGTGGCGGGTCGGTGCAGGCACGCTGCCTGGAATGCGGCGCGATGGGACCGATGGCGAAGGTCGGCGATCAGCGGCTGCTCGATATGGTGATCGCGCGCTTGGGGCTCTGATCGGATCCCCTGCGCCCTCATCCCCCACATCGGTTCAGCCTGGGCGAAGTCGAAGGCCAAGGGAATCTCCTCGCCACAAAGCGCAGGGCGTGCACTTCGACTTCGCTCAGTGCGAATGGCGGGAGGGGTTTAGCGCAAAGGGGCGAAGGACGTTGGCCTCTTCCGAAGCATCGGTCCCCGCGCTAGGCAGGCCCATTGCTTCAGGAGACGCTGCCCCCATGATCGCCATCCGCGCCGCCCGCCCCGATGACGCCGCCGCTATCGCCGCCATCTATGCACCCCATGTCCTGGCGGGCGTCGTCTCCTTCGAGACCCAGGCCCCCGACGCCGATGCGATGCGCGCGCGGATGGAGGGGGCGGACGGCCTCTATCCCTGGATCGTCGCGACGCTGGCCGATGAAGAGGGCCGGGAAGATGCGGTGATCGGCTATGCCTATGCCGCGCGTTTCCGGGAGCGCGAGGCCTATCGCTGGGTGGTGGAGACGACGATCTACGTCGCCGACGTGTCGCAGCGTTCGGGCATCGGGCGGCTGCTCTATGAGGCGCTGGTGGACACGCTGACCGCGCAAGGCTTCACCCAGGCGATGGGCGTGATCGCGCTGCCCAATGACGGATCGATCAAGCTGCACGAGGCGGTCGGCTTCCGCCGCGCCGGCGTCTTCCGCGAGGTCGGTCACAAGCATGGCCGCTGGATCGATGTCGGCTATTGGCAGCGCGAACTGGCCGAACCCGCGCCCCACCCTGCCGAACCGAAGCGATTCGCCGATGTCGGCGTGGTGCGGGACCCGGTGGCGGTGAAGCACCGCTGACCCGGTGGCAGGGCGGGCGCGATGGGCCCGCCGCCGTGCGTCAGCGAAAGACGAAGAACGACCCGCCCGGCTTCCAGTTGATCCGCTTGATCCATACGGATCTGACCGCTTGGCCGTCGGCGGCGATGGCGGGACTGAATTTGGCGCGCTTCGTCGCCGCCTCGCACGTCGCGTCCTGAAAGGCCTTGTCACCGCCCGCCTTGGTCACGACGCATTTCTCGACGCTGCCGTCCGCTCCCACGAGCAGCCGAATGATCACTGCGCCGCCCATCCCCATCTGGCTCAGCCCTGCCGGATAATCGTCCGGCCGAAACCATTTCAACGGGCTCTCACGCGGCTCGGGTCCGGTTTTGAGCTGCCGCTGCTGTACGGGATCGAGGCCCCAGGACGAGATCAGGTCGTCGGAACATTGGTCCAGCGCGCCGAGCGCGCCCTTCATCGATCCCAGGTCGAGTTGGATATTGTAGCGCCGGACAAAATTGATGGTCAGCATCGTCGGCTTGCCTGCCGCGACATCGCTGCGCAGCGCCTTGGGAAGATCGACATCGGGGCGGAAACGCAGCTGCGACGGCACGTTGCGCATGGAAGCGAAGCCTTGCGCCTGGATGCCGGGAACCTCCGCGACGGTCGTCGTCGCCACCGTGACGGGGACGTTATCGTCGGTGGGCGGGATATGCGGTCCGGCCAGCGCCATCTCCAGCTCGTCCCGAAGATCATAGCGGGCGATCTGGAGCAAAATCTGATCCTTGCCCTCGCCAAAGGTCCGCAACAGGCGGCATTCGGTCGGGGCGTAGTTCATATTCCACTTGGATGTCGGCGTCATGGGCGGCTTGGGTTCGGCGGCGTACAGAATAGGCGGCGCGACCGCCCCTAGAATCGTGGCGATCCCTGCGGACGCCATAGCCATTCGACGGCGCATCATTCCCTCTCCCCTCAGGACGACCGAACCGGCCCATAGGCGGGGAGGATGACATGACGGTTTCCGCCGCCCAACCTAAATCGTCAATTTCTGCCCGTTCTGCGTCCCGTCCTGTCTCGACCATACCAATCTAAGGCTTGGCTTTGCGGCCCGGCTTTGTCTAACGCCATGGGTGAACCCCTTGGGGGCACGCTAGAAAGGAACAAGCATCATGGCTGCCGACTGGTCGACGATCGAATCGCTTCCGCAGACCCCGCTTCTCGATCTTTTCGCGAGTGATCCCAATCGGCTGGCCTCGCTCAGCCTGGACGTGGCGGGTATCCATTTCGACTGGTCCAAGACCCACCTGACGCCAGAGGCCGTCGCCGCCTTCGCCGAACTCGCCAAGGCCAGCGGCCTGGCCGCCAAGCGCGACGCGCTGTTCGGCGGCGAGGTCGTCAACGTCACCGAGGGTCGCGCGGTCGAGCACACCGCCGAGCGTGGCGAAGGCAATCCCGAAAGCGTCGCCACCGCCCGCCAGTCGCACGCCCGGATGCGCGCGCTCATCGACGCGATCGAGGCGGAGGCGCTGGGCCCGATCCGCCACGTGCTGCACATCGGCATCGGCGGCTCGGCGCTGGGCCCCGACCTGCTGGTCGACGCGCTGGGCCGCGACAGCGACCGCTACGACGTCGCGATCGTCTCCAACGTCGACGGCGTGGCGCTGGAGGAGGTGTTCAAGCGCTTCGACCCGGCCGCTACCCTGCTCGTCGTCGCGTCCAAGACCTTCACCACCACCGAGACGATGCTCAACGCCACCTCCGCGCTCCAGTGGATGACCGAGCACGGCGTGGAAGACCCCTATGGCCGCGTTATCGCGCTGACCGCCAACCCCGCCAAGGCAGTCGAATGGGGCGTGGACGAGACGCGAATCCTGTCCTTTGCCGAGTCGGTCGGCGGCCGCTATTCGCTCTGGTCGACCATCGGCTTCCCCGCCGCGCTGGGCCTAGGCTGGGACGCATTCGAGGAATTGCTGGAAGGCGCGGCCGAGATGGACCGCCATTTCCGCCTGACCGACCTGGCGCAGAACGCGCCCGCGCTCGCCGCCTTTGCCGACCTTTATTACACCCAGGTCCGCCATGCCGAAACGCGTGCGCCCTTCGCCTATGACGAGCGGCTGCGCCTCTTGCCCTCCTATCTCCAGCAGCTGGAAATGGAGTCGAACGGCAAGGGCGTGACCGTAGACGGCCGGCCGGTCGGCCGTCCGACCGCCGCCATCACTTGGGGCGGGGTCGGCACCGATGCGCAGCATGCGGTGTTCCAGCTGCTCCACCAGGGCACGCACCTCGTCCCCGTCGAGTTCATCGCGGTGGTCGAGCCGGGCGACGTGTTGAGCGACGAGCATCACCGGCAGTTGCTGCTCAACGCCTTTGCGCAGGGCGCCGCGCTGATGAAGGGCAAGACGGTCGATGACCCCGCGCGCAGCTATTCGGGCGATCGTCCGTCCTCGACCATCCTGCTCGAAACGCTCGATCCGCGCACGCTGGGCGCGCTGATCGCCTTCTACGAGCACCGCGTGTTCGTGAATGGCGTGCTGCTCGGCATCAACAGCTTCGACCAGTTCGGCGTCGAGCTGGGCAAGGAAATGGCCAAGGCGGCGGACCAGGGCGGTCAGGATTTCGATCCCTCGACCGAAGACCTGATCAAGCGGGCGTTCGGCTAAGCGTCATTCCTCCCCGTCAGGGGAAGGAATTTTGAGTTTTCGATCACTGTCAGGGGGACGCTGAACTTGGCTCGGCGTCCCCCGTTGTGCTTTTAGGCGGGTCACACACCCGAGCATCTGCATTCCCGGAGAAACCGATCCCATGGCTGAGTATGACTATGACCTGTTCGTCATCGGTGCGGGATCGGGGGGTACGCGTGCGTCGCGCGTCTCGGCCGCGCATGGCGCGCGCGTGGCGGTGGCCGAGGAGTATCGGGTCGGCGGCACCTGCGTCATTCGCGGCTGCGTACCCAAGAAGCTGCTCGTCTATGGCGCGCATTTCGCCGAAGACCTGAAGGACGCCCGCCGCTTCGGCTGGCAGGTGCCCAGTGAGTGCGAATTCTCCTGGGAAACGCTGCGCGACAATGTCCTGTCGGAGGTCGATCGGCTGAACGGTGCCTATAAGAAGACGCTGGAAAGCCATGATGTCGAGATCATCGACCAGCGCGCGGTCGTCACCGGGCCACACAGCGTCCGCCTGGCCGACGGCACCGAGAAGACCGCCGAGCGTATCCTGATCGCGGTCGGCGCCCACCCCGCCGTGCCCTCCTGTCCGGGGCATGAGCATGGCATCACCTCCAACGAGGCCTTCCATCTCGACAGCATTCCCAAGCGCGTGCTGATCGCAGGGGCTGGCTATATCGCGAACGAGTTTGCGGGCGTCTTCCACCAGTTCGGCGCGCACGTCACGCTCATCAACCGCAGCAAGGAAATCCTGCGCGGATACGACCTGACCATTCGCGACCGGCTGCTCCAGATTTCGATGATGAAGGGGATCGAATTCCGCTTCGACGCGACGTTCGAGGGGATCGAAAAGCAGGCGGACGGCTCGCTGCTGGTCTCCATGTCGGGCCACGCCCCGATTGAGGTCGACCTGGTCATGTTCGCCACCGGGCGCGTCCCCAACACGCATGGCCTGGGCTTGGAAACCGCCGGGGTCGAACTGGACGATCAGGGCGCGATCAAGGTGGACGAGGACAATCGCTCGACCTGCCCCAGCATCTATGCGGTCGGCGACGTAACCAACCGCGTGCAACTGACCCCCGTGGCGATCCGCGAGGGACAGGCCTTTGCCGACACCATCTTCGGCAACAAGCCGACCAAGGTCGATTATGACTGTATCCCCGCCGCCGTGTTCAGCCATCCGCCGATGGCGGGCGTCGGCCTGACCGAGGCCCAGGCCAAGCAGAAGCTGGGCTCGGTACGGGTTTACACCTCCGACTTCCGCCCGATGAAGAATGTGCTGGCGGGACGCGACGAGCGGGCGCTCTACAAGATGGTGTGCGACGGCGATACCGACCGGGTCGTCGGCCTGCATATGATCGGCCCCGATGTACCCGAAATCCTCCAGGCCGCCGCCGTTGCGGTCAAGGCGGGGCTGACCAAGGCGCAGTTCGATGCGACCGTCGCGCTGCACCCGACCATGGCCGAAGAACTGGTGCTGATGCGCTGAACCTTGCCCCTTGCCCTGCGACTGTCCCGTCGCAGGGCATATGATGGCTTTTCACGCCCATTTATATATCGCGTGAAACATTATCGCTGTGTATTCATGGCCCATCATGTAGCGCCAAGGGCCGGCAATCTCCCCGCGGCCCGATCGTATTGGAAATAGTGATGCGTGATCAGATCATGTCGTTCGAACTGGTTATCTCTCATGCGCAGGCCGCGATGGACGGCGCCGACGCCCTGAACATGCCGCTGGCGGGCAATCATATCGCCGCCGGTCTCGACATGCTGCGCGCCGCCAAGGAAGAGCTGGAAAGCCGTCGCGAGTCGGCGTGACCGGACGCGTCGGCCGCGCCATCAGCCGCTTGCCGACCCTCCCTCATCCTGGCCGTCATCCAGCGCCGTGGCGCGCAGATGCGCGGGGCGATCATGGAGGCGCCCGATATAGGCCATGATCGCATCGGTCTTCGGCATCAGGCCGAATTGCGTGAACCACATCATCTGCGATCCGACATAGACATCCGCCGCGGTGAAGCGATCGCCCGCGATATAGGGGCTGTTCGCCACCGCATCGCTGATGACGCCGACCGCGCGATCGAAATCGCCATATCCCGCCATCCGCTGCTGTTCCGGCGTCACCGTCACGCCGAAAGCGCGATTGGTCGTCGCCGCCTCCAACGGCCCCGCCGCGAAGAACAGCCATCGATAATAGGCGGCTTTCTCGGCGGGCAACGGCGCCAGTTCCGCATCGGGAAACGCCTCGGCCAGATAGGCACAGATCGCCGCCGTCTCCGTCACTACCTGCCCCCGGTGAACGATGGCGGGGACCTTCGTCATCGGATTGATCGCACGATATTCGGACGCCACCATCGTCGTCCCATAGTCGAGCACCATGACGTCATAGGCCGCGCCCGTCTCCTCCAGCATCCACCGCGCGATGCGCCCGCGCGAATGCGGGTTGGTATAAAGCGTCAGGTCGGCGGTCATAGGGTCTCTCCAGCGGGCGGCATTTTGCGCTAAGCTTATGCCCGGTCGAGATGACGGTGCAAGAAGGCGGTGGTCCGGTCCCAAGCCTGTTTGGCGGCGGCGGCATTATAGCGTTCGGCCGAACCGTCATTGTTGAACGCATGGTCGACGCCGGGATAGGTGTACGCCTCCACGGACTTGCCCGCCGCGCGCAGGGCCGCCACCCAGGGTTCGCCCGTGCCGTTCACCCGCGCGTCCTTGCCCGCATAATGGAGTAGGAGCGGCGCCTGCACCTTCGCCGCTTCCGTCGGCGCGGGGGCCGGCCCGTAATAGGGCACGCCCGCCGCCAGGGCCGCGCCCGCCGCCACCGCCAGCCGGTTGACGAACGCGCCGCCCCAGCAGAATCCGACCGCACCGACCCGCCCCGTGCCCGATGCGTCGGCCGCCGCATGTGCCATCATCGCACGCGCCTGGGCCAATGCCAGATCATAGTCGAGCGAGCCGATCAGCGTGCGCGCCCGATCCTCATCGGCGGGCGTCCCGCCCTGTGGCGCGAGCAGGTCGGGCGCGATGGCGTGGAAACCGGCCAGCGCCAGCCTGCGCGTCACATCCTCGATATGCGGAGTCAGGCCACGATTCTCGTGAATGACCAGGACGGAGCCCAAACGCTTCCGCGTGGATTTGGGGGTCGCGATATAGGCTGCCGACCGTGCGCCCGCCTCCATACCCTCTCGCCGGTCGATGCGCAGGCGCGTGTCATGCGGATCGACGATCGCCGCCGCCGCCGGGCTGGCGGCGATCCCCAGGATCAGCGCTTCGGCCGCCGCGGCCGACCCCGCCAGCGCGGTCATCTGACGCAGCAGGGTTCGGCGGTCGTGATGCTCATGGGTGAAGGCGTCGTAAATCCGGACGGCCTGGTCGTGCAACGCATCGGTCATGCGGACTTCCTCCCTTCGACCAACCGTCCCGCTATCTGCGGTGGCGTATGTGTGGCCGGTGGCGGAACTGTAAACCGCGTATGTTCAGAGGGCTAGGGCCGATTAACATCCTCGCCATCGGGCCTCCATTCTGGTTCGGCCCGAGCGGAGCCGAGACCACGGAGCCGCCCAAACGAAAAGGGCCGCTCCCTCTTGGGAACGGCCCCTTCGTCACTTGCAGAATGATCAGGCCCCCAGCGGGCTCGGCGAGCCGAACGGCCCCGTGCCGCGACGGGTCTTAGGTATCGAGGTCCCCGCCTTCGCGATCGGCACCGTCTTGGCCTTGGGATCGTCGCGACCGATATCGTCGCCCGCGATCAGCTTCTTGATCTCGTCGCCCGACAGCGTCTCATATTCGAGCAACGCCCCCGCCAGCAGGTGAAGCTGATCGACATGCTCGGTCAGCACATGCTTGGCGCGGTGAAGGCCGCCCTCGACGATCGACTTGATCTCGTCGTCGATCAGCTGCGCGGTCTGGTTCGACATGCGCACCGGCTGGCTCGACGAGTAACCCAGGAAGCTTTCGCCCTCGGGCTGGGCATACTCCACGGGTCCGACCTTGTCCGACATGCCCCATTTGGTGACCATGTCGCGCGCCAGCCCCGTGGCGTACTGAATGTCGCCGCTCGCGCCGCTCGACACCTTGTCGTAACCGAAGATGATCTCCTCGGCGACACGGCCACCCATGGCGACCGCCAGGTTCGCGTACATCTTGTCGCGGTGATAGCTGTACGAGTCGCGCTCCGGCAGGCGCATCACCATGCCCAGCGCGCGACCGCGCGGGATGATCGTCGCCTTGTGGATCGGGTCCGAAGCCGGTTCGTGCAGCGCGATGATCGCATGGCCCGCCTCGTGATAGGCGGTCATCCGCTTCTCATCCTCGGTCATGACCATGGAGCGGCGCTCGGCGCCCATCATGACCTTGTCCTTCGCTTCCTCGAACTCGGCGTTCGCGACCAGGCGCTTGCCCTTGCGCGCCGCCATCAGGGCGGCCTCGTTGACGAGGTTGGCAAGGTCCGCGCCCGAGAAGCCCGGCGTACCGCGCGCGATGACGCGGGCGTCGACGTCGGGGGCCAGCGGCACCTTCTTCATATGGACTTCGAGGATCTTCACGCGGCCATCGATATCCGGACGCGGCACCACGACCTGGCGATCGAAGCGGCCGGGACGCAGCAGCGCGGGGTCAAGCACGTCGGGACGGTTGGTAGCGGCGATGATGATGATGCCCTCATTGGCCTCGAAGCCATCCATCTCGACCAGAAGCTGGTTCAGCGTCTGCTCGCGCTCGTCATTGCCGTTGCCCAGACCTGCACCACGATGGCGGCCCACCGCGTCGATTTCGTCGATGAAGACGATGCAGGGCGCGCTCTTCTTGGCCTGTTCGAACATGTCGCGCACGCGGCTGGCACCGACGCCGACGAACATCTCGACAAAGTCAGAACCCGAAATGGTGAAGAAGGGCACGCCCGCCTCCCCCGCGATCGCGCGGGCGAGCAGCGTCTTGCCGGTACCGGGCGAGCCGACCAGCAGCGCGCCCTTCGGGATCTTGCCGCCCAACCGGGCGAATTTCGAGGGGTCCTTCAGAAACTCGACGATTTCCTGCAGCTCTTCGCGCGCTTCGTCGATGCCGGCCACATCGTCGAAGGTCACCTTGCCTTCCTTCTGGGTCAGCATCCGCGCGCGGCTCTTGCCAAAGCCCATCGCACCGCTGGCACCGCCGCCCTTCTGCATCTGGCGCAGAACGAAGAAGGCGATACCGATGAACAGGATGAAGGGCAGCGAATTATAGAGCATCAGCATCCAGACCGAGGGCGCTTCCTCGGTCTTGGCGGTGAAGGTCACCCCTTCCTTGCGGAGGCGTGGGATGAGCTGCGAATCGGGGACGGGCGTGGTCTTGAACCGCTCACCCGAGGACAGCGTGCCCGTGATCGAGTCGCGCGAGATGACGGCGGTCTTCACCGTCCCCTCGTCCACCTTGTCGAGGAAGGTCGAATATTCGATCTGGTTGCCGCTCTGCGCCGACGATCCCGCGCCCGACAGGCTGACGAACAGGGCGAGCGCCATCAGGATGCCCACCCAGATCAACAGGCTCTTCATCCAGGGGTTGCCGCCCCCATTGGGATCGGGGCTCTGCTGCTTGTCGTTATCGTTCATCGGTGCCGGATACCTTTCATGCTCCAAGATAGGCATGACGAGGTTAATGGCAATGGAACAACGCCGATCATTGTGATCGGCGGACCGAGAGTATTCCCACCGTCGGCAAAGCGCGGGGACGCAGCTTCGCAAAGCGGCAAGCCTTGCGCCCCTCCGCCTCGCCCCTCCGACGCCGCCTGGGGAATTACCCCGTCCGGCGAGGCGGGGCGGGGCGGAAGCGCCATACCCCCGATCGGACGCTCGCGATCACACCGGCCTGGGTCGCGCGGCGACCTTCATAAAGCGACTCGAGCAACTTCTCGATATTGGCGCCCTCGGTCCAGCCGGGCGCCTCGATCGCCGCAGCAGCGTGCACCGTTCCGATCGCGCGGCGGGCCAGCCTGCGGCCCAGTTCGCGCGGCAGATTCGCGGCATCGATGCGGACATTGTCGTCATCGATCTTCGCCCGCTCTTCCCATAGCCAGTCGACGGTGGCGCGAAGATCGCTGTCCGCCTCGGCCAATTGCTGCGCCGCGCGGGCGAGCTGCGCCACGCCCAGCCACTCATGTCCGTCGAGCAACTGGCGGAACCGGGTGCGATCGTGACGCGGATCGTGATTGGCGGGATCGTCGACAAAGGGGGCCTCCGCCCGGCGGACGATCTGGCGCAACTCGGCCCGCCGCCAGTCGAGCAGCGGACGCAAGATCGTCATCCCCGCAATCACCGTACGCGCCCGCACACCCGAAAGGCCCGACAGCCCGGCCCCACGCGCCGCGCGCATCAGGAAGGTCTCCGCCTGATCGTCGGCGTGATGCGCGGTCAGGATCACCGGTGCGCCGATTGCGCGCGCCTGCGCCGCCAGCAACGCATAGCGCACGTCGCGCGCCTGGGACTGAATACTCGCCCCCGCGATCGGCGTCGCGGGGTGCAGGCCATAATGCGGCACGCCCAACCCGGCGCAATGCTCCGCCACCATCCGCACCTCTTCCGCCGCCTCGGGACGAAGGCCATGGTCCACCGTCGCCACGGCGATCTTCCCAGGAAAGGCCGCCGCCGCCAGGGTCAGCATCGCCATGCTGTCGGGCCCGCCCGAAACGGCCAGCAGCAACGGCGTGGCATGGCAAGAAGGATCGTGAAGAAGCGTCAGATCGGCGGCGAAGCGCGCAATCTGATCGACGGCCGTGGCATCGGTGGCCATGATGCTCTCAAAACTGGTCAGGGACGTGGGCGCTCTGGCCCTTCCCGGGGACGGGCGCAAGAGATTTTACGAGCCGCCCGCCCGATCCAATGCCCCTTCGCAAGCCCGGGGGCCCCTGTGCGACATGGTGGAGGGGTTATCAGCGCCGCGCCGGAAGTCTGCGCCCGCCATCCCCGCTCCGCCAGTCCCCCGCCCCCTTTCGGGGCAGGAATATTATGCGATCACTCGCACTTGGCGGCCTTTCGACCGCTGACGACCTGCGTCTTCATCGATGCCGACATCTTCGCGCCATACACGTCGGTCAGTTCGTCATAGACCTTGCAGGCATCGGCGGTCTTGTTCAACTTGGTCAGCGCCTGGCCCAGATAGAGCAGGCTGTCGGGCGCGCGTTCGCCGTCCGGGAATTTCTTGTAATTCTCGTAAAAGGCCATCGACGCCAGGCTGGGCTTGCCCGAGTCCAGATACGTGCGGCCCAGCAGATTCTGCGCATAGCTGGCACGACGGCTCTTGGGATAGTCGGTGACCACCTTCTTCAACTGGGTTTCCGCCTCGGCATAGCGCTTGGCGGTCCAAAGGCGATAGCCATAGAGATAGGCGTCCTCCGCCGGATCGCCGGTCGAGGGCTTGTCGACCGCCGCACCACCCGCTGCCGGAGTGGTCGAGGCGGTATCGCCGGTGACGACCGATGCAGCCGCCGGGGTCTTGCCGGGGCGCGGGCCGCTGGGCGCGGCGGGCTCGGACGGGTCGAGCGGCGCACTCTGCCCCGCTGGCGCAATCGGCGCGGGGCCCGATTCCAGCGCCTTCAGCCGCGCCTCGGTGCCGCGCTTATACGCGTCGAACTGATCCTGAAGCTGGCGGGTGCGAAAGCCGTTCTGCTCGATCTGGCCGGTCAGGCTCGCCATCTGTTCTTCAAGCGAGGTGACGCGCGCGGTCAGGTCGCTGATCGCGCTGGTGGCGGGCACGCCGGGGGCTTGTGCCTGGGTCTGGGGCGCGGTGATCTCCGGCTGGACATAGCCCCCCGCTCCGTTCGGGAAGACCTTGCGCTGGACCGCGCGCATTTCACTTTCCAGCTTGCCGACGCGGCCCTCGACATTGGACTGCGCGGTGGCGGCGGTCGGCAGGATCATCACGGCCGCGACCCCGGCCAGCAACAAATTACGCATCGGCTTCACCCCCCGGTGGGCATGGTGTTGAAAGGACGGGAATATCCTACCCCGTCGCGGCTGTCTCCAGCCTGAAAGCAAAGCCCCTTACAAATCCGCCGGGGCCGTGGCGGCGGTCGTCGGCGACGGCGCGGGTGTCGCCGCGGTCGGGGTTGCGCTACCCGCATCGCCCGCCCCCGTCGTGGAGGAGCGCCGCGCCGGCCGCTCGCGCGGTGCATTGCGGCTCGGGGCCGGGCTCGTCGTGGTCGTGGAAGGCGCAGGCGCCCCCGACAGCCGCGCCGCGATCGCGCTGGAGTCCAGTCGCACATCCTTGATCGCACGCGATCCGTCGCCCAGCGGCGGCAGCGCCGTTCCGTTCAGCGTCACGGTCAGCTTGTCGGGACGACCGACATTCAACAGCGGCCCGTTGGCATCCGCGGGCACCTCATATTGCTCGCCCGGCTGGAGTGTGCCGATCTTCAGCGTCTTGTTGTCTGCGTCATAAACGCGCAGCCATACCTCGCCCTTGGCGGTCAGCACGACCTTGCCGCCGGTCACCGGCGTCGGGCTTGGCGCGGGCGCGGGTGCCGCCTCGGTCGCGTTGGCGAGCGGGGTCGCGGCGGGAACCTCCTGCGCGGTGCGGTCGCGGCGGAACAGGTCGGTGCCATACCACAGCCCCGCCAGGATCAGCACCGCCAGCGCCAGTCCGACGCCGATGATCGCCAGGCCACGCGAGGGCACGCGGGCCGGATCGGCAATATCCTGCGGCACATATTCGGTGGTGCGACGGCCGAGGCGATCGACATCGGCGCGCACCGCCTGGGCGATCGCAACCTCGTCCGCCCCAACGGCACGGGCATAGGCCTTGGCGAAGCCGACCGCATAGGTGGCCGACGGCAGGCTCTGATAATCGGATGCCTCGATCGCCGCGAGATGGCGACTGGGGATGCGCGTGCGAGCGCCGATATCGCCCAGCGATAGCCCTTGCGCCTCACGCGCCATGCGCAGGACGTCACCGGCGCGGGCAGGTGCCGCTGGTGCGGCATCGTGGCCGGGATTGACCTCGTCCATTCTCAACTCCGAAGTGACCATGGCCCACCCCATGATCGCGGTCGTTCTTTCAGAGCCCCGGGCTCAAGTCAACGCGGGGCCCCGGCCAGGGTCAGGCCAATTCCACACCGTTCGTCGCAGCCCAGGCACCAAGCGCCCCACGCATGTCGCGAACGGGATGCGCGAGCAGCCGCGCCATCTCCTCGGCGATCGCCGAACGGTCGAGCGAGCGGATCATCGCCTTGACCGGCCCCACCGCCGCAGGGGTGATCGACAGGCGTTCGATGCCCAGGCCGATCAGCGCCATCGCCTCCAGCGGACGCCCGCCCATTTCACCGCAGACGGCCACCGGCACCCCCGCCGCGCGCGCAGGATCGACCACGCGGCGAAGGAAGCGCAGGATCGACGGGCTAAGCCAGTCATAGCGCTCCGCCAGTTTCGGATTGGCGCGATCGGCGGCGAACAGGAACTGGGTCAGGTCGTTGGTGCCGATCGACAGGAAATCGACATTCGGCAGGATCAGGTCGAGCTGTTCGGCGAGCGCCGGCACCTCCAGCATCGCGCCGTAACGGACATCGAGCGGCAGGCGGCGCCCGCGCGTGCCCAGCCATGCCCGCTGCGCCTCGAACAATGCCTTGGCCTCATCGAACTCCCACGCTTCCGACACCATCGGGAACATGATGTGGAGCGTCCGCCCCGCCCCCGCCTCGATCAGCGCGCGGGCCTGTGCCTTCATCAACCCGTCCCGTTCCAGCGCGAGGCGAAGCGCGCGCCAGCCCATCGCCGGATTCTCCTCATGCCCATCGGCGGTGTTGAGATAGGGCAGCGCCTTGTCCCCGCCGATGTCGATGGTACGGAACACGACGGGACGGTCGCCCGCCGACTCCAGCACGTCGCGGTACAGGCGCTGCTGCCGCTCACGTTGCGGCAGGGTGGCGGAGACGAGGAACTGAAATTCGGTGCGAAACAGGCCGATCCCGTCCGCACCGGTGGTGTCGAGCGCGGCGGCATCGTCGCGAAGACCCGCATTGACCATCAGGGTGACGCGGTGCCCGTCCTTCGTCACCGGCGGCACGTCACGCAGAGCCGCGAAGGCCGCGCGCCGTTTTTGGCGCAGCGTCAGCTTGGCCTCGAACGCCTCCTCCATCGCGGAAGTGGGACGGACCAGCACGCTGCCCTCGGTCACGTCGAGCAGCAACTGGTCGCCATCCGCAATCTGGCGGCGGACATCGCTGACCCGACCCAGCACCGGCACGCCCATCGCCCGTGCCACGATGATGACATGCGCGGTCAGCGACCCTTCCTCCAGGATCACACCCTTCAAACGCCGACGGTCATATTCCAGCAGCTCGGCGGGCCCCAGATTGCGCGCGATCAGGATCGTGTCCTGTCGCAGCCCCAGTTGCGCCGCCGTGCCCATCTGGCCCGACACGATGCGGAGCAGCCGGTTGGACAGGTCCTCCAGATCGTGCATGCGGTCGGCGAGCAGCGGATCGTCGATCTGGCGCATCCGCTGGCGCGTACGTTGCTGCACGCGTTCGATCGCGGCCTCGGCGGTCAGGCCGCTGTCGATCGCCTCGTTGATCCGGCGCGCCCAGCCTTCGTCATAGGCGAACATCTTATAGGTCTCGATGACCTCGACATGCTCGCCGCCGACACCGAACTCCGCCTCGCGCGCCATGCGATCAATCTGTTCGCGCATCTTGTCGAAGGCGGCATAGACGCGGCGACGCTCGGCATCGATGTCCTCGGCGACCGTATGCTCGATGACGATGCGCGGCTGGTGATAGACGGCGAACCCGCTGCCCATGCCGTCGACGAGCTTCTGGCCGCTCAAGCGGATCGAGGCGGTCATCTGCGGCCGCGCGCCCGCCGCGCCCGCCGCATCGATCAGCCCGGCATTGGCGATCAGCTCGGACAGCACCATCGCGACGGTCTGAAGCGCTTCGATCTCGACATCGGCATATTTGCGCGGGTCGGTATGCTGGACCGCCAGCACGCCCACCGCCCGTTCGCGCCGGATGATCGGCACGCCTGCAAAGCTATGGAACCGGTCCTCGCCCGTTTCCGGCTTATAGGCAAAATCGGGGTGGCTGGCCGCTTCGTCGAGGTTCAGCACCTCGACATCCTCGGCGATGGTGCCGACCAGCCCCTCGCCCAGCGCCATCTTGGTGACGTGCACCGCCTCTTCGGCCAGACCGCGAGTCGCGAACAGTTCCAGCACGCCCTCGCGCAGCAGATAGATGGAGCAAACCTCGCTGCCGATCGCCTCGCCGATGATCTGAACCACTTGGTTCAGCTTGGCTTGAGCGGGCGTGCGCGACGCCATGACGTCGTGCAGGCGAACGAGGATCTCGCGGGCGGATGCGGCGGCCGAAACGGGCATGGCGACAGGGCTAACAGACGGGATGCGGCGGTGTCATGTGCTAATATCGCAGCGCCGGGGTTCATTGCCGCAGGCACCCCAAATAAAGATGCTGATTTGCATTATATATCAGAGATTTATCTGGAACAGCGGCGAGTGCGGCCGGTTGGTTTGGCTATTCGTCACGGGAGAGCATCATGCCCAAGATCCTATCCGTCGCGCTGGCCCTGGGGGTCACCGCTGCCCCGGCCATCGCGCAGACCCCGCCGCCGCCGCCACCCGCAGCGGCCAAGGCGCAAGCCGACGCCTATGTGAAGGCCGCCGGGACAAGCGATCTGTACGAGATCACCTCCAGCCGCATCGCGCTGCAGAAATCGCGTAACGCCGATGTCCGGCGATTTGCGCAGATGATGATCGACCACCATCAGCAGACGACCGCCGCCACCGTCCGCGCCGCCAAGCAGGACGGCCTGTCGGCCACGCCGCCCAGGCTGGGCCCTGCCGAGGCGTCGATCGGCGAACTCCGCCGCGCCTCCGCCCAGGACTTCGACCGGTTATATATCGGCCAGCAATTGCCCGCGCATCAGGCCGCGCTCGACCTGCACCAGAGCTTCGCCGCGAATGGCGACAAGCCCGCGCTGAAGACCAGCGCGCAGAGCGCGGTACCGATCGTGCAGCAACATATCCAGATGCTGCAACAGATGCAGCCCTGAGCCTGCCCCCCCTCCTCGAGCCTGGCTCAGGGGAGGGGAACGCCGCGAAGCGATGGTAGAATGGTATCGGCACCCCGCGCCAGCATCCGTACCCCCAGTTCGTGCGGTCAGCCGCGCAAGCCCCCCATCCCACGCCCAACGCGGATGAGTCACCGTCTAGCATTCCAGGAACTGAAACTTCGTGACCGTCCGGCACGATGTCGGCCAGGACGGCTTCATCCGCTATCGCGCGCGACAGCAGGACTGTGGCGGCTGCACCCTGCGGGATCGCTGCACGCCCAACATGCCCGTGCGCAAGGTCATCCGTTCGATCCACGAAGAGGCCCGCGACACAGCCACTACCCGCCTGAGCCGGTCGGCGCTGTACCGTGCAACTCAGCCGCAGCTTGCCTCCTTTCTGCACCCCAACGTCTTCAACACGATCGGATCGTACGGTACCCTGCTGGGACAGCGTGTGATCGAGTGAATTCACATCCGGCTAAAAGAGTCCGCAGAGTTGCGGCCAACAACCGAAGCTGGCCCTCGCAAGAAAGCGACAAGCAAGCTCCTGCTCGCACAGGACGATTCAAGAATTTCCGCTAGATGTTCGGTCAATATCCTGATCGAGATATGACGCCACATGTGGGCAGCAATATCACATCCAGCATTGCGAACCAGGCAAGCCAAAGCACGCTCCTGGTTCCAGCTTTTGCGGGGGGATTGATATGCACAGCCCATCGGCCACGTCGGTTCCTGACGGCAGCCGCAACATATTCTTCGGTTCGCAGCGTACGCGATCGCTCGGGGCCGCCCTGCTCGCTGGCAGCGCGCTTTGCGGAACGCTATTGTCGCCGGGTTCGGCGGTGGCGCAAAGCGGTCAGGCCATCGCCGTGGATGCGCGCAATCGCCCGGCCACGGCCCCCGTTACGATCGACAGCACAAGCATCACGACGACGCAGGGCCAGCAACCGGGCATCTTCGTCAGAAGTTTCGACAGTCAGACCGCTTATGCAGGCACCATCATCGTCGCGAGCGGCTCGATCTCAACAGAGGGTGTCAATTCGTCCGGTATTGTCGTCGCTGATGCCGTTCGCCCCGGATTTGGCCTGCGCGCCGCACGCGGCGGCACGGATATGCTTTCGATCGTCAGTCAGTCGATCAGCGTCAATGGTGCTGGCGGCATGGGCATCCTCGTCGATCATCGGGGTCCGATCAGCATCAAGAGCGGCTCGATCACGACGAGTAGCCAAAATGGTGGGAACGCCGGTATTTACGTTTGGGCCGGCGACCGGGTCGACATCGACAGCGACCGCATTACGACGCCGAACGGGCCAGGCATCGTCATATACGGTGCTTCGGGGGCCGTTCGCATCAATGCCGCGTCCACGACGGTCGGCACCGGCGGCGACGTCGGAGTGTTCGCACGGACCAGCACCGGCGACATTTCTATCGCAGCGGGCACGACTTCGACCGCGCGGCGGGATATACTGAACGGTCAGATCACGGCCGATGGCGTGATCGGCATCTCGACGGGCGGCGGGGCGATTACGATCGACGCCGGTACCACGACGGTCGCCGGCGTGTCCGCGTGGGGCGTAGCGGCCAGTACGACCGGCGTTGACACGATCAAGAGCGGCACCGTATCCACCAGCGGCAGCGACGGCATCGGTATTTATGGTCGGGGCGACGGGGGCGGCGTGACGATCGCCAGCCAGAACGTCACTACATCCGGCAGCAACGCGCACGGCATCTTTGCCGTATCGACCAGTGGCAGCGGCCTGGTCGACAGCACCGGCACGATCCGCACGTCCGGCGCCAGCGCGTCGGGCGTACGGATGCGGGCGACGAGCGGCGCGCTGCAGGCAACCGTGGCCACCGTTCAAGCCTCCGGTGGCGGCGCCCATGCGATCGATCTGGCGACAACGGCGGGTGGAACCATCGATCTCAAGGTCCGTGGGGCCGTGACGGCATCCGGCGGCGGACGGTTCGCCGGCGCGTTGTTGAACGGCAGCGGCGCGCTGGCCGTCTCAGTGGACGCCGGCAATAGCCTGACCGGGTCGGGCAGTGGCCTAATAGCGCAGGCGGGCAAGCTGGTGCTCGACAATGCGGGATCGATCATCGGCACCGGCGTGCGTGCCACGACATCGGAAGCGCAAGAGGCTGGCGTCCGCGTGCAGTCGACCGCGGTTATCCGCAACACCGGGCTGATCGAGGGCCGGGAACATGGCATCGTCACCACCCAACTGCCGGTGACCGACGCGAACGGCACGACGCGGCTGGCGTGGGTGTCGGTCGATACGGACATTACCAACAGCGGCACGATCCGCGGTCGCACCGACGACGCGCTCGCGATCTTCGGCGGCGGGACGATCCGCAACACCGGCGTGATCGAAGGCCTGGACGGAACGACGACCGATGGCATTCAGCTGCAATGGTATCCCGGCGTCGACAGCGGTCGCGCGCAGATCGGGACGATCACGAACAGCGGTCGCATCGCCGGCGCGCGATACGGCATCCTGCTGGCCGGCGGCGGCGACATCACCAATAGCGGCCGGATCGAAGGCGACACGGCAGCAGTGGTCCTGTCCAACCAGCAGCAATCGGGCAAGATCGGTACGTTGACGAACAGCTCGAACATCTACAGCCGCGATGGTTCGGGCGTCGTGTTCAACCTGTCGTCGGGGACGATCAGCAATTCGGGCATGATCGAAGCCGGCGCCTTGGGCATCGATGCGTCAGGAAGCCTTACGCTGGAAAATCTCTCCAGCGGAGCCATCATTTCGGCTGGCACGGCACTGCAAAGCCGGGACGAGGTGAAGATCGTCAATGACGGTGCGATCATCAGCAACGGCACGTCGGCAATCGTCGCAAGCCGCGGCGGAAACATCGACAATCGCGGAACGATTTATGGCGCGGCCGCACCATCGATCGTCACCGACGCTCCGACGATTTTATCCAATTCCGGTACTATCGGGCAGTTCGAAGACTTTCTGGGCGTCCGTCTAAGCAGCGGCGACGATCAGGTCTTCCTTCGCACCGGATCGAAGATATTCGGCGGCATCTCAGGCGGCGGCGGCAACGACAGCGTAACGCTGCTGGGCACCAGCACGCAATCGGTCGGGTCACAGATCGTCGAGCGACTGGATGGTTTCACCGCGCTCAATGTCTCGCAGGGCTATTGGAACACCGGCGGCAAGGTCGGAAGCGTCCTGGGCCTGACTATCGCTGCGAACACCACATTGCAGATGAATTCGATAGTCGACGCCGCCGGCGTGCTGCCGGTGCAAGCCGAGTTCATTCGCAACGACGGGCGACTGGTCCTGAACTTCGCCGACACAGTCCAGCTCGGCACCGGCCTGTCGTCGATCACGGGGACCGGCGCCGTATCCCTGATCGGCTCGGGCACGGTAAATGTTGCGGGCGACGTTCTGCGGCATAGTGGCGGAACCAGCATTTCGAACGGTGCCCTGCGTTTGACCGGCACGATGGCGGGCGATGTCGCGACGTCCGGCAGCGGCAGCTTCATCCTCGGCGACGGCGGCACCAGCGGCAGCTTCACGGGCAATCTGGTCAACAACGGAAGCTTCGTCTTCGCCCGCAGCGACAGTTACGATTTCAACGGCGCATTCTCCGGCACCGGCAAGCTCGAGAAATACGGCAACGGCGTCCTAACCTTCTCCGGTGCCTACAACTTTACCGGAACCACACAGGTTTTCGGTGGATCGGTCATCCTTGCCGGCGCGGTCCAACCATCGGCGAAGTTCGACGTGTCACAGGGCACCTTGTCCTTGGCCGGAAACCAGACCATCGCCGGCCTGTCCGGGACGTCCGGCGGCACGGTCGCGCTCGGCAGCGGCGACCTGACGATCAACCAGAGCGCGTCGAGCACATTTGCCGGAACCATCGTCGGCACCGGCAACCTTCGCCTGAGCGGTGGCGGGACGCTGAACCTGACGGGCGCCAGCACCTTCACCGGGACCACGACCGTCGAGAGCGGCGTACTGAAGGCTAACGGATCGTTGGTTTCCGCCGTCCAACTGGAAAGCGGCGGTACGCTTGGCGGAAACGGGTCCGTCGGCAGCACGTCCGCCAATGGCGGCCGGATCGGCCCGGGCAATTCCATCGGTCAACTGACGGTGGCCGGCAACCTGACGTTCGGCGCCGGATCGGTATTCGAAGTCGAGGTCGACGCGGCCGGTCGAGCCGACCGGATCGATGCGACCGGCGTGACGACGATCGCACGGACCGCAAGCGTGCAAGTGCTCGCGGAAAACGGAACCTATCAGCCGCGCACCGAATACACCGTCCTGACCAGCGCGGGCGGCATCAGCGGCACTTTCGGGGTCGTCACGTCGAACCTGGCGTTCCTGTCGCCGCGGCTGACCTATGGCGCGACGGCGGTGACGCTGGTCCTATCGCGCAACGACATCGATTTCGCTGCCGTCGCTGCGACGCCGAACCAGGCTGCGACCGCCAATGCCGTGGAGACGTTAGGCGCCGACAGCCCGGTCTTCGACCGGGTGCTGGTGCAATCCGCCGATACGGCCCGCCAGTCGTTCGATCTATTGGCCGGCGACATCTATGCCAGCACCTCTGCCGCCTTGGTCAGCAATGCACGCACCGTTCGCGATGCAATGGCCGCTTCCGCGCCCATATCGTCCGCGCAGGGTGTCTTTCCGATTGCATCGACGAAGACGGGATGGGGCAAGGCGACGTCCGTCGCGACGAAAATGGAAAGCGGCGCGGCCGTGCTCGGTGTCGGCTATGCCGCGAACGGCGCCTTCGTTGGTGTCGCCGGGACGGTGTCGCGGTCCGACCAGGCGGCCGGTCCGCGTGCTGCCTATGCCGCGGCCGATGGCTGGGGGGTGGCCGGGGTCGTCGGATACGGACGCGACTCGCTGCAATTCCAGGCTGGCGTCAGCGCGACCTGGCACCGCGTCCATGCTGATCGCCGCGTCGACTTCGGCGGCGCGACCGTGCAGCGTGGCCGATACGACGCCACGACCCGACAGATCTTCGGCGGCGTTTCCTATGACCTGTCGAACGGCCCGCTCGACTTCGCGCCCTTCGTCCAGCTCGCGCAGGTCCGCGTGGTATCCGACGGCTTCACCGAAACGGGCGGTGTCGCGGCTCTCGCGGTTCGCCGGCACGCGATGGAAACGCGCTTCGTGACGACCGGAGCGAATGTCCGCATTCCCGTCGGCCGTGGTACGCGCATCATAGGCCGTGGCGGATGGCAGCATGGCTGGGGCGATCTGGACTCAGTGACCGACAATCGCTTCGTCTCGGGCGGCAACCCATTTCGGATTGCGGGCGCGACGCTCCCCAAAGATGCCGCGATCATGGATGCGGGGATCGAAGCCGAAATCGGTCGGGCACGGGTTCGCGTATCCTATGCCGGCAGTCTCGCATCGCAGTGGAGCGACCACGGCGCACAGGCGGCGATCACGCTGGCATTCTGATGTCGGGTCCGGCCTCGCTTCGACACGCAGCGAGGCCGGACCCAAACAAATGGCACTGTCAGGACAAGCGTTCAGATATTGATCTGCATTGATCTGAATCTATAAATTCCGCCCGAGGAATGGAAACGCTTCGGCCCTTGGAACCTGCCGGTTCGCGCGTCGCCGAGTTGCTTGCGGATGCCCCGTTAAGCGCTGATGGATGGACCGTCGCGCTGAAGGCGCTGGCCGAGTATACGGACGCTGGTCGCGCGCAACTTATCGGCTTCGGCGCGATCGATGCGCTGCCATTCAACCTGTTCGCCGGGATGGACCCGATCCCTGCCGATAGGCAGATTGAATCGGGCGGCACCGATCCCGACAGGAGCTGGCGGCTGGGGAGTTCGGGCGCCGTCCTGAAGGTGGTCGGAGAGTGGGACTACGCCGCGCGGCGGAATCGGCCACAAAGCGATGCCTACAACGCCGTGTGCGAAGCGTGGGACATTCCCTACGGCGCGCAAACCATCTTATGGGACGACGACAGCGCCAAAATCGGAATCGCGACGTTTCGCGGGTTCCGCGAGGGGCCAGGACGTCGCGAACACGAAGCGCGCTTTGCCGCCATCGCGCCGCACGCCCGCACTGCCGTTAGGATGCAGCGCGCGATCGAATGCCAGGGCGAATCCCTTACCCTCGGCGCTATCGAAGCATTGGGTGTCGCGGCATTTCTACTCGACCGATTGGGCCGTGTCGCGACGATTAGTCCCAAAGGCGAAATCGCTCTGCGACAGGGTACGTTACGGCTGGATGGCGGCCGATTGGCGGGCCGAACGACGCTCGACGATGGCCTGCTGCGTACCGCGGTCAATCGCGCATTGCGCGGCCTGCCGCAGTTATCCGAACGACTGTGGCTCTCACCGCGCGAAGATGTGCTCGATCGCAGTTGGTGCGAAGTCTACCCGTTGCCCCGGCGCGAATGGGCGACGCTGTTCCGCCCGCATGTGCTTGTCACGGTCAATCGGACGAAGTCGCTCGCGTCTTCGGACACACAAATGCTGACTCTGCGCCAACTGTTGCAACTGACACCAAGTGAAGCGGATATTGCTATACGGCTAGCCAATGGGGAATCGCGCGGCGATATCGCGGAGTCGCGACAGACAAGTGTCGGAACGGTCTCTATTCAACTCAAAAATATTTTTCAAAAATCGCGAACACACAGAGAAGGCGAACTGATTTCACTGATTAATCGTTTGATAGGGGGATAGTAAGCTTCAATCATTCGGATATAAAAGGGTACCATCACTCCATCTCATTCTCCTATATAACTGTTGGCGCTTTTTGATAGCTATCGCACTGCGATATGAACGGAGATCCGCTTGCGGAACTGAACATATGTCTGGAGTGATCATAAATAGGTCAGCTTGCTTCGACTTGAGCTCTCAATCCCTCACTCGAGTCCAGGTTGAGCTGCCCCCTTCTGAGTGGTCCATCGACTATGACAGTCTGGACCAAGGAAGGGACAATGAATGCCTTCGAAGAAGCACAAGCCCGAGGAGATTATCGGCAAGCTGTGTGAGGTGGAGATCGTGC
>JAESGB010000052.1_pt1 | contig 134977 bp, 126 predicted proteins | sample 9266211 | NCBI WGS metagenome assembly JAESGB01 (sample SAMN14514844, study PRJNA621659) | algae metagenome | isolation source: Goleter apudmare HA4340-LM2 and co-occurring heterotrophs from cave wall... | place: USA: Maniniholo cave, Kauai, Hawaii | collected 2009-07-28 | reverse complement strand
AACCTCACTTTAGATACCTGCTGACCGGCCATGGCTTGCCCTGATGAAGTCTGCGGCCGCTACGCGGCCTTGTCTTCATCAGGGCCATAGCGGCTCCCGAACCAGCGCTTCCCAATGTGCTACGGCACCGAACTGACCAGTCATGCCGTGCTCGCCTGGTGCCAGGACACCGGCGTCGAGTGGCATTACATTGCGCCCGGCAGGCCGCAGCAGAACGGCTTTGTGGAATCGTTCAATGGTCGCTTGCGCGACGAATGTCTGAACGAGCACCTGTTCCCCTCGCTGGCTGCGGCGAGACGGATCATTGAGGCATGGCGGACGGACTACAACACCGTGCGTCCGCACAGCAGCCTCGGCGGCATGGCACCCGCCGACTTCACCAACCGCCCTCGCCACGGGCATGAGGACACCGAAGCTAACTTATCGGCGGCCTGAAAATGGGGAGCACGTCACAACTGACGTCAGCTACCCCAAGGTTCTGACTTTCGCGCAGCCTTCCTGTCGCGCTGAATGTACGACCGCTGCTGGTTTCGCCGGATAACCCGCGGAATGGCGGATTAGGGGCGCGTTGCTGCCATACGGTTTGACGCCGACCGAGCGGCAGCTTCTGGCAGAAGCTGCCGTCGAAGGCCCGACCGGCGAACGGCGCATGTTGGTCGCGAGTTGCCCTTTCCTCAGATGAGGTCGAATGTTGGAAATCGCCCTCAGGCATGCCGCGATAATCGTAAACGCTCGCTGCTAAGGGATGTCGCTATACGCAGCTATGAATAATGACTGCATAGCCACTATCGCCCTTTACCTCCCGATCCCTGCTCAGGTAGCTCTTCGCCTGAATTATGCTTGACTTTACTTATCCTTGCCGATGCCAGCACGTCCTTCTGGGAATGAGTTGGGTCGACATCTTTGCCGGTAGCCACAAGGCGCCCGAGTTCAAGAACGCTTTGCTTCGCCACTTGGCTGGATTCGGTCGTAGGAGGTTCAGACTCCGGGCGATGAGCATTCATTTCAGCAAATCGCTTCTGCGTCTCTGAGTCTTGGCCTGGGGTTGAAAGCGCTCGACGCTCATCTGCAGATAGGCCCTCGGTGCTGATCGACCATCGCCCAGCCTCATCGCAGACCGGCAGACGCCCCATTTCTTTAAATTTTGCGAAAGCCCGGTTCCACGACCGCCTGAGAGCTTGCTGCTCGCCGGCAAGAGCCAATGCCCGTGCGCGCGATAGATCACTTACGGATTCGGATTGGGGCGCGTAGACAGGATCAATTGCACTGCCTGCCACCACCAACGCCGCCGGATTGACTGAAACGTTTGCCGGCGACGAATTACTCGATGTGTTTGACTGCAGCCTTGACCCAATAGCCGATTGATGAAGGCCATCGATTTCTCGAGACCCGTTCTCCCCCGTTTGCGCATCTGAATTTTGGACGATGGTTGATCGGTTCGGCCCCTGAGAGGCGGTTTCCGGCTGAAGCTCTCTCCACTTGGCCGCCAAATCCGCATCCGCCAGCACATGCCCCAATCCATGTCGCTGAGCGATTTCGAACGTGCGCTCTCGAAACTGCTTGTCGCCGTTGACCGACACCTTGCCGTCGAACTTCAACGCTGCCAGCCGCAGGGCGGCCAGCATGGCCTCCTCGTCCTGTAGGACGATCGCGATCTTCGGGCCACGATCCAGGAATGCCGTCGGTTCGTCGGGACCTCGCGCATAGCGCGTGCCGTCCGAGCAGGGATAGCCATAGTAGCCATCGATTTCAGTTGGCAAACCAGACTTGCTTTGGGCGACGCCGCTGAAGTGCGGCACCTCTTCCACGTCAAAGCGGTGTCGCCAGCGTTTTGCGAAAGCACTTTCTCGGCGCGCGTAATACCAACTCTCCAGGTTTGGCGGCGGTCGCGTAAACGGTGGCTGAACTTGTCCTACCGCAGGTTGCGCCTGTTCGCCTTCTTCCCGTGTAGGGCCGGCCAGCAAGGAACGCTGCTCGCGACGTATTTGCTGCTGCTGCCGCCAGCGCTCACATTCTGCACGGTACTCGTCGGCACGAAACGCCTCGGCCAGTCGATCAATATTGGGATTACGCGATACGTCACGAATCGTCTCACTGCGTGGCTCGAATGGGCCGAGACGTTTCTCTACCTGGGTCCGGGTGATCGCTCGATCGATGCTGGACGCTTTCACGCATTCGTCATCGACCGTGAGGGTCACCCCATTGGTACCGACGATGTCGTAGCGAATACCGACCTCCGCCAACGTGGCATGCAGGTCGTTCCACGACCGCGCAGCCTTGATACGTGGTACCGCGTCCTCCTGCACAATCCGCTGTGCGGAGCGATAGCCGGTCCGGTTCTCAAACGACGTTGCCTTCGGACAAAGCGGCTTGCACCCCGCCTTCTGTCTTGCTGCGGCATCGGCCGCCATAACCAGGCTGCCGTTCACGACGTCATAGCGCGCGTCGGCCTCCGCCTGCCATCCGAACCGATCGACAATCAAAGCGATCGCCTGATGCGCCGCTTCACGGGTGAAGCCGCCGTTGATCTCAATCATCCGCTCCGACAGCGGATCGTATCGATTGAGCGCCAGATGGACGTGCCGATTATCGGTGTCGCCGTGGCAGGCATAGATGCACGGCTGGTTATCGACGCCGAGGTGCTCGAGGAACATCGTCACTGTCTCGTCGATCTCTGCAGGCGTCGGAAGTTCGCCCTCGCGCCAGCTGAGCAGCCAGTGATCGATCGGATTGGGACTGCGGCTTGCCATCTGAGCGATGGCGATCATCTCAGCGCGTTGCCCGGCGATATCCGTGCTGACGAAGTTGCGCGCACCGATATGGAAAAGGCGCTCTCCTTTCGTATCGCCAAGCCCCTCGCGAAGCATGTAGGCGACCTGATAATCCTTCTCAGCGCTCTGCTTTTCAGGCTGTCGAAGATAGTCGACGAGATTGCGGGCGTGCCTCGCCCGCTCGATGGTCGCGTTGCGTCCGGCAGGCCGTGCCGGAATATGCTTCACGATCACGGCGCGAGCGCCCCGTCGCTAGCGTCGTCCAGATCGACGGTCAGGCCCCCGATCGCTGCGCATATGTCACCAAGCGTGTCGGCGACGATATCGGCATCGATGTCTGTCTTTTTGGCCAGATCCCGAATACGTCGCCCGAGCACGTGCAGAACGGCTATTTCTCGAAGCGCGTCTCGATCGCGCAAGCCGCCTTCAAAAAGGCGTTTGCGGACGTATTTCGATATGCCGACTTCACCTGCCTCTTGAACGAGCAGCCGCTTCTCCTCGGCCGTGACGCGGATGTTGATGCTCTCACCAGTTTTCGCGCGCGGGGCGCGCTTCCCGCGTGGCTTACGGCTTGGCCGGTCGGTCGCGACCTTGCTCACTTCTCTGCCCCTGCGACAAGCCGTCGGCGCGGAGCGGGTCCGCCCCGGCGGACCGTGGTGTTGTACACCACCCATCCTGCTACTCTGTTTCCTCGCTCGACATTGCGGAGGCGAGAGCCGGAGCGCATCCTCTTCTCCTTATTGGTGCGCACCCCTGTTCTTATTTTCTGTTCAGCCCGCCGGGGCTGCCCGGAGCGCGTCATGCGCGGTCCCCTTTGGCGCGCGTCGGGCGCGCCTGCCGCATGTTTGGCGGTAAAAGGCGGATGGTCCGCTGGTCGGGCAGATGACCGCTCACGACCGGGATCTTCGCCACCGTCGCCTTGAGCTTCTCGAGCGAAGCCCGTCCTGGATAGCGCGTCATACCCTCGCCACCGGTCCCCTTGTGGCCGAGCAGGTCGTTGCGGAACTCGATGAAGACCTCCTGGTCCTTCAGCTCGTCCGAGACGGTGTGGCGGGCGGAGTGCATCGCCTGGCCGCGCTTCCGATCGGGCACGCTCGGCGCGATATAGATCCACCACAGCTTGTAGAAGACGTCGCCCAGCTTCCGCTTGGTATCGCCGCCGGGCACGAACTCGGGGAACAGCAGCGTCTCGCCGGCCGCGCGCATCGCCTCGACATAGCGGAGGAAGCCGAGCCGGATCAGCTCGTCGGCAACGACGATCACGCGCCGGGCGGACTTGTTCTTGATCCGCCCCGTGATGGTGGGGCGGATCAGAAGATAGTCGATGCCATGCCGCTCCTCGACATCGTCAAGCATCAGCTTCGCCAGTTCCTCGCGCCGCGCGCCAGTGTACCAGACGAGCAGCAGCAGATAGAACAGGCCATCGTGGATGACCTTGGGGCCGGGCTTCAGTCGCTCCTCGACGCCGACGCAGCCCGTCCATGGCGGCAGGCGGAAGATCGCCTCGCCTTGTTCCCGGGTGTAGCGCAGCCGTGCTTCACGCTCATCCTTATCGATCGGGGCCGTGAACTCGCCGAAGTCGATCGGCTCGGCGATGACCACCGCCTTGCGCGTGAAGCTGTGGATCTGGCCAAGCTTGTTGAAATGCTTGTTGGCGGTGCCGGTGGACAAGCCGATCTGGTCTATCGGCACGTCGCCATTCACGACTCGATCGGCGAACGCGGCCGCCGCCTGCTCCAGGCTTTGCCCGAGATCGTGGTCTCCAGCCGCCTTGCCATAGTTGACGGAGAGCCGGTCGAACCATTTGTCGAGCTTGACGATGTCCGCCTTGGTGACCCGCCACATCGGCGTGCCGGGCGACAACGACTTCTGCAGCAGCACGGCGGCCCAGCGGATCTGGCGCAGCGTCTGTTCCCCGACGCTATCCTTCTCCCGCTTGCCGCCCTTGCGATGCTCCAGCAGGCGGGGCGTCGTGGCGATCATCCGCTCTGCTGCCTCGACCGGGGTGCAATGCAGCCAATCCTCTGGCACCGCCGGAGCCCCACCGACGGGTGAAGGATGAACGCCAGCGACCGGCGAAGGCGACGGCTGCGGCGGTGCAGGCATGGCCGAATTGCCAGGCGCCACCGTCCCGGGCGTGGCCGCACTTCGAAGTTGCGCCTCTGCGGCGGCATAGACGTCGCGGTAGGCCGGGTAGAGGGCGAGCTCCAGCATCCAGCGCAGCCGGTCATCGACTGCGAAACCCGCAGCGGCGAGATGGCGATCGATCTCGTCTGGCCGGATCAGACTAACACCGCGCTCCTCGCGCATCGCAATGATTGAGCGCAGATCGGCGATCCGCTGCGCGCGCCAGCCCTCCGCCTCCAATTTGCGCTCTTCGCCCGGCAGGAAGGACATATGGCCCCCCTGGTTCTTCAGGCGCTCAAAATAATCGATGAAGGCCAGATTGGCGGCCGAGTGGTTCTCGACATCGTACGGCGTCGATCGCTGCAGGGTGCACACCTCGGCCAGCCGCTCCTCGTACATCGCCTTAGCGATCGCCTGCAGCTCCTGCTCAGTGATATCGGTCTTCTGCTTAGCCCGCCTGTCGAGCATCTCCAGCACCCTCGGCGTCACCGCCGTGAGCGCCGCCCCCATGTTGCGCGCTGCCTTCCGGTCGGTGGTCCGCAGCGACAGCCGAACATCTAGGGTGCCATTATCCAATAAACGGTGAATTCGGCGCCACCAGAAAATGTGCCCGCGCCGGTAAACGTGTTGAAGACAGTCCAAAACCGCGGCCTTCCCGGCCAGCGCATTGGCACAATCCGATGCACAATTGTGCAGGTGCCAACGGCCGACCCTGATAGTCAGCCAGCGTCTTCAAACACTTAGCAGCCAATTGGCTGGGATTTCAGACAGATGGCTGGGGCGGCAGGATTCGAACCTGCGTATGACGGTACCAAAAACCGTTGCCTTACCGCTTGGCGACGCCCCAGTGGAGAGGCGCGCCTTATACCGGGCGCGCCGCTCTTGAAAAGCCTTTATTGCGACAAAATCGTCAGCCCAGGCGGCGCATCCAGCCGTGCGGATCGGGGGCTTGGCCGCGCTGGATCGAGACCAGTTGCTCGCGCAGCCTCGTCGTCAGCTGGCCGGGGCCGCCGCTGCCGATGGTGAAACGGCCTGCAGGCTCGGCGACGCTACCGATCGGGGTGACGACCGCCGCGGTTCCGCAGGCAAAGGCCTCGACCAGGCGACCGCTGGCGGCATCCGCACGCCACTGGTCGATGGCATAGGGCTCCTCGCGCACGGTCAGGCCCTGCGCACGGGCGATGGTCAGGATCGAATCGCGCGTGATGCCCGGCAGGATCGTGCCGGTCAGCGGCGGGGTCACGAGGCTGCCGTCGTCGAACACGAAGAAGACGTTCATGCCGCCCAGTTCCTCGACCCAGCGGCGCTCGACCGCGTCGAGGAAGACGACCTGATCACACCCGTTGGCGATCGCTTCCTTCTGAGCGAGCAGGCTGGCGGCATAATTGCCGCCGCATTTGGCCGCACCCGTGCCGCCGGGAGCCGCGCGGGTATAGCCTTGGCTGACCCAGATCGACACGGCGGGCGCGCGCCCCTTGAAATAGGCGCCCACCGACGAGGCGATGACCATGTAGAGATATTCGGACGAGGGCTTCACGCCCAGGAAGACCTCGCTCGCGAACATGAAGGGGCGCAGGTAGAGCGCACCGCCATCCTGCTCGGGAATCCAGTTGCGCTCCACCTCGACCAATCGTTCGACCGATTCGAGGAACAGCTCTTCCGGCAGCTCGGGCATGGCCATACGCCGCGCCGAATCCTGGAAACGCCGGGCGTTCGCCTCGGGCCGGAACAGGGCGGTGCCGCCATCGGCCAGCCGATAGGCCTTCATCCCCTCAAAGATCTCCTGCGCATAGTGCAGGACCGAGGCCGCCGGATCGACGCTGAGCGGCGCGCGTGCGGTAATTTGCGCATCGTGCCAGCCCTTCTCGTCGCTATAGCGGATCAGCGCCATGTGATCGGTGAAGACCCGTCCGAAGCCCGGATCGACCAGACGCGCCGTCCGCTCACTCGCCGCGACCGGGGTCGCACAAGGATCGAACCGAAACGTAAGGGATTGTGGCGCTTCCATGGTCAACTCTCTGTTTTGGGTTGCCGTGGCCTAGGCCCTGTGTCTAGACGGGTCAACATGGCTGCCTCGAACCAGTCCGCATCGGCACAATTTCTCCGCGAACCTGAACTGCGCAGGGGGATGGAATTGCTGTATTTCGGCAATAGTCACCTCGTGCGATCGATCGATCGCGGTCTCGCCGCGCAAGGGTTGGGCCGCGCCCATCACCGTGCGCTCTACTTCATGGCCCGCAAGCCCGACATGACGGTCAGCGAATTGCTATCGCTCCTGGCGATCACCAAACAGTCGCTTGGCCGCGTGCTCAACGAGCTGGCGACCCGCGATTTGGTCGAGACCCGGCCGGGCGACCGCGACCGGCGGCAGCGACTGTTGCGCCTGACCCCGGCGGGCGCAAAGATGGAAGCCGAGCTCTTCGACGCGCTGCGCGAGAAGCTGTCCAAGGCCTATGCCCGTGCGGGGCAGCAGGCGGTGACGGGGTTCTGGACCGTGCTGGAAGGGTTCATCCCCGAGCAGGAACGTGCCCGGATCGAGGATTTGCGCGTCAATGACGGGTGATTTTCACCGATAGCGAAGGGTTGAACGGTCCTCGTGCCCTTCTTCCCCGAGCGGAGAAGGAATGGCGCGAGTCCCGACCGGTCCCGGGAACGGGGCAATCCGTCTTCGCCTTCGTCAGAGAAGCCGTGGCGGAGCTTGGAACAACCCAGGCCGGCGAAGGCCGACCTACCGTCGAGCGGCCGCCGCCATTTCGCGATTTCTCCGCTCCGATGCGGTCAGGGTCTCGGCCATCAGCTTCGACAGCGCGTCGCCCGCGTCCAATATGTTCAGGCCCTCGCGAGTCGATCCGCCAGGGCTTGCCACCCGATCCGCCAGCACCGCGGGTGGGGCATCGGCGATCATCGCCATGGCCCCTGCCCCGTCGACGGTCGCCAACGCCAGCCGCTGCGCCAGTTCCGGTGACAGTCCCAGGCCAACCCCGGCCTGCGCCAGAGCATCGATGAAGCGGAACACGAAGGCCGGGCCGCACCCCGCCAGCGTGGTGACGGCATCGAACCGCGTCTCATCCTCGATCCAAGGCGCGATCCCCAGCGGTGTCGCCAATGCCTCCGCCGCCGCACGGACGGCAGGATCGGTGGAGCGGGTATAGAGCGCCGTCACGCCCTGCCCGATCGCGACCGGCAGGTTCGGCATCATCCGCACGATCGCCTGCGCCGCGATCCGCGACGCCAGCGCCTGCTCTTCGACGCCCGCCAGGATCGACAGCAGCAGGGCAGGACGAAGATGGGCGAGCGTGGGCGCAATATCGTCAAGCTGCTGAGGCTTGAACCCCAGCATCAAGGTCGTCGGCGTCTCATCGACGGGCAGAGCGGTCAGCGAGCGAACACCTTCCGGCGCACCGCGTCCGCTGCGTGTGATGACGGTAGCTTGGCGGGGGTCCAATCCGGCATCGAGCCAGCGTCGCAGCATAGCTCCAGCCATGTTGCCGCATCCGATCAGCCAGATCGGCCCGATCGGGAAGCTCACGCCACGCTCCTCAAGCTTCGCCCTGCGTCTCGATCAACGCCGCGGCCAGCGCCTCGCGCGGGGTCTTGCCACCCCACAGGACGAACTGGAACACGGGGTAGAAGCGTTCGCACTCTTCGATCGCCGATTCGACCAGCAATTCGGTTGCCGAGAGCGAAATCGTGCCGTCTTCGCCGCCATCGACCATCGCGGCGTGGCGGTAGAGCAGGATGCCGCTGTTCGACCAAAGTTCGAAATGGCCGATCCAGAGCTGCTCGTTGACCAGGGCCAGCGCTTCATAGATGCTGGCGCGGCGATCCTCGGTGACCTTTATATCGGGAAAAGCCAGGAATTGCAGGACGCTATCGTCGTCACGCCACAGTGCGCGCAGCTCATAGCTTGCCCAGCTTCCCTTTACCGTCGCGACGATTTCCTCGTCATGACGTTCATGCTCCCACCCATGGGCAGCGAAATACGCTTCCAGCATATCGATGGGGGCCGAGTCATCGGCTTCATGATCGGTCGATTCAAGCATCACAGGCCCCTGCGAACAAACCCAGACCGCCGCAGGTTGCACCGCGTATGGCCAAGCTGCAAGCAGCGCGACGCCGAAATCTGTGGATAGCTCTCCGGCGACGCACGCCGGACCAGCAATCGGAATGGATTAGCCGGGTCAGGATTCAACCCCGCTCGTCGTCGCCACGGCCTGCCGCGCCTCCAGCGCATCCAGACGGGCCTTCAGCGCGTCGGCCTCGTCACGCGCGGCGACGGCCATTGCCTTGACGACTTCGAATTCCTCGCGGCTGACGAAATCCAGACCGCCGATCCATTCGCGCGCACGCGACCGGGCGCTGGCTTCGGCTTCACGCCCCATGCCCGCCACGGTGCCGGCCAGGCCGTTCATCACCTTGGCGAAATCGTCGAACAGCTTGTTGTCGGCCTGCATGATCAAATTCCCAAAAATCGTTTCACAGCATTTGGGAGGTCTGGGCGCTCGGCACAAGCCTTTCCGCGTCGGGATTAAGCTGGCCGATCCGCCAGTTGAGCACCCCGGCGAACGACAGCCAGACAAGATACGGCACCATCAGCCATGCTGCCCCGCGCCGGATACGCGAAAATGCGACGGTGGTGGCGATCGACAGGAGCAGGATGGCGACCAGCACGAACAGCGCCAGCCCGACCCTGTGCGCCCCAAAGAACAAGGGCGTCCAGGCCAGGTTCAGCGCGAACTGCGCGACGAACAGGCCAATGGCGACACCCCGCCCCGTGGCACCACGCGCATGGGCGATCATCGCCAGCGCCAGGCCGATCAGGACATAGAGCGCGGTCCAGGCGATCGGAAACACCCAGCCCGGCGGCGTCAGTTCAGGCTTAGTCAGTGCCATATACCAGCCATTCTCGCTGCCCGCCGGCACGGAGCGCCCGGATGCGAAACCCAGCAACAGGATGAGGGGCACGATGACGATCGCCCAGCGCAGGAAAGACATCCGCAACTGACCCTTGGACGCAATCGTACCCAATTGACCCTCTTTCGCCATGATGCTGCCGGGTGTGCCGTACCGGCACCGGACAGTAAACGGATAAGGTGAACGTTAAATGCGCCGTGCCGTTCAATTTCGGGATGCGGCGACCAAAAACTCGATATTTCCCTCCGGCCCGGTAATCGGGCTTTGGGTGACGCCCGCAACCGCCCACCCCGCTTCGGTCAGCCAGGCCACGACCTGGTCGCAGACGCGGGCATGCACGGCCGGGTCGCGGACCACCCCGCCCTTGCCGACCTCGTCGCGCCCCGCCTCGAACTGCGGCTTGATGAGCGCGAGCAGCCGCGCTTCGGGACCGGCAAAGCTCAGGGGGCGTTCCAGCACCTTGGCAAGGCCGATGAAACTGGCGTCGCAGACGACGATGTCGATCGGCTCGGGGATATGGGCTTCGGTCAGGATGCGGGCGCTGGTCTGCTCATGAACGATCACGCGCGGGTCCTGCCGGAGCGACCAGGCGAGCTGGTTGGTGCCGCTATCAACCGCATAGACGCGCGCGGCGCCCTTTTGCAGCAAGACGTCGGTGAAGCCGCCCGTCGAACTGCCGACGTCGATCGCGACCGCGCCGGTCACGTCCCAGCCGAAATGTTCGAGCCCATGGGCCAGCTTGATCCCGCCCCGCGACACCCAGGGATGATCGCGCCCCCGAACGTCGAGCGCAGCGTCTTGCGCGATTTGCTGCCCCGGCTTGGCGATCTTCGTATCGCCCGAAAACACCAGCCCCGCCATCACCAGCGCCTGTGCGCGGGATCGGGATTCCACGAGTCCGCGATCCACGAGCATCTGATCGACACGCTGTTTGGCCATGGCCCGCCCTACCCCCCGCATCGGCCTGTCGCAAGCCGCGATCCACTGGGCGTAAAGACTATTGCCTAGCTTTTTAGTAGGAATAAATTCGATAGTCGGAATCGGGAGTCGTCGGCATTTCGCAGCCTCGTCCTCCCGAGCCGGAGCCAAGGAGAAGCCATATGGGTTCGATCGCATCCTATGAGGCCCGCAAACCGACGGTCCTCACCGTACCTGGCCTGGGCGGCTCGGGCCGCTCGCACTGGCAGAGTTTGTGGGAAGAGGCGCGACCCGACACGATCCGGGTCGAACTCGGCATGTGGTCGACTCCGCATCGCAATGCCTGGGTCACGCGGCTCGATCAGGCGATCCGCGCGGCGCAGGCGCCGGTCATCCTGGCGGCGCACTCGCTGGGCTGTCTGGCGGTGGCGTGGTGGGCAGAACTTTCGCCGCAACCCTATGGCTGGCCGGTGGCCGGCGCGCTGCTGGTCGCCCCCGCGGATGTCGACCGGCCGGACGCGCCGGATAGCCTAAAGGGCTTTGCGCCCTCGCCGCGCACGCCGCTGCCCTTCCCCTCGATCCTGGTCGCAAGCCAGGACGATCCGTGGATCTCGATCGAACGCGCGCACAGCCTGGCGGTCGATTGGGGCAGCCATTTCGTCGATGCCGGGCATCAGGGGCATATCAATGCCGCCAGCGGTCTCGGCTGGTGGCAGGAGGGTCAGGAACTGCTCGGCCGGGTGATCGCGGCCAGCGGGATGGACCGGCCGACGCCGTCCGGCCCGTTATCGCCCAGCGAGGCGCGCGCTGTGCTGGCGGTGAACGCGACCGATGCGGCGCAGGCGCACTATCTGGGGCGGTGAGCCCCCCCCCTCACTCCGTTCAGCCTGAGCGAATTCGAGGGCCTAGGGAAACCCTCACCACTCGGCGTTCCCCGGCGAAGGCCGGGGCCCAGTTTCGGTGAGGCCGAGAGGAAATAGAAGCGGCGAGTGGGAGGCAAAGTCGATCGGTGGCTATAGCCTCCCACGCCAATTTGCCCCGCCATCGCCATAGCGTAGGAACTGGGCCCCGGCCTTCGCCGGGGGAACAGCTGGTCTTAAGGGTTTCCCCTCGCCCTCGACTTCGCTCAGGCTGAATGCAGGTCGGAACTGCCGTCGTTTTCGCGCTCTTCCCGCTCCGCCTCGGCCTTGGCCGCTGCCGTGGCGGCCTTCATCCGCCGCCACATACGGACATTTACGCCGACCATCATGACTACCGCCAGCGTCGTGAAGACGATGACGGCGGTCCAGCCGCGGATCACGCCCGCACGCCTTCGGTTACGTGGCTGATATTGTGGCGCAGCGCCTTCAGCACCGTATCGACGATCGCATCGGCGTCCAGTCCGGCTTGGGCATATTGGACCTCAGGCTTATCCTGGTCCTGGAAGATGTCGGGCAGACGCATCGTGCGCAGCTTCAACCCGCCGTCGATCAGCCCTTCGTCCGACGCCATGGTCAGGACATGAGCGCCAAGGCCGCCGATCGCATTCTCCTCGATCGTGACCGCCACCTCATGGGTCGTCAGCATGCGGCGGATCAGCGCCTCGTCGAGCGGCTTGGCGAAGCGCAAGTCGGCGACCGAGGTCGATAGCCCCTTCGCCTCCAGCGTGTCGGCAGCGCGCAGAGCTTCGGCCAGGCGGGTGCCGAGCGACAGGATCGCAACCTTCTTGCCCTCGCGCACCACGCGGCCCTTGCCGATCTCCAGCAGTTGCGGCGTCTCGGGCAGCGCCACGCCCACGCCGTTGCCGCGCGGATAGCGGACGGCGATCGGCCCCGAGTCATGGTGGACGCAGGTATGGACCATATGGACCAGTTCCGCCTCGTCGGCGGCGGCCATCACCACCATGTTGGGCAGGCTGGCCAGATAGGTGACGTCGAACGAGCCCGCATGGGTCGCGCCGTCCGCCCCGACCAGCCCGGCGCGGTCGATTGCGAAGCGAACCGGCAGGTTCTGGATCGCGACGTCATGGACCACCTGGTCATAGGCGCGCTGGAGGAAGGTCGAATAGATGGCGCAGAAGGGCCGCATCCCCTGCGCCGCCAGCCCCGCCGCGAAGGTCACGGCATGCTGCTCGGCGATGCCGACGTCGAAGAAGCGATCGGGATAGGTGACGGCGAACTTGTCCAGCCCGGTGCCCGACGGCATGGCTGCGGTAATCGCGCAGATGGTCGGGTCGGTCGCCGCCTCGCGGGCTAGCGCCTCGCCGAAGACATTCTGATAGGCAGGAGGTCCCGGCGGCGCCTTGGCTTGCGCGCCGGTGATGACGTCGAACTTCTGGACGCCATGATATTTGTCCGCCGCTGCCTCGGCCGGGGCATAGCCCTTGCCCTTCTTGGTAACGACATGGATCAGGATCGGGCCTTCCTCGGCGTCGCGGACATTCTCCAGAACCGGGATCAGATGGTCCAGATTATGACCGTCGATTGGGCCGACATAATAAAAGCCCAGTTCCTCGAACAGCGTGCCGCCCATGGTCATGCCGCGCGCGAACTCGTCGGTCTTTTGCGCCGCCTTCTGGATGGGGCGCGGGAAGCGCTTGGCGAGCTTCCTGAGCACGTCGCGCACGCCCAGGAACTCGCGGCTCGATACCATGCGCGACAGATACGCCGACAGGCCGCCCACCGGCGGGGCGATCGACATGTCGTTGTCGTTTAGGATGACGATCAGGCGATTGCCCGCCTGCTCGGCATTGTTCATCGCCTCATAGGCCATGCCCGCCGACATCGCGCCGTCGCCGATCACCGCGATGCCCTTGCCCGGCGTGCCGGCCAGCTTGTTGGCGATCGCGAAGCCCAGCGCCGCCGAGATGGAGGTCGAACTGTGCGCCGCGCCGAAGGGGTCGTACTCGCTCTCGGTCCGCTTGGTGAAGCCCGACAGGCCACCACCCTGGCGAATGGTGCGGATGCGGTCGCGTCGCCCGGTCAGGATCTTGTGCGGATAGCATTGGTGCCCGACGTCCCAGATCAACCGGTCGTCAGGCGTATTGAAGACATAATGGATCGCGACGGTCAGTTCGACCACGCCCAGCCCCGAGCCGAGATGGCCGCCGGTGGTGCCGACCGCCGAGATCGTCTCGGTCCGCAATTCGTCGGCGAGTTGCCGCAATTGCTCGGGAGCCAGCCGACGCAGATCGTCGGGGGTGCGAACCGTGTCGAGCAGCGGGGTCTGAGGATTGTCTGCCATCCCACCGGCTTATCCCAGCTAATCACTGGTGTCGATTGCAACTGTTCACCCGGACGTCATTGACGTGCGGCAATTTTTCATCGGAAAATGTGTCATGTTGCTTTGGTCGGCCAGGAATGACCGCGCCACGACGGGCGGGCCGTTGGGCGACTGCCGATCGAATCGGCCTATGCGGGCCGCCGAGGCAAGGCGGGAATGTCTCGCTCGCCGCCTGGAGCAGCCGATCTAGACCGCGTCCGGGATCACGGCGTCCGCCAAGGGCGCATCCAGCCGGAACACCAATCCGTCGGGGCAATAGAGCGTCTCCGCCATGCCACCGAAGGACAAGCGCAGCGAGCGTTCGATCAGGGTCGAACCGAACCCCTTTCGCTGCGGCGGCGCGACGCGCGGGCCACCCCGTTCCCGCCAGATCAGCGCCAGCCGGGCCGCCTTGCCCTTGCCCGCAAGGGTCCAGGACAGCGTAACGGTCCCCTGATCGTTCGAGAGCGCACCATATTTTGCCGCGTTGGTCGCCAGTTCGTGCAGCGCCAATGCCAGGGCTACCGTCACCTCAGGGCGAAGCGTGACCGAAGGCCCCTCGACATGGATACGCTCGCCCAGCACACCATGCGGCGACAAAGCGCTTTCAGCGAGATAGCGCAAATCGGCCGACCGCCAGGAGCGGTTGGTGAGCACATCGGTCGCATTGCCCAGCGCAGACAGTCGCGCAGCCAGCACCTGCGACGCGGTGGCGATGTCGGTCGTGTTGCGCAACGTCTGCTGTGCGACCGCCTGCACCACCGCCAGCACATTCTTCAGCCGATGCGCCAGTTCGCCGTTGAGGAGCCGCATCGCCTCTTCCGCCGCCTTGCGCTGGCGATCGTCGCGGGTGACGGTGCCATAACCGATCAACTGCCCCTCGCTGTCGGTGATGGGAAAGGCCGAATAGAGGACCGGAATCAACTCGCCCGTCACGAAGTGGCGGAAATTGAGTTCGCCCATCCACTGCCCCTCTCGCGTGACGGTGGGCAGCACCTCCTCGAGCACGGTGGCGACCTGATCGGGCGGGAAGAAGTCGCCGATGGTGAGCCCATCGACATTCGCATCCTCCAACCCGACCAACTGCCGCGCCGCATCGTTCAGATAGAAGACGGCACCATCGGTCCGCGCCATGCTGACGAAATCGTTGCTGTTTTCAACCAGCCGGACGAAATGGTCACGCTCCTCCTCGCTGTCGCGCAGCGCGGTGATGTCGCGCGATACCGACAGGATACGGTCGGGCGCGCCGTCCAGCCCGGCGATCGGACTGACCGCGACATGCCACCATTTGGGCGTACCCAGATAGGTGTCAGCCTTGCCGATGAAGCTGGTCGCCTCCCCCCGCCGCGCCGCCTCGACGGCGGCATGGGCCGCGGCATGACCCGCTCCCTGCCAGAATTGCGGCCAAGGGCATCCGGCGACGGCATTGAAGTCGCTGATCTCCATCACGCGCATGCCGCCTTCGCTCATGAAGGTCAGCCGCGCGTCGAGATCGATCACCTTGATGCAGTCGGTCGAACTCGAAAGCACGCTGAGGAGAAACGCCTCGCGCTCGGCCAATGTGCGGTTCACCCGCTCCAGTTCCTCGCGCGATCGGCGCAACTCCTGCTCGACCGCGCTTTGCCGGCTGACATCGACATTGTTGCCGATCCAGCGGCACACCCGACCGCCCGCGTCGCGCAAGGGAACGACGCGGGTCAGGAACGGGCGATAGACCCCGTCCGCGCCGCGCAAGGAACAGACCGTTTCGAACGGTTCGCCCGTCGCCCGGGCACTCGCCCATCGTTCCGTCACCTGGGGCAGGGCGGCCGGTTCGTAGAAGGATTGCCAACCATCATGGTCCGTGTCGTCGGGCGTGGATCCGCAATAGTCATGCCAGCGGCGGTTACACCACAGAACCTGGCCGTCCACGTCGGCGACCCAGCTCAGGGTCGGCAGATTGTCGATCAGTTCGCGATAGCCGATACCCGTGTCGGACGAAGACGCCTCCGCCTCTCCCGCCGCGCGGGCAATGCCGTGCCGCCAGTAAAGATCACCGAAGGTCAGGGTCGAAACTTCGTCGACACCATCGGCTTCATATTCCCCCAACGCGGCATCGCGCTTCATTCATCAGTCCCCCGTACGCAACGTCAGGACGTCACTCCCCCCCAGTCTAGGAGAGGAGTTGCACGAGTTCCAGATCGAAATAGGTCGTCAGCGGGCCCCACCCCGCGCGGATCGTCCTTATATTGGGCAAATGTCAGGCGGCCATGACCCATGGTGTCGCAGACGCCGACAGCGCGCCTTTATTGGTTCACGCCTTGCGACGCGATCGCCTGAACACGCAGCCGTGGGAAGACTTCCTGCAAGGACTTGGTGTCGGGCAGGATATATACATAGCCGCCCTTCCGTCGAAATGCCGGACGTAACTGCTTGGAATAAAAGGCTTGTGGCACGTTGATACAGCCAAAGGTGATCCGATTGTCGTCGGGCGTCGGCGACAGCATCCGTTCGCGGCGCCTTTCCTTGCTGCTGGCATCCTTGGGGATCGGATGAAGCGCCACTGACGTGGCGTAATCGACCCACAAAACCCGCTCCCCCGCCACCGGCAGCCCGAACTTGGCGAAATAGCGCCCAGCCGGCGTGGTCTTCTCGGCGGGGCCCAGCGAGGCCAGCGTCTTGGTGCCCACACCGGGACTGGCCTCGTCGCCCGGAGCGATCCCGATCAGGACCGGCACGGCGGCCATTGGCTTGCCGTCAGGCGCAAACAAGAACAATGCGGCATTGGTCTTGTCGACGACCGCCCAAGGCAGACCGCGATTGTCGCCCGATCCGTTCACCCAGGCGATGACCTGCTCGACACCCGGCGATGGCGCGATCGCGGGTGCGGCTTCCGCTTTGGGCTGGACGACCTTGCGCAGCTGGGCCTTGCGTGCGGGCTTGGCGGCGGTGGCTCGGACCGCCTTGGGACGCGCATCCGTGACGGCCGGAGCGGTCAGGGCGAGACCGAGCAGCGGCGCCAGCACATGAATCATCGGCAATGGCAACTCGACAAAAAGGGCCGGTCCTCCCCGATGGGAAGACCGGCACAGGAAAGGGGACTGTAGCTTATCGGGTCGAAACCGATCCGATCAATGGCGCGGGCGACGCGCGGGCTTCTGCTCCTGGACGGTCAGCCGCTGTTCGACGCCATCGACGCGAGCGCCGAGTTGGTCGAGCCGCTGGCCGTTATTCTGGGCCTGACCCGAAGCCGCCTGTGCCTCGGCAAGCGCCGCCTTGGCGGTGCCATCGGTTTGCTGGAGCCGCGATTCCAGCGAGTCCACGCGCTGGCTGACCGGGGCGATCTGTTCCCGAACGAAGGATTTGGTGGCGCAACCGCTAAGGCCGACGGCGCCGGCGAGCGTCACCACCGCGAGCAGGGATTTGGATGCAAAAGCAGACATAGCAGTTCTCTCAGTCGTTAACCAACCGCAACAACGAAGCTGAGCATGAAAAGTTCGACAATCCCGATTCTGTTCGACCGTGCCGGTTTTTCGACCAAGCGATTACTGACTATTGATCGCGATCAACTTTAAAACATCTTACTTTGTTAAGTTCCAGTTCAGAACATATCACCGTCGACCTGAACGCTTGGCGAACGGATCGCGCGGGATGCCGTCGCGGCCTGTATCGTCACGCGCCGGCCTGGTCGGCGCGGCCCTGCGTGCGGCGACGCAATCGCGCAGGGCCGCGATCGCCGCCCCGCTGCCGTCCAGCGCCAGCCGCTCGACCGGCACATCGCCCCGCGCGATGTCGAGCCGAAGCGACTTGGCGAGATAGGTCGGAAAGGCCTTTTCGAAACTGGTGACGAAGCCCCGCTTCCCGTCCGAGGCGAGCCCAACTGCGAAATGCTTGGGGTAGCCGCCATTGGTCAGCCGGAAATCGAGGGCCAGCCGCTCCTTCGGCTTGATCGACCAGTTGGCGTTCAGCACGGTCAGATGGTTCGACCCGTCCCGGTCCAGCCCGAGGAGCAGCGTGGTGTCGCCGGGGCGCGGATAGACGCGCGTTAGGAAACACCCCTCCCCGTCCTCGCTCGGCGCCAGCGTCCAGTCGCCCAGGTCGCGCGGCGGGCCATCGGCGGCACTCGCCGCTCCGCCGCCGACGACCAGCATGGCGAACAGCATCAATGACGCGAGACGATGGGTAGGGATGGTCATGATCTTGGGTCCTCCGCCGCGATCCTATAAGCGACGCGTGCCTTTGGCCAAGCCTATGCCATCCGTTCGCGCACGACCCGCTCCAGCACGTCGAGCGGCATCGCCCCCAGCGTCAGCACCTCGTGGAACCGCTTGGGGTCCCACGCCGCCCCCGCCCTGGACCGGGCCTCGTCGCGCAGACGGGTCCAGACGGTGTGCCCGATCTTGTAGCTACAGGCCTGCCCCGGCCAGACGGTATAGCGGTCGATCTCCCCCTGGCTGCGCCCGCGTGCGATGCCGGTGGTCGCGATCAGATAGTCGGTCGCCTTCTCCCGGCTCCAGCGCTTGGCATGCATGCCCGAGTCCACGACCAGCCGGGTCGCGCGGAAGAGCAGCGATTGCAGATAACCGATCTGCCCCAGCGGATTGCCCTCATACATGCCCATTTCATCCGCCAGCTGCTCCGAATAGAGCGCCCAGCCTTCCGAATAGCCGGAATAGAAGCCGCGGCGGCGGATCAGCGGAATATCCTGGCTCTCCAGCGCCGACATGACCTGAAGGTGATGGCCCGGCACCGCCTCATGATAGGTCAGCGTCGCCAGCCCGAATTTGGGGCGGTCGAACGTGTCGCGCAGGTTGATGAAATAGATGGCGGGCCGCGACCCGTCGAGCGAGGCGGATTGGTAATAGCCGCCCGGCGCGCCCGCCTGGATCGCTTCAGGCACACGCCGGATTTCGACCGGCGCCTTGGGCAGCGTCGCGAATTGCTCGGGCAAACGCCGGGTCATTGCCGCGACCTGCGCGCGGAGTTGTTCGAGCAACGCCTCACGCCCCGGATCGGTATTGGGGTAAAGCTGGTCGGGGCGCTTGTTGAGCGCGACCAGACGATCGCCGACGCTCCCTTGGGACATGCCCTGCGACTTCAGGATGGTATCGATCCGCGCGCCGATCTCCGCCACCTGCGCCAGTCCGAGCCGATGGATCTCATCGCCGGCCATGTCGGTCGTCGTCGCCGCACTGGCGGCGGCGGTGTAATAGGCGGCGCCATCGGGCAGCCGCCAGACGCCTGCATCATGCACCGCCCGCCCACGCAATTCGGTGACCAGCGCGCGCTGGCGATCAAGCGCCGGAAAGACCCGCTCCTGCATCAGCCGGGCGACGATGGCGGCGCGCTCGGGCGGCAGCTGGGCGGCCTTCAACTTGGCGGCCAGATCGACCGCTGGACCGGTTTCCTCGGGCGCCTTGTCGCGCACCGCCGCCAACTGCTTCAGCGTGGTGTCGAGGATATAGTCGGGCGCGAAGACAGACTTGCCCGCATCCTCGCGCTGGCGCTCCGTCTCGGCATCGACCGCATGCGCGAACGCTTCCACCCGCGCGACATAGGCGTCCGCATCGGCGGCGTTGGTCACCCGGTGCTGGCTCGACAGGAAATCGGGGACGTCGCGATAGGCGCCCGACAATTGACTGAGCACATAAGGGGCATAGCGCCCCGCGCTGGAACCATAGGCGAAGCGCTCGCCGGCGATCACCCGGTCGAGCCCATAGGCGACGATGTCATAATCCAGCCGCGCCGCCTGGCCCAGCGAGGCACGGGGAATGGTGCGCAACGCTGCCCTCTCCTGCCTGGCCCGTGCGAACTGCCGCGCCTCACCGGCGCGCGAGGCATCGCCCAGCCTGCCCTTCAAGGAGGCACGCGGCCCGGTATCGAGGCCCAGCGAGGTCGCCTGCTCCGGATTATCCTCCAGACGCGCATAGAAGAAGCGGTCCAGCATCGCCCGCAAGTCCGCATCGCGCGCGCCCTCCGCCGCGCGCGCCGCACCCGGCAGGACAGTGGCGACGGTCATGAGGCTGGCGGAGGCGAGGAACTGGCGACGCTGCATGGATACTCCCGTGTCGGTGAAACGAGGCACGGACGCTAAGATGTTGTAGCAGCTATGCAAAGCGAATTGTCGGCGGGCGTCCCGCCACCGTACCGAGGGGCGATCTGCATCGAATCTGCACCGGATGCGAACGGAATGACCGTCGCCTGGACCGGCCCGCCTCGACCGGCCGCGTCCATATCGCCCCACCACGGGGAGATCGGCACGACCATGCATACGTCCAGACATCATAGCTTCCTCGTCAAGCTGACCGGCGCGGCGGCGCTGGTCGGGCTGGCGCACCTGCTCTTCTATGGCGAGGAGCCCGGCTGGACGCTGGGCGGCTTCGCGCTGGCGTGGAGCGCGGTCCTGACGCTGACCCGTGCCGATGTCCGCGCGAGCCGCCCGGCGCGGGTCGCGCTCGCCATGGCGACGCTGTTCGGGCTGATGCTGGTCGACGATCCTGGCCCCCTCAAATCGCTATTGTTCCTGTTCGCGATCGGATCGGCCACGCTGTTGCCGCTGCGGGGGTTCGACGATGCGATCCAATGGGCGGGGCGGCTGTTTGTCCACGGTGCGCTGAGCCTGATCGCACCGCTGCGCGACGTCGGTCGGCTGATGCGGGTCGAAGGGCGACGGGGCGGCCGGCGGGTGGTCATGGCGGTCGCGGCGGTGCTGGTCGTTCCGATGATCGGCAGTGCGGTGTTCCTGACCCTGTTCGCCCAGGCCAATCCGCTGATCGCCAACGCCTTCGCCGCGATCCGCTTTCCCGACCTGTCGACGCTGTTGCTGCGGCTGCTCTTCTCCCTGCCCTTCCTGATCCTCATCTGGTCCAGCCTGCGGCCGCGACGCACCTTGCTGCGCGCCGGGATCACGCGGCGGGACGAAGGTGCGCCCATGCCGCATCTGGCGCGCGGCACGCTGATCCTTTCGCTCGCCGCGTTCAACGTCATCTTCGCGATCCAGAATGCGCTCGACATCGCATTTCTCTGGAGCGGCGCGCCGCTGCCCCAAGGCGTGACGTTGGCCGATTATGCGCATCGGGGGGCCTATCCGCTGATCGTCACCGCCCTGCTGGCCGGGGGGTTCGTGCTGCTCGCCTCGCGACCCGATGGCGCCGTGCGGGAAAGCCGGTCGCTGCGGCGGCTGATCATCCTGTGGGTGGCGCAGAACATCCTGCTGGTGGCGTCGAGCATGTTGCGCACGGTCGACTATATCGCCGCCTATTCGATGACGGGGTGGCGGATCGCGGCGCTCGCCTGGATGGCGCTGGTCGCGGTCGGGCTGGTCCTGATCGTCTGGCGGATGCAGCGCGGGCGTTCGGCACGCTGGCTGATCAACGCCAATGCCTTGGCGGCGGGTGCAGTCCTGACCGCCGGATGCGCCAGCGATCTGGGGAGTATCGCGGCGCAGTGGAACGTCGCCCATGCTCGAAGCGCCACCGACATCGACCTCTGCTATCTGGAAGATCTGGGCCCCTCCGCCCTGCTGCCGCTGATCGCGCTCGAACGCCGGGCGGGCCCGGTCCTGCGCGCGCGGACCGCCAATATCATCGGCGATACCATGCAGCGGACGGAGCGGCGGCAGTCCGACTGGCATAGCTGGACCTGGCGCGACGCCCGCCGCCTGTCGGCCGCCCGTGCGCTGGTCGGGACGCGCCGTCCCGCCCGGACGCCAACCGTCTGCGGCGAGCCGCTAAACACCGAGCCCGACGAGACCCCGTTGACGAAGGCCGCCCGGTCATGATCCTGTGCCCCATGCCGCGTACGATCCTGGTCGCCGACGACGACCCCAATATCCGCCAATTGCTCGTCTTCGCGCTCGGCAAGGCGGGGTTGGACGCGATCGAGGCGGCGGATGGCGAAGCCGCGCTGGCCGAAGTAGCCGCGCGTCGACCCGATCTGGTCGTGCTGGACATCAACATGCCGCGGATGGACGGGCTGGAGGTGTGCCGGCGGCTGCGCGCGGAAGGGGAAACGCCGATCCTGTTCCTGTCCTCGCGCGATGACGAGATCGACCGCGTGCTGGGGATCGAACTTGGCGCGGACGATTATGTGGTCAAGCCCTTCTCTCCGCGGGAGGTGGTCGCGCGGGTCATGGCGATCCTGCGCCGCACCCATGCCCATCCGCCCAGCGTCGATCATGCCGGGTCGGTGATCCGGCATGGCCGCCTGACCCTGGACATCGAAGCATGGCAGGCGCGCTGGGAGGGGGCGGACGTGCCCCTGACCGTCACCGAATTCTCGATCCTTCGGACGCTGGCGGTAATGCCGGGCAAGGTCTTCGGGCGCGACGCGATCATCGATCGGCTGCATGGACCGGGCTTTGCCGTGACCGACCGGACCGTCGACAGCCATATCCGCAACCTGCGCGCCAAGTTCGCCGAGCGGGGCGGCAGCGACCTGATCGAGACGCGGGCGGGCATAGGCTATCGGCTGGGGGCCTGTACCGGCGCGAGCGCGTGATCGGCCGGCTGAAAGCCTGGGGGAAGCGGCATTGGCCCAGGCTGGCGCTGCGGACCTATTTGTTCGCCAGCTTTTTCCTCGTCGCCGCGCTGCCCGGCGTCGGGGCGGTGGCACTCCGCGTCTATGAGAATACCCTGGTCCGCCAGACCGAGGCGGAACTGGTCGCGCAAGGGGCCGCGCTCGCCGCCAGTGCCGGGGCGCTCTGGCCCATAGGCATGCCGCGGCGCAGCGTCCATCCGGCCTATCCGGTACACTCGGCATCCACCACCTCGGTCGATCTTAGCGCGACGCCGATCCTGCCCGAGCGGCCTGCCCCGCGCCCCGCCGGCGCCCCCTCCCCGGACGCCCGCTCGGCGGTCGCCCTGCTCGCGCCGGTGCTGGCGGAGACGCGCGCCGCCACGCTCGCCTCGATCATCCTGCTCGACCGCGAGGGGCGGATCGTCACCGGCACACCTCGGGTCGGCAGCTATCGCGACTTGCCCGAGGTCGCCGCCGCGCTGAAGGGAATTCCGCGCACCGTCCTGCGCCGCGACGGGCGCTACAAGGCGATATACCGTTTCGACTGGCTATCCCGCGCGGCGGCGACCCGCGTCCATTATGCCCGGCCGATCCGGGTCGGTGGCCGCGTCGTCGGGGTGCTGCTCCTGTCGCGCTCGGCCCGGTCGCTGTTCGTCGGGCTGTATCAGGATTGGGGTAAGATCGTCATCGGGGTGCTGGCGATCCTCGGCACGCTGATCCTGTTGTCGGGCGTGCTGTCCCGCGCGATCGCCCGTCCGATCGAGGAGTTGCAGGGCGCCAGTCGCGACGTCGCGGCCGGGCGCGGCACGGTGCCCGCCATTCCCGCCACGGCTGCGATCGAAATTCAGGACCTCTATCGCGACTTCGCCGCCATGGCGCAGGCGATCGAGGCGCGGTCCCATTATCTTCGCAACTTCGCCTATGCGGTCAGCCACGAGTTCAAGACCCCGCTGAGCGGCATTCGCGGCGCGATCGAGTTGCTCCAGGATCATGGCGGAGAGATGTCGGCGGCGGAGCGCGCACGTTTCCTGGCCAATGCGGATGGCGATGCGCAGCGGTTGACGCTGCTTGTCTCGCGCCTGCTCGATCTGGCGCGGGCGGATATGGGCGGTGCGGAGGCGAACGCAGCGAGCGACGTGATGGCGATCGTGCGAACCCTGGCCGATGCCTATCGGCGCGCGAGCTTGTCGATCGCGGTCAAGAGCCCCGGCCCCACCGTCCCCGTAGCCATTGCCGAACGGACGGTGGAGGCGGTGCTGACCACGCTGATCGAGAACAGCATTCAGGCGGGGGCAACTGCCGTGTCCATCCAGATCGAGCGGAACGAGTTGGTCCGCATCTCGGTGACCGATGACGGTGTGGGCATTCCGCCGGGCGACCGTGATCGCATCTTCGAACCCTTCTTCACCTCCCGCCGGGCAAGCGGCGGCACCGGCCTGGGTCTGCCTATCGCGCGGGCATTGCTGGTCGGGGCGGGCGGCACGCTGGAGCTGGTCGAAACCATGCCGGGCACGACCATGCGGCTCATCCTGCCCATCGCACCCGCTTCGGCGGAGGCTTAACGATAGCGCCCCATCGTGACCTTCAGCACGACAGGGCGATCTACAATATTGATGCCATAATCGGTCTGGTCACCATTCCACACCCGGTCCATGACCCATCGGCCATCGGCAAAATGCCCCTCCTCGACCCGGACCATCATCGCCCTCGGGTCGGGCTGCGCGGGGTCCAGGCGGATGCGGACATGATCGCCGGTCACCAGGAATTCGTCGCGTGACAGGTGGATCACCGCGACGCCGCCAACCGGTTCCGCCTTCCAGGGCGCGGGCTCGGACTTGAGCCAGGTCCAGCTCTTTTCCCCGAATTGCCACTGGCCGAATTCGGCGCGGACGCGCCAGTCGCCCATCACCGTCTCCCGGTCGCTGCCGTCGTCCGGTCTGGCCGCCCCCCAGGTCGGGTGTTCGAACGCCGCCTGCGCCCAGTCGCGCATCACCCCGGCCAACGCGCCATAGGGCCCCGCAAAGGCGTCGAGCGTCGCCGCGTCGAGCGCACGCGCGCCCAACGGATAGTTGAAGAAGCCCGTGTCATCCATGCCGAACGGCGCAAAGCCGATCGCCCCGCGCCCCAGCGCTTCGTAGAAATAGCGGGCGAACTCGCGGGCGTTGCCGATTTCGGGCACCAGCAACGGATTGTCCGCCCGTGCATAGGCGTCGAGATACAGGGCGACATTCCCGCTCGCCCGGTCGTAAATGTCGGGTGCCTCGGCATCGAGCGAGGGCGCGGCGGCCTTCCATATGTCGAGCACGTCCTGCTGCGGTCCGCCGCTCGCCACGCCGTCGGGATCGGGCACGTTGGAGGGCCCGGCCAGCGCGGCGTTGACATACATGGGCAGCGGCTTGACCGCCTTGCCCGCCGCCGCAATCTCCTCGATGTAGCGCGCGGTGTACCAGCTGTTGAAGGCGCGGTCCGCCTGCGCCCCGAACACTGCCTGCCAATTGCCCGGACGCTTGCCGAGCTTGCGGACCAGCGCATCCGGTACCGGCCTGTCGAACAGCGCCTGTGCCCCCGCCGAGAAATCGCGCGGATTGCGATAGCTGCCCACTTCATTCTCCGGCTGGACCATGATGACCGTATTCTGGGGATCATGATCCTTCAGATAGGTCATCAGCCGGACGAAGGCGCGCTTGTCCGCCTCGAGCGTGGTGCGCGCCATCGGGGTCAGAGCGTAATGATCCTTGCCGTCGCGGGTCTTCATGCGGGGGAAGCGGCGATTGTCGAGCTTGACCCAGTCGGGCGTGTAGCCGGGCGAGGTATTCTTCCACGTTCCGAACCATAGCAGAACGATCCGCTTGTCATGCGCGCGCGCCTGATCGAGCAAGGTCTGGACGAAGGTAAAGTCGAACCGCCCCTCCTCGGGCTCGATCTGTTGCCAGGCGACGGGAATTTCGATCGTATTGGCATGGAGACGGTCGAGCACCGGCCAGACCTGCGGCAAGGCGGCGGCATAGTTGCTGGAATTGTTGACCTGCGCCCCCAGCATCAGAAAGGGCCGCCCATCGACCATCAGGGCATGTCGCCCATTTCTGGTCACGATATGCGGCACGGTATCGCTCTGCGCGGCGGCCGGCATCGCCAGCCCGAGCGCCAGCGCGGCCCAGGACATTGCAAGGCGCATGGACATTCCCCTCCCGGTTGGCGGATCGCCGCCCCATGCCCCTTTTGTGCACGGTGGCGCGCCCCGCATCAACCGGGTGACGTCAACGCGCCATGGTCACGCCGCGCCGGATCGCGACACCACCAGTCCGACCGCGGCGATCCGCTCGACCTCCTCATAGCCCGGCTGGTCCAGATCCTCGCTGAAGATGTCCGGATCGAGCTCGGCATAATGCAGGGTCAGCGCGTCCCCGGACCAGCGCGACCGGAGTCCATCGAGCAGGACATCGCGGCCATCGACGATCGACACGCCGGTATGCAGGATCAACCGTCCCCCCGGTGCCAGCAGCTTCACCCCCTGCATCACCCAATCCAGCGAGAGTTGCGCGCCGTAAAGTTCACCGCCGTCGCGATAGGCGCGGCGATCGGCATCGATCATGAAGGGCGGATGGGTGACGATCAGGTCGAACAGACCCGTCAATTTCTGGGGCTCGCGCACCTGCACCGCATCATAGGCGATAGCCGCATGTTCGGCATTGATGCTCGACAGGAACAGCGCCTTGGGATTGATGTCGGCGAGCGTAAGATGCGCATCCGCTATCGCCGACGCTGCCGATATGCCCCCGACACCCGCCCCCGCACCATAGTCCAGCACGCGCCGCGCGCCCGAATATCGGTTCTCGGTGATCCATCGTGCGAAGCGGTGGCTGTCGGGGCCCAGGAACACCGCATCCTGCGCGGTCGTGGGATAGGCGGAATGCAAATAAAGCTGCTCGCCGACATTCGACACGCGCAGCGTCGACGCGAGGTGGCCGTCGGGCAATGCGCGAACCGCTCCTGCCGCTTCCAGCGCCTCGACCATCTCGACGTCGAGCAGGGCCCGGTCGAATGGCAGATTCCATCCCAGCACATCGCGCAATGCGGTGGCGACGCGACGGGTGGGCCGCTTCAGCACCCGCGCATGGGTTGCCGGGGTGGCGGTGGTGAAGGCGTAATCACGCCGCGCCAGCAAGCGAAGCAGTGCAAGCAAAGCCGGACGGCGGGCCTGGTCATACCAAGGCTCAGCCTCCGCCAGACCCGGCCCACCCATGATATTGATTTGACTCAACATACTGATCCCATGCCATTTTCTTCAAAACGACATAGGGAATGACAGCGTCCCCGGTTCCGGGATTTGACGTGGTTTAGTGGGTTTCCGCCGAGACGGGTGACACGGCCCGGGCATCGCGCGCCGCCTCTGTCCGCAGCGATCGTTGCGCCATCACAGACCATGCCGCCTCCGCGCGCAAGCATCGATCGCGGACATTGGCCAGGTCGGAGGCCTCGGCCTGATGGCGACAATCGGCGGCACGCTGCAGATACATTTCGGAGTCACGCATGACGGGGCCTTTCCGACGGAGAAAAACGGGTTGGCTGGGCGATCGCTGAGGCGGGATCGACCTGTCGACCCCGCCCGAACTGCGATCAGTCGACGGGTTGGAGATTGACCGCCGCCATCTTGCCGCGACGATCCTGTTCGAGTTCATAGCCGATGCGCTGGTTCTGCTGCAGCGTGATCATCCCTGCCCGCTCCACGGCGGAGACATGGACGAAGGCGTCGGTGCCGCCATTGTCCGGCGTGATGAAACCATAGCCCTTGTCGGCGTTGAAGAATTTGACGGTTCCGTTCTGGCTCATGATATTTCCTTCGTTTGACGGGTCTGCCGAAAAGCGGCGGGCCCGAGGGGGCCTCGACAGCAGGGAAAGAAGGAAAAAGGGCCGCAAAGCGCCGAAAACCGTCGATATGCGACTAAAGCGGCTCTAACATGGGAATCAGGCAGCCATTTCGCAACCACCCGTCCCGTGAAGCGGGGGCGCGATCCTTCGATATTCGGCGGCCAGGCCCATAATGTCCTTCATGGTGAAGTTGCCCGGGTCCTCGGCCTTGGCCTCTCGCCAGTCACCGATCTCGGCCATTCGTACCGGCCGCATCGCGACGATGCCGATCCAATGGGCGAGCAGAACGTCCAGTTCGCGAAAGCCGTTGGCGGTGACGCGCGCGCGCACCGTCCGCCCCTTCTCCGTCAGGTCGGCAAAGCCGGTGGCCCAAAGCGGCGCGATGCGTTCCTCGACCACGCGAATCCCGTTCATCAATGCGCTATATGCCCGAGCCCGATCCGCGTCGCCAGGGATGGCGAACCGGCTCAACGGCGGCCCGCCCGACGCCAGTATCGACGGCGCAGCCAACGGGTGATCAGGCGCGCGATCATGCGGGTCGGCTTTGCGGGGAGGCACGGTCTCCGCGATCCCCGGGTTGGAACAGGCTGGTCATCACAAGGCTCCGACGCGACAAGCGGGAGCACGAGGTCTCTCAGCCGCCAGCGCTTGCGAGTGTCAAACCGGCGATGGCCATGGCTACCATGTCGCACGCCGCCCGTCGCGTGGTTTCTGCAAGGGGTTAAGGCCTAACTTCCGGGGACCTGCCGACAATCCTTATCCCATGATATTTTTTCGCGACACCAAATCGCCTAGCGTGCGTTATCCTGCCGAAATCTTTCTGAATTCCACCGACGCGCGCCCCTTGCTGGCGCTGTGTCGTGCGTCGGCATGATAAGATTTTTGCGGATCTGGGTTGAGAGGAACCGGGACATTGGCGGATAACGAAGAGGTTTCGATGTCGCGGCGCGGCGTGATCGTGGGCAGTGCGGCCACGGCCATGGCGGCCTCCGCGCCCCTGGACGCTCAGCAGAGTAGGACCACCATGCCGCCCGATCCCGCCGCCATGAAGGTCATGATGAAGGTGAACGGCAAGCCGCGCAGTCTGTCCGTCGATCCGCGCACGACCCTGCTCGACACATTGCGCGAGCATCTGCACCTGACTGGCACGAAAAAGGGGTGCGACCATGGCCAGTGCGGGGCCTGCACGGTGATCGTCAACGGACAGAGGATCAATAGCTGCCTCAGCCTGGCGCTCCAGCATGAGGGCGACAGCATCACCACGATCGAGGGATTGGGAACGCCCGAAAAGCTCCACCCGATGCAGGCCGCCTTTGTCCGCCATGACGGCTATCAGTGCGGCTATTGCACGCCGGGGCAGATCTGTTCGGCGGTCGGGGTGCTCGACGAGATCAAGCGCGGCGTGCCCAGCCATGTCCAGGCCGACCTGACCGCGCGTCCGCAGGCTACGGGGATCGAGATGCGCGAACGGATGAGCGGCAATATCTGCCGCTGCGGCGCCTATTCCAACATCGCCGACGCCATGGCGGACGTCGCGGGAGGCAAGGCATGAAGGCTTTCACCTATGAACGCGCCAAGGACCCGGTGGCGGCTGCCCGCGCTGCGACCCGTCCGGGCGCCAAGTTCCTGGCGGGCGGGACCAACTTGCTGGACCTGATGAAGATCGAGGTGGAAACGCCGACCCATCTGATCGACGTGCAGGATCTGGGTCTCGACCGGATCGAGAAGACCAACGAGGGAGGGCTGCGCATCGGCGCCTTCGTCACGAACACCGCACTTGCCGCCGACGAGCATGTGCGGCGCGACTATGGGGTCCTGTCGCGTGCGATCGTCGCGGGAGCAAGCGGTCAGTTGCGCAATAAGGCGACGACCGCGGGTAATCTGCTCCAGCGGACACGCTGTCCCTATTTCTACGACACCAACATGGCCTGCAACAAGCGCAAGCCGGGCACCGGATGCAGCGCGATCGGCGGCTATTCGCGTCAACTGGCGGTGGTGGGGTCGAGCAACGACTGTATCGCCACCAACCCCAGCGACATGAACGTCGCGATGCGCGTGCTGGACGCGGTGGTCGAGACGGTGAATCCGCAAGGACAGACGCGCGCGATCCCGATCGCCGACTTCCACCGCCTGCCGGGCAACACCCCGCATGTCGAAACGGCATTGCAGCCGGGCGAGTTGATCACGGCCGTCACCCTGCCCCGCCCGATCGGCGGCACCCATGTCTATGAAAAGGTCCGCGACCGGGCATCCTATGCCTTTGCGCTCGTATCGGTGGCCGCCGTCGTCCAGAAGGACGGCTCGGGCCGCGTCGCCGTCGGCGGCGTCGCGCACAAGCCGTGGCGGGTCGAGGCGGCGGAAGCGGCGATGCTGCAAGGGGCCAAGGCGGTGACGGCTACGCTGCTAGCCAATGCCCGCCCCACCCGGGACAATGCCTATAAGGTGCCGCTCGTCGAACGGACGTTGGCGGCCGTCATCAGCCAGGCGAGGACCGCATGAAGTTCACCGAGCCTGCGGGCACCAATCCCATTGACCGCATGACCGTGGTCGGCCGTGCGACGGACCGCATCGACGGCCCGCGCAAGACCAGCGGTACCGCCCCCTATGCCTATGAGCATCATGCCGAGGCACCTAATGCCGCCTATGGCTGGATCATCGGGTCGGCGATCGCCAAGGGCCGCATCCGCTCGATGAACCTGGACGACGCGCGCGGTGCGCCCGGCGTGCTCGGGATCGTCACCGCCGCCGATGCGGGCAAGCTGGGCAAGGGCAATTTCAACACGGTCAAGCTGCTGGGCGGGCCGGACGTCGACCATTACCATCAGGCGGTCGCCATCGTCGTGGCCGAAACCTTCGAGCAGGCGCGCGCCGCCGCCGGGCTGGTCCGGATCGATTATGAGCGTGTGAAGGGCCAATATGATCTGGCCGAAGCGCTGAAGACGGCACCGCTGACCGGCGGTGACAGCGACGAGGGGAGCAAATCCCCCGCCGCCGATCGGACGGGCAAGTTCGAAAGCGCCTTCGCGGCGGCACCGGTGACGCTCGACGCGACCTATACCACCCCCGATCACAGCCATGCGATGATGGAGCCCTTCGCCTCGATCGCGGCATGGGACGGGGATCGCGTGACGGTATGGACTTCGAACCAGATGATCGCCTGGGGGCGTGGCGACCTGGCCAAGACGCTGGGGCTGCCCAAGGAAAAGGTGCGGCTAATCTCTCCTTATGTCGGCGGCGGATTTGGTGGAAAGCTGTTCCTGCGCGCCGATGCGGTGATGGCGGCGCTGGGCGCCAAGGCGGTCGGACGGCCGGTCAAGGTGGCGATGCAGCGGCCGCTGATGGCGAACAATTCCACCCATCGCCCCGCGACGACGCAGCGTATTCGCATCGGTGCCGCCAAGGACGGCACGATCCAGGCAATCGCGCATGAAAGCGGTTCGGGCGACCAGCCGGGCGGCGGTCCCGAGACGGCGGTGAACCAGACGAAGCTGCTCTATGCCGGGCCGAACCGCCTGACGTCGATGCGCCTTGCGGTCCTGAACCTGCCCGAGGGCAATGCGATGCGCGCGCCGGGCGAAGCACCGGGCATGATGGCGCTGGAAATCGCCATGGACGAGATGGCCGAGAAACTGGCCATGGACCCGGTTGCCTTCCGCGTGAAGAACGACACCCAGGTCGATCCCGAAAAGCCCGAGCGTCGCTTCTCGCAGCGCCAGCTTGTCCGCTGTCTGGAGGAAGGTGCACAGCGCTTCGGCTGGTCGCGGCGCAATCCCCAGCCAGCCCAGGTCCGTGACGGGCGGTGGCTGGTCGGCATGGGCGTCGCCTCGGCCTTCCGCAACCATATGAACATGAAGTCGGCGGCACGGGTCACATTGGGCAAGGATGGCCAGGTCATGGTCGAAACCGACATGACCGACATCGGCACCGGCAGCTACACGATCATCGCGCAGACCGCGGCCGAGATGATGGGCGTGCCGATGGGCTCGGTCGACGTTCGGCTGGGCGACAGCGCCTATCCCGTTTCGGCGGGCTCGGGCGGCCAGTTCGGTGCGGCCAATGCGACGGCGGGCGTCTATGCCGCATGCGTCAAGCTGCGCGAGGCGGTCGCGCAGCGGCTGGGCTTCAACTCGGCCGACCTGACCTTTGCGGATGGCCAAGTGACGGGCGGCAATCGCTCGGTGTCGTTGCGCGAGGCCGCCGCAGCGGGCGCCCTGTCGGCGGAGGACGGCATCGAGTTCGGCGATCTCGACAAGAGCTATCAGCTATCGACCTTCGGCGCGCATTTCGTCGAGGTCGGGGTGGACGCCTATACCGGCGTGACGCGCCTGCGCCGGATGCTCGCAGTGTGTGCGGCGGGTCGTATCCTCAACCCCAAGGCGGCGCGCAGCCAGGTGATCGGCGCGATGACCATGGGGGTCGGCTCGGCGCTGATGGAGGAACTGGCCGTCGACACGCGCTTTGGCTTCTTCGTCAATCATGACCTTGCCGGATATGAGGTGCCGGTTCACGCCGATATTCCGCATCAAGAGGTGATCTTCCTGGAGGAAGCCGACGACAAGGCCAATCCGATGAAGGCCAAGGGCGTGGGCGAACTCGGGCTCTGCGGTGTCGGTGCAGCAGTCGCCAACGCGGTCTATAACGCGACCGGGGTGCGCATCCGCGATTATCCGCTGACCCTGGAGAAGCATCTGGATCGCCTGCCCGCCATCGCCTGAGGGTGGCGCTTAGGCCCGCATGGCGGCGACCAGATCATGGTGACTGGGCAGGTCGGCGACCGCCCGGTCACCAAAGACGCGCAGCTTGCGGAACAGCCGCTCCGCCGCGTCGTCTCGCGTCGACGGCTCGCCCCCCGCCTCGTCGGCGAAACCCATGCCGTAGAGGATATATTGGTAGTTGAAATAGGCGAAGCTCTCGACATCGAGCGTGAAGTCGAAGCGTCCCGGCGGCCGATAGCGCCATTGTGCCAGCAGATCGCGCAGCCGGTCGGAGATCGAGCCCGAATGGACATTGTCGCGCCAAAAGGGCTCGTCCCGGCGGCTGAGACAGTAATGGAGCTTCAGGAAATCGGTGATGGTCCGATAGCGCGCCGTCATCAGCGCGTTGAACCGCGCGGCGGGCGCATCGATCGGACCGCGATGGGGAAACAACTCGGCCAGCATCGCCACCGCCGCCTCGATCAGCACAATGCCGGTCGATTCCAACGGCTCCAGAAACCCGCCCGCCAGCCCGATCGCCACACAATTGCCGATCCAGGGACGCCGCCGATAGCCGGGCTCGAAGGTCAGGAGGCGTGGCTCAACCATAGCCGGATCGCGCCCCAGATAGGCCGCCAGCGTCCGTAATGCGGTATCGTCGTCCATATGCGCGTCGGAATAGACCGTGCCGATCCCCCGCCCCTGCGCCAGGCCGATGTCCCAGCTCCAGCCTGCCGGATGCGCGGTGGCGACCGTCATGGTCGGCAGGCCGCCTCCTGCCGCCGCCTCGTCATAGGGCAGGCGACAGGCGAGCGCGCGATTGGTGAAAAGCTGATCCCGGACCGACACCAGTTCCTCGCCGAGCACGCCGCCAATCAGTTCGGCCCGCTGTCCCGTGCAATCGACGTAAAGGTCCGCGACCAGCGAGCCATGATGGTCGGTCAGGATATGGTCGATCGCCCCCGCCCCGTCACGCGCCGCGCCGATCAACCGTCCGTGCAGATGGCGGACGCCCATAGCCACCGCATGGTCCGCCAACAGCGCGACGAGACGATGCGCATCGAAATGATAGGCATAGCTCAACGGGCCGTCATACGCCCCCTCCCCCGCCTGTTTGGGGCCGCGCCCGGCGGCGGCGACGCGGTGCTGGATCGTCACCGCCTCGGCAAAGGGCACGCGGCCGGACGGCTCCTGGGACAGCCAATGCGCCACCAGATCGACGCCGTCCGCCTGAAAGGGCGGCTCGAACGGATGCCAGTATCGATGCCGCCGCTCCGGTGTCGGGGCATGGCGCCAGTCGTCGAAGCGGATGCCCTGTTTGAAGGTCGCGCCCGCAGCGCGGATGAAATGCCCCTCGTCGATCCCCAGGAAGCGCAGCGTGTTGCGCATCGTCGGAAAGGCCCCCTCCCCGACGCCGATCGCCCCGATGTCCGGCGCTTCGAGCAGCGTGATCTTAATGTCGGGCCGCGCGCCCAGATAGCGCGCCAGATAGGCGGCGGTCAGCCACCCCGCCGTGCCGCCACCCACGATCAGGATCGAACGATGGCCCCCTTCCCCGCTATGCCCGTCCATCCCGGTCACATCCTTACGAACAGGTTGCGGAACCAGGGCGATCCGCCCCGCGTCGCCTGCCGCCAATCCTCTCCGCTATCATCGGGCACGAATCCCCATGGAGAGAATAGCTTGGGCCGCCCCGCCTTATAGGCCGACACGTTGCGCGTGACGAGGGTCAGGCCGTGGACCAGCGCCGTCGCCACCAACAGCGCATCGCGCGTCACCGGATAGCCCAGCCCCGCCGAACGCCGGACCACCGCGACATCGAGCGGCAGGATGCGCCCGTCGAACGCAGGCAAGACGCGATCGGCAATCCAGTCGCCGCCCGTTGCGCCCTTCCGCGACGGCGGCGCCACGTCCTGCAGGTCGAGCAGCGTGATAGCCGACAGGAACAATTCCTGGCGCGGAACCCCCGCCGCCCACTCGATCAGACCGGAATCCGCCCCGCCGCCCCGTGCGGCGCGCAATTCGGCCACGACCATCGCATCCAGCAGATACATCAGCGCGGCCGGTTCCAGTCGCGTCCCGCCACCGCCTGTTCGACGGGGGGCGCATCGGGATCGGCGAGCAGATCGACGATCGTCTCCGTTTGCCCCGCCAATTGGCGAAAGGCACCGATGCCCAGCAGGACATGGGTCGGCTTTCCGCGATCGGTGATGAAGACCGGTTCGATTCGCGCGAGCCGCTTGGCGCGGCTGACATCCTGATTGAACTCGCGACTGGTCAGTGTCTTCACCCGCGCCTCCGACCGTCCGGAACGGCCCATCGATATGTAGGTACGTACCTACATTGTAGCATCCAAAACACATTTTGCCACGTGCCGTTCGAAATCCCACATCGCGCCGCAAAATCCCGTTGCAACTTGATGTGACTTGCCTCGCTATCCGCCGGTCACGCCCACCGATAACGGCGAGACGGGGGGATCAGCATCGCATGAACGACGCCATCGACAGTTTCTGGCACACCGCTGGCGGCATTTTATCGCCCCATGGACCCGCGATCGCGGGAGCGGCGGCGACCTATGCGCCCGGCGACTACAGCATTCATTTCTTCCTGCAATTGGCGGTCATCCTGCTTGCCTGTCGGATCGTCGGCTGGTTCGGCCAGCGCTTCCTCGCGCAACCGCCGGTGGTGGGGGAGATGATTGCGGGCGTGATCCTGGGGCCGTCGCTGCTCGGCCTGGCCTTCCCCGATCTGCAGGGCGCGATCTTTCCCAAGGAAACGCGCAATGTCCTTTATGCGGGCGCGCAACTGGGGGTGGCGCTCTACATGTTCCTGGTCGGCCTGACCCTGCGGCTCGACCATTTCGAGTCCAAGGCACGCAGCGCGATGGCGGTATCGGCATCGGGAGTCATCGCGCCGTTCCTGATCGCGGTGGCGATCACGCCCCTGCTGCTGACCGTACCGGGCCTGTTCGCGCCGGGGATCAGCCAGGCCAATGCGACGCTGTTCATGGGCGCCTGTATCGCGCTGACCGCCTTTCCGATGCTGGCGCGGATCATCAACGAGCGGGGGCTGGCCAACAGTCCGCTCGGCACCCTGTCGCTGGCGGCGGGGGCGTTCGACGATGCGGCCTCATGGTGCGTGCTGGCCATCGTCCTGGCGACGTTCGGCGGGGGCAGCGGGGTGGCGATCCTGGCGATCGGCGGTGCGTTTCTCTATGTGGGCTTTCTCGTCCTGTTCGGCCGCCGCCTTCTGGCGCCGCTGGGCCGTGCGGTCGAGGCTCGGGGCGAGATGAGCATGAACGTGCTGGCGATCACGCTGATGGCCTTTTGCACTTCCGCCTTCATCATGGACGTGATCGGCGTGCATGGCATTTTCGGCGGTTTCATCTTGGGCGTCTTCATGCCGCGGGGCCTGTTCGTCACCGAGTTGAAAAAGAAGGTCGAACCGCTGGCGGTCGTCCTGCTGCTGCCGATGTTCTTCACCTATTCGGGGCTGAACACGCGGATGGACATGGTCAATTCGGGCACGCTGCTGTTGATCGCGCTGGGCATTCTGGCCGCCTCGATCGCGGCCAAGTTCGGCGCCTGCTATCTGGCGGCGCGCGCCTGTGGCGAGGACAACCGCACCGCCATGGGCATCGGCGCGCTGATGAATTCGCGCGGCCTGATGGAGCTGATCATCATCAATATCGGGCTGCAAAAGGGTATCATCGGCCCGACCCTGTTCTCGATGCTGGTGCTGATGGCGATCGTCACGACGATGATGGCGAGCCCCCTGTTCGAATATGTCTATGGCCGCAAGGCGCGGCTGATGGACGAGATGGAGGCGCTCAAGACCGCCTCCACCTGACGCGCGGGTCTGAGCCGATCGCATCAGGCCCGTATGTGAGCGTTACATCCAAATGCCCTGTCCGGCAGCCCAGAGCGCCACGGCCCTCGTCCCCCGGCAGAGTAACCCAAAGCAATCCCGTCATTTTTTTCATTGTCTAATACGGGATACTAGCTCAGATTGCGCGAACAGCGGAGGCGGACACCGTCCCGTTCGTGTGGCAGGAGACGCCCCGCGCCGGAACGGTGTGACGTCGGCTCCTCCATCCAAAAATGATAGCGCTACTATAGGAGGGGTTATGCTGAAACGGATAGGGATCGCCTTGTTGACCTCGGCGAGTCTGGTGGCGGGGGCCTGTGCCGCCCAGGCCCAATCGCTGACGGTCACGCCGGCCGAAACGCTGGAGACCCAGGGGCTGACCGTGATGGTCGACCAGAATCAGTTCAGCCCGATCTTCTTCGACGAGAAGAATGCCGGCATCCAGATCGTCTTGCACGGCGAACGGATCGCGACCGATGGCGCGGTGCGGCTGAACCCCACGCCCGAGCAATGGGACCCTGTTCCCGCCTTTGTCAGCCGGACGCGCGGGTCCGAACCCAATCAGGTGATCGTCCGCTCCACCTATAAGGAGCAGGGGCTGAGCTACCGCGTCAAGGTGACGGCAGAGGGCGATGGCTTTCGGATCGCGGTCGACCTGGATCAGCCGCTGCCCGCGGCCCTGGCAGGCAAGGCAGGGTTCAATCTGGACTTCCTGCCGACCAGCTATTTCGGCAAGACCTATCTGATGGACGCGGCCCCCGGGCTGTTCCCGCGCCATGCCACCGGACCGATGGCGAAGAACGGATCGGGCGATCCGATGCCGCTGGCGTCCGGCGGCAAGTCGATTACCCTGTCACCCGAAGACCCGTTGACGCGCTTCTCCATCACCTCGGACGCGGGGCCGCTAGAGTTGTATGACGCACGCAACCGGGCACAGAATGGCTGGTTCGTCGTCCGCTCGCTGATCGCGGCCGGGGCGAAGGAGAATGCGGTCGTCTGGCATGTCCGTCCCAACGTCGTGAAGGACTGGGTCCGCGCGCCGGTCGTGTCGTTCAACCAAGCGGGCTATACGCCGGGTCGGCCGAAGATCGCGCTGATCGAAACCGATCCGCACGGGACGGCCCCTGCCGAGGCGGAGCTCGTCCGCCTCGCCGCCGATGGCACGCGCCAGTCGGTGCTGCGCGCCGCCGTCAGCCAACGTGGTCGCTGGATGCGGTATAACTATGCCGCGTTCGACTTTTCGAGCGTGCGTGATCCGGGCATCTATGCCATTTCCTATGGCGGGCGGACCACCAACCCCTTCCGCATCGCCGCCGATGCCTATGACCGCATCTGGCAGACCTCGCTCGACACCTTCATCGCCGAACAGATGGATCATGTCGGCATTCGCAAGCAATATCGCGTCTGGTCCGCGCCCTCCCATCTCGACGACGCGCGGCAGGCCCCGCCCAATCATGTCCATTTCGACGGGTACAAGATGGGGCCGAACCTCGATTCCCCCTTCAAGCCCGGTGAGCATATTCCCGGCCTGAACGTCGGCGGCTTTCAGGATGCGGGCGATTACGACATCCAGACGCCGCAAAATGCCGCCGTGGTGCGCGATCTGGTCTGGGGTCGCGAACTCTATGGCCTCGACTGGGACGAGACGAGCGTGGACGAGGCGGCGCGCGCCGTCGAAATCCGCAAGCCCGACGGCAAGCAGGACGCCGTCCAGCAGATTCGCCACGGCGTCCTGCAACTGCTCGCCCAATATAAGGTCTTCGGCCATGCGATCGTCGGCATCATCGATCCGGCCCAGCGGCAATATGCCCATCTGGGCGATGCGGGATCGCAGACCGACAATCTGAACTACGACGCGGCGCTGGGTGGCAGCGAGCGCAAGGGCGGCGCGTCGGGCGCGCAGGACGATCGCTGGGCCTTCACTACCGATCTGCCTGCCAACAATCTGGCGGTCGCGGGGGCGCTGGCCGCGGCCTCACGCTCGCTGGCCGATAGCGATCCGGCCATGGCGGCGGAGGCGTGGGATGCGGCCAAGATACTGTGGAGCCGCCAGCAGAAGGGCAAGATCAAGGCGGGCGATGGTCGCGACGATTCCGGCTCACCCTGGTCGGCGGACGGGGCCAATGTCGGTGCGACGGTCGAGATGCTGATCACCAGCAAGGGCGACCATGTCTATGCCGATCGCCTGCGCACGCTGATGCCCGTCATATCCAAGAGCTTTGCCTGGGTCGGTGCGTCGGCGGTGCGGGCCATCCCGTTCATGGATGCACGCTACCGCGCCGCGCTGGTGCCGCTGGTCCGCCAGGCCAAGGCGAAGATGGACGCGGAGGTGGGCAAGAACCCCTTCGGCGTTCCCATTGCGGAGGGAAGCTGGGCCGGATCGCATCAGGTGGTCGAGTTCGGATCGCCCATGTACCTGATGCACAAGGCGTTTCCAGAGATCATCGGCACCGGCTACACGCTCAATGCCATCGATTACGTGCTGGGCCGGCACCCGGCCAACAACCTGTCGCTGGTCTCCACGGTGGGCACCGCGTCCAAGCTGATCGGCTATGGCCATAACCGGGCCGATTATGGCTTCATTCCGGGCGGGCTGGTGCCCGGCGTGCTGATCGTCAAGCCGGACTTCCCCGAGTTGAAGACCGACTGGCCGTTCCTGTGGTTCGAGAACGAATATACGGTCGCGACCACCTCCGCTTACATCCTCGCCGCCAATGCCGCGATCGAGGCGACGAAGGAAAGTCGCTGATCCAGGACGGGGCGAGACGGCATCGTCTCGCCCCGCTTACCGTCAGTAATCGAAGCGCAGCGTAGCCAGGATGCTGCGGGGCGCGGCATAGAAGGCCTGCCCATATTTCAGCGTACCCAGATATTTGGCGTTGGTGACGTTGCGTAGGTTCACGCTGGCGCGGACATGGTCGATCAGGCGGATGCTGCCCAGCAGATCGAGCGTGGCATAGGCATCCTGCACCACCGGGATCGCCTGCCCGGCGGCCGTCACAGCGCCGCTGTCGTTGCTGATCCGGCTCTGATAGCGGAACTGGCCGCCCAGTCTCAGGTCGTTCAGCTGCTCGATGCTATAGGTCGCCGCTAGCTTGAACGTGTCGCGCGGGATGAAGGGACGCGACCGGGTACCCTCGCCATCCTCGACCTGAAGATGGGTAAAGCCCCCCGACAGCAGCCAGCGGTCGGTCATCCGCCCCGCCAGTTCGATCTCAAACCCCTTCGAGACGGTGTCCTGCCCGGTATAATAGTTCACGCCGACCGGGCCATTGGCGCCGTTGAAGGCACCCGCATAGAGCGCAAGCCCCTTCTGCTCGGCACGAAAGACCGCCGCCGAGCCATAGAGACGGCCATCCAGCCATTCGCCCTTCAACCCCGCCTCGACGCTGGAGCCGCGCGCGGGCGCGAGGCGGGTGTTGGTGATGTCCACCTCGCTCTGCGGATTGAAGATGCCGGTATAGCTGGCATAGGCGGTGACATGACTGGTCAGGTCGTACAGCGCGCCCAGATAGGGGGTGACGCGGCTGTTCCGGCGGGTCTGGTCGACGTCGTAGGATTCGCCCGAGCTCCGCAGCCAGATCGCCGTCGCGCCCACCACGCCCTTCAGCCGGTCGGTCAGGTTCAGGTGCATCGCGCCATAAGCGCGGGTCAGGCGATCCTGCGTATCCGCCTGCTGCACCATCGGCGCATAGCCGACCTGCGGGGCGCGGAAGTTGGCGAGATTGCGAATATCGCCATAGTCGATCGCCCCCAGCGCTTGGCCCTCATATTGCTCGCCATTCGACCGGCCGGTCGAGACGCCAAAGGCCAGTTGATGGTCGCGCCCGAACAGCGAGACGCTGCCCGAGGCATAGCCGTCGAACAGGAGCTGGTCGTAATTCGAGTCGTAGCGCCCCGTCAGTCCGGCAACGCCCAGCCCCGTCGCCCGGTTCGGCAGGTTATAGGCGTAGAGCAGCCGCGCGCTTTCCTCGAACCGCCGATAGGTGACGACACCGCGCACCGCCCAGTCGCCGAACGGCCGCCAGGCCAGTTCGCCGAACGCGGTCTGGTCGAGGACATTCCAATAGGTCCAGTCCGCAGAGGTCGAGGCCGAGCGGGCATAATCGATCCGTGTGCCGTCGCTATAGGTCAGCGGCAACGCCCCCCACAGCACGCCGCGCGAGCGATTGTCCTGCCGCGAATAGCCCAGGGTCGCGGTCAGCGCAGGTGTCACGTCCCAGGCAAGCAGCCCCGCCACCACGTCGCGGTTGACATGGTTATAGTCGAGATAGCTGTCCCGCTCCTCATGCGCGCCGATCGCCCGCATCCGCAGGGACCCATCCCCGGTCAGCGGGCCGGACACGTCGCCTTCCAACCGCCACATATCGAACGAGCCCAGATAGGCCGAGCCATTGGCCTGGAAGCTCTTGGTCGGGCGCTTGCGCAGGAAGTTGATCGTTGCGGAAGGATTGCCGACGCCGGTCATAATCGCGTTCGCGCCGCGCACCGCCTCCACCCGGTCGAACAGGATGGTGTCGAGATCGCCGGTCTGGATGTTGTAGAACATCGGCAGGCCGATGCCGTCGAACTGGAAATTGGTGATATCGAACCCGCGCGAATTGAATTCGGTACGGTCGGTCTCGGTCCGCTCGACATTGATGCCGACCGTCTGGGTCAGCAGGTCCTGGACGTTGGTCAATGCGAAGTCGTCGATCCGTTGCCGGTCGATCACCGTCACCGACTGCGGCGTCTCGCGCAGCGACAGCGCAAGGCCGGTCGGCGACGCGCTTTCCTGATCCCCCGCCTGCGCGACGCGCGCGCCATTGACGATGATGTCGTCCGATCGCTGGGGATCGGCGGAAGCCGCCGTCTCGGCAGCAAAGGCCGGCCCGCCCCAAACCAGTGACGCGACACCGACCGACATGGCCGCCATCAGGCTGCGCTTCATACTTCCTCCGCTGACACAAGATGCCCCATCGGGCCTGCTAGACACGCCCCCTAGTGCGAACAATAATGATAATCAATCGCATAATATTTGAATGGCTTAGCGCAATGTAATATCATATCGGCCCGCTGAATTCTGAGAGGAGGTTCGTCATTATCCTGCGTCGCCGCCCGATTGCCCTGACCTGCACCGCCATGGCCCGCTTCGTCCTGGCCTGTTTCGCATCACCCTCGTCCGCCTTGGGCCAGCAGCCGGTGTCTCCCCTTCTGCCCCCGGCGCCCGCATGGTCCGGGGCCAGCGAAAAGCTGATCGTCGGGCGTGACGACCGATGGATCACGCCCGCCGAGGCATCCGGTTTCACCAAGAGCCCAGCCTTTGCCGAGGTCCGGCAATATCTAGACCGGGTCGCCGCGGCCTCGCCGCTGATGAGCGTCCATGGGTTCGGGCATACGACCGACGGGCGCAAGCTTCTCTATGTCCGCGCCAGCAAGGGCGGCGCGCCCAAGCCCGTCGTGATGATACAGGCCGGCATCCATTCGGGCGAGATCGACGGCAAGGATGCCGGGTTGATGCTGCTCCGCGACATCGCGTTTCGCGGCAAGGCGGATATTCTCGACAAGGTCGATCTGGTCTTCGTCCCCGTCCTGAACGTCGACGGACATGAGCGGATGACCGCCTTCAACCGTCCGCACCAGCGCGGTCCGGCCGAAAAGGGCGAGCGGGCCAATGCCCGCAATATCAACCTGAACCGTGACTATGCCAAGCTGGATGCACCCGAAACGCGAGCCGTCGTCGCGCTACTGCGCCAATTCGATCCCATTCTGTACGTCGACCTGCACGACAGCGACGGGTTCGACCAGCAATATGACATCAGCTTCACCTATGCGGGCTGGGGTCGCTATGCCCGTCACCGCGCGACCGCCGACTGGCTGGAGCAGCGCTTCACCGATCGGGCCATGACCGCGCTGACCCAAGCGGGGCATATCCCGGTCATCTACCCCAGTCCCATCGACGTCCGCGATCCGTCCAAGGGCATCCGCTACAGCCCGGAAGGGCCGCGTTACTCGACCGGCTATGGCGATTTCATCGGCATCCCGACCGTGCTGGTCGAAAACCATATGCTCAAGCCGTTTCGTCAGCGGGTTCTCGGCACCTATGTGCTCCTTGAGGCCGCATTGCGGTTGGCGGGGCAGGATGCGGACCGGATCGCCGCCGCCAAGGCCGCCGACCGTGCCTCGCGCCCCGCGACATTGCTGACCCGGTGGACACAAGCCGCCCAGCCGATCGGATGGATCGACTTCAAGGGCATCGGCCATGACCTCTATCTCTCCCCCGCCTCGGGACGGCAGGAGCAACGTTGGAACGGGCAGCCACGCACTCTTCGCATACCGATCATCGGCCAAAGCCCGACCGAAACCGTCAGCCTGCCCAAGGCCTGGTGGATTCCGCCCGAACAGGTCGAGACGATCGAGCGGCTGAAATGGCACGGCATCGCCTTCGACACGATCGACGCGCCGCGCACGCTGCCGCTGGATCAGATCACCGTGACCGAGGCAAGACCGCTGCCACCGTCCGACGGCCGCTATCCCATCGACGCGCGCGTGCGGCACGAAACGGTAGAGCGGACCCTTCCGACCGGCAGTGTCCGCGTTTCGGCCGATCAACCGCTCGGCCTGCTTGCCGCCGCACTGCTGGAGCCGGAAAGCCAGGATTCGCTGATGGCCTGGGGCTTTTATCCAGAGATGCTGACCGCGCCCGTCCGTACCGAGGCGTTTGTCTTCGCGCCCATGGCCGACCGGATGCTCGAACAGGACGCCCGGTTGAAGGCCGCATTCCAGGCCAAGCTGGACGCAGATCCGGGTTTTGCCGCCGATGGCGAGGCGCGATTGAACTGGCTGTTCGACCATTCGCTCTATCGCGACCGTTTCGTCCGGTCCTATCCGATCCTGCGCGAGCCGCGATGACAAATATGTCATGAGCGACCTGGCAAATTGACTGCCATGGCAATCATTGCCATGGCAGCGATATGACATGCTCCGAGTCCCAACCCTTTGATCCTGAACGTTCGGTCGGTTACCTGACCAAGCGGGTCTTCCAGCTTGGCCGGATCGGCATGGAGCCGATCTTCGCCGACGAAGAGGTGACGCACGTTCAATGGAGCGCCCTGATGGCGGTCCAATATGGCGTGGGTGGCACCGCCGCCGAGCTGTCGCGCCATCTGTGCCACGACACCGGCGCGACCACCCGCATCATCGACACGCTGGAAGAGCGGGGCCTGATCCAACGCTGCCGCTGCACCGAGGATCGCCGGGTCGTGCGCCTGAGCCTGACCGAGCAGGGGCGCGAGATCGCGATGCGGTGCAAGGACAAGGCCACGGCGATGTGGAGCGGCTGGCTGTCCGACTGGGCGGATGAGGATATCGATCGCCTGATCGGCTATCTGCAGCGCCTCCGCGATCGGCTGGAGAATGAAGCATGAAGCGGACTATCCCCCTCATCGCCCTGCTTCTTGCGGGTTGTTCCGTTCCCCAGGCGCATCCCGCCGTCACCCCGACCGCGCCCGAGACGCTGGGGCTGGGCGATGCGCAGGCCCCGCTCGTCGCGGCCGACTGGTGGCGCGGGCTGGGCGATCCGCAGCTCGACCGGATCGTCGACGATGCGCTGACCGGCAATCCGTCCCTTACCGTGGCGCTGGCGCGGTTGCGGCAGGCGGAGTCGGTGCTGGCCAGCCGCCGTGCCGATGACGGTCCCGCCGTCTCGCTCGACGCGCAGGAGCAATATAGCCGCATTTCCGGCCGCTACACGATCCCGCCGCCCTATGCGGGCACGACCCAGTGGCTGGGACAGGCCCAGGCCAATCTGAACTGGACGATCGACCTGTTCGGGCGACAGGCCGCCGCGATCGAGGCGGCGCGCGCCTCCACCCGTGCGGCGGCGCTCGATGTGACGGCCGCCCGACTGGCGCTCGCCGGATCGGTCGCACAGACCTATGTCGAACTGGCGCGGGCCGAGCGGCAGGCAGGCATCGCCCGCCAGACCATCGCAACGCGCACCCGTTCGCTCTCGCTGGTCCAGTCGCGCATCCGCCATCAGCTTGCCAGTCAGCTCGACGCCTCCAGCGCGCAGACGCTGCTGGCCCAGGCGCAGGTGGCACTGGCACGGGCAGAGGCACAGGCTGCCCTGTCACGCAACGCCCTGGCCGCACTGGCCGGACGCGGCCTGGATTATCCCGCGACGATCACACCGACCCGGATCGCCTTCGACGCCGCGCTACCCATCCCCGCGATGGTGCCCGCCGACCTTCTGGCGCGACGCCCCGACATCGCGGCGTCGCTCGCCCGGATCGATGCGGCGACCGCCGGGCAGGAGGTGGCGCGCAAGGCGTTTCTGCCCAACGTCAATCTGATGGCGCTGGCCGGGTTCCAGGCGGTCGGGCTCGGCAATCTGTTCACCGCCGATGCGGGCACGGCCGGCGCGGGCCCCGCCATCCATCTGCCGATCTTCGACAGCGGGCGGCTGCGCGCCGGGCTGGCGGGGGCGACCGCCGCGCTCGACCTTGCCACTGCCGACTATAACAACCGCGTCGTCGGCGCGGTCCGCGAGGCCGCCGACGCGGTGACGCGAAGCAGGACGCTCGCAACCGAGCGCGCCCGCCAGACCGAGGTGGTACGCGGCCTGTCCGAGACCCGCCGCCTCAACGCCATCCGGGTGTCGAGCGGACTGCAATCGCAGCTTGGCCTGATCGACCCCGACATTCGCCAGCTGGAGGCCGACCAGGCCGACGCCAATCTCGCCGCCGATGCGGTCCAGGCGCGCATTGCGCTGGCCGTCGCCCTGGGCGGTGGTTTCTCCTCTTCTTCGCAAGGTATCACGCAATGAGCGACACCGAAGCCGCCGCCCCCTCCCCGGCAACCGCCCCGTCCGGCAAGCCCAGGGCACGCAAGACCGGGCTGACCATCCTTCTCGTCGTCGTGGTGGTCGCGGCGGTCATATGGGCGGTGTTCCACTTCCTGCTCGCCAAGCCGGAGGAAGAGACCGACGACGCCTATGTCGCGGGCGACGTGGTGTCGATCACCGCGCGCGATCCGGGCACGGTGCTGGCCATCCATGCCGACAATACGCAGACGGTGAAGGCGGGTGCGCCGCTGCTCGACCTCGATCCGGCGACGGCCGATGTCGGGCTGGCCTCCGCCGCCGCAGAACTGGCGCGCGCGGTTCGCGCGACCCGCGCCGACTTCACCAAGGTCAACCAGAGCGGCGCCGGGATCGTCCAGGCGCAGGCCGAACTGGCCCGCGCGCGCGACGACTATGCCCGCCGTCGCGGCGCCGCCGCCGAGGGCGCGGTGTCGGGCGAGGAACTGTCCCACGCGGCCGACGCGGTGAAGGTCGCGACCGCAAACCTCAACCTCGCCCGCGCGCAGGCGGCCCAGGCACGGACCGCCGTGCAGGGCACCAATGTGGGGACCAACCCCGCCGTCATGGCCGCCATCGCCGCCTATCGCCGCGCCGCGATCACCCGCAACCATATGCATATCGTTGCGCCGATCGACGGTGTCGTCGCCCAGCGCACCGTTCAGGTCGGGCAGCAGGTCGCAGCGGGGACGCCGTTGATGGCGGTGGTTCCGCTCGACCGGCTATGGGTCGATGCCAATTTCCGCGAGACCCAGTTGAAGGACGTCCGCATCGGCCAGCCCGCGACGATCGTCGCCGACATGTATGGCGGCAAGATCGTCTATCATGGCAAGGTCATCGGCCTGGGCGCGGGCAGCGGCAATGCCTTCGCGCTTCTGCCGCCGCAGAATGCCAGCGGCAACTGGATCAAGATCGTGCAGCGCGTGCCGGTCCGCATCGGGCTGAACGCCAATGAGTTGCGCCAGAACCCGCTGCGCGTCGGCCTGTCGGCGACGGTCACGGTGGATACGGCCGACCAGAATGGCCCGCGGATCGGCACCGCCGCCGCCCAAGCCTATCAGACCCGCGCCACCGATGCGAATGACCCGGCGGTGGAGGCGCGGATCGCGCAGATCATCGCGGCCAATCGCTGATGGCCGGCGCCCCCGCACAGGGCGGCGCGGGGGAAGGTCCCGCGCCGCTGAAAGGTCCGGCGCTGGCGCTGGTTGCCTTCGCGCTGGCGCTGGGCACCTTCATGCAGGTGCTCGATTCGACCATCGCCAACGTCTCGCTGCCCACCATCGCGGGCAATCTGGGCGTCAGCTCGGACAATTCGACCTGGGTCGTCACCGCCTTCGCCGTCGCCAATGGCGTGGCGGTGCCGCTGACCGGCTGGCTGATGGGAAAGTTCGGCGTGGTGCGCACCTTCTGCGTGTCGGTCCTGCTGTTTACCATCGCGTCCTTCCTGTGCGGCATCGCATGGGACCTGTCCTCGCTGATCGGCTTTCGCGTACTCCAGGGGGCGGTGTCGGGGCCGATGATCCCCGGCAGCCAGGCGCTGCTCATCTCGATCTTCCCGCCGCAGAAGCGGTCGACCGCGCTCGGCATATGGTCGATGACCACATTGGTCGCGCCGATCATGGGGCCGATCCTGGGCGGATATATCTCCGACAATTATCATTGGAGTTGGATCTTCCTCATCAACGTGCCGGTCGGCCTGTTCTGCGCGGGCGTGTGCTGGCGCGGGCTGTCGAGCCGCGAAACCCCGACCCGCAACCTGCCGATCGACAAGGTCGGGCTGATCATGCTGGTCGTCTGGGTCGGCGCGCTTCAGATGATGCTCGACCTGGGCAAGAATGACGACTGGTTCCATTCGACCCGGATCGTCGTGATGACGGTGATCGCGATCGTCGGCTTCGTCGCCTGGCTGATCTGGGAGTTGACCGACGCCAATCCGGCGGTCGACCTCTCGCTGTTCAAGGGCCGGAATTTCAGCCTCGGGACGCTGGCCTTCTGCCTCGGCTATGCGGTGTTCTTCGCCAACACGCTGCTGCTGCCGCTCTGGCTCCAGACGCAACTCGGCTATACCGCGACCTGGGCCGGTCTCGTCGCCGCGCCCAGCGGGGCGGTGGCGGTGGTCCTGACCCCGTTTGTCGCGCGTCTTTCGGGCAAGGTCGATGCGCGGATCATGGCCACCATCGCCTTTGCCGCCTTCGGCCTGTCCTATTGGATGCGATCGGGGCTCAACACCCAGGCGAGCTTCAGCGACTTCGTGCTGCCCCTGATGGTGCAAGGCATCGCGATGAGCACCTTCTTCCTCGCCATGCTGACCATCGCACTGGACGGGGTGCCGCAAGCGCGTATTCCCTCGGCCACCGGCATCTCCAACTTCGCGCGCATCACCGCGGGCAGCTTCGCCGCGTCGCTGACCACCACCATGTGGGACCGACGCGAGGCGATGCATCAGGCGCATCTGTCGGAGGCGATCGGCCAGAACCCGGTGTGGCAGATGGCACGGACCGGGCTCAACCATCTGGGCCTGACCGATACGCAGGCCGCCGCCGCCGTCACGCGGCAGATGGTGGGGCAAGCCTATCTGCTGGCATCAACCGACATCTTCTATGTCTCGGCCTGGCTGTGCATCGTGCTGGCGGCGCTAACTTGGTTCACCCGGCGACCCAAGCCGCATGACGGACCGATCGCGGCGGATTGACGCTAATCCCTGCCTTGGCAGGGGAGCCGGCAGCGCAAAACACCGAATGAGGAGTGTCACCACCAACGGTGACACTCCTCATTGCGCTTGGTCGCCCCCTCCCCGTCCATGCGAGGATTTGCTACGCCCCCCGAAAAGGGAGACGGATGATGCTGAAAACACTTACGATCATGGCACTGCTCACAGTGGCGCAGGCTCCGTCCGATCCGCATCTGCCGGGGCGTATTGTCGACAGCGTGGCCCCTGTCCTACCCGTCGGAATCGATCGCGGCGTGCTGATCGTCTCCAAGACCAATGGCTGGCGACATATCGAGCACATCCCCCATTCCAACATCGTTCTCGCCGATATCGCCAAGCGGCTCGGTCACCCCAGCTTCACGACCGAAAACGCCGCCGTCTTTAATGACGAGCAGCTATCCCATTTCTCGGTCGTCGTACTGAACAGTGCGAGCGGCGCTTTCCTGACGCCCGAGCAGCAGGCGGCCTTCGCCCGGTTCGTGGCAAGAGGTGGCGGCGTGGTCGCGCTCCACGCGGCGGGCGACGACAGCCATAAGGAGCCCTGGTATGCCAATACGATCATCAGCACGACCTTTATCGGGCACCCCAATAGCGAGGATCATATCCAGTCCGCCCGCGTCATCGCCGCCCAGCCGCGTCATCCCATCCTGGCCGGGGTCCGCATGCCCTGGGTCGCGCGCGACGAATGGTACAGCTTCGACGGCAATCCCGCCGCGCGTGGCATGATCGTCCTCGCACAGGTGGACGAGGCGAGCTATCGTCCGGGCGAGAAGCTGCGCATGGGCACCCATCCGGTCATGTGGATCAATCCCCGCACCATGGGCCGGGTCTTCTACTCGGCGCTGGGCCATGAGCCGCAGCTTTACGACGACCCCGCCTATCGCCGCATCCTGACCAACGCGATCCGCTGGGCCGCGCGGTCTTAGCCCGTCATTGCGCAGCCGCGCGTCAGCACTCGACCACATTCACGGCCAGGCCCCCCAGGCTGGTTTCCTTATACTGCGACTTCATATCTTCGCCGGTCTGGCGCATCGTCTCGATGACCTGATCCAGGCTGACGATATGCCGCCCATCGCCATGGAGCGCGAGATAGGCGGCGTTGATCGCCTTGATCGCCCCCATGGTATTGCGCTCGATACAGGGGATCTGGACAAGGCCGCCGATCGGATCGCAGGTCAGGCCCAGATTATGTTCCATGCCGATCTCGGCGGCATTCTCGACCTGCGAAGGGGTGCCGCCCAGCGCCGCCGCCAGCCCCGCCGCCGCCATCGAACAGGCGACGCCGACCTCGCCCTGACAGCCCATCTCCGCCGCCGAGATCGAGGCGCGCTTCTTGTAGAGCATCCCCACCGCCGCCGCCGTCAGCAACAGAGTCCGCATTCCGTCACGCGTCGCACCGTGGACGAAGGTCTCGTAATAGCGCAGCACCGCCGGGATAACGCCCGCCGCGCCGTTCGTGGGGGCGGTGACGACCCTGCCCCCGGCCGCATTTTCCTCGTTGACGGCCAGCGCCCACAGGCTGACCCATTCGAACACCAGGCTCGGATCGGTGCGTGGCCCCCGATCGAGCAGCTTCTGCCGGATCGCCTGTGCGCGACGCTGGACCTTCAATCCCCCAGGCAGGACGCCCGATGCGGCACAGCCCCGTTCGATCGCGCCGCACATCGCATCGCGAACCCGGTCCAGAAACGCGTCGGTCTCGCCATCCTCGCGCCATGCCGCTTCATTGGCTCGCACGATCTGCGCGATCGACAGGCCGGTCTCGGCCGCCCGTTCCAGCAGTTCCGCGCCCGAGGCAAAGGGATGCGCCAAGCGACGATTGGTCCGCATCGGCTCGGCCCCCTCCATGCGGATCGCGCCACCACCGATCGAATAGAAGCGCCGCACCACCGCACTGCCGTCCGCCAAAAAGGCCGTGAAGACCATGCCATTGGGATGCGCGGGCAGAAAGCCCGGCCGGAACAGCAAGTCGGCCTCATAGTCGAAGGGCAGATCATGCCGTCCGTCCAGGCGGATCTCACCCGTTCGGGCGATATTCGCGAGCAGCCCCTCGATCGCGTCGGGATCGACCGTCTCGGGCGTTTCCCCGGCCAGCCCCAGCAGGACCGCACGATCGCTATGATGGCCACGACCGGTCAGCGACAGCGATCCGAATAGCTCGGCCTGCACTCGTTCCGGGACCAGGCCGGTGTCGAGCATTTCCGCCGCGAACGCCTTGGCCGCGCGCATCGGGCCGACGGTGTGCGAACTCGATGGACCGATCCCGATCGTGAACAATTCCGTGACGCTGACGGCGGCGATGCTGTCTTCACTGCGTGGCAAGGTGGTCATTGGGCTGGCAGGAAGGGTCACGATCGTTCCAGTTGTTACCGGTTTGCCGATGACTAGCCCAATCGCCCGTCACGGGCCAGCCGCGAAAACGGCCTTTCCCAAGTCTCGCTACAGCGCCTCTCCCGTCTCGACCGGCGTGACTTGGTCGACATGGCAACCGACGATGACGTCCATCGATCGGACGATTCGTACCCTGATCCTGATGCCATTACCTTTGGCGGAGTGGATCATACGCCGCCGCAGACCCATATCGCGCAAGGACCATGCATTCCGCTCGACCAGGCGCGAACCGGCTGATGGCGAATCCCATCCATCATGCCCCTTACGCAACAAAGCCCGGCACTTCCCTAGGAAGTACCGGGCCTTGTCGACATCCGCTCAAACGAGCGAAGCAGTTACTTGCGGAGCGTGAGACCGCCACCGAAGCGCTTGTTGAAGCGCGCGACCTGACCGCCGGTGTCCAGCATCTGGCCACGGCCACCGGTCCAGGCCGGGTGCGCCAGCGGATCGATGTCGAGCTGCATCGTGTCGCCTTCCTTGCCCCAGGTGGAGCGGGTTTCGAACACGGTGCCGTCGGTCATCTGCACCTTGATCATGTGATAGTCGGGATGGGTATCGGTCTTCATGATATTGCTCCGGAAATGGCTGGTTCCGACCAGCCTTAAAGCTCAAGGCGCGGCCCATAGCGGACCGCGCCCCGATAGTCAAAAGCGACGTGGTGCCGTCACGCCTCGGCGGGCGGGTCGGCGATCATCGCGGTGAAATTGGCCTCCGCCACGACGGCGCCGTCGATCTTGGCGACACCCGCGAACTTACAGACGCGGGTCCGCTTCGACACGAAGTCGACCTCCAGATGCAGAAGCACGCCGGGTTCGACAGGCTTGCGGAACTTCACGCCATCGATCGACATGAAGTAGACGAGCTTGCCCGAATTGGCGAGGCCCAGGCTCTCCACGCCCAGGACACCGGCGGCCTGCGCCAGCGCCTCCACGATCAGCACGCCCGGCATGATCGGACGGCCGGGATAATGGCCCTGGAAAAAGCCCTCGTTGATCGTCACCGCCTTCACCGCGCGGATCGACGTGTCGAGGACCAGTTCCTCGACACGATCGACCAGCAGCATTGGATAACGGTGGGGGATCGCCGCCATGACCCGGGTAACGTCCAGCGGGCCCATGACGGTCTTCACCGCATCATTCTCGACGTCGCTCACGGACGAATTACCGGCCGCTGTTCTGACGACGCGCGGGCGCCGGAGCGGGGGTCGCGGCCGGAGCGGCGGCGGGAGCAGCACCCTGCTGCTGACCCTGCTGACCCGGCTGCCAGTTGGCGGGCGGGGTGATGCTGACGGTCGGGACCAGCTTGTCGAGCTCGGCCGTCACCGCCGAGGTGATGTCGGCGGTCGGCTGCATGAACAGCACCGCCTGCGGGCTGACCAGCAGGCTGACATTCTTGGCGCGCACGGCGTTCTGCACCGCTTCGCCCAGACGCGCCTGGATCTGCTCGACCGCATAGCCCTGTGCACGGGCGGCGGGCTGGGTCAGGCGGGCGAGTTCCTGCTCACCGGCCTGCTGCTTCGCCTGGATCGACTGAGCCTGGGTGCGCAGCGCGGCTTCGTTGGCGTTGGGGGCCGAACGGGCGGTCTGGAACGCCTGGACCAGCGGCTCCAACTCGCGGCCGATCGCGGCACGACGGGCTTCGGCCTGGTCGAGCTGAGCCTTGTAGGTCGTCTCGATCTGCTGCCGCGCGGTCGTCCAGGCACGCGAACCGGCGATCGCGCCCTGCGGATCGGCAACGGCGACGCCGTTGACCTGGGCGCTGGCGCTCGTGGCCACCGTGGCGGCCGGCGCGACGAGAGCCGCCGCGAGAAGGAGCTTGGAAATCGTCTTCATCAGAACTGCGTCCCTACGTTGAAAGTGATAAGCTTGGGGTCGTCGCCCGGCTGCGTGACCAATGCCTTGGCCAGGTCGATGCGCAGCGGTCCAAATGGTGAATTCCAGTTCACGCCGATACCGATCGACACGCGCGGCTTCCAGGTGCCGAGATAGAATTGCTCCTGGGCATAGTTGGTGTTCTGCAGCGCGATATTGGCCGTCGAACCGGAGCAAGCGCCACCCAGCGTCGCAGAGTAGCCGGTCTGGCAGGTGGTGGTGAGGCCCGCCGTCTTGTCCGCCGTGGTGCTGTCGTTGGTAGGCACCTGAAAAAGCGGGCGTCCCTGTGTGTCCGTCTGGGCGACCGGCGCCAGCGTCGGCGAGCCGTCCTTATTGAACAAGGGATTGCCGTTGGCGTCCTTCGCCTGCGGGAAGTTGAGCGAGGCCAGCGGGCGGGTGACGCCCCACAGGCTGCCCGCCTGGACATAGACGCTGGGGCGCAGACCCATCTCACGCGCGCCCGAACCCAATGGGATTTCCAGCTCCGCACGCGCCAGATAGTAAGCGCGGCCGCCCAGTGCGTCGTCGACGAACTGCTGCCGGTCCTTGCTGAGCGACTGGCTGCCGTCGTTGCCGATGACATAGGGCACGCGCAGCACGCGCGGGCCGACGCCACGAATGTCGAAGCCGCGGAACTGCGGCTCGCCCAGATAGAAACGATCGACGATGCGGACCGGATCGATACCCGGACCACGGCTGCCTTCGAGCGAGTGGATATAACCGCCCTCGCCCAGGATCGAGAAGACGAAGCCCTTGCCCAGCCCCTTGAACTTGGCGCCTTCCGCGCGGGTGCGGATATACTTCACGTCGCCGCCCAGACCAGCAAAGTCCTGGCTGAACGAGAAGCGATGACCCGCCGTCGGACGCAGGCGGCTGTTCAGGCTGTCATAGATCAGCGAATAGCCGATGGACGAGGTCCAGCGATTGCCGATCGAGTCGCAGAGATAGCGGCCCGCCTGCTGGAAGTTACAGCTGCCGTCCGCGTTGAAGAATGACGAGTCCAGGCCAACCTGGTCATAGGTCAGGCCATAACGACCCGACAGCGACCAATATTCGGTCAACGGCACGCCCGCACGAACCTGGAAGCCGGTCGAGACCTGGCTGTAGGTCGTCTGGCGCGTGGTGCCCAGATAGTTGAACGAGTTGAAGTCGCGGCGGAACACATCGACGCCGAGCGCGATATTCTTGTCGAACACATAAGGCTCGGTGAAGCCCAACTCGATCGACTTGGAATAGGCCGAGTAGTTGACGCCCGCGCGCAGTTCCTGGCCCTTGCCGCGGAAGTTGCGCTGGGTGATGTTCGCCTGGATGATGAAGCGTTCCAGCGACGAATAACCGGCCGACAGCTGCAACGAGCCGGTCGACTGTTCCTCGACATTGGTTTCCAGAACGATCCGGTCCGGCGTCGAGCCGGGGTTCTGCTTGATCTCCAGCTTTTCCTGGAAATAGCCAAGCGAGTTGATGCGGTCCTGGCTGCGACGGACCTGGAAGCTGTTGAAGGCATCCCCTTCGGCCACGCGGATTTCGCGGCGGACGACCTTATCCTGCGTCTGGGTGTTGCCGTTGATGTCGATCCGCTCGACATAGGTCCGCTTGGCTTCGGCGATGTTGAAGGTGATCGACATGGTCAGCGCTTCCTTGTCGCGCTGGAAATTCGGTTCCACGTCGGTGAAGGCATAGCCGAACAGGCCCGCCGTCTGGCTGAGGCTGTCGATCGAATCTTCGATCAGCTTGGCGTTGTACCAATCGCCCTTCTTCATCGGCAGCGACTGGGCGAGCTTGTCATTGTCGAAGTCGCGGATCTGGCTGTCGACCTTGACGTCGCCAAATTTGTAGCGCGGACCTTCCTCCACCACATAGGTGATGATGAAGTCCTTCTTGTCCGGGGTCAGCTCGGCCACCGCGCTGGTCACGCGGAAGTCGGCATAGCCGTTGGACAGGTAGAAGGCGCGCAGCTTCTGCTGGTCGGCCGCCAGGCGATCCTGATCGTAGCTGGTGGCCGAGGACAGGAAGCGGAACCAGCGCGACTGCTTGGTGTACATCGCACCGCGCAGCTCGTCGTCGGAGAATTTCTCGTTGCCGATGATGTTGATCTGGCGGACCTTGGACTTGGGCCCCTCGCTGATCTCGAACACCACGTCGACGCGGTTCTGGTCCAGATTGACCATCTTCGGCTCGACCACCGCGCCGAAACGACCCTGGCGGCGATAGAGTTCGACGATGCGCGCCACGTCCTGTCGCACGGCGGTACGGGTGAAGATCTGGCGAGGAGACAGCTTGATCTCCTTCTTGATCTTGTCTTCCTTCAGGCGCTTGTTGCCCTCCAGAATGACCCGGTTGATGATCGGATTCTCCCGCACGCGCAGCACGATGTCACCGGACTCGACGCCCGAGATGGAAAAGTCGGCGAACAGCTCCGACGCCTGAAGATCCTTCAGCGCCTGGTCGAGCGTTTCGGGCGTATAGGGAATGCCGACCCGCAGCTTGGTATAGGACAGCACCGTTTCGGGTTCGATACGCTGCGCACCCTCGACGCGGAGGGTCTTGATCGTCCGCACCGGCGCGGGCGCGACGACCGATGTCGGGGCGGCGGCACCGCCGGGGGCGGTCGGTGCGGTCTGCGCCCAGACGGGAACGCCGGACAGCATCGTGCCCGCCAGCAATATGGCGCCCGCGCGCACAGTCTTCATACCCGTCATTGCTGTCACCAAACCCACCCCAGAAAAGTCGAACCGACCCCTGTCGTAACCGCGCCCTGCCCCATCGTCGTCAACCGATCAAGCCGGCGATATTCCGCCATAAGCCCAAATTGCCCAGATCGTTGAACGTAACGAACAGCATCAGGGCCAGAATTGCGATCAAACCGCCGCGAAATGCCCATTCCTGGGCTGCCGGCTCCAGGGGGCGCCGCCGCACCGCTTCGATCGCGTAGAAAAGAAGATGACCGCCATCCAGCATCGGCACTGGCAACAGGTTGATGAACCCCAGATTGATGGACACCAGCGCCACGAAGAAAACAAAGGCGTCCAGGCCCAGCGACATCTGTTCGCCCGACACCTTGGCGATCGACACCGGCCCGCCAAGTTCCTTCACCGAGCGACGGCCGGAGATCACCTGACCGAGCGTTTCGACCATCATGCGGACGATCTCGCCGGTCCGCTGGACCGCGACGACGGGCGCGCGGAGCAGCCCGACCGGGCGGAGATCAACCTGGCCAGAGCCGCGAAGCCCCAGGCGACCGATGCGATAGCTGTTGCCGAATCGGTCACGCTGCTGCTCGGTGCCGACCGTCGTCTCGGTCGTGAAGCTGCGACCGTCCCGCTCGGCGGTGATGGTCACACGCTCGCCCGCGCGAATCTGCACATAGCGGGCGATGTCGGCGAAGTCGGTGACGGTGCGATCCCCGATCGCGGTCACCCGGTCGCCGGCGCGAAGCGTCGTCGAGGCCGCCGCGCTGCCCGGCATCACCTGACCGACCACCGGCGGGATCACCACCTCGCCATAAGCATAGGCGAAACCGGCCAGGATCAGGATGGCGGCGACGAAGTTGATCGCCGGGCCCGCCGCGACGATGATCGCGCGCTGCCACACCGGCTTGGCCTGAAAGGTCCGGGCGCGCTCTTCAGGGGGCAAAGAGAGCCAGGCCGCATCGGGCTGGCCGGCGGGGTTCATGTCGCCCGCGAACTTGACGTAACCGCCCAGCGGCAGCCAGCCGATCTTCCACCGCGTATCGCGTTTGTCGGTAAAGCCGAAAATCTCCCGACCGAAGCCGATCGAGAATGTCTCCGCCTTCACTCCGAACCAGCGGCCGGCAAGGTAATGACCCATCTCGTGCACGAACACGAGCGGACCGAGAGCGAGAATGAAGGCCAGAACGGTCAGCAACAGGCCGGGGGTTTCGATCAAACGACGCAATCCTCAACGCGCTCGGCCGCCAACACCCGCGTCTCCGCATCGATCGCGATCACCGCATCGAGCGTTTCCGGCGGGGCCGGGTCGTAGCGGTGGAGAACATGTTCGACGATTGCGGCAATTTCGAGGAAGCCGATACGCCGCGCGAGAAAAGCTGCGACCGCGACCTCATTCGCCGCATTCAAGATGGCTGGGGCAGCGCCCCCCGCCTCCAGCGCCGCACGCGCCAGCCGCAGCGCGGGAAAACGAAGCGGGTCGGGCGCGGCAAAGTCCATTCGCCCCAGCGCCACCAGATCGAGTGGCGCCATCGGAGTCGGCATCCGGTCGGGCCAGGCCAGGCAATGCGCGATCGGGACGCGCATGTCGGAGGGGCCGAGCTGCGCCAACATCGAGCCGTCGACATAATCGACCGCCGAATGGATGATCGATTGAGGATGAAGCACGATCTCGATCCGGTCGGCCGGAACGGGGAACAGCCGGGCCGCCTCGATCAGTTCCAGCCCCTTGTTCATCATCGTTGCCGAGTCGACCGAGATCTTGGCGCCCATCGACCAGTTGGGATGTGCCACCGCCTGTTCGGGGGTGACACGGCGCATTTCCTCGGTGCTCGATTCGCGGAACGGTCCGCCGCTGGCGGTCAGCACGATCCGCCGCACCCGCTCGGGTCGGGCGAAGTCGAAGCACTGATAGATCGCGTTATGCTCGCTGTCCGCCGGCAGGAGCGTCGCCCCTGCCTTGGCCGCCGCCGCCAACACCACCTCGCCCGCGGAAACCAGCGGCTCCTTGTTGGCGAGCACCACCGTCCCGCCATGGGCGATCGCCGCCATGGCCGGCTCCAGCCCGGCGCAGCCGACGATCGCGCCCATGGTCCAGTCCGCGCCGCTCGCCGCCGCATCGATCACCGCCGCACGGCCGCCCGCGACACGCGTCTCCGTGCCCGCCAGCGCATCGCGCAGATCGGGCAGGCAGCGCTCGTCCGCAACCACCGCCAGTTCGGCGCCAGTCCGCTTCGCCGCCGCCGCGAGCTTGGCGACATCGCAATTGGCGGTCAGCGCGCGAACCCGATAGCGGTCTGGCTCACGCTCGATCAAATCCAGGGTCGAGGTACCGACCGAACCGGTCGCGCCCAGAATCGTAACGCTACGCATCAGAACAGGTCCGGCAGGAAGATCAGGAAAGCCGCCACCGGCGCGACCGGCACGATGCCGTCCAGCCGGTCCATGACGCCGCCATGGCCGGGCAGGACATTGCCGCTGTCCTTCACACCGGCGCGCCGCTTCAGCCAGCTTTCGAACAGGTCGCCCATCTGCGCCAGCACCGCGAGCAACGGTGTGGCGATGACGAGAAACATGGGCAGGCCATGATAGACATGCATCACCACCGCCAGCAACGTGGCCGCCGCGATGCCGCCGATCAGGCCCGACCAGGTCTTGGCCGGGCTGATCGCCGGAGCAAGCTTCGGCCCGCCAAATTGCCGCCCCACGAAGAATGCGCCGCTGTCGCAGGCCCAGACCAGCGCCATCGCCCAGAGCGACAGGGCCAGACCATCGTCATGCAGACGGATCGCCAGCAGCGAAAAGACCGGCAACCCGACATAGAGCGCGCCCGCGCCATAATCCGGCCGACGCGAAATGATGGTCAGGAAGAAGAAGACCCCCGCGATCAGCCCCAGCGCGAAGAAGCCCGGTCCCGCCGCCAGCCCCGGTGCCATGATGGCCAGCGGCACCGACAAGGCGAACTGCGCCAGCCGCTTGCGCGGGCGCTCGATCTTCAGAAGATCGGACCACTCGGCCATCATGAACAGCGCGACGACGACCGCCAGCAACCAGAACGCCAGTCCGCCCAGCGCCAGACAGACGCTCGCCACCGCGATCATGACGATACTGGCGAGCACCCTTTTGGTCAGGTTGGACATGGCTCCGACGGGCGGGGTGGCCGGGGCCGCATCGGGCGCTCCGACCGATGGGATTTCAGGATCGGTCACAGGCCGCCGAAACGCCTGTGCCGTCGGCCGAACTCCGCCACCGCATCGGCCAGCGCCGCTTCGTCGAAATCGGGCCATAGCGTTTCGACGAAGAGCAATTCGGCATAGGCCGCCTGCCACAACAGAAAGTTGGACAGACGCTGTTCGCCCGAGGTGCGGATGACCAGATCGAGCGGCGGCAGGCCGTTCGTCTGCAACTCGCCCTCGATCGCCTGGGGCGTGATCGCGTCGGCGGTCATCTCGCCCGCCGCGACCTTCGCCGCCAGCCGCTTGGTCGCCTCGACCAGTTCGGCCTGCGCCCCGTAATTGAGCGCGATCGCCAGGATCGGGCCGGTATTGGCCGATGTCCGCTCGATCGCATCGTCGATCATCGCGACCAGATCGGGGGCAAAGCGGCGATAGTCGCCGATCACCCGCAAACGGACATTGTCCGACACCAGCTCCGCCAGATCCTTGCGCAGAAAAATGCGCAACAGCCCCATCAGGTCGCTGATCTCGGCCTCGGGTCGCCGCCAATTCTCGGAAGAGAAGGCATAGAGCGTCAGCGCCTCGATCCCCAGCGAGCGGGCCGCGCGTGAGATGCGGCGCACCGCCTCGACCCCGGCCTTGTGACCGGCGAAGCGGGGCAGCAGACGGCGTTTGGCCCAGCGGCCATTGCCGTCCATGATGATCGCGACGTGACGCGGGACCGCACCCGTATCGGGCACGGCCACCAGCGACCCCAGAGCCGTCTGGGCCGAGGCGGCCGGAGGACTCACTTGCCCAGGATTTCCTTTTCCTTGGCCGCTGCCGCCGCGTCCAGATCGGCGATCGTCGCATCGGTCAGCTTCTGCACCTCGGTCTCGTGGCGCTTGCGCTCGTCCTCGCCGAACAGTCCCTTCTTCTCGTCGGTCTTCAGGCTGTCCATGCCGTCGCGACGCACGTTACGCACCGCGATGCGCGCGCTCTCGGCATATTTGTTGGCCAGCTTGGCCAGTTCCTTGCGGCGTTCCTCGGTCAGATCGGGGATCGGCAGGCGCAGCGTCTGGCCGTCGTTGATCGGGTTAAGGCCGAGGCCCGCCGAGCGGATCGCCTTTTCGACCGGCGAGACGTTGGACTTGTCCCACACCTGCACCGACAACATGCGCGGCTCGGGCGCGGAGACGGTCGCGACCTGGTTCAGCGGCATATGGCTGCCATAGACTTCGACGGTCACCGGATCGAGCAAGGCGGTCGAGGCACGGCCAGTGCGCAAGCCGTTCAGATCGTGCTTCAGCGATTCGACGGCGCCCTGCATACGGCGCTCGAGATCGGACTTGTCATACGCTGCCATGATTAAGCTCCTTGATTCTGAACGATCGTCGACACACCCTGCCCCGCCAGCACGGCACCGAAATTGCCATGTTCGCGGATGTTGAAGACGACGATCGGGATATTGTTGTCGCGGCACAGCGCGATGGCCGAGGCGTCCATGACCTTCAGGTCGTCGGACAAAACCTTGGAAAAGGTGACGGTTTCGTACCGGGTCGCGGTCGGCACCTTCTTCGGATCGGCGTCGTAGACGCCGTCGACGCTGGTGCCCTTGAACAGCGCGTCGCACTTCATCTCCGCCGCGCGCAGGGCCGCGCCGCTATCGGTGGTGAAGAAGGGCGAGCCGACGCCCGCCGCGAAGATCACCACCCGCCCCTTTTCCAGATGCCGCTCGGCGCGACGGCGGATAAAGGGCTCGCACACGCTGGACATCGGGATGGCCGACTGGACGCGGGTGTCGACACCGATCTGCTCCAGCGCGTTCTGCACGGCCAGCGCGTTCATCACGGTCGCCAGCATGCCCATATAGTCGGCCGTCGCCCGCTCGATCCCCTTGGCCGCCGCAGACAGGCCGCGGAAGATGTTGCCACCGCCGACCACGATGCACAGCTCATAGCCCTGGGCGCGGACATCGGCGATCTCCTGCGCGACGCGCGCCGTGATCTCGGGAGAGATGGCCAGGCCCCCCTCGCCCATCAGGACCTCGCCCGACAGTTTCAGAAGGATACGTTTGAAGCGCGGGGTGGTCATCGTTTCTCGGATCTTGGTGATGAAAGTGGCGCGGACCTTAGGCGGCGACCGGGCAGCGGGCAACCGTCGAGCGGTGGGTCGCGGGGATTTTCATGGGGATGGGAATTGATCGCCATGTCTTGCCGCCCCGTCCCACGGCCTCGGTTCCGGCTGAGCGAAGTCGAAGCCCATGAGCCTGCGCTCATCCCTTACCCTTCGACCTCGCTCGGGGCGAACGGACGTTGGGAAAAGATGCCCCTACCCCCGAACACAAAGAGAGCGGCCGCCTTTCGACGACCGCTCTCTTCTACCCTCACCGTCCCATCACGGAACGGCGCGAGGATTACGCCTTCTGCGGAACGCCCGAAGCCGCAGCCACTTCGGCGGCGAAGTCCGACGCTTCCTTTTCGATGCCTTCGCCCAGCTGGAAGCGGACATAGTCCACCAGCTTGATCTCGGCACCGGCATCCTTGCCGGCCTTGGCGACGACGTCGCTGATCTTGGTCTTGCCGTCGATCACGAACAGCTGGCTAACCAGCGCGTGTTCCTTGCGGTACTTTGCGATCGAGCCTTCGACCATCTTGGCGATGATGTCGGCAGGCTTGCCCGATTCGGCAGCCTTTTCGGTCGCAATCGCGCGCTCACGCTCGATCTCGCTCTCGTCCAGGTCTTCCTCGTTCAGCGCCTTGGGGAAGGCAGCGGCGATGTGCATCGCAAGCTGACGGCCGAGCGCCTGCAGCGTCTCGTCGGCGGCTTCCGACTCCAGCGCGACCAGCACGCCGATCTTGCCCATGCCGGGCGCCTGCTGGTTGTGGACGTAGGACACGACCGCGCCCTTCGACACTTCGAGGCGCTTGGCGCGACGCAGCGACTGGTTCTCACCGATGGTCGCGACGTTGTTGGTCAGCACTTCGGCGACGGTGCCGCCCTGCGGCATCGCTTCGGTCTTCAGCGCTTCGATGTCGTCGCCCGACTTCAGCGCGATCGCGGTCACGTCGCGGACAAAAGCCTGGAACTGGTCGTTCTTCGCGACGAAATCGGTTTCCGAGTTCACTTCGACGGCAGCGCCGACGGTGCCGTTGGTGGCGACGCCGACCAGGCCCTCGGCCGCAGTACGGCTCGACTTCTTCTGCGCGGCCGCCAGGCCCTTCGTGCGCAGCCAGTCCAGCGCGGCGTCCATGTCGCCATTCGCTTCGGCCAGCGCCTTCTTGCAGTCCATCATGCCCGCGCCGCTCTTTTCGCGCAGGTCCTTGACCATCGCTGCGGTGATATCGGCCATTGTCTCAATCCTCTGTCTGAAAAGGGGGATGCGGGTAGGGCCGCCCCATCGGAGGCGGCCCTTAGCACGGCTTGCGTGTCAAGCCGATGTCATCGACCGGAGAGTTCGCCCATCCGGTCGACGATCATCCCGCCCGCATGGCGGGACGGACGCGAATATTACGCGTCGATCTGGCGCTCGGCCTCGACAGCCTGCTCGGCCGTCTCGGTCGGGGCGACGGTCAGCGCTTCCTCGACGGGCGGCTCGGCCATCGCACCGAAGTCGGTGCCGCTGCGGCGCTGCTGCTCGTGACCGCCACGGGTGGCGGCGATGGCAACGGCTTCGCAATACAGACGGATCGCACGGCTGGCGTCGTCATTCGCCGGAACCGGGAACGCGATGCCGTCGGGCGAGACGTTCGAATCGAGGATCGCAACGACGGGGATACCCAGCGTGTTGGCTTCCTTGATCGCCAGCTCTTCCTTGTTGGCGTCGATCACGAACATCACGTCGGGAACGCCGCCCATGTCGCGGATGCCGCCCAGCGACAGCTCGAGCTTGTCGCGCTCGCGGGTCAGGTTCAGCACTTCCTTCTTGGTCAGGCCGTGCGTGTCGCCCGAAAGCTGCTCTTCGAGCGTCTTGAGGCGCTTGATCGAGTTCGAGATCGTCTTCCAGTTGGTGAGCATGCCGCCCAGCCAGCGGTGGTTGACGAAGTGCTGACCAGCGCGACGAGCGGCCTCGGCGACCGGCTCCTGCGCCTGGCGCTTGGTGCCGACGAACAGGACCTTGCCACCACCAGCGACGGTCGAGCTGATGAACTCCAGAGCGCGCGCGAAAAGCGGCACGGTCTGCGACAGGTCGAGGATGTGGACGCCGTTGCGGTCGCCAAAGATGTAAGGCTTCATCTTCGGGTTCCAGCGATGGGTCTGGTGGCCGAAGTGCGCGCCGGTCTCGACCAGCTGCTGCATGGTGACGACAGGTGCCGCCATAAGATAATTCCTTCCGGTTAGTCCTCTGGGAAGCGGATGACGCGGCGGGCAAAGCCCATGCGCACCGAAATATGATGCTTCCCATGCGGTGTTGAGGGGCGCGCCCTTAGCCTATGCGAATCCCCGTGGCAAGCGGCACATGCCGTTCACATCTGTTCCAAAGCCGATTGACAACGGAACAACAGCGGAACATAAAGGGTTTGCAAGGCAGAATACGGCCTGATCGAGACGAATCACATGCGAAACGTCCTGGATTTGGCACGGCTCAACCTGCTGTCACGAGGGCAGCGACGGAACTGATCAAATTTTTCAATGGTTACGGTTTGGTTAATTGGCCGAACCGCAGCGAACGGCAGGAGGCGGGCATCATGATGATCGTGGTGAGTGTTCTGGTTTTCATGGGCGCGCTGGTCGCCGCTGTCGCTACCATCGCCATGATGATCGCGCCGCAATGGCGGCGCATCCTTCATCTGGCGACCGGCCATGTCGAACCGGCCTTCACACCGCTGGCCACGCTGGTGGTGGCCGAGCGCCGGATCGCCGTTAGGCGCTGGGCGGCGAGTTCGCCGGTGCCTTCGCCGCTGGCGCGACGCCGCGTTGCCGCTTGAGGCGGGCATAGGCGAGCATCGTAAAGGGTATGCTGATCAAATAGGCCAGGCACAACGCCGTCAGGGCATGCCAAGGCGCCGAGATCAGCGCGACGCCGACTAGCACGATGATCGCCAACGCCTCGAACCGAACGTGACGGCGCAGGCGGAACGAAGTCCAGGACAGGGTGGCCAGGCTCGAGACCATGAGCAACGCCACGAAGGCGACCCACGGCGCGACCAAATAGGGTGAGGCGAAGACAGGCTCCCCCGTCCAGAACCAGAGATAAAGAGGCAGCATCGCCAACCCGGCCCCGGCGGGTGCAGGAACGCCGGTAAAGAAGCCCGCCGTCTTTCGCGGTTGATCGATGACGTCGAGTTGCGAATTGAACCGGGCCAGTCGCAGGGCGCAGAACACCGCCTGAAGCACCGCGCAGATCCAACCGATTCGCGGCAGATGCTCCAGCGACCAGAGGTACAGGATCAACGCGGGTGCGACTCCGAAAGAGATCGCGTCGGAGAGCGAATCGAGTTCGGCTCCAAACCGGCTTTCGCCCCGTAACAGGCGCGCGATCCGGCCATCCAGCCCGTCGAGCAGCGCAGCGACCATGATCATCGTCACCGCCGCTTCCCATGATCCGGCGATGGCGAACTTCACGCCGGTCAACCCCGATACCAGCGCGAGCGCGGTCACCGCATTGGGGATGATGGCACGCAGCGGAAGACCACGGGGCGGCAGGCCGCCGGCCGAAGCCCGACGCGCAAAGCGGGGGGAAATGGCCATATCCTTGCCGACTTACTGCGCGATGCCGCTCATCGGCTTGCCGCCGACGCGGCCCAGTACGGTTTCCCCCGCGACCGAGCGCTGGCCCAGGCACACTTGCGGGGTAACATCATCGGGCAGATAGACATCAACACGACTGCCGAAGCGGATCAGACCCACACGCTGCCCTGCGGCAACCATGTCCCCCGGCTTCACGAAGCCGACGATACGACGCGCGACAAGACCTGCAATCTGGGTGAAGCCGATCTTGCGGCCATCGCGCCCCTCGACCACGAAATGCTGGCGTTCATTCTCGTCCGACGCCTTGTCCAGATCGGCGTTCAGGAACTTGCCCGAGATATAGACGACCTGGCGGATGACCCCTGCGACCGGCGTACGATTGATGTGCACGTCGAACACCGACATGAAAATCGATACGCGGACGAGCGGCGCCTCGCCCAGTTCGCCGACCAGTTCGCGTGGGATCGGAACGCGCTGGATCATCGTCACCAGACCATCGGCGGGCGCGACGATCAGGTCGTCGCCCTGCGGCGTGGTGCGGATAGGATCGCGGAAAAAAGCCGCGATCCAGATGCACAGGCCGACGAACGGCCAGAACAGCACCTTCGTGATCAGCGTGGCGATGATGGTCAGGCCCGCCCCGATCAGCACATATTTGCGCCCTTCGGGATGGACGGCGGGAAAGCGCCACTTGACGGTGGTGGTCGCGATGGGAGGCTTTTCAAGCGAAGGCATTAGGCCTGTCTACCTGTCCACCGGCCATCGCACAATCTTTTCGGTTCGCCTCGGCCCTTTCGTCTCTTGCCGGGGGTGGTTGATCCGCCGCGCCCCCTCCCCTAGACGCATCTCAAACCTGCCCAATCTGAAGGATGCGCATATGGCGAAGATCAAGGTGAACACGCCCATCGTGGAGATCGATGGCGACGAAATGACCCGGATCATCTGGGAATGGATTCGCGAACGCCTGATCAAGCCGTATCTCGACATCGATCTCGCTTATTTCGACCTGTCGGTTCAGAATCGCGACGCCACCAGCGACCAGGTGACGATCGACAGCGCCCATGCGACCCAGAAGTACGGCGTCGCCATCAAGTGCGCGACCATCACCCCCGACGAACAGCGCGTCGAGGAATTCGGCCTGAAGAAGATGTGGAAGTCGCCCAACGGCACGATCCGCAACATCCTGGGCGGCGTGGTGTTCCGCGAGCCGATCGTCATCAAGAACGTCCCGCGCCTGGTCCCCGGCTGGACCCACCCGATCGTCGTCGGCCGTCACGCATTCGGCGATCAGTATAAGGCCACCGACTTCAAGGTGCCCGGCAAGGGCAAGCTGACCATGAAGTGGGAAGGCGAGAATGGCGAGACGATCGAGGAGGAGGTGTTCAACTTCCCCAGCGCCGGCGTCGCCATGGGCATGTACAATCTCGACGATTCGATCCGCGATTTCGCCCGCGCCTCGATGAACTATGGCCTGGGTCGCGGCTGGCCGGTCTATCTGTCGACCAAGAACACGATCCTGAAGGCCTATGACGGCCGCTTCAAGGACATCTTCCAGGAGGTGTTCGACACCGAGTTCGCCGAACAGTTCAAGGCGGCGGGAATCGAATATCAGCACCGCCTGATCGACGACATGGTCGCCTCGGCCCTCAAGTGGCATGGCGAGTTCGTGTGGGCGTGCAAGAACTATGACGGCGACGTGCAGTCGGACACCGTTGCACAGGGCTTCGGCTCGCTGGGCCTGATGACCTCGGTGCTGATGACCCCGGACGGCAAGACGATCGAAGCGGAAGCCGCGCACGGCACCGTGACCCGTCACTATCGCCAGCACCAGCAGGGCAAGGCGACCTCGACCAACCCGATCGCCTCGATTTTCGCCTGGACCGGCGGCCTGAAGTATCGCGGCAAGTTCGACAACACCCCCGACGTCGTGCGCTTCGCCGAGACGCTGGAAAAGGTCTGCGTCAAGACCGTCGAGAACGGTCAGATGACCAAGGATCTCGCCATCCTGATCGGTCCTGACCAGCCCTGGATGACCACCGAACAGTTCTTCGAGGCGATCCGCGTCAACCTCGAAACCGAAATGGGCAACTGGCAGTAAGGTCCGTTTCGGTCCGGTCACCGATAGGCGGCCGACCGCAGCGCGCGCAATCTGGACCCGGGGGGCATGCCTCCCGGGTCTTTTTGCGTATCGCTCGATCGGGAGACATCGAATGGATCTGGGAAATTACAGCTGGTTGACCACTATTGGAACCTTGCCGCGGATGGTATCCGAAGCATTGAAAATTTGGGACGTCAGAGAGAAACTCGGGCCGGCAAGTAATCCCGTCATTCTGGACTGGGCTCAGGAAGTTGGCGGCGATGTCGCTAAAACCTACAAAACCGACGAGACACCGTGGTGTGGATTAACCATGGCCTATGTCGCCAAACGCGCGGCCAAAACCCCGCCCGCCAAGCCGCTATGGGCACGCAATTGGACCAAATTCGGCACGGATAGCGCCCAGCCCGACTTAGGTGACATCATCGTGTTCAAGCGAGGCCTGGGCGGCCATGTCGGACTGTATGTCGGCGAAGATGAAACGCATCTTCACATTTTGGGCGGTAACCAGGGCAATCGAGTTTGTATCAGTCGTTATGATGAAAGCTTGATTCTGGCCGTACGAAAGCCGCCTTACATGAATGAGCCGGCGACTGCGCGCCCCTATTTCCTGCACAACGATGGAAGGCTGAATTCCAACGCCTTCGCCGACGTCTGATATACTCACCTATCTGGCGCCGCCCTCGCGCTCCAGATAGGCGATCACGTCCGCCCGGGCGAGGGGATCGGGCAGGCCGGCGAAGGTCATTCTGGTTCCCGGTGCGAAACGTTGCGGCGAGGCGAGCCATCGGTCCATCGTTGCCCGGTCCCAATGGCCGCCGACCCGCATCAGCGCGGCGGTATAGCCGAAGCGTTCGCTGCCGCCCGCCACCGGCTTCCCCATGATGCCATGGAGATTGGGCCCGGCGCGATCGAGTTCGCCCTTGCCGATCGTATGACAGGCCAGGCACTGGCCAAAAGTCCGCGCCCCCGCGTCCGCATCCGCGACCCGCATCAGCGCGCCCAGAGAAGGGTTTGGCCCGGCCTCCTTCAACCGCTCCGCCCGACCATCATCGCCGCACCCCGCCAGCGCCAGTAAGGACAACAGGGGCCACGCAACGGAAAAACGACGATCGATCATCGCCGCCCCTTACCGACGCCGAGCCCACGCCGTCAGTGGACCGATCGTCCCATCGCCGCTTCGCCCGATTATCGACCTGACAAGCGCGTCAAAGCCGGGTTAGTCTGTCCTCATGGCATTACGGCTCGACAATCAGGGTTTCTCCGACGCGCTCGTCATCCTCGGTTCGGCGGGCATCGTCATCCCGGCCTTCGCCCGGTTTCGGGTCAGTCCGGTCATCGGGTTCATTCTGGTGGGGTTGCTCGTCGGCCCTGCGGGACTCGGTTCTCTCGTGCCCCAAGCGCCCTGGCTCTATTATCTGACCATCTCCAACCCGGAGTCGATCGAGCCCTTTGCCGAATTTGGCATCATATTGTTGCTGTTTTCCATCGGCTTGGAGCTATCTTTTCGACGGCTATGGGCGATGCGGCGGCTGGTGTTCGGAACCGGCGCGGCGGAACTGCTGGGCTCCGCCGTGCTGATCGGCTCCGCGCTCCACCTGATGGGGCAAGGCTGGGCGGGTGCGATCGGGCTGGGGCTGGCGCTGACCCTGTCATCGACGGCGCTGGTGCTGCCGCTGGTCGGAACGACCAGTCCGGTGGGACGCGGCGCGTTCGCGATGCTGTTGTTCGAGGATCTGGCGCTCGTCCCGATCATCTTCGCGCTGGGCGCGATGGCTCCGACCGCGACCGACGAAGGCTGGGTCGGCATTGCTGGCGTCGCCCTGCGCGGCGGCTTGACCGTGGTGGCGATGTATCTGGGCGGCAAATTCGTCCTGCCCCGCCTGTTCGCCCAGGCGGCCCGAACCAAGAGCCCGGAACTGTTCCTCGCGGCCTCTTTGCTGGTGGTGATCGTCGCCAGCGTCGCGACCACGGCGGCGGGCCTGTCGCCAATCGTCGGCGCGCTGCTCGCCGGGCTGTTGATCGCCGAAACCGAATATCATTCCGAGGTCGAAGTGATGACCGCCCCGTTCAAGGGGCTGGCCTTGGGCGTATTCCTGATCACCGTGGGCATGAGCCTGGACCTACGGCTGATCGCGAAGAATTGGGACATGCTGCTGCTTGCTGTGGTCGGCGTGGTCGCGGTGAAGGCGATCGTCACCTATCTGCTGCTGCGTGTCGCCCATGCCAGGCGCGGGGTGGCAGCGGAGACAGGACTGCTGATGGGCAGCCCCTCGGAGACCACGCTGATCGTCCTCGGCACCGCCGCGCAGGCACAGTTGATCCTGCCCTCGACCGCAGCTTTCTGGCAGACCGTCACCGCGATCGGCCTGACCATCACGCCTTTGCTCGCCAAGGCGGGCCGCGTTATCTCCCGCCGGATCGAGGCGCGCAGCGCCGATGGGCCTGGCACGCCCGAGTTGGAGGATGATTCCGGGCGGACCGTCATCATCGGCTTTGGCCGCGTCGGCAAGATGATCGCCGACATGCTGACGGTCCATGGCCAATCCTATGTCGCGGTCGAGGCCGACATCGACTCGGTCAGCGATGCCCGGCGTGCAGGCTATCCGGTGCTGTTCGGCGACGTCGCACGGGCCGAGTTGGTCGATCGGCTGAACCTGCCCGCCGCCCGCGCGCTGATCCTGACGATGGACGATCCGGTGCTGACCGTACGGCTGGCGCGCCGCATCCGCGAGGCGGCGCCCGACCTGCCGATCATCGCCCGTGCACGCGACATGGCGCATGCCACCGAACTCTATCGCGCGGGGGTCAGCGAGGCCGTGCCCGAAACGCTGGAAAGCTCACTGCAATTGTCGGAGGCTGTGCTGGTCGATCTGGGCGTTGCAATGGGGCCGGTGATCGCGTCGATCCACGAAAAGCGTGACGAACTCCGCCAGGTCATCCGGCGCGAGGCGCAACTCCAGCGCGAGCCGCGTATCCGACGGCTCCGGCGCTTGGGGGAGCAGGGGTAAGTACGCTTTCTCCCCAAGCCACGCCTGGGGAGAGATTACTATCCCCTCCCCGCGCTTCGCACAGGGAGGGTCAGAGGGTCAGCCCAACCGGCCCAGCGCGGCGTGCAGGCGCGCTGCCTCGGCCATCTTGTCGGCGTGATCCGCACGCGCCTTTTCCACCGCTTCGGGCTTGGCGCGCTCGACAAAGCTGGCATTGCTTAGGCGCCCGCCCAGCGCATCGCGTTCCTTCTCGACCGCCGCAATCGCCTTGGTCAGACGCTGGCGTTCCGCATCGAGGTCGATCACGCCCTCCAGCGGTAGGACGAAGGTCGCCTCGTCCACCACCACCTGCGCCGCGCCGCCGGTCGCTTCGCCCTCGGCCGCCTCGACGCGGGCGAGACGCGCCAGCGCCCCCGCCTGTCGCACCAGCCGCTCCTTGGTATCGGCATGGGCGTCGCGGACATGCATCGTCAGACGCGCGCCCGGCGGTACGTTGAGTTCAGTGCGCGCCGCACGGATTTCGCTGACCAGACGGATCAGCCAGTCGATCTTCCGCTCCGCCTCCGGGTCGAGCGCGCGGGCGTCCGCCATCGGCCAATGCGCCACGATCAGGTCATGGTCGCGCGCACCCATGGCATGCCACAATTCCTCGGTGATGAAGGGCATGAACGGGTGGAGCATCACCAATATCTGGTCGAGCACCCAGCCCGCGACCGCGCGCGTTTCCTCGCCACCTGCTTCACCGCCCTGAAGCACCGGCTTGATGAGTTCGAGATACCAGTCGCAGAAACGGCTCCAAACGAACTGATAGATCGCATTGGCCGCCCCGTCGAAACGGTAATCGGCCAGTGCGAGGTCGACGGCCTGCACGGTCTTCACCGTCTCAGCGATGATCCACTTGTTGACCGCCAGCGTGGCGTTCGGGGCCTCCAGCGTCGCCGACGCGCCAATGCCGTTGGCCTGGGCAAAACGCGCCGCATTCCACAGCTTGGTCGCGAAGTTGCGATAGCCCTCGACGCGGCGTTCATCCATCTTGATGTCGCGGCCCTGGCTCTCCATCGCCGCCATGAAGAAGCGCAGCGCGTCGGCACCGTACTGGTCGATCAGGCCCAGCGGATCGACCGTATTACCCTTCGACTTCGACATTTTCGAGCCGTCGGCGGCGCGAACAAGACCGTGCAGATACAGGGTCTTGAAGGGCACTTCTTCCATGAAGTGCATGCCCTGCATCATCATCCGCGCGTCCCAGAAGAACAGGATGTCGAAGCCGGAAATCAGGACGTCGTTCGGGTAGCGCCCCGCCAGCGTCTTGTCGCCATTGTCCGGCCAGCCGAGCGTCGCGAAGGGCCAGAGCGCGGAGGAGAACCAGGTGTCGAGCACGTCCGGATCACGGGTCAGGGTAACGCCCTCTCCCGCTTCCGCCTGCGCCTCTTCCTCGCTCTCGGCGACGAACACGCGGCCGTCCTCGGCGAACCAGGCCGGGATCTGGTGGCCCCACCAGAGCTGGCGGCTGACGCACCAGGGCTGGATGTTTTCCATCCAATTGAAGAAGGTCTTCTCCCATGCCTGCGGCACGATCTTGATATCGCCGCCGCGCACCGCCTGGATCGCGGGCTGGGCCAGCGTCTTGGCATCGACATACCATTGGTCGGTCAGCCACGGCTCGATCACCACGCCGGAGCGGTCGCCGAACGGGGTCTGGATCGTGCGCGGCTCGGCGTCATGCTCCTCGCCGTCCTTGTCGATATGCGGGATCAGGACGCCCTCGTCCTTCAGCCGCGCGACGACGGCCTTGCGCGCCTCGGCGGTCGACAGGCCCAGGAACGCGTCGGGGATCAGGCCATCCGACGTCTGGACGATGCACGCCTTGGCATCGAGCATGTTGAGCATGTCGCGCGCTTCGATCCCGGCGCGGCGGCCGACCTCGAAATCGTTGAAGTCATGGCCGGGCGTGATCTTGACCGCGCCCGATCCCAGTTCGGGGTCGGCATGTTCGTCGGCGACGATCGGGATCAGGCGGCCGGTGATCGGCAGACGGACCTGCTTGCCGATCAGCGCGGTGTAGCGCGCATCGTCCGGGTGCACCGCGACCGCCATATCGGCGAGCATCGTCTCCGGCCGGGTCGTCGCGACCTCGATAAAGCCCGAACCGTCGGCGAGCGGATAGCGCAGGCGCCAGAAGCTGCCCTTCACTTCGCGCGTCTCGACCTCCAGGTCGCTGATCGCAGTGCCGAGCCCGGCGTCCCAGTTGACCAGCCGCTTGTCGCGGTAGAGCAGGCCCTGACGGTACAGGTCGACGAACACCTTCAGCACCGCCTTGCTGAAGCCCTCGTCCATGGTGAAGCGCTCATTGGCCCAGTCCATCGAGCAGCCCAGGCGGCGCAGCTGACCGGTGATCTGGCCGCCGCTCTCCGCCTTCCAGGTCCAGACCTTTTCGAGGAACTGGTCGCGGGTGAAGTCGGTGCGCTTCTGCCCCTTCGCGTTCATCTGGCGCTCGACCACCATCTGGGTCGCGATGCCCGCATGGTCGGTGCCGACCACCCACAGCGCATCCTTGCCCTTCAGCCGGGCATGGCGGACGAGAATATCCTGCAGCGTGTTGTCGAGCGCATGGCCGATATGCAGGTTCCCGGTGACGTTGGGCGGCGGGTTGACGATCGTCCAGGGCTCGGCATTTGGACGGTCGGGGCGGAACAGGCCCTTTTCCTCCCAATGGCCATACCAGCGGGCTTCGATTGCGGCGGGGTCGAACGTCTTGGGCAGCTCAGTCATGACGCTGCCTTAATCAGCCGCGCCCGCTTGCGCCAGATGCTATCAGGTACGCGCACCCGGCCGGTCGAGCACCGCGCGTATCCGCTCGTTCAATTCCGCCCGGCGATAGGGTTTGCGGATCAGTTCATACGATCGCGCGCCCTCATCGATCGCTTCGTCGGCGTAGCCCGTGGTCAGCAGGACGCTGAGCCGCGGATAGTCGCGCCGAACCGCCTGCGCCAGAGCGACGCCGTTCATGCCGCCGGGCATCAATATGTCGGTGAACAACAGCGAAAAGTCACCATCCTTCGCCAGATGATCCAATGCCTCGCGCGCGCTGCGGGTCAGGACGACATCATAGCCGAGCTGCTCCAGCATCGCCTTGCCCAGATCGCCGACATCTTCCTGATCCTCGACCATCAGGACGCGTTCGGCGCCGCCGCTACGCGCCGGTCCGACCGGCAAGGCCCGGCGTTCGGTCACCCCGGCGGCGCGAGGGAAGTAAAGCGATACCGCGCTCCCCTGACCTTCCCCGATCGGCTCGGCCGTCGCCAGGCCACCCGATTGGCGCATGAAGCCATAGACCATGGCAAGTCCCAGCCCTGCTCCCTTCCCCATCTCCTTCGTGGTGAAGAAGGGGTCGAAGATCTTGTCGACGATCGCCGAATCGATTCCCGGACCATCGTCGGCGATGCGCACCTGCACATATTCGCCGGGATCGAGATTGACGGGACCATCGGCTTCGTCGCCGGTGCGGATGACGTTGCGGGTGGAAATATCGATCCGCCCCTGTCCGCCGCCACGCTGGATCGCCTCGCGCGCGTTGGTCAGGATGTTGAGCAACGCCATCTCGGCCTGGACCGGGTCGATCCGGCAGTTCCAGAGATTCTCTTCCAGCCGGTGGTTTACGGTGACGCCGTCACCCGCCGTCCGCTTCAGGATCGGGCGGAAATCCTCGATCAACTGGTTGAAGTTGAGCAGCCGATCGCGCAACTCCTGCTTACGGGCGAAGGCGAGCAATTGCTGGGTCAGCGTCGCGCCACGCGCGGCCGCCGCCGCAATCGCCTCGACCGCGCGACGCCCACTCCGGTCGCCCTGGTCGACCCGCGCCTCCAAAATGTCCGAATAGCCGATGATGACTTGCAGCAGATTGTTGAAATCATGCGCGATGCCGCCGGTCAGCTTGCCGACCGCCTCCATCTTCTGCGCTTCGTGCAGCGCATCCTCCGCCTCGCGGCGGCGCGAAATGTCGAGCTGGCTGCTAAAGAAATACACGAGCTGCCCCGCGTCGTCATAGACGGGCGACACGAACAACGCGTTCCAGAAGGTCGACCCGTTCTTGCGATAGTTGAGCAGTTCGACCGCGATCTCGTCGCGCCGCTCGATCGCGGCGCGGACTTGTGCCACCACGTCGCGGTCGGTCTCTGGTCCTTGCAGAAACCGGCAGTTGGTGCCGAGGATTTCATCCTCGGAATAGCCGGTCATGAAGCTGAAGGCTTCGTTGCAGAAGACGATCGGATTGTCGGGCTGACGCGGATCGGTGACGATCATCGGCATCCGCGTGGTCTTCACCGCCGCGAAGAAGATGTCCGACTGTCCCGAATGCGGCTGGCGCGAATCGGAGATTGGCGGGGACGACACGTAAGAGCGCGTCGACTTGTCGGCATCGGGCGTCTCTGGCGTGGCGGTCATGACCACCGAACCAAGCGGAGCGCACGCGGTTCCGCCAACATGTCGATCACGTTACCAAATTCCGCGCATTGCAGGGGACGCGTCGAGGCGCATCCCCCGAAAAAGACTCAGCGCCCCTCGCGGGTGATCCGGGCGATTTCCTTAGCGACCATCGCCTCGACCATCTCGGGCAGGTTCGCATCCAGCCAATCGCGCAGCATCGGACGCAGCATGTCGCGGACCAGCCCTTCCAGGGTGCCGTCGCTGCTCGGTTCAGGCTTGACCATCATGCGGCTGAGCGCCTCCAGGGAACCACGGCTGGCCTGAGCCGCACGAGGCGAAACGATCGCCTCTTCGCTTTCGTCGACGGACGGCGCCTCGCCCCGCGGCGCCGGCGGAGCCGCCGGGGCGGGCACCGGAGCCGGTGCCTGCGCGACCGGTTCGGGCGCAGGAGCCATCGCCGCCTCGACCGCCGGACGCAGCGCCGATTCGGCGGCGCGGGCGGCCGCGGCCTCGACCTTCATGCGCAGCGGCATCGGGTCGCTAAGCTCCAGAACCTCGGGCGAATCATCTTCATCGACCGGCGAAGGCACGGGGCGCGGCTGGCGACGCTGACGCGCGGGCACCTCTCCCTCTTCGGCAATGATCCGTTTGATCGAGGACAGGATTTCCTCCATCGACGGCTCGGCGCTGACTTCACCCATGACCGCAATCCCCATTGAAGCCCCCCAAGGCCCCCTGCCCGGCATCATTGCCGGTTCGGTGACGACGCACCTGTGGTTAATGCGGGGCTTCTGTCAACAGGGGCGTTGACGTCGGCGTCGAGCGGACGCGTGATCGCCGCCGTCTGGGCCGGGGTCGCGGCGGTGCTGCTGGCGACCGGCGCGGGTTCGCCGTCGCCACCCCAATCGTTGATCTTGTTGCGAACGCGGTTGTAATTGGCGACCGGATCATAGAGCGAACCGCCATCCAGCCCTAAGTCGCGCGCCTCCGCATTGCCCATGGCGGCGATCAGCGCGAAGCCCGCGACATAGGCGTCACGCCGCGCCGTCACCAGCGTCACCTGGCTGTTGAGCAATTCCTGCTCGGCATTCAGAATGTCGAGCACGGTGCGCGTGCCGACGCTGTTTTCGGCCCGCACGCCCTCCAGCGACAGCGAGTTGGCGCGCACCGCCGATTCGGCCGATTGGATCACCTCCTGAGAGGATTGCCAGACGGCATAGGCGGAGCGGACCTGCGCCACCACCTGCCGCTCGGTCGCGGTGGCATTCTCCAGCGCCTGTCCGCGCAAGGCCTCGGCCTGACGGACCTGCGCCGCCGGGCGACCGCCCTGGAACAGCGGCATGGTCAACTGGGCGCCGACCGTCGCATTGACGCCGGAGGCGGGGACACCGGCGACGTTCAACGACCCCAAATAGTTGAAGTAGTTGCCGCTGGACACCGCCGACACGCGCGGCAGCCGGTTGGCGCGGGCGACGTTGATGTCATAGCGGGTGGCATCCGCCGCGCGGCGGGCGGCGATCAACTGCGGATTCTGATCCAGCGCGACGCCGACCGCCGCGTTGGGCGAGGCGGGCAAGCTGGGCAGAGCGGGCGGCTGCTCCAGTCCCACCGGGGCCACGCCGACGATGTTGACGTAATTCTCGCGGCTGGAGATCAGATTGGCCTGCGCCGATTGAAGCTGCGCCCGCGCCTGTGCCAGCCGCGCCTCCGACTGCGCCACATCGGTACGGGTCAGGTCGCCCACCTGAAACCGATCACGCGAGGCGCGAAGGTTCGTCTCCAGCACATTGACGTTGCGGGTGTTGAGATTGACGATCGCCTCGTCACGGATGACGTTCATATAGGCGGCGACGACATTGGTGAAGAGGTTCGCCTCCACACCGCGAAGCTGAGCGCGCCCCGCATCGACCCGCGTCTCGGCGGCGCGCACGGCATTCTTGACCGCCCCGCCCTGATAGAGCGGCACCGACAATTGCAGCGCGCCCGTCGCCGTCCGCTCGGGGTTCAGGAAGTTGTTGTTGGCGACGACGATATTGTCGGTGAACTGCCCGGTCGACTGGAGCGACGGCAGACCGCTGGCCCGCGCGATCGGCACATTCTCATCGGTCGCGCGCTGGGCGGCGCGCTGACCGGTGATCGTCGGGTTGGTCTGGTACGCCCGCACCATCGCCTCGCGCAACGTCTCCGCCGAAGCCGAACCGGCAAGCAACAGGGCCGAGCCGATCAGAATACCGGAGGTGACGCAGGAAGTCGGGTGCAGGCGCATGGTCCCTCAAAATTGGAAGGCGCGAGGACGGGCAAAGCCCGGCAAGACGGTGCATTCGGCATCGGCAAAGGCGCGGACGCCGTGCCCGCCCTCGGTCCGGCGACCACTCGCCAGCCGGGTGACACCATGTTCGACCAGACCGGTGACGATACGGCCACCGACCTTGACCTGCTCGACCAGGGCAGCGGGCAGGTCCTCGACCGCGCCGTCGATGATGAGCACGTCATAGGGCGCGCCGGCGGCATGACCGGCGTTGAGCGGCCCCTCGACCAGCGTCACCTTGCCCGCACCCCCTAGAACGGCACGGGCGGTGGCAGCGAGTTCGGCCTGCTCCTCGACCGCGACGACCTCGGCCACGATGTCCGCCAGCAGCGTCGCGGTATAGCCGGTAGCCGCCCCGATCAGCAGAACGCGGTCGCCCGCCTCCAGATAAGCCTCGGTCAGCAGACGACCCGTCGCCATCGGCAGGTTGATCGCGCGGCCATTGCCGAGGTCCAGCGTACCGTCGCGATATGCCACGGGGCGCAGCGCCTCGGGCGCGAAGAGTTCACGCGGCACCCGCGCCATCGCGGCGACGACCCGCTGGTCGCTGACCGCGGTGGTGCGCAGCTGGCTCACCACCATGGAATGGCGCATCGCGTCGAAATTCGAGGAGTCATTGCTGGTCGTCATGATCATGGCCCATCCCTGTCGCACAGCCGTTTTAGTTGTGCAATACACTAAATTGGTTCCCGCCGCTTCTATCGCGCTGCTCCGCCCCCGCCAAGCGGACTGGTAATCCCAGCACAGGCTTTTGGCGAGATTGAGGCGCGCAAGGCGGCGGGGAGCATCGAGGCGGTCCTTTCGCCAAGCCATGATCGAGAGCGGCGAGCGCCGGTGTGACACGATCCCGGTCCGCCTCGCTCTCCGCTTGCCTCCCCCCGCAAATTGAATTCCTCACACCGATCTGACGACAGAGGGCCTCAGTGCAGGATCGCCATTCCTTAAATTGAGGATTTTTCCCGAATGCTCTGGATGAGAGCCGCGGCGGCAAAAGGCCAAGCCGCGCTTTGAAAGGAACCGATGATGCCAGTAACGATTTGGCTTTTTGCAACGCTCGCAAATGCCGAAACCATGCCAGGCGCCATGACACCATGGGCTTGGTTAGCCGTCAAATTTGCCACGATGACTGATCCGGCGACATTGCCAATCAGCAATAGAACGCTCACCAAGTACAGTATGACGGGAGCGCGACGTGTGAGGCTGGTTACCATGGCTTCCATCATAATCTCCCGATACCGAGGCAATGGCATTGCCCCAAAGTCTGCAGTCCAACACGCGGAAACAGCACCTGTTGTCTGACAGCTATCGCTTGATATCTGATTGAACGGCAAATTGAAATTCGTTCGTTCTGATCGGCAAAGTCCCCCTGTTTGGCAGGTCGACGCCAGCAGGGCAAAACGGGAACAGTGCGTACTTTTTTAAAACGACTGCGTACTGCCTGTTGACGCGGCGTAAAAAACCGCACACATGCCCGCCTCCCACGCATCGAGGCGCGATGGCGGAGTGGTGACGCAGAGGACTGCAAATCCTTGCACCCGGGTTCGATTCCCGGTCGCGCCTCCAGATTTTCCTGGCATATCAATTACCTGATAGTCCGTACGTCGCTCATCGGCGCAACGGCCCCGGTGATTCGCCGATGTGTCGCCATGGGCTCGCCGCACGTCACAAAGCGGTGGACCGCGTCGCCGCTCCTCGCTTAAGTCCCCGTTCCAATCGACAAGGAAGGGTTCGCGGATGCGCATAGGGGCGATGACGGCGGCATGGCTGCTGGCGGGAGCGCTGGCGAGCACAGCGCTATCCCCGGTGATGGCGCGGGAACCGGCCCCCAAGGCGTCCGCCAAGACGGCGGTCGAATATGACATCGCCTTTCCCCGCCCGGAACATCATGAGGCGCAGATCAGCGTCACCTATCGCGGGTTGGGCCGCACCCCCATCCGCTTCCAGATGGCGCGCTCCTCGCCGGGTCGCTACGCGCTGCACGAGTTCGCCAAGAACGTCTATTCGGTGTCCGCCATCGACGGGGCCGGACGTCCGCTGGCCATCTCGCGCACCGACCCCTATGGCTGGACGGTGCCCGCCCATGACGGCACCGTCACCGTCCGCTACACGCTGTTCGGCGATCGGGGCGACGGCACCTATGCGCAGATCGACCCGACCCATGCGCATCTGAACATCCCCGCCACCTTCATGTGGGCCGCCGGGCAGGACGACCGGCCGATCCGCGTCCGTTTCCACCCCGCCGCCGGATGGAAGATCGCGACCCAGCTAGCGCCCACCGACGATCCCGCCGTCTTCACCGCGCGCGACCTGCAATATTTCATGGACAGCCCCGTCGAGATGTCCGCCTGGGACATAAGAAGCTGGACGGTGGGCGATGGCGCCCAGCGCTACACTATCCGCCTGACGGCCCATCATGACGGCAACCCCGCCGATCTCGACCGGTTCGCCGCCATGGCGCAAAAGGTCGTGGCGCAGCAGATCGCGGTCTTCGGCGAGGCACCGCCCTATGACTATGGCACCTATACCTTCCTCGCCGACTATATGCCGCAGATCAGCGGCGACGGGATGGAGCATCGCAACTCGACGGTGATCAGCATGCCGAAGTCGCTGGCGGCCGCGAAGTTCGCGCAGATCCAGACGCTGAGCCACGAATTCTTCCATGCCTGGAATGTCGAGCGCATCCGTCCTGCGGAGCTGGAACCGTTCGACTTTACCCGCGCCAATGCGACGCCCTCGCTCTGGCTGGCCGAGGGCTTCACCCAATATTACGGGCCCCTGGCGGTCGTCCGCGCCGAGCAGATGCCGCTGGCCGACTATATCGCGCAACTGTCGGCGACGCTGAACGCGCTGCTGATCACCCCGGCGCGTCGTTACGGCGGACCGCAGGAAATGAGCCTGCGCGCGCCCTTCGTCGATGCCGCCCAGTCGATCGATCCGACCAATCCCAACATCTTCAAATCCTATTATCCCTATGGCGCGGTCCTTGCCCTGGCGCTCGATCTGCAACTGCGGCAGGCCTTTCCGAAGCTGACGCTCGACGATTATATGCGCCAGCTCTGGCGCAACCATGGCAAGACCGAGCGCAGCTATCGCCCCGACGATCTGCGCATCGCCCTGGCGGAGCTTACCGGGGATCAGGGCTTTGCCGACCGCTTCTTCACCCAATATGTGATCGGCAGCGCTCTACCCGATTTCGCGCCGCTGCTGGCGCAGGCCGGGCTGACATTGCGCGCCGTTCACCCCGATGCCGCCTGGGCGGGCGGAACCCCGGCCAAGGGGGATGACGGCATGACGATCGTCGCCCCGACCGCGCCGGGCACGCCGCTCTATGACGCCGGGCTGGACAAGGGCGATGTGATCGTCAGCATCGACGGTCGCCCGATGGCGGACGCCGCCGCCTGGACCGCCTTGCTGGCCGCGCACAAGCCGGGCGACCGCCTGTCCATCGTCTATCGCCAGCGGGGCGGCGAGCGGCGGGCGACGATGACCCTCGTCGCCGATCCGAACCAGGAAATCCTGCTTGACGAGAGCCTGGGCCAAAGCCCGACGCCCCGACAGATGCGGTTTCGCCAAGCCTGGCTGGGGCCACGCCCCTTGGTCGGAAGCATCGGTCCGGTGACGTCCGCGCCCTGACCAGGGTGCCCACACCGGCGTGGTTTCGGGAACGACCGCGGCCCGGCCCGGGTTTACCCAAGTGAATTTTTCGGGGGCTATCGTCCGTCTGGGCCCTTGCGGAGGGATAGACGCCATGCGAATGCGCGTCAGGGAGCCAGGTTCGTGCAAGAAATTGATATTCCGGCCCATCTGGCCAGCTATTTGGACCAGTCGCCGATCGCCCTGGCTCTGGCCGATGCGCTCGACGACAATCCGCTGATCTTCATCAATCACGGTTTCCGGGAGTTGACCGGCTATACCAGCGAGGATGTGATCGGCCAAAATTGCCGCATGCTTCAACGCGACGCCGACAATGTCGAGGCGCGGGAGCGGATCCGCGAATTCCTGGCCAATGATCGGCAACTGAACGTCCGCACCATGCTGGTCAATTTCCGCAAGGACGGCTCGCCCTTCATCAACCTGCTATACATGTCCAAGCTGCGACAACTGGGCGGCAAGATGCCCTATATCTTCGCCTCGCAATTCGATGTCAGCCGATCGCATCCCGATCGTCTGGCCGCCTATGACGCCGAACTGGGCAAGACGCTGGGTCGCCTGAGCCCGATCCTCGCCGAAAGCGGTATCGTGCTGGAGGGATCGCTGACCGCGATCGCCAACACCGCCGCCACCATCGCCCAGGCCAAGCTGACCCTGTCGGACCTCGATCGAGCAGCCTTTCCGTGATGAGCGACACGCCCCGCAGCGGGGACACATTGTCGGCCGAACGGGGCGGCGCGACCGTGCCGGTGGTGGGCATCGGCGCTTCCGCCGGCGGACTTGAGGCGCTGCGCGAGATGCTGACGCCCGCCCATGCCCCGACCGGCATGGCGTTCGTGGTGGTCCAGCATCTGGATCCCAATCACGAAAGCATGTTGGCGCAACTGCTCGACCGGCACACCAATTTGGCGGTGCGCCAGTGCGAGGGATCGGAACGGATCGAGGCCGACCATGTCTATATCATCCCGCCCGGACGGGGACTGGCCATTCGCGGCGGCGTGCTGGAACTGACCGATTTCGTCCAGCCGCGGGGGCTGCGCCGTCCGATCGACGATTTCTTCCTGTCGCTGGCGAGCGATCAACAGGCCAATGCCGCCTGCGTCATCCTGTCCGGGACAGGGGCCGACGGGACGACGGGCCTGCGCGCGATCAAGGAGAATGGCGGCGTCGGCGTCGTCCAGAAACCCGAAAGCGCCCGTTATGACGGCATGCCGCTATCGGCGGTGGGCACCGGCCTGGTCGATTTCGTCAAGCCGGCGGGCGAGATCGTCGAGTGTCTGCAGGCCTTCTTCGCGCGGCGCTCCGGCGATCCCAAGGAGCATGAGGCGGAGGTCGTCGCCGACCATGTCGACGATCTGTGCCGGGTATTGCGCAACGCCATCGGCCATGATTTTTCGGGCTATAAGCGCACGACGCTGGTCCGCCGGGTGGAACGGCGGATGCATGTCCTGGGCATCGGAACGGGCTCGGCGTATCTGGCGCGCGTAAAGAGCGATGCGGACGAGTGCGAGGCGCTGTTCCGCGATCTGCTGATCAACGTCACGCGGTTCTTCCGCGATACGGAATTGTTCGAGACACTCCGCACCAAGGCGATCCTGCCTCTGCTCCGTGCACGCGATCCGGACGAGGACATTCGCGTCTGGATCCCCGGCTGCTCCAGTGGCGAGGAAGCCTACAGCATCGCCATGATGTTCGCCGAGGCCGCGCGCGAGGCGGGGCAGCCATTGGCGGTCCAGATATTCGCGACCGACATTGACGAACAAATGCTCCAGATTGCGCGCGAGGGCAGCTACCCGGCCGCGGCGCTGGCGGACATTCCGGCGCCTCTGCGCGAGCGCTACACCCTGCCCCATGCCGAGCGGTTCAGCATCGCCGGGTCGATCCGCGACATGATCCGCTTTTCGAACCACAGCCTGGTCAAGGACCCGCCCTTTTCGCGGATCGACCTGGTATCGTGCCGCAACCTGCTGATCTATTTCGACGATCGCCTGCAGCAATCGGTGCTGCCGCTGTTTCATTACGCGCTGCGTCCGGGCGGCTACCTGTTCCTGGGGCCATCGGAGAGCGTCGGGCGGTTCGATCATCTCTTCCCGGCGATCGACAGCCATGCCCGGCTGTTCGAACGATCCGCCGCCTCCCCCTCCTACCCCATCGACCTGCCCGGCGGCATGAGCCGAAGCCCACGGCGGCGCGGCGAACGGGGTGAGCGCGAGGGCGGCAGCGTCACCAGCGACGAAGGCGTCGCGCTTCGCCGCATCGTGGCTCGTTATGCACCGCCGAGCATGGTGGTCGATCAGGATGGCGGCATCTTGGCCGCGTTCGGCAAGCTCAGCCGCTATTTCACCTTCCCCGTCACCCGGGCAGGCGGATCGAGCGCGACCACGCTGGCGCGGCCGGGTCTGCGCGAGGTGATGGGCCCGATGCTGCGCCAGGCCCGCGACGCCCGCAAGCGCATCGCCGCGCGCGACGTGTCGGTCACCACCGAATATGGCATCCAGAAGATCGAGGTGATCTGCGATCCGCTGACCGATGGATCGCTGCTCTTCCTGTTCCGCGATACCGAGCCGTTCAGCCCGGTCGAGATCAGCGACCTGGCCGATCTGGAGCCCGGCAACGATCATATCGAGGCGCTGGAAGACGAATTGCGCCTGACCCGCCACCGGCTGCGCTCGACTGTCGAGGAGTTGGAGACGGCGAATGAGGAGCTCAAAAGCTCCAACGAAGAAATGATGTCGATGAACGAGGAGCTTCAATCGACCAACGAGGAACTGTCGACCGTCAATGACGAGTTGAAGACCAAGGTCGATCAGCTGACCGTCGCCAATTCCGACCTGCGCAATTTCTTCGAATCGACCGATCTGGCGGTGGTGGTGCTCGACCGGCATTTGCGGGTCCGCAGCTATACCGAGGCCGCCCGCTCGATCTTCCCGCTCCAGCCGGGGGATCGGGGCCGGCTGCTGGCCGATGTGTCGACGCGGCTGTCGGATACCGGCTATCTCGACGGGGCGGCGGCGGTGGCGGCGGGCGGCGCTCCGTCGCAGCGGCGGGTGACGACGCGCGGGGGCGAGAGGACCCTGTCGTTGCGCATCCTGCCCTATCGCACGCAGGGAGATGGCGTCGATGGCGCGACGCTGGTGCTGACGGACATTACCGACGCGCTCAGCATGGAGCGCGAACTGGCGGCGGAGCGCGAACGGCTCGATCTGGCCGTGAAGGCGGGCGGTATCGGCGTCTGGGAATATCGGGACGGGACCGGCGAGATCTTCCTCGACGGCACCGGGCGCAGCCTGTTCGGCTTTGGCGAAAACGAGTCCGCCGAGCGCGTCGATCATGTACTCGAACGCATCGTGGCGGAGGATCGCCCGGCGGTCCAGCTTGCGCTGGCCGAGGCGATGGCGAACCGCGGCGATTTCGAAATGACCTTCCGGCTGGATGCGGCGGGCAAGGATCGGTGGATCAAGGGCTTTGGCCGGGTCGTTACCGCCAGCGCGCCGCACCGCATGGTCGGCGTCTCGATCGATGTGACCGCCGAATATGTATTCGCCGAGACGCGCGAACTGATGCTGCGCGAGATGAACCATCGGGTGAAGAACCTCTTCGCCATCATCTCGGGCATCGTTTCCGCCGCCGCGCGCTCGCACGGCGATGTGACCGAGATGGCCGAGGATGTGCGCGAGCGGATCGCGACGCTGGGCCGCGCCCATTCGCTGGCGTCTCCGGCCGGGGAGCAGCAGGCCATCGACCTGGGTTCGCTGGTGGAGGCGACGATAGCCCCCTATCAGGGTCAGTCGAAGATCATGATCGACGGCCCCCGCCTGCTGATCGACCGACGCTGCCTCTCGCCATTGGCGCTGATCCTGCACGAATGGGCGACCAACTCGGTCAAATACGGGGCCCTGGCGCATCGCGAGGGCGAACTGGCGATCGGCTGGACGCTGGCGGATGGCAAGTTGACGCTGACCTGGACCGAGACGGGCGGCAAAGGCGCGTTCGATATCGGCTCCAAGGGCTTCGGCACGCTGCTCGTCCAGACCTCTTCGCGGCAACTCGGCGCGCAGTTGGAGCGTAATAACTCCGATGGTCGTTTCCTGCTGACCCTCATCTTGCCGGAGACGATACTCGCACATGACTAAGACGGTATTGCTGGTCGAAGACGAATTCTTCGTCGCGCTGGATCTTCAGTCGATCATCGAGGATGGCGGCTATGAGGTCGATGGACCTTATGTCAGCGTCGAGGACGTGCTGGCGCATCTGGACGGGGATCGTCCGGAACTGGCCTGCGCCATTCTCGACGTGCGGCTGCGCGATGGAGAAGTATTTCCCGCGGCAGAGCGATTGAGCCAGGCGGGCGTGCCGTTGATCTTCCATTCGGGTCATGCTGACGAACAGACGCTACAATCGCGCTATCCGGGTGCGGCGGTGTGCGGGAAGCCCTGTTCCCCCTCCCTGCTCCGCCGCACCCTGTCAATGGCGGTGTCCGGCCCCAGCGAAAGCGATCGCGAAGCCGGTTGATCGCGCCGCCTTAGTCGAACGCGCCCCGCCCCATTCGGCCCGTCGCCCGAAGCAATGCCGCCTGTGCGGTCAGCACATCGACCTGCGCCCGCGCCACCGCCAGCTGTGCCGAGCGATAGCTCTGGTCCGCGACCAGAATGTCGATGGTCGAGCGTAACCCGAAACCATATTCCGCCCGCACGCCGTTCAAGGCGAGGTCGGCGGCCTTCAACCCCTCGGCGCTGGCCTTGAGCCGTCCCTCGGCGGCGGTCAGCGAGGCCCAGGCGGTATCGGCGGCCCGCACCACCGCGCGTGATGCGGCATCGGCATCGAACCGCTCGGCCCGGCGCGCCGCTTCCGCCTGCCGCACGCGCGAAGCGACGAGGCCACCGGTCAGCAGGGGTATGCGCAGCCCCAGGCCCGCATTGGCGGCGCTGTCGAACCCGGTCGCCTGTCCGCCCGACCATTGCACGCCCCGGCCATAGCCGCCCGACAGATCGAGCGCGGGTGCCCGCTCCGCCCGTGCCTGATCGACACGCGCGGTGGCGGCATCGACCCGCTGCTGCTGGGCCAGCAATAGCGGATTGCCGGTTTCCGCCGCCTCGCGCGCGTCCGTCAGCGTGCGCGGCAGGGCGGAGGGTGGCGCGATGGTGGCGTCCAACGTCCCGGCATCGCGGCCGACGATCGCGCGATACGCCGCCTCCGCCGCGGCCACCGCCCCCTCGGCATCCACCAGATTGGATATGACGCTCGCCCGCTGCGCCTCGAGCTGCGCGACGTCGGTCTTGGTCGCCTGCCCCAGCCCATAGCGCGACCGGGCTTCGGCCACCTGGCTGTCGAGACGTTCGATCCCGACCCGCGCCACCTCGACCGCCTGCTGGGTATAGAGCAGGTCGGCATAGGCCCCGACGACACGCTCCAGCACATCGGCCTCGACATCGCGCAGCGCCTCGCCACCCGCCGCGACATCGCCATTGGCCGCGCGCACCGCCGAGGAGACGCGGCCGCCCGTCCAGATGGGCAGGGTCGCCGTGACACTGCCCAGCGCCGAGGTCGCACCGGTCCGCACCCCCGCCGAGTCATAACCCAGCCGGTCATAGCCCCCGCTGCCCGTCGCTCCCGCGGTCAGTCGACCGGCGGCACGCGCCTGATTGGGGGTTTCGGCCAGCGCATCCTGCCGTGCCCGGGCGGCGGCAAGTTCGGGATTGCCCTCCCACGCCGCCGCGATCGCCTCCTTCAGCGTCTCGCCCGAGGCGGGCGCAGTCGCGATCAACGCCGCCCCCATCACCAGCCACGCCGCCCGCTTAGTCATGACGGAGCGCCCAGGCCGGAGCCGCACGGCTGGCGCGCAGCGACTGGCCCAGCACGGTCAGCACCGCGATGCTCAGCGCCAGCGCCGTCGCCGCGAGGAAGAAGAGCGGCGACAGAGTAACCCGATCATCGAACCCCGCCAGCCATGCCCGCATCGCGACAAAGGCCAGCGGCCAGGCGACGACATTGGCGAGGACGACCGGTCGCAGGAACTGCCCGACCAACAGCTTGACGATGTCGGTGGCGGAGGCCCCCAGCGTCTTGCGGATGCCGATCTCCTTCACCCGCCGCTGCGTATTGAACGAGGCGAGCCCCCATAGCCCAACGCAACCAATCAGGACGGCAAGCCCGGCGCCGATGCCGAACAAGCGGGTCGCCCGATCGTCGGCTTCGTAGAACTCCTCCAGCTTGGCGTCGGCGCTCTTGGCGTTGAAGGGCACGTTGGGCACCATCTGCTGCCACAGGTTGCGCACCGCCGCCGTCATGGTACGCGGGTCGCCCTGGAAACGGACCGAAGCCACCGCGCCGCCGATCACATTTTCTGGCTTGGCATCGTACACATAATAGGTCGCATCATTGGGCAGCCGCGGCGAGAAGAAGCGCATGTCCTCGATCACCCCGATGATCGTGCGCGGCCGGTCCCCGCCCACCGTCTTGCCGATGGCATCCTGCGGCGTGGCGAAACGCAGTGTGGACAGAGCGCGCCGGTTCAGGATGATCATCCTTGGCTGCCCCTTTTCGACCGACTGGGAGTCGTCGCCGCGATGTGCATCGTCGAAGAAGCGTCCCGCCAGCAACCGCGTACCATAGACCTTGAAGAAGTCCGGCCCGACCTCGATCCGGCGAAGCGACGGGCCATCCCCCGGCACGCCGGGCAGCGGGACATTGTCGGCATTGTTGCTGCCGCCGCCGCCCACTGCGCTATCAGCGATGGCGACCGCCGACACATTGGGAAGCCGTCGGATGGCCTCCACCACGGCGCGGCGCCGTGGTGCGTCGATGAGGGTGTCGCTGATCGACGAACTGGTCAGCAACCCGTCACGGCGAAAGCCCAGGTCGGTCGCTCGAAGGTGCCGCGTCTGCGCGACCAGGATCAGCGTCCCGATCATGAACGCGATGGCCAGCCCGAACTGAAACACGACCAATGCCTCGCGGATGCGGGTGCCGGCACGCCCGCCACCCGGAGCGCGCGAGGATGCCAGCACGCTTGCCGCCGGAAACCGCGACAGGAGGACCGCCGGATAGGCACCCGCCAGCATCCCGACGACCACAGTCAGCGAGGCCAGCGCGGGAACCACCACGGCATAGGGAATGGACAGGCTCAGTCCGCCCGCCGCATTGACCAGCGGCAGGCCGATCTCCGCCAGGATCAAGCCACCCAGCGCGGCGATTGCGACGGTCAGGATCGCCTCGCCCAGGAATTGTGAGATCAAGGCCGATCGGCTGGCCCCCAGCACCTTGCGCATCGCCACTTCGCGCGCCCGCAAGCCCGACCGGGCGGTTGCCAGATTGACGTAGTTCACAATGGCGATGATCAGCGTCAGGATCCCGACCAGGCCCAGCGTCACCATGGTCAGCTTGCGACTGGCGCTTGCCTTGCCCTGCGGCTCCAGATGCATCTTGGTGATCGGCATCACGGTGATGTTGAGGGACTTGGAGGCGTCCTTGCCCATGTCCGTCAGGGCACGGCGATCGACGAAGGAAGGCATCTTGTTGGTAAAGGCGCGCGCCGCCTGGGGCGTGTCGAACTTCAGGAAGGTCTGAAGCGACGAACTGCCCCAGTGATACCACCATTGCTTGCTATTTTCCGGCAGCGTCTTGGTTAGTGGCAGCACCATCGAAAAGTTCAATTCGCTGTTTTCCGGCAGGTCCTTGAAGACCCCCGCGACGCGGTAATTCCGGATGTCGTCGATCGCCAATTTGATCGGCCGCCCGACTGGGTTGGCTGAACCGAAATATTTGCGGGCGACCGTTTCGTTGATCAGGACGTTCGTCGGCGTTCGCAGCGCATCGCCACTGCCGCTGACCATGGGCAGGTCGAAAAGCTGAAAGAAGCTGGGATCGACCTGAACGAGCTCCTCGCTCGTCGCGACCCGCCCTTGAATGACGCTGGCGCCCGACCCACGGATACGCGTGCCGACCGTATCCGGAAAATCTTCACGCAACTGCTCCAGCAGTCCGCCCATGGTGAAGTTGCTTGGCCCGCTGAACGGGCTTTCCGGCATGGACCAGACCGACTGGGCGACATAGATTTTGTCATGATCCGGCAGCCACTTCTCATAGCTGGTCTCGAACCGGACATAGAGGCCCAGCACGAGAAAGACGGCGATGCCCACCGCCAGCCCGCCGATGTTGAGCGCGGCGTAAAGCTTGTGGCGCACAAGCGAGCGATAGAGCGACAGAAGCGCGAAGCGGTTCATGGTTGCTTTCCCCCGAACGACGCGGTCATTGGCCGCAGGCGATGCGGGCAAGCCCGCTCTTGGAGACGGTGCAGCTTGGTCGACCCGCGACCGTGACGTTCGCCATGCCGCTGGCGCCCACCGTCGCCTGTTCCGCCGCCCCGACGCGGACATTGGCCGTGCCACTGGCCCCGATCGTGACGCTGGGCGCAGACAGGGCACGCGCATTCACGTTGCTGGCCCCGCTGCCGTCAATGGCCAGTTGGTGCACCTGGCCCTCCGCCCGCAGAACGCTGGCCCCCGACGTGTCGAGGCTTGCCCGCTCGGCACGCAAATTCTGAACCGTAACCTGGCTCGCCCCCGACAGGTCGAACTTCGCGGTTCCGCTACGCAGGGCCGGCAGGCGAAGCACGGCAGCGCCGCTGGTCCCGACCGCGAAGGCGGGGGTGTCGAGCGCGGGTAGGTTCATTTCCGCCGCGCCGCTGACATCGACGGCTTTCAGCACCGGCAGAGTGACGGCGATCGCGACGCGCCGGTCATGGCCGTTGCAACTGTCGTTCCGGCGACGGATACGCAGGGTCGATCCGTTGGTATCGATGCGCAGATTGTCGATATTGGCCCCGCGCCCCCGCGCCGTCACGGCATAGGCCGATCCCAGCGCCACGGTGACGATATCGCACCCGCTCAGTTCGATCCGGTCGAACCCGCGCATATCGAAGCTGCGCGAAGTCTGAGCGTATTCCTGCGCCGGAGCGGCGACGGCGGCGAGCGACAACAGGGCGATGGCGGAGATCATGGTTTTCATCACAAATCCTTTCAGATCGCGCGCGCGGCGCTGGCGACGATGCGGCCGTCGAGCATGTCGATGCGGCGCTTGGCGATGTCGGCATGGCTGGGCGAGTGGGTGACCATCACGATGGTCGCGCCCGCTTCGTTCAGGCCGGTCAGGATGTTCATCACCTGCTCGCCATTGGCGGTGTCGAGATTGCCGGTCGGTTCGTCCGCCAGGATCAGCTTCGGGTCGCCCACGATCGCGCGGGCGATGGCGGCGCGCTGCTGCTGACCGCCCGACAATTGGTGCGGGAAATGACGCGCGCGGTGGGCGATGCCGACCTTGTCCATCGCCGCCGCCACCCGGCCGCGCCGGTCACCGACGTCGTTGCGATAGGCCAGGCCCAGCGCGACATTCTCCTCAATGGTCAGCTCGTCGATCAGGTTGAAGCTCTGGAACACGAAGCCGAGCGTCTCCGCGCGGAACTTGGCCAGTTCCTTTTCGTCCATCGCCGCCAGATCGCGGTCGCCAAACATGTAACGCCCGCCCGTCGGCCGATCGACCGTGCCCAGCGTGTTGAGCAGCGTCGACTTGCCACAGCCCGACGGGCCCATGATGGCCAGGAACTCGCCTTGCGCGACGTGCAGGTCGATGTCGTGGAGCGCGGTGGTCTCCACCTCGTCGGAGACGTAGCGACGCTGAATATTTTCCAGTCGGATCATGATGTCAGTCCCCTTTTATCGGATGTTCAGTATGTCGCCCTTCACGGACGAGGTGTTGCTGATGACGATGCGTTCGCCGGGATTGAGGCCGGACAGGATTTCGACCTGTTCGGGATTGCGGCGACCGACGCGGATCGTCCGGCGGCGGGCATGGGCGCCATCGGGGTCGAGGACGAAGGCCGAACTGCCCCCCGCCTCCAGCCAGCCGCCCACCGGGGCCACCACCGCGCGGCTCGCCGCGCCCAGCGTGATGCGGATGTCGATTGTCTGTCCGCGATTGAGCCCGGCGGGTGCCTTGTCGAAGGTCAGCTCGACCTGGAAGCGCCCGTCCTTCACGGCGGGCAGCACCTTCGATACCGTCAGCGCGGCCCCGTCCGAGGTCGTCGCCTTCTGCCCCACCGCGACGCGGCCGAGGTAAAATTCGTCGACCTGCGCGACGAGCTTCCACGAACCTTCACTGTCGACCTGACCGGCCGGGTCGCCGGGCTTCAGCGTCTGTCCGGGCTGAATGATGAAATTGGTCAGCCTCCCGCCCGACGGCGCCCGGGTGGTCAGCCCCTCCAGCCCCGCGCGCACCGCTGCCATATTGCCCGACAGCCGGCTCTGCGTGTCGGACAGGCGCGCCGACTGGGTCGCGGTGATCCGCGCCTCGGTCGCGCGGCCCAACTTCAACTGAGCGAGCCGCTTCTCCTGATAGGCCGCCTCTTCCTCAAAGCTCTTGACCCCCGCGTCCGACAAAAAGCCCTGATCGTGGAGCTGGCGGCGGATGCCCAGGTCGCGACGCGCCTTGATGAGGTCATATTCGGCCTGCGCCACCTGGCCCGCGCGATCGAGCTTGTTCCGCTCGATGCCAAGCCCTTCGCTCGCCACGCCGCCGAGCTGGCTGGCGATCTGCGCCTCGCGGGTCAGCACATCCAGCTTGAGTTGCGGATTGGCCAGGGTGGCAAGCGGCTGTCCCTCGGTCACCATCTGGCCGTCCTGAGCCAGCAGCTTCTCGACCTGCCCGCCCGACAACACGCCGACCAGGGTCGTGACACGCGGCGTCACGGTGGCGCGGACCGGCAGGTAATCGTCGAACGCGGCACGGCTGACCTCACCCGTTTCAATATTGGCCGATGCGATGTCGGTCGAACCCGCGGCGGGCAGGAAGCGCCAGATCAGGATCGCCGCCGCGACCACCAGGATCGCGATCACCACCGGTCGGCGACGCCACCACGGTGTGGCCTTTCGCGCGATACGCCGGTCCATCGCCGCCCCCGGAGCCGCCCCGCCATTGCCGACAGCGGAAGTGTTTGCGCCTGTGCTGTGTTCGGTCATCATGGCGTCAATGTCACCCAGGACGGCCGAAAAACCTAAAGCCCTATGAAACCTCCACTTTCCTTCCGCTCTGCCGATTCCGACCGTTCGGGACCGAACGCACCGTCCACAAATGGACGGTCGCAAGAGGGGTCAAGACCGCTTTCGATCCTGGTCATCGACGACAATCCGCGCGTCGCCGAATCGCTCGCCATCGCGATCGAGCTTGCGGGGCACCGGCTGGACGTGGCGAACGGGCCGGAGGAAGGATTTTCCAGGCTGGCGGCGCAGCGTTACGACGCGATCCTGCTCGACCTAAATTATGCCGCCGGACGGACCGATGGCGGCGAAGGGCTGACCATGCTGGCCCGGTTGCTGGCGGACGACCCCGGTGCCTGCATCATCGTCATCACCGCGCATAGCGGCATCCGGCTGGCCGTCACCGCGATGCAGGCGGGCGCACGCGACTTCGTGATGAAGCCATGGCGCAATGCCGATCTGCTCGCCAAGATCGAGGTCGCGGTCCAGCGGCGGGCGCCCCTGGCGGACCGTGCCGCGCCAGCCGCCGACGACGCCGCATCCCATGCCGCCGAACCCGTCGGGCTATTGGGCGACAGCCCCGCGATCCACCATGTCCGCAATATGGTTCGCCGGATCGGCCCCACCATGGCCGGGGTGGTCGTGACCGGCCCGTCGGGCGCAGGACGAAGCCTGATCGCCGCCGCGATCCATGCGGCATCGGCTGGCGCGGACCGGCCCATGCAGCGGATCGATCTGCGCGATCCGCTGGCGTGGGACCGACTGAGCGAGGGCGGCAGCGGCATGACATGGCTGCTGCGTCATCCCGACCAACTCGACGCGATCGGACAGGCGCGGCTGCTCGACCGTCTCGCGGCGCAAGATCGCTACATCGCCATTGCCGACGATGCCCGCGTCATCACGCCCGCGCTGGCCCGGCGGATCGCCACGGTCGAGATCGCCGCCCCCTCGCTGGCCGAACGGCGCGCGGACATACCCGTCCTGGCCCGCCACTTCGCGCGGATAGCGGCGGAGCGGCATGGCCGCCCCCTGCCCCGCTTCACCCCCGCCGCCGAAGCGCTGTTCGCGACCGCCAACTGGCCCGACGAAGCGCGCGGGCTGGCGGGCGCGGTCGAACGCGCACTGCTGCTCGGCGATGACGGCGTGATCGAGGCGGCATTGCTCGCCCCCGCCGCGCCCACCATGGTCGCCAGTCCGGCCCGCCCCAGCTTCGACCTCGACGAAACCGAACGAAGCATGATTGAGGCCGCGTTGATCGAGCATCATCATAACGTTACCCAGGCGGCGCAGGCGTTGGGGCTCAGCCGGGGTGCGCTGTATCGGCGGATGGCACGTCATGGGCTTTGAATGGCCCTATGCCCGCATCGTCGCGATCGGTGGGAGCGCATTGGCGCTGACCGGCAGCGGGGGATTGCTGGTACTGGCCTGGCAGAACGGCATGTTCGCCTCGATCCTGGGACTGGCGCTGAGTGCGGGCTGGCTGATCCTGACGGCGTGCTGGGCGGCGGCGCGGCGGTCCGCACCTTCTCCCTCAGTGGCTCAGCGCCCCGCCGCCGATGGGCCGCCACTGGAAGCCTTGTTCGACCAGATACCGCTGCCGCTGCTGCGCATCGATCGGGGACGGGCGCGAGCCATCAACCGGGCGAGCCGCAGCCTGTTCGCCACCGACGATCGCCTGACGCCGACCCCGGCCGCGCTGCTCGACCCGCTGCAGAGCCAGTTGCGGTACGAAGGGCGAAGCTGGCGGATCGAGCGCATTGCGGCAAGCGACCGGTCGATCCTCATCCTGATCGATGTCGAGGCCGAGCGGCGCGCGGCAGAGGCGCATGCGGATAACGAGATGATCGATATTCTTGGCCATGAACTGCTCAACGGGCTGTCGCCGATCGTCTCGCTGGCGGACAGTGCACTGGTCGCGGCGGAGCGGAGCGATGCCCGGCTGCCGGGCATATTGGCGACGCTGGCGCGGCGGGTCGAGGGGCTGGAACGCTTCACCCGCGCCTATCGCACGCTGGCACGCCTGCCGGAGCCGGTCCGCACGCCTTTCGTCCCCGCCGATCTGGCCGACGATCTGGGCCGCCTGTTTGCCGAACGTTTCGCGGGGATGGTCACGCTGTCGGTCGACGCGCCGGCAGAGACGATGGGGGCATGCGACCGCGATCAGATGACCCAGGCGATCTGGGCGCTGCTTCAGAATGCGGCGGAGGCGGCGCTGGCCGGCTCGGTCTCCCCCGCCGTGACCCTGGTCTTTCACCGGGACGAGACGGGCTTGCGGATCACCGTGGGGGATACCGGCAGCGGCGTCGCCATGCCGGAGCGCACGCGCATCTTCCGCCCGTTCCACACCACCAAAGCCGAAGGATCGGGGATCGGCCTGACCCTGGCCCGCCGGATCGCGCGGGCGCATGGCGGCGACCTGAAACTGCTCACGATCGGCGTGACGACCTTCGAAATGACGATACCCGGCCCATAGCCGCCACGCGACCTCTTTACTTGTAGGACAAAACAAAAGATGCTCTACAAAAGAATGTGAGGGTTTGGGAGCGGTCATGATTGAGCTAACTCTGCGGCGACGGTGGTCGACAAAATCCGTTTTCACCGCAACCCTATGCGCGGCCACCGCCTTGACCGCGTCCAGCGCTCAATCAAACAGTCCGACAATTGACCAAGGCCAGTCGAGCGCCGCTTTCACTGATCCTGCCCGTAAATCCGCAGCCTCTTCGGCGACCATGGTCGCCTATCTGTTCGTCTACTTCACCGGCGACAGCATAGAGGGCGAGAAGCTGCGCTTTGCCGTGTCGGACGGCAACAACGCCCTGCAATGGCGGGATTTGAACGACGCCCGGCCTATCCTGGAATCGACGATGGGCACACGCGGCCTGCGCGATCCGTTCATCCTGCGCTCGGCGGAGGGAGATCGTTTCTTCCTGCTCGCCACCGACCTGTCGGTGGGCCGGACCGGCTGGGGCCATGCCACCGACGACGGCAGCCAATATCTGGAGATCTGGGAATCCACCGATCTGGTCCATTGGGGCGAACAGCGCCATCTGAAGGTCAATACGCCGATGGCGGGCATGACCTGGGCTCCCGAGGCGAGCTATGATCCCAGCATCCAGGCCTATATCGTCTATTGGACCTCGACCCTGTTCCGGGATGCCGCGCACAAACAGGGCGACGGCCATGGTCCGCAGATCCTGATGTCGACCACGCGCGACTTTCGCCATTTCACGACACCGCAGCCCTGGTTCCAAGGCCGCCGACCTGCCCTTTCTGGCGAAGGACAAGGGCATGATCGACACCACCATTCTGAAAGACGGCAAGGACTATTATCGCTTCACCAAGGTGAGCGAGCAATCGGGCTGCCCCTCCGCCGACATCATGGGACAAAAGTCCCGCTCGCTGCGGGCCAGCATGGCGTCGGGTGCCTGGACGGTGGTCGATCGCTGTATCGGCCGCAGGGCGGGCACGCCGGAGGTCGAGGGGCCAAGCGCCTTTGCCGCCAATCCCGGCGATGTCAGCGGCTTCCGCTATTTCCTGTGGGTCGATAATTATGGCGGCGTCGGATATATCCCGCTCGCGACCAACACGCTGAAGGGCAAGATACGTTGGACCTACCCTGCGTCCTTCCGCCTGCCCGCCTCGCCGCGCCACGGATCGGTGCTGTCGATCACCGCCAGCGAGCGTGACGCGCTGGTCGCCAAGTGGAACCGGGCACTGCTCGTCACGGCGGTGGAGCCCGTTCGGGTCACCATGACTGCGAACGCCCCCGCCCTCCCCCGGACGGTCACCGCGCGGTTCGCCGATGGGCATCAGGAGGCGGTCGGCGTCACCTGGGATAAGGTCGATTGGCCAAGACTGCGGCGCCAGGGTGGCTTGGTCAGGGTCACCGGGCGCTTGGCCAATTCCTCTGCGACCCCGGCGATCGCGACCATCTCCGCGAGCAGCACCTGATGACGGCATTTCGGCTTCGCGGCGCCGCGCTGTTGTTGGCAGGGTGTGCGCTGTCCGCCTCGGTCACAGGCCAGGGCCCCAGCGCCGCGACCCAGGGCGCTCGCGACACGTCCGCGGCCTTCTGGGCGGTGCCGCCGGTGCTGGCGTCGGGTACGCGCCTTCCCTCGCCGACTGGCGGGCAGGTCCGCTGGTCCGCCGATCGCCCCATATTGCGCGGCGATGTCGTGGTTCAGGACGGCCGCGAGCCAATTCGCGTGACGCTGACCGGGCGATGGACCGATGCCGGGGGCCGGGTGGTGAGCAAGCATTGGACGGTGACGCTGCTGGGCCGCGACGCCCCCCGCCTGCTAGCCTATACCCGCGTGCCGACCGACGCGCATGACGCCAACCAGCCGATCATCGCGCGTTCGCTCCACCTCGCCATCGGGCAAGCCAACGACGCGCGACCGCTCAACGCCAATTACGGCATCGTCTTTCCCATCGGCGAGTATATCGGGGTCGACCGGGTCGAGCATCGCGGACTGGCCCACCCCTCGCTGTTCCACTTCGCCGATGGCAGTCTGGGCGTGATCGCCACGCGGGTCGATCTGGCGGGCAAAGCCGATGCCTCGCAGGCGAGCAGCGCCATCGTCTTCCAGAGCGATCCCGCCAGCCCCGCCGACTTCATCGAACTGGGGTTGATCGATCTGGGCACCCGCACGGGCGTCGTCGCACCAAAGGCCGTATGGGACGGGGCCGCCAAACGCTATCTGGTCACATGGCGCGACGATGGGGGCGCCTCCCACCGCACCAGCGTCGTCGATCTGAAGCGGACCGAACGGGTGCCGACCGCTTTCTTCCCGGAGCGGAATGGTGAACGCACGCGCATCGTATCGGCGGGGAATGTCGGTGTCGCGGAGAGCGGCGCAATCCCGATGCCGACCGCTGCCCCCCTGCCCTCTGTTACCGGAGCCGAGGCGGTAGAGGGGATGGCGATCGATCCGCGCATGGCGCAGGCGCTGGCGAACCGCTATGGCCTGATACGCAATGTCGGGAGTTTGGTCGCGGCACGGACCGTCCGGCGTGCCGACATCGCCGCGCTGACCGCGACCCGTGCGCATCTCACCTATTCGGATGGATCATCCGCCACCCGCGCGGTCGACTGGGACGCGGCCGACCTAGCCCATATCCGGGCATCGGGACCGGGACGTTATTGGCTGCGGGGGCGGATACGCCAGCCCGTCTATCCGGCGATCTTTGCGTATAACCGGGCCGACCCGGTGCTCTTCCGCTATCATCAGGCCGGGCGGACACGCTATCTGTTCATCGCCACCGACGACATCAACAACGACAATGTCGGGTCGCCCCATCTGCCGATCCGCGTCGCAGACAGCATCGCCGCGCTCGCCGACGATCATGGCGGTCGCCAACGCGAAGTCGATCTACTCAACCGGCTGACGCGAAAGGACCGCACCGCCGAAGGGCGGGTGATCGCGGGCTGTTACTGGGCACCCGAAATTCATGAGATAGGCGGACGGCTGTCGATCCTGTTCGCGCCATGCTTCAACCCGGACGACGACCAGTCCAACCGCGACGGCGCGTGGCACCGCGTCCAATCGCACATCATGCAGTTGCGGCCCGGTGGCGATCCCGCCAACCCCGCCGACTGGTCCAAACCCGCCGCCATCCTGAAGGCCGACGGCACGCCGCTGGGCCGGTCGGACTTTCCGCGCAACATCAGCCTGGACATGTCCTATTTCGAATCGGGTGGGCAGGCCTATTACACCTGGTCGCAACGCTATCTGCCCGCGAAAGGCCCGTTGGGCGATCCGCTGACCTGGATCGCGCGGGTCGATCCGTCGCACCCGACGCGCCTCGCCGGGCCGCCGCGCCCCGCCATCGCGCCGACCCGTGCGTTCGAGGAGAATTTGTCCGAAGGCGCCTTCGCCGTGCATCATGGCGGGCGCATCCACCTGATCTATTCCAGTTCCGGGGTCAGCCCGACCTATGTCGTCGGCGGCGCCTGGGCCCGCGAAGGCAGCGACCTGACGAACATCGACAATTGGCACAAATGGACCGCACCGCTCCAGCACAGCGCGCCGATGCCCCCCGGGGTGACCGATTATCGCCGATACGAGCAAGGGGTCGGGCATGGCGCCTTCACCACCGATGAGGATGGCAATCTCCTCTATGTCTATCATAGCTGGGGCGACGGAGTGGGCGGCAATGGACGCGATACGCGGCTGCGGCGCGTCCACTGGGCGGCGGACGGGCATCCCGTACTGGACATGACGAGCGACGAAGAGGTCGACCCCGCCCATCGCGAGGTACGGATGCAGGTCACGGTCCGGTAATGGCGGGGCGCGTTACCGGGCTGGCGATCAGGTTGGCCGGAAGGAGGCACAGCCATTCCTCGGTCGCCATCCCGCCATCGGCAAAGAACGGCCGGGCGGCTGACCAGCCACCGCGCCGCGGCATAGAGGTTGTGCGGGCATGGTCCGACGCAAATGCTTGACCAAAACGCTTTTGCGCCCCCAATAATGGTCGTGATGGACAACGCACCCACGACGCAGGACCGGCTCTACCGGGAACTGGCCCGCACCCTGATCGCCGAACTGGTCGAAGGCCGTTACCCGGTCGGCACCCGGATGCCCGCCGAACGCGAATTGGCGACGCGCTTCGACGTCAGCCGCCCGGTCATTCGGGAAGCGCTGATCGCCTTGGAAGTCCAGGGCTTCATCGAGGTTCGGATCGGTTCGGGCGCGCATGTCGTCGCCCTTCCCGGCCAGGGCGAGACCCCGGATTTCGGCGTGTCCGCGATGGAGGTGGCCGAGGCGCGCCTGTTGTTCGAACCGGAATCCGCCGCACTGGCCGCGACCCAGATCACCGATGCCGAATTGGACGAACTGGCCGCACTGGTCGATGCGATCGAAGAAGAGAATAGGGAAGTCGGCGGGGCCTTCCGCGCCGACCGCGCCTTTCACACGCTGATCGCGCGCGTCACCCGGAACAGCGCCATCCTGGAGACGATCGACCGGCTGTGGGAACAGCGCGAGCGATCGGCGGAAAGCGCGCTGCTAGATGCCAAGGTCCGCGCTATCGACGTGCGTCCGATCGTCGAGCATCACGCCGCCATATTGGAGGCGCTGCGGGCCCGGGACTCGCTCGCCGCGCGCGCCGCAATGCAACGCCATCTGACCGCGGCGCTGGAAGGCCTGCTGATCGCCAGCGAGGCACGCGCCGTGGAGGAAGTGCGGCAGGCCTTGGCGGCGAAACGAGACCGGACTGCCCATCTGAAAATCTGATGGGGAATTCGCGACAGGTCCGACCCTGCCGCACGACATGCGCTCCCTGCCCTACTGACACGCGCGCTACATATTTCTGCCCTATCGGCGCCTGTCCGCCGACGGCGTGCGGGTGTCGGGGCATGGGATGACGGGCGAAGGGCATAGGCAATCGGGTCCGCGGGGCAGGCGCGCATGACGGTCCTCGTCGCGCTGGCGCTGGCCCAGGCCGCGGCACAGACCGATCCCGTCCTCGCGGTCGATCTTCCCGCTGGATCGGTCGTCACCGGACTGGACCGATTGTCGCGAGAGGTGGGTCTGGCACTAGTCGGCAGGCCCGGCGATCTGGCGGGGCGGCGCGCTCCGCACCTGCGGGGGAGGCTGCGCCTGTCCGAGGCGCTCGACCGCTGGTGCCGCCCCGCGGGATTGCGCTGCCACCTGCTCGCCGGGGGTATCGTCGTGCGGGCAGCCGGACCAATGCCCCGCCCCGTCGTCAGGCCGCGCCCGCGATCCGTCCCCATCGAACCCGTGGCCGGCCCGGATGTGATCGTCACCGGGCGGCGCGGAACCATGATCCAGGGGGACTCGGAGCGCAGCTATTCCGCTTCGCACATCGACAGCACCGAGCTCGCCCGTCGCGGCTCGCAAAGTCTGGCGGAGCTGCTGACCGGCGTACCCGGCCTATGGGTCGACAATTCGGCCGGGGTGGCGGCCAACAGCATCCGGGTGCGCGGCATTCCACTCGACGGTTATCAGGCGATTGCGGTGCAGGAAGATGGCTTGCCGGTCCAGCACGACACGCTGCCCTGGACCGATATTGACCAGTTCGTCCGCCCCGACCTGATGATCGCGAGCGCCGATTATGTGCGGGGTGGTCCCTCCGCAATCTTTGCCAGCAACGCGCCCGGCGGCGTGCTCAACCTGCGCACGCGTACCCCCGGCGACCATCCTGGCGGAGAGGTACGCACGACATTGACCGACTACGGGCTGGTTCGATGGGAAGGCTATTCCACTGGCCCCATCGCGCCCGGCTGGCGGGTGATCGTCGGTGGCACCGTGACCCGCGATCCGACCGTCCGCCGGATCGCCGAGACGCTGGGCGGCGGACAAATTCGCGCGGGGGTCGATCATGATTTGCGCGGGGGCGGACGGCTGACCCTGGCGCTGCATGGGATGGACGATGATACGCTCAACATCTCGTCCTTTCCGATGCGGTATCGGGCGGGGCGGTTCGCGATACTGCCCGGCTTCGATCCCCGGCGCGGCAGCTTTTTCGGACCCGAGCTGACCCGGTTGCGCTTCGCGGCGCTGGGCGAACGACCGCTGGGGCGCAACAATCGCAATCGCCTGGTGACGCCGTCGCTGTCGCTTGTGCGCGATGTGGCGGGCGGCGTGTTGACCGCCCGCGCCCATTATCGCTGGTCACGGACCGAACGCTATGCCTTGTCGTCCTCGGGCGCGGCAATCCCGGCCGAACGGCTTCTGGCCGATGCCCTGCCCCGTCTGACTGCCGCTTTCCCGACCACCGCCAGGGTCGCGCTCGTCCACGCCAGCGACGGCAGCGCCTTCGCCCCGATCGCGGGGAACGACCGGGCCATCGCGCTGAACCCCGTCGCCGCCGACACGCGTCTGCGCGAGGCGCTGGTCGACCTGTCCTATGCGCATGGCCTGGAGGCGGGCGGGCATCATGACCTGACTCTGGGGCTGTACGCGGTCGGTTATCGCTGGGATTTTCGACGCGCGGTGGCGCGCGTGCTGTTGGAGGCGCGGGAACAGGGGCGGCGGCTCGATATGGTTGCGTTGGATGCCGACGGCCGCGTCCTGGGCCGTGCGACCGATGACGGGTTCCTCAGCACCGGTTCGACCTATGAAGCGCTTCGTGGCCGTCAGCGGATGATCGCGCTCTATGCCGCCGACGAGTGGCAGGTGGCGGAACGCTGGCGGCTCGACTGGGGATTGCGGCACGAGCGGGCCGCGCCTTCGGCCTGGGTCGAACGTCCAGTGACTGTCGATGGCGGCGATCCGATGACGCTGGCGGACGACCGGATCGCGATCGGATCGGGCCAATGGGATAGACGACAACGGCATCTCGCGCGAACAGCGGCGACCCTCGCGCTGCATTGGCGCGCCAGCCCCGCACTGGGGCTGTTCACCCGTGCGACCCGCGCGATGCGACTACCGGATCCGGGCGTGTTCCGCATCGGCAGCGGCGATCCCGCCCGCGCGCTGACCATTGAGCAGGGCGAGTTCGGGCTGATCTGGCAAGGGGCGGGCCTGGGATTGGAGGCGACGGCCTTTGCCAGCCGTTTTCCGGATATCGCCCTGCCCGACCTGTCGCTCGACCCCGCGACAGGCGCCGTCCGGGTCGGCGAACATGCCGCCTCTGCGCGCACGCTGGGGCTGGAGATCGGTGCAAGGGCCAGCCCCCTGCCCAGCCTGTCGATACGCGGCACCGTGACGTGGCAGGACCCCCGCCTACAGTCCTATCGCGTCACCAGCCTGATCGACGGAGTACCGGTGACCACCGATCTGAGCGGCCGGATGCCAAGGCGGGTTCCGCGAGTGATGGCCAGCCTGTCCGCCAACGCCACACTGCCCCGGACCGGCATCACCCTAGACGGCGATGTGTCGGCCATGGGACGACGCTTTGCCGACGATGCCAATAGCCTCGCCCTGCCGGGCTTTGCCCTGGTCGGACTGGGCGCAAGCTGGACGGTGACGCCCGCTCTGACCCTGGGTTTGCGCGTGACCAATGTTTTCGACCAGGTCGCGATCATGCAGGGCGACGCCCTGGGCGGCGAAATCCGGGCGGGTGACGGTGACGGGGTCGCCACCGTTCGCGCGCAGCAGGGTCGCGTGGCGGCGCTCAGCGTGGCTTGGCGGCTGTAAGTCCCCGGCGATAGCGCGCCAGTTCCTCGGCCGCCGCCGCCATGTCGCGCCGGAAATCGGCATTGCCATGCTCACGCGCGACCAGGGCGCTCGCTGCCAGATAGCCGCCCTCGACTGCGCTTTGCGAATGTGACCCGCAAATCCAGCGGCTGTCGCCATAATCGCGCCCACGCGCCAGGATCGCGGTCGCGCGGTCCGGCATCAGCTCCGCCATCAGCAGTGCAAAGCTCCAGCCATGGGCGGTATGGCCCGAGGGATAATCGCCATTGGCGATCAGCGACGCGGTGCGCGGTTCGCAGATGGGCAAATCGGTGCCGATAAACGGACGCGGCGACTGCCAACGCGCCTTGGCCACGCGGATCGCCGCCGATCGATCCGCCCCGAAACGCGCGAGCAAGGCTTGCGTCACCGGCAAATTGGTCCAGTCGGGCTGGAAACCGAGAGCGTCGGCAAAGCGTGCGCCGAGATCGCTGGATACATCGGCCGTGGCCTGTTGCCACCGCGCCATGCCCCGCAGCGCGCGGCTATCGCGAAAGGCCTTCGCATCGGCCAGCGCGCGGGGCGAGCCGGGCGTCGGTGGCCCCGGAAGGACGGTCGTCAGGTTCACCCCCTCCCCTGCCGCCAGATAGCCCGTCACCTCCCGAGCCTGCACCGGCACCGCGACCGACACAAGCATAGCTGCGCTTATCGCCAATAAAATGGCCGATCGCCTTGTCGTCCGCCCCATTTCCTTACCCCCACTCGCAATATTGGCCCGTCACATCCGAAGAGCTGAACCACCGCAGAGCGGGGACAGCCTTGGCTGGGCCTATTCCACAAAAGCCATGGCCCCGGCCATTGTCACAAAAACTACACAATTGTCTTAAAACTTTTACAAAATTCCTTGTCCCCGTTTGCAGCTCGCCCCCGTCTACCCCCGCGATCGTCCGCATGGCGGGCGAGCGGATTTTCTCGTGGGGGTTTACATCGTGATGGTTAACAAGCGGACGCTGCTACTGGCGTCGAGCGCATTTTTCGTGGCGCAGCCGGTGACGGCACAGGAAATGCCGTCGGATCAGGGCAGCCCGACCAGCGATGCCGGGGAGGTCGTCGTGACCGGTTACCGCACCAGCCTGGCACAGGCGCGCAATGCCAAGCGGGATGCGACGATCATCAAGGATTCGATCGCGGCCAGCGACATCGCCGCCTTTCCCGACCTGAACCTTGCCGAAGCGCTGCAGCGTCTGCCCGGCGTCGCGATCAACCGCGAGGCGGGTGAAGGTCGCCGGATTGTAGGGGATCATGAACTGTGACATCTTGAGATGGTGGGATCGGGCGGGCCATCCTGGGCCAAACTGGGATGAGAATGGCTGAAATCCGGGCTTTTGGACCGCTCGTGGCAAAGTGTGACAGATGTCACGGTTAAATGCCCCTGAAACGGCCTTGCAAAGGCCCTTCCCCTCCTATGAAGGCCGCAATGTCACAGTTCAATGACCCAACGTTTTACCCTCGCAGTTCGACGCCGACCGCGTGCCACGTCGTCCCGCCCGACGTGCCGACCGTATAGGCGGTCGCGGCAGTGATCGTCCCCAAGCTATCGGACGCACCCGCGTCGGAGGTCGCCGAGGTGTTGGCGTGGCCGATGCGATTGATGCTGGTGTCGAGGTTGCTGGAGTTCGACCGGGACCCGGCGAAGTACGCCGCCCACGACGTGCCGTCCGTCTTCTGCAACGTCCAGGCCGGAACGATCGCATTGCCCGACGAGCCCGTGCCGCTGGCCGATGCCGCGCCGATCCCGCTGACGCCGCGATAGCAGAGAACCACGACGTTGGTGGCGTTGGTGAACGTCGGAAGCGTCTCGCTGTCGGCCGTCGCATAGCGATAGCATAGCGTGTAGCCGCTGTTGCTCGCGAAGTCGGCGGCGATCTGCGTCCAGCCGCTGGGCAGCGTCGGCGGGGACGGCGTGCCGCCATCGCGGTATGCGAAGGCCAACAGGAGGTCGCCCGTCTTCTGGTTGGTGACCGTCCCAGGCGTGTTCGTACCGGTCGAGCCGTTGATGTACGAGATCGCCGAGGTCGGGCCCGGCGTCGGCGCGGCAAGGCCGGTCGGCACGCTGGCGCTGCCGTCGCGCAGATAGACCTCGCTCCACGTCAGGTTGTCGAGCAGACCGGCGTCTACCTTGGTCTTCACATAGTCCATCTTCTGCTTGAAGTCGGACAGCTCGGAATAGGTCGCCGGGGCGTTGTCCTGGACGCCGTGGGTGTAGAACTCGATCGTGGTGCCGCGAAGGATGACCTGATCGATCAGGTTGCAGAAGTCGGCATAGGGCGTGTTGTGCAGCGCGTGGCCCAGGCTGAACATGCCGGTATCGGCCAGGCCGAACCGGGTGAGCGTGCCGCCCTGGTTGCGCGTGGTGCGCGCCGTCTTGATGCCGATCTCGCGGGCGCGTTTCGGCAACTTCATCGTGGCGAACTCGGGCGACACGTCCACGAAATAGACCGGCTTGGTCTGCGCCGGAACGTTGGCGCTGAGCGTCACCTGCGTCGCGCTGTCTACCGATACGACGGTGGTGATCGGGCTGTTCGGGATGTTGTGACCGACCGCGCGCATCCCGGCGGTGATGCCGGTCGTGTCGGTGACGGTCATTACCGCCGTGCCATCGGTGGTCGAAGTCGGCAGCCGGACGCGGGGCGACGGCGGGTTGGTCTCGATCTGGCCGTGCGTCCAGCAGATATGCCCGGTGCCGCGCGGCATATTGTTGTTGGCCGACCAATCCTTGTTGATCTGGAGGCTGGCCTCCCAGGCAGCCATCGTTCCGAAGCTGGACGAGATGTTGTCGTTGTGCGTGCTGTCCCAGCCGCAGTCCCACCCGGCGTCGTACATCTCCCGTAGCATCGCGGTGGACAGGTACTTGTCGTTCTGGGTGATCTGCGACGGCACGTAGAAGACGCCGCGCAGCCCGCGCTTGGTCATCTCGGGATACGCATTCGTATACTGGGTCAGGATGTTGTCATCGAAGCTGAAGATGATCGTCGGGCGACCACCAGCGCGCGCCAGCAGCGCGTCATACTTCGTAACCTGCGAATACGGGATATTGCCCCCGTTCTGCACCTTCAGCCCGATCGTGCTGAAACCGGAGGATGAGAGGCCGGGAACCTCCGAGACGTTGTACGCGCCCCAGCGCTTCCCGATGTGAACGGGGCTGGGCGTCTCGAAGTTGACGCCCGTGTCGGTCGCCCCGGTGTTGAAGGCCCCGGAGGCCGACGAAGTGACCTTCTGGTCGGCCCCGGCCCGGATCATGATGATCTCCGCAGGCCCGCCCATGCGGCCTTCGTCCATGCCGAGGTCGCCGCACCACGCGATCACCCCAAGCTGGCTGGTGTCGAAGTTGCCGATATTGTCCCTGACCGCACGGGCGTTGGCCGAGCCGGTCGAGGTCATCTGGAGGCGATTGGCCCCATATTCGACCCCGTCAGTGGCAAGCGCCAGTTCCGCACCCGCAGCCGTCGTCCAGCCGGTCAGGCTCTCGAACGACTCGATGATGAGCGGCTGCGGCAGCACGACGTGCAGCGACTTCGCCTCGACCGCGCCGCCATCCTTGGTCCCGACCGCGATGAGACGGCAGTTCAAATCGTCGGCCGTCGCAACATGCGTCGAACCGGTAGCCCCGGCGATCTCGGTTCGCGCATTGGGTTTGGCCGTCGCCTCCCGATACCATTTGCCGACCGCCATCGAGGCGGGCGCGGTATAGGTCTGGCCGACCGAACCGTCACGGCTCGCCAGCACGTAAAGGCCGCTGAACGCTGGGGTTGGTGTCGGGGTAGGCGTTGGCGTCGGCGTCGGCGTTGGCGTAGGAGTGGGAGTCGGGGTGGGCGTCACCGGATTGATGCCCGGCAACTGGCCGCCGCCAAGTGCGATGCGATCAAGGAAGCGAACCATTATGCGGGCACCCGCGACAGGCTGGCCGCACAGCCGGTCGTCCCGCTGACGGTCACGCGGACGACGGCATAGGAGCCCAACGCGATGCCCGTTCCCGATCCGGTATCGGATGCCGTCTTGGTGACCAGCGGTAGCCAGGTCGTCGCATCGGGCCCGCGCACCTGAAGCGTCAGCGTGCCATAGCCCGCGCAGGTCTGGGCAAGGATATAGTCACCGCCGTAGACGGTCGCCGAAGCGACAGGCGTATTCGCGCTGACCATCTGGAACGTTTCACGCACGCCCCCGACAGGGAGCGGCGTCGAGAGTGTGACCGGCGTCGCCTTCTCGCCGATCGCGCCGAACGACATGGCGCTTTGCGGCGTGTACGCCCCCGGAGCGGCAACCGGCTTGGTCGATTGGGCGGCGGTGAGCGCGGGGGCGGCGAGCAACGCCAGTGCCAGCGCGACATGCCGGGAACGATAGATCGAAGACACATTACCCTCCAGAATGGGACCTTGCATCACCCGTCCCATGGAATTGCCCGCTTGTCGGGATGCGTTGACGCACCTAAATCGGGAGTGCGTCGCGCGTGACACGGTGAATCTGGCGGCCGTAGGACCGGAGCAATCCGGGATCGCTTGCGAGGGACTGGCAGTCCTCGTCGCGCGACGCATAACCCTCACCACGCGATGAGGCTTTCCAACAGCGAAGACAGTTCCTCGGCCTGCAACACGCGCAGGGCGATGATCTGCAACAGGCTGGGGCCTGGGCGCATCCGGAGCATGACCGGCCGCCCGTCCACGATGCGGATCATGACCGCCTGATCGCCGTCGCGCAGGATATGGTCCGGCTGGTCCGCAAATGCCCCGAGCTGCCCGATATCCTCGATCACGGCGGGCAGCGTCTCGCTGGTCACGCGGCCGATATGCCCCCGCGCCTGGATGAGCTTGCGGATATCGTCGGCGAGCGCCAGTGCCGGCGCTTCGCCGAGTCGCTCGACCACCGCTGCGAACCGGTCGCTGGCGATGAAGGCATCGAGCGCGGCCTGGGTCGCGATGGGATCGGCCTTCGCCGCCCGCTCCAGCGCCTCGATGGCGACGCGGCCCGTCTTGCGCGTGGCATCGGGGCCGAGCCGGTCCAAAGCGGCGGATGCCATGTCGGTGGGCTGCGCAGGGGCTGGCGTGGTGACGGTCGCGGCCCCGCCGATGCGCTTGCCCGCCGCGATCTCGCGGTCCAGGTCGCTGGCCGCGCCGATGCGATAGCTCTGGAGATACATGGCTTCGCCCGATCCGGTGACCTTCACCACGGCGCGCAAGTAGCGGTCGTAGATCTTCCACAGGACGATATGCTGGTCGCGGTCGCTCATGATGTGATCGGGGGCCCCGCCGATCCCCGGCAATTCGCGGTAGTCGGCCACCGTCAGGTCGGGATGGCCCTTGCTGCGGTCCGTAAGCCCGCGCTGCTTGGCGTAGCTGTCACTCGATAGCACTACGACATGGTTTTTCGCCCCCAGCGCCGCGCGCGCCTCATCGCCCAGGACCATGATCGGAAAGACGCCGTTCGGCTCGGCCAGCGTCTCCAGGAAGGCGTCCGACTTGACCAGATCGGTCAGCGTGGCGCGCGCCGCCTTGATGTCGAGCGGAGCCATTTCCTCCAGCGAGCGAGTCGCCTTCTCGGCCACCGCCTGCATTCCGAACGCGCCCGGATTATAGGCGAAGCCCGGACCGATCCCGACCGGCACCGCCTCCGGCTTGTCGGCCCCTTTGCGCCAGAAGGTGCGCAGCCGCCCGCCGACCTGGCCGTCCGCTGTCATCCACCCGATGCGGACCAGCTCGTCGTCGGTGGTGACGCGGTAGCCCAGCCGATCCATGTCGGCCTGCGACAATTGGCGGACCGAGCAGCGGCAACCCCAGTCATTGGGGGGATAGAACACAGCCCAGGCGGGATGATCGACGGGCAGGATGATGCGGAACGGAAAGGCCGGGTCGTTGCCGCCCCAGCGCCGGTGCAAAGGGCGGGTGCGGTTGTCGCCGATCGACACGTACATGAGGTACGGTCGAACGTCCTTCATCTCCTGGATGCGCTTCCACCGCCCGGCCGCCCGGCTGATCCGCAGGTTGGTGTCGTAGATGGTGCGCAGGCGACGCCCGCCGACATAGACGGGATCGGCGGCGCCGGTCAGCGCCTCATTCTCGACCATGCCCCACCACCCGGCTTTCTTCAGCTCGGGGATGAGGCCCGCCTTCCACTGCTCCAGCGTGCCGCCGTCGCGCATGACCGTATCCAGCGACTGGCGGATGGTGGTCAGCAGGTCGAGGTTCGCGACCTTGGCAACGGTGAAGGCGCGGGCGTGATCGGCCTGCCACATCTCGGTCCAGTGGACGGTCGGACGGAGCTTGTCGCGCGCTTCGAACGCCGCGACGGTGTCCGTCGCGGGCAGGTTGATGGTGGCGCGCAGCGTCGGGTCAGGCATGGGCGGTCCCAATCCGGGCAGTAGGGGCAGTGCCAGGGACGCCGTGATGCAATTGCTCGTCGCGACCGGCGACATGCCCGCGCAGATAATCGTCCAGGGTGCGACGACCGGCCGAAGCGTCGCGCCCCTCGATCGTCGTCAGGGTCGGATAGTGTTTCTCGACATAGAGCCGAATGGCTGCATCATCCGTGGGAAGAGGTGCCAGCTTGGCGACCGCCCGGCGGACGGCATTGGCCCAACCCTCGCAAAAGGCATCCGCGCGGGCACGCTTGCGTGCGGGTTTGCAGCGGCGCAGCTTGCTCTTGATGTAGGCCGCCCGCGCCTGCTTCAGGCGGCGGTGCAGCGCTACGAACGCATAGGCGGCGATGTCAGGAGCCGCCCCGCGACCGATATAAGTGAAGTCGAGGTCGGCGTTGATGATGACCGACACGCCCAGCGCGTCCTCGATCGCGGTGGAAAGGGTGCATTCCCACATGGGGGGACGTTGCCGCCGCGATCCCCGCGCTGACGACTCTCCGATTTCGGACGCCGCGATATCGGCCTCGGTCACGCCATGCTCTTCCATGAGGGCGCGCGCCATTGCCAGGGCATTGGCAGCCTCATGCTCATTCGAGCTGGCCGACAACGCCAGACATTTGCGGATGCGACGGAGAAGCGCGTCGTTCACGGCAAGACCTCGTAAAACTCGATATCGTGGGGCTGGCCGGTCAGCGACCAGCGGCATCCGGTGCGGCCATCGGCGGGCCAGCCGGGTGGACCGACGCGGTCCCCGTTGCGCAGCGTGGCGATCACGCGCTTGTCCCTCGCCTCGGATGGGCAAAAGCCGGGGTTGCGCTTCACAAGCGACCCTCGGCCTGGGCGTCGCGATACTCGTCGCGCGCGTCGGCCATGCGGGCCTGAAACCAGCGCCACGCATAATCCGGGCCGGGATCGCCCGTCGCCAGCACGTAGAAATGGAGCGCGATCCCGCTGGAGCGTGTCAGCTTGCCCGGTTCGGAATGGCGGTCGAGGAAGCGCCGCGCCTTGTCGAGCTGGGCTTCCATCTGCGCGGCCTGGTCGTCCCAGCGCTGGCGGACGGCGGCGCGACGGTCCCAGCCGATCAGCCAATACCGGATCAGGTTGCGCGGGCAGTCGCTCGGCGGCCGGTCGCGGCTGGGCGCGATCCAGCCGATGGGCCGCCGGACCTCGGACGGATAGCTGTCGTCCAGGTCGTTGATGCCGCGCCTGATCCAGGCGGCGGCGATCTCGTCGTCGTCGGGCTGGCGCTGGCGACGTGGCGACGCACGACGCTTCACGGCTGCACCGTGTCGAGCATGTCGCGCCCGGCCTGGGACAGCCGCAGGAAGGGCATGGACTCGGCGTTGAGCGACCACGTCTTCAGCCCCAGTTGCTCGATCAGCGCTGGCCGATCGCGTGCCGGTTGCAACAGCGTTGCAAGGGTCCGCCAGCGCACCCCGGTACGCAGTACGTCGGGGACATGGCGCGGCGAGGTCGGATGCACCGCCAGCATGGCGCGGCGCTGGGCGGGAGACAGCGAGGCCCAGCGGGCGCGGCGCTTGGCGTCGCACGCCTCGCACGGGCAGCGATCCTTGGGCGGAATGTGGGGGAGCATGTCCCGGTCCCAACGCGGCGCGGCCATGGTCAGCGCCCATCCCGGCACGGCGCGCAACGCCCGCCGACCAGGCGCGGCCAGTCGCGCCCGCATTCCCGGCATTCGCCTTTCACGCCGACCGCCACGGGCTGGCGTGCCCTGGCGATCAGCCGGTCGAGTTCCTGCATCCCGACCGCGACGGCGAGGTCCATCTCGTCGGCCATCAGTGAGCCTCCGAGCCGGTCAGCGCCTGCACCTGCGCGGCAAAGGTCGCACGCGCCATGCGCTCGGCCAGGCGCTCGGCCGCATCATCGGCGGCGGCGGCCTCCAGCACGGCGATCGCGTCCTCGACCGATCCGGCGTTGCGCAGGCGATCGACCAGTGGCGCGATCATCGCGGCGGCGGATGCGGTCCACCCTTCATCCGCCATCATCGCGTCCACCGCGCCGTCGATATCGTCGCGATCCAAGCGGGCGGCCTGTTCGGCAAGCGCGATCGCCGGATCGGCGGGCGCATCCTCGATCACGGGTGCGTCGTCATTGGCGGCGGGGTTGGCGGGCACGGTCGCGGCAGGAGCAGCGGGGGGCGCCGGAGCCTTGCGCTCATAGCCGTCGCCATAGCGATCCTTGAACGACTCCTCGGTCCGGACCCAGCCCAGATCGGCCAGGACGGCGTCGGTGTCGGCCGCCTTCTTGAGGTCGTCCTCTTCCTCGACGATCCGCACGACCTTGGGGCTGGCGACATCGGGGCCGTAGTTGAGGTCGGTCCACCAACGTGACGGGCCGGAATTGAAGCTGTCGGCCAGCAAGTCGGCGTCGGCCTTCACCACCTCCAGCTTGACGTCGGCGTGGACCTCGCCCTGGGCACGGCTGGAGCCGTTGTCGGTCGTCATGGTCTGGGACAGGATGACCTTGGCGATGCAGCCGTCCATATACCGACACACGGCGGCGAAATCGGCCCCCGACTGGGCGAGCGTCAGCAGCTCGACATCCATCCCCGCCGGGATGGCAAAGCCGCTGTCGTTGGCGATCGCCTGGATCGCGGTCAGGAGCTTGTCGATATCCTTCTGGGTGGACCCGCGCGGATAGGTGCCCTTGGCGGTCGGCACCGAGAATTTGTCGAGAAAAATATTCCAGAACCGGACGCCGTTCCGCTTGAACAGCGTCGGCCAGTAGAGCCATTCCGCCAGCCCCTCGCCGTAGACGCTGTCGTCGTCGGTGCCGCCCGCCCGCACGACCCAGAATTTGCGGGGCGGCAGTAGCTCGCCCTGCGGCGCGGTCCGGGTCAGCAGGCGCAGCCTGTCGTCCTTGTCGAAGCGGAAGCGCCGGGCGTGACGGACATGGATGGCCCGGACCTTCTCACCCGGCACCCAGTCCAGCAGCCCGTCGCGCGCACCCCAGTTCAACTCGGCCGCAGAAATGCCGTAGAAGCTGGCCCACAGCATCTTCTCGGTGACCAGGTCCCAGCCGATCCGCTCCAGCGTCTCGGTCATCGCGTCGGCCGCCTCGACCGAGCGGGGATCGTTCTCATCGCCGGGCAGCACGTCCCATTCGCGGCTGACGACCGCGCGGATACGCTGTTCCATGCAGGACTTGACCTGATCGTCCTTGCGGATGCGTTCGTACACCCCCCAGTCCACCACGCCCCACAGCTTGGGGTCGCGGGGCTGTTGCAGCTCCAGGACATAGGGCCGCGTGATATCGCGGCCGTCACCGGTCGAGGCGACCTCGTTCAACAGGTCGGGGGGAAGGGCGACGGCCTTGCCGCCATTCCGCTTGTTCTTCTTCGCCATCACCAATCCCCCGCGCGGCCGAAGTCATCGCGCCGCCGGACCGTGCCGAAGCCGGTATCCGTATGTTCGTAATCCCCGCCCATCGATCGCGGCTGATCGGCGGTGTGGGTCTCGACCGGCTGGACATCCTCGTCGGCCGCGCCGACGAGGTTCATGAGCGCGATCGAATAGTCGCCGTGACGCTTGCCCTTTTCGCCATCGGCCTTGCTGGCGACCCGATCGACGATGCGGGGCACGCCGCGCACCATCTTGACCTGGCGCAGGTCATCCTTGACGCCTTCGTCGCGCGGGATGAGCATGGTCCGGTCCTCGAACCGGCTCTTCATGCGCGGCATCCGGGCGAGGTAGGTCGCCTCGGTCGCCATGACGGACTCGATGCGGTCCGCGCCGTACCGCTCCTGCATGTCCTCGGCGAGCTGTTGCCCGTTGCCGCGACCGTCCATCTTGCCCGCCGCCCAGAGCGGCAGCGTGTCGCAGAGCCAGCACAGGATTTTATACTGCGCCCAGAAGGGTACGTTGCGCATCTCCAGGCCGAGCCGGTTGTGAAGGACGCAAGCCGCATCTTCCTGCCCGGCCGCGATCACCGACAAGTCGTTGCTGCGCGCGAAGTCCTGACCAAAAAAGGTCGGGCGGTGGGGATCGAACAGCGCGACGACGGGAACCAGCTCGCGCTCGATCCAGTCGGCCAGCCATGCCTCGCGCCAGGCGCGGACCTCTTCGCGCAGATCGTCGCCGATCGGCGAGGCAACGCTGTCGGCGGCGACCAGCATCCCGCCCGCCGTGTCCCATTCCTTGCCCAGGGTCAGCCGCACGACATGATGATCGGGCGACATGCAGGCGTCGATCGTCGCGGCGGGCAGATAGATGCCCGAACCCTTGGCCGGGATCACGTCCAGTTCCTCGTCCGCGCCGTCCGCGTAGAATTTGCGCAGATCGGCCTCCCAGGCCGCCTCACCCTCGGGCGTCCACTCTACACCGGTGCGCAGGCAGATGCGCTTGTACAGCCCCTCTTCCAGGGCGCGGGCCAGCGTCACCTTCTGGATGATGCCGCCGCGCTTGCCGCTGCGGATATTGTCGATCAGCTCGGCAAAGGGGTTGTCCGCACCGTCATGGGTGGAGATGACGACGACGCGTCCGCCCCACATGGTCAGCGCCATGGCGGCCTTGATGACGCCGTCCAGGTCGTCGTGGAAGGCGGCTTCATCGATGATGACACTGCCCTGCATACCGCGAAGACTGCGCGGCTTGGACGACAGGGCGACGATCGACTTGCCGGACGGGAAATCGATGCGCAGCGAGAGGATGCCGCGTTCCGACCCGTCGTCGAACAGGAATTCGTCCGACTTCGACGCGGCCTGGTTGAACGCCTTGGCGAAATCGGCGCAATAGCCGATAAATTCGCGCGTCATGTCCTTGTTGTAGGCAAGGTAGAAGACGTTCTGGGGCCGCTCGGCCGGGGACGCGACCATGACCGCATCGGAGGCGAAACCGTAAGTCAGGCCGGTGCGACGCGACTTCTCCGACACGAACAGCTTGGTGGTGCGGCTAAGCTCGATCGCCTCGATCTGGTACGGCAACAGGACCGAGGTCGTCACGCGGCGAACCCAAGGATGCGGGTGCGGATCGCCGACAGGGTCGCCTCGCTGGCCCCCGCCGCACGGCCCGCCTCGGTCGCCTCGGCGGCGGCCTGCTCACGGGTGCGCCGCGCCTCTTCCTCGCGGATTTTGGCCTCGCGCTCGATGTCGATCTTGGACGAACTGGTGACATCCTTGACCGCCTTGGCGAGGCGCGACAGCGCCAGCGTGTCGATGCCGCCGCCTTCCTCGTCGTCGTTGCCCGCCGCATCGTCGTCGGCGCTGGCGATCGGGATGATGGCGCGCGTCACGACGCTGGTCATGAGCTGATTCATCATCCGGACCTGATTGTCCCCGGACGTGCCGAATTCGCTGCCGAAGGCCTTCGCGATGCTCTGGATGCGGCGTTGCTGCTTTGCCAGCTCGTTGAAGCCTTGCGCATACCGGCCGACCGCCGAGCGCGAACGCTCGGTGCCCAGGTCGCGCAGCAGGCCGCAGATATCGTCGATCGTCTCGCCGCGCCCGATCGCGTCATGGACCGCGTCCAGGACCTGGGGCGGCAGGCTCTTCAAGGAGGAACGCCCGGCCATCAGCGTGCCGTGCCGACCTTGCGCCGCACCGCGTGGCGGTGGACGCCGTCGTAGAAGAAATGACCGTTCGCCACGTCCTCGCCATCGGGCAGGATCTGGGCGAGCAGGAAGGGCTCGACCTCTTCGACCGACACCAGCCCGGCGGCGGCCAGCCAGCGCAGTTGCTCGACAACGGTCCGGCGCGCGACGGGATGCCCGCGCTGTTTCAGCAGCAGGGTCAGCGTGTCGTCGGACTGCTCGCCGCCGATCTCGCACATGAAGTCGAGGATGGCGCGGCGGATGACGGAATTCAGGGCGTCGGCGCTCACCGCTTGGCTCCCTCGGTCAGGAGCGCGCGCAGATACTCGTTCTGGGTGTCGAGCTGGTTGCCGACACTATCCACGCCGCGTTCGACCGAGGACAGGCGTTCGGACACCTGCGACAGCTTGTTATTGAGCGTATCGCGCGTCGGCGGCGCGGCGCTTTCCTTTTCCAGGATGGTGATGCGGGTTTCATGCCCCGCCAATTCCCTGTCCTGGACGGCATTCTGCCGGGCGACCTCGGTCGCCAGCGCGGCGAGTTCGGTCTTGAGCGCGAACTGGTTGCGCAACCATAGAACGGCCAGGCCGATCAATATTGGCGTCAGAGTCGACGCGATGGGCCAGATGACCCGAACATAATCCATCCAAAGCACGTGCCGGGTCCCCGTTGAAGCGGGAACGGAGTGGCACGGGCGGCGGATTTATTCGGGATGCACTGGCGCAGGCGGCTCGGGGAACATCTCTATCTGACGGCTGTCCACGACGCGCCGGGGCACGAAGACGGGAGCGTCATCGGCTTCATTGGTCTGATTGGCAAGATATGCAACATATCTTCGCGATGACCCGATCATCCGCGCCGCTTCATTCCTGGTCAAGCGCCCGGCGCGAACGGCGGCGATCACCGGGGCCCGGCGTGCCCGCGCCAGCGCCTCGCGGGCGGTGGGGATATCGAGCTTTTCCCGGCCATAGACGCGGGCGATGGTCGCGACGGTGTCCATCGGCAGCACGTCGAGGAACGGGCTTTTCTCGACCGCGATCGGGACATAGACCACCTGGCCGCCGAACCGATCGACCAGCGTCAGGACATGCTTGGGCGCGACATGCGCCGCCATCTCCAGCATGAACGGCGTCCAGCCCCGCCCCGGCCGGACATCGTTCGGGATGGGCAGGTCGGACAGGCGCGGCAGATCATCAACCATGGCCCACCACCTCGCGCAGCATCCGCCCCAGCAGCTTGATCCCCTCATCGGTCTGGCGATCGGTCCAGCGGGTGGCGGGCAGGTTCAACGCCTCGCGCAGGAACGTGTCGGCAGTGCGGCCCTGCACGCGGTTGCCGACCAGGAGCTTGGCCCAGATCGCGTCGAGGACGGCGCGGCGGTCCGCCTGGGGACAGGGCGGCACGCTCCATTCCACCCCCTCACGCGCGATCCAGGCTTTCAGCGCCTCGATCACGTTTACCGCCGTCTTGTGGTCGAGGAAGCGGACCGCATCGACGCCGGTCTGGCGCTTGACCCATGTATTGAGCGCGCCCTCGTCGGGCCGATCGACACCGCGCAGCCAGTAGAGCGACCACCACAACGCCCATATCTTGCCGACATGCGCGCGGGTCGAGCCCACGGGCCGGGCGCTGCGCCCGGTGCCCTTGCCGCGAATGTCGGCGAGCACCCGGTCCATGTCGGTCAGCGACATGTCGGTCAGCGACGGTTTGCCGGTGACGCGCAGCTGCACCGCGCGGCGATCCTCTTCGTCCAGGCCTGCATCGCGGGCGGCGGCGAAGATCGCCCGGCGGCGGGCGGTGCGGGGATCGGCGGTCATGCGTGCACCTGCGCGGCCTGGGGCGTCGCCAGATCGAGAGCGGTGCCGCACCGGCCGCATTCCGCCGACTGCCGCCCGACCAGCCAGGCGGTCGCCCCGCATCCCGGACAGGCGGTCATGGGACCGGTGTAGAGGAACAGCGGCCCCCGCGCCGACTGCGCCGCGACGATGGGCAGCGTAACCGGCATGACCAGGAGCTTGGCCCGGTCGCGGTGTCGCGTCGTGCCGCCCCAGAACATCTCGCCCGTCGCCATGCAATAGGCATCGGGATAGCGGGTAGTGACGAACCGGACCGAGGTGGCGGAGTCGACGACTGGCCCGGAGGCCACCATCGCGCGGTACTCGGTCTTGAAGCACAGTTCCCCGTCGAAGAGGAACGGGCCCGGCGGGCAGTCGGCCAGCGTGACGCGGCCCAGGGGGTCAGTCATCGGTCTTGCCTCCAAAGGCACGCAACCGGTCGGTCAGCGCGCGGAAGTCGGGGTGGAGTTCGCGCCGTGCATCGGCGGCGCGCAGGGCGGTGTGGACGGCGGGGTGACCGCGCCGCATCGCGCGGCCGATCGCGGGCAGCGATGCAGCGGTCGCCGCCCGCATCGCCCAGATCGCGGCCTGCCGTGCGATGACCAGCGGCTTTTCCCGGCACGGCCGTTGCAGCGCCTCGACGGTGGTGCCGGTGGCGATCGCGGCGGCGGCAAGGATTTCGCCGAGCTGGCGGTCCAGGGCGGCGGTCATTGCACCGTTCCCCGGACTGCGCTGGCGTCACCGCTGGTCATCATGTCGGCGACCATGCCCAGCAGCCGGTCGAGGCCCGCCATCGACAGCGAGGCGACCAGCATCGTCCCGTCGCTATGGCGCAGCGACAGCGACACGATCGCGTCATCGCCGACCCCGTCGAAACCGACCGCGATCCCGCCGACCTGCCCGGCATGGGCCGCGACCCGGTCCTGCGCGATGGCGGCAGTGAAGCCGCGCATCGGCACCATGCGGATGGTGTTATCCATGGGCCCGTGCCTCCTTTGCAGCGAGGGCATCCGCGCGCAGGCCGGGATAGGCGCGGTCGATCAGGTCATTGGCGATTTCGGAGAGGCCCCAGCCCGCATAGGCCGTGAGCTGGTCCGAATACTGCAACCATGACAGCGGCCCGAACAGCGCTTCCCAAGCCGTCCGATACTGATCGAGCTTGGCCTGGACATCGTCCGGCTTGACGGTGTCATCGGCTGGCGCTGGAGTGGCGGCGTCGAGTGCGGCGGATATCTCGCGGGCTTCGACGATCCGCGCCTTATCCGGCCCCTTGGCGTAAAGCGGGTCCCGGCGTGCGTGCAAGCGGACGAAGGTGATCGCTCGATCGACCGGGTCCTGCGTGTGTCGCTTGGTCATGCTGTGTCTCCCATTTCGACGGTGGCGCGGAGACGATCGATTGCGTTCGCAAGGTCACCGATCTCGCGCATCAGCCAATCAATGTTGGCCTCTTGCTGATCGGGGGGCAGGAGCGGATTCACACTGCGTGGGCCCCAGCGCTGGGTCTTGCCCGCAGCCGCGAGTACCTCGCCGCATTCCTCAACGAGATGGGCAAGCTGCTTGTCGAATCCAGCCTGCAAGAAGCGTGCATCACGGGTCTTCGCTTCCTTATCCGTGGCGATGCGGCTGGCCGGGGCGGGTGCGTTGGCCATCGCGGCGTCCGCAACCGGTGGCGTGGGAGCCGACGCAAGCATGGCGGACCAGTCGCTGGTAGCCATCAGCCGGTTGGCTTCATCGTCCGGTGCACCCCGGATGAGGTCGCGCGGTGCACGAGCGTCCGCCCATGCGTCCACCATCGCCTGTGTCGGCGACATCGGGACCAGCATCCACCCGGCCGGGATCACCGCGCCCGCTCGGCTGTCGGAAGAAGCGATCGTCCCAATGCCCTGCAACTGCGGAACGGGTGTGCTGATCGGGTGACGATAAGGGTTAGTCATGAGTTTTCTCCCCGGACTTGCAGACGGGTTCGGCGCGCAGTTCGTGGAGCTGGCGCAGGAGGTCGGACAGGGCGTAGCCGTCCCTGGCCGACAGGTGCACGACGACGGTCGTCGCCTTGGCCTTGCCGGTCAGGGTGCGGAAGCTGTCCACGCGGACATGATCGCGGTCCCAGGACATGGACCGGAACGTGCTGTCGTCGAGGTGGCTCATTACACGACGCTCCGATCGTTCGCCTGGGCGTGGGTCAGCTGGGCGGCGGTGAACTGGATGGCGAAGGCTGCGGCCTGATCCTCGTTGAGGGCGACCATCATCGCGCCCTCCGGGCACACGATGGTGATCGCGACCACCTGTCCTACGATTGGCATGTCCTGGACGGAGACGCTCACCCCGGTTCTCGTCTGCTTGTTCTGCGACCGCGCGACCGAGGCGACGATGACGTTCCCGTCCAGCTCATGGTGGATGGTGTGCCTGGTGACGGGCATTAGTGCGCCTCCACCATGCGGGCGACATCGCCGGTCAGGCGGTGGCGCTGGTGGGCAGCCAGGCGCGAAAGGTCCGCTGCCCTGTTCTCGATCCCGTCGAACAGATCGCGCAGGACCAGCCCGGCGACGGTCTGGGCGGTGTCGTGCCGACGCGCGTCGTCGGCGATCGCCGACAGGTTGCGGCGCATGATTTCCAGGTCGGCGCGGCCCATCGGCTTGTTGGCGGCGATCGCGGCGGACACGTCCGCGATCAGATTTTGCAGATCGGTTGCAAGCGTCATTCAATCCTCCTGTTCGTGGGGACGGTCGGTGTTGTTGGGGCAGGTCGGGCACACGCGGGCGAACTGGACGTGGAGCCAGTTCACCGGCTTCTCGCGCCGACGATTGCGGATGCAGGTCTTGAGCGGCATCTGGCCGTAGGCCGGGCAGACGACTTCCTCGGCCGAGAGCGTGGCGCGCACAAGTTGTTCAGCTTCCGGGTAGGACCCGGCGTAACTCTTGTTGATGAGGCGGCTGACATAGCCAGACGACTTGCCGAGCTGATCGGCGACGGCGCGCTGGCTGGTCGTGTCGCACGCATCGGCCAGGACCAGGACCCATGGGGCTGCGTCAGCGCCCCAGGCGGCAATGGCCTTCTCGCGGTTAGGTTGGTTAACAAACATGGTTAACTTACCCCCCCGTCCGCCAAGGCTTGCGAAGACGATTTCCTTAACGAGGTGGCCGCAGGCGAGATGTCGACGGTCCTGCCGTTGTTGTTGTCGGCGAGGATGATCGTCGTCGCGCCGCGCGGACGCCGCGTGGTGGGGCAATTGGGTCCGGTGTTGCGATGCAGCCGGTAGATCGACAGCCGTCCGGTGTTGGACGAACCACGTTCCACGACACGGATGTAACCACCGCGCTGCAACTGGTTGAGATAGGTCGCCACCCCACTCTCGGTGGCGTTCGCCGCCATCCGGAGCGTGGGCGCGTCGAAGGTCTTGAGGACGCGCATCGCGGTCCAGATGCGCTGACGTGCAGAGCGCTGCCGCATTCTCGTTCGTGCCTCTTTGCTGCGCCCATCGGGGGGCGTGTCGGTGCGGATGGAGGGGGCCAGGCCGAAGCGCAGCGGCCGTCCGGGATGACGCACCACCGCCCCACGCCGCTGCCAGCGGGTCAAGGCATCACGGGCCGCGTCGTAGCTGACCGGGCAAACCGCCTGTAGCTCGGCGATGGTACGCGGGGCCTGGGCGGATCGCAGCGCCTGCCAGAGCGGCACGCCAACGACCGCCTTGACCCGGCCGGTTTGAGGGTCCGCGTTAGCCATCATGCGGCCTTTCGGATGGGGATATCCCCAGTCGAGAAAGGCCGCGTTCCCCAGGCGGCACGGTCGATCGCCTCGACGCCGTCGCCGATCGCGCGGGCCTGCACCTCTTGCAGGTTGGTGACGATGCGTCGGGTCACGCCGCGTGTCGCCTTGACGATCGCGTCCACCAGATCGTCGGCGACCGCCACGCGCGGGCAATAATAGTCGCGCAAGAGACGGGCATCGGCGATGCTCGACGGCTGGGCCGGGGTGGCGACGAGGATGCGGTTGTCGAACCGTTCCCAGTCCTTGAGCTTGGCGGGCATCGCTTCCTCGCCGATCAGCATCACGGGGACGCCCGCATGGTCGAGGATGTCGCGGATGACCTCGACATTCTTGCGGTGCACGACATGGTCCGTCTCGTCGATGATGATCGGCTGGGGCGCGGCCTGGAGGTGCTCGATCACCTGCTCCAGGATGTCGTCGGCGGTGCGCTTGATCCGGGTGATGCCCAGGTCGGTGGCGATCGCGCGGATCATGGACTTTTGCGTCCAGGTCGAGCGGGCGACGACGTAAGCCGCGTTGAAACGCGCCGCGACCGTGGCGGCAGCGACCGACTTGCCATAGCCGGATGGACCAAAGAGCAGGCCCAGGCGCGGGCTGCCCAGTGGGGCCTCTACACAACGCAACATGGTCGCCAGACCGAGGCGCATATTCGTGAGCTGCGCGGGTTCGAGGATGTTGGTCAAAGCGAATTCTCCTTGAGCGAAGGGGGTGTGGCGGACGCGTTGCGTCGCGCGGTGAAATCGGCGGTCAGCATCTTCTCGGCCCGGTATTCGTAGGAGCCGGAGAAGACGCGGGCGCGGGACAGGGCAGCCGGATCGACGGGCTTGCCCGCCGCGTGGTCGGCCATGATGCGATCGGTTTCGGCCATGCGGTCCTGGAAGGACTGGGGTGCGCTGGCGGACGGTGCCGGGTAGCGGGCCTGCGCCGTCTCGATCTCGACAGCGCTGGGCAGCGTGGCAGGCGCATCGGCGATGCTCGCCATGCTGGCCGTCTCGTGCACGGTGGTGCGCACGGGCAGCGTGACCAGCTTGCCCGCTTCCTCGGCATCGCGGCGCAACCGGGCATCGCGGGCATCCTCGAACGAGAATTTGCGTTGCTTGGCGCGCAGCTCGGCCCGCTGCTCGGCCATGAGCCTGGCCTGGGCGCGACGCGCCTCCACCGCGAAGTCACGGTCGGACAGGCCGGAGCGCTCGGCATTGACCGCCGTGCCGATATAGCGCTGGTCCTCGTCGAACACGAAGAGCGCGCCCAGATCGTCCTCGTCGCGGCGCAGGATGACCGTGCAGCCGACATGCGCGGCGAGCGGGGCGGTCCAGTAGCGGCCCTTTTTCCAGGTGATGCCGCGCTTGGTGACCTGCGCGGGACCGACCAGGGCGGACAGCAGCAGCTTCAACACGCCCTCATCCGGCGCGCCGCGTGCCGGGCGCGGGGAGTTGGTCCACCGCGCCATCGGCGACGCGCCCAGGCTGGAATGCTCACGGACGTGATAGACCCCGTCGAGCCAGTTGTTGATGATGGCCTGCAATTCGTCTGCCGTGAGCTTGGGCACGATGACGGGGCGCGTGGTTTCCTTGCGAGCGCGGGCGCGCAGCACCTGCGCTTCGGCGACGTTGTGGCCGATGAAGCCGTCGAGCAACTCGGCCCGCTCGCGGGTGAAGGTGCCGAACATGCGCTCCACGAACGGTTTCTTGTCGCCGCTGGCGGGCGGAACCGGGTCATGGGCGATGCCGAGCAGCTCGCAGGCGGTGCGGATCGTCTGGTTGATGTAGCCCGAGCCCTGGTCGGTGCGCAGCACCTCGGGCATGACGCCCCAGGCGAGCATACAGGCGACCAACGTCCGCCGGACCGACTGGGCCGACTCGCTGTCCACCACCAGATAGAAGGTCCGGCGCGACCAGACATCGACGATGCCCAGGATGGACTTGCGCCCCTCCATGGTCATCACGTCCGCCTTGGTGGTGTCGATCTCCCAGATCTGATGCGCATAGGACACGCCCGCGTCTGCGCGGCCCAGCGCCACCCGGTACTTGCTCTTGAAGAGGTCGGGGTCGCGGAAGCTGGCGAGCAGCGCGGGCTTGGTCACTTCCAGCCTCTTGATGTAGCGCCGGACCGTGTGGATGGACGGCACGGAGGGGAAGCGGACCTCCAGCAACTCCAGGATGCCGACCGCCGACAGGTCGCGCTCGGCGAGCCATGCCTCCACCGCATCGGCGGCATCACGGTTGATGGTGAAATAGTCCGAGCCCTTGGGACGACCGCGCCCCGCCGCGACCGGCGTCGCCGCCGTGCGATCGGCATAGTCGCGCCGTGCCGCCTCGGGCAGGTCGGCGACGGCGAACAGCCGCCCGCCGCCACGACCCTGGCGCTCGATCCAGCGCCATTCGCTACGGCTGGCGCGTTTCGTGATCGCCATACGGTTGGTCGGCAGGCCGTCCAGTTCGAGGGATGCGATCTCCAATGCCGACAGGTATTCGCGACCGAGCAGGGTCACTGGCGCGTCTCCTGTCGGGACGCATTCAGCGGCTTGCCGAAGCGTGCTTGCGTCCGGTAGTTATCGACAGGTTGCGGCTGTTTTCGCGAGCCGTCCTCATTGTATCGGGTTGGCCAAATGACCTTCGGATGTTCATCCAGTTCGGCTGCGATCACCGCCTCTGCGCGGCGGCGAGGCACGACTAGCGCCCGAGCCAATGCACGTTCCTCTAATCCCGCATCACGGGCTACGGCCGCCAACGACCTACCACGACGGCGCACCGCAGCTTTGATGTCTTCAGGATGCCAGTCTTGCTGCATGACCTAAGCCGTAACCTCATAATTGGTGTAATCACACCATATGAATCATCAAAAATGATGTCAACACGCATCATTATTGAAGGCATGTGTTTTGTCCTGGTCTGAGGAAGCCGCACGTCTGATGCTGGAAATGCTCGCTGGGCGTAGCCAGTCTGAGGTCGCTGAGTTAGCTGGCGTTTCCATTGCCACGTGGCAGCGAACCGTGAGCGGATCACGCGAGCCGTCGATAACTGAGCTGGGTCGCTTGCGGCCCGTGATAACACCGGCGGGCTTTCAAACGCTCGTAAACCTCATAATTGGTGAGGTCGCTGACAGTGGTATCGACATGCCATCGGATCGAGCCGCAGAAAAAAAGTTAAGCGACACAATCGCGGTGCCGGTGCATGATATCCAAGTCGCGGCGGGCGCTGGCAAAGTGGCCGATAGGTTAGATGATCCTATTTTTCACTTTGATTTCTCCCGACAATGGTTTGAGTCGAACCTTGTTGGGATACGAAATTCTATAATGGTATACGTTGCAGGGTCGAGCCAAGAGCCAGAATTATCCGATGGCGATCTGGTTTTGGTCGATTTAGATCAAAACCGGCTACGGGAGGGCCTGTTTGTAGTGCGCTTAGATGACCATATGGTCATTAAACATGTTCAGATAGAAGGTAAAACCGTAAGGCTTGTGAGTCGAAACACTTTGTTCGATCCAGTTGTAATTGACCTATCAGAGCCAAATATTGAAGACTCATTTGAGATAGTCGGACGTGCCATTTGGGCCGGGAAAATGTTGTGAAGTGGCTTGGTGTTTTGATAGCTATAGCGATTGGTATTGGGGCGATTGGGTGGCATTGGACAGAGCGCGATCAGCCTGACGTTTTGGCCTGCGAGGCCTATGTCCGGTCTAAGTTAGCAGACCCTAGCGCCTACCGACGTGAGAATTTAAAGCGGCGCGACACCGATCACTTAGACATCAACAGCTTTTATAAGATGTCTGGCAAGCCGGCATCTGTAGTGGGTGTGCCAGAGCTAGAACAGGCTTGGCGTATAATTGACGAAGGTGCCGCGCGGCGCGGTGATCTTCAGCTCCGGCTACTTGATCTAACTTATTCCCGCTGGGGTGGGGACGCGCCTCAGACCCAAGTCTGTGCATTCCGTTTGGTGGACGGTGAATTGCAAGGGCATGAAGCATTGATGGAAAATGCGGAAGGCAGCCTTCAAAAAAGTGTTGAGACATTAGCGATCCTGCGAGGCGGTCGCCGTCCGGCCAAGCCCAAATATCCATGCTGCCTATGAGGGCAGCGTAGCAATCCGATCTGCAGCTACCGATCGTCGACGCCCAGGAGCCGCCACAGCGCGTTTCCTGGGCGTTTTGGCATCATCCCCCGCAAAATCGCCGCGACCCCATTCAGCGGGCGTGTGCAGAGTGCACACGGCATGTTCGGTTCCGGGACGCATGTCGTATCTGGACAATCCGCCGACGATTGCGCCATGTTCTTGTTTCGTTCTCATGGGAGTCGGAATGATGAAACAGGAATTTGGGTCATGGCTGGTCGCGCAGCATAATCGTGACGACTGGGTGGGGCTGCTCGCATTCCAGGCCAAGCGGGACCGGGCATTCCCGACCGGCGGCGACCCGGACGATGTCCGGGCGTACATGACGCGCAAGGGAGCCGGTCCCGATGCGCTCGACATGCTGGATACCGCCGAGCTGGAATGGGGGCGTGCATGACGGGGCAAATGGCTTGCCGGACGATAGAGCCGGACCCAAGCGGCCGCCCCAGCGACGCGCAACCGAGGTGGCGTCTGCGGGTCTTCGACCGGTGTTGGCCCTGGCGGGCGACCCGGAGGGAAGCGGTTGAGGACGCTATCGAGAGCCGCAACGCCCGCCGGTGCCCAGATGATCGGTTCATCTATCTGGACGCAGCCGCCAGCATCCAACGCGATCCGCCCCATCGCTACGACCAGTGGCGGATGCGCATGATCCGGCAGCGCTCATAGCCAAGCCTCTTGCGCCGCGTCGGTGCCTGCCCCTATCAGGCACGGCGCGGCCCCGCATTGCCATATAGGCGGATGCACTGGCGCAGGCCGACTTAATCCGCCCGCCCCGGTATCCCGGCGGTCATGGCACCGCCCCCGATCAAAATCCTGCGCCCCGGCACGTTCACCGACATCCACGGGACGAAGGTCACCTTCACCCAGTCCGACCTCGATCAGGTCATCGCGTCCTATGACCGGGAAAGCGATCCCGCCCCGATCGTCGTCGGCCATCCCAAGATCGATGCGCCTGCGTTCGGCTGGATCGGGTCGCTGGCGATGGAGAACGGCGTCCTGGTCGCGCACCCGTCCGAGGTCGCGCCCGCCTTCGCCGAGGCGGTGGAGGCCGGGCATTACCGCAAGATTTCCCCCCAGCTCTATCCGCCGTCGAGCCCCAACAACCCCAAGCCGGGTAGCTGGTATCTCCAGCATGTCGGCTTTCTGGGGGGTGCGGCTCCGGCGATCAAGGGCCTGGGGACGGTCGCCTTTGCCGATGCCGTCGTCGGCGTCGTGACGCTTTCCATCGAAGAGGACTCCATGAGCACCGAAGACACCACCAGCCAGGACGCGGTCGCGTTCGCGGAGCGCGAAGCAGCGCTTGCCGAGCGTGAGAATGCGCTCAAGACCCGCGAGGCGGATGAGGCCAAGCGCGCGAAGGATGCCCGCCATGCCGAACATGTCGCCTTTGCCGAAGGCCTGATCGCCGACGTAAAGCTGGCCCCGGCGGGCAAGGACAAGGTCGTCGGGCTGCTCGATCTGCTCGATGTCAGCCAGCCGGTGGCGTTCGGTGAGGGCGATGCCAACAGCATGACGCCGCTCGCCGCCTTCAAGTCGCTGTTCGACGGCGCGCAGCCGGTGATCGCCCTGGGCGAGTCCGCCCCCCGCGACAAGAAGCCCGCCGATGCCCCCAAGCCCGGCGACATTGCGCGGCGTGCCCAGGCCTATGCCGACAAGCAGCGCGCAGCGGGCAAGCCGATCACGACGCAGGCGGCGGTCCGCTTCGTCACCGACAATCCCGACGCCTGATCCGGCGGCGACGATCCCCCGACTCGTACAACAGGAGCTTTTATCATGGCCGGTGGCCGGACTGACGGACTGACCAAGAACTTTCGCGCCGGGGCGGCGATCGCCCCCTATCTGATCCTCAAATTCGGGGCCGACGACCTGACGCTGGTCCCCGCTGCCGGTCCCACCGACGACCTGATCGCGACGAACGTCGAGCTGGCCGCGAATGCGGGCGAGCGGTTCGATGCCGCGATCGGTGGCCTGCCCGAGGTTCGCTACGGCGGCCCCATCGGTCGCGGCAAGCCGATCACCTCGGACGCGCAGGGCCGCGCGGTCGAGGCTGCGCCAGCGGCGGGCGTGCGCGTGCGCATCATCGGCTTTTCGCTGGCGACCGGCGTCCTGGGCGATGTCCTCGCCTACCGCCCCGCGCCCGGTTTCATCACCGGCTGACCCCGTCCCTCAAGCCCCTTTCATAACCCTTTCAGGACGCTTTCCATGGCACAATCGCCTTATCCCATCGATCCGCACCTCACCGCGATCGCCATTGCCTACAAGAACCAGAGCTACATCGCCGACATCGTGCTGCCGCGCATCGAGGTCGGCAAGCAGGCCTTCACGTTCATGCAGTATGGCATGGACACCTTCTTCAATACGCCCGACACCCTGATCGGCCGTCGCAGCCAGGCGAACCAGGTCACGATGGAAGGCGTCGAGATCACCGACGCGACCGAGGACCATGGTCTGGAAGCGCCGGTGCCCCAGGCCGATGTCGACAATGCCGACGAACGCTATGATCCGCTGGGCAATGCGGCGGCGCTGACCTCCGAGCTGATCGAAATCCGCCGGGAAATCCGGGCGGCCGCGATCATCTTCAACCCGGCTACCTACGATCCCGCCCTGCGCACGACGCTGGCGACGACCGACGTGCTGGACAATCCCAACACCGATGCGGTGTCGCTGATCTCGGACGCGCTCGACAAGCCGCTGATGCGCCCCAATCAGATGACGTTCGGCCAGCGCGGATGGACCAAGTTCCGCCGCAATGCCGGGGTCATCAAGGCCATTCGCGGCACCAATGGCGGCGGCCTGGTCAGCAAGGAAGAGGTGGCCGCGCTGTTCGAGGTCAATGAGGTCGTCGTCGGCCAGGCGTTCGGCAACCAGGCGCGCAAAGGTCAGGCGGCATCGATGTCGCGACTGTGGGGCAACCATCTGGCGCTGACCTACAAGGCACCGGTCATGTCGCGCGAGACGCCAACCTTCGCTGGCACCTTCACCTGGGGCGAGCGCGTCGGATCGCAACGCGAGCTCAAGCCGGGCGAGATGGGCCTGCGCGGCGGCACCGCGGTGCTGGTCGGCGAGAGCGTCAAGGAACGCGTGATCGCGGCCCAGGCGGGGTATTTCTTCGAGAACGCCTTCTCGGCGAACTGACGCCGCCCCATGGCGGGCGGCGATCCGGCCGCCCGCCTGTTTCCCTCAAGGTGGATGAGAACTTCCATGAGTTACCCGTACAAGGTCAATCGCACCGTGCTGTTCAACGGCCGGGAATATGAGCCCGGCGCGCCGATCCGGTTCGATATGGGCGATGCCGATCACGACATGGCCCGCCGCGATCTGCTCGCGCGCCTGGCGATCGAGGACGATCCGGTGTTCGCCGACAATATCCTGCTGCGCGAACAGATCGCAGCGGCGCAAGCCGATGCTGCGACTCGCATCAGTTCTGGCGATCCGCGCTATGTCATCGATACGGCGGGCGGCAACGTCACCGGGATCAGCGACCTCGCACCCGGCACCCAGTCTGCCCCTGCGCCCGAGCAGTCCGGCGAGGCGCGGACCGTGTTGTCGTTCGATCGGGACGCAATGACGTTCAGCGGCGATATGCCCGACACTCGCATCGCCACGCCCCCGGCGCCGACCGATCCGGTCGCTTCGCTCGTCGATCCGGTGCCGCCGCTGACCCCGGCCCCGCTCGCGCCGCCCCCGTCGCCTGCTCCTGCGGCCGAGCCGGTGCCGCTGGGCCGGATGAAGAAGTCCGAGCTGATCGCCCAGGCGACACGCGAGCAGGTCGAGATCGCGGACGGTGCGAGCGTCCAGGAGATCATCGCCGCCATCGAGGCGAAGCGTGCGGCGGCATGATCGCCACACTTATCAAGCAGCCGGGCGAGACTCTTCGCCCGGCTGTCCCATTTTCCTCTTCTGGCCCGATTGCCGCGATCCGCGACGTGACCGTCACCGCGCGCGGCCTGGTGGCGGGGGCCGCAGCGCTCGCCGCCAGCGCTACGCTTGCCAATGGTATCGTCACGCTCGCGCTATCCGGTGGCAGCGACGGCGAACGCTACGCGGTCACGGTGCGGGCCGACGACGTGCACGGCCAGACGCTGGAGAGCGAAACCGAGGTCGTCCTGATCGAGTCGACCTGGGCGACGCCCGATGGCGGCGCGGGCTGGCTATCGATCGCCGCCCTGGTCAAGCGCTTCACCCTGGACGAAGTGGTGCGCATGACCGATCCGGACGGCTCTGGCCGGATCGACCGGGACCTGCTGATCGGCGCGCTGGTCGATGCGCAGGCCATCGCCGAGGCGCATATCGCCAGCCGCTACGCGCTGCCGCTGACCACCGTCCCGCGCATCCTGGAAATGGCGGTCGGCGATCTGGCGCGCGCCCGGCTTTACCCGCGCGGCGCGCCCGAGGGGATCGCCGACCAGGCCAAGGCGGCGATGGCGCTTCTCGTCCGTATCCAGAAGGGTGACGCGACGCTGGGCCTGCCCGCTGCCGCGACTCCGGCCGAGACACAAAGCGATGCGCCGGTCGTCATCGCGCCCGGCCAGCGCGCCTATCCCGATTGGTTGCGGAACTATTGATGGTCGATATCGCCATCACCATCCGCGAGGACGTGACCGCCGCCATGAACCGCATGGCGGCGGACGGCGAAGACATGACCACGGCCATGAAGGATATCGCCGGGCACCTCGCCGACACCACGCGCGAGCGGTTCGAGACCGAGACCGACCCGACCGGCGCAAAGTGGCTACCGTCGCGCCGTGTCATCGAACATGGCGGCAAGACGCTGACGCTGTCGGGTGACCTGGGCAACTCGATCACCGAGGACTGGGGCAAGGATTATGCCGCCGCCGGGCCCGAACGGTCGGGCGGGGCTGGCGTCTATGCGCTCATCCACCAGACGGGCGGCGAAATTCGTCCGCGTGAGAAAAAGGCGCTGTCGTTCGGTGGGATGATCGTGTCGAAAGTCGTCATCCCGGCGCGTCCCTATCTCGGCTTCACCGATGTGAACGCCGACTATGCACTGGGCGCGCTCGCCCGTCATCTCGGCTTTGCGGGGTAACGTCCGATGCTGACCATCAAACCCATCGTCGATCATCTCCAGCAAGGCGGTTTCAAGTCCGTCGAAGGGGTGCTGGAAGCACCGACCCAGGCGGACTTGCCGAATGCCTTGCCCGCGCTCCACGTCGTGCCCGCCGTCGAGTCGGCGGAAGCGAGCCAGATGGCGGGGCGGCGCGACCAGCGTGTCACCTTCAATTTCTCCGTCTTCGTAACCGTGGGCACCCGGCTGGCGCGCGGTGTGGTGTCGGACGAACTCCAGAAACAGGTCCAGGCGGTCAAGGATGCCGTCGTCGGCTGGACGCACCCCCAGGCGTCGGGCGAGGTAGACCTTGTCGGCGGGCGACTGGCGAATGTCAGCCCCGCGTCGGTGACGTGGGAAGTGCGGCTGTCGTGCCGCTATCACTACCGCAAGTAGAATATTTCGGCGTGGGGTGCGCTGGCGCAGGACGCGCGCGCGCGCGGGATCGGGTCTGACTGTCGGTACACTTCCGGCAAAAGGACTGCTGACCGATGGCCTCTGGCCCCAAAACCACCAAGGCTGACGCCACCCAGCCCCGCCCAGTCGATGAGACCGGGCGCACGCTCGACCATTGGGGCCTTCCCCTGTCGGGCCCGGCGCGTCTTGCCGCGCTCGGCGGCAAGCCCGACCCGGCGCTGGAGGCCGAGGCCGAAGCGCCCGCCCCCGCCACCACGCCCCGCGCCAGCGACAAGGACTGATCCATGGTAGACGCCGTCAAGGTCCTCTTCTTCAAGAAAGAGGCCGTATACGCCACCGACGCCGCGCCGACCGGTGCCGTCAATGCCGCGCTGACCCGCAACTTCACCGCCAAGCCGGTCGTCGTCGATCGCATCCAGCGCAACCTCGATCGTCCGGTGCGTGGCAGCTCCAAGGATGCGCCGTCCAACGAACGCCAGACCTATAGCTATGAGCTGGAACTGGCAGGCTCGGGTGCCGCCGGGACCGCGCCCGCCTGGATGGAGCATCTGGAGGCGTGCGGCATGGCCGCGCCCGCGCTGACCGCCAACACCTCGGCCGTGCAGCGCTTCGCCGCGCTCGGCGTCGCCCTGTCGTCGGGGACCGCCTATCACTGGCACGGCAACCAGAAGCGCATCGGCCTGGGCGGTCGGGGCACCTTCGGCTGGGATTTTACCGCCGGGGCCTATCCGTTTATCAAGATCGACATGACCGCGCTGCTGCCCGCCGCCGGTGCCATCGTCGATGCGGCTCCAGGTGCCGTGGCGTTCGACCAATGGAAGGACCCGGTCGAGGTCAACACGACCAATACCGATTTCCTCCTGGGCGGCTATGCGCTCAACCTGCGCAGCTTTACCGGCGAGGCTAATGCCGAGATCACGCCGCGCAACCTCGTCGGCATCAACTATATCGGTCGCGGCAATCACGGACTGACTTGCCGGGTCCTGGGCGAATGCCCGACGATCGGGGCCAAGGATTATTTCAGCACGCTTCGCAAGGGCGATGAAATCCCCGTGCAACTCGATCACGGTATCGTTGCTGGCAACATCATCCAGTTCAAGTCGGACCATCTTCAGATCACCGATATCGAACTGTCGGAGGAAAACGACGTGCTTATGATCTCGATCACCGGGCGCATGAACGTCGGCACGACGCCCGACGATCTCATCATCACGGCGAAGTGACCATGACCCAGCCCATCTATCGTATCGTCGCCCAGCCGCGCGCCTGGACGCCGGTCACCTTTCCGTGCGTCATGGAAGACGGCACCGTCCAGACTTTCGTCATCGAGATGCGCTTCCGCCTGCTCAAGGTGGATGCCGCTGGCGCATTCATCTCCGAGGTGGTCCGCGTCCAGGAACTGGAAAGCCAGGGCGGGATCGATCAGGCGCAACTCTATACCGAGCTGGTCGCCCAGATCGCGACCGACTGGCGCGGTGTCCATGCCGAGAACGGCGATCCGCTGCGCTTCGACGTGCCGGAGACCTGGCTGACCGACCTGGGCGAGGACGGCAAGCGCAAAGCCCTGGTCGCGCCGAACCTGCGCTCCCTCATGAACGAGGGCAGCATGTTCATCCATATCTTCGACGCCTTCCGCGCCTGCCTCGCGGGCCAGCCGAAGACCCGCGCGGGAAACTGAAGGCCGTCGCGAACCTGTGGGCCAAGGGTCGCGGCGGCACCAAACCGGCAGATGACACCGCGACCGACAGCGCCGCTGCCGCGATCGCCGCGATCGAGACGCGGCGCGCGGCCGGACGCCGCGACGACACGGTGGAGATCGGCCCCGACGACGCCGACGTGGTCACGCTGTTCATGGCGCTGACCAGTCAATGGCGGTTCCACGCGATGGGCGGGCGGCTGGGGATCGAATATGCCGCCGTCCGCCCCACCGCCGACATGCTGGCGATCGCCGTGACGACGGACCTTTTCCTCGACCTGCAAATGATGGAGCGCGCGGCCCTGGTCGCGCTGGCATGACATGACCCGTGACCTGATCGTATCCGTTCGTCTCAAGGCCGATGGCACCGGCCTGGTCGGGGCCGCCAGGGAAAGCGCCGCTGCCATCACCGGCATCGGCACGGCGGCGGGGGGTGCGGTGGTGCAGGCCCGCGCGCTGGTGGCCGCGATCGGCGAGGCGTCGCGTGCCGCTGGTGTCGGCACGGCGGGCCGCGAAGCGACCGCCGCGCTGGAGTCCACCGCGCGCGCCTCGATCACGGCGGGAGGCTCGGCAAAACAGGCCGCCACCGCCATGGCGTCGCTGACCGACCAGTCGAAGAAGGCGGCGGGTGGCGCGGACGAACTGGTCGCCGCCGCCGGTCGCGTCGGCCGCGCCCATGCCGCCACCACTGCCAAAGCCGCCGAGGCGGCGCGCGCCGCGTCCGATCTGGCGAAGGCGGAACGCGATGCCGCGCGCGACGCGGTGACAGCGGCGGAGGCGCGGCTTGCCAGTGCGAAAGGTCGGGTCGAGCTGACCCCGGACAATCCGACCATCACCCTGTCGCCGGGCGGCGGCAGCGCGCGCGCGGCGGGCGATGCCCAGGCGATCGCGGCCGCGACGGCCGACCTCGCCCAGGCGCGGCAGCGCGCCCAGGCCGCCGAAGACGCCTATTCCCAGTCCCTGCGCGACAGCACGACGGCATCCGCCTCGGCCACCGCTGCCGTGTCGGCGCTGACGACGCAGTCCCAGGCGAGTGCCACCGACACCGGCCAGCTGGCCCAGGCGCTGGAGGCCACCAGCAGTGCGTCGGGCTCCACCGCGCAGGCCGCCCAGGCGCTGGCCGATGCGTCCGGCACGGCGTCGGATGCGGCCCGCCAGCAGGCGACCGCGACCGATCAGGCGACCGAGGCCGCGGAGGGTTCGACCCGTGCCACCAACACCCAGAGCCAGGCGCGCGGTGCCGCCGCGCGCGAGGCGGCCGACCTGGCGGCGGCCGAGGCCCGTTTGGCGAACGCCACGAACGAGACCGAGCGTGAGGAAGCCGCCGCCGCGATCGCCGCGATCAAGCTCGCCCAGGCCCAGCGCGAGGCCGCCAAGCGCACCGCCGAGGCGGAGGCAGAGGCGCGGCGTAACAGCTTTGCGGTTCGTTCCATGGGCCAGCAATTCGGCGACTTCGGTTTGCAGGCGGTGACGACCGGCGACGTGGTGCGGTCCTTCACCCAGCAAATGGGCCAGATGGGCTATGCCATGTCGGAGATGTCCGGCCGGGCGGGCAAGGTCGGCGCATTCCTGACCGGCCCCTGGGGCATCGCGCTGACGGTCGGTGCCGCCGTGATCCTGCCGTTCATCGAAAACCTGTGGAAAGCCGAGGAAGCGCAGGAAGCGGTCAAGCTGGGCGCGGATGGCCTCGCCGAGGCGCAAAGCGCGCTCGGCCAGATGTTCGACCTGACCACCGGCAAGCTGAAGAAGCAGAACGAGCTCCTGATCCTCAACGCGCGCCTGACCGCGATCAATCACCGCGCCGAGGCGTTGGCCGCGCGCGAAAGCTCACGCAAGACGTTCGAGCAGGCGGGGGAAATCTCCGTGCAGGATCGGGTGCGCGGCTATGGCACGGGCTTGCTCTCCAGCGCCACCGACCCGCTTGCCGCGATCAGGGGGGCAATCAACGGGTCCGAGCGCGGTTCGCAGAATGCCCGGAATTTGAGCGCTGTCGTTGCCGATCTGCAAGCTGGCAAGACGACGAACGCAGACGTTATGCGCGCCGCAGAGAAGTTTGATTTCACCGGCCTGAAGATCAGTAAGACACAGTTCATTAAAGCGATCAGGGATCGCGTAGCTTCGGAAGCTAAAGAGCGTATTGCTGATCTAACGGACCAATCGCTGGATGATGGCGTCCTGGCGAAGGAACTGCGCCGGGACGCCAGGACCAGGAACCCCAAAAAGCCCAAGTCCACTGAAGCCCGCGATGAATTCGGACGCGATGCCGCCGCGCGGATCGCGGGCATCACCGATCAGTTCGACCGGACGCCACCCGCCGTGCGGCAGGCCAATGCCGCCATCCGCCAGCTCGACGACATCATGGACGATCTGGCGCGCAAGAAGCCGCCCGAGTTCAAGGCGCTCATCGCCCAGGCGCAGGAGGCCAAGGGCGTCGTGCGCGAAGGGTTGAACCGCCCCATCACCGATTTCGTCGAAAGCCAGCGCGACGCGTTCGCGGTCGGGCAGGAGATGCTCACGGGCCACCGCGACCAGGCCGAGGCGCTGCGCACCATCCAGCAACTGGAGCGCCAGCGCGGGCCCCTGACCGTCGAGCAGAAGGAAGCGATCCTCGCCGCCAACCAGGCGCTAACCGCGCAGGAACGCCAGCTGGAGCGGATGACCCAGCGCCAGCGCGTGTATCTGGCAGGCATCGCCGATATCCGCAGCCTGTTGACCGCGACCATCTCGGGCGAGTCGGGCATCGACAAGCTGCCCGAGCGGATCATGCAGAGCTTTGCGCGCGTGTCGTCGGAAAAGCTGGTCGATGACCTGTTCGGCGATCTGTTCCAGCAACTGGAGGATCAGGTCACCGGCACCAGCGTAGTCGAGGATGCCTCGACCCGCATGGCGCAGGCGGTGGACATCGTCACCGCGCGCACCGGGCAGGCCAGCGCCGCGCTCGACAGCCTGGCGCGCGCCGCCAGCGGTGCCGCCGGTGCCGTGCGGAACGGGCCGCAAGGGGGGCAGCCGGACGCGTCGCCGTCAGCGCAGCCGGAAGCCGGGACCAGCGGTGATTTCACCGTCACCGCGCACCGCCGTGGCACGCGTAGCCCGCAGGACCTGTTTTCCAGCGCGATCGGCGGCATCGCGACCAAGACCATCGGCCTGTTCACCAATCCCGAGACGGCGTCGCGGATCGGCCAGGGCCTGGGCAAATATGCGGGCAAGGGGCTTGCGGGGGCATTCGAGGGGCAGGCCGCGTCCTCGCTCGCCAGCCTCGTCGGCATCAAGACCAACGGCACGGGCTCGGCGATCGGCGGGGCGATCGGCGGCCTGACCGGTATTCCCGGCGCTGGCGCGGCACTCGGCCTGATCGGCGGGCTGGTCGGCAACCTGTTCTCCAAGCCCAAATCGGGCAGCGCCACCATCACGTCGGTGGATAGTGCAGCGACGACGCGCGGGGCATCGTCGGTCACCGAAAAGCTGTCGGGCACCGCCAAGTCCGTCCAGGACGGTATCCAGAAGATCGCCGACCAGCTCGGCGCGCAGACCGGCGCGTTCAACGTCTCGATCGGCAAGCGCGAGGATTATTTCCGCGTCGATGGGTCGGGCAGCAGCCGGGTGGATGCCAAGCATCCAGGCTCGGGCCTGCTTTATGACGGCAAGGATGAGGCGGTCGCGATCGAGATCGCGATCCGCGACGCGATCGCGGACGGCGCGGTGAAGGGCCTGTCCCCCGCCGTTGCAAAGGCGCTGCAATCCTCGACCTCGATCGACAAGGCGTTGGCCGAGGCATTGAAGGTCCAGAACCTCGAAAAGAGCCTGGGCGGGCTGACCGGCCAGCTCAAGAGCATCTTCGACAGCTTCGACCAGACCGCCGCCGAGCGGGTGCGGCTCGCCAAGACCTATGGGCTGGACCTGCTCCAGGTCGAAAAGCTCAATGCCGAGGAACGCGGCAAGCTGCTCGAAGATACGCTGAAGTCGCGGGTCGGCAGCCTGAAGGACCTGCTCACCAGCATGACGAGCGGAGACCTGTTCGAGGGCTCGGCGGTCGATCGGCGCAATAATCTGCTAAAGGATATCGCCGCCGCCCGCGCCGATGCCGAGGCGGGCAAGGACGGCGCGGCCGACAAGATGGCGGAACTATACCGTCAGTTGTTGTCCACCAGCAAGGAGGCGTTCGGCACCGGCGGCGACGAATATGCCAGCGACCGCAAGTCGGCCGCCGAGGCCGCGAAGGCGATCGTCGATCTGGAGACGAACCGCGTCAATTCCGCCGCCGGTGTCCAGGCCGCCCAGGTCAGCGCGATCGAGGCGGGCAATGCCCTGTCCGCGCAGATGGTGAAGGCCGCCGAGGCGCAGACAGCACTTCTCCAGGAACTGGTGGATCAGGGCCTGCGCACCAACGCGTCGCCCGTCACCCCCAATGTCGGCCTGGCCGCACGGGAGCCGCAATGAAGACGATCATCGTCGAGGCGCGGCCGAGCGACGCGAACGGGGCGGCTGTCGATATCCGGCTGGCCGGTGGCGGGCGGTCACACTATCTGTTCAAGGGGCTGTCCGACTGGCGCGCGGGCATCGTCAGCCTGCCGCGCGTCCAGGCGTCGCTCGGCTTCGGCAAGGATGGTTTCACCGGGGGTGCGGTAGCGCAGGTCAGCGCGATCGGCTTCTCGCCCGCCATGGCCTCGACCCGCGCGCTTATCGCCGGGCTGATCTGGAACGATGCCCCGATCACGGTATCGGTCAGCGACGATCGCGCCGCCGACCCCGGCTTTGCCGTTCGCCTGGTGGGCACGGTGGCGGGATATTCGGCCAGCGCCGGGCGCTTCACCTTCACCCTGTCCGACATGGCGGGCCGCCTCGGCGAGCCGCTGGTCACCGGCACCTTTGCGGGGACCGGCGGCATCGAGGGCGATGCGGCGGCCAAGGGCCGGGTCAAGCGGCGGAGCTGGGGCCGGTGCTGGAACGTGGAGGGCCGCGTCCTTCTCGCCGCCTGGAATATCTATGAGTTCGGCGATCCGGCCCGCCCGCTCGACGGCTTCGACGCGGTCAAGGACAAGGGGCGACCGGTCGCCATCGTCATGGTCCTGTGGGCGGGCTCGATCGCGGCGACGCTGGAGGCGCTGAAATCCGCCAAGGCCCCGGACGGGGGATGCGCCGTCGCACCCTCCATCGCGTGCGTAAAATTCTGGACCCAGCCGTCCACCCTGACCGCCGACCTTCGCGGTGAGCAGGGGGCGGGTTATGTCGATACCGTGCCTGGGATCGCAGCGGCGATATCGATCGCCGCCGATGGCCCGCCGGTCGATGCGCTGGCCGCGATCGTGGCGATCCGCCCCGACCCGGCGGGGCTTCATGCCGACGAGGCGAACGAAACCCCGGCGCAGATGCTCGACCGGTTGACCCTGCGCGCCTCGCTGACCTGGGCCGTCACCGCCGATCGGCGCATCGCGCTTCGCCCCATCGCCTTTGCCGACCCGGTGGAGACGGTGGTGTTCGAGGATGTCGAGCGGCGGGCGACCTATGCGCCGGTCGCCAACCTCAAGATCGGCTGGCAGAAGAACCACCGCATCCACAGCGATAGCGAGATCAGCGCCGCCGTTCTGGCGGGCGATGTCACCTTCCCCGACGGCCAGTCGCTCGCCGACTTGCAGCCTGCCCAGCCCGGCGCGGACAAGACCGCCGACCATCCCGAGGCATTCGTCCAGTGGACGGGCAGGCCAGCGGCCGATGTCGTCGCCGACCTTGCGCAGACCATCCTCAACGTCGCGGCCGAGATGATCGTCAACGGCACCTGGCGCGCGGAAGCCGACAAAATACTGTTCGTGGACGGCAAGCCCATCCGGCAGGTGATCGAGCAGGTCGCCGTGACCCAGGAGGGCCTCTCGCTGTTCGTCACGCAATTGCAGGAGGTCAATGCCAGCACCGGAACCGCGCGGTTCATGTTCGCGGCGAATGCCAACGGGGATGTCGTCGGCATCCAGGGCGTCGCGGGCGGCAAGATCAGCGGCCTTAGCTTCGTCGCCGGTAGGTATCAGTTCGTGGACCCGAACGGCGGCAACGCGATCAACGCGCTTGTCTATGACGAAGACGATGTGTGGCGCTTGCGCAAGGTCGAGGTGACCGAGATCAAGGCGGACACCGTCATCACCAAGCACCTGGTCACGTCCTCGATCAGCCAGACGCGGGTGGCCCCGGTCAGCGGCAATATCTCGATCGCCCGGAATGCCAGCGCCACCATCGTGAGTGTGCCGATGACCAAGCAGGAGCCGGACAGCGTCATGAAGGTGACGTTCTTCGGCATGTTCGAGTCCGACGACGATATCCAGATGA
>JAESGB010000051.1_pt1 | contig 137399 bp, 121 predicted proteins | sample 9266211 | NCBI WGS metagenome assembly JAESGB01 (sample SAMN14514844, study PRJNA621659) | algae metagenome | isolation source: Goleter apudmare HA4340-LM2 and co-occurring heterotrophs from cave wall... | place: USA: Maniniholo cave, Kauai, Hawaii | collected 2009-07-28 | reverse complement strand
ATGTGTCAGAAAATCAGTTATGTTCACTGGTTTGAGGAGATTATGTTTTGTTGACTAATTTCAGCTTTTTAGGCTTAGTCTTAATAAAAATGTAAAGTTTTATATCAGCATTCAACATTTGTGGTCTGATGAGAGTTAAGATAATCTTTTATTTAGTACATCTTGTAACACTCTTAAGTTATTTTGATTGTATTGCTCTGCATACTTGTAGGCATTTTCAGTAAGTTCTTGAAAAAACTTTGGGTTATTGAGAATTAGCAAAATTTGTTTAGCAAACGCAGATGCTTCATCTGCTACGAGGAAGGCTGTATTCTTACCTGCTTCCAGCCCCATAGCTCCTGCTGAGGTTGTTACCAGAGCTTTAGAGTAACCTAATGCTTCAATGCTTTTTATCTTTAGTCCTGTACCAAATAAAATGGGGTTAATAACTATATCAGACATTTGGTAAGCTTCCCCAACATCTTCCATGAATCCCAGCTTGATACATCCTGGATAGTTTCCTATTATTTGGCATATACCTCCAGCTATGAGAAGCTCAACAGAAGGATAGTGCGATCGCACAAGAGGAAATATTTTTTCTAGGAAGTAATCAAGACCATGAACATTTATTGTATTAGATGAAGCAATAAACAATAATTTTGGATCTGCCCGTTTCTTAGTAATAGGTTTACAAAGAGATAATAAATGCCCAATTTGTATGACAGGCTTTATGGATATTTTTCTAAAGAAATTAGCCTCTTTAAGCTGAATGGCAATAATAACATCTGCTCTATTTAGTCCTTTAGCTTCTTCTCTATTATTGGTAAAATACCACTCTGGAGATTGACATTTTTTGAGATACAAATTGTGTCTATTTGTGAATACATCATGGGTATCAATAATTTTCAAAACACTATGATCGAAGTTTTCCAGAGCTTTGCTTAAAAATACATACTCTACAATAACCATGTCAAATTTTTCTTTTCGTTGTAATTCTTGAATAAAGCTATCTACAGATTTATCGTACCAATCATCGATTGAATAAATATAAATATGCTCCCTACCAAATATTGATTTAATTTTTGTGACTAGCCGCCAAGATATAGATGGTTTAATTATTGGGGCTTGATAGGTGAGCAAATAAAATTTTTCACCCCAGCAATCTTGCATTAATTCTACATCACCATCTTCTTGATTAATATACAGAAAATAAATATCATATCCTAGATTTTTGAGGCTTGTTATTAGATTATTAATTCTCACTCTATTACCAGCATTTTGAGGATGTGAAGGAGTTGGAGATATAATTAATATTTTTTTGCCCATTCATCAATAATCAACACAGATATGTCGAATTCCTAAATGATTTGTGAAATTTGGCATAAAGGTTCAACAGCTATCACAAAGCTTTTCCATAACTACTATAGGATTGCTATAGTAATATTTCAGAAACTTTACAACCACTCAATTTGTTGAGCTTGTTTTGATAATTTTGCTTCTTGGTATCCGGTAGATTCAGCTTGAAAAGCTAGCAAATCAATAGGTGTAATAACTAAGTCTAAAAAAGATGCTCTAGCTGCAACAATTTTTACTGTAATGCGTGGTAATTCTTTGATTAGCCAACGTGTCCAGGAATGTGAATAATTCTTTCCGTTCCATATATTCTGAAAGATCACAATGCCATAAAGTTCTTCTAAGTATTTGTAAGAATGACCATAACGGCGGAATTGTTTTTTGAGTTCCGACAAAGAGGATCTGTGACGATGCTGGACAACGGCTGCATCTGCACAATAAAATCGCCAAGAGCTTTGGATCTGAATTCTCCAACAGATGTCAGCGTCTCCACCAGTTGTGAGGTAGGGACGAAATAGTCCCACCTCTTGCAGGGTTTGTCGTCGAATTGCTAGATTGGCTCCAGCAGCATAGGGACAGAATGGATGTGATGCTGCATGTTGATGTGATAGGATTTTCTTGCGCTCTGCATACTTCTCCAAGAGCGTTGTACCGGGTAGTGCGATAATTGCACCTCCAACCACGCCAACAATTGGATTAGCAAAGGCTTGCACAAGATTACATAACCAATTGGGCTGGGGACGACAATCTGCATCAGTAAAGGCGATAATCTCACCACTACTAGCACGAATACCCGTATTGCGAGCGGCGTAGGAACTTTGAATTCTATTTTCGTTCAGGTAGCGAATTGTCAATCCTTGCTGTTTCGCATCTTCACCAGCGACTTTAACAATTTCAGCAGTGCGATCGCTACTAGCATTATCCACTAACAGATACTCGACGCGATCGCATGGATAAGTTTGCACGCATAGACAACTTATCAAGTATGGTATATCTGCTTCACCGTTATAAATTGGTACAACAACCGAAACTTGAGGCAAAAATGCTGTATCAGTTAAACCATTTGTTTGATTGCTAACCATACTTAAATAAGCTTCGATCTAAATTATGAGTTTATTTTTCTTCTGATTGATAATAAAGCCTGAGTAATAAGTCTCGTTCAAGATAAGTTATAATGCTGCCAATAGCAAAAATAAGCTCAAAATATAGCACTATGGGTAATGCTAAAGGTAAAGTAAAATAGCGGCTTTTATCCTCTTGTAAAATTATTTGGATTCTCTCTTTATTAAAAGGCTTTATTCCCTTAATTATGGAGATAATTCCTCTAATTTTTTGAGGGATTGTCCAATTTAATTCCGTAGATAATTGAGCATCATCAGTCCCTTCTATATTTTTTACCAAAAGGTACTTGATGCGCTCCTTCAAAACGCGATCGCGTCCCATTAGTAAATAGCGCCAAACGCAAAAAGATAATGTTGGTGGTTCGTGGGTAGCTTGAGCTTGGGGATGTTTCCAGATTTGCTTCCCTTGAAGGAAATGAAAAGAATAACCATGTATATCGCAGTTGCCCCGATAAAGCGGTAAATTAGTAGGAATAGGATATTGCATGAGAAAATCACGGCGAAAGGCAACAGCATTTAGAAAATAGTAATCTGATTTGTAGGGTTGCTCTTGATATGAAAATCTAGGAAAGAAGTAATGTATGGCTATGGCAAGTTCATAAGCATTCCTGACAGGCGTACTCGTTTCTCCTGCAACAACGTTAATGTCCGCACTTTGCAAGAAAGTAGTGAGTATATTCCTCAGCCAATTTGATACATAGACACAGTCTGAGTCGCAATAAACAATAATGTCACCTGTTGCAAGTTTAGCACCCAGCATTTTAGCTTCGTAGTAGCTCAGTCCTGGCACTTTTTGCACAGTAATCCAAGGATACTTAGCACATATTTCATTTATTACCTCTTGTGGTGCATAGCCACTATCAATGATTAAAAATTCATTAGCTTGCTCAGGTGATATATCTTGGTTAGCAATTGAAGCTAAACTTTTGTATATATTCTCAAGTTCTACACTCGCTAGATTTTCTGTTTCAAATATAATTGAGAAACTTGCAAGTTTTGTTTCTCTTAATTGCTTTACTTGTTCTTGAGCGAGAGCTTCCATAATCCTCACGTATCCTTCTTGATATTTCTTTAATTCTTATATTGATTTAATTTTAATGACAAATCTTCACTATCCCCATGATGCATTATCCACCAATTTCGAGGTTGGCAAAATAAACATCTACTGATACTCTCATCTCTTCCTTCTACTTTGAACTTAAAGGATTCAATAGCATCAAGATGATACAACCTCTCCTTTTTTATATATACATCCATCATGTAAGCTCCAAGCTTTAAGCCCATGTAAGGCATTTCTAGCTGGATTTCATTTTCACCAGGTAAAATAAATATATAATTTTTGTCTTTCAAATTATTAATAAGTAAAATAATATCTCCTCCATCTCCTAGCCCTTTAATTGCAAATGTAATACTAACATCATCAATCTTTTCATTAGTTCTACATTTGATACATAGATAAGTTTGTTCACCACTTATAGGCGATGCAATTATTTCGCCTTGATGATTTTTAAAAAAGATAGATTGGATTTCCAAACCAAAATTTTCTCTTTTCCGCAGGCAGGAAATTGATTGATCTGCTATTTCTGCTTCTCTCAAAAATAAATCCCGTTCATAGAGGTTAATAACTGCTGCTGCGTCATCCTGTCCAACAAACTCACCTTGTTTCAGATAAACCGCAGATTCGCATATAGTCAATATTAAATGAGCATCATGGCTAACTAAAATAAAAGACGTGCCTTTTTGTCGCAGTTCATGTAGTTTTTGAAAACACTTTCCTCGAAATCTACTATCCCCGACTGCTAGCACTTCATCAATCAATAAAATATCTGGCTCTGTATGAATTGCACTAGCAAATCCTAATCTGGCCGCCATCCCAGAACTATAAGTCTTAACTGGTGCGTCGATAGCATCTCCAATCTCTGCAAAATCTACAACTGCATCAAATTGCTGATTAATTTCCTTTTTAGATAAACCCAAAATTGACATATTGGTATAGATATTTTCTCTCCCTGTCAAAATGGGATTAAATCCTGCTCCTAATGCAATTAATGGGGCTATTCGACCTTTACCTTCTACACAGCCTGTATCCGGCTTAATTAAGCCAGCAATAATCCGTAGGAGTGTTGTTTTTCCACTACCATTTTTGCCAACAAAGCCTAGTGCTTCTCCTCGCCTTAGCTGGAAACTGACATCTTTGAGTGCCCAAAACTCTTGATTTCTTAAGGTTTCACATTTCTCTCTCATCCCAACTAACTCAGAGGCAATATCGTGGATTCCATAGAATAAAGAGCGTTTTAAGCTGCGGCAAAATTTCTTAGAAACTCCTTTCACTGAGAGAATGACTTCATTATCCTGGTGTTTTTCGGAATATTTTGGCTCAGGGATATTAATCGTCATTAGGCACTCATCCTCTCAACAATAAATGGCATTGCTAATCGATAAAAAAGCCACGCCATTAATAGTCCCACCATAGTAATGCAACTCACTAACCAAAATCCTTGTGGCTGGGAAATCACACCAGTTGTAGCTAACTCTCGTGTTGTTACTAACAAAGGTGTAACGGGATTAAGTTGGACAAGGGTGCTTGCTAATCCGCCTTTTTGAGGAACTGAATAAACCACTGGTGTCAACAGCAGCCAAAATCCTAGGGCTAAAGTCAGCAATTTAGGAATATCTTGATATAGAGTGCCGATAGGTGCTAGCAGTAAGCCAATAGCAGTGCCTAACATTACTAAATGAATCAAAGCCACAGGTGCTAATAAGACACTCCAAGTTACTGGCATTTGAAAGTAGATAAATAAGCCTAGGATCAAAATTAATTTGATGCCAAAGTTAAAAAATACCTTTCCTAACCCAGCAAGGATGAGTGCTTCACGAGGAAAATTGATTTTAGCCAGCATTCCGGAAGCGCTACTGACTTCTTGGAGGGGGCTATTCAGTGCCTCTGTAAAAGTCTGCCATAGACTCATGCTGAACATTACATAAGCCGGATAAGGTAAGTCTGTTTCTTCCAGGTTGACTATATTGGCGTTTTTCGCAAAGGTTAAACCTACTGCCGTCACAATTGGCGGCACAAATGCCCAGAAAATTCCTAAAAATGACTGGCGGTATTGAGCATTAATGTCTCGAACCATCAGCTGCCAAGCTAGTTCTCTAGAGGCAAGTAAGTCTCTTGCCATTATTTTGAATAATCGAATTGGATGCTTGAGGTTACTTTCAGGTGTATAGATAAATTTAGGCAACTTTTGGTGTGCTGTATCTAGTGGTTGCGATCGCTGATTTTTTAATTCGCCCATGTATGGAATAATTATTTTGGTTGAGTTAACTCAAAAACTGAAAATCCTTGATTCCTTTATAGCCAAGCTGTCTGGCATGTCTGCGGGTAAACTCTCCGACGGTAGGGTTTCCTTGAGGATCAATCACTCCTGTTACCTGCTGCCATAGTTCTTGTGGTGCGGCGGTTAGTTTGTATGTGCGATCGCTGCCCTTACAAACGTGATACCATTTGGTCTGCTGACAGCGATCGCACCAAAAAGCTTCTAGCCATTCTCCTTCTAGAGGAACTGTAGTTTTGTTTGCTACTAACATCAATGCACTCCGCCGACTCATGCCCCTTTTTTGCAACTGTCCTGGGCAATCGGCAAACATCTGATATTTTTGACTGACACTATGGAGATAGCAATTATGTAGTGGACAACAGATATTCCGGCGTTTTGAACGGTTCCGATTTCGATCACACCTTCTCTGCAATTCGACCTCCTATGTTAGTCAACAGACAACAACTTTAGGTAGGTTATATGGGAGGGACTGAGATCAACATGACCATCAAAGCCCATCTCCTGGATTCACAAATCAATTATTTAATTACAGGAGGACTTACGCAACTGGCACAGTGATCCTCTGGCAAAAGAGTCAAGGGTCAAGGTTTTTGGACTTTGGACTCTTGACAATCTACACGAAAAAAATACGATACTTGCGTAAGTTCTATTATTTTACCAATGGGTTCACGGGCGGTATGCCCCTATGTTTCGCTCACCATCGCACAGAAAACCTGTGATTGATTCTCAGTTATTATCTTCAACATGACTATATAATTTTCATCTTTGAACATAATTTATCTTGAATGTGAATTAAGTTTTGAAACTCTTGTAAGTTCCTAGTTAGCCCCAAAATAATGATTTGATTTGGGGAATATCTAGAAACCCTCGTGGGATAAGAAGTGTTTCTAATTCACATCAGGCATAATTCATATTTAAGCATAGTAATTATTAAAAGTATCGCCATTTTGGCTTGATATTATTTTATTTTTTGGCTATTTATACTCAGGAATATTACTTCTAATCAAGAAGTTCCAGTTGATGTAGAAAATTAGTATAGAAATCCTAGCTGATTTTTAAAAACTTCTTATATCCCAAGACTGATGAAATCAAAAGTGGTGTGTCGAATAGATCACTCAATACATTGAAGTAGCTTGTGTAATAGGTAGGTGGGAATAAACAAAACTATGTTACTAAAAGTAAATACGCCTAAAATCCTTACCAATGACAAATGACGACCCTAGCCAGTTAACTTTATTTATACCCACCTATTTAGCTTATTCGCAGCTGATTTTAAATATTAGACGCTTCATCTAATATTTTCAACGATCCCTTGGTTTGCTCCATAGAAGTTAAGTAGTCTTTCTCGTATTCTTCAAATCGAACCATGTTGGAATGATGCAAGGGTACAGTCCAGATCGCTTGAGGAATTTTGGCGATCGCTTGACGCTTATGTGCTTTAGCGTGGAGAGCAAGCAAGCACCCAGTTTTCTGGAGATCTTCTCTAACCCAATCGCAAGTATAGCGGATCGTATCTGGGTAAATCCTATGGGTAATCAGCCATCCTACCACTTGTTCTTGGTAACGCAAGCCAAAACTGGTCAGAGGTTCCATACCTTCTTCATGCAGAAACGGTACTAGTTCTTCCGGAATCCAAGGATCTGTCTGTTGCTGTTGTTGGATAGCGATCCGTTCTTCATTGGTGAGTTCGCACCAGGGAAAAATAGTAAATGAGGGCGGCAGATTTTCGTACATTTTCAGCCAAGGGGCATCTAAAACCCGGCGATCGCTCTTACAGATCAGCATTCGTGGCGTTGATGGCGACCAGTGGCATTTTTCTAGTAGGTGTTCTAGTGCAGGGGTTGTTGGTTTGCCTGTCATGTAGACTATGGTAGCGTTTGTACAACCTCTGTCAACCAACACTTGCTCTAAACGGGTGAGGAGAAGTGTGCCAATTCCTGTATTGCGGCGTTCGGGACTGACATACAAAGATAGCACTTCAGATGAGACCCCCTCTGAGCTGATCTCAGCTAGGGCTAACCCAATCGGTTGACCCAAATTAGCAGCCCCGACTGCTACTGTCTGTCCTTGGGGTTGTAGAACTTGCAGCCGAGACCGGAAAAGAGGAAATGTCATTCTCTCATAAGCGGTTGCTGTCGAACTATCCAGAATCTGCAATGAATACATTAGTCTGTTTCTATAACTATTATTTGTCCCTGTTTGCCAGAAAAATTTTCAGTTTCTCAATACCTTCGCTAAATCGAAAAAAGCCTTGATTCGTAGTCTTGATTGGTAGGTTGGGTTTCGTGCCTCAACCCAACCTACCAAAAAATGGCGAAGGTATTGTTTCTTGTACAAGTTATTTGGGCAAATCAAATATTTAGTGTCTATTATATAGCGCTTCCTATTCAGATGAGCTACAAAATTATATCCCAAGGTGTAGGGGCACGGCAGTGCCCCTACGGATGTACTTCATAGCCAAAGTCCTCTCTAGAGGACTAAAACATGTTTTATTTCTGAGCCTAGTCCATTTCAATGGACTTTCGCTATGAGTTTAGGATTTTCAATCCCAGACGGCATGAGAACTTCCGCAATTTGTGTGTACACCGTAGACTGAAAATTGGCATGGTCAACAATCAGCAACGGACAATTCCAAAATTTATCAATATAAACTCCTGAACTTTCCTGAACTTTCCTGAACTTTCCTGTCTGGTGGTCTATGCTTTTTTCAATTAAATTTAAAAGGACAAAGAAACACCAGCTATTAATCGCCAACGATTAAACAAATCATAGCTGATATAACTGAACTTAAACCTACAGGAGATAAAGACATGACTCAAGCAGGATCAAACCTATCCGATAGCGAACTAGAGTTTCTTGACGAACAACTAAAAGCCAGAATGGGCATTCAGTCAGGATTAATCGCTAAAGCCTGGACAGATGAAAACTTTAAGCAAGAATTACTCAGCGATCCTAAAGGTGTAATCGAACGCGAATTAGGCACCGAACTTGCTGATGGTATTCAAGTTCAAGTAATTGAAGAAACTCCAACAACCTTATATCTATCTATCCCAGTCAAGCCTACTGCTGGTGCTGAAGGAGAACTCTCTGATGAGGAACTAGAAGCAGTTGCTGGTGGAAGTATTAAAGGATCGATAGTAAATAGCGTTTGGGGAGGAATTAAAGGCTGTATTTCCAAAGGATGCTAATGCTTTTCCTTTTGGATAGCCAACTCTTACTTGCCTATAGTTAGGGTCTGTTTTTAAAGTTTTATAGTGCTCGGTTATCCTCTTTTGATAAGGGGAAATCCGAATCAAATTCACTCTTTTTTAGAGTAATGTTGAGATATTCGAGAGAGTCACATTTTTAAAGTTGACTCTCTCGCTTTTGCCAATTCTGAAATCAAGAATATCACGCTCGTCGGAGATTTCAAAATGACTCAATCAGGATCAAATCTATCGAATCAGGAACTGGAGTTGTTTGAAGAGGAACTAAAGTCTAGGTTTGGTATTGAGTCAGCGATCATTGCCAAAGCTTGGGCGGATGACAACTTTAGACAAGAACTGCTCAATGACCCCAAAAGAGCGATCGCCCAAACCTTCCAACTAGAGATTCCTGACAACATTGAAGTGCAGGTGCTAGAAGAACCTGCCACCACTTTTTATTTGACCATACCACCAAAACCCTTTATCGGCGCTGGAGGGGAACTCTCGGATGAACAACTGGAAGCTGTGGCTGGTGGATGGGTGAAAGTGGCAGCGCAGGTAGCTTACAGCGTTTATTCTGGAATTAAAGGCTGCTTGGGGTTATAAAATTACCGCTAGGGCTGTATTTCCCAGAAAAAAGCCATAAAAACTGCAAGATTTAAAATGAAATTGCTTCAAACAGATTTAGCTCAAATAGTCGGGAAGGCAAGTACGATCGCCGAACGCTTAAAATCTAATTTATTGATTAACGAAGCTCCTATAAATAATTCCAGCGTTAACTCCCGACTTCAGCGCTGGATTCGGGTTGCGGCTAAAGGAGATGCCCAAAAATTTGCCAAGCGGCTCGCTTGGGATGGTCTAGATCCCAACACAGTCCGCAGTGCTCTAAATACAGCCTGCTGGCCTGTTGATGCACCCCTACCAGCTTGGGCAGAAATTCTGGCATCTGTCATGGAAGCAGTGAGTTTAGTAGCATTAGAATCCTGTGAACAAAGCAATTCCAGTCAGTATCGCTATGTAGATCCCCAAGACCCAATGCCATTTGAGGCTGTTTTGATCCCGTTTGTGGAAGTGGCTAGGGAGAAACTCATTGCTCAGGCTAACGATGGATATCAGTTATTAGACCAACAAGTCCAAGTAATTCTAGAACGCCATCTCCTAGAAAAGCTTGCCAGTGTGGGCGCACAAACCCTGCACGCGGAATTTATAACTTTTCGTAACTTTAGACGATCTAGTCTGATTTCCTCAGTAGCCCACTCTGCCGATAGTCCGTCCAGGGAACTTTACCAGCAGTTTGTTGAGCAGCTACTCAAGGATGGGTTGCTGTCCCTGTTCAAAAAATACAGCGTCTTAGCACGGTTATTGGCAACAATTACCAACTTCTGGGTTGAGGCGATGGGCGAGTTTCTTCAGCGCTTGGCAAAAGACTGGTCAGAAATTCAGCACACCTTCCAGACGGAAGCTCAACTAGGGCGGGTCGTGAAGCTAAATCTAGATATTGCCGATGCTCATAATCGTGGGCGTTGTGTAATGATTATCACATTTAGTTGTGGTCTCAAGCTGGTTTATAAACCCAGAACTCTCGGATTAGAGCAAGCTTATTTTCAGTTGCTAGCTTGGTTCAATGAGCAAGGAATTCCTTTACCCTTCAAGGTGCTCAAAGTAATTGACCACTCTAGCTATGGCTGGGTTGAGTATGTCCCACAATTACCTTGTGAGAACGAAGCCGCCGTCAAGCGATACTATCAACGAGCAGGAGTCTTACTGTGCCTGCTTTATGCCCTCAAAGGCAAAGATTGCCACTATGAAAACCTAATTGCTAGTGGCGAGCATCCTGTGTTGATCGATTTAGAAACCCTACTGCAACCGGAAATTCGGGAATTAGAAGACCAGGGCGATTATGGAGAGTTGCAAGCATTAGTCAATCAGGTACTCGATAAAACCGTACTCAGTACAGGCTTGTTGCCCAATTGGGAACTGGGTGCCGATGGGCAGACACTCTTCGATATCAGTGGATTAGGGGGAGTTGGCGAACAGCAAATGCCCTATCAAATTCTCAGTTGGCAAAATATTAACAGCGATCGCATGACCTTAGGGCAGCAGTATGGTAAGTTATCGCACCAAGCCAATTTACCCACCCTCGACGGCGTGATCTGCTCACCGAATGGCTATACAGAGGAAATTGTTGCTGGCTTTCGCCAAATGTATCAGTTCTTGTTGGATCGCCAAGAAGTGATTTTAGCACCTGATGGGCCTTTGGCTGCACTATCCCATCAACTAGTGCGCCTGCTGTTTCGCAACACCAGGCTCTATGGGGTGGTACTGAAAAATGCCCTCAGCCCTCAATATCTGCAAAATGGTGCAGACTTTAGTATCGAATTGGATATACTCTGTAGGGCGTTCCTCGTCTGTGACGAAAAACCTTACTGCTGGCACCTGGTGGGGCGAGAAACAGAGGCATTAGCACAGTTAGATATGCCTTACCTGAGTGCTTATTCTGACACCAAATCCCTGATCATCTCTCCAGAAGAAACCGTTGCGGGAGCATTCCGCGAACCTAGCTACAATTCGGTGATTGCTCGCCTACAGCAACTGAATTCTGAAGACCTGACGCAGCAGATTTCCATCATCAGAGGTGCTCTTTATGCCCTAGTTGCCACCGACCTCGAAAGTGTCTCTATGTCTGAGCAGCAGAGGCCTCAGTTCGATGAGTTGACACCTTTAAGCCGAGAAGCGATGTTGCAAGAGGCAGTGGCGATCGCTGCCGATCTCCGCGACAAGGCGATTTACACGGCTGATGGTATTGCCCGTTGGACTGGTTTAGAGTACATGCCAAAAACGGGACGACTGCAACTACAACTGATAGACTTTGGCTTAGAAGGCGGTTGTGGGATTGCTTTATTCTTGGCTGCCCTAGAAAAGGTGACGGGAGGAGCCGGGTATCGAGACTTGGCTTTGTCTGCTCTCCAACTCCTGTGCAGAATCATCAACAGTCCCAAAGCCTACCAACAACTGAAAATGTCCGTCGATTTGGGAGCTACCGGTGGTTTTGGCTCCATGCTTTATGCCTTAGTCAAAGTCAGCCAATTTTTGCAGGAGCCAAGACTCCTGGAAGATGCTAGACAACTGGCCTGCTTATTAACTTCCACAGATATCAACGATGATCGCAACTTAGACGTCAGTTTGGGAACAGCAGGGGCACTGTTAGGATTATTAGCACTGTACCAGGCGACGGGTGATGCCTCAGTGCTAGAAATGGCAATTACCTGCGGTCAGCACTTGCTTGCTCGTCGCTCCCTCAGTGAAACAGGTTACAAAACTTGGAAAGCGATGGGGCTAGAAAAACCCCTCACCGGATTTTCTCACGGGGCGGCGGGTATTGCCTACGCTTTGCTGCGATTATACGGTGCGACTGCCGACCCGACCTATCTTGCAGTTGCCAAAGAAGCGATCGCCTACGAAACCAGCGTCTTTTCATCAGATGCCAACAACTGGCCTGACTTTCGACCATTCGTCCTCAAGGACAACAAACCCGCCTTTATGAACAGTTGGTGTCACGGCGCACCAGGAATTGCTCTAGCGCGTTTGGGAAGCTTGCAATACCTGGATGCTCCGGAAATTCGCCAAGACATCGACATCGGCCTACAAGTAACTCAGAAGTTTTCTTGGCAGGGTGTAGATCATCTCTGTTGTGGGAATTTTGGTCGCGTTGACGTGCTGTTGGAAGCATCCCGACGACTTGCTCGACCAGAGTTATTAGAAATAGTACCCCAGCAGATTGCTTGGGTGGTGAATAGAGCCAAACAAACGGGTGGTTTTCATTTGTTCCACAACGTTACCCAAGGAGTTTACCATCCGGGATTCTTTCGGGGGGTCGCTGGTATCGGTTACGAACTTTTGCGGTTAGCTGAACCAGGTTTATTACCCTCGGTATTGTTGTGGGAATAAAGAGGGCTGGCGATTAGCTAGTGGTGTATGGCATTAATTGCCTAGGAACTCCGTAATTTACCCAACCAGAACTGTAGAGTATTGTTAGTAACAATTAAACGGGAGCAGAAAAGGCTCCTTTATCAGTTCGTCGCCAAGTGATTTATCCCTTTTGCCTCTGAGCAAATTTGGTTGAGCGGCGATCGCGTGAAATTTTAGAAGAACTTGACTAACGGTAACAGATACTAGCATGGAAACCTTAAGTTTGATCGATATTCTGCGTTCCAGAGCTGTAACCGAACCTGACCGATTGGCTTTGAGGTTCTTGCAGGACGGGGAAATAGAATCTGCTAGCTTGACTTATCAAAGCTTAGACCAAAAAGCAAGGGCGATCGCCGCTCAACTGCAATCCTTAGGACTGGAGGGCGAAAGGGTTTTACTGCTTTATGCTCCTGGGCTAGAATTCGTCAGCGCTTTTTTTGGGTGTTTGTATGCTGGAGTTGTCGCCGTTCCCGCCTATCCGCCCCGACGCGATCGCTTCTTAGATCGTCTCCTAAGTATGATCGCAGATGCTCAACCCAAAATTATATTAACTACTACTTCAACTTTATCCGAGCTAGAGCGAAGATTTGCCGCAGATCCACAAGTACTTTCCTGGTTGACTACCGATACCATCGCGCTGGAATTAGCACAGCAATGGCAAAAACCTGCGATCGCTAACGACACTTTAGCATTTCTCCAATACACCTCTGGCTCTACTGCCGTGCCCAAGGGGGTGAGGGTGACTCATGGCAATCTACTTCACAATTCGGAACAGATCTATCGCTGTTTCCAGCATACGCCTCACAGCCAAGGGGTGATTTGGTTACCTCCATACCACGATATGGGATTGATTGGGGGAGTATTGCAACCGATTTATGGCGGATTTCCTGTCACCCTCATGTCCCCTGTAGCATTTTTGCAAAAGCCGATTCGCTGGCTGTCAGCAATTTCTCAATTCCAAGCTACTACTAGCGGCGGCCCTAATTTTGCTTACGAACTGTGTATGAGCAAAATTACCCCTGAACAACGACTAAATCTCGACTTGAGTAGTTGGGAAGTAGCTTTTAATGGCGCCGAACCCATTCGATCTGAAACTCTGGAGCGATTTGCCCAAGCCTTTGCTCCCTGCGGTTTTCGACGGTCAGCTTTTTATCCTTGTTACGGGATGGCTGAAGGGACTCTGATTGTCAGTGGTGGAGAGAAAACCTCAGCACCAATCGTCTGTGAAGTTGAAACTAAAGCCATCGAGCAAAACCAGGTAGTTTGCGGGAAATCAGCCAATAGTAAAACTCTTGTCGGTCTTGGTCGGGCTTGGCTTGACCAAAAGATTGTCATTGCCGATCCAGAAACATTACGAGAGTGTCCATCTGGTCGGGTGGGAGAAATTTGGGTGGCTGGTGGCAGTGTTGCTCTGGGATACTGGAATCAGCCTGAAGCCAGTAAACAGACCTTTCAAGCTTATTTAGCTGATACCCAAGCAGGGCCTTTCCTCCGGACTGGAGACTTGGGATTTTTCCAGGACGGTGAATTGTTTATTAGCGGTCGCCTCAAGGATTTAATTATTATTCGAGGACACAATCATTATCCCCAGGATATCGAATTGACTGTAGAACAAAGTCACTGCGCCCTGCGGATTGCTGGCGGTGCAGCCTTTACAGTAGAAGTCGATGGGGTGGAACGACTGGCGATCGCTCAAGAAGTGGAACGGAATTACCTCCGTCACCTAGACGTTGACGAGGTAGTCGGTGCGATCCGTCAAGCCATCTCTGAAGCACACGAGCTACAAGTTTATGCCGTTGTGTTATTGAAAACGGGGACTATACCTAAGACTGCTAGCGGCAAGATTCAGCGCCATGCCTGTCGGACTGGTTTTTTAGCCGAGACGTTAGAGGTGGTCGGCAATTGGCAAGAACCATCTCCCAGCCTAGTAGATTTACAGATGTTGTCAGTATCAGCCGCCTTACTTGAGCAACAGAGAACTGTTGCTGAACCTGCCTCAATCACGGCAGCACAAATCCAAGCTTGGCTAGTGACTCGGTTGTCAGTCCAGTTACAAATCACAACACAGGAAATAGACATTCAAGAAGCCTTCGCTTACTACGGTCTAGATTCCTCAGCAGCGATCGCCATTACAGGTGAATTAATGGATTGGTTGGGATGTGAAGTTGAGCCAACGCTGTTTTGGGAATACCCAAACATCGAAGAACTCGCCTGCTATCTCGCGCAGCAATTGAGTGAGTTATCGTCAGCTGCACAAATCTGCATTTAAGGAGGAAGTTCTGATGCAACCCGTCACCAATCACAACGGCAAAGCGCACGACCTGCACCAGTCGCAGCCACCAAAGTTGAAATTTAATCCCTTCCTGCCAGAGTTTCATTCTGATCCTTATCCAATTTACGATCGCCTCCGCACTGAAGACCCGGTTCATTTGAGTTCTCTGGGGATATGGATGATCAGCCGCTACGTCGATGTCATCCAAGCCTTGCGTGATCCGCACCTCAGTTCTGAACAATCCCACATCTCCCGCTATTCCAGACAGCAAGGAACTCTTTCTCCCGTAGCTGCCCTCAGTAGCAAGTGTTTATTCTTCCGCGATCCACCAGACCATACCAGATTGCGGCGGCTGGTGAGCAAGGCATTCAACCCTCGTGTGATTGAGGAAATGCGCCCACGGATTGTGGAATTTGTCAACGAGCTAATTGATGGTATTGGAGGTGCTGGGGAGATAGATATCATCGCTGATTTCTCAAAGCCACTACCAGTGAGGACGATTTCTGAGTTGCTGGGAATACCAGAAGCAGACCGTGAACAGCTCAAACACTGGTCTCATTGGTTAGGACAAATCTTCGACCCGATGAAGTCGTCAAATCTGAGTGAACAAGTCAATCAAGCAGTGTTAGAGTTTCGGGATTATTTAATCGACCTGATTGCCAAGCGCCGCCAGTATCCCCAAAATGACTTAATTAGCGCCCTGATTCAAGCCAGGGATGAGCAAGATCAGTTAACTGAAGATGAGCTATTGGTAACTTGTATGCTGCTGTTTGCTAGCGGCGAAGAAACCACGGTAAATCTGATTGGTAATGGTATGTTGTCTTTGCTACGCCACCCGGATCAGCTGGCAAAGCTGCAAGAGCATCCATCACTGATTCCCAGTGCGGTGGAAGAACTGCTGCGCTACGAAAGTCCCTTACAAATCTGCGGTAGAACAGCGATCGCCAATTTCGAGATTGGCGGTAAAACTATCCGTAAAGGTGTGCCCGTGTTTCTGCTGGTCGGGTCAGCCAATCGTGATCCAGCCCAGTTTCCCGATGCTGATCGCCTCGATCTCGCTCGTCCTGACAACCGCCACCTCGCTTTTGGTGATGGCATCCACTATTGCTTGGGATCTGGTTTAGCCCGCATCCAAGGTCAAATTGCTATTCATGCCCTAATTCAACGCTTGCCCAGCTTGCAATTGTCAACAGACACACCACAATGGCGAGAGAACATTTTTTTACGGGGTTTACAGACTCTGCCAGTTACCTTTAGCCAACGAGGATAAGCATGATGGATAGAGAACCAATCGCTATTGTCGGCATAGGATGTCGTTTTCCGGGAGCTAAGGACAAGGAAGCTTTCTGGCAGTTGTTACGGGATGGTGTGGATGCGATTACTGAAGTCCCAGGCGATCGCTGGGATATCAACTCATTTTACGACCCTGACCCTGCCACTCCCAACAAAATGAGTACCCGGTGGGGGGGATTTTTGGCAGATATTGATCGCTTCGATCCCGAATTTTTCAAAATTTCCCCGCGAGCCGCCGTCAGCCTCGACCCCCAACAACGGCTGTTGTTAGAAGTAACTTGGGAAGCCCTAGAAGATGCCGGACAAATGCCGGCAAGCTTGGCAGGAAGCCAAACGGGGGTGTTTATGGGCATCAATAGTTTTGACTACTACGCCCTGTTGATGGAGAATCCCGTTAACGTTGACGCTCATGCAGGCACGGGTAATACAAATTGTATTGCTGCTAACCGCATCTCTTACTTATTAAATCTGACTGGCCCGAGCCTGGGGGTGGATACGGCTTGTTCTTCTTCCCTAGTCGCCGTTCACCTGGCTTGTCAGAGCCTCTGGAGTGGAGAATCCACGATGGCGATCGCGGGAGGGGTGCGGGTAATGTTATCGCCGTGGATTACCGTCAGCTTTTCTCAAGCCGGATTCATGGCTGCTGACGGTCGTTGCAAAGCTTTTGATAGCAGGGCTAATGGCTACGTCCGCAGTGAGGGAGCAGGGATTGTGATTTTAAAGCCTCTTTCTCAAGCCCTTAGCGATCATGACTCCATTTATGCGGTGATCCGTGGTAGTGCGGTTAACCAGGATGGTCGCAGTAATGGACTGACAGCCCCTAATCCGCAGGCCCAAGAGGCTGTATTGCGGGCAGCCTATCGGCAAGCAGGTGTTTCCCCTAGCCAAATACAATACATCGAAGCTCATGGGACGGGAACCAAGCTAGGCGACCCCATCGAAATCAAAGCACTGGGTAAAGTACTGGCTGAGGGTCGTCTTCCCGGAAACTACTGCGCCGTCGGTTCGGTGAAGACGAATATCGGACACGCCGAAACAGCCGCCGGCATTGCGGGATTGATTAAAGTGGCGTTGTCTCTCCAACACCGTCAGATTCCGCCAAGTTTGCATTTTCAGCAAGCAAATCCTTACATTCCCTTTGACAAGCTGCCACTGCGAGTCCAGCAAACCCTCGCACCTTGGCCAGCAGGGGAAAGCCAGCCCCTCGCTGGGGTGAGTTCCTTCAGCTTTGGCGGCACAAATGCCCATGTGGTTTTAGCAGGCAGGGGGCAGGAGGCAGGAGGCAGGGGGCAGGAGGCAGGAGGCAGGGGGCAGGAGGCAGGGGGCAGGGGGCATTTGCTGACTCTGTCTGCGAAAAGTGAAACTGCACTGCAAGACTTAGTTAAATCTTATGTCAATTATTTGACTTTTAATCTAGAAAAAAATATAGAAGATATCTGTTTCACTGCCAATACAGGGCGATCGCATTTTGCCCATCGTTTAGCGATCGCCACAGCATCAACTGCACAGTTACACGAGCAGTTAAAGGCCTTCCCAACGCCACAGTCGGGTGTGTTGAGCGGGCAGGTACAGAGCAAAAAGCCACCGAAAATCGCCTTTCTCTTCACAGGACAGGGTTCCCATTACCCAGATATGGGACGGCAACTTTACGACACTCAAGCACCGTTTCGCCAAGCCCTAGAAGAATGCGATCGCTTGTTGTGTCCACATCTAGAACAGTCACTACTTGATGTCCTTTATCCGCAATCAGACCGACAGGCACTGTTGTTAAATAGACCAACCTATCTACAACCCGCACTATTTGCCCTAGAATATGCCCTGGCCCAATTATGGCAATCTTGGGGGATTGTGCCCGCCGTGGTCATGGGTCATAGTCTGGGAGAATACGCCGCCGCTTGTATCGCAGGTGCATTCAGCCTGGAAGCAGGACTGGAACTGATTGCCCAGCGAGGACGCTTAATTGAGGATCTGCACCAAACAGGGAAAATGGCAGTCATCTTTGCCTCTCAGGAGCGAGTCGCAGCCGCAATCTCTCCCTACCACAGCCAAGTGACAATTGCTGCGATCAATGGTCGGGAAAATACGGTGATTTCTGGAGAAGTTGCAGCCATAGATCAGGTGCTGATTCAACTAGCAGCAAATGGGTTGACAACTCAGATGTTGCCAGTCTCCCAGGCTTTTCACTCCCATCTGATCGAGCCAATTCTCGATGAATTGACAGAAATTGCCCATCGAGTGCAATATCGTCCCACCCGCATCCCGATTGTTTCTACCCTCACTGGGGAAAAACTACACCCGCAACAACGCCTAGACGCCCAATACTGGCGACGACAAACCAGAGAACCCGTACAATTTGCTGCCGGCATTCAGACTCTGGTTCAGGAAGGCTATAACTGCTTTTTGGAACTTGGCCCCCATCCCACCCTCATCGGCATGGGAAAACGCTGCCTCGGTGAAAACACGGGCATTTGGCTGCCTTCTTTAAAAAAAGAGCAAAACGACTCGCAGGTGATTTTGAGTAGTCTCAGTCATCTCTACCTGCAAGGCTTAGAAATAGATTGGACTGGATTCACTGGCGACGATCAACCCCAAAAATTACACTTGCCAACCTATCCTTTTCAGCGTCAACGCTATTGGATCGATCTCCCTAAACCTATGAATGTCAAAGAATCAAGCACCCAGCCCCCCGCAACTGACTCAAAAACCGCGATCGCATCAACTTTACAAACTATTCTGGCTAGTGTGATGCAAACTGAGCCAGAACGAGTTAATGTTCATAGTAATTTTCTGGAAGTTGGCGCTGATTCGATTGTTCTCATTGATGCTGTGCGGAGAATTCAAGACACTTTCGGTATCCAGGTATCAATGGCTCAGTTGTTTGAAGAATTTCCTACTATTGATAATCTGGCTACTTATATCAGTCAAAATTTACCAGCCAATTTTTCCTTGTCTCCTGCTAGTGTTATTCAAGAGGAAGTTCCACTAGAAAAGAGCGATCTAGTAGTTACTCAACCTCCAGTTCCGCCAGCCAGGGCTGCGTCTTTGCCGGAAGGTAGCACCTATCTCGAAAGAATTGTGGCACAACAGTTAGATTTAATGGCGCAACAATTACAGCTGTTGCGTAACACTAATTTACTACCAGATAAGTCTATTGATAGCATTCATGTCGGCGAAACCAAGCCTGAAAACAACAGCAATTTAAATTTACAGCTTCATCACTCTACAACGCCTACCTCTAAGCTAGCCCCGTCCAATGGTAATGGCACAACCAAAGAATTTAAACCTAATCGCACGCTGAGAAAAGATAGTGGTGACAGCTTAAATCCCAGTCAGCAGCAGTATCTGCAAATGTTTATTGATCGCTATACCAAACGCACTCAAAAATCGAAACAACGAGCGCAAGTCTATCGTCCAATTCTTGCTGATAGAAGATCTGCCTTTGGTTTTTGGCATCTAACTAAGGAGATGTTTTACCCCATTGTGGGAGAGAAATCTCAAGGAGCAAGATTGTGGGATGTCGATGGTAATGAGTATGTAGACTTAACAATGGGGTTTGGTGTTCATCTTTTCGGTCACAATCTTCCTGTTATTAAAGCAGCCCTAGAAGAACAAATCCAACAAGGAATGCAAATTGGGCCGCAATCCAAACTAGCGGGTGAAGTAGCAGAGTTAGTCACGGAAATGACGGGTATGGAGCGAGTCGTCTTCTGTAATTCAGGTACAGAGGCGGTAATGACAGCAGTCCGCCTAGCCCGTGCAGCCACAGGCCGTGATCAGATTATCATTTTTTCAGGTTCTTATCACGGTCACTTTGATGCTACCTTGGTCATGCCCCAACCTGTAAATGGTCAGATGCATACTGTACCTCTAGTTCCGGGTGTACCACAAAAGATTGCTGACGATGTTTTAGTTCTTACCTATGATGATCCTAAATCTCTAGAAATTATCAATACTCATGCTCATGAACTAGCTGCTGTTTTGGTTGAACCCGTACAGAGTCGCCGTCCCGATTTACAACCTCAAGAATTTCTCCAACAATTGCGACAACTCACCAAAGAAAAGCACGTCACGCTGATCTTTGATGAAGTTCTCACAGGTTTTCGAGTCCATCCCGGCGGTTGTCAAGCCTTGTTTGGCGTGAAAGCAGACTTGGCTGTCTATGGTAAAGTAGTTGGCGGTGGATTGCCAATTGGGGTAGTTGCTGGCTCGTCTGACTATATGGATAGAATTGATGGTGGTATGTGGCTTTATGGAGACGATTCCTATCCTGAAGTGCCAATGACATTTTTTGCGGGTACGTTTTCTAAAAATCCTCTCACAATGGCGGCAGCAAGGGCTGTACTCCGACACATGAGAATGCAGGGAGGGAAACTACAGCAACAGTTAAATCAGCAGACTGCACAGCTAGCAGCAACTCTCAATGCTTTCTTTAAACAAGAAAGTGTACCGATTGAGGTCACATATTTTGCCTCCTTCTTTCGCTTTACTTACGCAGGTAACACTAACGAGTTCTATTTACCTCTTGAGTTTGAACTGCTGTTTTATCACCTGATCGAAAAGGGAGTTTACATCTGGGAAGGTCGTACCTGTTTCCTTTCTACAGCCCATACAGAGGAAGATATTAATCATGTGATTGGGGCAGTTAAAGATAGTGTTCTATCTTTTAGTCACATCTTTGGTCGCCGCTCATAGAAATCTGGAAAAATAGGTACTTGGGTTTATACACCTCTATGTTATTGTGTGCGGCTTTGAGACATAGTTATCACCTCGTCAGCTACTAATGCTTGTTGCAAAACATCAAAGTATTGTTGAGAGATAATATTGGGTGTGAAATGCGATCGCAGGTATTGACGCCCTGATCTGCCCATACTTTCTGCCAATTGGCGATCGCTATATAGTAAGCGAATAAATTGAGCTAGACCGTTACTGTCTCCATTATCGAATGTCCCACCGCAGTTAGCTTCTGTAATCAGCTGTCGCAGGTAGGAATTTTGTGAGCAAATCACTGCAACTGGTCGTCCCGATGCTAAGGCGGAATAGAGTTTGCTAGGTACAACTAAACTTTCTGTAGATGCATCCACACTTACGAGTGATAAATCACAAGCTGTCAAGGAATAAGGTAGTACCTGTTTGTCTTGATACGGTAGGAATAAGAAGTTGTTTAACCCTAATATCTTGACTTTATTGATCAAATCATCGCGTTTCGCTCCACCACCAATACAAACAAACTGAATAGGTTCATCTTGCAATTGCTTGGCTGCTGCCAATATGGTTGACATATCGTGACAGCGTCCCATATTGCCGGAGTAGAGTACAGTGAATTTGTTCACGAGATTATACTTCCAGGCAAACCAGTTTTCTTGTTTGGCAATGGGCATAATCCATTCAGGATCTGCCCAACTTTGAATCACAGAAATTTTGTCAGCAATCTGCGGATATTTGGCTATTACTTCCTGTTTCATGGATGGACTCAATACTATAATCCCCTTGGCGTTGAGCCAAATATGTTGATTGATGCGCTGCCAAACCCGTGCTAACCAATTCCGCTTAGAGATCACTCCTAGCGCGATCGCAATATCTGGATAAAGGTCGTAGAGTATGCAGACATAAGGAAGCCGGAACAAGAGATAAATCAAATATCCGATAGCTGGTAAAAATGGTGGAGCCGTAGTTAATAACAATACGTTGCTACGACGCCAAGCTCTGAGCAGATGCAATGCAGCACGCAGGGTATATAAAATACCATTGATAGTTTTGCCGCGAATCCTTCCCGGCCAGAGTTGAGCAGTACGCGATCGCTTAATTCGGACTCTACCTGAGCGTTCAACAGATGGCGCTACAGAAGACTGAAATGCATATCCAGGTTGACTTGTAAACACCTCAATATCTATTCCTTGCTGCCCTAAATGCTTCACTAGTTCATCAATCAATTGTCCCGTAGCAGCATAGTCTGGGGGAAAAAACTGGGTGATTACAGACAATTTGATGGATTGTTGAGTTTTTAGAGCATGTTGATCCTGCGTTTCTAACTGAGCAGAAATGGATTGAAACAATTTTTGATTAATCCATTCATTGAGTCTCATCGGCTATATCCTACTAGAGAAATCTAATTTCAGATGCTATTAAACTAAATAAAGCCATTAGTAGCCATCAAAAAATACCTGGTAATGCTCACCACTTTTGTTAGAGGATGTTTGAAAACTATTGGCAGAATTTAAGTAGTTCTTCTAGATTGGTAAATCCACAAAATTAGAAGAAATATTATCAACGGCAAACAGTTTACAAGACAAATTACTCTACAGGTTTCCCGTAACTGTCCTCAATCTCCAAGGGTAGATGCCAAAAATATTCATCTCAGATATGAACTACCGCCCACTAATAGTTTTGGAGTATCTGAGTGCATCGAATTTAAGATATTGTCAGAGAATTTGACTGGACTGATTTTTTGATTACATGTAATTCTGACTAGAATACTAAGTTTTAAAGTTTTGTCTACATGTAATTTCCTCTTAAGATACCATGTTCCAATTTAACTTGGGGACTTTACAAAAAAAATATGTCAGAAATATGTCCTCAACAAAGCCTTCATGAAGACATATTTCTCTTACTGTAAACATCCATTCATCTATAAAATGAATACCTAAACAAGCTGCATTCTTACTTAACAACATATCTAATTTAAACTGCAACATTATTAATATTGCTTGTGTTTAGCCTCTGCTGATAAACGCAGTAGATTAATAATGAGTTACTTCTTACACTTGTAAAATATTTAAGACTACTATTGTTTAAATTGGAATTTTCTTCTATCTCTAGAAATAAAAGCAATCACACTTTGTTTTATGTCTTTAGTGCCTTCTACCTGTAGAAATAAAAATAATAAGTTTTAAATTAAATAGATTTATGAATTTCCGCCTCAAGAAGTATGTAAACATCAAAAATATTTATTTGATTTAAATGCCTAATCAATCAATTGAATTTTTCATTGCCTAGCCTTACTGTCTTCTCTCCTCAGACTGAAAAAAATGAGAAAATCTTAATGGCATGGTATTTTTTTATAGATAAATCCAGTAATTTGTCCAAGAAAAATTATGTCTTCTCTCTAATGAGTGAAGTATTTAAAGTCTTAGTTAGTAGCAGCATACTGTAGGCTATGTTTAAAGATGCTTACTGATAAATTTGCTGGAAGTAACAAGAAAAATAGAGCATCTTGGTTCTGGATGCTATCAACGCTCTTCAAAAAGATGTCAAAATATGGAAAATAATTACTCTCAGTTATCCAATCCTGAACAGACGAGAAATTTGTTATCTCAACTGCTGCAAGCACAAACTTTTCCGATACCGGAAGAACCAGGAAATGACTGGAATTTTCGGGAATTCTTACGAATTTTACGGCGGCGATCGCTAGTAATTACTGGTGTTGCTACTGTGGTGATGATTACTTTTGTAGTCGGTATGAAACTGAACCAGAAACCACCAGAATATGTGGGAAATTTCCGGCTGTTAGTAGAACCTGTGAATGAAGATAATAAAGCATTGGAGGTGGTGAGAGATCCTAATCCCAGCTTCGGACAAAATAGTCTAGATTATGAAAGTCAAATACAAGTGCTGAAAAGTCCGGAAATGCTGGGTAGCATTATCAAGAATTTACAAGTTCCTTATCCAGATATCAATTATGACTCTCTAATCAAGTATTTAAAAATTACTCGATTAGATGAAACCAAGATTATAGATATCAGCTATCGCAGTCATGATCCAATCAAAGTTAAATTTGTCCTTGACCAAATTGCTGAAGACTACATTAAGTATAGTTCAGAAAAACGACAAACCAAGTTGACACAGGGGATTAAGTTTGTTGAAAAACAACTACCATTTATCCAAAAGCGAGTTGATCAGATTCAACAAGAACTTCAAAGTTTCCGGCAGAGATATGATTTTGTAGATCCAGAAACCCAAGCATCTCAAATTACTATTCAAGTTAATTCATTATCTGCTCAAAGACAAAAAGTCAATCAAGATTTAGCACAAGCTCGTGCTAATTTTGCCATGCTACAAGAAAAAGAGGGGGAGACAGCAACACTGAATAATGCTGTGCTATATCAGCAGTTATTAACTCAAATACGTCAGTTAGATGCTCAGATTGCTACTCAGTCAACTGTCTTGCAAGCAGAAAACCCCAGCATCCAAACATTGCAGGAGAAACGCGCCAGCCTATTACCATTACTAAACCAAGAAGCACAGCGATTTTTAAATGTAAAACTCGCAGAAGTTGTCACCCAAATTCAAACTCTAGAAGTACAAAGTCAAGAAATAGCTAAAGTCGAACAATACCTTGAACAAAAAAGTAAGCAGTTGCCAATTCTAGCACGATATTATACAGAACTACAGCGAAAATTACAGATTAGCACCGAAAGCCTCAATCGTTTTCTATCTACTCGTGAAACCCTACAAATTCAAATATCACAAACTAAACTTGGTTGGCAGTTACTGCAAGCGCCAAGTTTACCACAAAAACCCATAATTGCTATGGATATTAGACATAGTATACTCTGGGGACTGGGTATAAGTTTAGCTTCTGGAATTGGTATTGCCTTACTAATTGAAAAGTTTGATAATACGTATCACGATATCCAGGCCTTAAAAGAGAGTATCAACCTACCCTTATTAGGAAATATTCCCTTTGAGCAGCAAATTACAATTAGTCAGAACCCCGCTTCTGAGCACAAAATTCCTGTAGTTACAGTACCAAATTCTTTACTAACTGTTATCCCCACTCAAGACTACAGCGAATACTCCTCACAATTTCTGGAAGCTGTACGGGTACTATACACCAATATTCAACTACACATTTGCGATCGCCCGATTCGTTCTCTGATTACAAGTTCAGCTACATCTGGCGATGGTAAGTCTACGGTTGCTTTACATCTAGCTCAAATCGCTACAGCAATGGGGCAAAAAGTGCTACTCGTAGATGCCAATTTACGCCAACCAGTTATTCATACCTTGTTAGGTTTAAATAATCTGTCGGGACTGAGTAATTTAATCTCTGCCAATTCACCAGGAGGGGAAGTAATTCAACAACCATCTACCATCAACCAACTATCTGTAATTACCGCCGGCCCCACACCACCAGATCCCACAAAGTTGCTTTCTTCTGAAAAAATGAAGCAACTGATGGCAGATTTCCAGCGCACTTTTGACTTAGTAATTTACGACACGCCCCCTTTACAGGGACTCGCTGATGCGACTTTGTTAGCACCAAACACCGATGGTATTTTGTTGGTAGTCAGAATTGACAAAACAGACTCTTCGATGGTGCAGCGAACTCTGGAGAATTTGAAAATTTCTCCAGTGAATGTTTTAGGTGTTGTTGGGAATGGACAAAAGAGTAATTTTAGCAATTATTAGGATTGGGTATGAGGGAGCTAGGCGGGTTTTATTAGTGTCAACTTAACGTAAGTTCCATGTCCCGCAAGGAAATGAATTTCCTTGCTCATAGCTTAAGTCATCTAAAGATGACTAAAGATATGCCCAAAAGTCCTGAGTCCACTTTAGTGGACTTTCGCTATTAGAGCATGTTTGAAAAGTTTTGGGCGAATTTAATTCGCTACTACACAGGCAAAGTCCATCCCCGTGGACTAACACAAAATCAAGGATTTGAAACCTGCAAAGGCAGGTTTTGTCTGTATAGCCAAGCCACTGCTTTGGGGAGACAGCGCCGTGGGCGGGTTTTCCGACTTGTTCGCGCAGCGTCTCCCCTTGGGAGAGGCGACTGTCGTCGGGTTTCCCGACTTGTAGCAAGTGGCGCGCGATTTCTAATCGCTAGGGCTGGTATTAATTTAGACTTTTCAAACAACCTCTTAGACGTGAACTTCATTTCACGGCGGGTCATGAAGCTAATGGTAAGACTATTTCTAGTGGCGTGTCTAAGCTAATTTTGTGTATTAGCAATCTTTTGTAGTACGGGCAAGATGCCCGTACTAATTAGCGGGCAAGATGCCCGCACCACAAGAAAATTTTTGCATCATTTTAGGCTTGTCAGTCCACTAGCTTAAGTTGATACCTATGGGCGGGTTTCCGTCCCTACGGGGAAAGCGACGACCCTAGGAGAAGTCGAAAGTAGCCGCAGTATAGAGATATGGTGATGGAGAGAATAATACTTTACCCTTGACAAGTAAGAGTTTCCAGATTTGGAATCAGCTTGTGGCGTGAGATGCATAAACGGGGAGATTGCTACATATACATCAATATCAACTGGATTGCGATGACTGAGCAAGAAATTCTTGCCCGAACAAAATCCAGATTGTTCACTTTTTCTAAATTAGTCAACAAAAAGAATGGTAATTGTGATGAAAAATCTCCTCAAATCTATTTCTATGACAACTTTAATAGCAGTATCAATGTCTAATGCTGCTTTTGCACAATTCACACCAAATCAAGAGTTAGGTTCTTCTTCACCAAGCTCTGGCCCCAGCTTGTCCCAGCTTGGTAGTACAACTGCATACATTCCTATGAAACATGATAGTTTTCCATGTGGTAGTGGGAACGAATGCGGCAAGCATGTCTTAGCAACAACAAAGGGCAACCTAAATATCAAATTTAAGATCGGAATGACTTGTCCTACGGGAAGGAAAGTTACTCACCTTTCTTATCAACCACAGGGACAAAATGCAAATACGCTCATCAACAGTAATACAAATTCCCAATCTTATTCTAAAACTATCACCATGCAGCCTTTTTCTTTGAAGGATTTAGAAAAAGCTGGTCAAGAAGCATTTGGTGGCGGATGGGTATATCCAAACACCCATAATAATAAGACTAAAACAGTTAAGAAAACACTCAAAACATCGATAGATGTATGGGGTCAATGTTCTGGTTGGGCAAATAAACAGAAAAAAACTTTTCCTGTGACAGTAACAGCAACATTTGAAGATAAGAGCTTCATTGTGCCAGTACCATAAATTGTTTCTTCAATTTCAATCAATACGGTTCGATTAAGTAATTTATAAGAAGAATTCAGAAATCAGGAGCGGAGCCGGAGACGCTCCGCCTCCGGTCAGAATTCATGCTGAATTCTGTACGAGTGGTTGATAGCGTAGCGTAAAACGCGTAGCTTGCTTCCCCGGAGGGGTACGCCAACGCTTAGAGCGAGTCTGCGAGCGTCTGAATATTGGTTAAAACCGAGTGCAATTGTGGGCGAAAAAATGAAGAAGAATTCAGAATACTGACTCCTGTTTATCTGTGGAGGCTGGGTGATAAAAGGGTCGATGAAGAGAGCAGGAGTAATACTTCTTAGTTAAGAGAAAGTATTTGGTGAGGCGGGATGAGGGAGAAAAATTTCCCTTATCTTTACTCTTGCCATCCTAGTAACTTGCTGTCAGTATTGCCATCACTAGATGAAAATTACAAATAGTTTTTTGGTCACTTTACTATAATTTAGTTAATTGTTAATCCTTGCTCGACAAGAGTTTTTTAGTACTTACAAGAACTATAATCAATAGCATTAGTTGGATTTGCCACGGTGCTAGTACCAAACTTAAAATCAAGCTGATAATTGCAAATACCCCACCAAGGTATGCTATTTCATCATTAGTTTTTTTAACTAAATAGCCAGTTAATAAACCAGTAAAAAGCGGAACTAAAAAAGAAAATGCCATCTTAAACAACCTCTGAGTTCAAAGGTATAAAGTTGATATAAGTAGATTGTGATCGTGGTTAATTTTATATTAAATCAGAATTTAGTTACAATATGCTATTTAAAATAGCAATGCAAAAGTCATGATTGTGTAATTATCTGGTAAATGCTCTTGAAAAGAGCAGTATCAAAAGTCATGATTTTGCAATTATTTGGTAAATTAGCTTAACACTTGCCGCTAACAGTGGAAGTACCATTTAGCATATTACTCCAGAAATAGCTTTTTCAACTTAGACCCCCAATGCTGAACATTCCTCAATTACTGGCAACTGAACTAGATCTCAAACCCTATCAGGTGCAAAACGCGCTGGAACTTTTGGCGGAGGGTGCGACGATTCCCTTTATTGCACGTTACCGTAAAGAGCGCACAGGCGAGATGAATGAAATCCAACTGCGCGATTTGTTCGACAAGTATAATTACTTAAGCGAATTAGAAGAACGGAAAGCTGTAATTTTAAATGCGATCGCCACACAAGGTAAACTTACCCAAGAACTGCAAGCAAAAATCACCTCCTGTTTACAAAAAACTGAGCTTGAGGATTTATACTTACCCTATCGCACCAAACGCCGCACCCGCGCCACGATCGCCAGAGAAAAAGGATTGGAACCCCTAGCGGAATTTATCAAGTCGCTAAATGTCAAGAATCCTGTATCAGCTTCCCTAGAAGCAGAAGCCGCGAAGTATGTTTGTGAAGAAAAGGCAGTCAAGACGCCAGAAGAAGCACTGAAGGGTGCTGCTGACATTTTAGCGGAAGAGGTAGCAGAAACAGCTGTTTTGCGTGCGTATATCCGCGACTACCTGCTAGAGTCGGGGGTGTTCGTCTCTCGGATCAAAAGCGATTATCCTGAAGGCACAACAAAATTTGAAATGTACCGCGACTATCAGATGCGCGTGAAAAATATTGCCCCCCACAATATTTTGGCGTTGTGTCGGGGTGAAAGTGAAGGAGTATTAAACTTTGCAATTAACTTTGATGAGGATGTGGTACTTTCTTATCTAGAGTCGCAAGAAATTAAAACTAAAGTCCGAGCAATTCGTGATTTTTATCAAGCGATGCTCAAGGATGCATTTAACCGTTTGATGAAAACTTCCCTGATGGGAGAAGTAATTTCTGAGAAGAAAACCTACGCTGATATTGAATCGATCAAAACCTTTGAAACCAACCTGCGGGAGTTGCTATTATCTGCACCAGCAGGGATGAAACCCACTCTAGCAATAGATCCAGGATTTAGAACTGGGTGTAAAGTAGCAGTACTTGACCACACAGGGCAGTTTTTAGAATATCAAGCCGTGTTTCCCCATCAAGCAGCAGAACAACGCACAAAAGCTGTCCAAACTATCAAAAAATTGATGGAAAAATATCAGGTTGAGTTAATTGCCATTGGTAACGGTACAGCTTCCCGCGAGACAGAAGAGTTTGTTACTCAAGTACTACAAACTATTGAACCCAAGCCAATTAAGGTGATGGTAAATGAGTCTGGCGCATCTATATATTCAGCCAGCAAAGTCGCAATTGAAGAGTTTCCTGATTTAGATATTACGGTACGAGGTGCAATTAGTATCGGTCGCCGTCTCCAAGATCCCCTAGCTGAGTTGGTGAAAATCGACCCTAAGTCCATTGGTGTGGGACAGTACCAGCACGACGTTGATCAGAAATTACTAAAAAAGAAATTAGATGAAACTGTAGAAAGCTGTGTTAACTATGTAGGGGTGGACTTAAACACAGCTTCTAAAGAATTGCTGACATTTGTTTCTGGTATTACCCCAGCAGTTGCCAATAATATTGTTAACTATCGCAACCAGAATGGCGCTTTTAAAAACCGCCGTCAACTTTTGAAGGTGCCAAAGTTAGGGCCTAAAGCCTTTGAACAAGCAGCCGGCTTTCTGCGAATTCGCAATGGCGACAACCCTTTAGATAATACAGCCGTACATCCAGAGAGTTATTCCTTAGTAGAGGCGATCGCATCTGATCTCAATGTCTCCTTAAATCAGGTTACTCAAATTGCCGCAAAACTGCAAAAGACCAACCTAAAAAAATACGTCACCGATACTGTAGGTGAACCCACACTGCGCGACATCCTCAGCGAATTAGAAAAGCCAGGTAGAGATCCCCGGGCTGAGTTTAAGTATGCCAGCTTCCAAGAGGGAATTACAGAAATTAAAGATTTACAGATAGGAATGGAACTGGAAGGTATGATCACAAATGTTGCTAACTTCGGCGCATTTGTCGATATCGGCGTTCATCAAGATGGGTTGGTGCATATCTCCCAACTTGCTGATCGATTCGTAGATGATCCTAAGAAAATTGTCAAAGTCGGACAAGTTGTCAAGGTAAAAGTACTAGAAGTTAATGAAAAACTGAAGCGGATTAGTTTGTCGATGAAAGCCGTTAACCAGCCGTGAAATAAATTTCCGGCTTAAAGCTTTCAGCAGGGTGTGTTATGGCTTTAGCCTAACGCACCTCAAAAAAGAGAAAATAATTACAGTTGACTCTTGTAAAAGTAATAGCAGATGGCAATTTATCAAGTCCGCTTGATCAATCCGGCGATTGAATTAGATCGCACTATTCAAGTACCAGACGATCAATATATTCTCGACATTGCCGAAGAAGTTGGGATTCGCCTACCATCAGGTTGTAAACAAGGTGAATGTTCTGCTTGTATCGCCAAATTGATCAACGGTGAAGTTGATCAAAGTGAGCAAAAATTTCTGCGTCCCCAAGAAACACAGGCTGGTTATGTTGTTACCTGTGTAACTTATCCCTTGTCTGACTGTACTTTAGCAACTCATCAAGAACAAGTTTTATATAAATCATCGCTCTACTATAAACAGTAATAGTCTTTAAAATCAGCCCATTGATAGAAGCTGAATCTATCTTGCAAGAGATGTAAAATTATGCCCAATTGTTAAAGATGGGATATGGAGTTTCAAACAAACCATCTCTAACTTAATTTAGGTGAATCACAATGTGGGCAACAACCTTCTTTACTGCACTGGCTACAGCTTTAAGCTTGCTGATTGTTGATTTAGTCGTTCCTGGCGTGAATATTGCTAATTTTCCCGCAGCTATGATTGCTGCTTTAGTAATTGGACTAATCAACGGTTTTGTTAAGCCAGTACTTTCTACTCTTTCTCTACCGCTTAACTTTCTCTCATTCGGTGCTTTTTCGCTGGTCGTCAACGGTTTATGTTTTTGGTTAGCATCTGTGTTTGTTCCTGGTTTCTCAGTTCGGGGACTGATCGCTTTTCTTTTGGGCCCTGTGATTCTAACTTTTGCTAACACCTTCATTAACAAATATTTTGCCGAAAGAAATATTGCCTTAAACAGTGGAGATGTCAACAACAAAGGTGAATTACCCTCTAGTTAAATAGCACCTGAATAAAGATAATTCATTAGATGGATTTTCTAGTTCGGCAACTTCCTGAAAATGTAATTAAACAAAATCTCAGAATCATAGCCACAAAATCATGAAATTACTTCGTTTACTTTTAGGTTTGCTACTGCCTCCAGTAGGCGTCTTTTTGACAGTTGGTGTAGGTCCTACTTTAGTTATTAACATTTTGCTGACGCTTCTAGGCTGGCTTCCCGGCAGTATTCATGCAGTTTGGGTGATTGCGAAGCATGAAGAACAACTAGGTAGACAGGGAAGTATTTAATAAAAAGTTTAGCTGATTCAAATTCCCGACTTCTCAAATCAAAGAAGTCGGGAATCTGTTTTGCTATACTATTTTTTAGTCAATTGGTTATCTTGATCAGCAGGTTCTTTATCTTTAAATAAATCAGCTGCGGCTAGCAATAATTCCCTCAAAGTATGTTTGATCTGGATTTCTTTTCTCGCTAGTGCTGTACCTGCTTCACCCAGTTTATCTTCTAGTTGCGATCGCTGTTGTTCTACCTGTGTAGCCAAGGCTTCTGCTTGCGGGCGAGCCTGATCATACCAGTTTTTCGCCTCATCTAAATAATCCTTAACCTCCCCAGACCGTCCGCCATAGCGTGCAGCTAAGTTAGCACGCACAATCGCTAGTTGTGCTTGCAATTGTGCGTAACGTTTTTTCAGCAAACTTACTTCTTCGCTATCTTTAATAGCATCAACAGCAGAGTCAATGGCATTCTTAGTATTAGCAGATGTTGCTTTCCCTGTTTCTTCCACCTCAGCTAAAATCACCTCCACATCTCGCTGGAGACTTTCTTCCTCGCTATCTAATCGGGCTTGTAGCTGCTTAATTTCTGTTTGAGTTTTCACAATCGCTTCATGTCTTTTGCTATTTACCCCTTCGATTGCGCCTTCAATTGAGGCTGTCACTTCTTCTTTCAGTTCGCCACCTTTTTCTTGCAAGCTTTCAATAACAGCAGAAACAGCATCTTTCACAAGAGCACGAATTTCACTAGAACCTTCCTTAAACTCAGACGCTACTTGTGAAACTGCGGATTTAACGATTTCTCGAATGCGGTCAGTTCTTAAACTTCCAGTTTCTTTAACTTGTTGTAGGTCTGTTTGAATTTTATCTTTGATGTTGTCAGCCATTTTCAACTCTTAAGATTTAACTAATTTGGATAAACTCTATAGGCATCAAGCCCTAACGATATTATGATTTAGCCCTATTGAGCAGGCAACCTCCTTTAGATAGAAAATCATAGAAACATGCTGCTTTATATCCCTATTTTTCTGATAATTCAGGGATACAACCTTGGCTGTGTTCTCTCTTTGTGGGATGATTAATATTTGCTGATCAAAATTAAGAGTTAATTATGTGGCAGGTAAATATCACTTGTTCCGGTGAAGCATGGAAGCTCAAAGCAACTGAATTTAAAGCATTGGCAGATAAGTATCAAGGCGATTGTATTTCCTCCAAAAAAATGCCTGATGGTACGCGCATCATGGCATATAAAATTGTAGATGTGAGTGATGCTGAAGCTTTTCAAGAAGAGTGTGGAAGTTTTCCTGGATTTAGTTCTGACTTTGAATCTCTATAGTAAAAGTCTGGCAATATTATGTGTGCAAAAAACAAGCCAAAATTCGGAGAATTTGAGTGAAAGCAATAGCCATATTATTATTAGTCTTAGTCTGTTCATGGACAGGTGTTCATATTCCGCCTGCAATAGCAGCAGATACGGTTAACGGTTCACAAATTTTTAGCTTTCATTGTGCTGGTTGTCATATCAACGGCGGTAACATCGTCAGACGGAGTAAGACTTTAAAAAAGCCAGCACTCAAGAAATATGGCATGGATTCTCTGGAAGCTGTAACAGCCATTGTCACCAATGGTAAAAGTAATATGTCAGCCTATAAAGACAGGCTTACAGCACAAGAAATTGCAGATGTCGCTGCTTACGTTTTAGAACAAGCTGAAACAAACTGGCGTTAAATAATTCAAAATATGACACTACCCACAACTAGCTATCTCCAATTCACACCTGATTTAAACATTTGCCGCATTTTAAATGGTATGTGGCAAGTCTCTGGTGGACACGGACGTATTGACTCCAAAGCTGCCATTCAAGCAATGTTTCAATATGTCGATGTAGGCTTTACCACTTGGGATTTAGCAGACCATTATGGCCCTGCTGAAGACTTGATTGGTGAGTTTCGCCGTCAATTAGCCGCTACCCGTGGACAAGCCGCTTTATCTAACGTGCAAGCTTTTACAAAATGGGTACCTCGTCCTGGGAAAATGACGAAAAAACTTGTCGAGGAAAATATCGATATTTCCTTGAGAAGAATGGATGTAGAGTCTTTAGATTTGATGCAATTTCACTGGTGGGAATATCAGGATAAAAACTACCTGGATGCCCTCAAGTATATGGTAGAACTACAAACTGAAGGCAAAATTAAACATTTAGCTCTGACTAACTTTGATACAGAACATCTGAAAATAATTATTGACGCAGGTATCAAAATAGTTTCTAACCAAGTGCAATTTTCTCTAGTTGACCGCCGTCCAGAAGTAAACATGATACAGTTTTGTCAACAGCACGACATCAAACTATTTACTTATGGCACTGTTTGTGGTGGTTTGTTATCAGAAAAATATTTGAGTAAACCTGAACCAAAAGGCTTAGAACTAGCAACTGTCAGCCTGAGAAAATATAAGCAAATGGTCGATGCTTGGGGTGATTGGCGTTTATTTCAAGAGTTACTTACTACCCTCAAACAAATCGCTGATAAACATGGCGTCAGCATCTCTAATGTGGCAGTACGTTACATTTTAGACCAGCCTGCTGTAGGGGGTGTAATTGTAGGCGCTAGACTTGGTATATCGGAACATTTAGCAGATAACGCTAAAGTATTTGGTGTCGCCCTAGATGCAGAAGATTTAAATTTGCTAGATACAGTATCTCGTCAGTCACGAAATTTGTATGAATTAATTGGCGATTGTGGTGACGAATATCGGCGGTGATGATTAGGAGAAGTTGAACCTCTATCTTCCTGAGGTTATAAGTCTTAGGCTATACGCACAAAATTTGTCTACCCTGCGATCGCATATTTCGTGATCGCAGGGTAAATTAATAAATAACATACTTGTAAACATTCTTTACTAATCACTTTCTCTTCACATTTATTGCTCACACTAAAAGTATCAATATTCTCGACAGGAGTCTTAACTTATGGTTGGACTAATTATTACTTGGGTAGTAACAGCTATCAGTTTTTTGATTATTTCTCGACTACCTATAGGAGTAGAAATAGACGGCTTTGGTAAAGCGTTAATTACCGCCGCAGTTTTTGGCATTTTGAATGCACTTTTGCTACCTGTTTTAACCTTATTTACCTTGCCATTCATTATTCTGACTTTGGGCTTATTCTTCTTTGTGCTCAATTCAATTATCTTTGGTTTATCGGCTGCTATAGTGTCTGGATTTCGATTAAGGTACGGTTTTTGGAGTGCTGTTATTGGTTCGCTAGCCTTAGCAATCATTAACTCTATTCTCTTAAGCCTCATCGCACCATTTACCTAATAAAAAAGTAAAAATATATGAGTATAAAATTTTTGCGACAACAGTTTTTGCTGTTAATAACAGGAGTTTTTTTGGTGTTTGTGCTGTTGGCTTGTCAACGCGCACCCATAGCAGAGTCACCAACTCCTACAGCCACACCTGTAACAGAGAGAACTATTGCTAATAACCAGTTGCCCGTAGCATATCCCGATAAAGAATTGAGTGCTTCGCCTGCACAGCTATCAGAATTACCCTACGCTGATAACGCTTTAGAAAAAGCGATTGATGCCGAAACCATGAAATTGCATCATGATAGACACCATGCGGCCTATGTGAATAACCTCAACGAAGCATTACAAAAATATCCAGAACTGAAAAATAGAAGTGTAGAAGCAATGCTGCGCGACTTGAACAGCATACCGGAGGATATTCGGCAGACGGTACGTAACAACGGCGGTGGTCATCTGAATCACACAATTTTCTGGCAACTAATGAGTCCCGACGGTGGCGGACAACCAACAGGAGAAATCGCCCAACAAATAAATCAAACCTTTGGTAGTTTTGATGCTTTTAGAAAACAGTTTAATGAAGCAGGTGGAGACAGATTTGGTAGCGGCTGGGTTTGGTTAGTGCGTAACGGACAAAATCAACTCCAGATTGTTACCACACCAAATCAAGATAACCCCATCACAGATGGCTTGTATCCCATTATGGGTAATGATGTGTGGGAACACGCCTACTACCTCAGATATCAGAACCGACGTGCTGAGTATCTCAATAACTGGTGGAATGTGGTGAACTGGCCCGAAATCAACAGGCGCTTACAAGCCGCATCCCGACAACAAAGTTAGGAGGTATGCCCCTATGAGAAGCTGAAGTGGCGTTCTTTTTCATCCTGGCTCACCCGATAATTTTGTTTATTGATAACCCACAGACATTACAACTATGGGCTTTACATGATTCGGATGTACCTGTGACCAATATCCACGTGGAACACTACAATCTTGTTTAATTGCTATGGGTTTATGTCGCATTGCTAAATTTGCTTTATTAGCAACTGTTTCTATCTTATTGGTCTGGATTTTATCTCCTGCAACCATCATACCCCCTGCTGACCCGGCGGAGGCGATCGCTATCTATGTAACCACCTACGGTTTACATTCCAGACTGGTATTACCCATCGACAACGGCGAATTAATTCAATATGCCTACGGTGATTGGAATTATTTTGCCCTGAATCAACAGGACTTAAAACATGGGGCGGCGGCACTATTATTACCAACTCAAGGCACTCTTGGTAAACGAAAATTTAGCAATGTCGCTGAACTTCAGCAGCAAGTTCAACGGAGAAATGCTTCCCTATTAAGTTTAGAAGTAGCCCAAGCCAAAGTAACACAACTCTTGAAAATATTAGATGCACACTTTAACCGCAATATTGAAACCCTTGTAGAAAATCCACAAACAGGTTTAACTTTCGTTAAAGATGATCAAAACTATACTTTGTTACACAATAGTAATCACGCACTAGTCGAGTGGCTAGAATATTTAAACTGCCGAGTTTATGGCTTTGTTATGTGGGCAAATTTTCAGATAGAGTATTCATAATTAATATCAAATGATGATAATGCTGCCCGTATTCACAAGGTAAATCAACGTTTAGTGCCCCTGACTTATCATCTAAGAGAATATTACTGGATTGATTTAAATCGATTAAATGAAATTTATCGCTTTACATGACTTCAAAAGCAAGTATTAGGAAGTATCCCGTTTATCGCTACCGTTGGTTTGAGCGATTAATTGCCATCCTCGCATTACTCAATTTATGTTTGGTAATCTTTGACCTCACTTATACATCTTGGCGTGATTTTTATCTCGAAGCATTACCAAGTTTAACCCAACTGTATGACCCAATTAAAGGCATCCAACCCCACCCAGAAACGCAAAATTACCTCAATAAAGTAACAGAATTAGAAGAACAGGTTTTGCAGACTGGTTTGCAGTCAACTCCAGCAGCAAGTTTACTCAGTGAATTACGTTTCCTTAGTCAACAAATGATTGGAGACAATCCCTTTGATGTAGCTGATAAAAGTGGGACTTTAGCGAAAATTAAAAATGAAGTGCGCTTGCGTACCAATGAGCAATCTGCCAGAGATGCCTTTAATAGTTTTTGGAGTCAAGCTTATTTAACTCAACAGGGTTTGCAATCAGAAATTAACTTTTTCAATTCTCAAATTCGACCCCTAATTGCCAGTAATTACTATCGTGATATTGGCAGATTTGGCAACTTTGTCAATCGCTTTTGGCTGATTGATTTACCATTTGTAATTATTTTTGCCTTGGATTATCTGGCACGGACTTTTTATATCAGTCGGCGCGATCGCTCGTTAAACTGGTTAGAGGCTATGCTCCGGAGATGGTACGATATATTTTTGTTACTTCCCTTCTGGCGTTGGTTAAGAGTCATTCCCGTCACCATTCGTCTTTACCAAGCAGATTTGCTGAATCTTGAGCCTGTGCGATCGCAACTTAATCATGACTTTGCAATCAGTTTTGCTGAGGAAATCACGGAAATGGTAGGTATTCAAGTGATTGACCAAATGCAAGATGGAATTCGCCAAGGCGATTTAGCACGTTGGTTATTTGATCCAGAAACCCGTAAACCCTATGTTCAAGTCAATGAGAGGAACGAGGTCAAGGTTATAGCTACTCGCTTAGTCAACGTCAGTGTGTATGATGTTTTACCCCAAATCCAGCCTGACATCGAAGCCTTAATGCATCACGCGATCGCCAGCACTCTCAACGCATCTCCAGTTTACCAACAAATACAAACCATACCCGGTCTAAATCACTTACCCAATCAACTAACCCAAAAGTTGGCTCGTGACTTATCTCAATCAGCTTATAACAACCTAACTAAAGCTTTGTCAGACCCTGTTGCGGCAAAACTTACCTCTCGTCTAATGACCAACTTTCGTGATGTATTAGAGATAGAATTACAGAAAAAGCATAACGTTCAAGAATTACAATCTTTGCTGATTGATATGCTAGAAGAAATCAAAATTAACTATGTCAAAAGTATTGCTGATTCTGGCGTGGAAAAAATCTTAGAGGAAGCAAACCAAATTCATTACACTATTCATCAGTAATCGTGCAAATTGATCATGCTTTTATTTAATAGGTTTAAGTAAAAGCTGGCTTGCTCGTCACATTCAGTTCACATTTATTGTTTAGCGTGAAATAAGTAAGTAATTAAATGTTTTGATGTCTCGTATCCAAGCACAGAATATGCAGAATCAAAATTCTAATCGCAGTATGAAAAACTTTGCCAGCTTTGTTATCGGTATTTTATTACTACCAGTTTTGGCAGCCTGTGGAACAAATGAGACGGCTCAAGTTCCTAAAACTGTGACACCACCTGCTGCTGATGTCACAGATGTACCCCAGCCTATTACCACAACACCTGCTACAACTCCTGGTGCAGTGATAAATAGAGACATTAAAGATGTTATAGAAGCTAGTCCTTCTTTAACTACACTCGCAAATTTGATTGGTGAAGCAGATTTAGAAAATAAGTTAGATAATATCGGCACTTACACCTTATTTGCACCTTCAGACCAGGCCTTTGCTGCACTTCCAGAAGTAACTAGACAACGACTCTTACAACCAGAAAACCGTGAACTGCTCAGACAAGTTCTGGCTTATCATGTTGTGTCAGGTAATCTGACTACCAATCAACTCCAGTCAAAAGAGGTGAATACTTTAAATAATAACCCGGTAAATATTCAAGTTGATCAAACTAGTAACCAAGTGAGAGTTAATGATGCCCGCGTTATACAGCCAGATATTCAAACTAAAAACGGTGTCATTCATATAATTGACCGAGTAATTTTACCACCAATGATTCAATAGAAACCCGACACATAAAGGAGAAATACCATGAAAGGATTAAAAGGTAAAAATGCTCTGATTACAGGTGCAACTTCGGGTATTGGACAGGCGATCGCTATTCGTTTGGCACAGGAAGGTTGTAATATTGCCATAAACTACCGCAAAAGTCCTGAAGGTGCTGAAAATACAGAGGAAATGGCATTGCAAAAGGCCTGTGGTGATATCCAAAATTGCGGTGTGCAGTCTCTATTGGTACAGGGCGATGTCTCTCAAGAAGCAGACATTGTAGAAATGGTCAATACTGTAGTAGAAAAATTCGGCAGTCTCGATATTCTAGTTAACAATGCCGGGATTCAAACCGCATCCCCATCTCACGAAGTGCAGACCGCAGACTTTGATCGGGTGATTGGGGTGAATCTGCGGGGTGCTTACCTATGCGCCCGTGAAACCATTAAACATTTACTCTCTCAAAATCGACCGGGAATTATTATTAATGTTTCCAGCGTTCACGAAATTATCCCCCGGCCGATGTATGTCAGCTACTCTATTAGTAAAGGCGGGATGGAAAATCTGACCAAAACTCTGGCCTTGGAGTACGCCAAGCAGGGGATTCGTGTAAATGCGATCGCACCTGGTGCAACTATTACCCCCATTAATGAAGATTGGACTGAAGACCCAGAAAAAAAAGCAGTTGTTGAAAGTCACATCCCTATGGGTCGGGCGGGAACTGCGGCAGAAATGGCAGCAGCAGTAGCTTTCTTAGCTTCTGATGAGGCAGCATATATCACTGGACAAACCCTGTTTATTGACGGTGGACTGACGCTGTACGCAGATTTCCGAGAGGCTTGGTCTGCATAATTGCTTGAGCTTGCTAATTCCTTACCCGATAGCTGATTAACAGTCTAGTATTTTCACGATTTAGTCCCAGTTCTTGAATAATTATGGCTTTGACAGCATTTAACTCGGTGATAGCAAACTCCAACTCTAAGTTTTTAAGTATGGAATTGGCAGTATTGATCTCAACCTTTGTCAATCCTTGCTCTTTGTCTATTTCAGCTACAATTTTTAGCACCTGCACCGTAGATTGCACTTGCATTTGTGTATTAGCTTGCAGAATTTCGACTTCACCAGACACTCCCAATACTTGAGCAATCATGGCTCTTACAGAGTCTAATTCTGTGACTGGAACCTTGAATGTTAACTTTTTGATGACAGAGTTTGCGGTTTGAAGTTCAACTATAGTAAACTTCTGTTCCTGTTTAATTTCAGCTGCGGTTACTATCACATTAGCAACAAGCTGTACCTTCACTGTTTGCCTATCAGCTTGGAGCTTGTCTACTGTGTGATAGGTGCGACTCAATAGTAAATTAGTTAAAGTTTCACCACCAATTCCAAAAGCAATTAGGAGTATTGGTAGCGGTAGCAAAAATTCTATTTTTAAAGCGTGTAGTTTTTGCAATAATTGAGGTAAGAACATGTGCTAATGAGCTTGGTAAGGCGATAAATAGGCAGATGAAAATTTGCAACAACCGAGTGTCATCATTCTTTTTCAGAAGATTTTATCTACATCGTCATGTTATATCAACTTGAAAAATGATGGCGACAGTTGAATTCACAAAACCCAGATGCAAATAGGAATTACCAATCTAAAATCTAAAATGAGATTATAAACCTCTGGCTGAAGTTTCATGTTTTATCGTAGTCGTAGCAATTTAGCCCTATGGTTTACCCTAACGATGGGGAGTATTTTGGTTATTTTTGCGGGAGTAATTTATTATCAAGCAGTCTCAGACGAGTTAGAGGATCTCGATCAATTACTGCACAAAAAATCTAAAGTGATGGCGGTAAACGCGAAGTACGATCTGCGTAAACAAAGGATAGACCTAGAAAATGTACCTATTTTAGGGAGTAATGTAGCTCCACTGGGTACTGAGTTTGTTTATGCACGTTGGTACAACGCCAAAGGGCAACTAGTGCAATTTTTTGGTGCTACGCCGGAGGCGCAATTAACTATTAACTCTGGATTTCATACTCTCAAGGCTGTGTCTCATTCTTCTAAGGGAGTGCCTATCGTTACCTGGCTGCGTCAGTTAACGCTACCTGTCTACCAAGATAGTTTGTTAATCGGTTATCTTCAAGTGGCAACGCCCCTAGAGGAAACGCAAAATAATCTGGCGCAGTTACGGCTGGTTTTACTGTTAACAGTGCCAATCACCTTAGGGGTAATTGGTGTAGCTGGTTGGTATTTAGGGGGAATAGCAATGCAACCAATTCGTGACAGTTATAACCAGCTACAACGCTTCACATCTGATGCTTCCCATGAATTACGATCGCCTTTAGCAGCTATTACTAGCAATGCTCAGTACGGATTAATTTCTCAATCTAGTAGTCTAGAAATGCAGCGCCAGCGCTTTGAGAAGATTTTCGATGTCGCCAGATCAATGAATACTCTGGTGAATAATCTGTTGTTGTTAGCACGTCATGCAGGTCGATTACCTGCTGAATCTTTACAACCAGTTGACCTGAAGAGTGAGATTTTACAGATAGCAGATGAATATACCACACAAGAGGCGGCAAAACATCTCAATCTCACCTATACTTTACCAACTACCAGTGTGATGGTGCTAGGTGATGCCAAGTTGCTGCGTCAAGTAGTACTGAATTTGCTTACTAATGCTTGCAAATATACTCCAGCTGGAGGTCAAGTACATCTGCGGCTGTTAACCCAGTCAAATTGGGCTGTGATGGAAATTATCGATAATGGGATTGGTATTCCTAACGCAGATTTACCCCATATTTTTGAACGGTTTTATCGGGTGGATAAAAAGCGATCGCGCAAAACTGGTGGATATGGGTTAGGGTTATCTATTGTCCAACAAATCGTCTCTGCACACGGTGGTCAGATTAGTGTGAAAAGTATTGTCGATAAGGGGTCAACTTTTCAAATTATTTTGCCACTGAAATAGCCGCCGTGTTGGATGCTATGGCAGTTCTGAGTCATTGATGAATCAAAAATATCCCCGATTTTTCCCAGCATTCGTCACTTTCTATTCACTTTTGTTGTCAACAATAGAGGCAACAGGTTAGCCAGGGAATAGAAAATTGTGTATTTTTTTACTAAGTGTTAGCAACAATTTTAAGTAATTTCTAGTAGTAATTATCAGGATAAACAATCGTGGTTCCTCTGCGAGATAACAACCCCACAACAATTACCCCGTATGTGACTTATGGGTTAATTCTTGTCAATATTCTTATTTTTCTTTATCAACTGAGCCTGACACCGCAACAACTGCAAGGACTGTTTTACAATGCAGCATTAGTCCCGTGTCAACTTTCCAACGCTTGCCCCACTAGCTTGGAGAGTCCGGGTATCCCGGAGTGGATGACTTTGATTACATCCCAATTTCTACATGGTGGTTTTTTGCACTTGGCCGGGAATATGCTGTTTCTCTGGGTCTTTGGTAACAATGTTGAAGACCGTTTGGGTCATGTAAAGTATCTGATTTTTTATTTGACATGTGGTGTTTTAGCAGCTTTAGCCCAGTGGTTCTTTTCACAAAATTCTACAATTCCTGCCTTGGGTGCGAGTGGTGCGATCGCAGGAGTTTTAGGGGCATATATTCTTCGTTTCCCTAGAGCAAAAATTCTGACTTTAATTCCCTTGGGATTCTTCTTGACGACAATCCGAGTCCCCGCATATTTATTTCTAGGGTTTTGGTTTATTCAGCAAGCGTTCTATGGTATTGCCAGCTTACAGGCTCGCTCTAATATTGGTATGGAAGGTGGGGGAGTTGCTTACTGGGCACATGCTGGAGGCTTTGTCTTTGGAGCAATTCTTGCGCCTCTACTGGGCTTGTATAAGCGCCGCTAGCAATGAATAATTTGGGCATTCAATTGCATTGAAATGCTGTTTAAAATTCGTTTACATTTTTACCGTCACCTTCTGATCACATTTTGTTGCCAGAATGTTAAGCAAGCAGAGTCAAAAGGTAATTAGTAATGAATAAACGAGGATTATTCGGCTTAACCTTGGCAGTAATTTCTGCAATTGCAATTCCTGCTTTGCCTACCCTAGCACAAGCCCAAAATAGAACTAGAATCAGTGATTTACAACAACGTGCCAACAGCATAACTGTATCTGGTAAAGTGACGCAAATTGTGGGTAATGATTTCATTGTTGATGATGGTACTGGACAATTAATTGTTGATGCGGGGCCGCGTTGGTGGCGTGAAATTAATCTAAAATCTGGTGAACAAGTAGCGGTTACGGGTGAGTTGGGCAGAAATGGTGAATTAGATGCCTTTTCGATTACTCGTGGAGATGGTTCTGTAATTGATATTCGTCCACCTCAAGGGCCTCCACCTTGGGCTGGAGGTTCTAGACGTAAAAGCTTGACGGGGCGGAAACAGGGAAGAATGAGCCAGGAAGTCAGGTTTTAATACTTGCTTCGGACTTTCGACTTTGTTTAGCTGACCCACAAAACCCAATTCCCCATGCTTAAACACTCGGCGTTGCATAGTTGCGGGATGAATTCAGATTTTCCACCAAGGCTAAAGGTCAATTCTTTGCGCCTACTCTACGAGCAGCCGCTTCGCGACGCCATTTGCTACAACACGGCGGCACGTTTTGGGGGGAAGTTTCCCCCCAAAAGCTGCCTTGGAAACCCGCGCAACGCAATGGCTCCTCTGCGTGAGACAAAAATCATCCCATTATTCAGCAACGCCAAAAACTCTATCCCAAATGGCACTAACCCTCTTTTCCTCAAGTGACAAAAGCGGGATTAGTGCCTGACTAACAAAGGGATAGAGTCTCTATTGATAAAGTTTTGTAAAGAATTAGTATGATTGCAGTCCCTAACTCCGATAACTCATCAGGAAAGTCAGGGGAGGTTAGGTACTGTGATGAGCATCAAACCTAAATTGATGGGGTTGGGATAACTTTTATGTGTTGCGACTTTAGCGCCCCAGCTTTGATTGGTTTGCTTGAGGCTACTTTCAATGATCCAATTGCCAGAAGCAGGTTATTACAGCAACCAGAAAAGCTGCGAGAAATCATGAATGAAATTCCCGCCCGTCAATGGCTATTTGAGCACGCGTGTCATACTAATAATTCACATCAGGTAAAGAATTTTATCGTTGCCATGATGAAGTCTTCGCGGTTAATTTGGAATGGCGGCGGGATTGCACAGGATGTCTACAGTGAAGCCTTGTCACGAACTTGGGAATGGTTTAACAAAGATTTTTTTACTTATAATCCACAACAGGCCAGTTTTGTTACTTGGTTTAACCAAAAACTCAGATGGATGATTCAGGATGTTGTGCGAGAAAAAGTTAAGGAAGAGAGCAAACGGTTAAATCCTCCAGCAGATGAAGAAAACCATGAATGGATTTATGGCCCAGGGACAGAACCTGATCGATGGCAAGAAACAATCCAAGAGTGGCTGGATTTAGTGCGAAATCATCCCCATCGCTTCCGAGATTGTCGAATGCAGAGTTACCCTAATGTCAACTGTCAAGTCTTATTAACACAAATCTTAACTGTATTGGGCGATTCCGGGGATTTTTCTTGGGATGCGATCGCTCAAAAATATGGAGTCGAACCATCAGCCTTGAAGAGATTTTGTAAGACACGCTGTTTCCGGATTTTCAAGCAGTTATTGTCTGACTAAATATTCCACAAAATTTTTACCAGTTTTCTCACGAATCATGATTGAAGCCGCTACTACATCCATGCCAATTACGGCAAATGACCGCAAGCAAGCATATCAGTTTGCAGGGCAACAGCCAACCCCACAGCGTTCAGAACAAGTTTATCGCAATACTCTGGCTGTGTTGGTGACTCAACGTTATTTGCAACTATTGGGTATCGATACCGATTTAGAACTCAGCCATAGTTGGAATCCTCTGGAACAGATGTTAGAAAACATTGCAGATTTGTACATTCCTAGTTTGCAAGGCTTTTTAGAGTGTCGTTCCCTGCGTCAAGGCGATCGCCAATGTCAAATTCCCCAAGAAGTCTGGTCAGATCGCCTTGGTTATGTAATCATTCAACTCGATGAACCCTACCAACAGGGACAAATTTTAGGATTTGTGGAGTCTGTGTCAGTGCCAGAACTACCACACAGCTATTTCCAACCCCTGGATGCATTGCTGGATGTTTTGACTGTAGAGCGATCGCCTCAACCGATTGTACAACTCAAACAATGGCTGAGAAGCAGATTTGAATCTGATTGGCATCCGACTAAAGACTTATTTCGCAATATGAGAGGAGCGCCCATACTATTTTGTGGGACACAGCAGCCATTGCGACAAAGTGATGACCCTATGAAACAACGAGTTGAACAACTTTATCGTAAACAAACTCGTCCTGTTCCTGTGATGCTCAATTCTCAAGAAGCTTTGGTGAATCTCATCCAAACTGCTGAGGATGATGAAATTCGTTGGCAAGCGGCTGAGTTGTTGTGGGAACTAGAGCCACGACATCCGGCTTGTCCTGTGATTAGTGCTAAAGATTTAGGCATTTATCTTTTAGGATACACTGTAGTATTAATGGTGGGGATATTGCCGAAATTCAATGGCGAGATGTTAATTATTTTACGCGTATATCCCCAAGGACAACACTCTCGCTTACCGTCGGGATTGGAATTAATTGGCTTGGATGAAATTGGTAATCAGTTTTTTGCAGTGGAATCCCGACCACAAGACGACTACATTCAGTTTAAATTTACCGCAGATGCAGGCGATCGCTTCAGTGCCCGTGTGGTGCTGCAAGAGGCCTGTTTTACTGAAACTTTTGTTGTTTAACAGCTTGCATCGCCTTGCTGAATCATGTTTATCTAAAGAATAAATTCCTGACCTCCATACATCCTTCTCATATTATTTATGGCTCACTCTAGCCCCCAACCTCCTCAAAATGTCGCTGTCATGCTTGAGATCATTGGCGGTAGCTTTGATGAAGGGTTTCCAGTGACGCTAAGGATTTTAGAAGATGGTCGCACAATTAAAGAAGATGATGAAGATGATGGGTTAGCGCCTCTTCCTCCGGCATCAGAAATGCCCCAGTTGTACGAGGAATGGCAAAGCATATCATTAAATGGTAGTCGCAAATTGCAAGCGGTGCCAGCACAGATACTCAATGTAGCCGAATCGGAAAAATGGAAAGAAGCTACTCAAAAGCTAGAGGATTATTGTCGCACATGGTTTCAGTATCAAGCATTTAGGAGTTTACGCGATCGCATTCTCGCCGAGACACCAGTCATTAACGATAGATCCGTCTCTGTAATTATCAAATGTCCAAAAAAACATAAACTTCTGCACAGAATTCCCTGGCATGTGTGGGATTTATTTTTCAGGCTTCCCAATGCCGAACTAGCATTGTTCTCTAAATTTGCTCAACAAGTCCCCACCCTCAGATTACCAGTCAGAATATTAGCTATTTTTGGCAGTTCTCAGATTTCTGGTAGTTCTGAAGAGGAGTTAGATTTTGAGAAAGATAAACAAGCCTTAGAATTTTTACAACAGCGAGGAGGAGAAATTACTCTGATCTCAGAGCCTGGTGAAAAACAGTTATCTGATTTGTTATCTAATCATAATTGGGATATTCTCTTCTTCGCGGGACATAGTTCCAGTGAAGGACAAAGTGGATATATCCAAATTAGTAAAGATGTTTGTTTACCTTTAAATGCTTTACGTGAAAACTTAACAACAGCAGTCAGGAGAGGGTTAAAATTGGCAATCTTCAATTCCTGCGATGGCTTGGGAATTGGCAACTTTTTAGTAAGTTTGGGCTTGCTCAATTTGATTGTGATGCGAGAACCTGTGCCAGACATCATTGCCCGTGAATTCTTGATCAAATTTTTAGAACTATTTTCTCAAGGGACACCACTTTTTTTGGCAGTTCGTCAGGCTCGCTCTCGCCTTGAATATTTAGAATTCAGAGATTTTCCTGCTGCTTCCTGGCTACCTGTGGTATGCATCAATCCCAGTCAAGCAGAGTTAGTTTGGCCTGAACCCATACCCCCACTAGAGTCAGTTGATTCTACCCGCACTACCCCAACACCGCCCCCGCGAGCTAGTCTTTCCCGTCCACGTCTGATGATGGGATTTGCTGCCTTAGCTGGCATTGTCGCGGTAGCCACGCTCATGATGATTAATCGATGTCAGATTTTGCCCTCAATCTGTTTACCAGAGGCTCCAATCGATGATCTAAATATCATTGCTGAAAAAAATATCAGTGTTGGCGATCGCCCAATTACTGATAGCATAGTCAAACTGAGTGAGCCGTATTTATCATTCAAACAGCAAGGCATTGCAACCTTTTCTCAGGGTAAATATGAATCTGCGGTGGTGATTTTTGAGCAGATCCGCAAACTAGCACAGCAACATAAAGGGATTCCAGTCTTGAAGAAAGCGGCTTTCGCAGCGCTAAAAGACCCGGAAATCTTAATCTATAAGAATAATGCTTTAGTAAAACAGCGACGGAGCCAAAATCCCAATTTGCCAGTTTACACCATTGCTGTGGCTGCACCATTGAATCTCAATGCGGGATTAGATATTCTGTTTGGGGTTGCTCAAGCTCAAGATGTCGCCGTTAACGAAGGGATTAACTTACAAGTTATGATCGCTAACGACAACAACAACATCGATCAAACTAAAAGAGTGGCAAAAATCCTCTTTGAGAATACCAATGTTCTGGCTGTTGTCGGACACTACACCTCTCCTAACACCTGTGCAGCTTTAAAAGTTTATTCCAACCAACCAAACCCACTTGTGGTAATTTCTCCCACCAGCAGCCTGGTTAATCTCCAATCGAGTGCGAATTGCGGTGATCCGCATAAAGTATTTTTCCGTACTGTGTCCTCCAGTCGTGTGGAAGCTCAGAGTTTGGTGAAATATTTAGTTGAGGTTCTGAACAAGCCCCAACCAAAGGTAGTAGCTTTTTACAACGGCAAAGAGTCATTTAGCACGGATTTATTAGATCAGTTTGTTCTGGTTCTCCAAGCATTTCAAGGAAGTATAATTGCTAAGTTTGATTTATCCGATCCCAATTTTAATATCAGTCAACTACCGCCGGAAGTGAGAAATGCAGATGCTTTAGCAGTATTAGCAGATGGGGGTACTGGCAATACTAAAGCATTTGAAAAGTCTATTGAAATCATTAAATTAAACCAAGGTAAAAAACCAGTCTTAGGAGCAAATCCCCTCTACCTCCAAGAAGTTATTGATCAAGCTAAAAATGCTACGGTAAATAGTCTATTCTTAGCCGTTGATTGGCATCCCCAGCAATGTGATGCTAAAGATTTTGCCAAGCAGGTGAATGATTATTGGGGTGGTGATTTGAATCGCCGGACATCTCTAGCTTATGAGGCTGTTCAGGCGGTGTTACAAGCTATCAAGCTATCAAATTCACCCATGACTCGCCAAGATATCCACCAAAAACTCTATGATACAGGAATTATCGAAGGCGTAGCAGCATCTAGTGCGGCAAGTAAAGGGGTATTGATTAGTTTTGATTCCAGGGGCGATCGCCGCGAAATTACTACACGGAATATTGTAACTGTCAATCAGCAATTGAAGTTTGATCTCGTGAAAGATTATTCCTGTCCCAATCCAAAATAGACATCTGCAAAATCCCCTATACGGGTTATAGCAGTAGACAGGTAGATTAGGAAATCCATTGATCATCAAAACCATTAAGCAACAGACTTTCAAACCTATTACCTGCTTTAATTCACATAAAACACGCTTCTAATCATGCTTTTCTATACTAAATCCCTAATCACTTCACGGAAATTTTTTAAAATCATAGAAATATTATCCTGTCGCTAAACAGCAACGATTTCTAACACGGAGATGTTTCTTGTATTCACCGATAAACTACACCAGCTCGTGGAAGACTTTGAGAGCATCCCAGATGTGTAAATTTATTTTTTTGTAGCCCGCTTCCTAGACATTAGGGAGCAAGATGCACCCACTACAAATTTTATTTTTGCAAAATTGGGATGCTCCCTACGGTTATTCCTCACTACACCTGTCGCTAAATTTTTCACACTTGCAGTAGAACCAGTGTGAATAAGATTGCTACTCTAATTCTCGAATAAATATGCCAGCAATTTCTTTGTAAAGTTATGTAAAATATATAGCGATTTTTGTTCTAATTTCCGATAAACATTTGACGGCATGGAAATTATCACCTGAATTATCTAGTGATATGCCACACAAGCTTTGTGGTTTGTAATAAGCAATTTATTGCTGATTACTTACCCATCAAATTCATGTTTTTATTTATAGCTCAACTGTGCTGGATTATTTAGTTATCACTTCAGTCTACTTAAGTAGGAGTCGATTTTATGTATCGTCAATTTTCTCATGGTTGTTTCACGCAATTAGCAAATTTTTCCCAAATGTCAAAAAACAGCTTGTTCGGAGGAATAATAATATTATTACCGATCGCAGAAGTGATGGTTGTATACCCTGGTTATGGACAAACTGTTAATCAACCCATTACTCAAGTTGCACAAGTCCCCAGTATTAAAAAACTACCTGCAAATGGTGCAGTTAAACAGTTCTGGAAATCCACTTCTAAACCAATTCTGGCACCACTCAAAATTTATATCAAAGGCAATCGACACTATTTTATTAAGGTAGTTAATCCCAAATTAAATCAGTCTGTACTCACGGTATTTATTCGGGCGGGTAAGGATGTTTCTGTAAAGGTTCCCATCGGGACATACGAGATTAAGTATGCTACTGGAACACAATGGTATGGAGAAAATAATCTATTTGGAGCTAATACACTCTACGGACAAGCAGAGAAGCAATTAGTTTTTCAAGTAGCTGGTAACAAAGTCAGAGGATATCGTCTCTATCTGTATCCACAAGTTGGTGGAAACCTCAAAACTAAACCTATTAATCGTAATCAATTTTCAACTAAAGCATCCACAAGTAGGAAAACAGTAAATAGGATACAGGCCCATGACGGCGATGTTGTGAAACAAACTTTCCCTCGGTTACACCCATCCGTAATCTCAAAGGAAACCAAAATTTGGTGTTTGTGAATTTTTGTGAACTTTTTGATGTTTTTTTAGTCTAGCCGCCGATATACCTTTGGATGAGTATGTTATTAGTAAGCACTAAAGTGTTCACTACTAACATATAAAAGCTTAAAAAACTTGGAAATTGAATGAGTTACTATGAACCAATGTTTACCCAAGAAGACAACACTGCAAATTCTTCTAGTTGATGCTTACGATATCTGTATTACAGGTACACAGAAGTTGCTCAAAGAACAGTATCCAGATGCAAAAATTATTAGTACTCAAACAGCTACTGAGGCTTTTTCTCAAATCGAAATTGTACAGCCCGCTCTGATAATTATGGATATTTTGTTGCCAGAAAAGCCTGGGTTAGAACCACAGACACCTACAGGATTGGAACTCTTGCAAAAGGTTATGCAAAACTATCCTGCCTTGAATATATTAGTTTACACCGCTTCTATTAAAAGGCTAGGACAACTAAAACCTGTAATTGCTAATCACAAAGGTGGATTTACCATTGCTAATAAAAATATTGCCAATCAAGAAATGCTTTCTAGAGTAGATGGTGCTCTAAACGGATTTATTCATATCAAAGAAATTCCCGATATTAATTCGGAATTCAAAATAAAACCAGAGGTGTTAAAACTACTCAGTCTAGCCTTTCATGAAGGATTACAAGATAAAGCGATCGCCAAACATATTTGTGTATCAGAACGCATGGTACGCCACTACTGGGATAAGCTACAAGCGGCTTTAGATATTGATTGTGAAGAATTAAAAAATCAAGGTAAAAATATCAGAATCATGACCAAAATCCGAGCTAGAGAAGCAGGATTAATTGATTAATTTTGTCAAGCTGTTCTGTGTTCCAAGGTTCGTAGTCAGGATTTTAGTCCTTTTCTTTACCAATGAATAAAATTTTTGACAGCATATGTCCAAACCAACAAAATTAAATTGGCGATGCCTACGGCGGGCTTGGCCAACATGCATCAGCAATATATACCAAAAAATAGTTCATGGTATGTGCTTTTTTCCCGTTATTTATTTCTTTTACTGGACACTTTGGATAGGCAAACCAAATCAAATTATCTGCCAAAATATTGACTTAATTCGTGTCGATTGCACACTCAGATACCAAGGCATACTGCGTTCTTCAGAGCAGAAAGTAAAAAATGTTCAAGATGTAGACATTGATATTCGTATGTCTCATTCAGAAGGTACAACTACGACCTCCTATGTTGCTGTACTTCGTTCTGACGGTAGTGTTACAGATATTAAAACTTACTTTAATCGTAACGATCCGGAATTACAAATTCTCAATAATCGCCTCACTAAGTTTTTAAAAAATACCGAATCTAAAGTAATTATCCCAATTGATTACAATCCTTGGAGTCCGATTTTCATCTCTATTTATATTGTCATTTTTTTATGTTTATTCCTTTTGCTGAGTATTGTAATGCTTACATTTGTCGCGTTTATTTTTGGTGCGATTTCTCAACTTTTCACATAACATATTAAACCATTGGAGAATATCATAATGGCTAAACCAAAACGTCTTGATTGGCAAATATCGTCAACTCAATTATTAATAATTGGGCTATTAATCGGTTATCTTGGCTTTGTGTGGTGGTTAGGCATCCGTTTAGTTGTCCTATTAAGCGGCGGCGTGATTGTTGTTTTGGCGATCGCCTCTTGGTTAATACAACTCAAACACCCAAAAACCAACCCTACAGCAAGTTCTGCAAATTTACTGCAAACAGATGTTTTCTTCAGTCATATTAGCCACTTAGATCACCAAATTCCTGATGTTTCTCGGCCTCTATGGCGATCAGTGCAGCAACAAGCACAGGTGATTCAACAGATTGCTATACAGATTGCTCAACAGGAATCAACCTTCACCCCAGACTTATTAGAAACATTGCACACAGTTCTAGATTTGGTTGACCAACTAGTGCAAGCATTGCAGATTACGCCAAAATTACGAACACCACGCTATCGAGAGTTGGCGGAACAACAATTACAAAGCAGTCGGAATCGACTGCAAAAAACCCAAGACCAACTCCAGGAATTACATGACCAAATAGCTGTGGAAACTCTAGAAAGGCGTTATTTGAGTACTCCATCGGTGATTGCTACAAAGCTGCAAACACTGATTGCAGATAACGAAAAAGGAATTATAGGAGCTGAATAAACTATGAAAAAACTGACTTTCAAACTTGGGCTAGTCATCGGACTATGCATCAGTTTTTTGTGGGCTTGTGCAACCATATCATCAATTAATTCATTTGCAGATGCTGATAAATATCTGCGCGCTAGTCTCTTACCTAATATTCCAGTGGAGTCTCAGCTGATATCTGACACTGCTGCATATAACGTTGTGATTCCACCACTGTCTGATTCTGTACCCGATCCAAAGACATTTCCGTTATATGGTGCCAAGCCTAACAACGATTCAAATATCGTCTATGTCGAAATCTACAGTTCCGCAGAAAAAGCCAATGGCGAACGACAGGATGAGCGTTGGTTAGTTGATGTGGCGGAAAAATTTAATCAGCAACGTCAAAGACTCCCGTCGGGACAAGTCATCCAAGTGGGGATTCGCAACATTCCTTCTGGATTAGGCGCACAGATTTTAGCTGCGAAGAAAGGGAAACCCGCAGGCTATACACCAGCCACAGCGATGTGGGTAGAACTATTGAAAGCCGAAGGATTACCTCTACAAGCGATCGCCCCTGCATTAGTTTCTAATCAAGCCATCTTTGCTATTCAACCCCAGGTTTATCAAGAACTAGCGCAAGGTGGAGAAGTCACCTTTGACCGTCTGATGGATACCATTCTGGCAGGTAAAATCGAGGTTGGTTATTCCAATCCTTATATTGCCTCATCGGCGTTGAATTTTCTGCATACATTGCTTTGGCGTTCAGCAGGTCATACTCAAGATGGTAAACCATTAACCATTGCTGAACTAGAGTCGCCGCAAATCAATTCAGCTTTCAGTACCTTCCAGAAACAAATCGCCGTCACCACACCCACCTATCTAGATTTAAAGCAAATTTGGATTCGTGATCCCCAAAAGTTTCAAGCGATCATCATGGCCTATCAAAGCTATGTCAATCTCAAAAAACAGCCAGAATTTTCTCAACTAGCTTATATTCCCTTCGGTGTGCCCGAAAACTCGCCCTTGGTAGGATTTGAGTGGAATACGGCATCTGAGCGAGCAGCCCTACATCAATTTGCCGCCTTTGTCACCTCCGCACCCATGCAACAATTAGCCCAGCAACAGGGATATGAACAGACAAAGTATCTCCAAGGGGGTAAATTTCCGCCAATGCCATCTGGTGACGTACTCAAAGCCGCTCAGAATTTCTGGAAACAGCGTAAGGATGGTGGACAGACAGTTTACATGGAACTAGTTGTAGATACAAGCGGTTCAATGGATCAAAACAATCGCCTACAAGCAGTTCGGCAAGCCCTACGATTAGCTAGCCAACAAATTAACCAGGGTAATCATATTGGGTTAGTCACCTTTAGCGATCGCCCCATTCGTCGGATCACTTTGGCTCCCTTCGACAAGTTAGAACAAAAGCGCCTATTTGCTGCTATTGACCAATTGCGAGCTGATGGTGAGACTGCGCTTTATGACGGACTCGTCGTTGGTTTAGCAGAGCTGATGACCAAACAAAAAACCGATGCCAACGGTCGATTTTACCTCCTGCTACTCACCGATGGCAAACGCACCAACGGCATCGAGTTTGCACAAATTAAAGATGTGATTAGACACAGTGGAGTCAGAGTATATCCCATTGCCTACGGTGAAGTTAACCAGCAAGAGTTAGAAGCGATCGCTGCTATTCGAGAAAGCAGTGTTTACCAAGGTACACCAGAAAAAGTACAAAGCCTACTTAAAGACTTATTCCAGACCAATCTTTGAATATGGGGCATGGGGCATAGTAGTCTGTCAAGATAAAAATGATGGACTGTAGTGCGGGCATCTTGCCCGCGTGAGCGAGACAAAAATCCCTCAAAACAAAATTGACAGACTAATAGGGCAGTAAGCAACAACAAACAACCAATGACAAAAATGAAACAACTATTCAAAACTTTAGGACTCAGTTGGTTAGCATTTTTGATCACCGGAGTGCTGATCAGTTGGTTCTTTGCTATTCCAACAATCACAGTACTCATTGATCGCAGCTATTGTCCACCAACCGAGTGGCAGCAGGTGGTTCAGAACTATGCTCAAATTTATCAACAGCACCAGCAACGCCGCTTGCACTTGCAATCTGTCATCTTATTCAGCAGTTTAGGAGAAGAGCAGTTGTCAATACCACCCCTACCTGAAGTATTACAAAAGTCATCAACTTACGGACGCTCGCAGCAACAACGCCAGTTGCAACTCCAAAAAGCATACCCTCAAGCTCAACTTTTGCAATGTGTGCAATAGGGCATGGAGTCACCGAAATCATAAATGGAGAGAGATTAAAAAAACCTCAATGCTCAATGCCCCATGACGCCACTTGCTACAACGCGGCGGCACGTTTTGGGGGGAAGTTTCCCCCCAAAAGCTGCCTTGGAAACCCGACGACAGTCGCCTCTCCCAAGGGGAGACGCTGCGCGAACAAGTCGGGAAACCCGCCCACGGCGCTGTCTCCCCAAAGCAGTGGCTCCCCCATCCCCTATTCCCTACTAATTGCTAGGCTAGAAACAGCCGATTCAAAATAGAGGGAATCTCGAACATGCCGCATACAATTGTTACTGATGTTTGTGAAGGTGTTGCTGACTGCGTAGAAGCTTGTCCGGTTGCTTGCATTCATGATGGGCCTGGCAAAAATGTCAAGGGAACCGATTGGTACTGGATTGACTTTGCTACTTGTATCGACTGTGGTATATGTATCCAAGTTTGCCCAGTTGAAGGGGCGATCGTTGCAGAAGAACGACCAGACTTGCAAAAAATAGTAGACTAGTGGTCTGTCAAATTAATTTTGATGTTTTGTAGTCAGCACTAAAGTGCTGGAAAGATCAGGACTCTAGTCCTGACTACAAACTTCACCATCAAAGCAAATTTGCTTATCGATCACAAGCAGTATCTCGGTTAGCATAATCCCAGAGGAATAATTTTTTTCCCTTGAGTAACGATTAAATCTTTAATGGCACATTCTTGGTAGAGTTAGAATTGCTCATTACAGGTAACGCTAGGTGTGCATCACTCAAAATTGAATAAGGGCGAACGATGGGACTTGAACCCACGAATGGTGGTACCACAAACCACTGCCTTAACCACTTGGCTACGCTCGCCATAAACTGATTTTGATTATAACAATTTTTTGGGGAATTGATCAAGAACTTTTACTCAAGGAACGGAATTACTCAGTTTAGAGTCTAATAACTACAACAAATTACAATTAGTAACTATGAAAGTCTCAGCCATTATTACATATTTGGGAGTGTTAGGACTAGTCATTTTAGGGGTGACGATGGCAAGGACAAATCCTAGTCAGCCGGAATATGAAGACTATGCAGTGCAACGGCTGACCCAATACTTAAAAACCGATGTCTGTAAAAAAACACAGGGGTTTATCGAAAATTTGGTCAATTTTAGGTGCGAAAAAGTTGTAGAGTCTGTTAGTCCACAAATGCGGGAGATCATTGCCAAAACTACACAGCAGCAGAATTACATGATTTTTAGTGTTTACCGTACAGATTTAACACTGGATTCTTTGATACCAGCCTACAAATTTGAGACTGTGGGAGCTTTTAATAACTTTTATACTTACAGCGCAGAACAACAGTAAGATGATGGCGTAGGTAGAGAATCCGGTAATAAATGGGGAATACTGATGAGTAAACCCAGGAAAAGCTCTACATCGTGATGAAACTCTGCCCTAACATTAGCTGTCTGTATCTGCACAGAACCGACTCAGCAATATTTTGTACCAGATGCGGTGGGCAACTATTGTTGAAAGGCCGCTATCATCTACTGTGTCAGATTGGTCGTGGTGGCTTTGGTATCACTTTTTTGGCTGTAGATGAACACCTCCCCTCCAAACCTAAGTGTGTAGTCAAACAACTGTGTTTTCCAGAAGAGAATCGGGAAAGCTATGACAAAGCAGTGGCATTATTTCGCCAGGAAGCAGTTCGCCTCAATGAGTTGCAGCACCTCCAAATCCCCCAACTGCTGGAATATTTTGAGTTAGAAAATCGGCTGTATTTGGTGGAGGAATGGATTGCAGGAAAGACACTAGCACAGGAGTTGCAGCTGCGAGGCGTTTTTAGTGAACAGCAAATTTGGGACATCCTCAAAGATTTGACGCCGTTACTGCAATTTATCCATTCGCGCAAGGTGATTCACCGAGACATCAAGCCAGCGAATATCATGCGGAGGTCTAAACCTGGACAAAATCAGGGGGATCTAGTTTTGATTGACTTTGGAGTTGCTAAACGCATTACAGCCACAGCCCTGCTACACACAGGTACGACAATCGGTAGCCCAGAGTATATGCCACCGGAACAAACACGCGGTAAAGCTTTACCAGCTAGTGACCTCTATAGTTTGGGAGTGAGTTGTATTCACTTATTAACCGGACTTTCTCCCTTTGATTTGTTTGATATTAGCAGCGATCGCTGGATATGGCGCGATTATTTGCCATCGGGGGTAAAAATCGATACTCGCTTGGGTCAAATTCTCGACCGACTGATCCAAAACCCCCTCCCACAACGCTATAAATCGGCAACGGAAGTTATCCAAGACCTGACTTATCAACCTGTCCAGCGACTGTCAATTAATACTTTGAATTCAGAGGTAGGAGTTGATTACCATCGGTTACGCGATTTACTCGCTGCTAAAAAATGGCAACAAGCAAACCAAGAAACTTGGGCTGTGATGTGTCTGGCTGTATGCAAACCAATTGGTAGTTTTCTGTTTGGGGGTGATATTCAAAAGTTACCTGATGAAGACTTACAAATCATCGACCAATTGTGGAATAAGTACAGTCAAGGGCGTTTTGGGTTTAGTGTGCAACAGCAAATTTATGACAGCGTTGACGGTGACTATGGGCAATTTTGCCAGGTTGTGGGCTGGAATATCCACAACTCAAGTTCCCTCACTCAGAAATTCTTGTTTAATTTGTCAGCCCCAAAAGGACACCTCCCTACCCACAACTGGGCTGGCGGTACTCAGCCCTGGCGACATATCCAAGCTTTAGTCTCAAAATTAATCAGTTCGTAGCGAAGACTTTAAGTAGAGCGGAGCAAATAAAGCTAACTGGTAATGGTCGGTGTTTGGTATTTGGTGTTTGTAAGGGTTGAGCTAGTGTTTATGCATTTTAAGATAGTTAGGTTTATTATCGCCGACTTACTTAGGTAACAAAATTAAGAAGTTCTAGACATTAATTTCGCTGAAACCGCTATTTTTGTCTGCGATTTCAAAAGTTTGTGGTTGATTGACTTTTTTGGTTGATTACTTTGTCCTCGTGTCACATACTCGATTGCGAGATAGATGATATTTTATTGTTGCACAAACTCCTTTATCCCAATTGCGATCTAAGCTATGACACTCAATTTATATTTACTGCGACATGGAGAAACTACTTTTAGTCAAAGTGGTAATTTCTGCGGTGAAACTGATGCGGAGTTAACCGACGAAGGGATGCAGATGGCAGAGAGTTTTGCCAATGTTTATCAAAAATTACAGTGGGAAGCGGTTTACGTTAGCCCAATGAAGCGCACAATTGCCACTGCCAAGCCATTTTGTGATGCTATCGGTATGGATATGCAGTTGCGTGACGGACTTCGAGAAGGCAGTTACGGCGAATGGGAAGCTAAGAGTAAATCGTTTGCTCAAGAGAATTACGCAGAGAACTATGTAAAATGGTTGACCGAACCCGCTTGGAATGCACCACTAGGTGGAGAAACTGCGGTAGATATTGCTAACCGTTCTATGCCTGTCATTGCTGAAATTCAAGAAAAACATCGCCAAGGTAATGTTTTAGTAGTTTCCCATAAAGCCACGATTCGGATTATGCTTTGCAGTTTACTGGGAATTGATTTGGGACGCTATCGCTATCGGGTGAATATTTTGGTCGCGTCGGTAAGTATGGTTAAATTTGACGTTAATGGCCCCTTGTTAGAAATATTAGGCGATCGCCATCATCTACCCGATCATATTCGCTCTCGTCCGGGAACATAAATAAGTAGTCGTCATGAACTGTGTACACCAGATAACGGCGTCTATGCGTGAGTTAAATTCGTATATAGGAATCCGATTTGATATCTGAAAAAATCTCAGTATGTGTAGGGTGTGTTAGGCGCAAGCCGTAACGCACCTAAGGCGTTGGTAGTGGACTGACAAGCCTAAAATGAGGCAAAAAATTTTCTTGTGGTGCGGGCATCTTGCCCGCTAATTAGAACGGGCAAGATGCCCGTACTACAAAAGATTGCTAATACACAAAATTAGCTTAGACACGCCAGTAGTGGACTGTCTAGGCTAAAATGGTGCAAAAATAAAATTTGTAGTGGGAGCATCTTGCTCCCTAATGTCCAGGAAGCGGGCTAGAAGACCGCACTACAAAAAAATAAATTTACACATTTGGGATGCTCCCAAATTGTTTGCAACATTTTAGTCTAGACACACCCTACGTATCTGTTCAAAAATCAAATATGAGTCCTATAGAATAGTTCCCACAAGTTTAACCCTTGTCTATGCCATCTGCTTATCTGTTAGTATCCCACGGTAGTCGTGACCCGCGCCCAGAAATTGCTATGCAGCAATTAGCGGCACTTTTAAGTGATAAATTACCCAGCCACAACCAAAAAAAGTTTGTAGGTACAGCTTGTTTAGAAGTTTCACCACAACCGTTGCACGAGCAGATTAAACAATTTGCTCACGATGCTACTGGGTGCGATCGCCTGAAAATTGTACCGCTATTTCTGTCACCGGGAGTGCATGTAATGCAAGACATTCCTGAGGAAGTGGCTTTGGCACAACAGGCTTTGGGTGAAGATATAATCATTGATCTGCAACCATATTTAGGTAGTCACCCACAATTAACAAACTTATTTGCCCAGCAAATAGCTACTCGCAATACAGCAGCCTGGATCTTATTAGCTCATGGTAGCCGTCGCCCTGGTTCACAACAACCTGTAGAAACATTGGCAACAAAATTGGCAGGTGCGATCGCTTATTGGTCAGTGCCTCCTAGTTTAGAATCACAAGTAAAGGAATTGGTTTTGTTAGGTAAACGGGAAATTGCAATTTTGCCATACTTTTTATTCCCTGGTGGCATCACGGATGCGATCGCTAAATCTGTAGAGGCGCTAAAATTACAGTTTCCTGGTGTGACTTTTTATCTGGCTGAACCTTTAGGCACAAGCACAGAGTTAGCCAAGCTCGTTTGGGATTTAATCGATACATGAACCGCACAGACAAGCAGGAGAACAGATTTTTGGGAAAGGTTTATTTAGTAGGTGCGGGGCCTGGAGATCCAGGATTAATGACCCTCAAAGGTAAGAGTTTACTGGGATGTGCTGATGTAGTCATTTACGATGCCTTGGTGAGTCCAGCAATTTTGGAAATGATTAATCCCCAAGCAGAGAAAATCAACGCCGGCAAGCGCATGGGGCGACATTCCTTGCTGCAAGAAGAAACCACCCAACTGCTGATTGAAAAAGCCCAGGATCATGCAATTGTCGTTCGGCTCAAAGGTGGCGACCCCTTTATTTTTGGTCGTGGTGGGGAAGAGATGGCAGAATTGGTCAACGCGGGTGTAGCTGTGGAGGTAGTGCCTGGTATCACATCTGGGATTGCTGCTCCAGCCTACGCAGGCATACCCTTAACCCACCGACTGTATAGTTCATCTGTTACTTTTGTCACAGGTCATGAGTCTGCTGGTAAGTATAAACCGAAAGTAAACTGGAATGCGATCGCCCACGGTTCGGAAACCATTGTAATTTACATGGGCATTCACAATCTGCCTTACATTGTAGAGGAGTTAACCAACGCTGGGTTGAGTGTAGAAACACCAATTGCTTTAGTACGCTGGGGTACACGACCAGAACAGGAAGAATTGATTGGTCAGATGGGGACAATTGTAGAACAAGTAGAACAAACTAAATTTAGCGCCCCAGCGATCGCGATCATTGGTTCTGTAGTCAAAATGCACAGTATTTTGTCTATAGGCAATAGGGGAGATCAGGAAGATGAGGGAGAAACAAATAACAAATAACAAACACCCAATCACACCACCACCGACCGAATAGCACTCAACAAATCTTCACCACTGTAAGGCTTAGTTACATAAACATCAGCACATTGTTTCCTTGCCCAAAGGCGTTGAACGGCTTGATTTCCGTCACTGCAAACCACAATTGGCACTTGTTGGTGAGAGGGATTTCTTTTGAGGAAGCGACACAATTCAAAGCCACTCATTCCCGGCATTACTACATCAGTAACAATTGCATCTGGCTTTTCTTCCAAAGCCATTTCCAAAGCCTCTTTGGCATTAGAGGCTGTAATTATTTTGTAACCCTGATTTCGGAGATAACGACTCATTAGCTCCCATTGTCTCACAGAATCTTCAACAATCAAAATTTTCCCAACTGAAGTAATACTCAATCTGAAAGCTCCCAAATCAACAAGTAGCCTTGACTAGCGTTACTATGCTATGCGGGAAATCAAACAATGTGCTGGAATATTACTTTTAGTAAATCCCCTTGACTAAATGGCTTGCTGATATAGCCTGATGCTCTGACTATCTTGGCTTTTGCTCTATCAATCAATCCTGTTTTTCCCGTCACCATAATCACAGGTGTATTTTTGAAATGAGAATGTTTACGCAACAAAGAACAGAGTTCATACCCGTCTAAATTTGGCATGGCGACATCTAATAAAATTAGGTCTGGTTTAGTACGGAGAATCGCCATTAAAGCTTTTAGAGAATCAGTGACACCAATTACAGAAAATATTTGCTCATCTAAAAAACCTTTGATCAGATTTAAGACTGCCGGGCTGTCATCAATACAAAAAATAGTGTAGGTTTTTTTGTTATTAGATTGTGAAGATGGCGTTACTCTATTACCGTTAGCACTTGGTAATAGTGGCGGATTTTGGCGTAAAAATTGTGTTCCATTGCCTTGTGAAGCTGGTAACTGAATCTTGCCTCTAAGTGGCGATGTTTCAGGATTTGGTCGGTCTGTATGCACACTGTCAGGATTTTGGCATTGTTCCACTAGCAAGCGGAGATTAAGACGACAGAACTTAGGTAAATCATCCAAAAAACTTTCGGGAATAAATTCATAACTCCCTTCTTCTATCTTGAGAAACGACTCTAGAACTTCTAGTGACAATTGTTCTATTAAAATTGCTGCTTGGGAAGGAGTAATATACTTTTGATTAACTAACCAACAAATAGCTAGATAATCAGGATTCGGTATTGCTTCATTATCAATACCAGTTTCAAATATCGCCCGCAACTGCTCATGAATTCCTCTAGGAAGAGTAGAGATTTGCTGACTCAAATGCTGCAAGTGCCTGTAAATTGCCTCAAACATTTGCTCTGAGTAACAAGCATAAATCAATTTACCCTCTTCGATATATATTGACCAAGAACCTGATGTGCTAAATACTTCCAAACAACCTGTAACAGATTTATTCGTTATTCTTTTTAATAAAGATAAAGGCTGCAACTTCTGAAAAAATCTATATCTACTAATAGGAAGTGTCTTCATTGGGACGGCTCTAAGATAAAATCAATATTTGAAATTGAAATTGCTGAAAAACCATTCCGAACATCACAGGGATCACGTCGGAAGTACTTTAAACCAACATAGCGCTTGATGTTAGAGTGAGTACAGTGATTCCCCACTCCCAACTCCCCACTCCCTGCCAAACTGTAGTGTAAATTACTACAACTCGCGCTTAGTAGACAAGCCATGCTATTGCCAAATAGCAAAATGGTTCCACTTGTTGCTAATAAACAGTATTCCAAAAATCAAATTTACTTTCTGTATCTTTCGCTAATCTAACTCATATCACAGTAGCGCAAGTGGTGTACCTAGACCATAGCTTCTAGCCCCCTAGAGGATGAAAGTATGGCGGCTACAAGGGCTTCTTGGCTAGGGATTAGAGTTAGTTACTGAAGTGTTAGAGAAGAGGTTTTGTCCGAGAATTGACATTTAAATTGCAAATTTCCTGGTTTTAGCAAGCTGAAGGTAGAGTTAAGGGTATCCATTGCAACCAAGTATTTCTCCGAGTTCAATACATTACCCAAGTTTAAGATTGTAGAGCTTTTGTTTACAAACCTTGAGCAAAATTATGACTTGAACAGTGAAGAATGGCAAACTCAGAGCAAGGGTGTATCAGCTTGATAATTGATGTAGCAAATAGCTACTTGCGGCTAAGGGGTAGATGGTAAGTTACTAACTTACTAAAACTTAGATTACTATAAGTTTTCAAATTAAGTTCATAAAAGTCTGTAAATTTATGCTCAATAAATAAAGTAATCATGAAAGTTATTTAACCAGGGAAATTATGATATTTATCATCCGGAAATACTAAAAAGGTACAGGCATTTTACTCTTGTCATATCTCCGACTCTTGGAAAAATTGGGGATATTTTTGTTCACAAATGCTTGGGAGTTGCTAAATATACAGCCTTGAATATTCAGCCTGACTATATTTTGGCATTGGTGCGACGGGCCATGGCTTACAAAGAACTGAAGCAAACACAGGAAGCACAAGCAGATTTTGAACAAGCGATCGCCCTGACTCCCCAAGATGCAAAAGATTGGAATGGTAGGGGAATGGCGTTAGATGAATTGCAAAGATATGAGGAAGCGATCGCATCTTACGACCAAGCAATTCAAATCAACTCAGATGATGACGATGCTTGGCGACATCGAGGATATTCACTGCAAAAGCTAAAACAATTTGAAGAAGCAATAGTTGCCTATCGACAAGCAATCAAAATTAACCCTGATGATGGTTATGCTTGTAATGAGTGTGGTAATAGTTTGTGGAGTTCAGACCGCTATCAAAAAGCCTTAGTAAGCTATGATAAAGCCTTATCGCAATCTTAACAACACAGTAGCGATCGCAGGCGTAGGACTAGCCACCAGTCAAATCGCATCTTCAATCATTATTGCCCAAGAAACCCCACCCTCAGATGTTCCTTTTTTCCAAACCACAGCGTTTTGGTGGAGTATTGCCACGGGCATAGTTGCTAGCCTAATTCTCTGGTGTATCCTGCGTTTATATCGTCTGATTACTCGCCATCAAAGATAATCTTGAACAGCTATTCGTTAAAATTGACAATACCACTTGTGAAATTGTTGTTGGTGAAGAGTCAAGAGTCCAGGGTTATTGGTGAATAGCTATTGTCTATTGCCTATTGCCTATTGCCTATTCCCTATGCCCCATGAATGAATTTAATTTACTAGTTGAAGAAACCGGCGAACGCCTAGACCGCTACCTGGCTGAAGAGTTACCAGATTTATCTCGTTCGCGTATCCAACAATTAATCGAACAGGGTGAGGTGCAACTTAACGATCAAGTCTGCACATCTAAAAAGATTAATGTGAAATTAGGCGATCGCATAACTCTCACAATACCAGAATCCCAACCCCTGGAACTACAAGCCCAAGATATTCCCCTGGATATTCTCTACGAAGATGACCAGTTACTCATACTCAACAAACCTGCTGGCTTAGTTGTCCATCCTGCACCAGGTCATCCAGATGGGACGTTGGTTAATGCTTTACTGGCACATTGTCCCAACTTACCAGGAATCGGGGGTGTCCAACGTCCAGGAATTGTCCATCGCTTAGACAAGGATACAACTGGGGCGATCGCTATTGCTAAAACTGATATTGCCTATCAACAACTACAAGCCCAACTCCAAGCAAAAACTGCACGGCGAGAATATTTAGGTGTGGTCTATGGTGCTCCCAAAACTGCAAGCGGGAGTGTAGATTTACCTATTGGTCGCCATCCCCAAGACCGTAAGAAAATGGCAATTGTTTCTATAGAAAAAGGCGGGCGCACTGCTATTACACATTGGCAAATCCGAGAACGTCTTGGTAATTACACATTAATTCACTTCCAACTAGAAACTGGACGTACCCATCAAATTCGTGTCCACAGCGCCCAAATCGGACATCCTATTGTCGGCGATCCGGTTTATGGTTCTGGTCGTTCAGTCGGGGTTAATTTACCTGGTCAAGCACTACACGCTTGGCGACTCAAATTGCAACATCCTCTATCAGGTGATGAAATTGAAGTAACAGCCCCTCCTCCTCAAACATTTATAACTCTGCTGGAAGTTCTGCGACGACGATCAGCCATTTCTTCTTAAGTCGAAAATGTCACGAAAAAGGTTACCAATCAAATCCTCATTCATCTCTGGAACCTAGAAACAGCTATATTTATATAAGTTGAAATTATCGAACAGAATTCAGGAGTCAGGAGCCAATGACGGATGTATTCTTCTTCAATCTTGTTAAGAATTGGCAACAATATTTGATCTTATAGGTGATAAACTTAACACTTCCACCATAGTATTTTGTCTGATTATTTTATTTTCCACAAGGCATATATCATTGACCAAATTCTGATTACCAAATACAATTCATTTTGATAGTCAAGCTTTTCTAACGGCTAATATAAATAATTTGCTTGCAGAGTAATAACTAGATAAGACATAGAGAGTTGGGATAAAGCTAATGAATGCTAAAATGATTGCTCCATTGGTGATTGTAGCAGTTTCTATCAGCTTAGAAAGCCCGGTATCAGCACAATTACCAGCTACATCAAACTCGAGTTTAAACGATTATTCACTAACTGGTGATTCTTTAGTAGGTATTGATCATAGAACTGCCGAAGATGACTTTGGTAAATTTTTTGAGCAAAGTCCTGCTAGTGTCTCCAATAACAATGAAGGCAAAGATGCGATCGCCCAAGAATCACCCTATCAAGAATCACTATCATCGCCTAACACTTCTGTTTTCTTTGTACCCGCGCAATCTTTCAACGGCAATGATGGCGCGCAAGTACAGTTAGATTTGGGAAATAGATAATTATAGAAATAAAAGAAAACAGGAAACACTTCAGCAATCCCTATTTATCAAAAGCGGCGGGAAACTCCACCCACAAGGGAATGGAGTTTTTTATTAGGGAAACTTTCGATCGCGCACTTCTACAGCGTAATCCTGCACGGCTTTAGTTATGGTTTCTCGCAGATTTGTATACACTTTGGCGAATGGCGGCTGCTTTGAGGAAAGTCCCAAAACATCGGAAGTCACTAAAACTTGACCATCACAATGCACTCCCGCACCAATACCAATGGTGGGAATTTTGAGTTTGTGTGTAATCTGCATTGCCAAAGAAGCGGGTATATGCTCTAATAGCATGGCAAAAGCACCTGCTTGTTCGAGAGCGATCGCTTCTTGTAAAATCCTCTCGCTCGCTTCTTCAGTCTTACCCTGTTGTCTTAAACCCAGTTGATGTACTGCTTGCGGTGTCAAACCCACATGCCCCATAACGGGAATTCCAGCTTTCACCAACCGGGCGACAGTTTCCACCATTTCCGGATAACCACCCTCTAACTTAACGCCTTGCGCTCCCGTCTCTTTTAAAATCCTGCCAGCTGAGTGTATCGCTTGTGAAATGCTTTCTTGGTAAGTTAAAAACGGTAAATCAACTAGCAAAAAGGCACGTTTTATTCCTCGACGCACAGCTTTAGTGTGGTAGATCATCTCATCGAGAGTGATGGGTAGTGTGGTTTCATACCCCAGTACTACGGCCATTGAGTCCCCCACCAAGATTAAGTCTACTCCAGCTGCGTCGAGGAGTTGAGCGATCGCATAATCCCAGGCAGTCAACGCCACAATTGGGCGTCCCTGTTGTTTCCATTGAATTAATTGCTGGGTAGTAACTGGCATTTTTGGGTGTTGGTTATTTGGGGTTGGGTGTTGGTTATTTGGGGTTGGGTGTTGGTTATTTGGGGTTGGGTGTTGGTTATTTGTCATCAAACACCAAACACCACATCCCTATTCAACAGCCCGACTAAAAGCCAGATGGGGTTGGGCGCTGCCTAATTTGGGCATTAACCAGGCTAGACCTTCACTGGTGCCAATCCATAATTTATTACCAATGTCCGGGACTAGGGCAAGTACCCGACTAGAAGGAAGTCCAGCGACTTCGTCTAATACAGCTCCTGTATTTGGATTCAATCGTAACAAACCATTGTGAGTACCGACCCAGATACTACCATCTTTAGCAAAACGTACTGTGGTAACGTTACGTCCCCGCAGGCGAGTTACAGAGCGCAACACTGCACCTGTTTTTGGGTTAATTACTAGTAGACTATTCGGCATACCAGCCCAAATTAGTCCCTCTGGACTAATTGCTAAGGACTGCACCGTCGTTCCTGGTAAATCAGCAATGCGCTTCATAATTAGAGCATTAGCAGTATTCACCCTCACTAAGCCATCAAGAGTCCCAACCCATAGTTGACCTTCTGCATCTAAGGTGAGAGCGTTGGCGCTCACTCCAGGCAGATTTTTTAATGTGGTCATAATTAAACCTTGGTCTGGACTAATCAGGGCTAAACCATTATCTGTTCCAGCCCACAAATAACCCCGCTTGTCAACCAACAGCGACAACACCCGTTTGGAAGGCAAAAATAAATTCTGGGCTGTGATTTCGCTGGTTCTAGGTTCTACTCGGATTAATCCCTCATAACTTCCCACCCACAAACGTCCTACTTTGTCTTGGGCTAAAGCACTAATATTGACGTTAGGTAAACTTACCCGACTAACAATCTTGCCTGTGTTAGGGTCAATCCGCGATAATCCGCGCCAATAACCGACCCAGAGATTACCTGTCACATCTCCCAGCAAGTTGTTGACACGATAATCTGTTTCTACGGAACGTTCCTCCAATTCCCGTCCATTGGGTAAAGGGGCTACTCGTGGTGGTGGTGCCGAAGCTGGGTAAGAGGGTGTTAATTCTGAGGGCTTGATGTCAGGGTTTGTTGACATCGGTACAGGATTACCAGTTTTTTGTGCGCTGACTGGATTGGGAATAGACACAATCCCAGCACTGGGTAAACCTATCAACCCCACTAAAACAGAAGTCATCAATACGTTACTACGCTTGCAAAACAATACCACAGCTACATTTCCTTGGTAGACAGTGCCCGTAGCCAATGATAGGGGCATCGGGGAGCCACTGCGTCCGGTCGCCAGACTTGTAGCAAGTGGCGTCATCGGGCATGGGGCATTGGTAAAGACGTAGGATTGCTCTCATTTCCCTCATGTCCCTGATTTCCCCGATCTCTCCCATTGGCTGCGGGATAACTTCAGTGTTCCCATAGTGGGGATTTTTTAAACGTTAGGGGTGAAATTTCTCAAGTCTAAGCAGGATATACGTTTCTAGGCTCCAATGCTTCATTGCCCATACAATCTTTGAGCAGCCTTTGTAAACTATTCTTAACAAAATGTTTAAAACTTTATGTAATAACAAATTTAAATAAATAAGTTAAAAAGTTTCAAAGTATAACTTATTGATTTCTTGATATATTGTGAGACAAGTTACAAATTACGTGGTGTGCAATTCTTGTCTTGCGCTTACCACTCCTCTAGACCTAAGTCAATCAAAACTTCTCTTGGTTTATTCCCTGTAAATCAAGGAAATCTGGGAGATGTGCCAGCCAACCAGCCCACATTCCTGGACATACCCAAGGAGAAATTGAGTAAGAGCCAAACTCGCCCAATAGTGAGGTTTGGTAGGTTTCAGGTTGCGAGGAGTGCGAGGAAGAGATAAAAAGAATTTTTATTCCTAGTGAAGAGGGAAGAAGTACACAATCGTGTACCTCGAAAAATCAAGGACGATGGTGATGATGTCTCAGATACTTCACCAAAAGTTCCCTGCCGTCAACCACTACCCTTTACGATAGGTAACCCCTAACAAAAAAATGCCTGATCTTCCCCCCCGCTTATAGGGGGAAAGGGCGGGGTGAGGGTAAATTGCACGCGACGTGATTTGTTAAGTAATTAAAGTGTGACTTCTTGGAAGGGAATTTATGTCTTACGCTCAAACGAAGACTCAGAGCAAATCTGGGTATCAAGCCGGGGTTAAAGATTACAGACTTACTTATTACACACCCGATTACACACCTAAAGATACAGATCTTCTAGCTGCATTCCGTGTTACACCCCAGCCCGGAGTTCCCCCCGAAGAAGCAGGTGCGGCTGTGGCGGCTGAGTCTTCCACTGGTACTTGGACAACTGTGTGGACAGACTTGCTCACCGACCTAGATCGCTACAAAGGTCGTTGCTACGACATCGAACCAGTTCCCGGCGAAGACAACCAATTCATTTGTTATGTTGCCTATCCCCTGGATCTGTTTGAAGAAGGCTCTGTCACCAACGTGTTGACCTCAATTGTAGGTAACGTGTTTGGGTTTAAAGCCTTGCGGGCACTGCGTTTGGAAGACATTCGCTTCCCTGTAGCTTACATCAAGACTTTCCAAGGTCCTCCCCACGGTATCCAAGTTGAGCGCGACAAGTTAAACAAATACGGTCGTCCTTTACTGGGTTGTACAATTAAGCCCAAACTAGGTCTGTCTGCTAAGAACTACGGACGCGCTGTATACGAGTGCTTACGTGGTGGTTTAGACTTCACCAAAGACGACGAAAACATCAACTCCGCACCATTCCAAAGATGGAGAGACCGCTTCTTATTTGTATCTGAGGCGATCGGCAAAGCGCAAGCAGAAACCGGTGAAATCAAAGGTCACTACCTCAACGTCACCGCTCCCACCTGCGAACAAATGTTGCAACGGGCTGAGTACGCTAAAGAACTCAAACAGCCCATCATCATGCATGACTACCTCACCGCAGGTTTCACCGCCAACACCACATTGGCTCGTTGGTGCCGCGACAACGGTATTCTGTTGCACATTCACCGCGCGATGCACGCGGTAATCGACCGTCAAAAGAACCACGGTATCCACTTCCGTGTATTGGCTAAAGCGCTACGTTTGTCTGGTGGTGACCACATCCACACCGGCACCGTGGTTGGTAAGCTAGAAGGCGAACGGGGCATCACAATGGGCTTTGTTGACCTACTGCGTGAAAACTACATTGAGCAAGACAAGTCTCGCGGTATCTACTTTACCCAAGACTGGGCTTCCCTACCTGGTGTCATGGCAGTTGCTTCCGGTGGTATCCACATTTGGCACATGCCTGCACTCGTAGAAATCTTTGGTGATGACTCCGTGCTGCAATTTGGTGGTGGTACTCTGGGACACCCCTGGGGTAATGCTCCTGGTGCGACAGCTAACCGCGTCGCTCTAGAAGCTTGCGTCCAAGCTCGTAACGAAGGCCGCAACTTGGCTCGTGAAGGTAACGATATTATCCGCGAAGCCGCTAAGTGGTCTCCTGAATTGGCCGTTGCTTGCGAACTGTGGAAAGAAATCAAGTTTGAATTCGAGGCAATGGATACTGTCTGATCACCAAGTGAAACGGTAAAAGGTAATAAGTAGAAGAAATAATTCTTTTTGCTCTTTACTTTTTACTTTTTACTCATTTCTGGCTGGGGTCAAGCATGAATCTCAAACAAATTGCGAAAGACACAGCCAAGACTCTCCAAAGCTACCTGACTTATCAGGCGCTAAAGACAGTACTGGCACAGTTAGGCGAAACTAATCCTCCCTTGGAACTTTGGCTGCATAACTTTTCCGCCGATAAAATTCAGGATGGAGAAACGTATATTCAGCAACTATTCCGAGAGAAACCAGACTTGGCATTGCGGATCATGACGGTTAGAGAACACATTGCCGAAGAAGTTGCTGATTTCTTACCAGAAATGGTTCGTACCGGGATTATGCAAGCCAATATGGAACAACGTCGGCAGCATTTAGAACGGATTACGCAAATTAATTTATCAGACCCCAGCCCGGATACAGAACAGCAGACAATATCAGATCAAAGCAATGAACAGTGATGATCATTACTCACTGAATAATTCACATCAATCGCCATTAACTACCAAAAGCTATGCAAACTTTACCAAAAGAGCGTCGTTACGAAACCCTGTCTTATTTGCCACCCCTGTCTGACGCTCAAATTGCCAAGCAGATTCAGTACATTCTGAACCAAGGTTATATTCCCGCAGTTGAATTTAACGAAACCTCTGAGCCAACCGAATTATATTGGACACTGTGGAAGCTACCTTTGTTCGGCGCTAAATCTACTCAAGACGTACTGAACGAAGTTCAAGCTTGCCGTTCTCAGTATTCCAGCAACTACATCCGTGTTGTGGGTTTTGATAACATCAAGCAGTGCCAGATTCTCAGCTTCATCGTTCACAAACCCAGCAGATACTAAAAGTTGATTTGTTTTAAGTAATTTATTCCTTAAGGAGAGGTAAATAGTTTTACCTCTCTTTTTTTCTCGGAGGGAGTTTGAAAAGGCGATTAGAAATCGCGGCTACACTGTTGCCTGTTCCCTTTCTCTTATATGAGTGAATCAGAAGTAATTATCAGCACCCCATCACCTCGTACTCACCAAAGTCTAGCCACAGATTTATCCACCGCAGGACTGAAGCCAGGTATGACAGTGATAGTCCATTCTTCTTTGAGTTCACTGGGTTGGGTTTGTGGTGGTTCAGTTGCAGTAGTTCAAGCACTGACGGATGTAATTACACCGCAGGGAAATTTAGTAATGCTTTGTAATTTTTGTTACTAGCGGCTACTTGAAATATATTAAATTTTTATAGACAAATATTTTTTTATAGATAAAATCAATATAAATGTTTGTTACATAAGTTCCCTAATAGAGTTAAGCTAGGTTGTGTGGTTGAAACTAATGTATCAACTTCCAGCCTTAAGTGATTAAGTAATGCCTGCTAGCTATTGTGTCTACAACATTCAGTGTGGAATTATTTTATTCCAACCCTGAATGAGAGGTTGCAAGTTATCTCCGTTTCTAACGTAATAAGGTTTAATGCAATGCTAAACAACAGCGAGCTGAATGTCGGTCAGAGCTGTAATCTGAAGTGGAAGCTAGGAGATAAAGAGTTTTCTACTACACAAATTTTACTGGTGATTACGGCAGGAGAGTCACTACTAATTCAATGTGGCTAAGGTTAGTTTAAATCAATTCCCCGCATTCAAATTTGCTTGAATTCAAGTTTGTTGGGGTAGACAAAGTATCTGTTCAGCGTAGATTTTTGATATATTCAAAAGTCTGAGTTTCGTCTTAGTGGCTATTTGTAACATGCAGCGAAAAGTGTTAGCCACCGTTATGTTCACCTGTTTTTAGAAAATATTGAGAGCATGTCTGAGAAGAATCAGATACATACTTGATCAAGACTAAATTTCCTGTTTAGTGGAAAATTTATACCTTAAAGTAATTTTTTAAGGAAGATTGATGTGTGTATTATCAATAATTTCTGACACACAAATTGAGGTCTAATTGGTGCAGGAAAATAAGTTTTCACTGCTTGTATTTCTAGTTGCTTTTAGTTAAAAAATATCACGTGATCAGGTTGTCATTGATATTAATTGCTAAGGCGAGAGACGGAATTGATTTTGTGATTTTTACGTAAAGGATGAGAAACATGGGGATACCTCAAGCGACTTTTAGTGCTACAGAAACAGCATTTCATGTCACAGGATATGAGAAGATAGATTTTAGTTTGGTGTATGTGAATGGTGTATTTGATATTAAGAATGCTGAAATAGCTGAAAGCTATCGTCAATTTGGGCGTTGTTTAGTAGTGGTTGATGCAAATATTAACCGCTTATATGGAGAAAAAATCAAGTCTTATTTCCAATTTTATGGAATTGAGCTAACAGTATTTCCGATTACGATTACTGAGCCAGGTAAGACTATAACGACATTTGAGAAGATTGTTGACGCTTTTGCGGATTTTGGATTGATTCGCAAAGAGCCTGTTTTAGTAGTTGGTGGTGGCTTGATTACTGATGTGGCTGGATATGCTTGTGCGTCTTATCGGCGTAGTACGAATTACATTCGCGTTCCGACTACATTAATTGGGTTGATTGATGCGGGAATTGCCATTAAAGTCGCAGTCAATCATAAAAAATTAAAAAATCGTTTGGGTGCTTATCATGCCCCCCAAAAGGTAATTTTAGATTTTTCTTTTTTAGCAACTTTACCGATTTCGCAAATTCGCAATGGCATGGCGGAATTGGTAAAAATTGCTGTAGTGGCGAATGCAGAGGTGTTTGAGTTGTTGGATGGCTATGGTCAGCAATTACTGCATACACATTTCGGCTATGTGAATGGTTCTAGGGAATTGCAAGAGGTTGCACATCGCTTGAATTATGCAGCGATTAAAACTATGTTGGAGTTAGAGACGCCAAACTTGCATGAATTAGATTTAGATAGAGTGATTGCTTATGGTCACACTTGGAGTCCTACCTTGGAACTAGCACCGCAGATACCCTTGTATCATGGTCATGCGGTGAATGTAGATATGGCATTATCAGCAACGATCGCAGCTAGACGTGGTTATATTACTTTAGAACAACGCGATCGCATTCTTGATTTAATGAGTCGTCTGGGTTTAACTCTCGACCATCCCCTGCTAGATGAAGAGTTTTTGTGGCGTGCGACTGAGTCTATCACTCAAACCAGAGATGGTAAATTACGCGCCGCTATGCCTAAACCCATTGGTGAGTGTTTCTTCGTCAACGACTTAACCCGTGAAGAATTAAACCAAGCTTTAGCGGAACACAAGCAACTGTGTGCAGAATATCCCCGTGGTGGCGATGGTATTGACGCCTATATCGGGACTGAAGAAGCGGAATTAATTGGAGTGTAAGACTGTGACTAGTGTGAAGGAAATCAGTAAAGCTAGGCCTGTAACACCCCACGGTATCCTAGTGCAGGAGTTGCAAACCACCTTGGCAATGGCGGAAAATGCCAACATCCCCGCAGATATCTTAGCGAACCTCCGCCAGATATCCCAACTAGCCGCAGGTTTAGAACCCTACATCAGCGCCTGTACCACCCCGGAATCAGCCGCACTAACGACACTGGCGCAAAAAACCAGCGCTGAAGATTGGCGTCAGCGTTTTGGGGATGGGGAAACAGTGCGTCAATTAGAACAGGAAATGCTATCTGGACATTTGGAAGGACAGACATTAAAGATGTTTGTCCATCTCACCAAAGCCAAGCGGGTGCTGGAAGTGGGAATGTTCACAGGTTATTCCGCATTGGCGATGGCGGAGGCGTTACCTAGTGATGGTAAATTGGTAGCTTGTGAGGTGGATGCTTATGTTGCTAACTTTGCCCAAACCTGTTTCCAAAATTCCCCCGACGGCGATAAGATTAGCGTTGAGGTTGCCCCAGCACTGGAAACACTCAGCAAATTAGCAGCAGCTGGTGAATGTTTTGATTTGATATTCATTGATGCGGATAAACAAGAGTATGTAGCTTATTTCCAAACCATCTTGGATAATCACTTACTTGCACCAGATGGCTTAATCTGCGTTGACAACACCTTGCTCCAAGGACAAGTTTACCTCTCACCAGAGCAACGGACAACTAATGGAGAAGCGATCACCCACTTTAATCGCATTGTCGCCCAAGACCCCCGTGTTGAGCAAGTACTGTTACCAGTGCGGGATGGTTTAACTCTGATTAAAAGGGTGCAATAGATGGCACAATCCATCATCTCCGGTTTGGTGTCATCCACACCATCCATTTCACCCCTAGTCAAAATCTCTGCAACTGGGAAAACTTTAGGGACACTGTTACTGTTGCTGCTAGCACTACCCTTTAACGCCACGGTAGTGCTGCTATCCTTACTGTGGAGTGCAATTACTAAACCATTTCAGCCACGAGTGGTTGCAGCCCAGCCCAAGAATATCTTAATCAGTGGCGGCAAAATGACCAAGGCCTTACAACTTGCCCGTTCCTTCCACGCCGCCGGACATCGGGTAATCTTGGTAGAAAGCTACAAATATTGGTTAACTGGACATCGATTTTCTTGTGCTGTCAGTGGTTTTTACACCGTACCCATACCAGAAAAAAACCCCCAAGCCTACACCCAGGCGCTATTACATATCGTCCAACAAGAACAAATCGATGTTTACGTCCCCGTGTGTTCTCCCATCGCCAGCTATTATGATTCCCTGGTGAAACCTGCACTTTCTCAGCATTGCGAAGTTTTCCACTGTGATGCAGAGATGACGCAGATGTTGGATGATAAATACGCTTTCTCCCAAATAGCCAAAAGCTTTGGTTTATCTGTTCCCAAATCCTTTAAAATCAATGATCCAGAACAGGTAATCAACTTTGATTTTTCCCCAGAACAGCGTCAATATATCCTCAAAAGCATCCCCTACGACTCTGTGCGGCGGTTAAACTTAACCAAACTTCCCTGTGACACCCCCGAAGCAACGGCGGAATTTGTGCGGAGTTTACCTATTAGTCCCGCCAAACCTTGGATTATGCAAGAGTTCATCCCTGGGAGAGAATTTTGCACCCACAGTACAGTCAGGGATGGGGAGATTAAGTTGCATGGCTGTTGTCAGTCCTCAGCCTTTCAGGTGAACTATGAACATGTGGATCATCCCCAAATTTTGGCATGGGTACAGCACTTTATCCAACAACTGGGAATCACCGGACAAGTTTCCTTTGATTTTATCCAAGCAGAAGATGGTCAAGTTTACGCCATTGAATGCAACCCCCGCACCCATTCCGCCATCACCATGTTTTACAATCATTCTGGGGTAGCCGATGCATATTTGGGTGATGGAGAACTCATCCAACCATTAGTTGATAGCAAGCCGACCTATTGGTTGTATCATGAACTGTGGCGATTAACTGAGATAGTTTCACTCTCACAATTGGGGAATTGGTTGCGGAACATAGTCCGTGGTCAAGATGCGATTTACCAATTACATGATCCTTTACCATTTTTAATGGTTCACCATTGGCAAATTCCTCTCTTGTTGCTGCAAAACTTAGTGCAATTGAGGGGTTGGGTGAAGATAGATTTCAATATTGGTAAGTTGGTGGAATTGGATGGGGATTAAACAGATTCAAATTTTCTCTCTGCGACCTCTGTCTTGAAAAGTTCTGATTGGAGGAAGCCTCCGCTCAGACTTTTCGCTGCGCCTCTGCGGTGAAAAAGAGTAATTTAATTAACTACAAAGAGCGCAGAAAACACAGAGATCAGAGATTATAGAGGAATTAATACCAGATGCTGACGGAAGAATTGAACGCCACAAAATCTTCGCCATTGAGTGAGAGCGATCGCCAAAAAATTCTATATGAGTGGAACGACACCCAAAGGGAGTATAATCTATCCTACTGTTTGCATGAGTTGTTTAGCCAGCAAGTAGAAAAGACACCGAATGCCATCGCTCTTAAATTCAACCAGCAGCAACTGACCTACCGAGAATTAGACAACCGCGCCAATCAACTCGCCCAATATTTACAATCATTAGGTGTCCAACCAGAAACCTTAGTCGGGATTTGTGTAGAACGTTCCCTAGAAATGGTGGTGGGACTGTTGGGAACTCTCAAAGCTGGTGGTGCTTATGTACCTATTGACCCCGGATATCCCCCAGAACGGATTGCATATATGTTGGCGGATTCCCAGGTGTCAGTGTTACTCACACACTCTCACTTAGTTGCGACTCTCCCCACCCAGCCAAAGCATACTATCTGCTTAGATAATATCCCTCCCGTCCACCACAGTTATTCCCCGTCAAGAGTCCAACCAGAAAATCTAGCTTATGTAATTTATACTTCAGGCTCTACGGGTAAACCCAAGGGTGCTATGAATACCCATCGGGGAATTTGCAATCGCCTACTGTGGATGCAAGATGTTTACCAACTCACTCCTACAGATAGGGTGTTACAGAAAACACCATTTAGTTTTGATGTTTCGGTGTGGGAATTCTTCTGGACATTGATTACAGGTGCGTGTTTGGTGGTTGCTGAATCAGGGGGACACCGTGACAGCAACTATTTAGTAGATACTATCGCCAAAGAGAACATCACCACCTTGCATTTTGTCCCTTCCATGCTGCAAATATTTTTAGAAACTCCAGGGTTATCGCGGTGTGAAACTTTAAAACGAGTCATTTGTAGCGGTGAAGCCTTACCTATAGATTTACAAAGGCGGTTCTTTGAACGTTTGCAATGCGAATTACACAATCTCTACGGCCCCACAGAAGCCGCCATTGATGTCACATATTGGCAATGTCAACCCCAAACCAATTATCAAAGCGTCCCCATCGGTCGTCCCATCGCCAACACCCAGATTTATATCCTCGACCAGTACCTAGAACCTGTAGCTGTGGGTGGAGTTGGCGAACTCTATATTGGTGGAGTGGGAGTAGGGAGAGGATATCTCAACCGTCCCGAATTAACTAGCGATCGCTTTCTCACCAACCCCTTCACTTCAGGTAAAATCTACAAAACAGGCGACTTAGCCCGCTATTTACCTGATGGTAATATCGAGTATGTGGGTAGGATAGACCAGCAAGTAAAAATTCGCGGCTTTCGCATTGAATTAGGGGAAATCGAGAACTTCATCAGCCAACATCCCCAAATTAGAGAAGCAGTGGTGATGGCTCAAACCGATAAATTTACTCATCAGCAACTCATAGCTTATATTGTCCCCCACCACCACACACCCACACTTCCAGATTTACGGGATTTCCTCAAACAAAAATTACCCGAATTCATGATTCCAGCGACGTTTTTTGTGTTAACTGCACTACCCCTCACCCCAAGCGGAAAAGTTGACCGTCGTTCCTTGACACAACAGGAATTTTCCCGATTAAATCGTCTAGCTTCCTTAATTCCTCCCCGCAACAAATTAGAACAGCAATTAGCAGAAATTTGGATAGAAATTCTACAGATACCAGAAATTAGTATCAACGATAATTTCTTTGAAATTGGTGGTAATTCCTTATTAGCAGTTCATTTAATGAACGCAATAGCCGAAAAATTTCATCAAGAATTACCCCTCGCAATTCTATTTACCAATAGTACTATTGCCCAATTAACCGCAATTATTCAAAACCCCACAAATATTCCTTCCCCCACACCCTTAGTCCCCATTCAACCAAAAGGTCATAAACAACCCTTTTTCTGTATTCATCCAGCAGGCGGTCAAGTGTTGTGCTACTCTAGCCTAGCCCGTTACCTCGGTACTGACCAACCATTTTACGGACTCCAAGCCCAAGGCTTTTACAACGATGCAGAACCATTGACAACTGTAGAAGCAATGGCGAGTCTTTACGTCCAAGCCATCCGCACCTTTAAACCACAAGGGCCATATCAAATTGGCGGATGGTCATTTGGGGGAGTTGTAGCTTACGAAGTCGCCCAACAATTACACAAACAGGGACAACAAGTGTCGCTGTTAGCTATTTTAGATTCCTACGTGCCAATTTTATTAGATAAAAACAAATTAATTGATGATGTTTATTTAGTAGGTGTCCTATCTCGTGTTTTTGGTGGGATGTTTGGTCAAGATAATTTAGTTTCACCTGAAGAAATTGCCCATCTGAGTATTGAAGCAAGGCTAGATTATATTATTGATAAAGCCAGACAAGCTAGAATATTTCCTCCTAGTGTAGAACGTCAAAATAATCGCCGCATCTTAGATGTTTTGGTAGGTACTCTTAAAGCCACTTATAGCTATCAGCGCCAACCATATCCGGGAAAAGTCACCATATTTCGAGCGCAGACAAAACATATCATGGCTCCCGACCCCACAATGGTATGGGTAGAGTTATTTGCTGTATTGGCGGCTGATGAAATCGAGATTTATGATGTCCCTGGTCATCACTATTCTTTCGTTTTGGAACCACATGTTCAAGCTCTCGCCGCATCATTAAACGCTTGTTTATGCACTGCGCCTGATGTGATTTAAAAAATAATCTTACCAATTAGAAAGGGGTTTGTCTTTCTTTACTGATTTTTAAGTATAATTATTTGCTACTATTTTTAGCTGATACCAATTTAATATGAAGATGGACTGAATTATTTTGGGAGATATGGAGATTCAGGAAACCTCTGTGTACCTACCCTGAGGGAAGGCGTTCGCGTAGCGTCTCGTAGAGAAGCGCCTATGCGTTAAAAAATGATAATTTTGTACAGCTTCACAAAGAAACGGTATTAGGACTAAAAATACAACATAGTGACAACTTTGTTTGCATTCATCAACACAATCGAGGAAAAGATGACCATGAGATTTGAATATCGCCTGAATATAAATGATTTAAAAGAAGCAAATCAAGCCCACTCAAAAAAATTCTTATGGAAATATTACTTATTCATGATTCTAACTGTCCTATTAGCATCAATTCTTCCCTTGCTCAAACAAGGTAGTATCACCATCAATGAGATGTTATTATCTGTTATTGTACCTAACTTATTATTCTTTGCCTTTCTATATTTGGGTGTGCGTATTTCTCAAAAATTTATGATTAATCGTGCTTGGAAAAATCAACCTGGAGTCAAGACTGCAATCAATGTAGAAACCACCGAAGAAGGATTGCAGATCAAAACAGATTTATCAGAATCAAAACTGAACTGGTCACTCTATACACACTGGCAAGAAACTCCTAATTTATTTATGCTTTATCAATCTCTTAACATTTTTAACTTATTTCCCAAAAGAGCTTTTAGCAGTGAAGCAGAGATGAATGAATTTCGAGAATTATTGAAGATAAAATTACTCCAAAAATGATATAATGGTCTACTCTTTGCTTCGCAACGCAGAATTAATTATCACCAGATGTCTAAAGAAACGGTATGAGAGATAGAGATTTTTATCTGACCTGAAAAACTGGGATAGTTCTGTTTAGAATTTATTTGTTAATCAAAAGCTGAACAACCTGTAAATCTCCAGGAGAAGGTGTTCTACATGTCTCACCCATGAACTAGAACAAAAAGTATCTTTGAGCCATTGGTAAAACTGTCGCAGGTTCACAAATCAGCAATTCGCCATCAGCCCTGACTTCATAGGTTTCTGAATCTACTTCAATATGAGGTAGTGCATCATTCAGCTTCAAATCCCGCTTACTTAATTGGCGTGTCCCGGAAACAGCAACCGCCGATTTTTGCAAGCCCAACTGGCTCTTAATTTCCCTTTCTAAAGCTGCTTGGGAAACAAAAGTTAAGGATGTGGCGTGACGCGCCCTAGCAAAACTGCCAAACATCGGTCGCATATGTACTGGTTGGGGTGTGGGAATGCTGGCGTTAGCGTCGCCCATTTGCGACCATGCAATCATTCCGCCTTTAATGACTATCTCTGGCTTCACACCAAAAAATGCCGATCGCCACAAACATAAATCTGCTAGTTTCCCCTCTTCTACTGACCCCACATACTGGGAAATTCCGTGAGTAATTGCGGGGTTAATGGTGTACTTAGCAACATAACGCTTTGCCCTCAAGTTATCTGCTTGAGTTTCTCCAGCAAGGCTTCCGCGCTGTACCTTCATTTTATGGGATGTCTGCCAGGTACGAATTATAACTTCACCTACTCTACCCATCGCCTGGGAATCGGAAGCAATCATACTAAACGCGCCTAAGTCGTGCAAAATATCTTCGGCGGCGATGGTTTCCCGACGGATGCGGGATTCTGCAAAGGCGACATCTTCAGCGATCGCTGGATCGAGGTGATGGCATACCATCAACATATCCAGATGTTCATCTAGGGTGTTGAGGGTGTAAGGGCGTGTGGGATTGGTGGAAGATGGGAGGACATTCGCCTCACCGCAAACTTTGATAATATCTGGTGCGTGACCTCCCCCTGCGCCTTCGGTGTGGTAGGTGTGGATGGCACGATTTTTAAAAGCGGCGATCGTATCTTCCACAAATCCGGCTTCGTTGAGAGTGTCGGTATGAATTGCCACCTGGACATCATACTCGTCAGCAACGCTGAGACAAGTGTCAATGGCTGCGGGTGTTGTTCCCCAGTCTTCATGCAGCTTTAACCCCATTGCACCGGCTTGTACTTGTTCGACAAGTCCTTGGGGTTGACTGGCGTTACCTTTGCCTAAAAAACCCAAGTTGACAGGAAAAGCATCAGCTGCTTGCAGCATCCGGTACATATTCCAAGGGCCTGGGGTACAGGTGGTGGCGTTGGTTCCTGTTGCTGGGCCTGTACCGCCGCCAATCATGGTAGTAATACCGGAAGCGATCGCTACTTCAATTTGTTGGGGACAAATAAAATGAATATGACTATCAATACCGCCAGCCGTAAGAATCATCCCTTCACCGGCTAAAGCTTCGGTTCCAGGGCCAATAATAATATCGACATTATTTTGAATATAAGGATTGCCGGCTTTACCAATTTTGAAAATCTTGCCATCTTTAATCCCGATATCCGCTTTAACTACACCCCACCAATCGAGAATTAAAGCATTTGTAATTACTAAATCCACTGCACCATCAGCGTTAGAAATGGGGGATTGTCCCATCCCATCACGGATGACTTTACCACCACCAAATTTCACTTCATCGCCGTAGGTGGTGAAGTCTTGTTCAACTTCGATAAATAATTCTGTATCCGCAAGTCGGACGCGATCGCCTACGGTTGGGCCATAGGTTTCTGCGTAGGCGCGGCGATCCATTCTGTAAGGCATATTACATTCCTAAAAGTGAGGTTAGAATCGAGTTTAAACGCAAAGGGGCGCAAAGGTTCGCGGAGTATGGATGAGAATGAGTTGAGTGGGGCGATAATTGGTTGTGGGATGCGAGTGCATACGGCTTTGGGTCCAGGGTTGTTGGAGTCAGCTTATGAGGAGTGTTTGCATTACGAATTGAAGAAGAGAGGATTTAATGTTGGTAAACAAGTTCCAATACCGCTTGAATATGAAAGAGTGCAATTAGATTGTGTTTATCGATTAGATTTAATAGTAGAAAATAAAGTAATTATAGAAGTCAAATCTGTAGAATCTATTCACCCAATCCACTCCGTACAACTTTTAACTTATCTCAAACTAACTAATTGCAAACTCGGTCTTATTCTCAACTTTAACGTCCTCCACCTCAAAGAAGGCATCAAACGTGTAGCCAATCAACTCTAACTCCGCGTACCTTTGCGTTTACCTCAGCGCCCCTCTGCGTTAAAAAAATTCTTAAAGTCCACCATTAACCTTGCCATTAAATCCATAAACCTCACGACTACCAACAAGGGGAACAAGAGTAACTTCTTTTTCATCGCCTGGTTCAAAACGGACTGCTGTACCGGCGGGAATATCGAGGCGCATTCCTCGCGTTTGTTCTCTCTCAAAGTTTAAGGCAGAATTGACTTCAAAAAAATGAAAATGTGAACCAACTTGTATCGGGCGATCGCCTGTATTTGACACATGCAGTTTAATAGTAGAACGCCCAGCATTGAGTTCAATTTCACCTGCTGGTGTGATAATTTCCCCTGGAATCATAATTGCAAAATTTTAAAATTAACGAATTGGATTATGCACTGTTACCAACTTTGTCCCATCAGGAAAAGTTGCTTCCACCTGGATATCATGAATCATTTCTGGCACGCCTTCCATGACATCATATCGTGTTAATAGAGTCGTGCCATAACTCATTAATTCTGCTACAGTTTTTCCATCTCTCGCACCTTCCAAAATAGCAGCAGAAATATAAGCTACTGCTTCTGGATAATTTAATTTCAAACCTCTTCCTTTACGTCTTTCAGCTAACAAACCAGCCGTAAAAATCAATAACTTATCCTTCTCTTGCGGTGTCAGTTGCATTCCTATCTCCTCTTTTGCGTTCTCCGTATCTACAAGTCTGGCGCCGACGCAAGTGTCCTCCTCTGCGGTTTAAACCTGCCAAACTCTTGGTATACAATTGCCACGCTGCAAACAAGACACCCGTAGCATTTGCCACACAGCAGTAAACCAGTTTCTCACTTCAAATGTGGAATCACCGCGATATCTACATAAAAATCCATGTTCTAAACGTGTCACCCCAACATCGCCTTCTCCAGTCCACAAATTACGTGCTTTTTCCACAATTTCCCCAGAAACTACACCACCAACCCAAACCAGACTACCCGTAATTGGCTTTGCATTCAAGCCGTGGGGACTGTGGAAAACACAGTCACTACCTGGCAACCATTGGCGATCAATCCATAATGGTACACCTTGTTGCCAAATTTCCGTGTGCGATCGCCATTCTCCAGAGTAAAATTTCTCTCCCCTAGCACTACGACCAAATCTAGTAATTTCCCAACCTAAAAAATTAGCTCCGGTTGCTAATTCTACCCGTAAATCTTGCCGATAAATCCCGCCGTTAAATAAAATTGTCTCTTGGGGTAACCACTCTAAACATGCACCATGATCAACTTGTATAACTATCGTTTGCCTCGCCTGCTGTCCGTTACTGCGATATATCTTACTGGCGGCAGATGTAGTAACTACGGCTTGTGCATCTGGTTGGAGGTGGAAATTACAGGATAGGCGATCGCCTCCTACTACACCCCCAGCCGTGTGTAAAATAACACTATGACAAACTTTATCCCCTTCTGGATAAAATGGGCGTTGTACCTTCAATGGTGCTTGGTGGTGGTTGTAAATTAGCTGAGTGGAATTTTGGCGATCGGCATAAACTAAGTTAAGTTTGCCATGCCAACCTTCTATAGGTTTGAGATTGGAAGTCATTTATATAGTAAACATTAAATTTCGTTTTTTCAAAAATCAAATATGAGTCCTGTAAACAATGTAATTACGAATTATTTAAGTGCTACCTTAATTACCTTACGCGCCTTCATATCAGCAAATATTTGTGCTAAATCTTTTAGTGGGCGTTGTTCACTAATCAGTAATTCAAAAGCTATTCTGCGACTGGCAATCAATGCAAGTGCAAAGCGGACATACTCTGGAGTGTTGTGAAACACACCCTTCAGCGTCAGTTCGTTGTAATGTAGCTGTTCTGTGTTGACGGTAATGGTGGTATCTCGTGGACAGCCGCCAAATAAGTTTACAGTTCCACCAGGACGAGCACAAGCGATCGCACTTTCCCAGACCCTAGGCACACCTGTGGCTTCAATCACCACATCTGCACCCCATCCTTGGGTGAGTTCTTTCACTACACCGGGCATATCAGGGATTTGATGGTAATTAAAAGTCTTGGTTGCACCGAGTTTTTTACCAATTTCTAGCCTGTGGTCATTCCCTCCCCACAGCCACACCTCAGCTTGTCCGGCATCAGCTAAAGCTGCGGCAAACATTAACCCAATTGCCCCGTCTCCCAAGACAACTACCCGATCTTTAGCTTTGATTTGGGTACGCCCTATACCATGTAACACACAAGCTAGCGGTTCCGTCATTGCTGCCAATTCGTATGGCAACTCATCGGGAATCCGCAACATATTATGCTGTACTATGGGTGCGGGAATTTTCAAGTATTGGGCAAATGTGCCATTGTTCCAAGTTAAATCGGGGCACAGGGAATATTCTTGCCGTTGACAGAAAAAGCATTCCATGCAGGGTGCAGAATTATTGGCAACAATGCGATCGCCTACTCGCCAATTTCTTACACCAGTACCCACAGCTACAATCTGTCCTGCGCCCTCATGACCGAACAGCGTTGGTGGTTTTAACATTCTTGCATGACCACCACGACGCCAAACTTTCAAATCTGTGCCACAAGTGGTGGCCGCGCCCACTTGGATCACCACTTCCCCATCAGCCGGAGTTGGATCAGCAACCTCCTCTAGGCGTAAATCTTCTTGACCATAAAGTAACGCCGCTAGCACAGTTTTTGACCCTATTAAATAACTCCACTTGATTTTATCAGGTGGAGCTAACAAGTTATCTTGCTGACAAAGATTAAGAGATTGAAGTTCTTAGTAAGGACTTTAGTTCGGCATTACTTAAGAAACCATTAGGTATTCACTGCTGGCTGAGACACCACACCCGTATTCCGGGTTTCTACATTAGAAAGCCGACTGATAGTTAATAGTGGCACTTCTTGCCGACAAGACTGACAAAACCAGTACAATTCACTGTGCCGCACATGACGTAGGAGGGAACCACCGCAACATGGACAGGTGTTGGCTCTCATACTCATACCGATGTCCTCCCTGAAAAAGTTGTTGAAAAAACACAAAAAAAGTTGTTGATTAAAGTTTGACTTTCATAGCACGAATGCGACCATTCAAGTCTATACGGTCTTTGATAATTTTTTCGTAGATTGCTTCGTAACCATCGACCATTTGGTGAACACTAAACTTGTTTACTATATATTTTTGACAGGTTTGACGATTTAGTTTCAAAGCATGAGGAATACTTGCAGCCATTTCTTCAAAGCTTTGACAGATAAAACCTGTTTTTCCCTGAGCAATTACCTCTGGTACAGAGCCGAAATTCATCGCAATCACTGGCGTACCAGTTGCCATTGATTCAATCATTACTAAACCAAAAGGTTCTTGCCAGGTAATAGGAAACAAAGTCACAGCAGCTTTGCCCAAAAGTTCCACCTTTTCAGCATGGCTGACTTCACCGAGATATTCAATTTGCTTACCATCTATATAGGGAGCAATTTCTTGTGCAAAAAACTTAGCATCTGCTATATCGACTTTTCCTGCCATTTTCAAGCGCCAACCAGTCTGTTTCGCAATGGCGATCGCATGGTGTGGGCCTTTTTCTGCTGAAAAGCGCCCTAGAAATGCTAAATACTGCGGTTTTTGGGGTTGCGCTTCAAACGGGTAGTCTTCAGGGTTAATACCGTTATAGACGGTGTCAACATAGTTTAAGTTAATTTGACGTTGAGCGTTACTAATACTGACGTAGTGTTGCTTTTTGTGATGGCTAAATACTTTCTGATTATCTTTTGTAAAATCACCGTGCAGAGTATGCACAGTAGGAGTTGATACCAAATTCGCCAAAGGTAATGCCGAAATCCCTACATGGGAATGAATAATGTCAAATTCCATAGCTTGCTGGTAAACTTGGCTGAGTTCAAGCATTTCGTATACTGCATACTCTTTGACCTTTGGATCTAAGCGCAATGCACGTGGATAAACTGCTTGTAAATGAGCCAAAGTTTGAGAATCACCAGAGGCAAACAAAGTCACCTCATGACCGCGACGAACTAGCTCATCGGTCAAGTGACTCACTACCAGTTCAATTCCTCCATAACTAGGAGGTGGAACTCTTTCCCATAAGGGGGCTACTTGAGCGATTTTCATAAATTGTTGTGGTTCAGTTTATGAAACAGTTCTCAGATTGAGAACCTAGTTAATTTGATGAGGGCAGAGCATTTGTCCTTACTCCTCTAAAAGTTAAATTAACCAAACAGTCTTTTAAAAGCGCAATATCGGTTAACCCTACTTCAAAAACACCACTAAAAATTTTTTGCCCTCAGTCATTGCCACCTGGCAACTACAATTCTTAAATTACAACCTCCTGTTCTTCTACTTCATCTATCTTGGGGATCATAAGCAGTTATGCTATTTTGTAACTTAACTCACCAAATTAAAAAAAATGTAGCTAACACTACTAAATTATCAGGTGGGATCAATTCTTTAGGGTCTCTTTGCGAAGAAAATGGCATAAATACTAGCAAATTTAAAATTGTTAAATAATTCTAAAAGTTTGCTCAGTTAATATTAATTCATAATTGATGATTTTTCATAATTATACATAATTAAAAAATGAAAATAGCTACTTGGAATGTGAACTCAATTCGGATTCGCCTAGAACAGGTGATTGATTGGTTAAAGCAAAACCCCGTTGATGTCCTTTGTTTGCAAGAAACAAAAGTTATTGATGCCGATTTTCCGCGATCGCCTTTGACAGAGCTAGGCTATCACGTTTATTTCTCTGGTCAGAAAGCTTATAACGGCGTAGCCATGATCAGCCACCAACCCCTTACAGATGTCAGTACAGGTTTCACGCCAATTTTGCCCCATGTAGAGCCAGAACTAGATGCACAAAAGCGGGTGATCACCGGCGTTATTGATCAGATTCGCATTGTAAATCTTTATGTACCTAATGGTTCGGCGGTGGGTAGTGAAAAATATGCTTACAAGCTCCAGTGGTTAGCCACACTCAAGGAGTACTTGCAAATATTACACAAATCACACCCAGCGATTTGTGTTTGTGGCGACTTTAATATTGCCTTAGAAGCCATAGACATACACGACAAAGTGAATCCAGACAATCACATCATGGCATCGGAAGCAGAACGCCAAGCCCTACGAGATATACTTGCATTGGGATTTGCTGATGCTTTTCGTAAATTCACTACCGAAGGCGGACACTACAGCTGGTGGGACTATCGCACCGCCGCCTTCCGTCGCAATCTCGGCTGGCGGATTGACCATCATTATTTGACACCAGTGTTGTATGAGCAGGCGACAAGTTGCATTATTGATGTTGCACCCAGGAAATTGACTCAGCCTAGCGATCATACACCCGTAATTGTGGAATTTTAAGTTTGCGATCGTATAACACCAAAATGAGTGCGGAATCTACTGAAATAAGAAAGCATTTTGCCTAAATGAGTAAGCAAACAGGCAAAATGAGCAAGCATTTTAGGCATTTTGAGTCAGCATTTTAAAGAAATGATGAAGCTTTCGGCTAGTTTGCCGATTAAAATCGACATTAATACCTGAAAATAGGTTTAAAGCGATCGCTCAATTACGCGATTTGAGTTGTTGCTGATGATTTTATACGTATATACTGAATAACTGTATTTGAAGTTACAATTTACTAAAATTAACATGATTTTTTTGTAGTTATATCTTAGGCTAGATGCCGGAAATAGCGGCTTTAACGTAGTAGTAATTAGATATATGAATATAAATCTCACATACCGAGTTTAATGAAGCGATCGCATTTGGCACAAGTCGCCATAACACTTTTACTTTCCCTTAGCAGCGTTGGTGTTGTTGGGGGAAGTTTTTTTCTGAAAAAAGCATTTAGTAATTCCGGAGAACCTCAGTTAATCAGTGATACATCACGTTACCAGAATATACGTGAGCAAATAGGCAATAATAATTACCTAATAAAGCATTTTCCTAGTAATATTCCTGCTGATACTAAAGATATCAAAATTGCTTACTCTCCAGATACATCAACAGGTAATAGTTTTTTGCAAATTAGACTCAAAGAGTCACCAGAAAAGATAAAAACGACACTTTTACAATATCAGAAAGTTGCTAAATACAAATACCAGGGTGGTAATACAAATGACCACGCCAACTTACCCAACGGTGTGCCGACCACTTTTTTTTATACAAGTGACGCAGCCGCAGAATCTTTTCCACCCAGCTATGAAATATTAGTATTAAATGCACAAGATAGAGGTCGTGCTGGCTTCAACTGGAGTCATGGTGATAGCTATGGGGTAGCTATTGATAGTTCAGCCTCAGAAATTGTCTATTGGTTTGAAAAGTGGTGAATTGGGGTTTTGTAATTGGACATTTGTCAACAGTTATTCCCCATTCCCAAGTTATGAGAAAAACTGTGATTGGAGTCATGGGGCCTGGAGATCAGGCTACGGAGAAAGAAATACAAAACGCCTATAAATTAGGTGAACTCATTGCCCAACAAGGATGGGTTTTACTAACTGGCGGGAGGAATGTGGGTGTAATGGATGCTGCTAGTCAGGGTGCAAAGTCTGCCAACGGATTAACTATTGGCGTTCTGCCTAGGGATAATGAAAACGGCATTTCCGCAGCAGTTGATATAGCCATTTTCACAGATATGGGGAACGCTCGTAACAATATTAATGTCATCTCCAGTGATGTAGTAATTGCCTGTGGTATGGGCATAGGTACAGCTTCCGAAGTGGCTTTAGCATTGAAAGCAAATCAGCCTGTAATACTGTTGAGTGATGACGAAATCAGCAAAGTATTCTTCAAAAAAATGTCACCAGCAAATGTTTATATTATAAATTCTTGTGAACAAGCGATCGCTACAATTAAACTTACTCTAAATAATATCAAACGGTATAGCATTAGTGATTAAAGTCTCTTCGTATACTTTAATTACTACCAAATTACTTAAGTAATTGTCACGAGACATAAATACCCTGAAAACTCTGACTAATGAAGCTACCTGTTACAAGCCTCTTAACCATAGTTGAACAGAGCTACACAAATGACCAATGACAAATAACAACCTCCTCCAGTTGTGCGGACAAAACCAATTCGTATAAAGCATGGCATTAATTGCAAAAATTAATATAATGCTTGTACTATGAGTACCTACCAATCTCTCAACAACTCTGATACAGAATACCGTCGGCGTGAAAATGACTGGCGGTTATTTTTACGGCTAGTACCTTATGCTCGTCGTCATGGACGATTATTAGCCATATCAATGTCATTGCTTATACCAATTGCTATAGCCAGTTCAGTACAACCACTACTGATTGGACAAGCAATCTCCCTAATTCGCAGTGAACCAGGAACCTATGAATTTCTGAGAAATCGCCCGTTGTTGCAAGGGCTAAATATTCTCCAAGGATTATTGCTGTTTGCAATTATTATCCGACTGTTATTGACAGGGTTTCAAGGATATTTAGTACAAAAGCTAGGACAAGAAATCACAGCAGCAATTCGCCAAGACCTATTTCATCATGTCACATCTCTAGCAGTGCGTTTTTTTGACCGGACGCCTGTAGGTAAATTGATTACCAGACTCACCAGCGATGTGGAAGCCTTGGGAGATGTTTTTGCTACTGGGGCAATTGGCATTGTCTCAGATTTGTTTTCCATGCTGGTGATTATCGGTTTGATGTTTTCTATCCAGTGGCAACTTGCTTGCTTGCTGCTATTGATGCTCATACCGATTAGCGTGGCAGTTATTTACTTGCAAAAACAGTACCGCCAAGCGAATTACAAAGCCAGAGAAGAACTGTCTCAACTGAATTCCCAGCTACAAGAGAATGTGCTTGGCATTAACGTAGTGCAGTTGTTCCGACGGGAAAAATTCAATAGCGAATTGTTTCGGATCACGAACAAACGCTACAACAAACAAGTAGATAAAACTATCTTTTATGATTCAGCCGTCTCAGGGATCTTAGAATGGATTAGCTTGATAGCGATCGCAGGTGTATTGTGGATGGGTGGTTGGTTGCTATTGCGAGAAAGTCTGACTTTTGGGATTTTATCGGCATTTATTTTATACGCCCAGCAATTATTCGATCCTGTGCGGAATTTCGCCGAAAAATTCACTGTCATCCAATCTGGTTTTACTGCTATTGAACGGGTAAGCAGTATCTTAGATGAACCGATAGAAATCCGCGATGCCACTAACAGCACAAATTCAAAATTGTCAACGTTTGATACTAAATCGGGTTACATAGAAGAAGTAGTTGCTAATCTAGAATCTCAAAACCTCGACCTCCCCCCACAATTAGGAGAAATTCGTTTTGAACACGTCTGGTTTGCCTATAAAGATCATGACTATGTAATTAAAGATTTAGACTTCACTATTCATCCTGGTGAAAAAATAGCATTGGTAGGGCCTACGGGTGCGGGTAAAAGTTCCATCATTCGGCTTTTGTGCCGCCTTTACGAACCCACTAAAGGACGTATTTTCATAGATGGTATAGATATCCGAGAACTACCACAAGCAGAATTGCGACGATATTTAGCTGTGATTTTACAAGAAGGTTTTTTGTTTGCTGGTGATGTTAAAAGCAACATTAGCTTAGGTGACGATTACAGCATCGAAGCAATTCAACAAGCAGCACAAATTACCAACGTTGCTCAATTTATTGAACAACTACCCGCAGGGTATGATACTCAGCTAAGAGAACGAGGTACAAATATTTCTAGTGGACAAAAACAACTCCTAGCTTTTGCTCGCGCTGCCATTCGTAATCCTCAAATCTTAGTCTTAGATGAAGCGACAGCTAATCTAGATGTAGGGACTGAAGCTCTAATTCAAGAGTCTTTAAATCGGATTTTGATGAGACGTACTGCAATCATAATCGCCCACCGTTTATCTACAATTCGCAACGTAGATCGAATTTTTGTCTTGAAGCGAGGTGAATTGGTTGAACAGGGAAGCCATGAAAAATTGTTGCAAGCAGGGGGTATGTACGCCACATTACACAATTTGCAAATGTTGGGAAGTTAGTACGTTGTTTGATGGTTGTTTTTGATTGAAAAACTGACACTCTCCGTCAAAATTTGGAGAGTGTCAATTTCTTTCGACCAAGCAATTCACCTCTCTCCATATTCCATACCATTAGCCTCAGCGTAGCGATGCATAAATCGCATAAATCGCTCCCAATGGTCATCTTGCTCAATTTCAAACTTGCACTCTACCCGCATTAGTTCATCCCCTTCATCACCACCAAAAATAAACCGAGTGGAAGAAGGTGTGACATTAATTTCGCCTTCTTCATCAGTTAACAACAGAGAATTTAGGGATGGTTTAGTAAAGCTGTTGAGTCCTTGTAAGGCTTGTAATTGATTAAAAATCATTAAGACTATGCGTTTACCAGTACGGACTTCCCGCCGCAGACTAACATTACTGAGGTCTTCAAAAAGTCCCGCAAAAAATTGGATGGAAGGGGTGATAGTTTCCATGTTCAATCAAGTATTAAAGATGCAATATGAAATAACCCATTTCACTATTATGTGCATCTTTGAGAATTTAACCTCACCCGATTTGTCAACCTTCACACTTTCTATCTAGGGGGATAGTACTGGGGATTAATGACGGGAGATTGATAACCATTCATGGGCATAGTGTTTCCCGGATTCTGAGGAGGAGCCACGACTGGGGATTGATAACCATTCATGGGCATGGGAGGAGTTACACCTGGTGATTGATAACCACTTGCAGGCGGGATGGTGCTTCCTGTATTGTGGGGAGTAACAGCATTTTGGCTAAACTGTTGGTAAGCAGTGCGGGAAATTGCACTAATAAGTTTTTCGGCGCGGGGGTCATTATTAGGGCGTTGCACCATCACAGTGATTAAGTAGCGCTTGCCAGTTGGCATATCGACTAACCCTGTATCCGCTAACATTGTGCCAATATCACCTGTTTTGTGGGCAATACTAGCGCCTGTACCCAAACCGGAGGGCAAAAGTTGATCTCTTTGGGTTTGGCGCATGATATCAAGGAGCCGATCGCGCGATCGCATACTCACCAAACTCCCCTGATTGACCATCGCCATTAAATGTACCAATTCTCTGGGACTGGTGGTGTTTGTCCCTGGTAAATCGGGGAGGGGATTACGAAGTTGTGTATTTGTCAGTCCCCAACTACGGAAACGCTGATTGAGAGCTTCTATACCCCCCAGTCGCGCAATCAGCATGTTTGTGGCGGTATTGTCGCTGATGGTAATCATTTTAGTGGCGACTTCCAGCGCTGAATACTGAGTGCCTGCGGGTTTGAATTGCATACTTCCAGAACCGCCCGCGATCGCCTCTTGCTGCATAGGCAGCATTTCATCGAGACGAATTTTCCCCGCATCTAAATCTTGGAAAAATGCCACCAAAATCGGTACTTTAATTGTGCTAGCCGCCGGAAAACTGGCAGCACCATTCACATCGACGTAAGCCCCTGCATCCAAATCTACCAAGAAAACGCCAGGCATCAGATTGGGATTACCTGCCGCGAGGTTTTGCACGGCGGTTTTTAAAGGAGTAATTTCTTGAGTTAAGTATAAGTTGGAACCTGCCTGAGTATTGGGTGTAGGTTGGGTTTGTCCCACATTGCTAGATGCTTTAGAAGCATCTGGAGTAATGCGATTCGCGGGATCTAACACTGACAACGCTGTCCCGACGATCGCACCAATGCCAATGCCCACAATCAACAACCGCAGGGTATACAACAATGTCCTAGCTAGTGGCTTTAAGCGGGTTTTACGCGATCGTCTGCCGGGTTTGGGCAATCCATACCTCTCCATCCGCACAGTCTTGAGCTTTGCGCCATTGGGTTTCATTGCAGGTACTTTTCCCTGACCCCTAGGGATAGGTTTAACGGCGGTTGGCATTACTAGTCCTGTTCTTGTTCTCGACACACCGGCCGCCATTGGGGATGAACTCACACCACTATTGAGGCGTGTGAGTATGGTTCCTCCTGTTGGCATTTGTTGCCGTTGGGAAGGAACTTTTACCTTCTTCTGTTCTACCTTTTGGACTTGGCGCGGACGCTGGCGACGGTTTGCCGGTTGACGCCGCGAGAAAGCGTTTAGTTTGTCACTCGACTCTGACACCGTTACTCCTTGTGACCCCCTCGATTGTTTTCTGGCAGACTCCCGACCCAAAACTTATCCTTTAAGCATCTTAATACTCAAATCACCTCTGCTACCATGTAGCATTTTTGTGTTTAGTTTAAGCCATATTCAATATTTTGGGGGGATGAATCCGTACATGTTAAACGATGAATTATAAATCTTGATGATTTTGCTGCCTTGTGAGTGCCCATTCTACCTGTCGCAAAATCCCTCGGAGCATTGCTACTTCGGTAGTTTGCAGGTGAGCACGATTATACAACTGCCGGAATTTTTCCATCCGACTTGCTGCTGTATGTGGATAAAGATAACCTATGTGCAAAAGTAGAGATTCTAATTGCTGGTAGTATCCTTCCACGACATCAAAAGGCGCTATTTCTGTGGTGTTTGGGGTCTGAGTTGGGGATGGTGCTACACATTGTGCCAATTCGTAACAACATATAGCCACCGCCGTCGCCAAATTTAACGATAAATAATTCTCACTGGTGGGGATATGGACAAATCTTTGGGCATAATTTAACTCTTCGTTGCTTAATCCTCGGTCTTCCCTGCCAAAAATCAAAGCTACAGGTTGTTCTGGTTCCTCCAGTAACCAAGGTAGTGCAGTGCGGGGGTTTTCTAAAGGCGTTTCCACACTCCGAACCCTACCAGTCGTAGCGATCGCCCTCACGCATCCCTGCAATGCATCTGGTAATGACGCCACCACTACCGCAGATTCTAAAATCTCTTTGGCATGTACTGCCATCCTCACAGCCTCCTCTGACAGTGGATCGCATTGAGGATTGACAAATACTAGTTGATGTAGTCCAAAATTTTTCATCACGCGGGCGATCGCGCCGACGTTAATGGGGCCAGCTGGTTCTACCAACACAATTCTTAACCCAGCCAATCCCATTTTTTGCCTCCCCACTCTGATTTTTAACTTTGTGTTTGTTAACAACAAGTTTGTATCAGACTATTTTAGCGGTCTTGGTGAATGCTGTTTATACAAACCGAAGGCGATCGCTCTCAACCTCTGGCATTTCTTAAGATATAGAGTGGTGAGGATATTCTGAGCTACTAATCTACCTGCGTAGAGCAACATGCTTCCATTACAGATGTGGTTTAACTGGTAATTTCTAATTGCTTTCTGGCTATTTTTAACTGTTTCCAGAGTATATGAATTTGCTTGTAAGCCTCTTCTGGAGAAAGCTTACCACTAGTTTGTAGACTACAAATATAGTTTACCCGTTGAGAAAAATCTTGGAGATTAGCATTAAAAGCCATATACTCTGGCTTAAACTGGCCATAGTATGGACTACGAGGATACAAAAAATCACAGAGTTCAGCTAAGAAATCAGATTTTTGGTTCATAGGTATTGATATTTCTTGGGGATAAAGCTAATACCGCAAAGCGGAATTGCAAATTTAAAATCCAAAAAGCTTATCTGGTCTGACTCCTATCATTATTTAGCGTGAGCAAATTAGTAAAGTTTACGCCGACCTTTTTGACAAGCATTACAAGCAGCAGTTTTCGGCTCAAAGTCAATACAATTAATTGCTTGCTCAGAACAAGCTTTTATTGGATGCACAGTACATTTCAGTCGATGATCATTGGTAAAAAATTCACAAGCATGGCAAGGAATTTCGTGTAATTTCTTGACATAATTGACTCCTTTTTTCAAGGTTAACCAAATACTCCAAAACATGAAAATTATCATTGCCCAAGCACATAAGAAATAAAAAATAGTAATAATCATGATTAATTTCTCCTGGAAAATCTCAAAAAATGCCCACAGTCAACTGCTTTTAACCGCAGGCATGAAACATTACTTAGCTAGAGTTGAGCGAAAATCAATTAACTATTGGCTTGTTGAAGTGAAGAGGTTCGCCAAGTATGCCAAACGTATCCTAAGAAAGCCAACACACCCAGAAAAAACTGGATATTGGCTAATCCTTGACGTTCTAAACCATAAAATTCTGGCGGAAAAACTGTAGTGTTACAACCTACAAATGCAGCAGAAATGAAAGCTATTAAAGCTAAACCTAATAAGCTGTAAGCAAGAATATATTCGCCATCATTCATTGGTAAAATTCTTCTTGCCCACCCAAAAGGCTCAACTAAAATATGCCATATACCCCCTGCAATCAGGATTAAACCAATCCAAATATGACCACCGATGACATCTTCTAAGTTGTCAACACTTGCCATACCTAAAATATTCCAGCTACCATCTTTTAGCCCAACTAAGTAACCGAATATTGTTGCTGGGTTTAAATTAGGCTCGGTGATTAGGCGCACATTTCCCAGTGTGGTGTCATAAATTCCACCCAAAAACATTGCTTTTCCTACTAACAAGAATGCACCTAAACCCAGAACAATCAGGTGATGACCTAAAATTAAGCTCAATTGCTTAGGGTCGTTCCATTCATAGTGAAATTTTGCTGCCCAGCCACCGGCACTATATAAAATCCTAGGGGCGCGAAATACATGGAAAAGTCCCCCTGCACCCAACACAGCCGAGGCAACTAAATGCAAAATACCAATCACAAAATAGGGATAGGTATTGACCACCTCACCACCAATGCCTACACCCCAACCCAAAGTTGCTAAATGAGGTAACAAAGTCAGCCCTTGCTCATACATTGGCACACCAGGGACAAAACGTGTCACTTCCGATATTGTTGTTGCTCCTGCCCAAAACATAATTAAACCGGCATGGGCAACATGAGCACCTAATAATTGACCAGATAAATCAATTAAACGCGCATTACCAATCAACCACGGTAAATTTGTATCTGCTGCCAAGCTTCTATCAGTAGAAATTGCCACAATTCAATACCTTATCTAACAAAATTGGTGATATTCGTAGAGACGTTGGAATGCAACGTCTCTACAACGTTTACGATTCGCTACCGATGGTATTTAATGCTCTTTCAATTTGGCTAAAATCAACACCAATGGCTCGTAATGCGTGCCACAAATGACCTTGCAAAAAGAAGAAAGCTAGAAAGAAATGAGCATTTGCTAACCAAGCTCTAGGACTGTAACCACCGTTGGCTAACTTGACTGTGTCGGCAAAATAAGGGCTAACACCGAGTTTTACTTCCAAAACCTGCCCGTAAAATTCCACGGGATAAGCTAAGGTATTAACTGCACAAAAATAAGCTGCAACAAATCCTGCTAAAGCAATACCGCCTAAAGAATAAGAAAGAATTGCTTCCCCGGAGAAGATTAAAAGCTTTTTCGCCCAAGGTAAAGGTTCTATGAGGATATGCCAAATTCCACCACCAATGAGCAATAAGCCTACATAGATATGACCACCAACTAAATCTTCTAAGTTGTCAACGCTAGCAAAGTGGGTTTGATAGCCATAGATGACTAATGGGTTGAGGGTGGGTTCGGTGACAATTCGGACATCGTGAATTGTGGAGTCATAAATTCCTCCCCAGAACATGGCTTTTCCTACTAGTAGTAAAGCCGCTACACCCAAAAAGATTAAGTGGTGTCCTAAAATGAAGCCGAGTTTTTTAGGATTGTCCCATTCAAAGTGAAATTTGCGAGCGCGTCCAGTGGCGTCTTTTAAGTTTTTTGGAGCTTTGAAGGCATGGAACAGCGCCCCAGCACCCAAAACAGCAGAGGAAATTAAGTGCAAAGCACCAATGACGAAATAGGAGTAAGTATCTACTATCTGACCACCTGCGCCTACTCCAAAGCCCAAGGTAGCTAGATGGGGTAACAAAATCAGCCCCTGTTCACCCATCGGGATGTTGGGGTTGTAACGAGAAAGTTCAAACCATGTAAAAGCCCCCGCCCAGAGGGTAGTGAGCGCGGCTTGGGCGACATGAGCGCTAATAAATAAGCCAGAGAGGTCGGCGAAGCGGGCGTTACCAACCCACCAATCATATTTGACGTTGGAATTACCGTATGTCTGCATTGTCTGGATACTGTAGTTTGTTGAGATAAATACTCAATAATTATGGATAGCTATCAGCAAGAGGCTTGAGTTGAATGGTTGTTAAGGGAGGAGAATTGTTTGCTGAATGCTTGGCATGGGATGACAACTATACCCTATGGGTTCGCCGTAAGGCGTTCTCTTAGAGTAGGCTCTCACCTATGCCTCTACTCGTTAATTATTGAATATCTGCATCTACTTTATTGAAAATATTTCTTAAATAGTTATGTTATTTACAAATATTAATAATGGCAAATAATCCCAGATAAATTAAGTATAAACACAGCAAAACATGACCCGATAACTAATAGTTAAGGGTCTAGTTTACAAAGATAGAAAGATGATATTAAGGAATTAAATTTGTGACTGTATATAGTTAGAAGATAGTGTAGAAGCTATGACTAACTGTGTATATTGGCGTTGCCAAAAACTCAACATTTGCTCACCAACTTGTTGGGGATAGAAGTAATGAAAGAAATGATATCCTTTGGGGCATTCCCAGATAATATCTTCTGGTTTAAACCAATTCAGCCAGTCTTGTAATGTAGATGAATTGACTATTGGATCTGTTTTGCTACCACATACCATCATGGGCATAGAAACTCCACCTTTAGGTAAATGAGCTAGCTTGAAAAGGGAATGGGGAGAAGGAGATTGTTCTAAGTCTTTATCTAAGGCAGCTAATAATTTTTTAGTGGTGTGGGGTGGTTGGCTACCAAAGAGACTGCGAACATTGCTTGCTAAAACCTGTTCCCTACTGATGCTAAACAGTTGTCGTTGCACGTAGTAGTGAGCGTGCCAGATATTTGCGGGTTGAGTAGCGACAGCTAGAAGAGTGAGCGATCGCACTTTTTCGGGGTATCGCCGCGCAAAGATGAGAGCGATCGCACCACTCACACCATGTCCTCCTAGATGCAGAGGTTGGGGAGACTGTTCGACAAATTCTGATAACAAATCCACCGCTTGATCTATAGAACTGGCTTCGTCCGGAGTTTGCTGATACTCCCACTGGGCAATGCTGACAAAACCAGACAAGTATTTAAGTAGGGGTTGATCAAATCGTTGCAAGCTAGGACTGGCACTTAACCACAGCAAATCAAATGAGTCAGACATCAATATCTCTCAGACTTGATAAATTATCGGTGAGCAATTCTCAATCAGGGCGTACTCATGTACGCCCTTCATCCCTACAAGCCAAATTCTGTCTTTAACTGAGCCACCCAAGTTTTAATGCGATCGTCTGTGAGGTCAGATTGACCACCGCTATCCAGTGCTAGCCCCACAAACTTACCACTTTGCACCGCTCTAGATTCCTGAAAATCATATCCATCTGTCGGCCAATAGCCTACTGTTTTACCGCCCTTTTGGGAAATCTTTTCTTCCAGAATTCCCATCGCATCTTGGAAGTTATCGGCATAGCCGTATTGATCTCCATCCCCAAAATAGGCAACTAACTTACCACTAAAATCTATTTCATCAAGTTCAGGAAAAAAGCTCTCCCAATCACTCTGAAGTTGACCAATATCCCATGTCGGAGAACCAATAATCAGTAATTCGTACTGAGCAAAAGTTTCAGCATCGGCCTCATAAATTGGATGTAGGGTTACAGTATCACCACCAAATTCATCCCGAATTTTTTCCGCATCAGCTTCTGTATTACCAGTTTGAGTACCGTAGAACAAACCTATTTTCTTTGCCATCTTGATTCCTAAAATTGCACTTGTTGATAGATAAAAGGTTCGGAGAAGACTTTAGAAAAACAGACTGCTGTTTTTTAACAACAGAAAAGCAAAAAACGCACCGCCACAGCTACCAACTGTCCAGCCGGTATTAAATTCACTCCAAGATTTTGCTGTTTTCATGTTTTGGGGTAACTCACCTAGAGCAACTTTGCCATCTTTGAAGGATGCATTGGCATACATCACCAGACAAACAGACAAAATAAACAGCAAACCAATTGTGGCAGCCAGTCCAGCCAAGTTTGCTAATTCTGTATCTCGTAGGGGGCCGAGTTTGACGAAGGGGCCTAACAAAAAATAACCATGTGCCATGCCAATTTCTAACCCCCGTCGTAAAGGAGATAATCCCTGACGGTAAATTGGCAGATTCTGCACCCAAGTTTGAGTTAAAGCAGAAGCATTGATGGGAGTATCGAGATTACCAACTTCTGGTGTACTACCATAGTTGACAACACCTTGCTGAAAATCTAACCCCGCAGCAATAACACGCGCCCTCAAAGCGTGCCAAATATGACCAGCTAAAAATACAATTGCCAACGCCAAGTGACTAGTTGCTAACCAAGTGCGGACTGTTGGTTCTCCCGACGCCGCCACACTCAGTCCGACTGGGCCATAAAAGACTGTGGGATAAACCGTATCATTAACTGTGACAAAGTAGGCTGCCAAACAACCCATGTAAGCCAGAGCGCCTAAACTGTAAGACAAGTAAGCTTCTCCAGACCAAATGAGGATGCTTTTTGCCCAGTTAAAAGGCTTGGTGAAGATGTGCCATAATCCGCCAGCAACGCAGAGTAATCCTACCCAGATATGTCCGCCCACCACATCTTCTAAATTGTTAACGGCGGCCATACCTTCTTTACCAAAGGCTCCGAAGAGATAGCCAAATATCCGTGCTGAGTTGAATGTGGGTTCGGTAATCAGTCTGACAGTTTCTGTGGCTGGGTCGTAAAGACCACCCCAAAACATAGCCTTCCCGACCAATAACCAAGCCCCCAAACCCAACAGAACAAGATGAATGCCGATGATGGTGGTCATTTTGTCTTCATCTTGCCAGTCGTAGTCGAAAGAACCCAGGAATGTCTGGTTTTTTGGTAATACTTCCGGGCCAAGGAGCGCATGGTAAATACCACCAGCACCCAACACGGCGGAACTGATTAAATGCAAAACGCCAATAACAAAGTAGGGATAGGTATCAATAATTTGCCCACCATTACCAACACCAAATCCCAGGGTGGCTAAGTGGGGCAATAAGATTAACCCCTGCTGATACATGGGTTGGGATGGGTCATATTTGGTGATTTCAAATAGGGTCATGGCACCTGCCCAGAGGGCAATTAACCCAGCATGGGCAACATGAGCGCCCAAGAGCTTACCTGAAAGGTTGATAAATCGGGCATTGCCTGCCCACCAACTAAATTCCTTGGATGTTGTTATGGTTGCAGTTGCCATTGTTACATTACCTCTGTGGGAGTTGAATGCACGACTTTACCAAGGCGGAAGTCAAAGCCAGCTGCGCGCAAGGCGTGCCAAAGGTGTCCTTGGAGGAAGAAGAAACCGAGCCAGAAGTGAGTATTGGCTAGCCAAACGCGGGAGGAAATTAAATCTCCACTTTGGAAGTAAGGAAAGCGGTCAAACCCTATACTTAATGCTGAACCGTAAAATTCAACTGGATAAACCAGTGTGTTAACAGAGACAAAGTAAGCAGCAACCAAACTCATTAAAGCCAAAGCACCCAAGCTGTATGAGAGGTATGCTTCCCCTGACCAAATCAACAGCCGTTTGGCTAACTCCAAGGGTTGAGTAACAATGTGCCAGATACCACCAGCAATACACAGCAGACTGACCCAAATGTGACCACCAATCACGTCTTCTAGGTTGTTGACTCCCGCAATCCAGTACTTACTCCCACCAAATAAGTAGCCAAAAATTATACTGGGGTTCAATGTTGGGTGAGCTATTACCCGCACTTCACCGATGATCGAGTCGTACAAACCACCAAAAAACATGGCTTTCGCCACCAGTAAGCCAGCGCCCAAACCCAACAAAACTAGGTGGATGCCCAAGATTGTGGTCATTTTATCGGCATCTTGCCAACGGTAGCCAAAGAAGGGAAATTTGTCTTCTAAAATGGCTGGCCCGCGTAGGGCATGAAAAATGCCGCCCAACCCCAGAAAAGCCGAGCTAATCAGATGTAAGACGCCGATGACAAAGTAGGGATGGGTATCTATCACCTGTCCGCCACTACCGACGCCCCAACCGAGGGCAGCGAGGTGGGGTAATAGAATCAGCCCCTGTTGGTACATGGGTTGGGAGATGCTAAAGTGGGCAATTTCAAATAGAGTGGTAGCTCCAGCCCAGAGGACAATTAACCCGGCGTGGGCAACGTGAGCACCCAAAAGTCGTCCTGAGAGATCTGTTAACCGGGCGTTTCCTGACCACCAGGGAATCGACTGTGGAGTTTGCATAGCCATGCTTGTCACGGCATTACCTCTTAAGAAATTTTGCAATGGCTGAGAATAATCAATATTCTATTGAATATCTATCTCAATAAGTCTGGGAATATCGTAGCAGAATTATTGAAAGTCTTTATCACTTGTTTAACGTAACTTTTTGTAAAGATTAGATGTCGGATCTCGAAAAAGCTCTTGTAACTTGGTTTTTCAGGGTATTTGCTGTTGCACAGAACTGCAATTTGGAGGGATTTGAGTTCCAAAATTGCTATTAAATATCAATAAGTCTGTGTTAGAGTGAAGATGACTTAGAAAATGGCAATAAACCTTTTGTGCCAATGGGGCTAAATCCTGCTTCCAGAGATTGGGATAGCGATATGCAGGATTTAACCTTTCTTTTTATTGAGTTGAACGCAACACAATCAAGGGCGGGGAAACCCCTACGGGTTTTGCGATTTAAAACTGTACTTCACTCGTCTGAAAACCGCTATAAATCCGGGATTTCTAAATTCCAGGCTACAAAAAGTCAGGAATTTGGACAGAAAAGCCTCTACAGTTCCCCAGGGTATATGAATCAACGCGATCTATAGATTGGTACTGTGGCAGAAAACGATCAATCTCAACAACTAGCCCACTAGGTTATCTATCTATCTAGCGGGCTGGATTGCTTGTCTTGATTGGATGCCAGGAACGAGACTTGAACTCGTGACACGAGGATTTTCAGTCCACAAAGTCAACTTTTGATTTTTGCCCATTGTTGACAATATTTAGGCTGTAATCCTTGTGTGAGTGGGGTTTTACTGGCATCAGGTATATATAAAGCTTAGTTATAGGGGATTGTCGGGATTGACTACTGGGGGACGGGGGCGATCTGAGCGTTTAAGCAACTGCTCAAAAGCGCGTTGGTGTTGTTTTTCTGTTATCCAATGATGATACAACTCACTATGCACTTGTTGCGAGTGCCCCATCTGCTGGGCTGCCAGAGAAACTTGCAAGCCATACTCTAATGTTCTGATTGCCCAAGCGTGGCGTAGATTGTAGGCAGGGAAGTTTATACCCACTCGCCGAAACATTTGGCTTACGTCTCCCCCCAAGCTGGCATTCGAGCGCTCCAAATTGACGGCGGGTAATTGGGGGAAGTGCAATTGAAATTCTTCCACCCATTCCAAATGAAACGGCCACACGCGCCGATTCCCGGTTTTACCTTCCAGCACCGTGCAAATGTGGCTACCCTCAAATGCCTCCAAATCCAGGCGAAATACTTCATGATTGCGAAGGCCATAAGTAGCAATCATGCCGTAGACCCAACGCCAGGGAGCAGAAGGAATTTTGTAATACCACTCAACAATCACTTGATCATCTGGAATTTGGCGGGGTGCAACTCGCTTGGGGTTGTAGTTGCCTTTGAGTTGCCCAGTATCTAAAGGAATGCCAGCAAATTTGGCGATCGCGCCGAGGCAAATACAAAATCGCTTGCGGGTTTTGGTATCTGGGGGAGTAGCGAGGATAGTTTGCAGCAATAATTCTGATGTCAAGGTTGCCTCTGAGGGGAGACGCTTGAACACCATGCCGTATTCAGTGCGCCAGGTGGTTAAAGTTTGCTGATCTGTGCGTCTTCTTTGAAAATAATCAACCTCAAATAAAGAAACCCACTCGCTGATTGTGCGAGGGGTTTGGTTTGCGTAATTTCGAGTAATGATTGAATTTTTGGAAGAATACGACGACCAATCAAAATCGCCTGCATCCAAGGATAACCGAATTTTTAGAGCTTGTTTCTCTGCTGCTTTGACTCCGCTTGCTGTGGCACGAATTTTTAAGCTAATGCGTTGGCTTGTGAGTCCTGTATCGGGGGAACCTGGCTTTTTGGGGAATAGTCCCCGTAGTCTTAAAAATGAGCCTTTGCAATCTATAATGATGCCGATGTTTTGTGCTTTGAGTCTGGTGTTAGCTTCTGATATTAAGGTTTCAATTTCATCGCTATTCTTCTGTACTAACGACACAAAAATCTCCCTCGTCATCGCGCTCAATGTGAATGTAAATTATGCATTCTTCTGGTTCTGCCTTTTCGTCAACATCTTCATCTTCATCCCCACAACTAACCGCAATCAAAGCCTTAACAGCAACGCAATATTCCCCGGTTTCATCGTTGCACTCACTTATTTCACTATCAAGGATTTCAGTGGAGACAACTTCCCACCAAGAATAATGATGTGCATCATTGGGACGGCACTCACCACACACGACATTTCCGTCTAAATGGTCGCTGCGATAGTCTGTTTCTTCCCACGCATAACTGTGACTACCTACGCGGTAATGTTCATTTTCGACGTATTCTTCAGCTAGTGAACAAAGTTTTCTCTCTAATTCCTCACTCATGATTGAGGATTTGTCACCATCCATTAGCTTCCCCCTCATTTAAAATCTGTTGCAAGTGTGCTTTCCCTTCTGCCCAATTCCTACCCCCAAGTTTAAGGATTTGCTCAATCACAAACGTCTCTCCCTTGGCATCCAAAAGTGACTTCACAGCCAAATAAAAAGCTTTTGTGTGGGAAGTGGAAGTGTAAGTTTCCTGTGGGTGATCTGCACTTGGCTCTTTATATAAGTGTTCCAGCGATTCGGTTAACTCCTGCTTGACTTCCGGCGGGTAAGTCGCTGTTGCTCCGTAAACCTCTTTAAGCGATTCTTCTTGTTGCCAGTGATGCAGTGCAATTTCTGTCTGTTCGAGTTCTTGGTTGACGGCATTTAGGGCAGCGCGGCGGGCATCTTGCACCATGAGCCGTCTGGATTCTTGCACTAGTTGCACTGAAGTCACCAATGCCAAGCCATAGGAAATTCCCTTACCAATTACTGGCATGGGAGAGAGTGCCGCTAACCACAAGGACGCGGCGCTAGCCATAAGGCAATTTGTTTTCATCCACCGATTAACCATTGCAAAATTCCCCCCAGAATTATCGCTGATGCGATCGCAATTAGTAGCGCGTAGTAATCTTGTTCACCTAGTTTGAGAAACACTCGCACTGCATCATCGGTCACGAGTGCCAGCACCAGCGCCGCCGCCGCAACAATGTAAATCACCCACATGACTCGTAGTAATGCCGGATGTATCGCCCCTAGCCACGCCACAAAGCTAGAAGCGATACACCCGGTTAAAAACCATGCCCCCAGGTGTATCGCTCTTGCCATTAGTAGTTACTCTTCACTTTGGCTTTGATTTCGGCAATCCGTGCGTTTGCGTTATTTTCGGCACGGTCTAGCCCTGCTCCCATGCGGGCGTATTCTGGTCTAAGTGCATGGAGATGTCGGGCGGTTGCTGCATCTGAACGTTTTTTGACTAGCTCACTGTCGGCAACACCACGAATGTACCCCCGATGGGCTGCATGAACTTGAGCGTCTGCGTTTTCAATCTTCTTGAGTGACTTGTAAGCGCGTTTTGTTTGTCTTGCCTCCTGTTGCGATCGCGTTGCAGTGGCTTTGAGTGCGTCGGCTTCTGCCTTGTTGAAGTAACGCGGGGTGTGATTAACTGGAGCAGTCCGAATAGTTTCCCAAGTACCTGTTTGCAGTGGGTTAATAACGGTTGGGTCTGTTGCAGCCAACACCTTATCTTTATCTATGGCGTGTGTTCCGGTGGCGAGTGAGTTTGATTCACCGCCTTTTTTTTGAGTGCTGCTAGTGATTCTTGCTAAAACTCCCATGTTTACCTCATTGAGTACAAACGTTCTGTTTTACCTGTTGCAGCTGTTGCCTTTCGGCTTGCAGTTGCCTCAGTTCTGTTTGGTCGGCGCGTTGGTAGGTGGCGATAGCTCCAATTGCTAACCCGCCTGCCAGCGCTGCAATAATCAGGACCATGAATGCTGATAAGTTTCCCGTCGCTGGCTGTGGTGTAGGGTCAGGTTGTGGGTAAAAAAATTCACCTGTGAATGGAACAACCTTGCTAGTTGGCGGCTGTTTAGCTTTGTTCATCATCTGACTCCACAAGCATCGGTTGATAAACAGGCAACAGTAAACGTGATGTGCCAGCGTTGAGTGCAGCGTGTACACTCATTTGCACAATTTCACGCTGTTGTGGCGTGGGGTTATCGCGCATCAAGATGATGCGGCGTAGTACCCGCCCTGGCAGCTGTCGCCAGTATTCTCGTGCAAGAAGTTCTGCATCCCGTTCCAAGATTATTTCCAACATATCGGTTGCATCGTCGGTTGCATCGTCGGTTGCATCGTCGGTTGCATCGTCGGTTGCATCGTCGGTTGCATCGTCGGTTGCATCGTCGGTTGCATCGTCGGTTGCATCGTCGGTTGCATCGTCGGTTGCATCGTCAGTTGCATCATTCTGTGATAGACGAGAGCGCAGTACTTCGATACCTGCCTCTGTCCAAAGCTTTCTTCCATGTTCATCGCTGGCAAGATGAACGTCTAATTGAAATACCTCTGGGTATCGCCTCAGCCAGGACCGAATGGTTGATACTTTAATTCCTGTTAGTTGAGATGCCTCGGCAATGGTGTATAGTTGCATTGTTTTCCAGGTTAGTTTACTGGCTGGTAAAATAAAAAAGCGTTGTGTTAAGAGCACAACGCTTTTAGGGATAAATTTCGTTTTTACTAGCTTGCTTGTTGTCCAAATCGTCTCTCTAAATCAGCTTCTGCCTCCTCAATAGTCATTGGTATCGCGTTCACAGCAAGAGCGCGTTTTCTTGTAATGTAAGTCTGGAATGCCTCCTCATCGTCCCGATGGGCTAAGACGTAATTTTTTAGCTCATCTAAAGTCATCTGTTGAAAATCTGGCTTGGTCATAACCAAATTACCTCTCCTACTGGTGTAATCTCAGCTTCTAACGAATTATCAGCCAAGATGTAAATGTTTCTGGTCCGCTCATCTAATCTCACTAAGTCTATTGTTTTGTAAACTCTGGTCAGTTGAGCGCAAACCCGAATTGCGTTGATTGCTTGCTTTGATGTTGGTTCCATGTTCCTGTTTCTATTCTCACCTCTTCGCTGTGCATTTTTCCAAGGCTCCCTCTAGGGTTTCGATTCCGGCTGCTTGTCCCGGTGGCTGTTTTTTTTTACTGGCTTCATCGCGCTTTCCTCTAGCAGGTCTTTACTGTTGCACTACGGGCGGCAGGCTGCTATCTCTGCATGGTTTGAGGTAAACGGAATGGGGCTTTAGTAGTTTTTACTGGAGTAGAGTAAGATATTCTGTTAGGATAATACACTAACATCCTAATAAGATAATTACAATTAGAATCCTGCTATCCTAATGGGAAGTCATTATGGTTTTGTCAAATGCCCAAAGCCAAGCATCTCCAGCGAGGAGAGATCAAGAAAACTGTGAGCATGAGCTTGTCGGATACAAGTCTCCAAAGGCTCGACCAGTTAGCGAAGAACCTAGAAATCAGTCGTTCCGAAGTGGTCGAAATGATCGCAAGGGGCGAGATGTCGTCTGCGGGACAGGGGGACATACTGCTGGGGGAACAATTAAGCAGCTTATAGCTGAAACTCTTGAGGAGCTAGAAGAAACAGAGTCTAGGGCTGACAAGCTGCGTAGTCGTTTAGTTCAATTGTCAAATCTATTAGAAAGCGTAGAGTCGCAACCTATCGAAGATGTCCAGCAAGAATAAAGCCGTTTACCCAATGGGTAGACGGCTTTATTTATGGACGTTTTGCCTATTTAGTTAATTAGCAGGTTTCTCAGATGCCTACCTCAGAACGAAAATCGCTTGGTGATGAATCAGTAGAACACTCACAAGGCTTTGGTGTTGGCGGTTTATCAGGAATGAATTCCAGGCGAAAGCGAAGTCTTCCTTTCTGCCAACCTCCTCCCTGAGTGCTTAAAATTTCGCATTTAGCTCCTGCCTCAGTGAACCATTTAACCTTTGCATTCTGGTAAGAACTGTTTTTGTTTTCTTGATTCGCAAACTCTCGCACTTTCTGTTTGAGTTCACTGAATTTAAAGGTAAAGCCTGTTCCAAAGTCAGGCATCTCCATCGAAATCACATCATCATCATTCAATTCAAAACTGCTCATTTCGCTTTCTCTCTTGTCCGACACAACTGGCGGGTTAAGCGCCAACTCAACCCGCCTTCCCTAATCATTCCCCGTTACTCAACGACCAATGACAGTCATACTCAAAACAGCCACAAGGGAGTTTGTCAAAGAAGCAAAGATACTCCCCTTCACCGAATACCCAGAATTTTTGATATGGGGAAACAGAGCATTCAAACATATTGCAGGCTCAATCTATCACGAGTGCTTTTTCACAGTCGTTCTTGACCGAGACGTTAACCCATGACCACTAAACAAGTAAATTCCCAAATTGATGAAGCCACCCTTTTCACAGGGATGAAACTGTGCGAACTCATCGCCTTCATGAAGGAACTCGACCCCGAATTGGACGAAGTGGAAGTCACGGTGTTAACAGGGGTCTTTCTCGAAAAACTCCCCAGGCTGATCAGTGAATCTCCCAGATTCATGGCAACACTCAAATACACCGCCAACAAACTCAAGCGAAGTAGAAACCAGTCGAATTAGTTACAGAGGGGATAAATGCAAAGTCAACTTTTTAAAAATTCCCCTCCATAGCTACCACTACTTGCCACTCAACTCGTCACCCCCTTATCCAGCAAGCGTTTCAACCCGTCACCATTCATCCGTCACCAACCCGTCACCAACCGTCACCGACCCGTCACCATCCGTCATTTGACCCGTCACTATGAAAAAACTATGCATGATTCTCAAATTTTGGCAGTGGGGAGCCATGCACTCACCCCACTTTGATCGCTTCCTTATTACCCTCAACCACTTCCCCATCGAGATAAGAATCGACTGGTCAAAATGGACACGCGTATTCACAATCAGCCTGTCCTTTTACATCCCAGAAATCATTGTGAATGCACCCCATGCAGCAGAATGGGCATTTATTAATGCCATGAAAAAACAAGGTATAGAAATAGACCTTACTGACATTGATTCCATTCCTTTTTAATTCATCCACCTACGTAAATCAGGAGAAAGAATATGTGTATAAAAAGAAAAAAACCGAGAGAATGTAATAGCATTCCTCGGAAAAATAAAAAGACATTTAAAACCTTATTTGTCTTCAATTGTAACACAATTGGAGGAAATCATGACTAGCCAAACATCTAGCAATCAAGGATTAGCCGTGTTATCTGCTGAATATCAGCAGGTTAATTCTAGAAACAAATTTGATTCATTCAATGATTTTCAAGAGTTCATTGGAAATTCATTTATTGAAGGGAGCGGGATAGATCCAATCCTGTTTAGCGATTGCATCGAATTTCATCAAGACCAAGAATTTTATGATGGTGGAGAAGTTGTTACACCCATACATGATGCTTTGAATTGGACATTTACCAGGTTCACCCAAAAAGTAAAAGAGCCGATGTATGCTGCGTTCTTTGTAAATGAAGATGGCTCAGTTTGGCAAGCCATTATTTCTGAATGGGATGAAGAGAGACAGCGCCCTTATCGCTATCTCGCCCCCAAAGGCAACGGTGATAAAGTCTTCCTTCCACCAGTGCCTACGGCTATTCGGAAAAAAATCGGACAGCGATACGGGGTAGAGCTTCCCACAGACGGCAGTTTCTGGGAATGGTTTAGAAATTCAGAATTGGACATCCCACGAATAGTGACCGAAGGAGGCAAAAAAGGATTGTCCCTACTCACCCACGGATACGTCCCCTTATCGCTCTACGGCTGCGATTCCGGGGGACAGAAAGAACTAATCCCCGACCTTCGTCAATTCAATAAAGAATCAGGGATGTGGCTGCTTGCCCTAGACCGGGACAGCAAAGAAAAAACTCGTCACCGAGTCAACGCCGCCAAGCGAAGACTGGGAAACGTTCTTAACAAAGATGGTTTTAAGAACTATGTAGAGGATATTATTTGGTCGTCAGAGGACGGCAAGGGAGTTGATGACTTAATCATGAACAAAGGATTTGGAGCATTTGACTCGTCTTACAACCGGGCGATCGCCCGGCTAGAGAAACAATTTAAGCCCGGTAATGGTGTCTTCTTGTCCAAAGAAGATAAAGAAAAAAAACTGCCTCCTGACCAGATGGCGAAAAAGATTGCCGAAGACTATCGCCAACAATTGGCTTTTGATAACGAGACAAAACAATGGCGTAGATACAGCGCTGACTTTGACGGGGTTTGGTCTAATGAGTCACCCGAATTCATTGAATCGTTCATTTATAGAATTGTTCTCAATGAAGGCGCTCACACCTTTGGTGCTGATTACATCACCACGATAGTTAGATTACTGCGCCATGAACTTGTTGAACGCCAATGGAGACAGGTCTCGTCCCGCGAATTCTTGCCCTTTCTCAATGGGGTAGTAGAACTCAGCACAGGTAAACTTTTGCCGCATTCACCACATTTCAGGCTGACTTGGTGTCTCCCAAGAAATTATTCTGCCGAAGGTGGAAGCTGGGAGAATATCAACAAATTTCTGGAACACCTTTCTGCTGGAAATGCTGATATCAAGCAAGTACTAATCTGTTACTGCAACGCCGTTATCAAAGGACGCTATGACTTGCAGAAATTTCTACACTTAATTGGATTAGGTGGAACAGGTAAGGGCACTTTCACCAGATTACTCACCGAATTAATTGGCAAGCAAAACGTTCTGGTGACTAATCTACCCATCTGGTGTACCAACCAATTCGAGGGAGCCAACGCCTTTGGCAAGCGATTAGTAATATTCCCAGATGAAGACCCCTATAGAGGAAGCATAGGGCGATTCCTCAGCTTGACTGGCGAAGACCAGGTGAGAGCCGAAGAAAAAAGACAGAAGTCTTTCAACTTTGATTACCAGGGAATGACCTTAGTCGTTTCTAACTTTCCAGTTTTTAGCGGTGGCAGTAGCAGCCGTGCCAAACGTCGAACTATCACCGTTCCCTGTAACAACCCCGTTCCTGAAGCCAAACGCCAACAGTTATCCACAGTATTCGAGCCAGAATTGGCAGCGTTCACCAACTACTTACTCTCGCTTTCAGACGATCATGTCAGCGCGGTACTCAGAGGCAAGAAAGAAATCCCAGAATGCACCTTGGAATTCTGGAATAACCAGATGAAAGGTGATTCAATCGCTGCTTGGCTCAACGACAAAGTTATTTACGACCCTAACGCCGTGACTCCCATAGGCAACGACAGGAACGAGGGAGCCAACGGTGAGCCACGTACTTTATTCGGCTCGTACATCCAACACTGTGCGGCATCTGGTGATTCACCCAAAAGCAGTAAAGTTTTTAGTCCCGATTTGATAGAGCTATGCCATACAGTTCTGAAGTGGTCAGTAGAAAAGCAACACACCAAAACAGGCAAATTTATCAAGGGGCTACGGCTAAGGACAGTGCTTGACGAGCAAAATCCCACCTACGATTACTGTCTTATGCAACGGGTGACGGGTAGTGACGGGTCGGTGACGGATGGTGACGGGTCGGGTGACGGGTCGGGTGATGACTCGAAAGCCTTGCTAAATAAGGTGATGACCGATAATAGCCTTACAACTACTGGCTATGCGAACCAAAAACAGGAAACACAACTTCTGTTTTCTTCCTTTGAAAATCCTGCTCAACCCGTCACCCATCCAGCTAAGGCTGTACTTCCATATAAGGAGTGCCCGGTCACGAGAAAAATCATGCCTCTAGGATTCGACAATGTAGTCAACAACAAGGCAGTCCACTTTGAGCCAATCAAGTTTCAGCGTGGCGGCAAAGTCCATTGGCAGATTGAAGTGGAAGGGCAAGTTTATCAGCCAGTTATCGAAATGCAGCGAAATTATAAATTGCAACTGGAGGCGATCGCGCTTGAATTCATCAAGAAAATGGAAAATCAACCTTGGAAGCCAACAATAGGACAACCAGCCATGTATGGGGGTGAACTGGTGCAGGTTGTTGGCTACGACCCTAACAAGCGTCAGTATCAAGTTGAGCTTGCAACCAAAGGACGCTTTCAATATGTCAAAGCCAGTAATTTAAGCAAGCCAGCTACTCAAAACACTTGAATACAGGCTAAATTCGATTAACCACACGGATTTAGCAAGTGACCATCACGACCATAGCCGAATCAAAAGCCATCACCTTAAAACTCAACAGCGCTAGTGCAAGCAGTATCATTCCTGTGTTCAGTAGCGCGGCATTTTCCACTGGCTATCAAATTCTCAGCCAAAACATTTTCATCAAAAACCTGAAAGCCTATGCCAAAATCGCCAGCTTAGACCCGATTAACCTGCCTAATTTTGAACTTGAAGATACTGAGACTGACAAACTCTACAAAACACTAGATGTGGAGTGGGGCAGCCCCAGAAAGCAACTTAACCTATACATCAGCAACACCGATCCAGTTGACTGGAACTTAATCGGCTCCATCAGCTTGCTCAACCCATCCGGCTATCCCTACCGGATGTACAATCTAATGGACTTGTACACTGATAACCTAGCCATAGAACTAGGTGACAACGGTCAAATTGGCGTACAAATTCAAGACGTGGGCTATGGTTTACTAACTGGTAGCGACTTGGTGACAATTCATGGCAGTCGCCTCAGAGAAATAGTAGTAGAAGATAACCCCGCTCCAATTACTGGTAATACTCCATTTGGTCAAACAATTGGCACGTCTAGCACTGTAGTGCTTTCCGCCAATTCAAGTAGGAAGTATGCGCTGTTTGTCAACGAATCATTCAGTAAGGTTTATTTGAATTTTGGAGAGACTGCCAGCCTGGGACAAGGTATTCCCATATTCCCCGGAGGGGGGACTTACGAGCTTTACATCAAAGATACGCCGTACTATGGAGCGATATCGGCGATCGCTACGGCTGATAACACAACATTAACGGGGACGGAGTCTGTTTGATGCCTTTAAGAAATCCGGTTTATTCTATTCCGCTTACCGCATCTACACCTGACAACCACCCAGGATATGTCCCAGGAAAAATTTATAGTTGCATCGATAAAGCTGCAAATGTAAGTAATGTTAGTCCGTTTGGCATAACTGTTTTTGGCTATATTCCTTGGTACTTACCGAAAGCAGCAAATATAGAATTAATTATTATGAATCTTGTTGTTGTAAGTTCTGGTACTTTTACAAAACTGGATATTTTTAATAATGAAAATGGCTTGCCTTCTACTAGAAAGCTAGCACTAGGAACAGTTAATAATTTAAGTAATACTCAAGTAGCTTGGACTGTCAATTCTCAATTTGATGCAGGTTTTCATTGGCTAGGGTTAAGGCATACGTCTAATGAAGGATATATTGTTACAGGGTTAGTAGGTTCTACTAATTCCCAAATTAATTGGTATTTAGGATTTAACAATAGAGTAGCAGGAGCGGAACCCTGTTTTTACACTAAAGCAAATGTGGATTTTAATACTGATTATTTAATTGCTCCTAAAACTGATTTAGGGACTCCAATTAGACCGCCTATGTTTTGGTTTACCACGAATTAGCTATGGAATTAAGAATTTTTAAAGATGGAGAATTGATTGAGATACGACAGATTGAGCAATCATTAATTCCCCCTGACGTATCCCAATATTCAACTCAAATGTTGTTAAGCCTAGCCTACAACAAACTATCTCAACTAACCCCCAATCAAAACGCCAGAATCAGGCTAGAAATTGCTATTACCAGACTGGAATTGAAGCCTGATATTACTAACGAAGATTTGCAATTACTAAAACTCATTTGGGATAGCACTATTGAAAATATTGTTGATTCGCTGTCTCCAGATGATTTAGCTGAATACAGGCTAATTGCCAGCCAAAATTATATGCCTTTCAATTTCAAAGATGATTTCACAATGGAGATAACCGCGCGATGAATGACATGGATGATTTCAAAATGCCTTACAAAATTTACGGCAAGCTTGATAAAGAATTGATGATAGATAAATACAAACGCTTGAGAAACTTTTCTTACGGCTTACTGGTGAGATTTAATCATGGTACGACGCAAGCTACTTAAAGAAAGAAAAACCATACAGGAGGGACTTGTACCTGTTTTCAACTCCCCCTTTTACGTAACACCCAACACGCCAGCAGACCCCACAGATTGCGATAGATACCCCAATAGTCCATATTGTGGTGAAAATCCACTATCTTTAAAATTCGCAGCGATAGAACCCTCAATAGTGTTTGATAGCTGTAACCTAGGAATCCAATTAAATCTCACTTTGGGATTTATAAAACTACCTCCTGTGCAAATTGTTTACAGAAATCCAAATTGCATTCCTACAGTTGAGGAACCACCCCCAGAACCTGTCATCATTCAATATGTTGACCGTCCAGCCGTGCCAGAAGGCAACTGCGAAGATGGATTAAACTTTTATGTAATTACAAGAAATTTATTTTTCACTTATTTTGATGGAATAACTCGGTCTTTGAATTCGATTAGCAATGCCTCAGATTATGAATTCTCTGGGCAAGGCTGGCAATACTCTAAAGTAACAGTATCCTTGGAATCGGCTGTATTTCCGCCAGAATTACAAGAAACAGTTAAAACTATTAGGGTAACTTTTAAGGCAACAACTGAATCATTAATTTTTAATCCTAGATTGAATAATCAACCTACAATTACAGAATCTTTATTTACTCACACTATACCCAGGAATCATCCTCGTGATGCGGGAACACAATTGATTACATTAAGCGGCATAATAGGCGGTGTAAATACAACATTAGGTTGGATAGCGCTAAGTCAACAAGTATTACAAGATAATATTCTTTATGGTTTCTTGTACAATTACAGCACAGTAACAAACCAACAACAGTCTGACTATATTGTTAATTTTGACGTTTTAGATAGTTTCATTAATGTTGTTACGCCATTTCGTCAATATAGTATTGTAATTTCAAACTGTGCCGAAGATTCTTTTGGGAATATTGGATGTGATGCTTCATGGGATAGACTTAATGTCACTAATCAACAAATTTCACTCAAACTTGTTTGTTCGGACTACATAAAAGAGCGGGGGACATTCCCCCCACCCCCACCCCGTAAGGAATGCTGCAAAATGGGATGCTGTCCAAATAATTCAAATGTAGAACAACTTTTAAGATTAATCCTCAAGAAAATTGGTTCAACTGATTTACCCGCATTTGTGCCAAATAGCTTAACCAAAAAGAACAGTGGCACAACTCAAATTCAAAACTTAGCGCAATTTATCGCTTATTCAATCAAACAAACTAATAACCAATTTGGACAATTCCCCCAAGAAATTAAAATTGAAGATGCCGATTTAACGCAAGAAGGGAACCAAGAACGCGCAATAGAGTTACCAAACTTAGCTGAATCCATAGCGGAAATCGTGGGGATACTGTTGGTATTGCAATCAGAATCAAATGCCAATTTAATTGCCACGGTTAACGCCATGATTGAGGCAGGCAGTGCCAAACAAGCGGCAATATTAGCAGGAGATCATGCAGCTGCCAATTCTGAATTCTTAGGCTACAAGGGTAAACAAGTCGAGCGCCAAGTTCCATTTACCTTCAAGCCAGGGGAACAGCAACTAGATAAAATGCTCCAGCCGGGGGAAGTGAAGGTTAAAGGGTTCGATAACGACGACAAGAACGATTTAAATGATGTTCTCGTGCCACTACTAGAGATGGCGGCCATGTACCGGGCTGCCAACTATCGCAATGTCGGCACTAGTGACCCTTTGGGCAAACTTGGCAGCATTCTTCGTGGCGCGGCTGATATATCCACAGTCATGAGCAATTTATCTGGATTGACCCCACCACCAGATCCAAACAATCCCAATGCTCCATCACCAGAACCGAAGAAAAATGATTGGGATAGCTTTGTGGAAAATGCTGAATCTGGATTTATCACTCAACCGGGTATCACAGACACCACTAATCCTTATGGGCGTCCATTCGCTCAACGCCCAAAAATCAGAGAAATTGGGAATGATACCAGCGAAAGCACGTAGCTTTCACACGTCAGAAGCTGTAATTTCTGAATGTCCCCAATCTTCTTTTAGCAGAAAAAGCCTTTCATTATATATCTGTCGCCTCACTTGCACCTCGGAAAACCCCGTCTCAGCCATCAATCTTTTAATGAGTCGGTATTGGGGCACGTAGCGATACGGGCGTTTAAGTCCAAATCGTTTTGAACGCCAACGTCGGCGCATAGCGCGTTTGCTGGGGGTGCTGAGTAATGGGTAACAGATTAATTCCATTTTTCACAGGGGTTGATTTTGGTTGGGTTTTAAGGCTTGGCGAGGCATCGTCTTTTATTAGCACCCTTAAGGGTCTAAATGCAGTTTTTGATAGTTAACGAGGTGACAATAAGTTGTGTTTTTGAGGCTTGTCGTCAGCCAGATGTATTCAAACTTACTAATAGTTAAACAGCACTATTCAGGGGGTTTTTACTATAGCCATTAATGCTCAGGATGTAATATCTTGAAGTATCTAAGTAGGGAGATTTATACTTATGCCGAGTTATACGCGGGGACAGAAAAGAACAAATACGGTTTTTGTAGCGGTAAATGAACTGATGTATTTTGGATTTAAACCAAAAGATATTGCATCATTACCTGGGGTGTCCAGTTCAGATGTTATTTCTCTTGGACATAACGCTGCTAGTAATATTCAAGCCGGAAAAATTCTTATCATAGGAGCCAATGCCCCGAAACCTGCGAGAGTAACTAAAAAACTAGGAAATGGTGCAGGATTGCAGCAAACAGCTAGTAGCTATTGCGCTTACAACAGCATTTCAACAGCTCAATCCGCAGGATGGACTTTAACGAAAACTCGTAGAAGTGTATCTTTGCGTTCTCCCACTTCGCCTAGAAATAGCTTGACTGCTATTGCGACATTGACCGGGGGTATACTGTACTGCTTCCCTATGAACAAAGCTGACTTTGATGCTTATGGAGCAGAACTAGGACTGAGTAGCTCGGTAGTTGTCACTACGGATGCTGAACGAAACAAACTTGTCAGTGGAGCTACAATGCCTTATCCAGGTAAGGCCTCCAAACTACTGCCCAATGGGTCAAATTTCTCCAGTTTCTTCTCTACTGATAAGCAAGGAGATGTGGTCCAAGCCGGATACGACATTCTTAGTGAAGAGAAAATCTTGGTCGGCGCGGCACCATCAAACCCCTAATGCTGCTCCCAATTGAAACGGAAGCCGGGTTAATTCTCCCCGGTCATCCTTTTTTTGACGAATACCTTTACGGCACTCTTCCCCCAGATTGGCGAGATTACGCCTACCACAATCCTGATTTTGCTTTCGTTGCTCGTGCTGGCAGTGGCATGTTAGAAGCGGTGACAGAAGCAGAAATGGTGAAATACGTAGAGGGGGGAGAATACGACCAATGGTTAGAGGAATCAGGGCAAGATGACGACAACTACGGATGATATTGGCGTTTGGAATAACCTTGGCACTATACAAACCGTGAAAAAACAGTGGATTAAGTTCCCTGTCACAGCCACAGGTGCCAATTCCACACTTCGCGCCTCATTCATCTGTAATGACTGGAATAAGCTTTCTAGTTACGTTTTGATTCGCCCTAGATACAACACGGCTAACAGTGACCAAACTGGTAATGCTGTAAGACTCTATCCAGCCACTACCCCTGTGATTGTTGAATTGCCTATTCCTTTGGACTTACAAGAGCGTTCTGTTTACTTCCGTGATTTTGAAGTTTACAAAGTTGGCAGACGTAGATCGCGTTTGGTAGGAGTGACCCCAGATGCCAACCTACAGATCAAACTGGAGGAATTATGGGGCTAGCGGATATTGTTGAAAGTGCCTTAGAGTCTCGCCAGGTGCGTTCTGCGCTTGGGAATCGTTCGTTTAATCCCAAGTTTGAAAATGCACAACGAGATGATGAAGGAGGCTTACTAGGCTGGCTTTGGAATGCTGGCAGTCGCTTGGTAGGGTTTTTGATTTCCCAGGCTGGCAACCTGATCAGCTTCACTCTAACCGGACTATGGTCGCTGTTTGTTTCGACTGTTCAGTTCATTTGGAATTTTGACTGGAACATGAGTGACCAATCAATTGACCAGCAAATACGCCAGCGATGGGACGCAATTGGAGGGCTTTTAGGTGGAACTGTGGGGAATTTAATTGGTTATTTGGGCTGTGGTGTCCTTCCTGGGGCTATCATCATGTCTTTCAACGAGGCAATGGGGGCTTACGTTCTTAAGAATGTGACTGAAGAACTGGCTGAAGAATTTCTGGCTAACTTATCTAATTTAGTTCGCTACACGTTTATGAGTGGCGTGCAATCCTTGCTTCTATGGAGTTTCAAAAATATCCGCAAGTGGATTAAAACCAATGTGGATGTAGTCAATCGGTTTTTCGGTTCTAAAGCCGCAGATGCAGTCAAAGCTTGGGGCGCTCCTAATTCCAAGCCTGGGTCGTTTGCTATGGGGGTTGATGAAGCCGTGGAATCAATAGATAACAGTTTCGTAAGAAATTTTGTTGAAGAAGCCCTAGAGGAGGCTTGGGATGGATGCGTGGAAGCTGGCTACGTAGTCGCCAACTCAATCGAGGCTTTCCTTGCACAAGAGAAACTTGCACAAGAGCAAATGCCTCCAATGGGAGAAGGTAAATATGTTGAAATCACTCCAGATCGCTCTATTGATGACCAACGAATTGTGTTAGCTGGTCCAGAAGCGGCTCTTAGGCCTGTCATCGTGCAAACCCTCACAAATTATCAGTTGATGGAACAGCGCGATATAGGAACCTTTGTGGGAACCCCCATTGATGATTATTTGCGAGGTAAACCAAGAAGTTTAAGCTTGCAGGTGCAATTCTTCAGTGTGCCAACTCCGCCTTGGTCTAAACGTTTGGGACAAGACAGGTTAGTTAGTGCCAGCTATTCTGTACCGGACATTGACCCAGCTAAATTGGATTGGGAGCGAATCAAGCTAGCTTGTGGGGGCATCAATGGCTATCTTTACGGCAGGTTTCGAGCTACTGGTTTGCTGAACAATGGTCGCCAAATGGCTGTTTACGCAGTAACTGGCGATGAAGCCGAGGACAGGCTAAGAGCGCTTTTGACCCTCAGTAAAGCTGAATTAATCAAAAAACCAACCATCACAGAAGACAGAACAGAGGATGTTACGGGTAGCTACATTAAGCAGCCTGTGAAAGTCTATCCTGCTTATTTCACACTATTTAATCAATATCGTGTTCCAGGAGCGCTGGGTAGTGGAATTCCTATCAACGGAAAACGCTACATCAGAAAAGAGGAACGAATTGATTTGTGGGTTGATGTGGAGCCGCCCAATTTTAACGACATCATTTTAGAGATGTTGCAAAAACCGGGTGCTGAAAACGTAATTGATTAGGAGTGAATACATGGAAATTATCTTGCCACAGTTCAAGATTGATGATGCTATTGATACTCAATGGAAGAGTGTACAAAGTAGAAATGAGAATATCCAAAGAGACCGTCACGGGGCTGAAGAAATTGCTTTAAATGCTTTAACAAAGCAGTTCGAAAGTGAATTGAATGGATGCCTGGACAATGCTCTAAGGAGTTCCCTGAGCATTAAAATACTTCCTCCCAAAGAAATCTCCGCGCTATCTGTAGTAGCTGTTTTTACTTATTTAGATACTCAGATTTTGTTGAAAAGAGATGAACAGAATTGGGAATTGGCTTTTAATGGCAGAAAGATTGCTTGCACTCCTGATATGTTACAAAAGACTATCCTCCTAGAGTTGGGGAAGATTAAAAATAAATCTAATGAAACCTCTTGATATAAATACTCTGGTTGCATTATGTAGTTTCGCTTTGGCTCTTTTTACTACTGCCACTGGAGCAATACTTTGGTATGTAAACAGCGAGAAAAAAAAGTATGCATCAGAGCGAGATTTCAATCATTTAAAGCGCAATCAAGAGCAAATTTCTCAAGGGATTGGGCAATTAATGGTTGAGATGGATCGACGACTAGATGCCATTGGGCATGACATTTTGGAAATCAAAGCTGAATTTAGACACAAGGAAAAACCATGAACAAGCAAACATTAGATAGACTCAGCACCTTTTTGGGATTAGTGGCTGGCGGCGCAAGCCTTTTGAGTGGTAGCGGACTTATTGATACTCATTTAGCAGGTGCTGTAGGTGGAGTCGCTACAGCAATCCTGGGGTATCTGGTGCAAAGACCAGCGATACCGGATAGTAATATTTAGTCAATCCTTCCTCTCAAGTAAACTTCCACTCAAGATGATGCATCCTCTACAATGCCTTGTTACACGGCAATAGAGGATTTTTTTTATGAGCAAAGGTGGCAAGACTCGCACTACTTGGAAGAGTGTTAGCTCTTGGCAGTATGGAGAAACTAAAGTGATTCGCGTTCCCGTCGCACTGGAAGTGGAAATCATGGCTTATGCTAGGGCACTAGATAGAGGTGATGCCGTGTTACACGGCAATGCAGCCGATATCGTCTTGGAGGCGATCGCCAAATATATTCTCTTCAAGTGCCAAAATTACCATCCAAATCAGCACTCCAATAAACTGGACACCAACACCAGGGCTTGGGATGAACTGAGGAAATTTAAAACGATGGTTCAAACCCAGCCAGAAATTTTAGGGCTAAAAAATTAAGTAAACCTGATGGATCAACAGGCTTTGATAAAACTGCTATGGCAAAAAACGGGCACAAATAGCAAACAAGCCACCAAAGGCGATAACTCTGGAGGCTAGATAGCTTGTCTTGATTGGATGCCAGGAACGAGACTTGAACTCGTGACACGAGGATTTTCAGTCCACAAAGTCAACTTTTGATTTTTGCCCATTGTTGACAATATTTAGGCTGTAATCCTTGTGTGAGTGGGGTTTTACTGGCATCAGGTATATATAAAGCTTAGTTATAGGGGATTGTCGGGATTGACTACTGGGGGACGGGGGCGATCTGAGCGTTTAAGCAACTGCTCAAAAGCGCGTTGGTGTTGTTTTTCTGTTATCCAATGATGATACAACTCACTATGCACTTGTTGCGAGTGCCCCATCTGCTGGGCTGCCAGAGAAACTTGCAAGCCATACTCTAATGTTCTGATTGCCCAAGCGTGGCGTAGATTGTAGGCAGGGAAGTTTATACCCACTCGCCGAAACATTTGGCTTACGTCTCCCCCCAAGCTGGCATTCGAGCGCTCCAAATTGACGGCGGGTAATTGGGGGAAGTGCAATTGAAATTCTTCCACCCATTCCAAATGAAACGGCCACACGCGCCGATTCCCGGTTTTACCTTCCAGCACCGTGCAAATGTGGCTACCCTCAAATGCCTCCAAATCCAGGCGAAATACTTCATGATTGCGAAGGCCATAAGTAGCAATCATGCCGTAGACCCAACGCCAGGGAGCAGAAGGAATTTTGTAATACCACTCAACAATCACTTGATCATCTGGAATTTGGCGGGGTGCAACTCGCTTGGGGTTGTAGTTGCCTTTGAGTTGCCCAGTATCTAAAGGAATGCCAGCAAATTTGGCGATCGCGCCGAGGCAAATACAAAATCGCTTGCGGGTTTTGGTATCTGGGGGAGTAGCGAGGATAGTTTGCAGCAATAATTCTGATGTCAAGGTTGCCTCTGAGGGGAGACGCTTGAACACCATGCCGTATTCAGTGCGCCAGGTGGTTAAAGTTTGCTGATCTGTGCGTCTTCTTTGAAAATAATCAACCTCAAATAAAGAAACCCACTCGCTGATTGTGCGAGGGGTTTGGTTTGCGTAATTTCGAGTAATGATTGAATTTTTGGAAGAATACGACGACCAATCAAAATCGCCTGCATCCAAGGATAACCGAATTTTTAGAGCTTGTTTCTCTGCTGCTTTGACTCCGCTTGCTGTGGCACGAATTTTTAAGCTAATGCGTTGGCTTGTGAGTCCTGTATCGGGGGAACCTGGCTTTTTGGGGAATAGTCCCCGTAGTCTTAAAAATGAGCCTTTGCAATCTATAATGATGCCGATGTTTTGTGCTTTGAGTCTGGTGTTAGCTTCTGATATTAAGGTTTCAATTTCATCGCTATTCTTCTGTACTAACGACACAAAAATCTCCCTCGTCATCGCGCTCAATGTGAATGTAAATTATGCATTCTTCTGGTTCTGCCTTTTCGTCAACATCTTCATCTTCATCCCCACAACTAACCGCAATCAAAGCCTTAACAGCAACGCAATATTCCCCGGTTTCATCGTTGCACTCACTTATTTCACTATCAAGGATTTCAGTGGAGACAACTTCCCACCAAGAATAATGATGTGCATCATTGGGACGGCACTCACCACACACGACATTTCCGTCTAAATGGTCGCTGCGATAGTCTGTTTCTTCCCACGCATAACTGTGACTACCTACGCGGTAATGTTCATTTTCGACGTATTCTTCAGCTAGTGAACAAAGTTTTCTCTCTAATTCCTCACTCATGATTGAGGATTTGTCACCATCCATTAGCTTCCCCCTCATTTAAAATCTGTTGCAAGTGTGCTTTCCCTTCTGCCCAATTCCTACCCCCAAGTTTAAGGATTTGCTCAATCACAAACGTCTCTCCCTTGGCATCCAAAAGTGACTTCACAGCCAAATAAAAAGCTTTTGTGTGGGAAGTGGAAGTGTAAGTTTCCTGTGGGTGATCTGCACTTGGCTCTTTATATAAGTGTTCCAGCGATTCGGTTAACTCCTGCTTGACTTCCGGCGGGTAAGTCGCTGTTGCTCCGTAAACCTCTTTAAGCGATTCTTCTTGTTGCCAGTGATGCAGTGCAATTTCTGTCTGTTCGAGTTCTTGGTTGACGGCATTTAGGGCAGCGCGGCGGGCATCTTGCACCATGAGCCGTCTGGATTCTTGCACTAGTTGCACTGAAGTCACCAATGCCAAGCCATAGGAAATTCCCTTACCAATTACTGGCATGGGAGAGAGTGCCGCTAACCACAAGGACGCGGCGCTAGCCATAAGGCAATTTGTTTTCATCCACCGATTAACCATTGCAAAATTCCCCCCAGAATTATCGCTGATGCGATCGCAATTAGTAGCGCGTAGTAATCTTGTTCACCTAGTTTGAGAAACACTCGCACTGCATCATCGGTCACGAGTGCCAGCACCAGCGCCGCCGCCGCAACAATGTAAATCACCCACATGACTCGTAGTAATGCCGGATGTATCGCCCCTAGCCACGCCACAAAGCTAGAAGCGATACACCCGGTTAAAAACCATGCCCCCAGGTGTATCGCTCTTGCCATTAGTAGTTACTCTTCACTTTGGCTTTGATTTCGGCAATCCGTGCGTTTGCGTTATTTTCGGCACGGTCTAGCCCTGCTCCCATGCGGGCGTATTCTGGTCTAAGTGCATGGAGATGTCGGGCGGTTGCTGCATCTGAACGTTTTTTGACTAGCTCACTGTCGGCAACACCACGAATGTACCCCCGATGGGCTGCATGAACTTGAGCGTCTGCGTTTTCAATCTTCTTGAGTGACTTGTAAGCGCGTTTTGTTTGTCTTGCCTCCTGTTGCGATCGCGTTGCAGTGGCTTTGAGTGCGTCGGCTTCTGCCTTGTTGAAGTAACGCGGGGTGTGATTAACTGGAGCAGTCCGAATAGTTTCCCAAGTACCTGTTTGCAGTGGGTTAATAACGGTTGGGTCTGTTGCAGCCAACACCTTATCTTTATCTATGGCGTGTGTTCCGGTGGCGAGTGAGTTTGATTCACCGCCTTTTTTTTGAGTGCTGCTAGTGATTCTTGCTAAAACTCCCATGTTTACCTCATTGAGTACAAACGTTCTGTTTTACCTGTTGCAGCTGTTGCCTTTCGGCTTGCAGTTGCCTCAGTTCTGTTTGGTCGGCGCGTTGGTAGGTGGCGATAGCTCCAATTGCTAACCCGCCTGCCAGCGCTGCAATAATCAGGACCATGAATGCTGATAAGTTTCCCGTCGCTGGCTGTGGTGTAGGGTCAGGTTGTGGGTAAAAAAATTCACCTGTGAATGGAACAACCTTGCTAGTTGGCGGCTGTTTAGCTTTGTTCATCATCTGACTCCACAAGCATCGGTTGATAAACAGGCAACAGTAAACGTGATGTGCCAGCGTTGAGTGCAGCGTGTACACTCATTTGCACAATTTCACGCTGTTGTGGCGTGGGGTTATCGCGCATCAAGATGATGCGGCGTAGTACCCGCCCTGGCAGCTGTCGCCAGTATTCTCGTGCAAGAAGTTCTGCATCCCGTTCCAAGATTATTTCCAACATATCGGTTGCATCGTCGGTTGCATCGTCGGTTGCATCGTCGGTTGCATCGTCGGTTGCATCGTCGGTTGCATCGTCGGTTGCATCGTCGGTTGCATCGTCGGTTGCATCGTCGGTTGCATCGTCGGTTGCATCGTCAGTTGCATCATTCTGTGATAGACGAGAGCGCAGTACTTCGATACCTGCCTCTGTCCAAAGCTTTCTTCCATGTTCATCGCTGGCAAGATGAACGTCTAATTGAAATACCTCTGGGTATCGCCTCAGCCAGGACCGAATGGTTGATACTTTAATTCCTGTTAGTTGAGATGCCTCGGCAATGGTGTATAGTTGCATTGTTTTCCAGGTTAGTTTACTGGCTGGTAAAATAAAAAAGCGTTGTGTTAAGAGCACAACGCTTTTAGGGATAAATTTCGTTTTTACTAGCTTGCTTGTTGTCCAAATCGTCTCTCTAAATCAGCTTCTGCCTCCTCAATAGTCATTGGTATCGCGTTCACAGCAAGAGCGCGTTTTCTTGTAATGTAAGTCTGGAATGCCTCCTCATCGTCCCGATGGGCTAAGACGTAATTTTTTAGCTCATCTAAAGTCATCTGTTGAAAATCTGGCTTGGTCATAACCAAATTACCTCTCCTACTGGTGTAATCTCAGCTTCTAACGAATTATCAGCCAAGATGTAAATGTTTCTGGTCCGCTCATCTAATCTCACTAAGTCTATTGTTTTGTAAACTCTGGTCAGTTGAGCGCAAACCCGAATTGCGTTGATTGCTTGCTTTGATGTTGGTTCCATGTTCCTGTTTCTATTCTCACCTCTTCGCTGTGCATTTTTCCAAGGCTCCCTCTAGGGTTTCGATTCCGGCTGCTTGTCCCGGTGGCTGTTTTTTTTTACTGGCTTCATCGCGCTTTCCTCTAGCAGGTCTTTACTGTTGCACTACGGGCGGCAGGCTGCTATCTCTGCATGGTTTGAGGTAAACGGAATGGGGCTTTAGTAGTTTTTACTGGAGTAGAGTAAGATATTCTGTTAGGATAATACACTAACATCCTAATAAGATAATTACAATTAGAATCCTGCTATCCTAATGGGAAGTCATTATGGTTTTGTCAAATGCCCAAAGCCAAGCATCTCCAGCGAGGAGAGATCAAGAAAACTGTGAGCATGAGCTTGTCGGATACAAGTCTCCAAAGGCTCGACCAGTTAGCGAAGAACCTAGAAATCAGTCGTTCCGAAGTGGTCGAAATGATCGCAAGGGGCGAGATGTCGTCTGCGGGACAGGGGGACATACTGCTGGGGGAACAATTAAGCAGCTTATAGCTGAAACTCTTGAGGAGCTAGAAGAAACAGAGTCTAGGGCTGACAAGCTGCGTAGTCGTTTAGTTCAATTGTCAAATCTATTAGAAAGCGTAGAGTCGCAACCTATCGAAGATGTCCAGCAAGAATAAAGCCGTTTACCCAATGGGTAGACGGCTTTATTTATGGACGTTTTGCCTATTTAGTTAATTAGCAGGTTTCTCAGATGCCTACCTCAGAACGAAAATCGCTTGGTGATGAATCAGTAGAACACTCACAAGGCTTTGGTGTTGGCGGTTTATCAGGAATGAATTCCAGGCGAAAGCGAAGTCTTCCTTTCTGCCAACCTCCTCCCTGAGTGCTTAAAATTTCGCATTTAGCTCCTGCCTCAGTGAACCATTTAACCTTTGCATTCTGGTAAGAACTGTTTTTGTTTTCTTGATTCGCAAACTCTCGCACTTTCTGTTTGAGTTCACTGAATTTAAAGGTAAAGCCTGTTCCAAAGTCAGGCATCTCCATCGAAATCACATCATCATCATTCAATTCAAAACTGCTCATTTCGCTTTCTCTCTTGTCCGACACAACTGGCGGGTTAAGCGCCAACTCAACCCGCCTTCCCTAATCATTCCCCGTTACTCAACGACCAATGACAGTCATACTCAAAACAGCCACAAGGGAGTTTGTCAAAGAAGCAAAGATACTCCCCTTCACCGAATACCCAGAATTTTTGATATGGGGAAACAGAGCATTCAAACATATTGCAGGCTCAATCTATCACGAGTGCTTTTTCACAGTCGTTCTTGACCGAGACGTTAACCCATGACCACTAAACAAGTAAATTCCCAAATTGATGAAGCCACCCTTTTCACAGGGATGAAACTGTGCGAACTCATCGCCTTCATGAAGGAACTCGACCCCGAATTGGACGAAGTGGAAGTCACGGTGTTAACAGGGGTCTTTCTCGAAAAACTCCCCAGGCTGATCAGTGAATCTCCCAGATTCATGGCAACACTCAAATACACCGCCAACAAACTCAAGCGAAGTAGAAACCAGTCGAATTAGTTACAGAGGGGATAAATGCAAAGTCAACTTTTTAAAAATTCCCCTCCATAGCTACCACTACTTGCCACTCAACTCGTCACCCCCTTATCCAGCAAGCGTTTCAACCCGTCACCATTCATCCGTCACCAACCCGTCACCAACCGTCACCGACCCGTCACCATCCGTCATTTGACCCGTCACTATGAAAAAACTATGCATGATTCTCAAATTTTGGCAGTGGGGAGCCATGCACTCACCCCACTTTGATCGCTTCCTTATTACCCTCAACCACTTCCCCATCGAGATAAGAATCGACTGGTCAAAATGGACACGCGTATTCACAATCAGCCTGTCCTTTTACATCCCAGAAATCATTGTGAATGCACCCCATGCAGCAGAATGGGCATTTATTAATGCCATGAAAAAACAAGGTATAGAAATAGACCTTACTGACATTGATTCCATTCCTTTTTAATTCATCCACCTACGTAAATCAGGAGAAAGAATATGTGTATAAAAAGAAAAAAACCGAGAGAATGTAATAGCATTCCTCGGAAAAATAAAAAGACATTTAAAACCTTATTTGTCTTCAATTGTAACACAATTGGAGGAAATCATGACTAGCCAAACATCTAGCAATCAAGGATTAGCCGTGTTATCTGCTGAATATCAGCAGGTTAATTCTAGAAACAAATTTGATTCATTCAATGATTTTCAAGAGTTCATTGGAAATTCATTTATTGAAGGGAGCGGGATAGATCCAATCCTGTTTAGCGATTGCATCGAATTTCATCAAGACCAAGAATTTTATGATGGTGGAGAAGTTGTTACACCCATACATGATGCTTTGAATTGGACATTTACCAGGTTCACCCAAAAAGTAAAAGAGCCGATGTATGCTGCGTTCTTTGTAAATGAAGATGGCTCAGTTTGGCAAGCCATTATTTCTGAATGGGATGAAGAGAGACAGCGCCCTTATCGCTATCTCGCCCCCAAAGGCAACGGTGATAAAGTCTTCCTTCCACCAGTGCCTACGGCTATTCGGAAAAAAATCGGACAGCGATACGGGGTAGAGCTTCCCACAGACGGCAGTTTCTGGGAATGGTTTAGAAATTCAGAATTGGACATCCCACGAATAGTGACCGAAGGAGGCAAAAAAGGATTGTCCCTACTCACCCACGGATACGTCCCCTTATCGCTCTACGGCTGCGATTCCGGGGGACAGAAAGAACTAATCCCCGACCTTCGTCAATTCAATAAAGAATCAGGGATGTGGCTGCTTGCCCTAGACCGGGACAGCAAAGAAAAAACTCGTCACCGAGTCAACGCCGCCAAGCGAAGACTGGGAAACGTTCTTAACAAAGATGGTTTTAAGAACTATGTAGAGGATATTATTTGGTCGTCAGAGGACGGCAAGGGAGTTGATGACTTAATCATGAACAAAGGATTTGGAGCATTTGACTCGTCTTACAACCGGGCGATCGCCCGGCTAGAGAAACAATTTAAGCCCGGTAATGGTGTCTTCTTGTCCAAAGAAGATAAAGAAAAAAAACTGCCTCCTGACCAGATGGCGAAAAAGATTGCCGAAGACTATCGCCAACAATTGGCTTTTGATAACGAGACAAAACAATGGCGTAGATACAGCGCTGACTTTGACGGGGTTTGGTCTAATGAGTCACCCGAATTCATTGAATCGTTCATTTATAGAATTGTTCTCAATGAAGGCGCTCACACCTTTGGTGCTGATTACATCACCACGATAGTTAGATTACTGCGCCATGAACTTGTTGAACGCCAATGGAGACAGGTCTCGTCCCGCGAATTCTTGCCCTTTCTCAATGGGGTAGTAGAACTCAGCACAGGTAAACTTTTGCCGCATTCACCACATTTCAGGCTGACTTGGTGTCTCCCAAGAAATTATTCTGCCGAAGGTGGAAGCTGGGAGAATATCAACAAATTTCTGGAACACCTTTCTGCTGGAAATGCTGATATCAAGCAAGTACTAATCTGTTACTGCAACGCCGTTATCAAAGGACGCTATGACTTGCAGAAATTTCTACACTTAATTGGATTAGGTGGAACAGGTAAGGGCACTTTCACCAGATTACTCACCGAATTAATTGGCAAGCAAAACGTTCTGGTGACTAATCTACCCATCTGGTGTACCAACCAATTCGAGGGAGCCAACGCCTTTGGCAAGCGATTAGTAATATTCCCAGATGAAGACCCCTATAGAGGAAGCATAGGGCGATTCCTCAGCTTGACTGGCGAAGACCAGGTGAGAGCCGAAGAAAAAAGACAGAAGTCTTTCAACTTTGATTACCAGGGAATGACCTTAGTCGTTTCTAACTTTCCAGTTTTTAGCGGTGGCAGTAGCAGCCGTGCCAAACGTCGAACTATCACCGTTCCCTGTAACAACCCCGTTCCTGAAGCCAAACGCCAACAGTTATCCACAGTATTCGAGCCAGAATTGGCAGCGTTCACCAACTACTTACTCTCGCTTTCAGACGATCATGTCAGCGCGGTACTCAGAGGCAAGAAAGAAATCCCAGAATGCACCTTGGAATTCTGGAATAACCAGATGAAAGGTGATTCAATCGCTGCTTGGCTCAACGACAAAGTTATTTACGACCCTAACGCCGTGACTCCCATAGGCAACGACAGGAACGAGGGAGCCAACGGTGAGCCACGTACTTTATTCGGCTCGTACATCCAACACTGTGCGGCATCTGGTGATTCACCCAAAAGCAGTAAAGTTTTTAGTCCCGATTTGATAGAGCTATGCCATACAGTTCTGAAGTGGTCAGTAGAAAAGCAACACACCAAAACAGGCAAATTTATCAAGGGGCTACGGCTAAGGACAGTGCTTGACGAGCAAAATCCCACCTACGATTACTGTCTTATGCAACGGGTGACGGGTAGTGACGGGTCGGTGACGGATGGTGACGGGTCGGGTGACGGGTCGGGTGATGACTCGAAAGCCTTGCTAAATAAGGTGATGACCGATAATAGCCTTACAACTACTGGCTATGCGAACCAAAAACAGGAAACACAACTTCTGTTTTCTTCCTTTGAAAATCCTGCTCAACCCGTCACCCATCCAGCTAAGGCTGTACTTCCATATAAGGAGTGCCCGGTCACGAGAAAAATCATGCCTCTAGGATTCGACAATGTAGTCAACAACAAGGCAGTCCACTTTGAGCCAATCAAGTTTCAGCGTGGCGGCAAAGTCCATTGGCAGATTGAAGTGGAAGGGCAAGTTTATCAGCCAGTTATCGAAATGCAGCGAAATTATAAATTGCAACTGGAGGCGATCGCGCTTGAATTCATCAAGAAAATGGAAAATCAACCTTGGAAGCCAACAATAGGACAACCAGCCATGTATGGGGGTGAACTGGTGCAGGTTGTTGGCTACGACCCTAACAAGCGTCAGTATCAAGTTGAGCTTGCAACCAAAGGACGCTTTCAATATGTCAAAGCCAGTAATTTAAGCAAGCCAGCTACTCAAAACACTTGAATACAGGCTAAATTCGATTAACCACACGGATTTAGCAAGTGACCATCACGACCATAGCCGAATCAAAAGCCATCACCTTAAAACTCAACAGCGCTAGTGCAAGCAGTATCATTCCTGTGTTCAGTAGCGCGGCATTTTCCACTGGCTATCAAATTCTCAGCCAAAACATTTTCATCAAAAACCTGAAAGCCTATGCCAAAATCGCCAGCTTAGACCCGATTAACCTGCCTAATTTTGAACTTGAAGATACTGAGACTGACAAACTCTACAAAACACTAGATGTGGAGTGGGGCAGCCCCAGAAAGCAACTTAACCTATACATCAGCAACACCGATCCAGTTGACTGGAACTTAATCGGCTCCATCAGCTTGCTCAACCCATCCGGCTATCCCTACCGGATGTACAATCTAATGGACTTGTACACTGATAACCTAGCCATAGAACTAGGTGACAACGGTCAAATTGGCGTACAAATTCAAGACGTGGGCTATGGTTTACTAACTGGTAGCGACTTGGTGACAATTCATGGCAGTCGCCTCAGAGAAATAGTAGTAGAAGATAACCCCGCTCCAATTACTGGTAATACTCCATTTGGTCAAACAATTGGCACGTCTAGCACTGTAGTGCTTTCCGCCAATTCAAGTAGGAAGTATGCGCTGTTTGTCAACGAATCATTCAGTAAGGTTTATTTGAATTTTGGAGAGACTGCCAGCCTGGGACAAGGTATTCCCATATTCCCCGGAGGGGGGACTTACGAGCTTTACATCAAAGATACGCCGTACTATGGAGCGATATCGGCGATCGCTACGGCTGATAACACAACATTAACGGGGACGGAGTCTGTTTGATGCCTTTAAGAAATCCGGTTTATTCTATTCCGCTTACCGCATCTACACCTGACAACCACCCAGGATATGTCCCAGGAAAAATTTATAGTTGCATCGATAAAGCTGCAAATGTAAGTAATGTTAGTCCGTTTGGCATAACTGTTTTTGGCTATATTCCTTGGTACTTACCGAAAGCAGCAAATATAGAATTAATTATTATGAATCTTGTTGTTGTAAGTTCTGGTACTTTTACAAAACTGGATATTTTTAATAATGAAAATGGCTTGCCTTCTACTAGAAAGCTAGCACTAGGAACAGTTAATAATTTAAGTAATACTCAAGTAGCTTGGACTGTCAATTCTCAATTTGATGCAGGTTTTCATTGGCTAGGGTTAAGGCATACGTCTAATGAAGGATATATTGTTACAGGGTTAGTAGGTTCTACTAATTCCCAAATTAATTGGTATTTAGGATTTAACAATAGAGTAGCAGGAGCGGAACCCTGTTTTTACACTAAAGCAAATGTGGATTTTAATACTGATTATTTAATTGCTCCTAAAACTGATTTAGGGACTCCAATTAGACCGCCTATGTTTTGGTTTACCACGAATTAGCTATGGAATTAAGAATTTTTAAAGATGGAGAATTGATTGAGATACGACAGATTGAGCAATCATTAATTCCCCCTGACGTATCCCAATATTCAACTCAAATGTTGTTAAGCCTAGCCTACAACAAACTATCTCAACTAACCCCCAATCAAAACGCCAGAATCAGGCTAGAAATTGCTATTACCAGACTGGAATTGAAGCCTGATATTACTAACGAAGATTTGCAATTACTAAAACTCATTTGGGATAGCACTATTGAAAATATTGTTGATTCGCTGTCTCCAGATGATTTAGCTGAATACAGGCTAATTGCCAGCCAAAATTATATGCCTTTCAATTTCAAAGATGATTTCACAATGGAGATAACCGCGCGATGAATGACATGGATGATTTCAAAATGCCTTACAAAATTTACGGCAAGCTTGATAAAGAATTGATGATAGATAAATACAAACGCTTGAGAAACTTTTCTTACGGCTTACTGGTGAGATTTAATCATGGTACGACGCAAGCTACTTAAAGAAAGAAAAACCATACAGGAGGGACTTGTACCTGTTTTCAACTCCCCCTTTTACGTAACACCCAACACGCCAGCAGACCCCACAGATTGCGATAGATACCCCAATAGTCCATATTGTGGTGAAAATCCACTATCTTTAAAATTCGCAGCGATAGAACCCTCAATAGTGTTTGATAGCTGTAACCTAGGAATCCAATTAAATCTCACTTTGGGATTTATAAAACTACCTCCTGTGCAAATTGTTTACAGAAATCCAAATTGCATTCCTACAGTTGAGGAACCACCCCCAGAACCTGTCATCATTCAATATGTTGACCGTCCAGCCGTGCCAGAAGGCAACTGCGAAGATGGATTAAACTTTTATGTAATTACAAGAAATTTATTTTTCACTTATTTTGATGGAATAACTCGGTCTTTGAATTCGATTAGCAATGCCTCAGATTATGAATTCTCTGGGCAAGGCTGGCAATACTCTAAAGTAACAGTATCCTTGGAATCGGCTGTATTTCCGCCAGAATTACAAGAAACAGTTAAAACTATTAGGGTAACTTTTAAGGCAACAACTGAATCATTAATTTTTAATCCTAGATTGAATAATCAACCTACAATTACAGAATCTTTATTTACTCACACTATACCCAGGAATCATCCTCGTGATGCGGGAACACAATTGATTACATTAAGCGGCATAATAGGCGGTGTAAATACAACATTAGGTTGGATAGCGCTAAGTCAACAAGTATTACAAGATAATATTCTTTATGGTTTCTTGTACAATTACAGCACAGTAACAAACCAACAACAGTCTGACTATATTGTTAATTTTGACGTTTTAGATAGTTTCATTAATGTTGTTACGCCATTTCGTCAATATAGTATTGTAATTTCAAACTGTGCCGAAGATTCTTTTGGGAATATTGGATGTGATGCTTCATGGGATAGACTTAATGTCACTAATCAACAAATTTCACTCAAACTTGTTTGTTCGGACTACATAAAAGAGCGGGGGACATTCCCCCCACCCCCACCCCGTAAGGAATGCTGCAAAATGGGATGCTGTCCAAATAATTCAAATGTAGAACAACTTTTAAGATTAATCCTCAAGAAAATTGGTTCAACTGATTTACCCGCATTTGTGCCAAATAGCTTAACCAAAAAGAACAGTGGCACAACTCAAATTCAAAACTTAGCGCAATTTATCGCTTATTCAATCAAACAAACTAATAACCAATTTGGACAATTCCCCCAAGAAATTAAAATTGAAGATGCCGATTTAACGCAAGAAGGGAACCAAGAACGCGCAATAGAGTTACCAAACTTAGCTGAATCCATAGCGGAAATCGTGGGGATACTGTTGGTATTGCAATCAGAATCAAATGCCAATTTAATTGCCACGGTTAACGCCATGATTGAGGCAGGCAGTGCCAAACAAGCGGCAATATTAGCAGGAGATCATGCAGCTGCCAATTCTGAATTCTTAGGCTACAAGGGTAAACAAGTCGAGCGCCAAGTTCCATTTACCTTCAAGCCAGGGGAACAGCAACTAGATAAAATGCTCCAGCCGGGGGAAGTGAAGGTTAAAGGGTTCGATAACGACGACAAGAACGATTTAAATGATGTTCTCGTGCCACTACTAGAGATGGCGGCCATGTACCGGGCTGCCAACTATCGCAATGTCGGCACTAGTGACCCTTTGGGCAAACTTGGCAGCATTCTTCGTGGCGCGGCTGATATATCCACAGTCATGAGCAATTTATCTGGATTGACCCCACCACCAGATCCAAACAATCCCAATGCTCCATCACCAGAACCGAAGAAAAATGATTGGGATAGCTTTGTGGAAAATGCTGAATCTGGATTTATCACTCAACCGGGTATCACAGACACCACTAATCCTTATGGGCGTCCATTCGCTCAACGCCCAAAAATCAGAGAAATTGGGAATGATACCAGCGAAAGCACGTAGCTTTCACACGTCAGAAGCTGTAATTTCTGAATGTCCCCAATCTTCTTTTAGCAGAAAAAGCCTTTCATTATATATCTGTCGCCTCACTTGCACCTCGGAAAACCCCGTCTCAGCCATCAATCTTTTAATGAGTCGGTATTGGGGCACGTAGCGATACGGGCGTTTAAGTCCAAATCGTTTTGAACGCCAACGTCGGCGCATAGCGCGTTTGCTGGGGGTGCTGAGTAATGGGTAACAGATTAATTCCATTTTTCACAGGGGTTGATTTTGGTTGGGTTTTAAGGCTTGGCGAGGCATCGTCTTTTATTAGCACCCTTAAGGGTCTAAATGCAGTTTTTGATAGTTAACGAGGTGACAATAAGTTGTGTTTTTGAGGCTTGTCGTCAGCCAGATGTATTCAAACTTACTAATAGTTAAACAGCACTATTCAGGGGGTTTTTACTATAGCCATTAATGCTCAGGATGTAATATCTTGAAGTATCTAAGTAGGGAGATTTATACTTATGCCGAGTTATACGCGGGGACAGAAAAGAACAAATACGGTTTTTGTAGCGGTAAATGAACTGATGTATTTTGGATTTAAACCAAAAGATATTGCATCATTACCTGGGGTGTCCAGTTCAGATGTTATTTCTCTTGGACATAACGCTGCTAGTAATATTCAAGCCGGAAAAATTCTTATCATAGGAGCCAATGCCCCGAAACCTGCGAGAGTAACTAAAAAACTAGGAAATGGTGCAGGATTGCAGCAAACAGCTAGTAGCTATTGCGCTTACAACAGCATTTCAACAGCTCAATCCGCAGGATGGACTTTAACGAAAACTCGTAGAAGTGTATCTTTGCGTTCTCCCACTTCGCCTAGAAATAGCTTGACTGCTATTGCGACATTGACCGGGGGTATACTGTACTGCTTCCCTATGAACAAAGCTGACTTTGATGCTTATGGAGCAGAACTAGGACTGAGTAGCTCGGTAGTTGTCACTACGGATGCTGAACGAAACAAACTTGTCAGTGGAGCTACAATGCCTTATCCAGGTAAGGCCTCCAAACTACTGCCCAATGGGTCAAATTTCTCCAGTTTCTTCTCTACTGATAAGCAAGGAGATGTGGTCCAAGCCGGATACGACATTCTTAGTGAAGAGAAAATCTTGGTCGGCGCGGCACCATCAAACCCCTAATGCTGCTCCCAATTGAAACGGAAGCCGGGTTAATTCTCCCCGGTCATCCTTTTTTTGACGAATACCTTTACGGCACTCTTCCCCCAGATTGGCGAGATTACGCCTACCACAATCCTGATTTTGCTTTCGTTGCTCGTGCTGGCAGTGGCATGTTAGAAGCGGTGACAGAAGCAGAAATGGTGAAATACGTAGAGGGGGGAGAATACGACCAATGGTTAGAGGAATCAGGGCAAGATGACGACAACTACGGATGATATTGGCGTTTGGAATAACCTTGGCACTATACAAACCGTGAAAAAACAGTGGATTAAGTTCCCTGTCACAGCCACAGGTGCCAATTCCACACTTCGCGCCTCATTCATCTGTAATGACTGGAATAAGCTTTCTAGTTACGTTTTGATTCGCCCTAGATACAACACGGCTAACAGTGACCAAACTGGTAATGCTGTAAGACTCTATCCAGCCACTACCCCTGTGATTGTTGAATTGCCTATTCCTTTGGACTTACAAGAGCGTTCTGTTTACTTCCGTGATTTTGAAGTTTACAAAGTTGGCAGACGTAGATCGCGTTTGGTAGGAGTGACCCCAGATGCCAACCTACAGATCAAACTGGAGGAATTATGGGGCTAGCGGATATTGTTGAAAGTGCCTTAGAGTCTCGCCAGGTGCGTTCTGCGCTTGGGAATCGTTCGTTTAATCCCAAGTTTGAAAATGCACAACGAGATGATGAAGGAGGCTTACTAGGCTGGCTTTGGAATGCTGGCAGTCGCTTGGTAGGGTTTTTGATTTCCCAGGCTGGCAACCTGATCAGCTTCACTCTAACCGGACTATGGTCGCTGTTTGTTTCGACTGTTCAGTTCATTTGGAATTTTGACTGGAACATGAGTGACCAATCAATTGACCAGCAAATACGCCAGCGATGGGACGCAATTGGAGGGCTTTTAGGTGGAACTGTGGGGAATTTAATTGGTTATTTGGGCTGTGGTGTCCTTCCTGGGGCTATCATCATGTCTTTCAACGAGGCAATGGGGGCTTACGTTCTTAAGAATGTGACTGAAGAACTGGCTGAAGAATTTCTGGCTAACTTATCTAATTTAGTTCGCTACACGTTTATGAGTGGCGTGCAATCCTTGCTTCTATGGAGTTTCAAAAATATCCGCAAGTGGATTAAAACCAATGTGGATGTAGTCAATCGGTTTTTCGGTTCTAAAGCCGCAGATGCAGTCAAAGCTTGGGGCGCTCCTAATTCCAAGCCTGGGTCGTTTGCTATGGGGGTTGATGAAGCCGTGGAATCAATAGATAACAGTTTCGTAAGAAATTTTGTTGAAGAAGCCCTAGAGGAGGCTTGGGATGGATGCGTGGAAGCTGGCTACGTAGTCGCCAACTCAATCGAGGCTTTCCTTGCACAAGAGAAACTTGCACAAGAGCAAATGCCTCCAATGGGAGAAGGTAAATATGTTGAAATCACTCCAGATCGCTCTATTGATGACCAACGAATTGTGTTAGCTGGTCCAGAAGCGGCTCTTAGGCCTGTCATCGTGCAAACCCTCACAAATTATCAGTTGATGGAACAGCGCGATATAGGAACCTTTGTGGGAACCCCCATTGATGATTATTTGCGAGGTAAACCAAGAAGTTTAAGCTTGCAGGTGCAATTCTTCAGTGTGCCAACTCCGCCTTGGTCTAAACGTTTGGGACAAGACAGGTTAGTTAGTGCCAGCTATTCTGTACCGGACATTGACCCAGCTAAATTGGATTGGGAGCGAATCAAGCTAGCTTGTGGGGGCATCAATGGCTATCTTTACGGCAGGTTTCGAGCTACTGGTTTGCTGAACAATGGTCGCCAAATGGCTGTTTACGCAGTAACTGGCGATGAAGCCGAGGACAGGCTAAGAGCGCTTTTGACCCTCAGTAAAGCTGAATTAATCAAAAAACCAACCATCACAGAAGACAGAACAGAGGATGTTACGGGTAGCTACATTAAGCAGCCTGTGAAAGTCTATCCTGCTTATTTCACACTATTTAATCAATATCGTGTTCCAGGAGCGCTGGGTAGTGGAATTCCTATCAACGGAAAACGCTACATCAGAAAAGAGGAACGAATTGATTTGTGGGTTGATGTGGAGCCGCCCAATTTTAACGACATCATTTTAGAGATGTTGCAAAAACCGGGTGCTGAAAACGTAATTGATTAGGAGTGAATACATGGAAATTATCTTGCCACAGTTCAAGATTGATGATGCTATTGATACTCAATGGAAGAGTGTACAAAGTAGAAATGAGAATATCCAAAGAGACCGTCACGGGGCTGAAGAAATTGCTTTAAATGCTTTAACAAAGCAGTTCGAAAGTGAATTGAATGGATGCCTGGACAATGCTCTAAGGAGTTCCCTGAGCATTAAAATACTTCCTCCCAAAGAAATCTCCGCGCTATCTGTAGTAGCTGTTTTTACTTATTTAGATACTCAGATTTTGTTGAAAAGAGATGAACAGAATTGGGAATTGGCTTTTAATGGCAGAAAGATTGCTTGCACTCCTGATATGTTACAAAAGACTATCCTCCTAGAGTTGGGGAAGATTAAAAATAAATCTAATGAAACCTCTTGATATAAATACTCTGGTTGCATTATGTAGTTTCGCTTTGGCTCTTTTTACTACTGCCACTGGAGCAATACTTTGGTATGTAAACAGCGAGAAAAAAAAGTATGCATCAGAGCGAGATTTCAATCATTTAAAGCGCAATCAAGAGCAAATTTCTCAAGGGATTGGGCAATTAATGGTTGAGATGGATCGACGACTAGATGCCATTGGGCATGACATTTTGGAAATCAAAGCTGAATTTAGACACAAGGAAAAACCATGAACAAGCAAACATTAGATAGACTCAGCACCTTTTTGGGATTAGTGGCTGGCGGCGCAAGCCTTTTGAGTGGTAGCGGACTTATTGATACTCATTTAGCAGGTGCTGTAGGTGGAGTCGCTACAGCAATCCTGGGGTATCTGGTGCAAAGACCAGCGATACCGGATAGTAATATTTAGTCAATCCTTCCTCTCAAGTAAACTTCCACTCAAGATGATGCATCCTCTACAATGCCTTGTTACACGGCAATAGAGGATTTTTTTTATGAGCAAAGGTGGCAAGACTCGCACTACTTGGAAGAGTGTTAGCTCTTGGCAGTATGGAGAAACTAAAGTGATTCGCGTTCCCGTCGCACTGGAAGTGGAAATCATGGCTTATGCTAGGGCACTAGATAGAGGTGATGCCGTGTTACACGGCAATGCAGCCGATATCGTCTTGGAGGCGATCGCCAAATATATTCTCTTCAAGTGCCAAAATTACCATCCAAATCAGCACTCCAATAAACTGGACACCAACACCAGGGCTTGGGATGAACTGAGGAAATTTAAAACGATGGTTCAAACCCAGCCAGAAATTTTAGGGCTAAAAAATTAAGTAAACCTGATGGATCAACAGGCTTTGATAAAACTGCTATGGCAAAAAACGGGCACAAATAGCAAACAAGCCACCAAAGGCGATAACTCTGGAGGCTAGATAGCTTGTCTTGATTGGATGCCAGGAACGAGACTTGAACTCGTGACACGAGGATTTTCAGTCCTCCCACAATCCCCTTTTTTCAGTATTTTCACGCTATGCAAAAATAGCCTACCCCAATCTTACCCCAATTTCTCACCCCCACAACAATCACCATCTTTCCTTTACTCCGATGCTCTACTTTTAAGTAGCTAAACAAAATTAATTACATATTTTTTACCGAATTCTCGGAGAATATTTTCCACAGATGCAACAAAAGTCTGCCAATTTTTATAAGCATCAATTTCAAGCCATTGATACTTAATAAACCG